>Ga0209694_1000146_pt1 | contig 136521 bp, 117 predicted proteins | sample GluameincwithD2O_FD_187499 | JGI IMG/M metagenome (GOLD analysis project Ga0209694, IMG submission 187499) | Mouse cecum microbial communities from Vienna, Austria - Glucosamine amended microcosms incubated with D2O (SPAdes) (version 2) | ecosystem: Host-associated > Mammals > Digestive system... | reverse complement strand
GTGTTAAGCCTGTAGCTAGCGTTCATCCTGAGCCAGGATCAAACTCTACATTGTAAATAATTGTATCGTTATCTCTTTTTCTCAATACCATAAAGGCAAAGAGAAAGAAATGTCTGTCCAGGACGCCATATATCCGATTTGAGTATCAACCACCAACAAAAGGTGGATTGACGGTTCGTTTTTTACCCATAGACACTTATGATAAACATAAGCGCATATGCTTCTTGTACTACTACTTATCTGTCTGTCAATATTTCAAAGAACTCTCTCTTTTTCGTTTTTTATGCCTCAAGGCGTTAACCCTGAAAGCGGATGCAAAGGTAAGCACTTTAAGTCAACCCACCAAATGTTTTTGAAGAAAAATTCACGTTTTATAGGAAATTTCAGCTAAAATTGATGTAAATCAAGAGAAAAGAACGAGAAAATCAAAAAAAATGGAAAGAAATGGAAAGAAGAAAGAAGAGTGAGAAACAAAGAAAAGGAGGACAGGAATACATCCTAATATAAAAGAATACATCCAATTAAAATATATGTGCCACAAATTCAATTACAGAAGTAAGAATACATTAATATAAATGAAGCGTCCAATCATAAAAGAAACATATCAATTATAAAGGGAGATATTATAAAGAGATACATTATAAAGAGATACATTATAAAGAGATACATTATAAAGAGATACATTATAAAGAGATACATTATAAAGAGATACATTATAAAGAGATACATTATAAAGGGATACATCAATATAACAAGGATAAGTCTGTCAACAAAATCAAGCTGCATTATCCTCCGGACATAGGATGAACGCGCTCTGAATGTATGCGCCCCACCGGGGCAACGAGCACACAGCCCGGGGCAGAGCGAAGCGGCACCCCGGGTGTCAGATACCGACAATCCCCGCGCCCTGTAAGGGCAAAAGCATTAATAATCAGATATTTACCGTTTCTTGTTTTGCAAATGTTTTACGCTTTTGCCCCTGCAGGGCGCGGGGATTCTAACACATGGACACCCGGGGTGCCGCTTCGCTCTGCCCCGGGCTGTGTGCTCGTTGCCCCGGTGGGGCGCATACATTCAAGACACATCCGTACAACGTCCGGAGGATAATGTAGCTTGATTCTGTTGACCAACTTATAAGACTAGTAACTTATTAAGAATAGTCTACAATCTACCAAGTAACACTTATATTGTTACCTCATTCTTTATTCAGAGGACAACTTTGTGAAAGACTGAACGATTCGTAGAAGCATACTCTTGAATAGAACTGCCGGAATATGGACATCGGAATGGATTCGACAGGTCAGGATATAACAATGTGTGAATCCATCCCGGGACAGAGCAAAGCACAGGATGGAACACAGTATTCCCGCCAAGACAGATGGGCAGAATGCCGGTGTCTTGATTATTCCGAAAAAAACGTGTTTTATTTTTCGCGAAATAGAACAGCGAAAAGGCCCTCTCTGCTTATTTTACACGTGTTTGAGGGAGGGTTAATTTGCAATAAGACCCTCCCGGCACTCCCGCGAGGGCCGTTTCGCCTTGCAATAAGGCCGCCGTCGCAATGCAACAACGGCCCCGTTGCAAGGCCGAAAGGGTCTCTCTGCTTTCTTGACAAAGCCCTATGATTGTAACATGCTGATAATCAACACTTCCCATTTGACACAAAAATCGCGATTTTCGGAGCCTTGCCCGAAAACAGCAATACAGATGTCGCTTAACATACGTTAAAGTAAATATTTTTAGTAGTCCCTTAACGAAAACAGAATGCCGAACCGACGAGTAACAACACACAACGGTGACAACACTGAAATATCAAACAAGCACACCACCATGTATACGTTGAAAATATACATAAATATGGCTGAGTACATTCGCAGAATAGTGGCATTCTACAATATTTCCATATTATTTTGCAAAAAATATATAAAAACACGAGGTTTTTACTTTATTATTATTAAACAATGTGTAACTTAGCCAAAAATTTCTCTATATTTAAATTAACAATCAAAAAAAGAACTACTAAATAAAGAAAACGAGAAGAAAATCATCAGAAGAATCCCTTTAACCAAAGAAAGAGATTTGTCGCCGTTGCCCTTACCACTCAGACTGGGAGGGTTGAACGTTCCGCAACGGCGAACGGAAAATTAAATCTAAATTTAAAAAAGCGCAAACGGAACGGAATGCGCAGAAAAACAAATCAATTCAACAATGAAAAGATTACTTACCCAATTGTTATTGGTGGCTTTTGCTTTTCTGCTTCCGCAGAACATATTTGCTGCCGATCCGGACTTGAGTAATTACACGGTAATCAAGACTTTTGATTTCAAGAACGGCTTCACGGACAATACAACTCTGACACAGGGTGACGCCACAGGAACAAAATCCTATGACACCGGTAATAAAAAAGATCAAGACCTCTACAACGTAACAACCCCTGAAGAATTGGCCGGAGTTCTGGCTGTACAAGCTATCGGCAACGGTTCCGGCAAGGGCTGGTGGCTGCGCGACGGTGTCGGCTTATATTCATATAAAGCAGGAAGATGTGCCGCTATAATCAATCTTCAGAAAAACCAGGTAGTGGTTTTCGAATGTAGCCAAGATGCTTCTAACGTCATGTCGCTCACCAATGGAAGCGGAGAGCCTGACGGTCCGTTCACATACGTCAAGAGCGAGGACGGGAAGAAATTCTACTGCACCATGACCGAAGACGGACAAATCGGTTTCATGGGTAATAACGGCAAGAGTGCCATCACAACGCTTACCATCTATGCTCCGCCGGCAGACATGAAGTTTGCTAATTATACGGTGAAATATGTAGACATGAACGGAAACGCTCTCAACAAAGCAAACCGCATATCAGAAGCAACAGTAGGCACAAAACCTACACTCATTGACTCGGACAAAGCTCCAATTATCAGTGAAGACGGAACAAAGAAATTTGTATACGACAGCGATGACAGCGAGAATCTGACCGTTGCAGAAGATGGCTCTACGGTTGTAACAGTTAAGTTCCATGAGGCTACCGCAATGGCTTATACAGTAAACGCCGTAAATGAAAATGGGGATATAATCGAAACACTCGTCAAAGGCAATGCATTTGAGGCTGACGAAGTTACAGCGCCATACAAATTGTATGTAAACGTGAATGGAACTCTTTACAAAAAAGACCCGACAAACAAGGAATACAACCATAGGTTCACACTCACCGAAAACGAGCAGACGATAAATTTGGATTATACCGCCACAGATATAACAAACGTTGTTTACCTTGCTGAAGGCGAACAGATTGAAGGCACTACAAAATGTACTGCCAACAACACTACAATCCGTAGCAGTTTCTCCGGTTCAGGTTATGCCGCTGATACCGATTTGGTAATGACAACCTTACCTAACGGCAAGTACAAGATACACGCAGTACTTTTTGACGCAAGCAAAGAACCAGACTGGACTCTTAATATCAGCGCAGGAGACAAGAAATTCGATCTCCACACAAACACTGTAAACTGGCAGGAAATTGATATAGAAGAGTTCGAACTAAACAATGCATCCACCAACCTCATACTTAATGCAGGTGGTTCGGACAACAAAGGTCTCGACTTTATATATGTTGTCAAGACCGGTGACGCCGAACTGGCAGCCCCGGTTGCAGCAGCAGGCAAGATGGATTTCATCGCAATGAATCTTCCTGTTTCAAGCGGTAGCGGCGCTACAGCAGTAACAGACGGTGACATCACAGAAAACAAGACATTCAATGCTGATGACTTCTCCGTAATAATATCTCCGTCTACAACAAACACACCCAACAGATTTTGGAGTGCAACAGTGGACGGCAAGAAAGGTTCACAGCTCCGCATATACGGTGGTACTGTAACAGTAGAAGCCGTTGCTGGAAAGACTCTCAACAAGATTGTATTCAATCATGACTCAAAAACATTCAGCATATCAAATGCTGATTGCGGTATGCTGGAAAAAGATGTTTGGACTGGCGAAGCTACAAAAGTAGTGTTCACTATGGCAAAATCGTTTATCAACTCAATCACCGTAGGTGAATATGTCGCTCCCGCCGAGCCCGTTACCGATGTTGCCAACATCGCAGCTTTCAAGGCTCTTGAGGCCGGTACACGCGCCAAATTAGCCGTTAACGGTGCGAAGGTTACATTTGCCAAGGACGACAATATCTACATCGAGGACGAGACAGGTGCACTGCTGCTCTACAAGACCGGACTGACAATGACAGCCGGCAAGGCCATCACCGGATTCATCAACGGTGCATACACAGACTATAACGGTCTGGCCGAACTGACAGCCATCGACGTTACTCCCGCTTCTGAATTTACAGAGGCCGATACAGAAATTACCGCAACAGTAGTGACTGTGGCCGAGGCAAATACTGTCGAGAACGTATCGAAGCTGGTTAAGCTGGAGAACGTGAACATCAACGCCGACTATCAGACCATCACTCAGGGTGAGGACGAGATTGCATTCTACGACAAGTTCAAGGTAATGGGCGACTATGTATATCCCGCCGTTGCCAAGAGCATCGTGGGTATCATCAACACTGCAAACGGTACCAACACATTCCATCCCGTAAGCCCCGACAGCATCGTTGCCGCTGAGGTGAGCACTCCCGAGGCAGCCAACATCGCAGCCGCCAAGGATGCCGAGTTGAGAGACAAGGAAATCAAGCTGAACGTCGACGGTGCGAAAGTGACACTGTTCGGTGGCAACAACTTGGCCGAATCGTTCATCGAGGACGAGACCGGCGCCATCATGGTTGACATGAATATCGGCAAACTGCTCGGCAAGGATGGCGTAGCCCTGAAAGGATTCATCATCGGTAAGGTGACAAAGGATCAGCGCATGGGCGGAGTATTCAAGTTCGAGAGCACCGAGAATACCGCTTCTTCCGAGATAACAACAGAAGAGACCACCATCGAGCCCACCACAACGACCATAGCCGCTATCGTCGACGGCATGCCGGCAGATGTTACATCGAAGTACTATCGCCTGGAGAACGTCAACATAAAGGCAGACGCCGATGGTTGGAGTACTTTCCTGGTAGACGGTGACAAGGAACTTGCCATCAACGACGTTATGTGGACACTGCCCGACCTGACCACCATTGAGAAGTTTGAAAGCATCAACGGTACCGTGATGTACGGATACTACGGACTGGAGTTTGTTCCCTACGGAGAGTTCAAGGCTGTAGAGAAGCAGATAGAGTTCAAGGAAGTGGCAAACATCGCTGACCTGAAGAACGTTGAGAACGGCACCGACATCAAACTTGCCCTGAACAACACCCAGGTTACAGTATACGAACAGGCCCGCAGAGGCGTATCGATATACATCGAGGACGAGACTGCCGGTATACAGATAAATGACAACGACGGCACAATCTTCAACGAATTCGGAAAGACATTCAACGGATACATCTATCTGAAGTATGTGGACGAGAACGGTGTGCAGAACCTCGAGACAACAAGCCATACAGCCAAGTCCGAGTACACAGCCGAGGTTAAGGACGTAGTCGCCAAGGAAGTAGCATTGGCAGACGCTACAAGCGCCAACTACAACCAGAAGCTCATAAAGGTGATGAACACTGAACTGGCAACCAAGACAATCACCGAAGGTGAAGGCGACGACGCTTACAGCTACGACATCTACGTGCTGACAGACGGCGAGAAGGAGATGAAACTTCAAGATATGTTCAGCAAGACATACGACGAGAACGGCGACGCTATTGCAACCGGCAAGTACAACGTCAGCGGTATCATCATGAGCATGCCTGTATACGACGCAAACTGGACAGAAGTAATCGGCGCTGAGGACTACTTCATCCCGACAGGCGAAGGATTCGAGGAGGCTGCCGTTGCCGACGGACGCCAATGGCACTTCGACGCAATGGGCGAGGCCGACGAGGCTCTGCTCGCTGCCGACACCGAGCACTGGTCAGTAAGCAAGAACCGCTTCCAGAACAGTGGCGTTGCATTCAACGACGAGGTTATCAAGGTCAACGACGTTGAGCTTGAAGTGACCAAGGGTCTGCTCTTCACAGCCGAGGCCAACAAACTGTTGCTCGGTTCGGGCATAAACGGCAGCAACCACTTCATGCAGGTTCAGAAGGGCTCTTCGTTCAGAGTGACAGACCTCGCAGTAGGTGACACTGTACGTGTTGAGGTTTGCACATCAAGCAAGACCGCAGCCACTCTGGAAGCTCCCGCCACCTCTGTAGCCAACATCATCGAAGGCTTTGAGGCTGTGACATCCAAGCACATCTGTACATTCGTTATGTGCGAGGCCGGTTCTATCATACTGAAGGGTGACAACGCAGACCTCCGCTTCTACAGCCTCGAGGTCAAGGCCGGTAACCCCAACGAGGTGGCCAACCTCCGCAAGTGGGACTTCACGGCATGGAGCGAAGAGACAAAGGCCAACATGGCTGCCGACGCTGCTACCGTTGTTCCGACAGACAATGGCGACGGTACATTAACATACCCGACAGTGACTCCGTGGCGCAGCTACGAGAAGGTCAATGGTCCTACAGAAGCTGATCCCGACCGTGAGGGCAATGCCTACTGGTATGGTACAGCCATCTCAGGCGCTGAGGAACTCACTGCCAACGGCACTGTTATAGCAGAGACCAAGGGTCTGTTGTTCAACACAATGGCCGCAGGCGCACTGGCCGCAGCTATAAACTACCCGGAGACAACTCTCGGCACATACGAAGGTCCTGCCTACCTCTGGATTGGCGGCAAGAACAATTCGTTCACCATACCTAACGTCAAGTCCGGTTCTAAGATCACAATGGGTGTAGAGTCTCACAAGACAACCGACGCACGCGGCGTGACACTGACCATCGACGGAACGGAAATAGGACGTGCTGTTCCCACAACTTATGATGTATTCGAAATCACCGTTCCCGGTGAACTGACAGACAATGTATTGTCTGATGTTGTTATCACCAACACCAACGGTTGCCACATCTACTACATCAACGTAGATGCAACAGGCGTTGTGGACGGCATCAGCGATGTCAAGGCAGAGGTCAAGGTGATCAACAACAATGTTTACACAATCAATGGTGTCAAGGTGCGCAATGCCGGCGAATCTCTCGAGGGTCTGGCCAAGGGCATGTACATCATCGGTGGCAAGAAGGTTGTTATCAAATAACCATGTCAGCTCATTGAGATAAAGACAATCCTTTTTATATGGAGCGGCATCCCACACTATGCGGGGTGCCGCTCTTATTTTGCAAAAATATTCGTTTTTATTTGTATATTCGTATAAATATGTATAACTTTGCAGCGTTATTTGTATAATTATACGTCATGAAAATAAAAAAGAACAGACTTGAGACGCTCCGCATGATAATATCGAGTCAGGAGTTAGGCAGCCAGGACGAACTGCTTGAGGCACTTCAGAAAGAAGGTTTCAAACTGACACAGGCCACACTTAGCCGTGACCTGAAACAGCTGAAAGTGGCCAAAGCCGCCACGATGAACGGCAACTATGTGTATGTGCTGCCCAATGTCACGATGTATAAACGTGTGAGCACGCCCCAACAGATAAGGGAAATGATGCAGGTGCCGGGATTCCTGTCGATAAATTTCTCAGGCAATATGGGAGTGATAAAGACGCGGCCCGGCTACGCAAGCAGCATAGCCTATAACATAGACAACAACGACATACCGCAAATCATAGGCACGATCGCCGGCGACGACACCATCTTCATCGTGATACGCCAGGGCGTAACGGACAACGAAGTGATAGAGGCACTTAACGATGTTGTGCCGAATATAAAATAAGGATGTAAATGATTTGAAGAGTTAAAGACAAATGCTTCGTTACTTCTTCAGGAATGTACCTCTTCAAGGAAATTACTATTTAAATTTAAATATGTTCCTATTTTAAAAGTCCTATTGAGGAATAAACGATAAAAACAGCCGCACTATCTTTCCTCCCCTAAGGGGAGTGAGGTCGGGAGTGGCTTTTTCAAATACGACAAACAAGGTGGAAAAAGAAGTTGAAGTAATGGTGGCCAACGTGGAGCACGAGAAATACGTTGACACCATCCTGGACACGATAGCCGCAGCTGCGGCCGTGCGTGGAACAGGTATAGCAAAGCGCTCACACGAATATGTAACGACAAAGATGAGAGAGGCCAAGGCCGTGATAGCACTGCAAGGAGACAAGTTTGCAGGCTTCAGCTACATAGAGACATGGGGCAACAGACAGTACGTCACCACGTCAGGGCTGATAGTGCATCCCGACTTCCGCGGCATAGGACTGGCCAAACGAATCAAGGACATGACTTTCACACTGGCCCGGATACGCTGGCCCAAAGCAAAGATATTCTCGCTGACGAGCGGAGCCGCCGTGATGCAGATGAACACGCAACTTGGATATAAGCCTGTCACCTTTGCCGACCTCACCGACGACGAGGCCTTCTGGCGCGGATGCGAAGGCTGCATCAACGTGGACGTACTCAAACGCACCGGCCGCAAATACTGTATATGCACGGGAATGCTTTTCGATCCGGAGGAGCATCTGCCGGCAAAGATACCCGCAGAGGTGCTGGAAAGGATAAGAAAAATAGACAACCCGATTCAACAAGATGCAGCCGGCAATCATTGAAAAACAAAAGAACGGAAACAGTCCCGGCATAGCAACGACAAAAACAAAAAAACATAATAAGTATATGGCAAAAAAGAAAGTAGTGGTAGCATTCAGTGGCGGACTCGACACGAGCTACAACGTGATGTATCTCACCAAAGAGATGGGATATGAGGTTTATGCGGCATGCGCAAACACCGGCGGATTCAGCGCCGAACAGCTGAAAAAGAATGAGGAGAACGCCTACAAGCTGGGCGCAGTGAAATATGTCACGCTCGACGTGACACAGGAGTACTACGCAAAATCGCTGAAATACATGATATACGGCAACGTGCTGCGCAACAACTGCTACCCCATCTCTGTATCATCCGAGCGCATATTCCAGGCCATCGCCATCGCACGCTATGCCAACGAGATAGGCGCCGACGCCATCGCCCACGGCTCAACCGGTGCCGGCAACGACCAGATACGCTTCGACATGACATTCCTCGTGATGGCGCCGGGCGTTGAGATTATCACACTGACACGCGACCGCAACCTTACACGCAAGGAAGAAGTGGACTATCTCAACGCCAACGGATTCTCGGCCGACTTCACCAGACTGAAGTATTCATACAATGTGGGAATATGGGGTACGAGCATCTGCGGCGGCGAACTGCTCGACCCTCGCCAGGGACTGCCAGAAGAGGCTTATCTGAAGCATGTAACGGCAAAAGAACAGGAAACGGAGCTGAAGATAACTTTCGAAAAAGGAGAGATAGCAGCTGTAAACGGCGAGAAGTTTGACGACAAAGTGAAAGCCATAAAGAAGATAGAAGAGATAGGTGCATCATATGCCATCGGCCGCGACTGCAACGTTGGCGACACCATCATAGGCATCAAGGGCCGCGTCGGATTTGAGGCAGCCGCTCCGAAACTCATCATCGAGGCCCACCGCCTTCTGGAGAAATCGACACTGAGCAAGTGGCAGCAGTACTGGAAAGACCAGGTGGCCAACTGGTACGGCATGTTCCTCCACGAAAGCCAGTATCTTGAACCGGTCATGCCGGACATCGAGGCCATGCTTACATCATCTCAACGCAACGTGAACGGCACAGCAATATTGAAACTCCGCCCGTATGGTTTCGAAACGGTAGGCGTGGACTCTGACGACGATCTGACGAAATCGAAACTCGGAGAGTATGGCGAAACACAGACAGGATGGACCGCCGACGAGGCAAAAGGCTTCATCAAGGTGTCAAGCACAGCTCTGAGGGCTTATTACGGAATCCACAAGTGCCCCCTATAACCCCCCAAAGGGGGGGGGGGATAATGGGGAAAACCATGAGATACCCCAAAAACGGGAAAAATCAAGAAAAGAGAAATTGAAATCCGGATATTCTATCAGTATATGGACAACAAGCCAACCAAAACATTCCATTATTGTACGGCCAATCCCATTGTATATGGGATACTGAAAGAATATGCCAGACACAACAGGAAATATCCTACTGTGGCGGAATCCACCCTTTGGGAATATCTGTGTAGCGGAAAATTGGGAGCCAATTTCAGACGCCAACACATCATTGGCGAATTTATTGCAGATTTTGTATGTCTGAAATCCAGGCTTATAATAGAACTTGACGGCGGATATCATCAGTTGCCTCAACAGAAGACAAGTGACGAAGAGAGAACCCGATGGCTTAACAAGCAAGGATTTACAGTGTTACGGTTCAGCAATGAGGAAGCTATATGCAACACTGGATATGTAATAAACAAAATAAAAGAATACTTGAAGCAATAGCATCAAAGAAAAAAGAATATGTGTAACAACATTAATCCATCATATAACGGAAGTCTAAATCCTTCCTCTGGAATAATCAAAGGAGACACCAATTCCCCCCTCGGGGGGACTAAGAGGGGCCTACACGTCGGAATACTCGGTGCCGCTGGATACACCGGCGGCGAACTGATACGGTTGCTCGTCAACCACCCCGAGGCTGAGATTGTCTTTGCCAACAGCGAGAGTAATGCAGGCAACCCCGTTGCCGACGTGCATGAAGGCCTCATAGGCGATACCGACCTCGTATTCACCGACGATATGCCTTTCGACAAGGTCGACATTGTCTTCTTCTGCTTCGGCCACGGCAAGAGCGCGGCTTTTCTGAAAGAGCACAGCATACCGGAAAGTGTAAAGATTATCGACCTCGCCCAGGACTTCCGTCTGTCAGCTCCGGGCAACGACTACATATACGGTCTGCCGGAAATCAACCGCAACCACATTGCCACAGCACAACACGTGGCCAATCCCGGATGCTTCGCCACATGCATACAACTTGGCCTGCTGCCGGCAGCGAAGATGGGAATCCTGACCGAAGATGTGGCGGTGAACGCCATAACGGGTTCGACCGGTGCAGGACAGAAACCTTCGGCCACCACCCATTTCTCGTGGCGCACAGGCAACATGAGCATATACAAGGCATTTACCCACCAGCATGTGCCTGAGATACGCCAGAGCCTTACACAAGTGCAGGGCACTCTCGACGTCGCCATCGACTTCATCCCTTATCGCGGCGACTTCGCCCGTGGCATCTTCGCCACCTGTGTGGTAAAGACCGAAGCGCCGACAGAAGATATCGTGGCAGCATACAAAGAGTTCTACCGCGATGCCGCATTCACACACTACAGCGACAGGCAGATAGACATGAAACAGGTGGTAAACACGAACAAGGCACTGGTGCACTGCGAGAAATACGGCAACAAACTGCTCGTCACATCATGCATCGACAATCTGCTGAAAGGCGCCGTGGGCCAGGCCGTACAGAACATGAACATCATGTCCGGCATTGACGAAAAGACAGGTTTGAACTTAAAAGCAAGCGCGTTTTAATCATGAAACTATTCGACGTATATCCATTATTCGACGTAAACATCGTCAAAGGTGAGGGCTGCCGCGTGTGGGACGACCGCGGACAGGAGTATCTCGACCTTTACGGCGGCCATGCCGTGATAAGCATAGGCCACTGTCACCCACATTATATAAATAAGGTCGGCGAACAGATGGGCCGACTCGGCTTCTACTCCAACTCCGTGATAAACAAGTTGCAGGCAGAACTGGCCGGGCGCCTGGGCCGCATAAGCGGTTACGATGACTACCAGCTGTTTCTAATCAACAGCGGTGCCGAGGCCAACGAGAACGCCCTGAAGCTGGCGTCGTTCTCCAACGGCCGCACCCGCATCCTGTCAGCAGAGAAGGCTTTCCATGGCCGCACGTCGCTGGCTGTAGAGGCCACAGCCAACCCCAACATCATCGCACCCGTCAATGCCAACGGCCACGTGACATATCTGCCGCTCAACGATCTTGCCGCATGGGAGGCTGAATTGCAGAAGGGCGATGTCTGCGCCTGCATAATCGAGTGCATACAGGGCGTTGGCGGCATCAAACTTGCCACCGAGGAATTTGCCCAAGGGCTGCAAGCGGCCTGCCGCCGCAACGGCACAGTGCTCATCTGCGACGAGATACAATGCGGCTACGGCCGTTCAGGCAAGTTCTTCGCCCACCAGTGGCTCGGCATACGCCCCGACATCATCACCGTGGCAAAGGGCATTGCCAACGGTTTCCCGGTGGGCGCCGTACTGATATCCCCCGAGTTCACTCCAAAATACGGACAACTCGGCACCACCTTCGGCGGCAACCATCTCGCCTGCGCCGCGGCACTGGCCGTGCTTGACGTCATGGAGAGCAGCGACCTTGTGGAGAACGCCCGCCATACGGGTGAGTATCTCATGACACGCCTCAAGGACTTGCAGCAGTCGCAGCCCCACATCACCGACGTGCGCGGCCGCGGACTGATGATAGGAATCGAACTCGACATACCGCAAAAGCCCATACGCGAACGCCTCGTCTACGAACAGCACGTGTTCACCGGATGCACAGGCACCAACCTGTTGCGCCTGCTGCCGCCACTGTGTTTCACCGAAGATATGGCGGATGAGTTTATAGAAAAGCTGACCAATGTACTTTGATTTCTTCATAGGAGTTAAAGGAGTTATCGCTCCCTGCGGTCGCTCCGGAGTTAAAGACAATACCAATATAAAGCACATTCATAACGGACTTATAGAGTGACATCAACAAAAAGAGAAAACTCGAAAAGAATGATATTGTTAGTATTGTCTTTAACTCCGGAGCGACCGCAGGGAGCGATAACTCCTTTTAACTCCTTTAACTCCCCATCAAGCGGCGCAGCCGCAATAATCCTAAAAGAACAAGAACCATGACAATATCAATTATCGGCGCCGGCGCAATGGGCGGCGCAATGGCAAGAGGATTCCTCAAAGGCAGCATATTCAAACCCTCGGACATCACCATATCCAACCGCTCGCAGGGTGCACTCGACTGTTTTGCAGACACCGGCGTGAGTCTCACCACCGACAACCGCGTGGCGGCAGCCAATGCCGACATCGTGTGCGTGGCCGTGAAGCCATGGATAGCCGAGACAGTACTGCGCGAGATAAAGCCCGTTATGGACTACAGCCGACAGACACTCGCAGTGGTGGTGGCCGGTCTGCCTTCGACGACAATAACGGAATGGATGCGCAAAGACGACGGCAGCGTGCCGCCGACATTCCTCGTCATGCCCAACATAGCAATTGCCGAACGCAGTTCGATGACATTCATCGTGCCCGTAGGAGCAAGCGACGCACAGACAGCCACAATGAAAAACATCTTCGACGATACCGGCAACGCCATGATAACGGAAGAACGTCTGCTCGGAGCCGCCACCACCCTCGCCTCCTGCGGCATTGCCTATGCCATGCGCTACATACGGGCGGCCACCGAGGGCGGAGTGGAACTGGGATTCCGTGCCACCGATGCCAAAAACATAGTGCTACAGACAGTAAAAGGCGCCGTCGACCTGCTGCTGGCCAACGGCAACCATCCCGAAGCCGAGATAGACAAGGTGACCACTCCCGGCGGCCTCACCATCCGCGGTCTCAACGAGATGGAACACGCCGGATTCACCAGTGCCGTAATCCGCGGACTGAAAGCAGGGGTGAAACAATGAAAGTGCGACGGAGTTACTCTTTTTATCATCATTTGCATCTGCTTTTAAGTCATTTATTCGTACTTTTGCAGGATAAAACAACAAAAAGACATCTATGGACGAACAGATAAGACAAATAGGCGAGCGCCTGCGCGGCCTGCGCGAAGTGCTCGACATACCGGCCGAAGAAGTGGCCGAACTCTGCGACATCACACCCGAGCACTACATGAAGATAGAATCGGGCGAGGCCGACCCGTCGGTATACCGCCTTTCGAAGATAGCCAAGCGCTACGGCATAGCCCTCGACGTACTAATGTTCGGCGAGGAGCCGCGCATGAGCAGCTACTTCCTCACGCGCAACGGACAGGGCATGGCCGTGGAACGCCGCAAGAGCTACAAGTACCAGAGTCTGGCAAGCGGATTCCGCGGCCGCAAGTTCGACCCGTTCATGACACAGGTCGACCCGCTGCCCGACGATGCCCGATTCAGCAAGAACTCGCACGACGGACAAGAGTTTGACTACATCGTCGAGGGCCGCATGGAAATAACCATAGGCAACAAGGTTATGGAACTGGGCCCGGGCGACAGCATCTTCTTCGATGCCTCGCAGCCCCACTGCATGCGCGCGCTCGACGGCCGGCCGGTGAAATTTCTCGTTGTAGTGGAATAGCCCCCTATGGTCCCCCAAAGGGGGACATTGGGAAAACCGGAAGAAACAACCACCGGAAAAAAGCCGACCGGCATGTACACATTAATTTATATATCATAAACAAGTATTCTGATAACGAAACACTCCGCATCCATCTTCGGAGGCCGGGCTTTCTTTTAACAATATGACACCAACCGACTACACACACGCAGCGTCCCCCCTTGGGGAGCAACAGGGGGCTTCCATTCTCTCCCGCTTCCTCACACAGACACACTTCGAGTCGCAGGACGACTTCATACGCAATCTGCACTTCAAGATACCCGAACACTTTAATTTCGCATACGACGTCATGGACGTATGGGCCGACGAACAGCCCGACAAGACGGCACTGCTATGGACAAACGACGAAGGCGCGTGCCGACGTTTCTCGTTTGCCGAACTGAAGACACTCACCGACCGAACCGCCGCATGGTTCACCCAACTGGGCATAGGCCGCGGCGACAAGGTGATGCTGATACTCAAGCGCCGCTACGAGTTCTGGCTCTCCATGCTGGCCCTGCACAAGATTGGTGCCATAGCCATACCCGCCACCCATATGCTCACCCGCCACGACATTGTGTACCGCAACACTCGGGCCGGCATCAAGGCCATAGTATGCGTGGGCGAGGAATATGCGATGAAGCAGGTGAGCGACGCCATGGCCGACAGCCCCACCGTAGAGATACTCGTGAGCGTGGGCCCGCAACAGGCCGACGGCTTCCACGACTGGCAGCGCGAATGGCCGGAAGCACCCGCATTCGCACGCCCCGCAAACGTCAACGACAACGACGACACCATGCTGATGTACTTCACCAGCGGCACGAGCGGCGAACCGAAGATGGTGGCCCACGACTACCTGTATGCTTTGGGCCATCTGACAACCGGAGTGTTCTGGCACAACCTCACACCCGACAGCATCCACCTCACCGTGGCCGACACAGGATGGGGCAAGGCTGTTTGGGGAAAGCTCTACGGACAGTGGTTTGCCGGAGCGACGGTGTTCGTGTTCGACCACGAGAAGTTTACAGCCGACAAACTGCTGCGGCAGATAGAGAAATACCGCATCACATCGTTCTGCGCCCCGCCCACGGTCTACCGCTTCATGATACACGAAGACTTCTCGCGCTACGACCTGTCGTCACTGCGCTACTGCACCACCGCCGGCGAAGCACTCAATCCCGCCGTATACGATAAGTTCCGCAGACTGACGGGCATCAGCCTGATGGAGGGCTTCGGGCAGACCGAAACCACAATGACGCTCGGCACCATGCCGTGGAACAAGCCCAAGCCCGGATCTATGGGGCTGCCCAATCCTCAGTACAACATCGGTCTGGTCAAACCCGACGGCACACCGTGCGAAGACGGCGAGAAAGGCGAAATAGTGATAAAAGTTCAGAATACTTTTTCAGTTCAGAGTGAAGAGTGCAGAGTACAGAGGTATGATTACTCTCAAGATTTGAATATTGTAGACAAGTCGGGATCCGTAACGAACGGAGGTCATGACGATGCACAATGCCCAAATCCTGAGAGTAATCATACCTCTTCACTCTATACTCTGCATTCTGAACTGAAAAAGCCTGTCGGACTGTTCAAGGAGTACTACCGCGACGAGGAGCAGACACGCCGCGTGTGGCACGACGGAATGTATCACACCGGCGACGTGGCATGGCGCGACGAAGACGGCTACTACTGGTTTGTGGGCCGCATAGACGACGTAATCAAGAGCAGCGGCTACCGCATCGGCCCGTTCGAGGTGGAGAGCGCGCTGATGACCCATCCCGCCGTGGTGGAATGCGCCATCACCGGCGTGCCCGACGACATACGCGGCATGGTGGTCAAGGCCACCGTAGTGCTGCACGCCGAATGGAAGCACCAGGCCGGCGACGAGCTCGTAAAGGAACTCCAGGCACATGTCAAGCGCGAGACCGCCCCTTACAAATATCCCCGGATCATCGAGTTTGTCGACGAACTGCCAAAGACCATCAGCGGCAAGATACGCAGGGTGGAGATAAGAGAGAAAGACAAGAACAAGGAATAACAACGACAGACCGATGAGAATAGTGATAAAAGTGGGCAGCAACGTACTGACCAGAGAAAACGGCAAACTCGACGTCACGCGCATGTCGGCCATCGTGGACCAGATAGCATGGCTGCGCGGCAAAGGTCACGAGGTGATACTCGTGTCGAGCGGAGCCGTAGCCAGCGGACGAGGTGAAATGAAGACCGGCGGACGGCGCCTCGACAGTGTATCCCAGCGCCAGCTGTTCTCCGCCCTCGGCCAGGCCAAACTGATAAACCTCTACTACAACCTCTTCCGCGAATATGGCATCCACGTAGGCCAGGTGCTCACCATGAAAGAGAGTTTTGCCACACGCCGCGAATATCTCAACCAACGTGCCTGCATGACCGTCATGCTCGACAACGGAGTCATCCCCATAGTCAACGAGAACGACACCGTCAGCGTGACCGAACTGATGTTCACCGACAATGACGAACTGTCGGGCCTGATAGCTTCGATGATGGACGCCGACGTGCTTATCATACTGAGCAACATCGACGGCATATTCGACGGCGCACCCGACAATCCCTCGTCAAGCGTGATACCGCGCGTGGAGCCGGGCCGCGACCTCAGCGACTATATACAACAGGAGAAGAGCGGATTCGGCCGCGGCGGAATGACCGCCAAATGCAACATAGCGCGCCGTGTGGCCGACGAGGGCATACGTGTTGTCATTGCCAACGGCCGGCGCGACAACATATTGGCCGACCTCGTGACGTCACCCGGCACCACCCTGCACACCGAGTTTGTGCCGCGCACGGGCGAAGTGTCCAATGTGAAGAAGTGGATAGCCCACAGCGCGAGCTTCGCCAAAGGCACCGTTCGCATAAACGCCCGCGCCGCCGAGGCCCTGCGCTCCGGCCGTGCCGTAAGTCTGCTGATGGTGGGTGTGACGGCCGTTGAAGGCGAATTCGAAGAAGGCGACATCGTCTCCATCACCGACCACGACGGCCGGCCCGTCGGCATAGGCCGCAGCAACTACTCCAAGGACGAGGCTGCCCGCCTCGCAGGCAGACACGACGTGCGTCCGATAGTGCACTACGACTATCTCTATATGGAATGACCGGCATTGGTGCCCTACTGTGGAGCAACCCGCACATCATGACGGCCACGACGCCCGCATGTCAGATTTATTCTGAAAAAAACGCATTTACTTTTTCTCAAACCAGAAAGGCCTGGATACTCTTCGGGCCTTCTTTTTATGTGTTTTCCGAGGGGTCAACTTGCCGTAAGGGCCTCCCGGCATCGCCATAACGGCCTTATTGGAGTGCAACGAGGCCGCCGTCGCAATGCAATAAGGCCGTTATTGCAAGGTGAAACGGCCCTCTCTGCTTTCTTTACAAAGCCCCATTGCCGTAACATACTGATAATCAGCGCTCCCCATTTGAAGCAAAAATCGCGATTTTCGGGCCATAGTGCGAAAATCGCGAGACGGATGTCGCTTAACACATGTTAAAGTAAAGTTTTTTTAATGAGTAGGTACTCCAAATTAATTATCATCAGATTGTTCGTTATGTGTGTCCGTATTATCATGTTTCATCGACCGTTCAGCCCGCTACCTTCTTTCTTCAGACATGATGGTACGTACACACAGAGCGGGCTTCTTGTTTGGCTTGACAAAGACGTTTCTACGTGTGCGCCCCGAATGGGGCAGCAAGCTCATAGCCCGGGGCAGAGCGAAGCGGCACCCCGGGAATAATACGATTCATACATTCGCCCTGAAAGGGCAAAAGCGTTAATTATCAAACACTTATATCTTTACGTCCCATATGTTTTTATGCTTTTGCCCTTTCAGGGCGCGGGGATTGGCGATGTTTGATTCCCGGGGTGCCGCTTCGCTCTGCCCCGGGCTATGTGCTCGTTGCCCCGTCGGGGCGCATCCATCCAAGGGACGGCGAATTGATTGTGACACGCACACATCCTATGTCCGGAGGATAATGCAGTTTAATTCTGTTGACTGACTTAGTTTTAAAAGAAAGACGACCATTCATTTGGTGTTTCGGCTACTTTGCACTATCTTTGTGGTGTTAAAGCAGAGGCTGATTGATAAACGACTAAAAATGAAGCTAAAAGAATTTTTCGGCAAATTTGCCGGTGCATACCTGTGGGGGAACCTGCTCGCAATGGCTGTCGTGGTGCTGTTGCTGTGCGTGGGCGTCAATTACGGCCTCAAGTCGTACACCCGCCATGGCGAGGGAATACCCGTTCCCAACCTGCAAAATATGAGCTACGACAAGGCAAGTGCACTGCTCAGCCAAAACGGACTGAACATCGTAGTGAGCGACTCGGGATACAACAAGGCGCTGCCGGCCGAATGTATACTCGTACAGACTCCGGGCGCAGGCGTGAAAGTGAAGTCGGGACATACGGTATATGTCACAATCAATTCACCGTCGTCGCCATCGTTTGCCATCCCAGACATTGTCGACAACAGCAGCGTACGCGAGGCCGAAGCCAAACTGACGGCAATAGGATTCCGTCTGCTCGAACCACAACAAGTGCCCGGAGAAAAGGACTGGGTATACGGCATCGTATGTCGCGGACGGCGTATCGGCACCGGCGACCGCGTATCCATCGAAGACCCGCTGACGCTCGTGGTGGGCAGCGGGATGATGGAGGACGACCCGGAAGACATCAGATATACCGATCCGGAATACGACACGGGCGAAAGCGAATTCGACGAATTTGAGGAAGTGACCGAGCCTCCCACAGGCATGAAGACAGAATAAAAAGGGCGTTCCCCTCAGGCCAGACTGGCAGGGTGATACTTGTCACTACTCTGCCGTGGCGGAGAAGACACGCAATGAATATGAACGACAAGGATTGTGAAATCTAACAGAATGGATTTGGATAATATAATGGAAGAAGAACTGACAGACGAGTTCGGAATTGTCGAAAGCGACGACAGCCAGCAACTTCAGGACCGGCAGCTGTTTGAGCACTACCGGTTTGAGGTGGACCGTGGACAGGACCCTGTGCGCATAGACAAATATATGTGCGAAAAGTTGCAGCACTCAAGCCGCAACCGCATACAGAAAGCCGCCGACGCCGGATTCGTGTTTGTGAACGACTCTCCCGTGAAGAGCAACTGCAAGGTACGCCCGGGCGACGTGGTCACACTGATGCTCGACAGGCCGCACTACAACACACGCATAGAGCCGGAAGACATTCCGCTCAACATCGTCTACGAAGACGACGACCTGATGGTGGTCAACAAACCGGCAGGACTGGTGGTGCATCCGGGATGCGGCAACTTCAGCGGAACACTGGTCAACGCTGTGGCATGGCATCTGCGTACCCTGCCCACATACGACCCCAACGACCCGCAGGTGGGACTGGTGCACCGCATTGACAAGGACACCAGCGGGCTGCTCGTGGTGGCAAAGACCCCCGAGGCGAAGATGGGGCTTGGAGTACAGTTTTTCAACAAGACCACCCACCGCAGCTACGTGGCTCTGGTGTGGGGCAACTTTACCGAAGACAGCGGCACCATCGAGGGCAATATAGCACGCGATCCCAAGGACCGCATGCGAATGACGGTGTTTCCCCCGGACTCGGATATAGGAAAAAGCGCCGTGACACACTACCGCGTAATCGAGCGTTTCGGATATGTAACCCTCGTCGAGTGCATTCTCGAGACCGGACGTACCCATCAGATACGTGCCCACATGCGCCACATCGGACATCCGCTGTTCTCCGACCAGCGCTACGGCGGAACGGAGATACTGCGCGGAGAACGCACCGGCAGCTACCGTCAGTTTGTGCTGAACTGCTTCGCATACTGCCCGCGGCAGGCCCTGCACGCACGCACGCTGGGCTTTGTCCACCCCACGACAAAAGAGCAGATGGACTTCACGTCCGACCTGCCCGCCGACCTGTGGGCACTGATAGAAAAGTGGCGTAGGTACGTGTCGGCACGCATGCCTAAGGAAGACCTGCCGCAGGCACGCGGCTAAAGCCGGCACCAACATCCGGACCGTCACCGACTTCAATGGCACCGGATGCCTCGGGAGAACCCGGAAAGACGGGAAAACAAGTTCGTGTGAGAAGACATCTATACATATAAAAAGACATCAAAAAACAATAATATGGAAAATCAGAAAAAAAATATAGCCATCGTATGCGGCGGAGACTCGTCCGAGCACGACGTTTCGCTGCGCTCGGCACGCGGTCTTTACTCGTTCTTCGACAAGGAACGCTACAACATACGCATCGTCGATATAAAAGGACAGGACTGGCACGTCGAACTGACCGACGGCACCACCGCACCCATCGACCGCAACGACTTCTCGTTTGTCGAGAACGGAGTTGCCGTACAGTTCGATTATGCCTACATCACCATTCACGGCACACCTGGCGAAAACGGGCTGCTGCAGGGATATTTCGACCTTATCGGCCTGCCCTATTCCACAAGCGGCGTACTCGTCGAGGCCATCACGTTCGACAAGTTCGTACTCAACCAGTATCTTAGAGGATATGGCGTGCTCGTGGCCGACTCGCTGCTGATACGCAAAGGCTACGAGGAAATGGTGAGCGACGACGAAGTGGAGCGGCGTATAGGCATGCCTTGTTTCGTAAAGCCTGCTGCCGACGGCAGTAGTTTCGGCGTGTCGAAAGTGAAAAACAAGGACCAGCTCGCCCCCGCCATCCGCAAGGCTATAATGGAAAGTCCCGAGGTGATGGTGGAGCAGTATATCGAGGGAACGGAGATTTCAATCGGTGTGTACAAGACGAAGGAGAAGACGGTAGTGCTGCCGGCTACAGAAGTGGTCACAAGCAACGAATTCTTCGATTACGACGCCAAATACAACGGACAAGTGAAAGAGATTACGCCCGCGCGCCTAAGCGACGACACCACACGGCGTGTGCGTGAGATAACGAGCCACATCTACGACATATTGGGATGCAACGGCATCATACGTATAGACTACATCATAGCCAAGGGCAAGGGCAGAGACGGCCGGGATACAGACAAGATATACATGCTCGAGGTGAACACCACGCCGGGAATGACGCCCACGAGCTTCATTCCGCAACAGGTGCGCGCCGCAGGACTGGAAATGAAGGACGTGCTGACGGATATTGTAGAGAATCAGTTTCAATGACTGAAATAAAGAAAGACATATGAACATCCCATCACAATTTGACCCGATACGGCCTTTCGAGCCGGAAGAATTGCCCGAGGCATACGAACGGCTCATTGCCGACCCGCAGTTCCGTACTGTCATCGGACATATTTTCAGCAGCGTGCCTTTCGAGGCTGTCGCACAGAAGATAAGAGCCTGCAAGACCAACATAGAGTTCCAGCATGCGCTTTGCTATCCGTTCCTGAAGAATCTTGTGGCCAAAGCCGCAAAGGGTTGCGACATGAATGCCGGCGCTGTTGATCTGAACGGACGCTATACCTTTGTCAGCAACCACAGGGACATTGTGCTCGATTCGGCATTGCTCGATGTCATGCTTTTCGATACTGGATGCGGAACCACCACCGAGATTGCCATCGGTGACAACCTGCTGGCCGCGCCATGGATAAAGGACCTCGTCAAGGTGACAAAGGCATTCATCGTGCAACGTAGTGCCGGTATACGTGAGATGCTTGCCAACAGCCGGAGGCTGTCGGAATACATGCACTTTGTCATCAGCACCAAGCACGACAACATATGGATAGCGCAGCGTGAAGGACGGGCCAAGGACAGTGACGACCGCACGCAGCAGTCTATCATCAAGATGATGGCCATGGGCGGCGAGGGTTCGGTGACAGAACGCCTGTTGCAATTGCACATCGTGCCGTTGGCCATATCGTATGAGTATGACCCGTGCGACTGGCTGAAAGCTCGCGAGTTCCAGCTCAAACGTGACGTCGAGGGATGGAAAAAGACCAAAGCCGATGATGTGCTGAGCATGAAGACCGGTATCATGGGGTACAAAGGACACATACATTATCACTGCGCGCCATGTATTGACAGATGGCTGCTCTCGCTCGATCCGGACATACCGAAGGGCGAACTGTTCGAGACTGTGGCAAAGCACATCGACCGCGAGATACATTCCAACTACCGGCTATATCCTTGTAATTATGCGGCGGCCGACATGCTGGCCGGCAACGACCGTTTCAAGGCTCACTATACGGTGGAGGAAAAGGCTGCGTTCGAGCAGTATCTGACGGGACAGATGGCAAAAATAGAACTCGACAACAAGGACGAGGACTTCCTGCGCGAGCGTATGCTGACGATGTATGCCAATCCGGCGATAAACCATCTGGAGGCTCTGAAATGAAAAGAAGCACGCTGCTCAAAGCGGCTGTCATGGCTGTGGCGGCTATCACTACGATGACAGCCTGCAAGAACGATGCCTATGACAGCGGTACCGGACCATTGTCGCTCACCCGCGCCGACTTTGTCGAGGCCCACACCGGCAATGACTGTGCCGTGGACTATGTGCTCACGGACGACGGCAGGAAAATCAACCTGAGCAGCCGCCTTACAGCCGGATGGCTCAACCGGCCCGACACGCTGTATCGCGCGGTGCTGTATTACAATGTATCCGCTGATACGGAAATCACGGACAATACAAACGACGCTGCGGCAGTGGCCGAACCCGTCGCACTGTCGATGGTGCCGGTGCTCAGTCCCAAGGCCGAAGACAGTTTCAAGGATGGGGTACGCACCGACCCGGTGAAGTTTGAAAGCATGTGGCTGAGTGCCGGCGGACGCTATGTCAACATCGGCTTTTATCTGAAAAACGGCAGTACCGGAGATGATAACATACTGCATACTATCGGTATGGTGCAACGACGGATTGTTACAAACGATGACGGAACACGTACCGTAATGTTGCAGATGTATCACGACCAGGGCGGTGTGCCCGAGTATTATTCATCGCGGTATTATGTCAGTGTGCCGTGTGGAGAAATCGATGGTGACTCTGTATATATAACAATAAATACATACGACGGACCGGTGACGAAAAAACTGGAAATTTTATAATTGAGAATTGAGAGTTGAGAATGGAGAATTATGATTACCTTCAAGACTTTCAACAGTTTCTTGATATAAAGCTAATCATAATTCTCCATTCTCAACTCTCAATTCTCAATTATAAGTTGCTTTCAAGCATCCTTTTAAGCACCACCGAACATGAAATCTCACGGTTGGCAGCCTCAGGGATTACGAGCGAATCGGGACCTTCGATAACATCGTCGGTAACGATGAGACCACGGCGTACGGGCAGACAGTGCATGAACTTGCCTTTGTCGGTTACGGCCATGTGGGCAGAATCTATCGTCCAGCTCATGTCCTTAGACAGTATCTTGCCATAGTCGTCGGGGCATGTCACACCCGGACAACTCCAGTTTTTGGCATATACGAAATCAGCATTCTCCAATGCTTTCATCTGATTGTACTCCACCCGGGCCCCGCCCGCAAACTTCGGGTCGAGCTCATAGCCCTCGGGATGCGTTATTACGAAATCGACGTCGGCCGCGTTCATCCATTGTGCGAACGAGTTAGGTACAGCCTGCGGCAATGCGCGGCAGTGGGGCGCCCATGTCAGTACCACCTTGGGACGTTTTTTAAATGAAGAATGTGGAATGATGGATGAAGAATTTGCTGCCGCGGTGGATTCTTCATCCATCATTCCACATTCTTCATTCTTCATTCTCCATTCCTCATTTATGGTAATAAGGTCGGCGAAAGCCTGGAGCGGATGTACCGTGGCCGTCTCCATAGCGAAAACCGGCTTGCCGCTGTAACGGATGAATTGATTGAGCACCGTCTCGGCATAATCGTACTCACGGTCGGTAAGTCCTGCAAACGAGCGTACTCCGATAATGTCGCAGTAGGAGGCCATCACAGGTATAGCCTCGAGAAGATGCTCGCTCTTGTCTCCGTCCATTATCACGCCGCGTTCGGTTTCCAGTTTCCATGCACCGGCGTTCACATCGAGCACGATGACGTTCATGCCGAGGTTCATCGCGGCTTTCTGTGTGCTCAGGCGTGTGCGCAGAGAGTTGTTGAAAAATATCATCAGCAGTGTCTTGTTCTTGCCGAGATGCTGATATTTGAATCTGTCGTTTTTTATCTCCTGTGCTTCGGCGAGCGCAAGGTTGAGGTCACCGATGTCTTCTACGTTGATGAATGTTCTCATATTGTCTTGTCCTTTAAATTGTATAATCGTATTTCTTCTGCACTGCCGCCATCCCAATCCCTACTTGTGGTGACTGTGCTTCATCACTTCGAACCCATCCCCGTTTCTTCACTTCTCCTCCACTTGGGGAGGTCGGGTGGGGCTTCTTATTCCCTTATCTGTCCGTCACCCTCGATGAGCCACTTGTACGTGGTAATCTCCTCAAGACCCATCGGTCCTCTCGGCCCCAGTTTCTGAGTACTTATTCCTATTTCGGCCCCAAGCCCGAACTGTGCCCCGTCGGTGAAACTCGTGGGGGCGTTGACATATACACAGGCTGCGTCTACCCTTGTCTGGAACTGTCGCGCCGTATCTGCATCTTCCGTTATGATACACTCGCTGTGTCCCGAGCCGTAGCGGTTGATATGGTCTATTGCCTCGGCGGCCGACGATACCGTTCTGACGGCCATCTTGTAGTCCATGTATTCCGTGCCGTAGCTGTCGGCCGTGGCGTCGGCAAGCAGTCTGTCGGGATAAGAGCCGCGCAGCATATTCATTGCAGAAACATCGGCGAAGACGGTCACCTGCTTTTCGGCCAGCGGAGCGCACAAGGCCGGAAGATCGGTCAGGCGAGCACGGTGTACAAGCAGACAGTCGAGAGCATTGCACACGCTGACGCGCCTTGTCTTGGCATTGCAGATGATGCGTTGTCCTTTTTCCGTATCTCCCGCCGCGTCGAAGTAGGTGTTCACAACACCGGCGCCCGTCTCTATTACCGGCACGCGGGCCGTGTCGCGTACAAAGTCTATCAGCTTGCGTCCGCCGCGCGGTATGCAAAGGTCGATATATCCTACGGCCGACAGCATGGATGCCGTGGCTTCGTGAGTGGCAGGAAGAAGCGTGACCGCCGCCGTGTCTATTCCATGACCGGCAAGCACCTTATGTATCACATCGACCGCGGCACGGTTGGAACAGTCGGCATCGCGTCCGCCTTTCAACACACATGCATTGCCGCTTTTGAAACAAAGCGCGAAAACGTCGAATGTTACGTTTGGCCGTGCCTCATATATCATGCCGATCACACCGAACGGCACACTCACGCGCCTCAGTCTCAAACCGTTGTCAAGCGTACGCTCTGTCAAGGTGCGGCCCAACGGCGACGGCAGCCGGCTCACATTGCGCATGTCTGCGGCTATAGACTCCAACCGGCTTTCCGTAAGCATCAGCCGGTCGTAAAGCGGATCCGACGGTTCCATCTTTTTCAGGTCTGCAACGTTGGCCTGCAATATGTAGCTCTTACCGGCTATTATCGCATCGGCCACATCACGCAATATCCCGTTACGCTTTTCATCGGTCAGCAGTGCGAGTTTCCGGCCGGCCGACTTGGCTTTCTTGAATGTCTCTGTCATTGGTATATGTTTATGTTCAGTTTCTGATTGTTGCTACTGCAGGACAATGCCGTCTGCCGTGACAATACCGGCACATGCCGGATTCTGACGATTATGTCGGATATGATGTAAGGACACGGACCGCACTGCATGATACGTTCGTATATATCCGCAAAAATAGCGCTTTATTTCCTGTTGTGCAAGTATTTTGTGTAAATAATACGAAAAAGGAGCCGTGGAGCAATCATATTCAAGAGTTGGTTGCAGACAAGACTGTTATCACAAAAATCCACTGACACGGAAAATGTGTAGAATATCTGTGACGTGTATCGTCATCAATAAAAATATGGTGTCACAGAACTCCAGTAATCGTATTGTCGGGTTCTGAGACACCATATTTACACTTGCTGGCGTATTTCAGCGCAGCTTGAATGTTACGGGCAGAGTCAGGTATACGGCAACAGCTCTGCCGTTATTCTTGCCGGGAATCCAACGAGGCATGGCCTTGATTACGCGGAGCGCTTCCCTGTCGAGTGACGGGTCTACACCTCTGATCACTTTCGGGTCGTGGATGGTACCGTTCTTGTCAACGGTAAACCTGACGAAAACACGCCCCTGTATTCCGTTCTCCATTGCATCTGCCGGGTATCTGATGTTCTGGCCCAACCACCTCATAAGCGCAGCGTCTCCGCCGGGGAACGACGGCATCATATCAGCCGACACTACGGGAGTGTTGTCGGCCTTCTCATTATCTTCGACCGGGGCCGTGTGGGCCGGCGTTTCGTTCCGTACGGCCGATTCCGATTGTACGGCTTTGTCGGGCTTCCCCTTTGCAGCATCAGCATCGGCCATGGCTTGTGCTTTGGACATTACCCTTTCGTATGCCTCTTCGCTTGGCTGCTTTTCAGTGGCAGCAGTCCCGGTGTTTCGTTTCTTCTTCGTCTGCTTGCTTGTTGTGGTGGTGCTTTTTGTCTTTTCCTCCACATATATGCTGTCCGACTTGCCGAAACTTACCGGTACTGTTCTTCTGCTGGTTGTGGCAATGAAATGGCCGGTGAGCGAATCATGACTGTCGGTCATGGATATCCTGAAGTCACCGTTCATATATTTGTCCGTATCCATATCAGTGAAATATATGTAGTTTTCCTTACGGTTTACAAAGCCTTCGAGCCTGTGTGTCACCTTCTTGCGGTATTTTGCAGTGAGGCGTGCAAAGACAGAGTCACCCCGCATCTCGGTAAAGAGCAGTGTGGCAGGTGTTTCGCCCACTGTGCCGTTCCACGGGCCTTGCAACAGCTCTTCGTAGGCTACGGGTTGCTCGGCGAACTTTTCCAACAGCCATTGGCTGCCGAAATATATCGGCCCGCTTCCAAACAGAAGAATGAAAATCCATATCAGACACGATGTCTTGCAACCGTCTTTCTTCTTCGGCTTGGCCGGTTGAGGCCGATAAGTCGATGTAGAAGACGAGGATGAAGAATAAGACGATGTTTTCGGTTTTTGCGTCTGTGATGCAGGTTTGGGAGTAGGTTTAGAAGCGGGTTTGTTAGGTGACGGTATTGTTTTTCCTTCCTTTATATCGCCGTTTTGCCACTCCGCCTCTGTCTTGCTGCCATCGTCGTTGATTATGTATCCGCGGCATCCGTCCTTGGGCATTCCGTTGTCACCTTCGTCCCATTCACCTTCGTAGAATTTTTTGCCGTTACCGTCATAATACACGCCTCTACCAGCTTGCCTGCCGTTGTAATAATGACCTTCGCCAAGTACAACACCCTTATCATCGTAGTCTTTTCCGTATCCGTGGGGGCCATACTTGTTCCATTGTCCTTCATATCTGAAGCCGCTCTTGTAGAATATCTTGCCCGACTGTACCGGTTCGTCGCCGAGGAACGTGCCTTCCCATACAGCACCGTTGGGCATGGTCACTTTCCGCTGTATGGGTTTGGGAGGTTCGGGGGTCTTGGCAAAGGCGAACTCGGTGATGTTTTTGGAAATGTAAAGGCGCAGTTCTTTGAGCGTATCTACGCTCTTGTTAAACTTGCGGGTATATACGATAAATTGCTGTACGGCAGTGTAGAATGGGCCAGGTTTGGCATTATTTATATAATTTTCAAGCTTGCTCAGGTCGGTATCGACTATCAGTTTGCCAGCCGTGTCTATCTCAAACACGGCACGCACGGCATTGACGAAGGCTTCGGCTTCATGTTTTTCAAAATTTTTTATGTTGTCGCGAACGATGATAACGTTCTTTATCCATCCGTCAGCTTTAAGTTTAAATAATGTGTCTGCTTTTGTCGTTTGTTCTGAAGGTGGCGTGTCTACCGTGGCTGTTTTATAGTGTATGGGGGTTGACGGTTCTGGTGTCTTAGCAAAAATGAGATGGCTGATGTCTTTGCCTATGAGCAGGCGCAGTTCTTTGAGTGTACCTACGCTTGTGTTGAACTTGCGGGACGAGGTCACAAACTTCTGCACGGCTGTGCAGAAATCATCCTGCATGGCCTCATGAATATAGTTGCCGAGCTCATTCAGGTCGGCCTCGGCCATCTGCTTGCCGACCGTGTCAATCTCGAGTACGGCGCGTACGGCACAGATGAAGGCTTCGGCCTCCTTTTTCTCAAATCGCTTTATGTTGTCGCGAATGGTGATAACGCTCTTTATCCAGTCGTTCGCTTTGATTTTAAGTAATGGGTCTGCCATTATTGTTTTTTTTGAAGGCGGCGTGTCTGCCGTTGTTATGTTATTTGTTTGTGAGCAGTGTTCGTGCCTCATCCCATCCTCCATGGTCGTAGGCGGCCTTTACTATCCTGAATCCATTGCCATATACGGGGTCGGTGTTGTTTTCGTGCATGGCCATGAAGGCGTGTGCCTCGTCGTTGCCTATGTGCTGGAGCACGTAATAGCTGCCCATGTTGCAGAAGCCCTCGCACAGTGGCGGGATGGGGTCCAGGTGATGGTTGAACTGCCATATATGCAGCAGCTCGTGGGCCAGCACGTTGGCAAAGGCCACGCGCGAAAGGTGGCGCAGCACGTACACCTCGTAGTTGCCGCAGAAGTTGCTGGCATAACCGCGCACGTTGATGTTGCCGTGGCGGTTGTACATGGTGTCAAGGTCGGTCACCTTCAGTCGCCAGTTCTTTATCTCGCCAAGTCCGGCCTTAATGTATGCGCGACGAATGTACGATACGATGGCGGCAGCCGTCTGTCTGTTTACCACGTCGCTGCAGCAGATGGGGCACAGGTATGCACCGTGCGATAACGGCGTGGACTGCCGCGGGTCGCAAAACCTGTGGCAGCTCACGCAGCGCGGTATGGTGTCGGCCGTGTGGTCGGCACACACGGCATTGCCATTCCAGTCGGACAGGTAGGACCCACGGATCGGCTTGCCGCACATCAAGCATGTTAGGCTGCCCGGCCATCGTATCGGTGACATTGTCAGAGTTCTATATCCTTGAATTCGTCTTTCAGTTTCTTTACTTCTGTGGCCGACAACTGTCTCTCGGGCTGTATCTCAAGTGTCACCGATGAACTTTCGCACTTCACCTCTATATGCACTATGCCGTCTTTGCCGCGGCGCACAAAAGCCGTCACCTCGGTGCCCTTGGGCACAGGCTTGCCCCACGAAAGTTCGCGCTTGAGTATAAGGTCGCCTTTCGACTGGTGTATGGTAGGTTCGGCGCTGGAGTTCTCGTACACTTTTATCCACACACTGCTCTGTCCCTCGCTTGAGGTGATGAAATGGGAAATTCCTTCAAACACCATCGGGTCGGTGCGCAACAGTACGTTGGTGATACCCGTGGTGGTAAGTATACCGTAGGAGCGTGCCGACTTGTCGTCGATGACGCTGGTGTTGGCGGCATATAGGGCTGCACCTTTGGCCACGGCCAGATCAGGCTCGAAGCGGTCGAGGCGTATCTTGATGTTGGGAAACTCTCTCATCAGCCGTTCCTTTACCATCGGCATGCGCGATGAGCCGCCCACAAGGATTATCTCGTCAATGGTTATCTGCTCCTTCATCAGTCCGATGGCGTGGTGGGTGCAGTCGATGGTGCGGTCGAGCAGTTCTTCTGTCAGCTCCTTGAATGTGGCCTGACTTATCTCCACCGTCTGCAGCTTGCTGCCGCCGTAGCGGAAACGCATAGGGGCTTTGGTCTGCACCGACAGCTGCTGCTTGCATTGCTCGGCGGCAAGTATCATGGCGCCGCCTTCTTTCTTGTCCTTTATGTCGGCATAGGTCACGTCGTAGCCCGACACGGCCAGTGTGTAGTTCACTATCATCTCGTCCCAGTCCACTCCGCCGAGATGGTGGTCGCCATCGGTGGCAAGGGTCTCGAGATTGCCGTTGTGCATGCGAATGATGCTCACGTCGAATGTGCCTCCGCCAAGGTCGTACACCATGATGGTCTTGCCCTCAAAGGTGTCCTTGCCGTAGCTCAGTGCCGCAGCGGTGGGCTCGTTGAGCAGTCCAATCACCTCAAGTCCGGCTACCTCGCCAGCCTGGCGTGTAAGAACGTGCTCATCGTTGCCGAAATATGCCGGCACGGTTATCACAGCCTTGTGTATAGGCGCCTTACCCTCGTATTCACGGGCTATGTTGGCGTCGTCCACCAGTTTTTTCAGTATGAGTGCCGAAATCTTCACCGGAGATATTTCTTCAGTGCCTATGCTGCGCTTGTAGTTCTTGTTCGACATCTCGCGCTTGATGAACGCCACAGAGCGCAACGGGTTCATCTTCATCATATTCTTGGCGTCGTTGCCTACTATGGGCGTGTCTAAATCATCGTAGTATACCACCGATGGTGTGGTCTGTTGGGTTGCTTGATTGATGATAACCTCCGGCTGTCCGTCAGCAGGATTGATAGTGGCAATGCACGAGTTGGTAGTGCCAAGGTCGATACCGTATATTTCTTGTGACATTTCTTTTTTTCTTTTGGGAGTTTTTTTAGAAGTTAAAGGAGTTAACGGGAGTCATCGCTCCCTGCGGTCGCTCAGGAGTTAAAAACAAATGCTTCATTTAGTTATGAGTTCAGAGTGATGAGTGCAGAGGTATGATTACCTTCTGTATAGTTCAGAGTGAACAGTTCGGCTGGAACGGCATAAAGCATATCATACCTCAAGACTCATCACTCTTCGCTCTGAACAGAAAAAGACTCTTCACTTTCCACATATTCCATCCTTGCCACGAGCTCGGGTCGGATGACAAATTCGAAACGCTTGGGCTCGTGATTGTCGCGCATGAAGTTCTGAAGCTGCACGTCGGTGTTGGCCACGAGCCACGGCATTGTCCACACATATCCCGGGCGCACCGATACGATGAGGCCGTGCTTGGCAGGGTTGTCGGTGTGCACAGGTGTGGAGTCAAACTCCTGGCATTTGGGGTCGAACCCGTCGGAGCAGCCATCGGCATGCCTGAAACTGCGCACGGCCGAGAACGTCAAGCCCTTGTCGATGAAGTCGGCCAGTCCGGCAAGCTCGCTGTGCATTGGGTTGTCTGTAGCGCATCCGTCGGTGATTGTCTGTACCTCGTCGGCAATGCGTATTATTTCCATTATAACGTCCTTTTGTGCGCGGTAGAACACGTCGTTCTGGAACTTGGCTATCGTCTGATGCTGATTCCGTATCACGTCGGTCAGCTGCTTGTTCTGTTCCATCAGCTGACGGTTGTGCTCCTGCATGTCCTGCATCTGCTGAGTCAGTATGCCGTGTATGTTCCTTTGGTTGGCGATGCTCTTACGCAGGGCGTCGATTATGCGCTCAGTCTCGTGCAGCACCTCCGAGTTGTCGATGGTCACGGCCACGGGTTCGCCGTTCCACGGTTGCGGCGTAGCTTCAGGCGCTTCTTCGGCCGGAGCCTGCTCTGTTTGTGCGGGTTCTGTTTGTGCTTGCTTTGCTGTGGTGTATGCGTTGTAGGCTTGTTCCGGCTCCGCTTGCGGGGGATATTGGGTTTGTTCCCTTTGTGCGGTATGTTTCCACTGAGTGGTTTCTTCTCTTTGAACGGTCTGTTCTTCCCGGGAGGGCTGTCTTTCCCGAGCAGTCTGTTCCTGTTCTACAGTCTGCTCCTTTGGGGCATTCTCGGGCCGTTGCGGTTCTTCCTTTGGTCCGAATAATTTCTTGAATACCATAGTGTTATATGATTAAAATGGTTATTGTAATATGCCGTGGTGCCACGTCTCCGTGCAGTGTGAGCCGTCAGGATAATAATGCTCGCATTGGCCGTCAGGCCCGTCGGACGTCATGCGTCCCACCACCATGCTTCCGTCCTGCACGAACATCGTGCCATGGGCGTCGGTCAGACTGTCATTGCGGAACGTGCCGCAGACGGTGTTGCCGTTGGGCAGATGAATCATGCCCGTGCCGTTGCGCCGGCCGTTCTTCCACATGCCGGCATAGCGCTTGCCGTCGTTCTGCACCTCCACGCCGATGCCCGAATGGCGGTTGAAACTCCATTCGCCGGCATAGCGCTCGCGGTTTTGGTTGAATCCCAGTCCGAAACCCATCTTTATGCCGTGCTTCCATTCGCCGGCGTAGGTGTTGCCGTTGGAACTTCTCAGTATGCCGAATCCCGACCGCTGCGACTCGTCGTTCTTGTATCCGCAGAACTCGCCGTCGTCGGCCGTTTCAAACGAAAGTTCGCCCGTGGCAGCTGCCGTGGCCTCATCGTGGTCGTAGTCGTCGAGTGGCGCCATGTCGTCGGTGTAGCCCAGGGCGTAGCAGTAGCTGTCCACCACGTAGGCGGCCACCGACGGGCGCAGGAAGAAGTTGTCCTGCAACAGCAGCTTGAGGTTGTCTATCTGCGGCGTGCGGTCGGCGACATCGTCATCCATCAGTGCCAGCAGCCGCTGCGTCACGTGGCACTGGCGGGCACTGCGCATCACCGAGCCCATCGTAAACCGATGTCCCATCATGTCGGCCATCAGGGCCTCGGCCTTTTGTTCGGCAATCACTTCTATACCAAACTCGTCTACTATCTGATGCAGACAGACATGAAACTCACTCTTTTCCGTCTTCATCTTTGCCGTTAGTAGCCCATGGATTCAATGCCGACCACCAAGCAGTACGGTCTTTTTTCTCCGGCTTTTCGGTTGCCGGTTCTTCAGAACTCGGCTCTTCAGTGTTCTGCTCTTCAGTGTTCTGCCCTTCAGCCTTCACTTCTTCTACAGCCGGATCTTCGGCCTTTGCTTCTTCCGGTTGAATTGTTTCTTCAGGCTGTACTGTTTCTTCCGGTTGGGCTGTTCCTGACAGCATGGCCCCTTTTTCAGCCATCCACTGTGCGCGCCAATCGTCTTCGGCCCGTTTGGCCTTTTCCTTCATGGTGTTCCATTGAGCTATCAGTTCGGCGTTGCGGGCGCGTGCCTCTTTGTCTATCTCGGCATATTCGGCGGCTTTGGTTTCCACCTGAACCATACGTGCTTGCAGTTCGCGGCGCATGGTCTCAACGTCCTGTTTCTGCTTTTCGAGGGTGGCGAGCTTGCTCTCGGCCTCGGCCAGATTCTTCTTCATCTCGTCGAGGTCGTGGTTCAGCTTTTCCATCTCGCTCTGGCGGTTGGTAAACTCTGCCTTCAGTTTCAGGCCCTCCTGCCTTGTGGCATACATTGTGAAGGCATTGTCGAGCAAATCCATGTTGAGTATGCCCGCCATCGACATGTCGTCGCGGCTGCCCGTGGCGCTCAGCTTGGTGAGGTAGTCGCCCAGTTCGTCCACGGTCTTGTCGCGGCCCTGATTGGCGAATATCTCCAGTGTCTGGGCGTAGAAGTGCTGCAGCTTGGGCATGGTCACCCACGAGTCGTCCAGTCCGTCGCTGCCCATGATTACGGCCATTGGAAATGCTCCCGTGCCGTCGAAGGCATAGCGGAACGAGGGCAGCGGGTTGCTGTTGCAGAGCGACGTGGTAACGTTGAGGAAGCAGTTGCAGTCCCATGGCACCGGCTCTACCCATGTCAGAGTGCGGTCGCAGGCCAGCATCTTGCCGTCGCCGATGTGGAAGGCAAACCAATAATAAGGTGTGCGCATGAAGGCCATCAGCGTGGTACCGTAGGCCTTGGCTATGCGGTTCTTGCCGAGCATGCCCGCCTCGTAGTCGGTAAACGGGTTTTCTTTGGCGTCGGCCTCGATGGCTGCCGCCCACTCGTCGTAGATGCTTTTGAACATCGGCATCACCACCTTGTCCTGCTCGGCGTGCTGTGCTATCTGCTTCTTGAACAGGGCGTCTTGTTTGAGCAGTTGCATCTCGCTCTCGCTCGGGCTTTTCGGGTCGTGCAGCTTGCGCGGCCCTGTGGGTCGTGCCGTCACGGCTCCCTTACGGCCGAAGAATATGCCGGCGTAGGTTGTCGTGTCGTCGCTCATGGCTTTCAGATGTTTCAGCGTGATTTCGGCTGCCAGCCGCGACCCCACATCACTACGCACGTAGGTGTCGCCGCCGTGGCCGTCGCACACTATGGCCACCTGCACGCTGTTGTCGTCACTCTGCCACGACAGCGAATAGTCCTGGCACGGTTTGCCCGACTTGGTGTGACTGGCACCAAGTCGGGTAACGTTGAATACTGTCAGGTTGTCGTTCATAACGGATTGGTTTATGGTTATTTCCTATTACCAGTCTGTTTTAGAACGTGCCCCAGTCGTCGGTGCCGGCGTTGGTGGTCTCGTCACCTATGTCCACACCGTCGAATGTGTCGGACGTGTTGTCGGCATCGTTCATCTTGTCTACAAATTCCTCCTGCTTGGTAGTAGGAGCTTCCTTGCCCACCGACGAATGTGAGCTGGCCACCTGCGATGCCGTCACGCTGACAAAGCGGATAATCTTCTTCAGCTGTTCGCGGTTGTGTACCGTATACACGGCCTCTTTGGTGCCGGTAAAGTCGACAAGAATGTCCTTGTTGCCATCATCGCCTATGGATATTGCCACCTTGATAGCAGCCTTGAACCAGTTGTTGGCCTTCAGTTTCTCCAGTGCATGCTTGTATTCCTGGGTTGGCTCGCCGTCGGAGAGCATGATGATGGCGGGAGCAAACGAGCCGGCAGCCTCTTTCATAAATCCTGTGGTTTGTGACAGTTTGGTGTTCAGTTCCTTGAAAGCCTCGCCCATACTGGTGAGCCCACCGGCCTCGAGGTTCTGCCATGTGAAGTCTTCGGCCGATATAGGCTCGGGATACATCCATTCTATGCCGCTCGAAAACTCCAGTACGGCAATCTTTATCTCTGCGTCAGCATTGGTGCTTGATATTTCTCCTATCTCAGGAAGGATGTTCTCGATGGTATCATTCACCTGTCCCATCTTCTCTCCCTCCATACTTCCGGATGTGTCTACAAGGAATATAAGGGTCATCACTCTGCGTGGAGCAGCTTCTACTTTATCAAATGAGCTCATAATGTTATGTTGTTTAAAGGTTTATATTAATACCCGTTTTCTCGCCATGGCAATGCTTAAACAAGTTTGACATTGTTCATTTGGCTTAACGAAAACGTTATAAATTCTATGTTTGATGATTATTGTAATCGTTGTGCGGCCTTACTTTATCTCGCCGGTCTCGTTCTGTCCGAACCTTATCTTCAGGCCCTTGGCGGCGGGCATGCCCTCGCCCGGCTTCACCACGCGCACCTCGCCCGTGGGCAGCATCACCGTCCACGGCATGTCGCTCTGGTTCTTCAGACCCAGCTTGCCGGCGGCGTTCTTCACCACCGTGGCGGCCACCTTGTCGTAGTCGGGCTCGTTCTTCACCTGACAACAGTATATCTTCTGTCCCTCGGCCAGCGGGATGGCGTAGTGGCCTACGAAGAGCGACGTGACGGCGGGCACCGTGCGGCCGCACTCCAGACAGCGGTTGTCGGCAGTCGTCGGATCGTAGAAGGTGTGCTCCCCGCACTGCGGACACTTTATGTACAGCGAGCGCAGCTGGATTATCACCTCCTGCCACTTCTTGTCGAGCAGGCGCTTGCCCGGCGTGCATATCGCCTCTTTCGAGAACGCTGCCACAAATGCCTTTTGCAGATACTTTGGGAAGAGCGGCCAGCGGTTGATGACGTTGTTGTGGATGCCCTTCACCGGACGGTTGCTGTTGTCGGTCGGGTCGCAGATAAACACTGCGCCCTTGCCGAAAAGTTTGCGCTCGGCTTCGGGCGACAGGCACGGACAGCTAAGGTAGCGTGCGCCCTCGAACGGCTTGTTCAGATAGATCAGGATGAACAGGCACACGGCCTGCGAGAAATAGTCGGTGTGGCGGTTGGGTGCCGACTCGCGCTCCACTATCTCCGGTGCCATATATCCCGACTTGCCGAGTATGCCCACGTCAACACCGTTGGGAGCCACGTTGTCGTTGTCGCAGACGAGCACGTCGCCCGTGCGGGGGTTGATGAAGAAGTTGCCGTCGTTCATATCCTGATAGCACAGGCCACGCTTGTGCAGCTCCATGAAGCCGGTGCATATCTGCAGGCAGGCGTTGAACATGGCGTCGAGCGAGGCGAAGCGTGCCTTGGCCAGTATGTACATGGCCATCTCCTCATAGCCCTGCGGGCGCAGCTGCATCACATAGCCGAAGCTGTCGTACTGCCGTCGGGCCACGGCTATGGGCCACAGGAAGTTCTTCGTCGGTGCACCGGCCTTGCAGTTCTTCTCCAGATTGTTCATGAATGCGTCCGGATAGTCCACTATATACCATTTCAGCGCATAGTCCTTGCCTTCGTAGTCAACAAGGTATACGATGCCCTGACCGCCGCGGCCGAGCTCCTTTTTCACCGTGCACGACTTGCCGTTTGTAAGCTGCACGCGTGTTCCGTTTTTAAGTTCAGACATATATATTAATGTGTTTGATAGATGTGAGGCCCCACCCGGCCTCCACAGGGGGAGAGGAAATGGTGACGACCGTAATCTGTTTGTTATTCTTTTTTGTGTATATGAAATGTTGTACTCTTCACTTCGGTACGACATTCTGTTCTTGTCCTTCTTCAGGCTGGGTGGATATTCTGTTCACGTCACTTCTCCTCCCCTTTGGGAAGGCCGTGTGGGGCTGGCTCCTTACATGTTTCCACCGCCTTTCAGGTCAAACTCATCAGTGATTACCAGATTGCTTGTCTTTCCACATTTTGGGCATGTCACCTTGCCTTCTTCCTGGTCGTTGCATATCATTGTCTTGCAGTGACCGCAGATGTACCATCCCTGCGAACCGCAGTGGGGGCATCCCGGAAAGTTGCTGTCGGTGTTTACTGCGCCATGAAACGAGTTGCGGTCGTAGCCCTCACGCTTGGCCGACGAGGCGCTTATCTTGAAAGCCCATTGCAGGTCGCAGTAGCTGCCGTGTTTTTCAACAGTCACTCCATAAGGTCGTCCGGTGCGGCTGCACATGCCCATCACCACCATAAGGTCTTTTTTCGGATTCTTCATATTGTATAAGGTATATATTCATTGGTAAATATTGCATCCGTCGCTTGTATGGCATTGTTATTCAGATTTGTAACAGTGGTTAAACTGTCCTGTGCACAAATTTAAGTATAAATTTCCCCCCCCCCCGCATGTTTTATGAAGTATATAGATATTATAACAAAATTTAACCTACTAAATACATAAAATGATGCTACATCACTTTTGATTTGCCTTATTTCTTATATACAGATATTGGGACTTTGGTATGATTAAAGTGCTTAGGATATCCTCAAGTCCTGAGAATCCGATTTTGGTGCATCGATCCGAAATTTCTTTACTTTAACATATGTTAAGCGACATCCGTATTGCAATTTCCACACTACGGCCCGAAAATCGCGAATTTTGGTCCAAACAGGAAGCACTGACAATCAGCACGTTACGTAGGCAGGGCTTTGTAAAGAAAGCAGAGAGGGCTGTTTGGCCTCGCAACGGGGCCGCCGTTGCAATGCAATAACGGCCTTATTGCAAGGTGAAACGGCCCTCGCGGGAGTGTCGGGAGGCCCTTACGGCAGGATAACCATGCCAAAAACATGTGTAAAGGGAGTCGGGATGGCCTCAAAGCTTTTCTATTTCAGAAAAAATTAAATGCGTTTTTTTCAGAATAATCAAGACATTAAGATTCTTTAAACATAAAGACAAAAAAACGCTTTTGTCAAATCAAATAATCAGAGTGAAACTTATTTCAACTCTGACATATCAGAACCATACCGTGAAGTTGTGTCAAAATACATATATTGCACAAACGACAAAGAGACTGTGCCGTAACATCCAAGTTACGATACAGTCTCTTGTTTTCCATCAGGCGCCCGACACTCTGACGCTGCAACGGATTATTTTCCGTGATGCTCGTCAGAAACAGTCAGTTTCTTGCGTCCTTTTGCACGACGTGAAGCCAATACGCGGCGACCATTCTTTGTTGCCATTCTCTCGCGGAAGCCGTGCTTGTTCACTCTTCTTCTGTTGTGCGGCTGAAATGTTCTTTTCATTGCTTTATTATTTTTTATGTTATATTATATACACTTTTGGGGTGCAAAATTACTTATTTATTTCGAAATAGCCAAAGATTATATTATTTTTAGTTCAAAGTTTTATGTTTTTTGCTTTTTTTCAGTACCTTTGCAGCCGAAATGTTTGTAATTGCGCCAAAATCAGGCACCTGCCCGCAATCCGGTGTCCGCCGGTGTACCTCGCATACACTGGCATGAAACGGCTTTTAACGGGGCTGACGGAAATATCCTGAAACACTGAAAAAACATATAAATAAAACAATAATTAGATTCGTTACATTATGATTAAGTCACAAGACATCAAGAAAGGTACTTGCATCCGCATGGACGGCAAACTGTATTTCTGCATCGACTTCCTGCACGTGAAGCCGGGCAAGGGCAACACCATCATGCGCACCACACTTAAAGACGTGGTTAGCGGCCGCGTGCTCGAAAAGCGCTTCAACATCGGTGAGGCTTTGGAGGATGTACGCGTGGAGCGTCGTCCCTACCAGTTCCTCTACATGGAAGGCAACGACTATATATTCATGAATCAGGAGACATACGACCAGATTCCTATCGCAAAGGACCTCATTACAGGTGTTGACTTCATGAAAGAAAGCGATATTGTCGAGGTGGTGAGCGATGCCGACACCGAGACTATCCTCTACGCCGAAATGCCGGTGAAAACCAACCTTCGCATCACACACAGCGAGCCGGGTATCAAGGGTGACACGGCAACAAACGCCACAAAGCCCGCAACACTGGAGACCGGCGTTGAGGTTCGAGTGCCGCTGTTCATCAACGAAGGCGACCTCATCCAGGTGGACACACGCGACGGCAGCTATCTGCAGCGCGTGAAAGAATAACTACTTTTTAAAGTTCAGAGCTCAGAGTGATGAGTGAAGAGGTATGATTACCTTTTTTCTCAAGGTCTGAACTTTGAACGAAGAGCGAAGAGTGAAAAGTGAAGAGGTATGATTACTCTTGTATATGTATACGGGAGCTGTCATATCTCTTCTTTGTTTAGGGCAGTCTGTATGGGTCTGCCAAGCCATATTGCAACGTACACTACACGTCTGAAATAGCAATCATACCCCATCACTCCAAGCTCTGAGCTCCAATCTTGATAGACAAGGGTAATCATACCTCTTCACTCATCACTCTAAGTTCTGACCTTGAGAATACTCCAAGTTCTGACCTCGATAAGACCTCTTAATTCTTAACTCTTAATTTAAATGAAATACTCGATCATCATTCCTGTGTTCAACCGCCCCGACGAGGTGGACGAACTGCTTGACAGCATGACACGACAGACCTGCCGCGACTTTGAAGTGATAATAGTGGAGGACGGCTCCGAACGCGACTGCCGTGAAATAGTGGAGAAATACAACGGCACACTCGACGTGCACTATCATACGAAACCCAATTCAGGACCAGGCCAAAGCCGCAACTACGGTGCCGAACGGGCGCATGGCGAATACCTCATCGTGCTCGACTCAGACGTGGTATTGCCACCGGGATATATGCAGTCCGTTGACGACGAACTTACACGCAAGCCGGCCGATGCTTTCGGCGGACCCGACTGCGCTCACCCTTCGTTCACCGACACACAGAAGGCTATCTCCTACTCGATGACGAGTTTCTTCACCACAGGCGGCATACGCGGCGGCCGTAAAAAGCTCGACAAGTTCTATCCACGTTCGTTCAACATGGGTATACGCCGCGATGTATACATGCGCCTTGGCGGATTCTCGCGCATGCGCTTCGGTGAGGACATAGACTTCAGCATACGCATATTCAAGGCAGGCTGCAGCTGCCGGCTCTTTCCCGAAGCATGGGTATGGCACAAACGCCGCACCGATCTGCGCAAGTTTTTCCGTCAGGTTTACAACAGCGGAATAGCACGCATCAACCTGTACAAGAAATATCCCGAATCACTCAAGCCCGTACATCTGCTGCCGGCAGTATTCACAGTGGGAGTGGCAGCACTGGTGCTCACTTCTGCCGTGGGACGAGTACTGATGCACTACGACAACACAGACCGCTGGTACTGGCTGTGCGCCGCTCCGTGGCTACCCATCCTGACATATTGCACGGTCATCTTTGCCGACTCCGTCCGACAGTACCGCAACGCACGCATCGGATGCATCGCCATTGCCGCCGCCTTCACCCAGTTGGTGGGCTACGGCTCAGGATTCATCAGTGCGTGGTGGAAACGCTGCGTGATGGGACACGACGAATTCAGCGCGTTCGAGAAAAACTTTTATAATTGAGAGTTGAGAATTCAGAATTGATAATTATGATTACTCTTGTTTTATGGGGACACTCATCCAAAACTGTCATATAGAGTAATCATAATTATCAATTCAGAATCCAATATTGCACTTGTAATCAAATGTACTCCCCCTAAAAAACTTATATAATGACAATGCCGAGGAAAGAAAACATCATACAAGATAAAAGCGAGAAATATTCCGCGAGAATTATCCGAATGTACCAATATCTAATAAAGATAAAATATGAGACTGTTATGTCAAAACAAATATTGCGTAGCGGAACAAGCATCGGGGCGAATGTAGCTGAAAGCAGGAATGCACAAAGCGCAGCTGATTTCATCAACAAATTGAACATCGCTTTGAAAGAGGCTGATGAAACAATGTTTTGGTTGAAAAGTCTGAAGGCAGGCAATTATATAACAGAAAAACAGTTTTACTCCATGATGACAGATAACGAAGAAATAATAAAAATACTGACAAGTATAATAAAAACAAAGAAAAACAATATTACAATACAATAATGAAACAGCAAATACAACAATAATCACGACAATATATCATCACGCTGTATTATGACCACAAAAAAGAATGCTCTATTACATGATACAGTCGCTATGATACGTCATAAAAACAAAGGTAATCATAATTATCCATTCTCAACTTTCAATTCTCAATTATGCTTAGAATAAGCAACTGGGCCGAAGAAGACCGGCCACGCGAAAAGCTCGAGCGTCTCGGAGCACAGGCACTGTCAAACGCCGAACTGCTGGCCATACTCATAGGCTCCGGCTCGCCACGCGAAAGTGCCGTCGACCTGATGAAACGTGTGCTCGGCGACTGCAACAACAATCTGAACACGCTCGGCAAACGCTCAATTCATGAACTGACGGCATACAACGGCATGGGACCCGCCAAGGCCATCACTATACTTGCCGCCTGCGAACTGGGCAAACGCAGACAACTTGAAAAAGCCGAAGAGCGCGAAGACCTCGGTTCGGCCACGGCAATATACAACCACATGCACCCTATAATGCAGGACCTTGATGTAGAAGAGGCGTGGGTGTTGCTGATGAACCGCAACTTCAAACTGATAAAACGCTTGCGCATCAGTCACGGAGGACTGAGCGAAACTGCTGTCGACGTACGCATAATCATCAAAGAAGCATTGCTCAACAACGCCACAATCATAGCCCTGTGTCACAACCATCCGAGCAACAATCCAAGACCAAGCACCGATGACGACCGTCTGACACAAAAACTCAAGGCGGCGGCCGACATCATGCGCATACACATGGCCGACCATGTCATCATCACCGACGGACGCTATTACAGCTACCGCGAGGAAGGCAGAATGTAAAAAATCCACACAGTCCTGCCTGTTAATCGGATTTTTTTCGTATTTTTGCATTATACTTAAGAAGAAAATATGCAAATGACACAACAGGAAAAGACACTGATAGAGGAAAACATCGTAGACGTGCTGAAGACCGTTTACGACCCGGAAATTCCGGTAAACATCTACGACCTCGGACTGATATACAAAATCGACGTCAAGGAAAGCGGCGACGTTGACGTTGACATGACCTTCACGGCACCGTCATGCCCGGCCGCCGACTTTATACTTGAAGATGTGCGCCAAAAGGTGGACAGTGTAAACGGAGTGAAAAACGCCAATGTAAATCTTGTGTTCGAACCAGAATGGGACCAAAGCATGATGACAGAAGAAGCCCGTGTGGAACTGGGATTCGATTAGTCCGAAAGTCAGAACAGGAAGTGAAACACTTATAACGCCAACCTAAGAATATACTTTATGAAACCGATATACTTCCTCTCCGACGCCCATCTGGGCTCACTCGCCATCGACCATTCAAGAATGCACGAGCGCCGTCTTGTGCGATTTCTCGACAGCATCAAGCACAAAGCCGCCGCAGTCTACCTGCTTGGCGACATGTTCGACTTCTGGTACGAATACCGATACGTTGTGCCACGGGGATACACTCGTTTTCTCGGCAAGTTGTCGGAACTGACCGACATGGGTGTGGAAGTTCACTTCTTCACCGGCAACCACGACATCTGGGCATACGACTATCTGGAACGGGAGTGCGGCGTGGTTTTGCATAAGCAGCCGCTTACCACCGAAATCTACGGCCGCACGTTCTTCCTTGCTCACGGAGACGGCATGGGCGACCCCGACCGCAAGTTCAAGTTCATACGCTCCGTATTCCACAACCGGCTGTGCCAGCGGATGTTCTCAATGCTGCATCCCCGCTGGGCAATGTGGTTCGGACTGACATGGGCCAAGCACAGCCGCATGAAGCATGCCGCCACCGAGGAGCCCGCATACATGGGGGAACACCGCGAGCATCTGGTACTCTACACCAAGGAATACATTGCACGACATCCCGACATCGACTTCTTCATCTACGGCCACAGGCATATCGAACTCGACCTGCAGCTGACCAAGCGTGCACGCATGATTATACTCGGCGACTGGATCACACAGTTCACCTATGCCGTATTCGACGGTGAGTTCATGCACCTTGGAGAATATGTGGAGGGAGAAAGCAGGATGTGACTCTCTTTTAATTGATAATTGAGAGTTGAGAATGGAGAATTATGATTAGCTTTGTTTTTGTTGAGCGTTGATAACCGAGAATTGAAAGACAAGTTCATAATGGAGAATTGAATAAGTTGAGAATGGAGAATTATGATACTAATGCCAACAAGCAAAGCTAATCATAATTCTCCATTCTCAACTCTTAATTATCAATTGTCAATTTATTTTCCGCAGAGTTCCATCGTATCGGAAGCAATCATCAGTTCCTCATCGGTAGGGATTACAACCACCGTCACCTTAGAGTCGGGGGCGGATATCACAGCCTCTTCACCATGTATGGCGTTATTCTTCTCTACATCGAGCTTCACACCCATCCACTCCATGTTCTCACAAACACTTTCGCGCATGTTGGCCTGATTCTCACCGACACCGGCAGTAAACACTATGATGTCCGCACCACCCATGGCAGCAGCATATGCACCGACGTACTTCTTGATGCGATAGTTGTACATCTCAAGAGCCAGACGCGCCTTCTCGTCACCATTGTCCGATGCTGCGTCAATCTCACGCATGTCGGAAGATATGCCTGTAATGCCGAGAACACCGCTCTTCTTGTTGAGCAGGTTGGAAATGCCGTCGGCATCGAGTCCCAATTTCTTCTGTATGAACGATACTGCACCACCGTCGATATCGCCTGAACGGGTACCCATCATAACGCCCTCAAGCGGAGTGAGACCCATAGATGTATCGACACACTTTCCACAGTCTACGGCAGCGACCGAACCGCCGTTACCGATGTGGCAGGTGATGACTTTCTTGTCTTCTGGCTTCACACCGAGATAGTCACAAACACGTTTCGACACATAGCGGTGGCTTGTGCCGTGGAAGCCGTAACGGCGAATGGCATACTTCTCGTAAAGTTCGTACGGGATAGCATACATATAGGCCTTCTTCGGCATGGTCTGATGGAAAGCGGTGTCGAACACACCCACCTGCGGCAGACCGGGCATAAGCTCCGAAACAGCTTTCACACCCTTCAGGTTGGCAGGATTGTGCAGTGGAGCCAGATCGCTGCACTCCTCAAACACCTTGAGAACCTCGTCGTCAAGCACCACGCTCTTGTTGAACTTCTCTCCTCCGTGCACCATACGGTGGCCTACAGCATCAATCTCCTTAAGATCCTTGATTACACCTATCTCCGGGTCGGTGAGCAGACTGAAGATAAACTTCACACCCTCCGTATGCTCGGGAATATCGTGCATAATCTGCTTTTTCTCGCCATTGGCCATTTTCACTTTCACGAAAGCGCCGTCGAGTCCTACACGCTCGGCACCGCCGGATGTCATCACAGAGCGGTCGTCCATGTCGTACAACGCGTACTTGATAGACGATGAGCCGCAGTTCAATACTAATATTTTCATAAATCCAAAACTTATAAGTTAATTACTTCTTCGCATCCATGGCCTGGCAGGCTGTTATGGCCACCAGATAATAGATATCCTCTACAGAGCAGCCGCGGCTCAAGTCATTGACAGGACGGGCAATACCCTGAAGGATGGGGCCTATGGCCACAGCATCACCGAGACGCTGCACGAGCTTGTATCCGATGTTGCCCACCTCAAGGTTGGGGAATACCAGCACGTTGGCATGGCCTGCGATGTCGCTGCCGGGAGCCTTCTTCTCGCCAACAGCCGGCACGAGGGCGGCATCGGCCTGCAACTCGCCGTCAATTTTCAGTTCGGGAGCCAGTTCTTTGGCCAGACGTGTAGCCTCGACCACCTTGTCAACCACTTCGTGGCTTGCACTGCCCTTTGTAGAGAAGCTCAACATGGCCACACGCGGATCTTCAAGTCCGGCCACACTCTTTGCCGTCTGTGCCGTGCATACGGCTATCTGTGCCAGCTGACCGGCATCGGGCATTGGTGTCACAGCTACGTCACCTACTACGAGCACACCATTCTCACCATACTGAGGCTGCTTGGTAATGAGCAGCATGGCACCGCTGACGCAGCTGATACCAGGAGCACATTTGATAATCTGCAACGCAGGGCGCAACGTGTCACCCGTGGTGCTGAGCGCGCCGCTTATCTGTCCGTCGGCACCTTCCGTCTTTATAATCATACATCCCAGATAGAGCGGGTTTTTCACCAGCTCACGGGCCTTCTCTATAGTCATACCTTTCTTCTTGCGCAATTCGGCGAGCAGTTCGGCATATTCCTCACTCTTCGGATTGTTCTCGGGGTCTATAATCGTGGCCTTGTCGATGTTATCCAGTCCCCATTCTGCCGCCAGACGGTGTATCTCGTCGGGATTGCCTATCAGTATAAGGTCGGCTATACCCTCTGCCAACACCCTGTCGGCTGCCCTCAATGTGCGCTCCTCTGTAGCTTCGGGAAGCACAATGCGCTGTTTGTTGCTCTTTGCGCGTTCAATGATTTGTTGTACTAAATCCATAGTTGTTTTTAAATTTTTATATATCAAAATATGTGTTTTCTTTGATTCAAGCTCTGTCAAAAGCGTACGACAGATGCCGCGCCTGTCGTACCCGGCGGAGTTTTTCACTTAACTGACTACAAAAGTAAGAAAAATAATCCGAAAAGAACTGACGGCCATGACAAAAAATCACTGTCCCATCTCATTGGTAAGTATGCTTTCCAGCTTTTCCGCCGACAGACGCAACTGAAAAGCACCCTTAATGGCCACCGAGATGCCGCCGGTCTCCTCCGACACTACGATAGCTATGGCATCGCACTCCTGCGATATGCCCATGGCGGCACGGTGTCGCAGCCCCAGCTCCTTAGGTATGTCGTAGCTGTGGGACACAGGCAGTATGCACCCTGCAGCCTTGATGCGCTTCTTTGATATTATCATCGCTCCGTCGTGCAACGGTGAATTTTTGAAGAATATATTCTCTATAAGCCGCTGGTTGATGCCGGCATCGATTATTTCACCCGTATCGGCAATGTCGTCAAGCGGTGTGGAACGCTCCATCACAATCAGCGCTCCCACCTTACCCTTGCTCAGACTCAGGCATGCCATCACTATGGGCATTATCGACTCCTTGTCCTCGCGGGCTGTCGTATCCTTGTCCGACGAGAACAGCCTCATCACCATACGTATGCGCTGATGGGCACCGAGTGTATAGAGAAACTTTCGTATGTCCTCCTGAAACAGGATAATCAGACCTATCACTCCCACACTCACCAACTTGTCCATAATCGAACCAAGCAGACGCATCTCAAGTATCTGTGACACGAAAAGCCACGACACTACGAACATCATTATTCCGATGAACACATTAAGCGACCTCGACTCTTTCATCAGCCGATATACGTAGTAGAGCATCAGTGCTACAAGAAAGATGTCAATGACATCCTTTATTCCAAAATCGAAAAACATATTTTATTTTTTAAGGAGTTAAAGGGAGTTGAAAGCATATCATACCTCTTCACTCATCACTCAGAACTCTTCACTCATCATCTGTCCCACCACCGCCACTGCCTCCACGGCCTGGCGCACGTCGTGCACCCGCAGTATCGAGGCACCGCGCTCCAAAGCCAAGGCGTGCAGCACTGTGGTGCCTGTAAGTGCATCATCGGCACCGCCTCCGAGAAGTTTCCACACCATAGACTTTCGCGATACGCCCACAAGCACCGGCAATCCCAGACATAGCATGCGATCGAGACCGGCTATGACGGCATAGTTCTGTTCAAGAGTCTTGCCAAAGCCGAACCCGGGGTCGAGTATTATATCTTTCACACCAAGATCACGCAGCTGCTGAACCTCTGCGGCAAAGGCCTTGAGCATTTCGGGCAATGTCGGTTTCAACGACATCAGTATATATGGAACCCCAAGGCGGGCCACCATTGCGAACATAGCGGGCACACCCGACGCCGCAAGACCACGATTTTCATAGACTGACGCATCCGTTCCGCCAAAGGCTCCGCCCACATTGCCCTCCGACACATCGTTAATTATCCCCACGCCATATTCCTCGACAGCCATACGGGCAACATCCGGACGGAACGTGTCGACACTGAGTACGGCATCCGGCAACACGCGGCGCACCGTGGCAAGCCCGCGGCGCAAACGTTCCATCTCCTCCGCCTCGCTCACCACAGGCGCACCGGGACGTGTGGAGAATGCTCCCACATCAACAATCGAGCCTCCTTCTTCCACTATGCGGCATGCTCTTTCGGCTATCTCACGCTCAGTCTGTTTGCGGCTGCCGGCATAGAACGAGTCGGGCGTAACGTTGAGTATGCCCATCACCTGAGGCCGGCCGAGGTCTATCAAAGTGCCATGTACGTTTATTGTATAATTGACAGGTTGTGTCATTGCAGTATATTATGTATCGGAATATTTTGGCAAATTTACATATAATTATCGTAAATAAGCCGTATTTAAAACTTTTTGTCACAAACAAATCTTAACTGACAAAATGAGCGATAACTCATTTTTAAAGACTTCGCTCTCAATAAAAACTGAAAGACTTGATATGTAAAACGGGGCCAAACGCAAATTAACTTATGTTAAAGCAAGGATGTTTACAACTCTTTATCGAGATTTTATTGATACTTTTGCATGTCCTTACCGGACTACACTTATGACATACTCTATAAAACAACCAATAAATAAAAGAACATGGAAAAACTTATAGTAAACTCATACGAGGAATTTGCATCACACCTCGGTGAAGTGCTCGGCACGTCCGACTGGGTGGAAGTGAATCAGGAACGTATCAACCTCTTTGCCGATGCCACATTAGACCATCAGTGGATACATGTAGACACGGAGCGTGCCAAGGTGGAGAGCCCGTACAAGAGCACCATCGCCCACGGCTATCTCACACTGTCGCTGCTGCCGCATATGTGGAACCAGATTATCGAAGTGAACAACCTGAAGATGATGGTGAACTACGGAATGGACAAGATGAAGTTCGGACAGGCCGTAGTGACCGGCTCGAGCGTACGGCTGGTCACAACACTTCAGTCGATAGCCGACCTGCGCGGCGTGTGCAAGGCTGAGATTAAGTTCAAGATTGAGATAAAGGACGCACGCAAGCCGGCACTTGAAGGTGTGGCCACATTCCTTTATTATTTCGAATAGCACGGTGCCGCCGTAATTGACGACACTACATGAAAGCCTGTGCCGGAACACTTGCAGGGCCGTGTCTTTTATTCAGCTGCATGGTTGTTTCACCGCGGCGGGATAAAGGACATGCCCCTGCAAGTTCTGATTTCTGCTTTTCAGTTCACTACAAGCCAATACGCACAACTATCTTTCAATCAATTCTACCCCTGTGAAATTCAGCGGCAATGTTATTTTCAGCGGACCGCCGTTCCTTGCCGCCTTCCACTTAGGCATACTCTTGATAAGCCGATATCCCTCTTTTGCAAACAGTCGCACACATTCCTTGCGCATCTCGCCCTGCTGCTCTGCGGTATACTTGTCGAGCATGGCCGTATTGATATATTCCAATTTGCAGTCGGTGGCCGTAATATCCGTTATGCTTCCATCCGGATTTACCGTATAGTGCATCACCACATGGCCGGCAGCCTGTAGTTTGGTGGCCATATCCGGGTATTGCATGTTTCGTTTTAAATATTTCTGCAGCGCATCACATCCTCCCGGAAACCTGTCAAAGTCGGCAATGCCGGATATCCCCGCGACTTTCGGAATGTCTCCGCTCACCGCCCTCTTCCCCCGTGCGGCGGCCTCAGGGGCAATGTCTCCGAGAGCCTTGCGCAACTTGTCGGGCATCACCGTGCCGAGCACAACGCGGCCGTCGGGACCGATGAGATAAATCGACGGAATCCACTTTATGTTGTAGTCCTTTGATATCTTGGTCTCCTTCCACGGCTTCTGCTCGCGATGCTGCATCCATGTCATCGAACTGTCGGCGATACACTTGCGCCACGCCTCCTCGCTCTTGTCAAACGACACACCCACAAAAACGATACTGTCGGAAGCGAAACGACGGTTCATCCACCTTATCTTTCTGATGTCCTTACGGCAGTCCGGACACCACGACGCCCAGAAATCAACCACCACATACTTACCACGCAGCGAACTGAGCGACGTACCGTCGTAAGAGGAACCTGAGTTTGAAATGGTAAAGTCCGGAGCCTCAACTCCGGGTTTCAACAATTCGGAGGCATACTTTGCATCGGCATCGTCCTGAGCCGCTACACCGGCAACAACGCCTATCAACATTATTACAAGAAGAATGATTCTGTTCATAGCTTTTATAAATATATCTATCTTTTATTCATATGCGGAGACAAAAATACGAAAAAAATCCCGAACAACAATTGCAAATGGATAAAATAAGTTTATGTTTCTGAAAAACACAGAGGAATGGCGAACTCTTGCCTGTGTTAAAACTAAAAATCTTTGCATATTTAAATCTTCAACTAAAAATATAAAAGACACAAACGTCTATGTTAAGTGATGTAACGGCAACTGGGCAAACACCATTATATAATATAAGTCATATTGATAAGTAATATAAGTTATATTGATAAGTAATATAAGTTATATTGATAAGTAATATAAGTTATATTGATAAGTAATATAAGTTATATTACTTTATAATTTGCCTGTAAAGATTATCAAAATAAGTTAGTCAACAAAATTAAACTACATTATCGTCCGGATATAGGATGAACGCACTCTGGATGGATGCGCCCCAACGGGGCAACGAGCACATAGCCCGGGGCAGAGCGTAGCGGCACCCCGGGAATCAAACATCGACAATCCCCGCGCCCTGAAAGGGCAAAAGCATAAAAACATATGGAATGTAAAAAAATGTAAGTATTTGATAATTAACGCTTTTGCCCTTTCAGGGCGAATGTATGAATCGTATTATTCCCGGGGTGCCGCTACGCTCTGCCCCGGGCTATGTGCTCGTTGCCCCGTTGGGGCGCATCCATCCAAAGCACGTTCTTTCAAGGCGCCCCATCCTATGTCCGGAAGATTATGTAGTTTAATTCTGTTGATTGACTTACTTATTTATCATTATATTACACCGTTCGGGAATTTTAATGTATTTTTGCAGCCGAATAATACATATTACGGTAATAAAGCTGATTCTAATAATAAAGCTGATGATTATGGAAATATCGGAACTTTATAGCATTTTCAAAAAACATCCTGTGGTCACTACCGACAGCCGCGACTGCCCGCAAGGTTCTATATTCGTGGCCTTGAAAGGCGAATCGTTCGACGGTAACCGGTTTGCAGCGGCGGCACTTGAAAAAGGTTGTTCATGGGCCGTGGTCGACGAGGCCGAATATGCCTCGGACGAACGGTGCATACTTGTAGACGACTGCCTTCAGACGCTGCAACAGCTCGCACGCCATCACCGCCGGCAATTCTGCAACCCCGTGATAGGAATAACGGGCACCAACGGCAAGACAACGACAAAGGAACTGACCGCGGCCGTACTGGCCGAGAAATACCATGTGCTTTGCACAGCGGGAAACTTCAACAACGACATCGGCGTGCCAAAGACACTGCTCCGCATCACACCGGAACATGACATTGCCGTGGTAGAGATGGGTGCAAGCCATCCTGGCGACATAAAGACGTTGGTAGAGATTGTCGAACCCGACTGCGGACTGATAACCAACGTAGGACGTGCCCATCTGCTTGGCTTCGGCTCGTTTGAGGGCGTGATTCGCACAAAGGGTGAACTTTACGATTTTCTTCGCACAAAGCCCGACAGCATTACCTTTGTCAACGCCGACAACGATATTCTGGAAAACATGGCTACAGGTCTGCCCCATGTAGTGGGATACGGCAAGAGTCCCCGTCAGGAAACACACGGCGCCACGACGCTTGACGACACCTATGTAAGGGGTGAAGTGACGGGCTGCGCTCCGTTTCTGAGATTCAGATGGCGCGAAGAGCACGCTGACGGACATACCGCCGGAGAATGGCACGAGGTGCAGACACACTTGATAGGTGCCTACAACACCGACAACATGCTGGCCGCAATCACCGTAGGACGCCACTTCGGTGTAGACGCCGACAGGATATGCCATGCACTGGAGAACTATATGCCAAGCAACAACCGTTCGCAAATGACCGTGACGGCACACAACCGTCTGATTGTAGATGCCTACAATGCCAACCCGACGAGTATGGCTGCGGCCATCGACAACTTCCGGATGATGGAGACAAGCCCCAAGATGGCCATACTCGGCGACATGGGCGAACTCGGCGACGTGAGCGCAGACGAGCATAGCAAGATAGTGGCTTTGCTCGACGACTGCGGCTTTGACGAGGTGTGGCTCGTAGGAGAGGAGTTCGGCAGGACGGAATGCAGATTCCGCAAATTCAGAAATGTGGACGAGGTGAAAGAAGAAATCAACCGCAAGCACATTGAAGGAAGATACATACTGATAAAAGGCAGTCACAGCACAAGATTGTACGAGCTGCCGGAAAAGCTGTGAGTTTTTTTTCTCTCTTGGGGCTGTGTCAGAATATAGATATCGCAAAAGGTAGGGACATATTCTTGTATTTGTCCGTTAGTAACATGTTGATATTCAGCATATACTTAGCGGACAAATACAAGAATATATCCCTACAAGCAAAATGGACCGGATTTTGACACAGCCCCAAGAGAGGCTCCTTAAAAGGCCACCTTTTTACCGCCTTTTATATATATGCCCGCAGGCAACGTCGTTCCCGTAACACGTATGCCTTGCAGAGTGTATATGGCATCGTCACCGGCATCAGAAGAAACCTCAACGGGGACAATGGCGTCGGGGATTACAGGTGGGTCGTAGGTAATCACCGGGCATACGGCCATCGACACGGCATCATCTGTGTTTTCAAACCATTGGCTCGTACCGAGCGAATTGCCATAATCATCCTGATCCTCCACAAGCTGCCATGTGGTGGTCTTTCCTCCCTCAGCGCGGCGTACGCAGGCAATGGCAATATCGTCCGAGTCGTAAGGTTCAGTATCCTGAGATACATTGGGGAAGCCTTCTATCACCACGAAGAAGTCACTGTCTATCTCCACCGGTGACGACAGGTGAAAACGCGTGGGCACAAACGACGAGTTGTCGATGGCGATGCCACTGGCCGTTATTGTAGCAGAGCCGAGCACTTCTCCCGGAGCGCCCGAAGCGTCTGGACGGCAGATGCTTAACGTGATGGGGGCGTCGGGCGACACTGTGTGGCCGGAGTAGAAATAAATGTCGACACTGTCTATCGTGGCCGGAGCCAAAGGCTTGTCATAATGCTCGGCAAAGGCCAAAAGCCCGAGCCAATTCGAGCCGGCGTAATTGCCGTACCATCCGAGTTTGATCTGTGCAAGCGACGAGTTTTCCTCAGGGGTGATGTTCCACACATACTGCGCTCCACCGGCCTGCACGGCATACAGCATGGCATCGGTGTCGGTGCCGGCATCGTTCGAGGCTGTGAGCGAGAGGCTGTAGACGCCTTTCTTTGTGTATGTGACAACGGGATTCTGCTCTGTGCTCGTTTCCGGCGAGCCTCCAACAAACTGCCATTTCAGTGATGTAGGCATACCTGTGGACAGATTGCGGAACTGCAGCGGAACATCAGTCGGAACGAAAGTGGCAACGAAAGGTGACAGATAGCCCTCCTCGGGCAGGCCGATCTGAGCTACCGGCTGCTGCATGCTGACAATGACATACCCCTCACGTACGGTTTCCGACTGAGCGGTGCCGTCGCTCACAGTGAGCTTGACAGAATAAGTTCCGGCCCGATCGTAACGCACCACCGGGTCAGGCTTGGACGATGTGGCCGGCACTCCGCCTTCAAACTCCCATCGCCACGACTTCACGTCACCCTCGGAACGATCATAGAACTGAACGGTCTCGCCCTGGTATACATTCACGCGGGCATCATCGCTGTCGTCCACCTGCATCACACGAAATCCGTCGATGAGCTGCTGGTCTCCGTCACTGCCTTGATAGCGGAATGAAAACGTGACCCTGCGGCCTTCCAGACGCTTCAGGTCAAAGGAGAACTTTTTCCAAGCTGTCTCGTCATATCCTTCGGCCTGAGCCCAACGGAACTGATTGAGAAACTGAATGGTATCACCTGTAGCCACGTCAGTGGCATAAAACGTATATCCGGCAAAGACAAGCCATACGGGACTGAAATAATTGTAATATTCCACCACGCTGCCGGGAAGTATGTCTATTTCAGGCGATGTGGCGGTCTCATCCTGACGATTCTTGCTGTAATTGATGGTCAGCGAGTTCTTGTTGTCCGGATCAATGCCGTCAAAAGTAATGTTATAGCCCATTCCTGGCGCCAGTTCCCATGTGCCTTCGCGATTGGTGGTATTGACTGTCCACGACGAGAATTCCTCCTCGCTGTCAAAGTTCTGGACGTAATAGGGGATGTAGGACTGTGCCGACGTGAACGCCGCACGCAGATCGTCTGCCCGTACTCCGGTCACGAACACGGCGAAGATTGATAGTAATAGTAGAATTTTTTTCATAATCTTGTTTTATTATCGAAAAATTATAATTGAGAGTTGAGAGTTGAGAGTTGAGAATTATGATTAGCCCATATCATCATCATTTTAACATCTCTCTCCCAATGAGAGTACAAAATTACATGAAAATCTTGAGATTCCCACACCGGCAGTATAGAAATGCTTTTCCTTTAGAGGAAAGGTAATCATAATTCTCAACTCTCAACTCTCAATTCTCAATTATAAAAAAGAGATTCAGTACCTGAACGAACTGCCTCCAAGAAACTCGCGCAGAAGCGATGTTGAAGGAACCTGTTCGTATGGTATGGGCTTGATATAATGCAGGAACTTCAACAGTCGGTAGGCCTCACTATGCTCCTCACAATTTTCGGGCACAAGCTCAAGCAATGGCTCGGCCTGAGTCTTGATGACAGCCAGTTCGAAAAGCATGGCCGTGTTGAACATCACGTCTGCCTGCTCCTGAAACGGGAATATCCAACGGTTCTCCCCCTTGCGCACCGACGGCCACCGGCGTATTGTCTCACGGGCACTGACACCACGGTACTTGTAGTCGCGGATGATGCGCCGAAGCAGTCGGTTGTCGGTGGTGGGCACATAGTTGTGCGAGTCTATAAGTATGGTGGTAAGTGCAGAGGCGTATACCCGGTATTTCTGATTCTCCGGGATGTGAGCCGTCAGTTCGGGGTTGAGCGCATGTATTCCTTCAACGACAAGCACTTCGTTGCCCCTCAGCTTCAACCGACGGCCGCTGCTTACGCTCTTGCCCGTGGGGAAGTCGTAACGCGGCAACTCCACCTCCTCGCCGGCAAAAAGGGCGTTCATCTGTTCGTTGAGCAACGGTATATTAAGGGCATAAAGGCTTTCAAAATCGTAATCACCCGAAGCATCGCGGGGAGTCTTGTCACGGTCTATAAAATAATCGTCGAGCGAGATGGGCACAGGGCGTATTCCGTTGGCCAGAAGTTGTACCGAAATTCGCTTGCATGTAGTGGTCTTGCCGCTCGACGACGGACCGGCAATGAGCACCATCTTCACATCAGTGCGCGAAGCAATGTCTTCGGCTATCTTTACTATTTTTTTCTCCTGAAGTGCTTCGGAAAGGTTTATAAGGTCCGTGGTCCATCCTTTGTCTATGGCACTGTTCAGGTCGCCGATGGTGGACAGTCCGAGAATATCCTGCCACTGGTGGTGCTCCTTGAATATCTCGAACATCTTGTCCTGACGTATCAATTCGCCCAGCTGCGAAGGGTCGGATACAGACGGTATGCGCAACAGCAGTCCGTCGTAATATTTCTCAAGCCCGAAAAGATGAAGTTTGGAGGTATTGGTGAGCAAAACGCCATAATAATAGTCGCGATATCCGTCTATATCATAATATATGGTATAGAGCCGGCCGGTGCTTTCAAGAAGTTTCGCCTTTGACTCGCGCCCCATCTCACCAAACATGCGGATGGCCTCCTCTGTGGTACATTCGTGACGGCGCACGGGAATAGCCGCATCTATTATCTCCTGCATCCTGGTGCGTATGGCCGTGGCATCGGCATCGGTCACGGCACGACCTATGCGCAGATCACAATAGTATCCGTTGGATACGGGTATGTCTATCACCACGCTCCCATCGGGGTAAAGGTCGTTGACAGCCTTGCAAAGCACAAAGAAGAGCGTGCGTGTATATGTGCGCATGCCTGATGACGAATGCAAGTTCAGGAACTCGATGTCCTTGCTGTTGTATACACGATAGTGCATTCCCTCAACCTTATTGTTCACCTTTGCGCTTACCGGACCATATTCCATCGCAAGATTTAATTCACGAAATATCTCAGAAAGTGTACTGCCTATGCGTATATTTATCTTTTTTTTATTATTTTTGCAACGAATTTGTATTTCTTTTTCCATTCTTCTCTATGTTTTAAGGGTTGTTTGTTTACTGCGGTAAAGATAATCAAAATATTTGAGAACATGCGGAACTGACATTTTAATAAAATAAAAAATATGTCGTTACTTATTATTTTTAAACTTGTTGGAGCCATCGCGCTGCTCATATACGGAATGAAAGCCATGAGCGAGGCACTTCAAAAAATGGCCGGCTCGCAATTACGCCACGTGCTCGGAGCAATGACTACCAACCGATTCACCGGAATGCTAACGGGAATGTTCGTAACAGCCTCTGTCCAGTCCTCGGCCGCAACGACGGTGATGACGGTTTCGTTCGTCAATGCGGGCCTGCTCACACTGGCACAGGCTATCTCGGTAATAATGGGAGCCAACATCGGAACAACGCTCTCGGCATGGATTATGAGCGCCGGATTCTCTTTCAACATAACAAACTTCGTCTGGCCGGCATTCCTGATAGGTATCATGCTCATATACATGAAAAGATACCGTTACATCGGTGATTTTCTTTTCGGTGCTTCTTTTATGTTCTTCGCCTTAGGCACTCTCAATATCACCGGAAAGGAAATGGATTTGGCACACAATGCGGCTTTGGCCGAGTTTTTCTCACAGTTCGACCCCAACAATTTCGGAACCATACTTGCTTTCCTTGTCATCGGAACCATACTGACATTCTGCGTACAGTCATCAGCAGCCCTGATGGCCATAACGATGGTGCTCTGTACAAGCGGAGTACTGTCCATATATCCGGGCATTGCTCTCGTGATGGGCGAAAACATAGGTACCACCATCACGGCAAATCTCGCAGCAATGACCGGCAATACGCAGGCACGACGCGCTGCCTTGTCACACATGTTCTTCAATGTGTTCGGTGTACTCTGGGTGCTCATAATGTTCTTTCCCTTTGTCAACTTTGTATGCTCGCTGACAGGCGTCGACCCCGAGGCAAACAGTATCAACCCCGTGCGTCTGTCGTTTGTGCTGGCCACATTCCATACCATGTTCAACGTGACCAACACTTTCATCCTTATATGGTTCATACCACAGATAGAACATTTCTGCTGCTGGGCCATCAAGCCGCGAAAGGCCGACGAGGAAGAGGATTTCCGTCTGAACTACATCGGAGGCAATACCATCATGAAGACTCCGGAGTTGTCTGTTCTTGAAGCACAGAAAGAAATACAACTGTTTGCCAAGCGTATACAACGTATGTTCGGGATGGTGCGTGAATTGCTCGGCATCACCGATACAAACGAATTCACAAAACTATATTCCCGCATAGAGAAGTACGAAAGCATCAGCGACAACATGGAAATAGAAATAGCCAAATATCTGAACAACGTGAGCGACGCACACCTGAGTGACGACACCAAAGCCAAAATACGGGCTATGCTACGCGAAATATCCGAGATTGAAAGTATCGGCGACAGTTGTTACAACATTGCACGTACACTTAACAGAAAAACGGCCGGCAAGGAAGACTTTACCGAAAAGCAATACGAACACCTGCACCAGATGCTTGAACTGACGGACGATTCGCTCACGCAGATGAACGTGTTGATGACAGGACGCAAAGACAGTTTCGACGTAAACCGTTCGTTCAACATCGAAAACGAAATAAACAACTACCGCACACAATTGAAAAACCAGAACATCAACGACATAAACAACCACGAGTATGCCTACGAGATGGGTACAATGTACATGGATATTGTGAGCGAGTGTGAAAAACTGGGCGACTATGTTGTCAACGTCGTTGAGGCACGCATGGGAACACGGCAACATTCAGCGTGATTTTTCTTTAGGAATATTTTTAGTGTTCAAGGAGTTAAAGGGAGTAATAGATCCCTTTAACTCCTTGAACACTAAAAAAGCCCTCCTACGACTTTCTATATTCCGACGGCGACATGCCTACATGTTCCTTGAAATATTTTCCAAGAAAAGACTGGTTGGGGAAATTCATGTCAATGGCTATCTCCTTGATACTTTTCGTAAAGTTCCGCAACTGTATACGCAACTCAAACGTCACGTAACGGTCTATCCATTCATTGGGTGTGCGCCGGCTGACACTCTTCACCGTTTCCGACAAATACTTAGGAGTGATGCAGAGTTGCTCGGCATACCACCCGACACGCCGTTCACGCTTGAAATTCTCTTCTACCAAATGCAGGAAACGGGTGAATATGACATCGGCACGCGTATGCCGGCGACTGTTATTCTGCTGCACACGGTATATCACATTGCTCATCTCATAGAACATGGCAAGCATGAGCGTACGGGCCAGTTCACGACGAAAATGATTCTGCATGTCAGCCAGCTTGTCCTTGAGCATGTAGAAATAGCTCTTGAAAGTATCGGCTTCATTCTGTGTAAGACTGACAACAGGATGATTTTTGGAGAAAAGAAACATCACCGAGATATCTCCGACATTACTTATCGTCTCATAGAAGAACTTTACAGACATAATGATACATATTCCATCAATATCAAGACTCGACTTATAGTCAGCCACGACATGCCGCTCTGAAATTATTATCACATCATTCTTCCTCACTGTCTGTTCCTGTGTATCAACGGTATATCGGGCCTCGCCACCGGTACACAGAGTAATGAGGATAAAGTTCATCCGGCGCGCACCGTCAGGTATAGGCACGTCGCACATGTTTGTTATCAGGATATCATTGCCGATAAAGTTTGCCTCGTTCAGATTTTTGGCTCCTTGAATATCCGCATCTTTAATACTTTTCTGATTCATTATGTGTCGTTTTTGCCACATTCGGTGTCATAGCAAACAGCAACTGACCACTGTTCCTCATGAACAATAAAAACCAAATGCAGTATTTCTCCGCTGCAAATTTACGATAAATATTCTATTTTGTACAATAAAACAGCAAAAACGACCACAAAACTTAGTGTTATATTTCAGTTTTCTCACTTCTTATTACTAACTTTGCCATCCAAACAATCATATATTCCATGAACCGATTAACCATTTTTCTGTCCTGTATGTCGATTGCCGGATGCAGTGGTGTATTTGACTACCATCCATACGACGTGCGGTTTGACGGAGAAAAAGACATAAACAGTCACAACATAAGTCGAATAGAAGAAGATTGCCGCGACAAAGAAAGTCTCACAGTGGCATTCATAAGCGACTCGCACGGTTGGTACGGCGATACAGAAGACATGATTGCCGACATAAACAGCCATCCGGATGTGGACTTCGTTGTGCACGGAGGCGACCTGACCGACTGCGGCACAACAAAGGAATATATATGGCAACGTGACCGACTGGCACGTCTGAAAGTACCCTACGTGGCTTTGATAGGCAATCATGATTTTCTCGGCACTGGCAACGAGACCTATTCTGTGATGTACGGGAAGATGGACTTCAGCTTTATCGCAGGACGCATAAAGTTCGTATGCCTAAACACCAACGCCACCGAATACGACTATCTGGCGGCCGTGCCTAATCTTGACTATATGGAAGAACAGCACACTGCCGACTCCGCTTTATTCGACCGTTCCGTGGTCTGCATGCACGCACGGCCTTATTGCGAACAGTTCAACAACAACGTTGCCAAGGCATTCCAGCTTTACATCCGCACGTTTCCGGGCCTGCTCTTCTGTGTCAACGGGCACGACCACTGCTTGCAGATTGAAGAAATCTATGATGATGGCATCATATATTACGGAGTTCCAAGCGCCAACCGCCGCAGCTATCTTCTTTTCAATATCACAAAAGACGGTTATACCTATGAAGTCATTCATTTTTAGCATGCCTATACTTATCATGTCGGTATCTACTGCCATGGCAACAAGCGTGCCTTCAGTAGAATATAATGTTACGGAAACGACAGAATCCGTGTCCGGTGTCACCATGACAACCGATACCATAACGGACAAGAACAACGAAAACAACGAAACTACCGTAAATTCATCAACCGACAACTCCGCGTTGACAAACTATGAACGCCGGGTATACCGATATCGCCGTTTGTGGAACTTTCTGATACCCACACAGACCGTCATACAATATGCCGGCAACATGGGTGTAGTATCAGTAGGTATGGGATGGGACTACGGCAACCACCGTCAATATGAGACTAACCTGCTGTTCGGATACCTGCCGCGATTCAACAGTTCCAGAGCCAAGATGACAATGACATTCAAACAGAACTTCGTTCCGTGGCGACTGCCTGCCGGCAGCAAGTTCAACGTCGAGCCATTGACCTGCGGAATATACTTCAACACTGTTTTCGGACATGAGTTTTGGGGAAGGGAGCCCAAACGTTATCCAGACAAATATTATGAGTTTCTGTCAACTAAGGTTCGCATAAACGTGTTCGCAGGCCAACGCTTCACCGCTATTGTGCCGCACAACCGCCGCAAGTTCATGAAAAGCCTCACCATATTCTACGAAATCAGCACATGCGACATCTATCTGCGGGCTATGCTTCAGGACAACAAAATAAGTCTTTGGGATATTGTCGGGTTGTCGATAGGATTGAAACTGCAAACAATGTAGAAAGCCCCCTATAATCCCCCAAAGGGGGATGCTGGGAATTACTAAAAGACGTGTAAACTCAGCATCCCCCTTTGGGGGATTATAGGGGGCTTTCTTTTTTTCTTAAGCGTCAATATTGGCGTAAGTAGCATTTTTCTCGATAAACTCGCGGCGCGGTTCTACATCGTCACCCATGAGCATCGAGAATATTTCATCGGCCTCGGCCGCATTCTCTATTGTAACTTGTTTGAGCAGACGTGTCTCCGGATTCATTGTTGTCTCCCAAAGCTGTTCCGGATTCATCTCACCAAGACCTTTGTACCGCTGCGTGTGTATACTCTTGCCGTCGTCTACGCCACCTCCCCACTTGTCGATGAAAGCCTGGCGCTGCTGCTCTGTATAACAGTACTCCTTGGCCTGGTTCTTGTATGTACAGAGATAAAGCGGCGGAGTGGCAATGTAAAGATGTCCGTCCTGTATCACCTTAGGCATGAAACGGTAGAATAGTGTCATGATGAGCGTGTCGATGTGCGAGCCATCGACATCGGCGTCAGTCATTATTATGATCTTGTCATAGCGCAGCTTGTCTATGTTGGCTTCCTTGTCGCCTTCGCCCTCAACCCCAAAACGCACTCCGATACTCTGTATGATGTTCATCACCGACTCAGCCTCGAACACACGATGCCACTGCACTTTCTCTACGTTCAATATCTTACCGCGAAGCGGCAGTATTGCCTGTGTATAGCGGTCGCGGCCCTGCTTGGCCGAACCACCGGCCGAGTCTCCCTCGACGAGAAATATCTCGCATGCCTTCGGGTCTTTGTTGGAACAGTCGGCCAACTTGCCGGGCAGTCCGCCACCCGTCATCGGATTCTTTCGCTGTACACTCTCACGGGCCTTGCGTGCCGCGATACGCGCCGTAGCTGCCAATATAACCTTGTCACATATCTGCCGCGCCTCTTTCGGATGCTCCTCCAGATAATACGCCATCGCCTCACCCACAGCCTGCTGCACGGCTCCGGCCACCTCGCTGTTGCCCAGCTTTGTCTTGGTCTGTCCCTCAAACTGCGGCTCGGCTACCTTGATGGATATAACGGCGGTGAGACCCTCACGGAAATCCTCCCCGGCCACCTCTATCTTAGCCTTCTCAATCTGCTTCGATATGGCCGGGTCGGCGTCGGCATACTTCTTCAGCGTGCGGGTGAGCGCCATGCGGAATCCCACCAGATGGGTACCTCCCTCAATGGTGTTGATATTGTTGACATACGAATGAATGTTTTCCGAATAGTCTGTATTGTACATCACGGCCACCTCTATGGGTATGCCTTGCTTCTCGGTCTTCAGATATATCACATCGTCGAAGAGATGCGAGCGATGACGGTCCACATACCGCACAAACTCCTTCAGTCCGTCTTTGGCGTGAAACACCTCCTGACGTGTCTTGCCCTCTTCATCGGGGCGCATGTCGGTAAGCGTAATGGTGATGCCGGCGTTGAGATATGCCAGCTCACGCATACGCTTGGCTATGATGTCGTACTTGTATTCCGTAGTAGTAAAAATCGTATTGTCCGGCCAAAACTGCTGACGCGTGCCTCTAAGAGTGGTCTCACCCACCACCTTCACGGGATAGAGCGGCTTGCCCTGCTCGTACTCCTGCTGGTAAATCTTACCGTCACGGAATACCTGCGACAGCATATGTGTGGAAAGCGCGTTGACGCAACTCACACCTACACCGTGAAGTCCGCCGCTGACCTTATATGAGCCTTTGTCAAACTTTCCGCCGGCATGCAGTACTGTCATTACCACCTCCAATGCCGACTTGTGAAGTTTCTCATGCTCGTCCACAGGTATACCGCGACCGTTATCCTGTACGGTTATCGAATTGTCCTCATTTATAGTCACCTCTATATGGGTGCAATATCCGGCCATGGCCTCGTCTATGGAGTTGTCTACGGTCTCGTTGACAAGATGGTGAAGTCCCTTCTCGCTTATATCGCCGATATACATTGCAGGACGCTTGCGCACGGCCTCAAGTCCCTCGAGCACCTGAATGTTACTCGCGGAATAATTGCTTTCCTTCGTTATGTCTTCTGCCATAATTTGTTTATAGTCTTTATAGATTGCAAAGTTACTAAATATTTATGACTTGACGAAATATTTGGAAGACGAAAAACAACCTAAAAAAGCCCTTGCCGAAACGAAAGAACACAACCGCACAGACATCGCCCACACACTCACTGAGAACATCCGCTGCCACCGTTGCAGCCTCACCAAAATACACTGCACCAGCTACTCCGGAACAGACCGTCGGCAAGTCCATTGACATAAAAAATCAATAATGAAAAAACTATAATCCCCACTATATATTTTACCGGGCCTGTACATGCCCAATACTAAAGCTGTAAAATATCAGTAAAGTGAGAAGAGAAAAGATACAAAAAAGTCCCAATATGCACATACAGAACGAGTTGCATTCCATAACGGTATGCAACTCGTTTTATATCGCGATACAAAATAAGACAAAGGAACAGATTATCCCAACTTGTTAACGTGGGCGGCAAGCTTTGACTTCAAGTTTGAAGCCTTGTTTTTGTGAATAATATTGGTCTTAGCCAGCTTGTCCAGCATCTTCTGAACAATAGGATACAATTTTGCCGCCTCGTCCTTATCCGTGATAGCGCGCAATTTGCGTACAGCATTACGCATTGTCTTTGCATAATATTTATTGTGCAGAGCTCTCTTCTTATTCTGACGGATTCTCTTAATTGCTGATTTGTGATTTGCCATCTTTATTCTTCGTATTTTTAATTTTCGTAGTCCCTAGGAGAGTCGAACTCCTCTTTAGAGAATGAAAATCTCTCGTCCTAACCGATAGACGAAGGGACCTTAGGGTTGTTTTGCGGGTGCAAAGTTACCGCTTTTATTTAATACAACAAAATTTTTTAAAAGAAAAATGCACTAAAGTGATGATTTTCTGTAAGAAAAGCCCTATCTTTGTCTTTATGCTGACAAAAACATGGGCCATTGTGCTACGTACCATCAAATATGGCGAGCGGCGTATGATAACAGAAATGTTCACCCGTAGCTCAGGACGCATATCGTTTGCCGTGTCCGTGAGTCGTTCATCCTACGGCGGATTGCGCCGCCAAATGCTGCAACCGCTCACTCTGCTCGACATTGAATGCGACATCCGACCGCACATACCGTTGCAGAAACTGCGAGACACCCGCCTGGCAGTGCCTTACGTCTCGCTGCCTTCAGACCCTGTCAAGATATCAATATCGCTCTTCATTTCCGAATTTCTATGTCACGCCCTGCGCGGCGAACAGCATAACGAACAGCTCTTCGACTATATTGCCGACAGTCTCTGTTGGTTGGACAACAGTGCATCGGGGCATGCCAACTTCCATATCGTATTCCTTATGCGAATGTCACTGTTTCTCGGATTCTATCCCAATCTCGACTGTTACACACCGGGCTCATGGTTCGACCTGCGCGCCGGCAGCTTCACCGCCACACACCCGTCACACCACGACGTTATAGAGCCCGCCGATGCGGCACGAATAAGTGTTATGATGCGCATGCGATTTGCCACAATGCACCTTTACCGTATGTCGCGCGACGAGCGCAACCGCACACTTGACATAATAATACGGTATTACCGCATCCACATACCCGACTTTCCCGAACTGCGTTCTCTTGATGTGCTGCACGAGCTTTTTGACGGCATTTAACCACGCCCGACAAACACACCTGACGGCACACGTCTACACACAAGCCAACTTCACTTCAAATATACAATGTGTGTCACTTATATATAATAATGTATATACATGATATTACTGCCAGTTGATACGCAAAAACAAAAGAAAACGCTAATTTTTTATTGTTTTTCGATAAATAATTAGTGAAATATTTGGTCATTCAGAATATTTGCCATACCTTTGCAATATCGAAAAACGATAAATGTTTATCATAAAACGAAAAGACTCCTGAAATCACGAGCACGGCTGTCATAAAAAAGACGGCCATGAGAAACCGACAAAAAAAATATTAATCAACAAAAAAACGAAAGACAATGAAAAAGAAGTTCAACATCCTTTGCGTGACAATGTTCGCAGTGATAATCCTGTACATTGCAGGAGGGTTCACTTACTCAGGCGTCATAGCCTATCATATGATTAAACAGGCTGCCGGCATGACCGTGACAGACAAAGAGAAACTGAAAAACGACATCGAAATATTCGACAACACCAAGTATACTCTTTGCACTGTCAGCATGATACCATATAACATATTCGGCAACAAGGAAACTACCATCGAAAACACGCTCACGGGCGAGCAGACACAGATAATGCCGGTGAAGAGCATGATTTTCGTAAAAGGCGCAAACAAAACTTCATGGGCGACTGACACCGCTATGACCGCCACCGGCCTGATTGTACTCGTGGCCGACATATTCTTCCTATGCAGCCTGATAATGTTCATACGCAATGTACGGCGACATGAGATATTCGAGTGGAAAAACGTAAAACTGCTCCGACGCATGGGCACAGCCCTTATAGCAATATTCATACTGTCGGTAATGACAGAATGGATTCTGTGTGCTGTAGCCAGCGGCATATTCGCTCCAAAAGGCTATCTCATAGACTGGTTCACCCCCGTGAGCGAGAATATCCTGTTGCTCGGAACAGGCATTGCCGCAATGATAATGGGAGAAGTGTTTTCCTGCGGACTACAAATGCGCGAAGAACAAGAACTGACCATCTGAGAACAACATTTACATGAACACTATATACAAAGAATCCAAATACATACATATTATGCCTATAATAGTAAATCTCGACGTAATGATGGCCCGGCGCAAAATATCGCTCGGCGATCTGGCCGCAAAGATAGACCTCACACCGGCCAATCTGTCCATCCTGAAAACAGGAAAGGCCAAGGCCGTGCGGTTCTCCACTTTAGAAGCCATATGCAACGCTCTCGACTGCCAGCCGGGCGACATTCTGGAGTACAGGAAAGAGGTGAAACAAGAAGCGTGAACACACCTCTATAAAGAAACTTTCGAAAAAACAAACAGAGAACGGGAAACAGGGAAAACGCCTACAGCCCGAAAATCAAAAAAATACCAACACACATACTCTCTCTATATCTATTACAAATATGTAAAGCATTTCCCTTCACCGTTCTCTTCTCCTGAAAAGAACAACTGTTACGAAAAAGAGCCCGTCTTTATGTTAAGAAAAACAAATTATCCATTGAATAATAACTTCATAAACAAAAAAACATATACTTTTACATGATTTTTCTTAATTTATAACACAAATGAGACTAAAAAAACTATTTCTATCCGCACTGATACTCCTCGGTACAATGTTGACCGCAGTAGCTCAGATGCAAATGCCGACATTACCCGTCGACAAGGATGTACGTATCGGAAAGCTGTCCAACGGACTGACCTACTACATCCGCTATAACAACTGGCCGGAAAACCGCGCGGAGTTCTACATCGCACAGCGCGTGGGCTCGCTTCAGGAAGACGAACCGCAACGCGGACTAGCCCACTTCCTCGAACACATGTGCTTCAACGGAACCAAACACTTCAAAGGCAACGACCTGATACGCTACTGCGAATCAATCGGTGTGCAGTTCGGTCGCGACCTCAACGCCTATACCAGCATAGACCAGACTGTATACAACATCTCCAATGTGCCCACCACACGGCAGTCGGCACTCGACTCCTGCCTGCTCATCCTCTACGACTGGGCAGACGGCCTGATGCTTGACCCTGCCGAAATCGACAAGGAGCGCGGTGTGATACACGAAGAGTGGCGTATGCGCAGCAGTGCCTCACAGCGCATGTTCGAGCGCGCCCTGCCCACACTCTATCCCGGAAGCAAATACGGCCTGCGCATGCCCATCGGACTGATGAGCGTCATCGACAACTTCAAGCCGCAGACACTGCGCGACTACTACGAGAAATGGTACCGTCCGGACAATCAGGCCATCATCGTTGTAGGCGACATCGACGTGGACCATGTCGAGGCCGAAATCAAGCGTCTGTTCAGCGGAATCGTATTGCAGGCCGATGCCGCGCCTGTGGTCAAGGAACCCGTGCCCGACAACGCCGAGCCCATTGTGGTCATAGAGAAGGACAAGGAGCAACGTACCAATACGATAGACCTCATATTCAAGCACGAGGCAATGCCCGACTCTATAAAGAATACCATACCGTATCTTGTTTCGGAATATGTCAAGAACACGGCCATCCGCATGCTCAACGCACGTCTTGAAGAATGCGCACAAAAGCCCGAAAGCCCGTTTGTAAGTTCTTCGGCATACGACGGAGACTATATCTTCGCCAGCACCGTCCAGGCATTCGACATCGACGCGCTGCCCAAGGAAGGCCAGACCGAAGCCGCTCTTGCCGCCATATACCGCGAGGCTCTGCGTGTTGCAAAGTTCGGATTCACACCGACAGAATACAACCGCGCCAAAGCAAACGCCATGAGTGCCCTCGACAAGTCTTACAGCAACAAGGACAAGCGCTACAGCCGCCAGTTCTGCGACGAATACAAGGAGCATTATCTCGCCAACGAGCCGATACCGTCCATCGACGACTACTATGCAACGATGAAACAGGTGATACCCATGATTCCTGTCGAGGCCGTCAACCAAGTGATGGCCATGCTCATACCGGCCAACGACTCCAACATGGTCATCCTGAGCTTCAACAACGAGAAGGAAGGCAATGTCTATCCTACAAAGGAAAACCTTCTGAAGGCCATCGCCGACGTACGCACGGAGAACCTCCAACCCTATGTGGACAACGTAAAGGACGAACCGCTCATCAGCACCCTGCCCAAGAAAGGCTCGATAAAGAGCGAAAAGGAAAACACGCAGTTCGGATACAAGGAACTCATGCTTTCCAACGGTGTGAAGGTGATACTCAAGAAGACCGACTACAAGCAGGACCAGGTACTCCTGTCGATGGAAGGATACGGAGGCTCGTCGCTATACGACAAGGCCGACTACACCAATCTGAAAGTGTTTGACGACGTCGTCGAAGCCAGCGGACTGGGCAATTTCTCGCACACGGAACTGGAAAAGGCCTTGGCCGGCAAGATAGTCAGCGCATCGATGTCGCTCGGCAGCAGACGGCAGAGAATCAACGGATCGTCCACTCCCAACGACGTGGAAACACTCCTACAGCTTGTATACCTCTACTTCACGAAGATAAACAAAGACGAAGAGTCTTTTGCAAATCTTATGAAGACCTACGAGATAAGCCTCAAGAACAAGGCACTGTCACCGGAAAGCGCTTTCAACGACTCCGTAACGGTAACCATGAACTGCCACAACCCGCGCTTCACTTCTGTGGAAGCAAACGATCTGAAAGACGTCAATTACGACCGGATACTTGAGATAGCCAAACAGCTCACATCAAACGCAGCCGCATATACAGTGACCATCGTCGGCAACTTCGACGAGGCCGCCATCCGCCCACTTCTCGAACAATATATAGCCTCATTGCCTTCACAGAAGAAGATTGTCAAGGGCAAGAACGTTGACACCGATGCCACAGGTGTGGTTGTGAACAGCTTCAAGCGCAAGATGGAGACTCCGAAAGCCATATCGATGATGATATGGACCAACAAGGACATACCATACACTCTCGACAACAAGATAAAGACAGACATCGCCGGACAGGTGCTCAGCATGATTTATCTCAAGAAGATACGTGAAGACGCCAGCGCAGCATACAGTGTAGGAGCACAAGGCAGCATACGACGCATCGACAAAGACACCGACTGCACCATGTTCGCCTACTGCCCGATGAAACCCGAAAAAGGCGAAACTGCACTGTCCATAATGCGCGACGAGATGGAACAGCTCGCCAAGACATGCGATGCCGACATGCTGACCAAGGTCAAGGAATACATGCTCAAGAGCTACGACGACCGCACCAAGACCAACAACTATTGGAACGGCATATTAAGCACATACAACGAGTATGGCATCGACATGCACACGGCATACAAGGCTACCGTGCAGGCACAGACACCGCAGACCATCACTGCATTCATGACCGAGTTCCTCAAAGCCGGCAACCGCATTGAAGTGGTGATGATGCCCGAGGAATAAACACGACAAAGAAATACTTTTCACGGCCTTCCCGCCTGTATCTCCACGCGAGAGAAACGGCAGGAAGGCCGTTTTTTTATTTACCCCAATATCAACTTCTTTTTTTGCAAATCAGACTTTGCAAAGAATAGAAAAATATGTGAAATTTAGATTCTTTAAGATAAAAAGACTTAGAGTTATTGAAAATTGTGTGCGCAAACGTTCCGGCATATTTGCTTTTTTGCTAACTTTGCGGGCGATAAAATAGGTATTAAAAGGCCCGACAGGGACAAAAATACTTCTATCAAGGCAAACGAAAAGATTGGATATTTAAAATTTTCACACAATAAATACATTTAAAAATGGCAAAGTTTGATAAGTCAGTTTTAGAGAAGTATGGTATCACAGGTACAACTGAGGTAGTGTACAATCCCTCGTATGAGACATTGTTCGAAGAGGAGACAAAGGAAAGCCTGACAGGCTTCGAGAAAGGTAAGGAGACAGAACTCGGCGCAGTAAACGTGATGACGGGTATCTACACCGGCCGTTCACCCAAGGACAAGTTCATCGTGATGGACGAAAACTCAAAGGATACCGTATGGTGGACATCAGACGAATACAAAAACGACAACCACCCCGCTTCTCCGGAAGCATGGGCTGCCGTAAAGGAAATAGCAAAGAAAGAGCTGTCAAACAAGCGTTTGTTCGTTGTTGACGGTTTCTGCGGTGCCAACGAGGATACACGCATGGCAGTGCGCTTCATCGTAGAGGTGGCATGGCAGGCACACTTTGTAAAGAACATGTTCATCCGCCCCACAGAAGCCGAACTGGAGAGCTTTGAACCCGACTTTATCGTTTACAACGCATCGAAAGCAAAGGTTGAAAACTATAAGGAACTGGGTCTTAACTCAGAGACAGCCGTTGTGTTCAACGTGACAAGCCGCGAGCAGGTTATCATCAACACATGGTACGGTGGCGAGATGAAGAAAGGTATGTTCTCTATGATGAACTACTATCTGCCGCTCAAGGGCATGGCTTCAATGCACTGCTCTGCCAACACGGACCTCAACGGAGAGAACACAGCCGTATTCTTCGGTCTGTCAGGTACAGGCAAGACCACACTGTCTACCGACCCGAAGCGTCTGCTCATCGGTGACGACGAGCACGGATGGGACGACAACGGTGTGTTCAACTTCGAGGGCGGATGCTACGCTAAGGTTATCAACCTCGACAAGGAGAGCGAGCCCGATATCTATAACGCCATCAAGCGCAACGCTCTGCTCGAGAACGTTACTGTGGCAGAGGACGGCACTATCGATTTCGCCGACAAGAGCACCACAGAGAACACCCGTGTATCTTATCCCATCGAGCACATCAACAACATTGTCCGTCCGAAGAGCGCAGCTCCCGCAGCCAAGAATGTAATCTTCCTGTCGGCCGACGCATTCGGCGTACTGCCTCCCGTATCCATCCTCACACCCGAGCAGACCAAATACTACTTCCTCTCAGGCTTCACAGCCAAGCTGGCAGGTACGGAACGCGGCATCACAGAGCCCACTCCCACATTCTCGGCTTGCTTCGGCCAGGCATTCCTCGAACTGCACCCCACAAAGTACGCTGAGGAACTGGTTAAGAAGATGGAGAAGAGCGGTGCCAAGGCATACCTCGTAAACACCGGCTGGAACGGAACAGGCAAGCGTATCTCTATCCGCGACACACGCGGTATCATCGACGGAATCCTCGGTGGCGCTATCCTCAATGCTCCTACAAAGAACATTCCTATCTTCAACTTCGCTGTTCCCACAGAGCTTGAGGGCGTGGATACAAATATTCTTGACCCGCGCGATACTTATGCTGACGCAGCAGAGTGGCAGAAGAAGGCTGAAGACCTGGCAGCACGCTTCCAGAAGAACTTTGTGAAGTACACTGGCAACGAAGCCGGCAAGGCTCTCGTCGCAGCAGGTCCGCAGCTCTAATCGCAACGAACAGCGTTTTTTCACAAAAACAATACCAACCCCGCCCGGCATATTCATGTCGGGCGGGATTTTTTCAGAAAGACAGCCCCCTATAATCCCCCAAAGGGGGATACTGAGCGCACAGGATAAACCGGAACATCCCACCGGCACTTCCCATTATTCCCATTTCTCTTCCACCTCACCCATCACTCCCATTCCTCAAATCATTCCCATCACTCCTATTATTCCCATCACTCCCCATTTTTCATTTCTCACATTATCACTCCCATTTCCCCACCGTGTATCAGGCTCCTCCCCTTTGGGGAGGCCGGGAGGGGCTTTTAATTATCTTTACAAAACACTTCGTCGGCCGTCACAAAATCGCATTTTCCTGCCAAGAGCCCGAAAAACACGAAATTTCGGCCAAAATAGGAAACACTGATAATCAGAGAGTTACACTTTTAGAACCGCAATAGCACCGTGTAAAAAAAGCAGAGAGGCCCTAATGGGGTTGCCGTGGCGGCCTCCTTGCATTGCAACGAGGCCGCCACGGCAAGCCAACTACGCCGTAATGGCAACCTCGGGAGGCCCTTACGGCTACATTACGATGCCAAAAATACGTGTCAAGAAAGCAGAGAAGCCCTTATTGCTTTTCCAGAACGAGAGGAAAAAAGTGCAAAAAATTAAGAAATAAAACAACATTTGCCTGTTGTCCCCTTATCGTTTACCGAAAAAAGCGTTACTAATAGTAGACAAAGACCAACACAGGAAAGAAACATAATCGTAAACTGCCTTATGGAAAAGACAAACCTGACGAGTTCGAAACAGACATAACAATAAAATATCCGTGCAACAACTTGCAGAAAAGAAAGAAATAGTATAAGAAAAGCCCATAACCGTTGACTTAAATCAAGAAGAAAACTAATAAATATCAAACAATTGTTAATATATTTGTGTACGCACACAAATATATGTATCTTTGCATCGTGTTCGAGACGAATACATTGTTATTCATTAGGTTAGTAGTTAATAGATTTAAGGTAAAGATTATGTTATTAGATTTTCAGACAATGGAAATGCCGGTATGAGACTGTTTTAAGTTTTTATTATTTAGTACATATCAGCAGCCATTAAGAAGAGTGCGGAGTGAGTGAGTCATACCGCATTCTTTTTTTATATCCTGCAAACTTTTTATTCCGCCAACAGGTTTACAATATATTTTCAACGTAAATAGGCGTAGACAAAAAGATTTTTTTCATTAATGTACGAAAAGAATCTTTGCGTCTACGCCTATTTACGTTGGAATTTTCAGCTACAGCATGAACTTCAATCACTTATGGGAGTCTGTCATACTCCTCGTCAGTCACAGGCTCCAGCCATTCGTTGGAGGCCTTCTCACCGGATATCTCGAACGCAAGATGAGCAAACCAACTGTCAGACGCAGCACCGTGCCAATGCTTCACATTGGCCGGAATATGAATGACCGTGCCGGGCAGAATCTCCTGTGCTGGCTTACCGTCTTCCTGATACCATCCTTTTCCGGCCACGCCCACAAGCATCTGGCCACCGCCTTTAACAGCCTTGTGAATATGCCAGTTGTTGCGGCACCGTGGTTCGAAAGTCACGTTGGCAATAGGAATCTGTGAGTCGGATACTCGGGCGATATAACTCTTGCCGATGAAATATTTGGCATATTCCGTATTCGGTTCACCTACAGGGAATATCATCTCCTGCTGAAAACGCTCTTTTTCCGTAACAGCATCATTGTCAGCCCACACCTCCTTCGCCATGCGAAATCCGGCCCAGGCGTTAGGCCAACCGGCATAGAAAGCGGCTTGTGTCAGTAGAGCGGCGATCTCCTTGCGGGTGATGCCGTGCTTTTTGCCCATCTCCAAATGCGAACGAAACGACGAATCGACCAGTCCCTTTCCAAGAAGAATAGAAATGGTCACCATGCTGTGGTCGTGAAGTGAAAGTGTGGAATCGTTCCAAACGGCATCGCCGAAAAGAACATTGTCGTTAAGCTCCGCAAATTTCGGAGCGAACTCGCCGAGAACGCTGTGCCCGGCCGTCTGTGTAATTTTATTCTGAGCCATAAGTGTTATGTTGTCAGATACCGTAAAAACAGCAGTGAATGCTGTGGACAATAATATTTTTTTCATAATCATACCGATTTAATAATTTCTGCATGCAAAATTAGCGGCTTTTCATCAAATCATGTGTAACGATACGCAAGCTTTTTGTATCATTTTTACAGATATTACACAACAAAAAAACAACAGCCCCACACGGTTTGTGCTACACCGTCAGTTGGGCCTTTATAACGTTTCCATCCAATCTATCTGCCAAGATTCTACATGAACGGACAATATTTCTACGAATATTTCGTAACTATTAACATTTTATATTTGTGTGTATTACGAATATTTCGTAACTTTGCAACATTATAATAAATCAAAAGATATGGAGAAACTCACCAAACAAGAAGAAGAAGTGATGAAACGCATCTGGAAACTCAAAAGTTGCTACGTGAAAGACATTATAAAACAGTTGCCAGAACCCAAACCACCATACACCACAGTGGCCTCGGTTGTGAAAAATCTGCAACGCAAAGGTTTCGTTTCATCCGAGCGTACCGGCAACACTTACCGTTACATTACAAAAATAGACCGCGACGAATACAAACGCAACTTTTTAGGCAGCGTGGTCAAAGACTATTTCAAAGATTCGTATAAAGAACTCGTCACATTTTTCACCCGCGAACAAAGGCTATCACCTGAAGATCTGAAAGAAATAATAGACGAAATTGAGAAAAACAAATGATTTATCTGATAAAACTCAACATAGCCATCGCCATTTTCTACATTGCCTACAGGCTGCTCTTCTCAAACGACACATTCTTCAGAAACCGTCGTGCAACGCTGATAGGAGCAATAATACTGTCAGCACTCATTCCGCTGACCAACACCAGCACGCCGGTGGATATGGCACTTAAAGAAAATGCTGTGACCGATATTTACGTCACCAGAGTACTGCCAGTGCTGACGGTGACGGCCGGAACAGATACCGCGACAACATCAGGCAGCGGAACAGACATTGCCCGAATGCTGCTTGCAGCATATCTTTCCATATCAATCATACTCGTGACACGGACAGCATGGTGCGCAACAACCATAGCAAGACTGGCCCGACGCTCCCCATGCACAACTGTCGACGGCATTAAAGTGAGACTGGTAGAAGGCAGCAACACCTCATTCTCGTTTATGAAATGGATTTTCGCTGACGCGGCCACACTCCGAAGCGCCAAAGCCGCAGACGTGATAAGCCACGAACGTACCCATGCGGAACAATGGCATACGGCAGACGTGCTGCTGGGCGAACTGATGTGCGCAGTATGCTGGCCCAACCCCGCTGCATGGTTGATGCGGCGACAGATTAAGATAAATTTGGAATACCTTGCAGACGAGCATGTACTGGCACTTGGAGCCGACACACGCACCTACCAATACCATCTACTGGCATTGTCATGCCCCTCGGAAAAAAATATCGCGATATCAAATAATTTTAATGTCTTACCTCTAAAAATGAGAATCAAAATGATGAACAAGAAAAGAACAGCCCCTCAGAAGCGGGCCAAATATCTGTTGCTACTGCCTTTGGCAGCCATTCTCCTGGCGGCAAACAACGCCGAGACACAAGCACGCAAGATAATCCAGCCGGCAAAAACAGTCATTGTAGCCAACAACAAGACAACCGATGACAACGATAAAACCGTGTATGAAGCGTCAGAAGTATTGCCGGAATTCATAAATAACGAATCAGGGGAAAAAGGTACAGAGGCACTGATGAAATATCTTTGCGACAACGTGAAATATCCGCTTATATCCATGAAATCAGGTGTAGAGGGCAGAGTGATAGTAAAGTTCGTGGTAAACACGGACGGCAACGTCTCGGACGCCACCATTGTGGGATCGGCAAGCAGAAACCTGTCACAAAAAGAACTCGATCGTATAGCAACATACAAACGTGACGGTAATGAAGCCGATGATGAACCGGGAGTGAGAATAGGCGACGCCTGCAATGCTCTTGATGACGAGGCCATACGTGTGGTAAGCAGCACAAAATGGATACCCGGAAAAAATAAAGACAAACCAGTTCGTGTATACTTCACCCTGCCTATAAACTTTAAGCTTCAATGACGGCAGGCACCGGATTCGAAAATCACACGGTGCAGCCATATACCTTCACGCCCTCTCCGACTCCCCCCCCACCTTTTTGATGGGAGGGGGAGACGGAGAGGGCTTTTTAGAGTACTGACATACCACTAACATACCTTAAAATAAAACGTTTTATAATATATTTAAGTTAATATCTGACTGAAAGTTGCCGCCATTTGCAGAATTGTGATTAAATTTGCAACTAAAAACAAAAAACATATTGAATGAGAAGATATTTCAGCCCTATTTGTCTGCTGCTCTCGACAGTGCTTCTCTTTGCCTCATGTATAGATGATGACAAAACGGAAGTTACGCTATATGACGATATTGCCATCACCGCATTTGGTCTTTCAAGTGCCAAGATATACAAACACACCACTTCATCCACTGGAAACGACTCTGTATACGCAGAGATGGACGGCACGGTGAGCAATTACCCGTTCCACATAGACCATCTGCGCGGCGAGATATACAATACCGACTCTCTGCCGGCAGGCATCGACGCATCAAAATCATTCTGCACATACACCACGAAGAACAGCGGAGTAGTGTTTTTGGAGAGTTTCTTGGGCGACTCAGAATCCATTCTCTCCACATCAGACACCGTGGACTTCAGTGCTCCGAGATATGTCAAGGTGCATGCCATGGACAACAGCAGCATCCGGCGATACAAGATAACAGTTAACGTACACAAGGAAAAAGGCGACGAGTTTCACTGGAACCGCATGCCCGATTTTTCCGGCACAGCTATGCTGAGCGGCATGAAGGCTGTCAGCACCGCAGGACGCATCCTGGTATTCGGCACTGACGGAAACAACACAAGGATATATTCAACCGACAACGGACAGACATGGAATACGGAAAGCACCGTGATGGGTCCCGAGGCATGGCACAACATTGCACAGACACACAATGGACTGTATGTGCTTGACGGCAACATGCTGACAGTATCGACCGATGGCGGAGCCTCGTTCAGCCGTATTGGTGAAAACAACGGCATCAGACGCCTGCTCGGCGGAAGCACCACGGCACTGTATGCGTTGGACGGAGACGGAAAGATAATTCTCTCTGCCGATGGCGGACAGACGTGGGAAGCCGACATCATGACCGACGACATGGCATGGATGCCATCAGAAAACATCGGTTTCTGCTGTACTCCGTTCCGCTTTGCCGATAAGACCGACTATCTGCTGCTTACCGGCACGCGTCCGGCAGCAGAGTACCCCGATGACAGTCATGCCATGGTATGGCGCAAGATATCGGAATATGCTCCGGACAGCAAACCTGGCAAATGGGTATATATGAACATGGACGACTCTGACATATATCCGCTGCCGCGGCTTGAAGACATCACAGTACTCGGCTACGGCAAAAACCTGTTGGCTATGGGCGGCATAAGCATTGGGAATGACTCCGGAGAAGCACTGAAGCATATATATGAAAGTCGCGACGGAGGAATCACTTGGAAACCGTCGGCCGACTACCCGCTACCCGACGGTCTGGACCGCAACATCACCACCTTTGCTGCTACAGTCGATGCAGACAACAACATGTGGATTGTATGCGGAGGCACTGGACAGGTATGGTGCGGACGCCTGAACAGAATGGGATGGGGCAAATAGTCTGCACATATATAATAATGTAAAAGGAACAAGAGAAGATACCACCGGATGAGAAAAGTCCTCACAGCAATATCCATTATGCTGACCACCATAGCCGCACAGGCACAGACCGATCCGGAATACCGTGCTGAAATAGGAGCAGGCGCAGCAATGACAGCATATGTGGGCGACTTCAACGGCAATATAACAAAAAACATGCAGCCCATGGGAGTTCTTTTGGGCCGCTACCGCTTCAACCCACGCATGGGACTGGCCATGAATATAGGCTATGGCAAGTTGAAAGGAACATCGGAGGGATTGGCAACATGGTATCCGGGTATCAGCGAAGATGGTGCCGCCACTGTTGAATTCAACAACTCGCTCATAGACGCCGGTCTGCGCTTTGAATACAATTTCTGGCCATACGGCACAGGGCGTGAATATCGCGGAGCCAAAAGACTCGTGCCTTACATCGCACTCGGACTGGGAGCCACCTACGTCAACGGAGGCGGAAACAGCGTCTTCACAGCCAACGTGCCGATGGGCGCGGGCATAAAGTATAAAATGGGCAACAGACTGAACCTCGGTGTGGAATGGGCCATGCACTTCTCCATGAACGACAAGCTCGACGGAGTGGCCGACCCATACGGCATCAAGAGCAACGGGATGTTCAAAAACACCGACTGCTACAGCGTGTTGCGATTGTCGGTCACATACGACATTATGGCAAAATGCAAAACTTGTAATAACGATAGAGACTAAATATATGGCATATCAACTGGATATGGAACGCATACCGCAGCACATAGCCGTCATAATGGACGGCAACGGACGATGGGCGGCTGAGCGCGGACACGAACGCAGCTACGGCCATCAGGCCGGTGTGGATGCCGTGCGTCGCATCACCTCTGAATGTACGCGGCTGGGCGTGAGATATCTCACACTATATACGTTCTCGACGGAGAACTGGAACCGCCCGACAGACGAGATAGCGGCCTTGATGGGTCTGGTGCTTTCGTCGCTCGAGGACGAAATATTCATGAAGAACAACGTACGATTCCGTGTAGTCGGAGACATGGGCCGTCTGCCCGAGAACGTCAGACGGAAACTGCGCGAAACCGAGGAACACACTGCCGGCAACACCGCCATGACAATGGTCGTGGCACTGAGCTACTCGTCAAGATGGGAAATCACCGAAGCGGTAAAAGCAATCGCCACGGAAGTGAAAGACGGCAGAATCGGCATTGGAGACATCACCGAACAGACCGTAGACAGACATCTGCAGACTGAATTCATGCCCGACCCCGACCTGCTGATACGCACGGGCGGTGAATTGCGCATATCCAACTATCTGCTATGGCAGATTGCATACGCTGAAATGTACTTCTGCGACACGTTTTGGCCCGACTTTGACGAGCAGGAACTCCACAAAGCCATAGCCAGCTATCAAGGACGCCAACGACGCTTCGGAAAGACCGGGGCACAGATAGAGGCGGAGGAAAGCTCGCTAAGATAACTTTTACTTGAATATAACATAAAGATGAAATATATTAAAAAGGTATTCATGTTGCTTGCGACGGCATCGGTCTTCGCAATCCATATGAGAGCTCAGGAGACAATCGTCAATCCTGACATATCTTATGCCGGCACCCCGCGCACATGCGAGATTGGCGGCATCGCGGTCAAAGGTGTTGAGGGTTATGAGGATTATGTACTTACGAGCCTTTCGGGACTGACGACAGGTCAGGTAATCAGCGTGCCGGGAAGCGAAATAACTGAAGCCGTAAGAAGATACTGGAAACACGGACTTTTCTCGAAAGTGTCGATAACGGCCGATTCAATTGTAGGCTCGAAGATTTACCTGTGCATCAACCTTGCTTTGAGACCCAGAGTGAGCACGATAAACTATAACGGCCTGAAAAAGTCGGAACGTGATGACATGGAGGCCAAACTCGGAATAATGAAAGGCAGCCAGATTACACCCAACATGATAGACCGTGCAAAAATCCTGGCAAAGAAATATTTCGACGACAAGGGATACAAAAACGCGGAAATAGAAATCTTGCAGCGCGACGACGTGACCGGCACAAATCAGGTGATTCTCGATGTCAACATCGACAAGAAAGCCAAGATGAAAGTGCGAGACATCATCATTGAAGGCAACAAATATCTCAGTTCGTCAAACATAAAGGGAGGTCTGCTGAAAAAAGGTGTGTTCGCCAAGACACACGAGGCTGGAAAACTCTCCTCGTTCCTAAAATCAAAGAAATTTACGGACGAACGTTACAAGACAGACAAACAGAACCTGATAGACAAATACAATGAGTTGGGTTACCGTGACATGTATATCGTGGAAGACAGCGTGTGGACTGTAGACGATAAGCACGTAAACGTATACATCAAAGTGGATGAAGGTGAGAAATACTACATACGTAACATAAAATGGGTGGGCAACACCGTCGCCACTACCGACTACCTTAACCGTCTGCTCAACATGAAAGGCGGCGACGTGTACAACCAGAAGAAACTGAACAAGCGCCTTTCGGAAGACGACGATGCTGTGGGAAACTACTATTGGAACAACGGTTACCTTTTCTATCGTCTTGAACCGACAGAAGTGAACATAGTGGGCGACTCCATCGATCTTGAAATGCGCATAGAAGAAGGGCCGCAAGCACACATCAGCAATGTGCGGATATATGGCAACGACAAATTGTACGAAGAGGTGGTACGCCGCGAGCTCCGCACAAAACCGGGCGACCTGTTTTCAAAAGACGCACTGATGCGATCGGCGCGCGAGATAGCATCCATGGGATTCTTCGACCCGGAAAAGGTGAACCCCGATGTAAAACCGAACATGGAAAACGGAACAGTGGACATCAACTGGGAACTTGAACAGAAATCGAACGACCAAGTGGAGTTCTCACTCGGATGGGGACAAACCGGTGTCATCGGACGAGTGTCGCTTAAACTGAACAACTTCTCCATGCGAAATCTGTTCGGACGAAACAAGATGCACCGTGGAATAATGCCCATCGGAGACGGCGAACAGCTGGCACTGAGCGCACAGACCAACGCACAGTACTATCAGTCGTACAGTCTGAGCTACTCGGCACCATGGTTTGGCGGAAAGCGACCCAATGCTTTCAACGTGGGAATATTCTATTCAAAGCAGACCGACGTGAACAGCAACTACTACAACAACAGCTGGATGAACAACTATTATAACTACTACGGAGGATACGGCAGTTATAACGGTTATTACAACAACTACGAGAGCTATCTCGACGACGACAAATACGTGCAGATGCTCGGCTTCTCACTGGGATGGGGCAAGCGCCTGCGCTGGCCCGACGACTACTTCCAGTTGTCCACCTCGCTGTCGTATACACGCTACATGCTTCGCGACTGGCGCTACTTCCTTATATCCAACGGCAACTGCAACAACATCAACCTGAGCATCAACGTCTCACGTGTAAGTACGGACAACCAGCTTTTCCCGCGCAGCGGATCGGAGTTCCTCGCCTCTGTCACACTCACACCGCCATGGTCACTCTTCAGCGACAAAGACTACAAGAATCTGGCAACAGATCACACGTCGGCAAGATTCGAAGCCGAACAGCAGGAGAAATACCGCTGGATAGAGTATCACAAATGGAAATTGAAGATGCGCACGTTCACTCCGCTCACACGCGGTGCCAAATGTTTCGTGCTCATGACACGCGTCGAACTGGGTCTGCTCGGTTCATACAACAAATACAAGAAGTCTCCGTTCGAGACATTCTACGTAGGCGGTGACGGCATGAGCGGATATTCCACCGGATATGCCCAGGAAACCATCGGACTTCGCGGATACGACAACGGCTCGCTCACCCCATATTCAGCTCCGGGCTATGCCTACGACCGCTTCACTGTAGAACTGCGCTATCCGTTCATGCTCGGCAATACGACCATCTACGGTCTGACATTCCTCGAAGGCGGTAACGCATGGAGTGAGACCAAGAAATTCAGTCCGTTCGACATGAAACGCTCTGCCGGAGCCGGTGTACGAATATTCCTCCCGATGGTGGGACTGATGGGTATCGACTGGGCTTACGGTTTCGACAAAGTGCAATATACCGGAGCCAAAGGCGGCAGCCAGTTCCACTTCATCCTCGGACAGGAATTCTAAACGGAAATAAACATAAAGGAGGAAACAACTATGACGACAACAAGAAAAGATGCAATTAGAAAACTGTTGGCAATATGTCTTTTCGCAATATGCTCATTGGGCATATCGGCACAGAAATTCGCTTTGGTGGACATGGAGTACATACTGAAGAATATCCCGGCATACGAACGTGCCAACGAACAGCTGAACCAGGTATCAAAGAAATGGCAGGCCGAAGTTGAGGCCATCTCTACCGAAGCACAGACCATGTACAAGAACTACCAGAACGAGGTCGTATTCCTGTCGCAGGAACAGAAGAAGGCCAAACAGGACGCTATCATGGAGAAAGAGAAACAGGCCGCCGAGCTGAAAAAGAAATACTTCGGACCGGAAGGCGAACTGTTCAAAAAACGCACCAGCCTCATGACTCCCATACAGGAAGAGATATACAACGCGGTGAAAGACATATCCGATCTGCGGGGCTATCAACTTATACTCGACCGTGCAAGCGACAGTGGCATCATCTTCGGCAGTCCCAAGATAGACATAAGCAATGAAGTGCTGCAAAAATTGGGATATGCCAATTGATAAAAAACATACCCCGAAAAAGCCAGGGGCTATAGAAAGAATAAATTAATAATAACATAAAAAAGAAAGACAATGAAGAAATTACTTTTAATGTTTTTGATGTGCGCTCCGATAGCAGCTTTCGCACAAAAATTCGGCCATGTCAACGCACAGGAAATTATCCAGGTAATGCCTGACTACACAAAGGCAAAAAATGAAATCGACGCTCTGCAGAAGCAGTATGAAGACGATTTGAAGAGCATGCAGGACGAACTGACCAAGAAGTCGCAGGCATACGAAAAGGAGCAGGCCACACTGCCCGACAACATCAAACAGCGCCGCGAACAGGAACTCCAGGAGATGTATCAGAAGATACAGCAGAGCTACCAAGACAACCAGCAGGCCCTCGCCAAGGCTTCTCAAGAGAAGATGCAGGCCATAACGACAAAGGTTATCGACGCCATCAAACAGGTAGGGCAGGCCGGCGGATATGTATATATCATGGACGTTGCAGGTGGTGTTCCATACATCAGCACAACGCTCAGCACCGACGTCACAGCAGACGTGAAAGCCAAGCTCGGTCTGAAATAATACGTAAAGAACTTAAGTATGTCAAAAATCAGTGTGCGCCGATAAGGCGACACTGGCTTTTGACTGTTTTTTTATCCGCCAATTCTGGAACGCCGTTCTTCCTTATCAACAATCACCATTATAATCAAGGGCATTATGAGAAAATTCTTATTGACACTTGTTACATTAATCTCGCTGGCCGCCGGCGCGCAATCCACCATATCCACCACTTCCTTACAAACAGAACAACAGCCGGCAGTGCCGCAACAGGTTGCACAAGCCTTGATATTCGGATATCTGAGCTATGACTCTGTGCTACAATCGATGCCCGACTATGCAACGGCCATGCAGCAAATCAAGATACTGAAAAACAAGTACGACGAAGAGGCAGAACGCGTTGAGAAGGATTTCAACAAAAAGTACGAGGAATTTCTCGAAGGACAGCGCGATTTCCCTCCAACCATCTTACAAAAGCGACAAAGCGAATTGCAGGAACTGCTCGACAAGAATATCGCCTTTAAGGAAGAAAGCAGCCGCCTGCTTGAATCGGCCGAGAAAACCATTATGGCTCCGGTGCACCGCAAACTGTCCGATGCGCTTCAGGCCATTGGCAGGGAACGCGGTTATATCTTCATAATCAACACCGATAACAACACTTGTCCGTTTGTAAACCAGACACGTGGCGAAGATATCACGCATATAGTAAGAGAAAGGCTTAAATAAGCAAACAAAATACACACAACGATGAGCAATCTTTCAAGCATTCCCGGACCTATAGGCATCTTCGATTCTGGCTATGGCGGACTGACGATACTACACGGCATACGAAACCTGCTGCCGCAATATGACTATCTGTACCTCGGTGACAATGCACGCGCCCCATATGGCACACGCTCGTTCGATGTAGTGTACGAATTCACACGCCAGGCCGTGATGAAACTATTCGACATGGGATGCCATATTGTGATACTCGGCTGCAACACCGCATCGGCCAAGGCCTTGCGTACCATCCAGCAGAACGATCTGCCACAAATAGACCCGCAACGCCGCGTACTCGGAATAATACGCCCAACGGCCGAAGTCATCGGTTCTCTCACCGCCACACGCCACGTAGGCATCCTCGCCACCGAGGGTACGATAAGAAGCGAAAGCTACACGCTGGAAATCCGCAAATTGTATCCCGACATCACCGTATCCGGCGTCGCCTGTCCTTTTTGGGTACCATTGGTGGAATATAACGAGTGTGACAGTCCAGGCGCCGACTACTTCGTAAAAAAGCGTATCGATCAGTTGATGAGCCTCGACCCCGACATCGACGCCATCATCCTCGGATGCACACACTATCCCCTGCTTCTTCCGAAGATACTGAAGTACACTCCCGACGGTGTACGCATAGTCCCTCAGGGCGACTATGTGGCCGACAGTCTGAAATCGTATATCGAACGACATCCGGAAATAGAAAAAAAATGCACACGGGGAGGTCTTGTCCACTATCTTACAACCGAGAATGCCGACAAGTTCCGCGAATCGGCACAGATATTCCTCCACGAACCTGTGGAAGTGGAAAGCATAACACTATAATAGGAAAATGGGGAACTGTCATCACCTTTGCTTCACCCATTTAATGTGACAAGCAACAAAGGTAATGACAGTTCTCCATTTTCAATTCTCATTTACGGGTCATTTCTTTTTAACCGGCTCGCAGGTCAGTCCGACACCGAGTTTCTTGAATATCTTGCGGTCTACCTCCGACAGCATCACGGTAGAATGAACCTGACACCCTCTGAACTGCGGCAACACGCTGAGAGCCTTACGGCAATTGTCGTCGGCCTGCGACAATACTGACAGCGCCACAAGCACCTCGTCTGTATGCAGACGAGGATTGTTGCCTCCAAGATACTCCACCTTTGTCTTCTGTATCGGCTCTATCATTGCCTGCGGTATCAGTTTGACACTGTGGTCGATTCCGGCCAAATGCTTAGCAGCATTCAATATCAGGGCTGCACTCGGACCGAGCAGCGGTGATGTCTCCGAAGTAATAACCGTGCCGTCTGACAGTTCAATGGCCGCACACGGCTTACCGCAACGGTCGCGCCGTTCCTTTGCAGCAACGGTCACCCTCCGGTAATCGGTCGAAATCTTCGCCTGATTGAAAAGCAACTGTATCTTCTGCACCTCTGCCTCATTGTTTGCTCCGTTGGCAAACTTGTTCGTGGCATCATAGTAACGGCGTATTATTTCGTTGGCAGAAGCATCGCAGCAAATGCCGTCATCGCTTATACAGAATCCCACCATGTTCACTCCCATATCTGTCGGAGACTTATACGGATTGTTGCCGTATATGCCCTCGAACAGAGCGTTGAGCACGGGAAATATCTCAATGTCGCGGTTATAGTTTATTGCAATCTTATTGTAAGCCTCGAGATGGAACGGATCGATCATATTCACATCGTTCAGATCGGCTGTGGCTGCCTCGTAGGCAATATTGACGGGATGTTTCAGCGGAAGATTCCATACGGGAAACGTCTCAAACTTTGCATAGCCGGCCTCTATGCCGCGCCTGTGCTCATTATACAGCTGCGACAGACATACCGCCATCTTTCCTGACCCCGGTCCGGGAGCGGTGACAATGACAAGCGGACGTTCAGTCTCTACATAATCATTCTTGCCAAAACCGTCTTCACTGGCAATCAGCGATACATTGTGCGGATAGCCGTCGATGAGATAATGCACATACGACCTTATACCCAGACGCTCCAGACGCTTGCGGAAATCATCCGCAGAATGCTGGCCGTTGTAATGCGTTATGACAACGCTGCCGACGGTAAAGCCCCGCCCGATAAACTCGTCGCGCAACCGGAGCACATCTTCATCGTAAGTGATGCCGAGGTCGGCACGCACCTTGTTCTTCACTATGTCTTCGGCACTGATGACAATAACAATTTCTATCTGATCGCTTATCTTGCTGAACATACTCAACTTGGAGTCCGGCTGAAACCCCGGCAACACACGGCTCGCATGATAATCATCGAAGAGTTTTCCGCCAAGTTCAAGATACAGCTTGCCCTTGAACTTAGCAATACGTTCCTTGATATGCTCCGACTGAATACAGATGTATTTGTCGTTGTCAAAACCTGTCTTCATCTGTTCTTTTTATTTTATAACTTTTAAATAATCCTTTTTGCAAAATACCTCACCGGATACCACACAGCCACAAACCCCACGGCAAGCACTGTAACGAAGATTACGGCTACGTCATCGGGATGAACGCTTACAGGATAGGCATCGACCACAAAAGAGCCGCTCGAACGTCCAAGTCCCACAAGACCGTAAGTCTGCTGCAACCAGCAAAACAGAAGTCCGAGTACAATACCCACCATGGCCCCCATGGCCGAAATAAGACGGCCCTCGAAAAGGAATATCCTTATTATCTGCCTGTCGTCTGCACCAAGATTGCGCAACGTTACCACGTCGTTCTTCTTGTCTATCATCAGCATCGACAGACTGCCAATGATATTGAAGCATGCCACCACGAGTATAAATGTAAGGAAGATATATGCTATCAGCTTCTCTATCTTCATTATCCTGAACGTATCTTCCTGCTGCTCGAAGCGGTCGCGCACCACATACTTTTCACCCGCAATACGCTTTATCTCGGACTTGACGGCCTCGAAGTCACTCCCCGGCCTTAGCCTCAACTCCAACGCCGATAGCATGCCCTGCTGCCCGAATATGCTGCGGGCAAAGGCTATGTTGGTCAGAACATAATTCTTGTCATATTTGGCCTGCTTCACATTGAAGAGCACTCCGGGCGAGAACAGTTCGTCTTCCACAAATCCGTCCTGCGGGTTAGCCATATTGAGCTGCCCCTCGCGCTTCGGAGCATAGATGCGCATGGGATGCTGATAACAGTATCCCGTGCCCAGCATCTCGGCCAGACGTATGCCCGGAATACCGTAGCTAAGGTTGGCTGCACGCAGCTCGTACGTGCCGTCGCCCACAAGTATCTCCCTGATATGGGTCAGACTGTCGAAATTGTCATCGACACCTTTCAACATTATCATAGCCTGCCTCTCGCCATATATGGCCAAAGCCATGTCCTCGACAGTCTCCGTGGCCACCTCCACCTGCGGCAGACGACGTATCTCAGTGAGCACAGGGTCATCGGCCGGTGCCGTCTTCCCCACCGCCGGTGTCACCTTGAGTTGCGGGTCGAACGACGTGAAGAGAGACGCCACGAGATCATGAAAACCGTTGAATACGCTCAACGTCACTACAAGCGCCATCGTCGCCACAGCCACACCAACCACCGATATGCCGCTTATCACGTTGATAGCATGCGTACTTTTCTTTGAAAAGAGATACCGGCGGGCTATATAAAAGGGGAAATTCATTGCTTCAGCAGTTCGTCTATGCGGTCTATATAGTCGAGCGAGTCGTCAATGAAGAATCTCACCTCGGGTATTATTCTCAATTGATGACGTGTGCGTGTGCCCAGTTCGTAGCGTATAGTCTTCTCATTGGCCGTTATATTCTTCAGTATCTCCTCATTCCGCTCGCTCGGAAAGATGCTCAGATAGGCCGTGCACACGCTCAGGTCGGGCGATACACGCACCCGGGTCACAGATACCATCACACCGTTCATCATACGTGTCTGCTGCTGGAATATCACGCTCAGCTCCTTTTGCAGCAAGCGTGCAATCTTGTTCTGTCTTGTCTCTTGCATATCAATATCTCAATGTTCAGACTGCAAATTTAAGTAAAATATGCGAGAAAAGGCTCACTGCACATAGCTTTTTCTCCGTGTTCCCACACTCACTTCTTCCTTATCAACGTCAGACCGTCACGCAGGGGCAGTATGACACGTTCCACACGGGTATCGCGGGCCACATGGTCGTTGAAGAGACGTATGCCCCGGGTCTGCGGATCGCGGTCGTATGCAGGATCGACTACGTGACCGTCCCACAAAGTATTGTCGGCAAGGACAAATCCACCCGGACGCAGAACATTGATCACCATCTCATATGTCTCTACATACGTACGCTTGTCTCCGTCAATGAACGCCATGTCGAACGTAACGCCGAGTTTCGGCGCCTGTACGATGGCATCACCGATAATAAACTCTATCCTGTCGGCCACCGGCGAACCCTCTATCCATGGACGGGTGAAGTCCTCCTGCTCGTCGTTTATCTCAAATGTATAGAGCCGTCCGCCCGGTTCAAGACCTTCGGCCATACAGATGGCACTGTAACCCGAAAATGTGCCCACCTCGAGTATATACCGTGGACGTATCATCCGCACGAGCATCCGAAGCAGCCTTCCCTGCAAGTGGCCACTGGCCATACGGCCATGAAGCAGATGTATGTTTGTGGCACGGTAAAGACGGTACAGATAGTCGCCTTCAGGGTCAATATGTGACAGGATATAAGGCAAAGCCCCCTCCTGCTCCACCGAAAGAGAAGACAATGGTGTAGACCGTCTGCTCTCAAGCGGCGTATACCCAACAACCTCATTGTCCGACGAATTGTGTTGCATAGATATCCTGTTTTTAGTGTGACTTCAACGCCTCCACTGCAAGCCGATAGCTGTCGAGTCCGAAGCCGCATATCACACCGAGGCAGGCGCAGCTTATCATCGAACGGTGGCGAAACTCCTCGCGACGGTGTACATTGGATATGTGCACCTCTATCACCGGTGTCTGCAACGAACGTATACAGTCTTGCAGGGCTATGCTCGTGTGGGTGTATGCTCCGGCATTGAGCACTATACCGTCACACTCTCCGAACCCCACCTGCTGCATTCTGTCTATCAACTCCCCCTCGATGTTGCTCTGATAGTAACCAATCTCTATGTCGGGAAACTTGGCTCGCAGTCCGGACAGATAATCCTCGAACGAACTACTGCCGTAGATGCCCGGCTCGCGACGGCCCAACATATTGAGATTAGGACCGTTGATGATTTGTATTTTCATATTACTGAATTATTTTTCGTATATTTGCATCTCTATATGGCGAAGCCTGAGAAACGGATGACAAGGAATATCCAGCCGACGGCACCGCCCTTACAAACGGCAAAAATAGCAAATCTTAGGGACATGGACAAGAAAAACGATACGAATGTGGTGCTCGAATACATGCGTTATCTGAAACTGGAACGCAACTACTCGCCAAACACACTCGATGCCTACCGGCGCGACATACAGAAACTGACAGACTATCTGGAAAAGGAACACAAGACGGTGATGGACGTGCAACTGCAGGACCTTCAGAATTTCACTATGACTCTTTACAGAATCGGCATAGGCCCGACATCGCAGTGCAGGATATTGAGCGGTGTGAGGTCGTTCTTCCGCTATCTGATGCTCGACGGTTACCGGCCCGACGATCCTACCGAACTGCTTGAGTCGCCCCAGACGGGCAGCCGTCTGCCCGAAGTACTGTCGGTAGAGGAAATAGACATGCTCGAGGAGTCTGTCGACCTGTCCAAATGGGAAGGACACCGCAACCGCGCCATCATAGAAGTGCTCTTCTCGTGCGGCCTGCGGGTAAGCGAACTTACAGGCATGCGTCTGTCCGACCTTTACGTCGACGAACAATATGTGCGTGTAAAAGGCAAAGGGTCGAAAGAACGCCTTGTGCCCATATCTCCGCGTGCCCTGCACGAACTGGAGTTATGGTTCGTTGACCGCAATGTCATGAAAATCAAACCCGGTGAGGAAGACTATGTGTTCCTGAACCGCAGGGGCGCGCATCTCACCCGCACGATGATTCTGATAATGATAAAGCGGCAGGCCACAGAGGCCGGCATCACCAAGACTATCAGCCCGCACACACTTCGCCACTCCTTTGCCACGGCACTGCTCGAGGGCGGCGCCGACCTGCGCATAATCCAGGAGATGCTCGGCCACGAAAGCATAGGCACCACCGAGATTTACACTCATGTGGAAACGTCTACCCTGCGGCGTGAGATACTTGAACATCACCCGAGAAACAGAAAGTCTATTTAAAAAGCCAATCTTTTCAAAGAGTCAAGCCAGTAGAGACCGTTTCAAAATATAGATATTGCACCAATAAGGACATCTTGTATTTGTCCGCTAAGTAAATTTGAATATAAACATGTTACAAACGGACAAATACAAGATGTACCTACAACTTTTCACGGAATAAATCCTCGGAAAGAATGCCTTACTGTTCAAACCATCCCACAAGTGTGCTCTTGTAATTCTCCAAAGCCGTCTTCATTTCCTTTATCACAGCATAGTCCGTGTCGTCGACGGCATTGTTGAACGTCCAGCGGAAGTCGCCCTTGTTCAGACGACCTGCACCCCAGTATCCCGTAACTATCGACGGAACGGCGGCGGCAGCAGCTGGAGTGTAAACATATATCCGTTTCGTATCGGTGTCAAAGTTGTCATAAGGTGTACCGCCGACAAGTGCAACGAACGACGACGGTACCGTCTCGTCGCGTGCGGCAGCCTCGTAGCAGTCGAAATCGGTGGCACTCTCATGCTGTGTGACGGAAGTGAAGTTGCTGCTCTTGCCCTTTTCTGCATAGACATTGCCGAAACTCTTTATCATACCTCCGTTCTCACCCGAGAACGTTCCGTCACCCTTGGCATCGGTACCCTGCCTGGATATGAGCATCGGATTCTTGGTGGCACGGAAATAATTGTTCTCCACAAACACGCTCGACCCCATCGTAGCCCCCACTCCGTATTTTGAACAACCGTCATAGTAGTTGTTCCACACGTGAACGGTCATGCTGCGCACACGCGGGTGGCGCGAGTCGCTATGGTCAAACCAGTTGTGATGGTAGTCGATATAGTTGGGACCTGTCTCGCTCTTCATTCCGCAAAGCGACGACTTACCGCTGTCGAAGAGATGGTTGTAAGCAATGGTGATATATTTCGAATCGCCCTTCACGTCTATCGTTCCGTCGCCCTTGGCCTGATCGCTGTCGCCGCCGGCTTTGCCGTAGAAGAGGTCGAGATGGTGAATCCAGCAGTGGGCATTGTCCGTATCGAGCGACACGGCGTCGTCCATGCAAAGCATGATGCCGAAGTTGCGCAGTTCAACGCTGACAGCATTGCGCAGCAGAAATCCGAATCCCCACACGGCGGCATCCTCGCCTATGCCCTCTATCGTTATGTTCATAGGGATGGTGTTGTTCCTGCCTTTCACCTGCAGGCCTTCGGCCTTGCTGCCGAACTCGTCCATATCGGTATCACGGACGGTTCCCACGAGGCGGACGGCGAGCGGACGTGTCTCCAGACCTTTCTGATAGGCGTTGATGATGGCCTGCAGTCCGGTGAATGTCTCGGTCTTGTTGTCTTTTCCAGTCACGACATCAAGGGTCACGGTCCTGGCCGTAGCCGCCGTGACATATATAACCCTTGCACCGGCCTTAAGAGTACCGTCGTCGTTGTATGCACCGATGCCGGTATAGTTGAAATGTGCAAAACCCGAACGGTCGTAGTTCCTCACTGTCATGCCCGAAGCCATACCGGCCTTGCCATCGTTCTCGACACCGTCGATTACGGGCACCACCTTAAGCGAATAGCCGTCGGCGGCAGTCAACCCCACCACATCTGCACGGCCGTAAGTACCGTAGCTGCGCACCAGTTGACGGTCAATCCGTGTATATTCGGCATATTGTCCGCCTTTGACATATACATTATAAGATGTAGCGCCACTATACAGATTCCATACTATATATGCCGACTCGAGCCATCCGCCCGCCTCGGTTATCTCAACGCCACCGGTGGTGATCTCGGCTCCGGCGGATGTCTGCGACGCATTTGAGAAGGCGATGTTGCTCACCGAGCGGGTGAACACATCTGTCCATTCGCCCGATTGCGGCGTCACGGTGACTGTACCTGCCTTGCGGTCGATGGCTATTCCGGCCAGATCGGCCGTATTGTAATACTTCATCACGCTGCCTGTTGTTGTCAGCTGTGCCTGGCTTACAGCAGTGTTGAGCACGGCAGAGTGGTCGTCGCTGTCGGGCGACGGTCCGGGTGTGCCGCTGCCGTCCGTTACACTGATGGTGTATACGTACAGACCGCCGGTATTGGTCAGCGTGACATCACCGTCGGCCGCAACGACACCCACGTTGGTCTGGTCGTCGGCCGAAGTGGAATTGAACGAACCCGACTCGGGCGTAAGGTTGGTGACATTGACACCGCGGGCCGTGCCGCTCTTCGATGTCTTGCACTTCATGGTGACCTTGTTGCCGGCTTTCATGTCTTTCAGCGTGATGGTGAGAGCCTTGTTCATGGCCATACGCTTGCCTTTGATATCGACACGCACTGCGTCCGAGGCACCGATGGTGAACATCAGCCCGCGGGTGAACTCCAGTTCGGCACCGTTGGCCATGAGCGGTTCGGCTGTGTAGACGGTCTTGTTCTTATACCTGTCGTTGCTGCTCGACGATTCATGTTCCCATGCCGCTGCGTCGGCGGCCAGATTGGCCTTGTCGGCGGCACTTACAGTATTGAAGTTCCACGTCTGTGCCGTGGCCGTGGTGGCCAGCATCAGCATTCCCGCGAGGAGACTGTATATAAAATATGTAGATTTTTTCATTTCACCTTTTTGGATTTAAGTTTATCGTATTATTACTTTCTTGCCGTTCATGATATAAATTCCTTTGGCAAGGCTCTCGGTCGAATTGCCCACATATTGTCCGCTCAAACTGTATATACGCACAGACTCGCCGGCATCACCCGTTATGGTGGTGATGGCATCCTCGCCGCCTGTATATGCAAGATCGATGGAAACGAGCGACATCGCCGCCGTCTGCGATGTGCCGTCCTCGAAAGTAAGCACTACATCACCTTCACCGAACGTGAGCATGGTGGCAAATTTTCCCACAACGGTATCACCGATGGTCACCGTCTCTTCTGTGTCAGCCCGCATCACGGAAGGACATGCAAACGCAAGACTGAACAATAACATTAAAATCTTATTCGTCATAAATGATTAGATTTGTGATTAATAACTATACTGACAACAAATATACTGCAAAATTTCCATCAAACAGGAGTGTTGCAGCGAATATCATAACGTAAACGTTTACGGCTTTCCGACATAATGACAAGAAGAACATACTTATTCATTTTAAGCCGGTCAACAGAAGACATACTATCGACATACTCAATATGCTACGGCGGATGTGTCCTGATAATTCTGAAAAAAACGCATTTCTTTTTTCTCAAACCAGAAAAGCCGGGAGGCCTTCTCTGCTTTTTTTACACGTGTTTTTGACATGATTATCTTGCCGTAAGGGCCTCCCGACACTCCCGCGAGGGCCGTTTCGCAGTGCAATGAGGCCGCCGTTGCAATGCAATAAGGCCGTTATTGCAAGGTCAAACGGCCCTCTCTGCTTTCTTGACAAAGCCCTGCATGCGTAACGTACTGACTGTCAGTGCTTCCCGTTTGACGCAAAAATCGCGATTTTCGGGCCTTGGTGTGGAAATCGCGGTTCGGATGTCGATTAACATACGTTAAAGTAAAGATATATCCTACCAATATATCATCGACGGTCATAAAAAGACATTGTTTTATTTTGCTCTTTATACTATTTGGACTACCTTTGCAGAACAAAGAATATAAACGTTTATAAATAACATATGGCTTTAAAATGTGGTATCGTGGGACTGCCCAACGTGGGCAAGTCCACGCTTTTCAACTGTCTGTCGAGCGCCAAGGCACAGGCAGCCAACTTTCCGTTCTGCACAATCGAACCCAACGTGGGCGTAATCACTGTTCCCGACGAGCGGCTGACCAGACTGGCCGAGATAGTACATCCGGGACGTATCGTACCGGCCACATGTGAGATTGTGGACATCGCCGGACTGGTAAAGGGAGCGTCAAAAGGAGAAGGGCTGGGCAACAAGTTTCTCGGAAACATACGCGAGACTGACGCCATCATACACGTGCTGCGCTGTTTCGATGACGACAACATCACTCACGTCGACGGCACCATCGACCCCGTGCGCGACAAGGAGATAATAGACACCGAGCTGCAGCTGAAAGACCTTGAGACCATCGAGGCACGCCTGCAGAAACAAGCCAAAGTGGCCGCCGTGGGAGGCAACAAGGAAGCCAAGACAGAGGTGGGCGTGCTCGAGGCGTACAAGGCCGCACTGGAGCAGGGCAAGAACGCCCGCACGGTGGAGTTTGACAGCAAGGATGAAGTGGAGGCGGCCCGCAACCTGTTCCTGCTCACGTCAAAACCGGTGCTCTACGTGTGCAATGTCGACGAGGCATCGGCCAGGACCGGCAACGACTACTCACGCCGTATTGAGGATATCGCCCGCGAAGAAGGCGCCGAGGTGCTCGTGATAGCCGGCAAGACCGAAGAAGACATAGCATCACTCGAGACCTACGAGGACAAACAGATGTTTCTCGACGAGCTCGGACTGGAGGAGAGCGGCGTCAACCGACTGATCAAAAAAGCATACTCGCTGCTCAATCTGGAAACATTCATTACGGCCGGAGAGATGGAAGTGAAAGCCTGGACATACCGCAAAGGCTGGAAGGCTCCGCAGTGTGCCGGTGTAATCCATACCGACTTCGAGAAGGGATTCATCCGTGCCGAAGTAATCAAATATGCCGACTATATCCAATACGGCTCCGAAGCCGCCGTTCGCGAAGCCGGAAAGCTCGGCATTGAGGGAAAGGAATACGTGGTGCAGGACGGAGACATCATGCACTTCAGATTTAATGTGTAATTCTTTTTAACAGGAGTCAAAGGAGTTGACGGGGATTATCGCTTCCTGCGGTCGCTCCCATCACCCCCTTTAACTCCCTAAAGAAACTCCCTAAAGAAAAAAACATGAATACAATAAACTACATCCTTTGGAATCCGTCGCTCGAAGCGTTCCACCTCGGAAGTTTCTCCATACGCTGGTATTCGCTGTGCTGGCTTGTCGGCCTGCTCATGGCTTATCTCATGGTCAAGCGTCTGTACAAAGAACAGGGCATAAAGGAGGAACTGTTCGAACCGCTTTTCTTCTACTGCTTCATCGGCATACTCGCGGGAGCACGCCTGGGCCACTGCCTGTTCTATCAGCCCGACTATTACCTCACCTCGGGCAAACACTTTGTAGAGATGCTGCTGCCCATACACTTCATGGCTGACGGCGGATGGCGCTTCACCGGCTACGAGGGACTGGCCAGCCACGGCGGTACACTCGGACTGATGATTGCCTTGTGGCTATATGTACGAAAAACCAAGCTCGGCATATGGCAAGTGCTTGACAACATTGCCATCGCCACACCGGTGACGGCCTGTTTCATCCGTCTGGGCAATCTGATGAACTCTGAGATTATCGGCAAGATAACCGACGCGCCCTGGGCCTTCATCTTCGAACGCGTCGACTCCATGCCACGCCATCCGGGACAACTCTACGAGGCCATGGCATATGCCTTGCTGCTCGCCATTGGCTGGATTGCCTATCGCAAGTGGCCGCAACGCGTAGGCACAGGATTCTTTTTCGGTATGTGCCTTACATACATTTTCACCGCCCGCTTCTTCATCGAATACACCAAGGACATACAAGAGGCTTTTGAGGCCGGCATGCCGCTCAACATGGGACAGCTGCTCAGCATTCCTTTCGTCATCCTCGGCATAGTGTGCATGAGACGAGGCGTGAAGATTAAGAATAAAAAATAAGTCAGTCGACAGAATTAAACCACATTATTTCCGGACATATGATGAACTTGCCATGGAAATGACAGAATGAACCCTGTTTGTACAGAAAACGCCCTGCGTCGCAATCTTCTGCAAACTTAGAGTATGGGGATGGAAAACCTCCGTTCCGGTCTTCTGCTGAGTCAGTGTTTATGATACCCCGACAGTTGTCGGGCTGTACAGCAGGTAAGATGGATCAACTTTGCAAATGGCAGATAAATGTGAATCGTCGCAAGCGTGTCAGTCGACATTAGCCAATTGAGGTATTCGCACTGACTTTTGAGTGGAATTAGAGATGGAATTAAACAAATCAGTTGGGACGACCGAACATTATTGATCAGTTATAGCAAGGTAAACAAGAGTTTTATATTCTAAAATAATTGCTTGGCAACTGACGCTCAAACATGGTAAAATAAAAGAAACGGCGGAAATTGTCGGAATAGACATAAAACATCTGGCGCAAATTGACAAAATACACGCAAAATATTTGGCGGATACCGACAAGAGCACTATCTTTGCTCTATATATCAACGGCTATGGAGAAAAATACTATATTGTTCAAGCGTAAGATGTACGACCGATTGCTCAAATGGAAGAGGGAGCGGAACGGAGAATCCGCAATTCTCATACAAGGAGCAAGACGAATTGGTAAATCCACGCTTGCAGAGGAGTTTGCCCGAAATGAGTATGAGTCCTACATTCTCATCGACTTTGCCATTGCACCGGCAGAAGTACATGAACTTTTTAATGATATATCAGACTTGAACTATATATTTCTTCGGCTGCAACTTATCTATCGGGTGCAGTTGATTGAGCGCAAGTCAGTAATCATATTCGATGAGATACAAAAGGCCTCTTTGGCTCGTCAAGCTATCAAACATTTGGTTAAAGACCATCGATACGACTATATCGAGACCGGCTCACTCATTACCGTTCACAAGAGCAGTCAGGATATCCTGCTGCCGAGCGAGGAGACGCGGGTCGATATGTTTCCTATGGACTATGAAGAGTTTCGATGGGCGTTGGGCGATACTGCCACGATACCGTTGCTGCGCACGGCATTTGAAAAACGCATACCGTTAGGAGATGCCGTCCATCGGAGAATGATGCGCGATTTTAGGCTGTATATGTTGGTCGGAGGTATGCCGAAAGCCGTAGCGGAATATATCAAGACGAACAATCTTGGAGCGGTAGATTTAATAAAGCGGGATATTGTCTTGCTGTACGAGGAGGATTTTTGGAAGTTGGATAATACGGGCAGAGCCACCGCATTGTATGATGCCATACCGGCACAGTTGAGCAAGAATGCTTCGCGGTATCAAATAGCATCGGCTATACCCGGCGAAAGAGCAGAGCGGGTTGCAGGCATAGTCAAGATGATGAATAATTTCATGTCTGCCAATGTTGCATATCATTCCAACGACCCGAATGTCGGATTGGCTCTTACGATGGATAATGAACGTTTTAAGATATATGCATCTGATACCGGAATGTTTGTAACGTTGGCTTTCAAGGACAAGGACTTTACGGATAACATTATTTATGAAAAACTGTTGAACGACAAACTCAGCGCTAACTTAGGCTATGTTTATGAGAATGTTATAGCCCAGATGTTGAGGTCTGCCGGCAAGCAGTTGTTTTATCATACGATACCGACTCCGGGTGGAAAGAAATACTATGAAATAGATTTCTTGATAGCAGACGAGCATAAAATATCACCGATTGAAGTGAAGTCATCCGGCTATAAATCGCATACCTCGTTGGATGTTTTCTGTGATAAGTTCTCCGATCGCGTGCAGAACAAGTATGTTATCTACACCAAAGACCTGAAACGCGAGCAAGGGATTGACTATATACCTGTGTATATGACAATGTTCTTGTGATTTTAACAAAATCAAGAGTGCTTGATCGCAAAGCTACAAATATACAAAACGGAGATTTGTACTTGCTAATATGGTAGTTATAAGAAAAGTAGTTATTAATTATCGGAAAAATATTTGGATTTTTACATAGAAAGCCCTGTAGGGCTCAAACACAGGTAGAGGTAGATGTCAGCTTCTGTCCTGGGCCTTTCTCAGCTGCCACGAATTAATAATATTGTGCCATACACTATAGAAACCGCCGGCAACAGCTGTAACAGGCGACAGGAATGTATACCCCATCCATATGATGAACACCGTATTTTTCTGCCCGAGAGCCTGACCGCCCTCCATCTCCTCGCCATATCTGCGTCCTATGAGCTTGCCTATGACAAACTGAAAGAGACAACATACAAGCGACACGACGGCTATACACAACTGATATTCCACCGGCACCGTACTGTGCACAATGGCTTTCACTGTAACAGCTATGGCTATGGCAAGTGCGACAGCCCAAAGGTAAAAAGCCAAATCCTTGACTTTCAACATCATCCGATGCAGCGGCGGACAGAAGCGACGCACAGCCCATGCGGCCAACAACGGACAGATGAGCATAGGAAACACTTTGTGGAGTATCATATTGAACGTGGGCAGGAACGTAAGTCCGTCATGAGGATGGGCCAGAGGAAGAAGCAGAGGCGCCATCGCGGCCACAAGCAGATTGATGATAATGGTGTAAGTGGTTGTACTGGCGGCACTTCCTCCGAGTTTCGACGTCACCACAGCGGCAGCCGTGGCCGTGGGACACAGCAGGCATAACATGGCGCTCTCCACGATAACACGAGAATGCAACATCGGCAAGACGATGAGCACACCTGCCAATACCGTAAAGAGTGTTGCCTGTATCAGCGCATGCCACAAGTGCCATCGCTTCAGCTTCATCTCCTTAAACGATATCTTACAGAACGTAAGGAAAAGCATCGAAAATATCAATACGGGCTGCACCACACCCACTACTGCATTGGCATATGGCCGAGTTGGAGCGAAAAAAGGCATATTTACATATATGAAATAACTTGCCCCTCCTGCCATCATTGACACCGGAAGTGTCCATGTCTTTAAGAACCTGATGATATTCATGACCGTATTGTTATCCTTTGTATCATATATGCGGTGGACTTCGACGGGACCAAAGTCCGTGAAGAGTGCCACGGCACGGATAAAGATGCGCAAAGGTACTACAATTTCACAACAACCGCAAGGATTTCATCAAAATAAAACTTTGGGAAATCCGTCAGAAACAACTAACTTTGCAAACAAAAAAAGACATGAAAACCATTATACTCGATTTCGACGGCACCATCGCCGACACCCAAAACGTGATACAGACCACCATTGCCGATACACTCGAACAACTCAACCTTCCGGCCGTGGATGAAAACGAAATACGCCGGGTAATAGGCCTGCCGCTGTGGGAAATGTTCGTCAAGACGGCCGGAATAACCGACGACGGTATGATAAAACGATGTGTGGAAACCTACCGTGCATGTTTCATGAGCCACTGCGAAGGCAATGTACACCTTTATCCCGGCGTTGCAGACACTCTGGGCAAACTGAAACAGTCCGGCATTACACTGGCAATAGCCACAAGTCGCGGCCGAGACTCGCTCGTTCCAATGCTTCAGTCTCTCGGCATCAGCCATCTGATAGATATGATTGTGGCCGTGGAAGACGTCGAGCACGCCAAGCCTGCACCCGACATGGTACTGAAAATACTTGCCGCCACCGGTACCGCCAAAGCCGAGACAATGATTGTAGGCGACACCACATTCGACATCGGTATGGGAAAGTCGGCAGGATGCGCCACCTGCGGCGTCACCTACGGCAACCACTCACGCGAACAGCTGCTGACGGCATCACCTGACTATATCGCCGACAGCTTTTCTTTCTTGGAAGAGTTTCTTCTTTAGAAATTAAATATACAAGTCTGATGAGCCGGATTCTGACACATCCTCATAACCCCTCAAAACAGAATCCTCAAAAACCTTATCCTGCGCCGTATGCGCCTTATCATCAGCACGGCAGCCACGGACAGCCCCACAATATAACCGACATACATGCCTGTGGGTCCCATACCAAACGTGAAAGCCAACAGATACCCCACCGGCAGATTGAGCAGCCAATAAGCCGTGAACGCTATCGGCATGATGATTTTTACGTCCTGTATGCCACGCAGCACCCCGACAGAAACATTCTGAACACCATCCGACAATTGAAAAAGGGCGGCAAATATGAACAGAGACGAGGCTATGTGTATAACCTCGGCATTAGACGTAAAGAATGTCGGCAGCAAACCGCATAGGGAAATAAATATTATGGCAGCAAACGTATTCCACGCCAACACCAGATGATACGATGCCTTGACAGCCATGGCCAGTTCGTCGATATCGCGACGGCCGTAGCAGTGAGACGTGCGTATGGTCGTTGCCGCACCTATGGACATAACTATCATGAAGGCACTCGTGCTCATCGTATTTACTATCTGATTGGCGCTGATGGCCTCCTTGCCCATCCATCCCATCATTATGCCTGTACCGATGAACGCCGACGACTCAAGAAACATCTGTGCCGATATGGGCAGCCCCATGCACAGCAGGCTACGCACGTCACGCAACGAGAAATGACGCATGGCAAAGGCATGCAGATAAGCACGATAGTCCGCACGCCACACAAAGTAACCCACAATGAGCACGGCAGCAAGCACGCGCGACAACAAAGTGCCAAGACCGGCACCTTCGACACCCATCTCGCGGAATCCCATGTTTCCGAAGATAAACATATAGTTGAGTACACAGTTGGCCAGATTGGCCACAATGGTCACGGCCAGCTCTACCTTTGTATTGCCTACACCCTCAAGAAACTGCTTGAAAGCAAAGAAAAGCATCACAAACGGCATGCTCATCACAAGCATCCTGTAATATGGTATGGCCATATCCACCACGTCAACAGGCTGTCCAAGACAGTACATCAGCGGAACCACAGCCGTCTGCACCGACGACACAACCACACCAAGCAACACATAAAACAATATACCGTTTTGCAGCAATGCCGACGAGCGGCGGCGGTCACCCTGTACATAAAGTTCGCCGATGAGCGGTGTAAGACCGAGGGCCACACCGATAGACGTAAGAAAGAGTATCATAAATACCGACCCGCCAAACGATACTGCTGCAAGCGGTTCGGGCTCAGACCCGCCATAATGTCCGACCATCAGATTGTCGACCACTTGCGTGAATATCTGCCCCAACTGTGTCAGTACCACAGGGAGTGCAAGTATGAGATTCTGCCGGTACTGCTCTTTATAACGTGCAAAGAAAGATATAAGTGACTGCATTCTGTTGTATATTAGTTGTTTACATAAATAACCATGGGATACCATCCTTTCCGGCATACCACCGTCGGAAAAACGGAGTGCAAAGGTAGTATAAATAATATTAATATCGCCAATATAACAGAATATATGTATAAATTATCATGGATATTCCCGACTTTTCGGAAATTTATTGTTATATTTCTATAGAATTCCATACTTCATTTTCTCATATTTTATCAGTAACTTTCCTCTAAAGGAAAATCATTTTCTTTGTCCTGCCGGTGCATAATCTCGCTATTTTATTGTACATTTGCACCGTTTCAGAGACAGGCTGTATCTCCTGACAAGACATGACATCAAACAAAGAACAACATACAAGTTTATCATGATTCGTCAATGTACCATCCTTTTCGGATGTCTCGCTCTCGGCGAGCTAATAGTATGGGCAACGGGCATTCCGCTGCCGTCGAGTATCATCGGCATGCTGCTGCTCACTCTATTCCTCAAATTGGGATGGCTGCGGCTGGAGTGGGTGAAGGGAATGAGCGACTTTCTCGTGGCCAACCTCGGTTTCTTCTTCGTGCCGCCCGGAGTGGCGCTTATGCTCTATTTCGACGTGATAAAGGCAGAGTTGCTGCCCATCACGGTGGCCACGGTGGTCAGCACTGTCGTCGTGCTCGTGGTGACGGGGCAGGTACATCAGCTGCTGAGAAAGAAGCGGAACAAATGAACAGACATACATGCACGGCAGGACACGGTACGGGACGGACGGGAAAGGCATACCGCTACCGAACCACACACAGCATCCGCCGAACCAAAACAATAATACAATGGATTTCCTGAAAAATGATTTCTTTCTGCTCACACTGACTTTCGGTGTGTTCCTTGCAGCCAAGACATTGCAGAAAAAGACGGGCAGCACACTGCTCAACCCCATACTGATAAGCATCGCCCTGCTGATAGGCTACCTGAAACTGACGGATATCAGTTACGGCGAGTACAACAAAAGTGCACACTTGATAGAGTTTTGGCTCAAACCGGCCGTCGTGGCACTCGGCGTACCGCTCTACAGACAGCTCTCCACGATAAGAAAACAGATAGTGCCGCTCGTGGTGTCGTCGCTCGTGGGCTGCATATCGGGCATTGTCTCGGTGGTGATTGTGGCACGTATGTGCGGCGCGAGCCATGATGTGGCCATATCACTGGCACCCAAATCGGTCACCACACCCATTGCCATGGAAGTGTCGCGCAGCATTGGCGGCATCCCTTCACTGACGGCCGCAGTAGTCGTCGTTGTCGGAATATTCGGCGCCATGCTCGGTTTCAGGATATTGCAGGTGGGCCATGTGCACAACCCCATAGCCCAAGGATTATCCATGGGCACCGCATCGCATGCCGTGGGCACAAGCAAGGCCATGGAAGTGGGCACACACTACGGGGCCTTTTCGAGCCTCGGACTGACACTCAACGGCATTTTCACAGCCATCTTCACACCGTTGGTGCTGAAACTGATGGGAATGATATAGAGACGACGGCAAAAGAACAATCCGACGGTTTACGACGTTTTTTCACTCCACATATCATAATATGCCCCGTCACTGCTTCCGTCTCGATTAAATTCCGTATCTTTGCGGACTACATCTATATTTGGTATTATGGAGAAATATATCGCTGACAATACCCGCTACGACAACGGGATGGAATATGCACGGTGCGGACGCAGCGGGGTGCTGCTGCCAAAGGTGAGCCTCGGTTTCTGGCACAACTTCGGCGGAGTGGACGACTACAGCCGAAGCCGCGCCATTACACGCTATGCCTTCGACCACGGCATAACACACTTCGACCTGGCCAACAACTACGGACCGCCCTACGGCAGCGCCGAAGAAACGATGGGACGGCTGATGGATGACGACTTCCGCCCCTATCGCGACGAACTTTTCATCAGTACCAAAGCCGGCTACGACATGTGGCCCGGACCTTACGGCAACTGGGGCTCTCGAAAGTATCTCATGGCGAGCCTCGACCAAAGTCTGAAGCGCATGCGTATAGACTATGCAGACCTGTTCTACAGTCACCGCTACGACCCGGAAACTCCGCTCGAGGAGACACTTCAGGCTCTCGTCGACATAGTGCGGGCTGGAAAGGCGCTTTACATAGGCATATCGCGATGGCCGCTCGAGGCGCTGCGCGTGGCGATAAAGTATCTCAAAGAACACGATGTGCCGCTGCTCATTTATCAGGGACGCCTCAACATGATAGACCGCGCGCCGATAGAGGAGGGCATCATCGACGAGTGCGAACGCGAGGGAGTAGGCTTTATATCGTTCTCCCCCCTGGCACAGGGACTGCTCACCGACCGCTATCTGAACGGTGTTCCGGAGGACAGCCGCATGTCGAAGGGCAAATTCTTGAAGTCGGACATGCTCACCCCCGAGCTTCTCAACCGTCTGCGCAGACTCAACAACCAGGCAGCCTCACGAGGCGAGACACTGGCCGAAATGGCTCTGGCATGGATTCTGCAACACAAGGCCGTGACATCGGTACTAATCGGTGCAAGCAGCACACGGCAGCTTGAAAAGAATCTGAAGTGTCTAAGCGCAGAACCAATATAATATACATTGTTTTTTGCCGGTAATATGAGCTTACGATTGCTTATACTCACAATTATTGTCACGCTGACCGTCACTACGGCCGGCGCACAGGATGATGTGCGCAACAAGAACAGTGCAGACATTATAAAGACTGACAAAAGCAATGGTGGCAAAACACAGAACAACAACAGAAAGGAAAAGAGTCTGGTCAATCTTGACGACCCTACGTTCGTGCCGACGGTTAAGGTAGGCAAGGTGCTTGACGGCGGCGACAGCATACCGTACATGGAAATGAGCAACGTGTATGTGTATCCGGAAATAAGTTTCAACAACCAAAAGGAGGCTGCCGAATACATGAGGCTGGTAAAGAACGTGAAAAAAGTACTGCCCATTGCAAAAGAGGTGAACGGCATTATCCTCGAGACATACGAGTATCTTCAGACACTGCCTGACAAGAAAGCACGCGACGAGCATATGAAACGGGTGGAACAGAGTATATATAAGGAATACAAGCCGAAGATGAAGAAGCTGACTTACTCTCAAGGCAAACTGCTCATAAAACTCATCTACCGCGAGTGCAACTCGTCATCATACGATATTCTGAAAGCCTTTCTCGGCCCCATCCGCGCAGGATTCTGGCAGGCTTTCTCATCGATTTTCGGAGCAAGTCTGCGCAAGGACTACGACCCCGATGGCACCGACCGGCTGACCGAACGCGTGGTGCTGATGGTGGAAGCAGGGCAGATTTGATTTTTTCAGGCAGATGTATCACAATACAAAAATTACACATAGCAGATAAATAATATTGTTTTTGTCCGCTAAATGAATATTCAATATCAATAATTACAAGCGGACAAAAACAATATCACGTACCTGAAAGCCCAAGATATCGGATTTTTTGATATACCCTTTTAATCCGAAATTTATTAAAATATATTAATATACATCCATTGTTTCGGAATTTCAGAACAAATAATGTAATTTTGCGGCCAATTAATTAAAGGTATTTTAAATTATGAACAAAATTAAACTTACCTGTCTTGCCATCATGATGGCGGCAGCTGAGACGGTCTCGGCAGGCGGTCTGCTGACAAATACCAACCAAAACATAGCTTTCCTGCGCAATCCGGCACGCGACGGCGCCATCGGCATTGACGGTGTATACAGCAACCCGGCCGGCGTGATTTTTCTCGGCGAAGGCATACATCTGTCGTTAAACCTTCAAAATGCCCACCAGACACGTACCGTGAAGACAGGTTTCCCCCTGTTTGTCTACAACATGAGCAATCCCGGACAGACAATACACGAGTTTGAAGGCAATGCCGACGCTCCCATAGTACCTTCTTTGCAAGCTGCATGGAACAAAGGGAAATGGAGCCTGCAATTCGGATTCGCCATAGTTGGCGGCGGTGGCAAGTGTGAGTTTGACAACGGTCTCGGTTCGTTCGAGCAAGTTGTAGCGGGAATACCGGTCATGGCACAGAATCTCAATGCAGCATTCCCCGTTACAGGTATGGTCGTTCCCGGTTCAGCCCTTGCCACGGAAAAGATTAACAACGGCTATGCCTCCGACGCATATATGCGCGGCCGACAGTATTACTACGGGTTTACACTCGGAGCCGCCCGCAAGATCACCGAGAATCTCAGTGTATATGGAGGTGTGCGGATGCTGTACGGCTCGGCCAACTACTACGGATATGTGAAGAACATACGGGTGGAGAGTGCACAGCAGGGCATGGTGGCCGCTCCGGAATACTTCGGACAAATACAGCAGGCTCTTTCACAATACAGCGGAGCAGCCGCGGCAGCCGCATCACAGGCACAGGCTGCCAGCGATGCTTATGCCGCAGCCGGAGATGCCGGAAACGCAGCTCTATACGCAGCCAAGGCAGCTCAGGCGCAGGCCGCGGCCAAAGGACTTGAGACAGGAGCGGCAGGAGCGGCACAGCTCGCCAAAGGCACTCAAGACATAGAACTGAACTGCGACCAGACAGGTTGGGGCATAGCTCCCATCATCGGTGTTGACTACAAAGCAGGCAAACTGAACCTCGCTGCCAAATATGAGTTCAAGACACGGATGCGTCTCAAGAACAAATCGGCAAACAGCGCAAGTGCCAAAAACATAGCCCTGCTCGACAAATATGCCGACGGCAACAAGGTGGCCGAAGACTCTCCGGCATTGCTCACCGTAGGTGCACAGTACGAAATCCTGCCTAGCCTGCGCGTGATGGGCGGATGGCACCACTACTTCGACACAGACACAAAGCAGTATACCAAGGACATGCTCGGCGACAGCAACGAATATCTGTTCGGTGCCGAATATGACATCTGCAACAGAGTGCAGATAAGTGCGGGAGCACAGCGCACGGCCTACGACCTGAAGGATGCGGGAATGAACGACATCAGCTTCAACGTCAGCTCATGGTCGTTCGGTCTCGGCATAGGTGTGAAAGTGGCCGACAACATGAAAATCAATGCAGCTTACTTCCAGACACTCTACGACGAATACGACAAGGTGGAACAGAACGTGACCAACAGTTTCACACGCACCAACCGCGTAATCGGTCTCGGACTGGACATCACCCTTTAAACAGGCTGTACAAAAAAACGGATTGGTATTCTGCTGCAGCCTAACGCATTCAGTTGCAGCCTATACATACAACAATAGGGACATAATCTTGTTTGGGGTCTGCCACCAACACATATAGGCAGCCAATGATCAGACAAGGTTATATCCCTACTCTATTCTATAAACGGCATCACACGGGATCTACATCGTAATACACCTGAAGAGCTGCATAGCGCTTGTCTTCCATCATTCCGCTTTGAGCCATGCGCAGATACTCCCGTACACGTTTCATGTCTATGCCGTTCTCCAGTTTGATAACGATTTTCCTTATATTAAGAGTCTTCACCTTTGCCACGGCAGGTTTGTCAGGTCCGAGCACACGCATGCCGAACCATTGCCGCAGACGGCTGCCAAGCTCTATGGCGGCACTGTCTACGATGCCATCATCAGTATGTTTCAGATAGACATATATAAGATGTGTAAACGGCGGATAATTGAAAGCCTGCCGCTCAACCGCAAGATCAGTATATAAACCGGAATAATCGTTGTCCACCACCTGGCGTATAACGGACAATTGGGGGTTTCTGGTCTGCAACACTACGAGACCGCGCTTGCCGCGACGTCCGGCACGGCCGCTGACCTGCGACATCATCATGTATGCCTGCTCATATGCACGGAAATCGGGATAACTCATCATAGAGTCGGCATCAAGTATACCCACCACACTCACACGGTCAAAGTCGAGTCCTTTGCTTATCATCTGCGTACCTATGAGTATGTCTGTACGTCCGCCGGCAAAATCGCCTATGATACGTTCATAGGCATTGCGCGTGCGTGTGGTGTCAAGATCCATTCTTGCCACAGATGCCTCGGGAAAGATGTCGCGCACGGTCTCTTCTATCTTCTCCGTGCCATAGCCGCGTGTGCGCAATTCCTTTCCGCCGCAGGCCGGACATTCCGTCGGCACACGGTAAGTATATCCGCAATAGTGACACGTGAGCTGGTTCATGTTGCGGTGAAGCGTCAGACTGACATCACAGTTCCGGCACCGCGGCACCCATCCGCACTGCTTGCACTCTATCATCGGAGCAAAACCGCGGCGGTTCTGAAACAATATAGCCTGCTCACCGCTGTCTATGGCCTCACGGACACGGGCAAGGAGCAATGGCGAGAACGGACCGTGCATCATCTTGCGGTGTTGCAGCTCCTTGATGTCCACAACGCAAACCTCGGGCAGCTCCACTCCCTTGTAACGTTTGTTCAGTTCCACAAGTCCGTATTTTCCGGTACGGGCATTGTGATAAGTCTCCATGGACGGTGTCGCCGTGCCCAACAGTGTCTTCGCCCCCGACATCCGGGCCAGCATTATCGCTGCCGAACGGGCTTGATAGCGTGGTGCGGGGTCCTGTTGCTTGTAGCTCGTCTCGTGCTCTTCGTCCACTATGACGAGACCGAGACGGCCGAACGGCAACAGCACGGCCGAACGGGCACCGAGGATAATGTCGTAAGGACAATCTGAAAGTTGCTTCCGCCATATCTCCACGCGTTCGGCATCGGAATATTTTGAATGGTATATACCCAGGCGGTTGCCGAACACCCTGCGCAGGCGATCCATCATCTGCACAGTGAGCGCAATCTCGGGCAAAAGATACAGCACTTGCCTGCCGGCATCGAGCTCGCGCTGTATGAGGTGTATGTAAATCTCTGTCTTTCCGCTCGACGTCACACCGTGAAGCAGCGTAACATCCTTTTTCAGGAAAGAGAACAGCACGGCATTGTATGCCTCTTGCTGCGCCTCGCTAAGACGCTTTATGTTATCCGGATGGGGCTCGACATCGTTGTTCAGACGCCCCACCTCGCGTGAATAAGTCTCCAATATGCCCCGCTTCACAAGCGCATTGATTGTAGAAAGCGACGCATGAGACGAATTCATCAGCTCTTCGCGGGTGATTTCCTTTATCGGAACGGGATGGGAAACACCGCCGTTATCGGCCATGTCGGCCGCCCTGTCCCAATTCGACAGTGCAAGATATTCCGTAAGGGCCTTCAACTGCCTGTCGGCACGGCCAAGCATGCCCAGCGCCAGATGCAATGCCCGGGCATTGCCGAACTGCGGTGTAAGCCTTATATAAAGTTCTGTTTTAGGACGATAGCCGTCTTCGGCCTTCAGTCCCGAAGGAAGTGCGGCCTTATACACCTCACCTATCGGCGACATATAATAATCGGCTATCCACTGCCACAATTCGTACTGGCATGCCGTGACCACCGGTCCGGCATCCATCATGCGGGTGACAGGCTTCACCTTGTAACCCTGCGGCTCACAATCGTGCACCCGCGCCACCACTCCTACATACGACTTGCTGCGGCCGAAAGGCACGAGCACACGCACACCGAAACGTACCGACACCTCCATCTGCACCGGTACGGAATAGGTGAACAACCCGTCGAGAGGCAATGGGAGTATGACGTCGGCATATTTCATCGCTCACTGAAAAGCACCTGAACCACCGTCTGGCCCACAGCCTTCAGCGTGGCCTTGTCGATATGTGCCATATCGTCGTCGACAGTATGCCATGTTGGACCGAAGCTGCTCGCCTCACAATCGGGATAATACGGTATGATGTCTATCGTAGGAATACGTGCAATACGATTGACGGGCACATGGTCGTCGTTGACCATACCACCGTCCGATGTCGGGAAGTAGCTGCCGAAGCCAGCCACTGAAGCCGCCGACCAGACCTTGTCGACTATAGCCGGTGCAAAATGCTTTGAAACAAGCTCTTTGTGAAACCGGGCCTCCTGCCCTCCAACCATGTCGAGCAATATGCCGAAGCGGGCTTCATATCCATCGCGATGCGGATTGCCGGCCCAATACTGTGCTCCGAGCGCCCACGAATCCCCGTTGTCGTCGGTGCGGTCACTCCACTGCGGCACGCCCCAGTCTTCGGCATCGAAGCACACGAAGTCCACGCCCAAGGCCAGACTGTCGGCCGCGCTTATAAGACGAGCCGTCTCAAGCATCACCGCCACACCGCTCGCCCCGTCGTTGGCCGCCATCACAGGCTTGCGCCAGTTGGCCGAATCGGGGTCGTTGTCAGCCCACGGACGACTGTCCCAATGGGCACACAGCAGAATGCGTGTTGTCTGTTCAGGCTTATAGCTGGCTATGATATTGGTGCTGTTCAGCCGCGTTCCGTCAAAACCGTTGAGCACGGCCTTCTGCATTATCACTTCCATGCCATAGCTTCGGAACTTCGACGCTATCCATTCGCCGCACTGTTCATGGGCCTCGCTGTTCATCGTACGCGGCCCGAACGCACACTGCGCCTCACAGAAAGCATACGCGCTGTCGGCCGAAAACACCGGACCTACCGGTCGCCGGGCATCGTCCGCGCCCTGAGACACCGCACCCTTGCGGCCTCCGCAGGCACAAACGGCTGTCATAACAACAAATATATATAAAAGTCTTCTCATATGTCCTTGTTTCTTTTTCAGGTTGTTTTCAACGGACTGTCTATCGCGCTCCGTAGTCCTGCACCATGCCCATCACACGCAGGAAGTTGCCTCCCCATATCTTTTCCATATCACACTCACTGTATCTGCGGGCCAGCATCATGCGTGTGAAACTGACAAGCTCCGACGAACATCCCAATCCACGCACTCCGCCGTCACCGTCGAAATCGGTGCCGATGCCTACATGGTCGATGCCCGCCACGCTGACGGCATGCTCCAGATGGGCAATGAAATCCATTACGGTAGCCTCACCTTCCGTGCGCAGAAAACCGTGATATAGCGTTATCTGGACCACTCCGCCGCTACGGGCCAACGCCCTCATCTGGTCGTCGGTGAGATTGCGCGGATGGTCACACAACGCCCTCGCGCTGCTATGGCTGCACACTATGGGCACAGAACTTATGCCGATGGCATCGTAGAAACTCTTCTCCGAAGCATGGCTCAGGTCAACCATAATGCCGTGGCGGTTCATCTCACGTATGACCCGCTCGCCGAAACCGCTCACACCGCCGTGCGTGGCGCAGCCCTTCGCACTGTCGCAGATGTCATTGTCGCCATTGTGACACAGAGTGACATACACCACACCACGCTGTGCAAAATGTCTCACATTGTCCGTATTGCCCTCCAAGGCCAGCCCGTTCTCTATGCCGAGCATTATCGACTTGCGCCCGTGCAGCTTGTTCCTGTACAGGTCGGACGGACAGCGGGCAACGGCAAGACAGGCCTTGTTCGCCTCTGCAATGGCCTCTATCCTGTCGAATATGAGGTCGGCATATTCTCTCGGGCCGCTTACACTGAAATCCACCTTCGACGAAAAAGCCTCACCGGGTTTCGTCTGCGGCAGATAAGCCACCATGATGGTGGCATCCTGACGGCCTTCGTCCATCTTATGCAAGTCTACAAGTATCTGCGGGTCGCGGTGTTCAAATCGGACACCGCGCGAAAAGAACATCGGCGTGTCGCAATGTGTGTCGAGCGTAAGCACACGGCCGTGCAGGTCCTTGGCATCGCGGAAACCGGCCGCCTGCCTCACGAGCCATCCGAACAGCGGCGCTCCCTCGTCCATGCACTCCGGATGCCACTGCACGCCCATCACAGCCTTGAACTCGCGGCTCTCCATTGCCTCCACCGTCCCGTCGTCCGCCACGGCCGTCACACGGAACAGCTCGCCCGGCTCGCTGACAGCCTGATGATGGAATGAGTTGACTGCAAGGCGCTCTTTATTATATAATGTATACAATACAGAATCCACGGAGATGTTCACCGTATGCGTAGGCTCGCTACGGTCGGCCGACTGCGAATGCTTGACAGCCGTATCGCCTATGTCCTGCGCCACCTTTCCTCCCAGCGCCATAGCCAGAGTCTGTATGCCACGGCAAATGCCCAACATCGGTATCTGCCGGTTATAAGCCAGACGCGTGACAAGAAGTTCGGGGAGATCACGTTCACCGTTGATGCCGCCCAAACGCGGCGACGGCTCCTCGCCGCAATACAGAGGATTGTAGTCGCCGCCTCCGCTGAGCAGAAGTCCGTCGATGCGGTCGAGGGTGGCGATGATGACATCTGTATCGGATGCAGGCGGTATTATCACCGGCACACCGCCGGCGGCTATCACCGACTTGTAATAACGGTCGCCCAACTTGCACGTCTCTTCACCATAATTTCCCGTGATGCCTATCACAGGACGGTTCTCGGCTTCAGGAAAAACCGAATAGACCTCTTTCAGACGCGACTGCCAGTCAAAACGGTCCATACACGGATTTGCTTAAATAGAAAAAACATATGCCCCTGTCACTCGGCCTCTTCGTCTGTTTTCACAGGTATCTCGCGCTTTATGCTCTGCTCGAGCGATATGAGCGTCTCCGTAGCCACAACTCCCGGTATATCCTGAAGCTGGCCGTTGAGCAGGTTCATAAGCTGCTCATTGTCGCGGGCATACAGTTTTACGAGCATTGTATACGGCCCGGTAGTGAAGTGACACTCCACTATCTCGGGGATGTGGCGCAGCCGTTCCACCACTTCCTTGTACATGCTTCCACGTTCGAGCGTGATGCCGACATACGTACATGTGGAATATCCGAGACTCTTGGGGTTTACATCAAATCCGCTGCCCATTATCACATTGCCGTCTATCAGATGCTGCACACGCTGATGTATGGCTGCACGCGACACACCGCATTCCGCTGCCACATCCTTAAACGGGATGCGGGCGTTTTTTGACAGGATATTCAATATTTTCTTGTCAAGATTATCTATTTTTTCCATCACTGTTGTTTTTTGCCTTTATTTGTCATTATGTAATGATACGAGTAGCAAAATTACACATTTTTATTGATTCAAACATCGTTTTGTTATCGAAAAAATGTGAAAAGCACACAATAAGTCAGTTTTTAACATGAATAATTCATAGACACGTATTCTTTAGAATGTACGCATCCATGTATTTGAATGTACGCGCCCTGCAGGGGCAGCGAGCACATAGCCCGGGGCAGAGCGTAGCGACACCCCGGGTATCATGTTCAATTATCCCATTCGCCCTGAAAGGGCAAAAGCATTAATTATCAGGTATTTACAGTTCATGTATTGTATGTTTTTTATGCTTTTGCCCTTGCAGGGCGCGGAGTGTCGATGTTTGATTCCCGGGGTGCCGCTTCGCTCTGCCCCGGGCTATGTGCTCGTTGCCTTTTCAAGGCGCCTCCATCCTATATCCGAGTGATTATGTAGTTTGATTCTGTTGACCAACTTATTAAAATACAGAATATGACATTGTTGCAATTGAGTAATTTCGTATTTTAACGCCTACGCTCATATAACGTTCATTTTTGAGATACAATATAAAAAGTCAATTATTTAAATATCATACAGTTATTGCTAAATTTAATGCTATTTTGATACTAAAAATGAACCACAAATTATGGCCACCCTACCCTGCGGGGCGCGTTCTTCCAGAGAGAGTTCATTCTCTATATTGCAAAAATCCGTATTCTGACTTTAAGGCAACCGATATGTAACCATTAAAATCACAGGCGGTCAATTTACAGAATCCGTCTTAGCACAAACAAATGGGCAAATGTATCAAAAAAAACTATACCTACGGCCATTATCAATACGGAGGTCACCACACCCGGAACTCTTTATCATACTCCATGCCATGGGATTATAAAAATATTTACTTTAACGTATGTTAAGCGACATCCGAATCGCGATTTCCGCACCAATGCCCGAAAATCGCGATTTTTGCTTCAAACGGGAAGCGCTGACAATCAACATGTTACGACAGCGGAGCTTTGTCAAGAAAGCAGAGAGGGCCGTTTGACCTTGCAATAACGGCCTTATTGCATTGCGACGACGGCCCCGTTGCACTCCAATAAGGCCGTTATGGCGATGTCGGGAGGCCCTTACGGCGAGTTGGCCCCCCAAAAAACGCATGTAAAGAAAGCAGAGAGGGTCTCACGGCTTTTCTATTTCGGAAAAAATAAAATGCGTTTTTTTCAGAATAAAACCGACATTCCCGTCAAACCGCATGAACCGGAGCCTGTACCGAAAATGAAACCGCGTATTTATACAGTCACCGGTTCCGTCCCGACGGATATACCATCTGCTTCGACGGATACTGCCACCAGTCGGTGGCACGGACCGGATCTGCGGCCCACTCGGCAAAAGAATGTCCTGGGGTATGATAAGCGCCCGAAAAGACTCCGTTGCGGCCTGTGCCTATAGCTGTGCCCTCAGTAGGATAGAGGAACTCTGCCGGCAGCTGCAATGCCCATATGTAAGGGTCGTCATAATCGGACGGCGAGGCTATATAATGGTATATCACCTCGTCGGTCTTGAACATACGAGTGTGTACTTCCATATATGTGCCATTGAAATTCTCTATTATGAACACGTCCATGTTACCGGCCACAAACGCCGCCGCCACGGCCTCGGTGGAGCAACGGAGGGTATAGACGGCCACAGCCGGTCGGACTGCCGAATGCGGTATACGGCTGTCTGTGGCCGACGTACCGACCGTGTTGTACATATGACGGCGCACACTGCCGTCCCGTTCCAACGTGCGGCCTATAGACCAATGGGCATCGTTGAAAAGCCTGACAACCAAGTCGTCCGTACGGCGGTGGGACGGTGGCAACAGCACGGCATCGGTGTCGATTATACGGAACGAAGCCTGAGGCCTGTCGGTGTCAAAATCCCCTTCGACCGCCACCGGCACCACATCGTCAGCCCTGACGCCTTTCACCCGCATGGCGGCCGCAATCTGCTTGACAGTGCCTACGGCGTCAAGACTCACACGCAACGTAACCGTACGGCCGTCGACAGTGGGCGATACAGTTAGCACGCAATCATTGAAATCGTAGTCGCCTTCCTGCGGAAAATTGTCTTCAAAGCAATATCTCAACGGTTCGACCGAAGCTGAATCCACTATCGTCCAACGGTGTTCCCGGGCAACATTCTCCACGGGAAAGGCACGGCCTATTATCTCTTCATAATGCGACTTGTCGAAATAATCGTCGTCACAGGCCGCGACAAAAATCAGTGCCGCGGCTACGGAAATACGAGCCACGAGCCGACTGAACATAAATACGAATGACCTTATCATAATCTGCAAATGTATAAAAAAATTAGGCTACAGGTGGATTTACAATATAAAAAGGTGGAAAAGCAAGCCTTGATTAACATTTTTTACACATATATAATACATAATTACAAAGAAAATAAAATATCTTTGTAGTGCATTCTTTATCTTTACCGGATTATAATAGCACGAACACTACCATGACGTCTTGTGCAACACAAATCCATAATGGCATAGTACTGAAATAAAATCAGTGAGTTTAGTAAGAAATAAATATAAATTTTACCAACATGAAGTTTTTTGATAAAAGCGCTGTCATGGCTATAGCCACAGGCGCAATCGTATTTTCAGCATGCTCTCATGAAACGGATTACTACAATCCGGATCTGAACCCGAACAAGGCACAGTATGAAAAGAATTGGAAAAACACGTTCGGAGACATCAATCCGGAACAGGATTGGAATGTTGCCGCCAAAGTGACAGCGTCTGTAAGTCTCGACGGCATGCAGGACGCGGCAAACATCATGGTATACACCGGACTGCCCGGTGGGCTCAACAGCAGGCTGGTTGCAGCATATCCGGCACAGACCCGTACTTTCTCGTTCGACTATGAAGAATCGGCCAAAGACGCCTACGTACTGATAACGGACCGGAACGACAGGATACTCCTCGGCAACTATTTCAGCATCGACAACGGAGAAATCAACATCGCGCTCAATACAAGAGGAACAAGAGCTGAAGACGGATGCGGAACTTCGTTGGGAGAGACGATCAAAACCAACAATGTTTTCAGAGACGAAAAAGGGTATTGGCTGGCCGACCATGAGAGCCAATATAATCCGGCAATAAAGTACAATGACGTTTTCGACCTGTACAAACTTAACAATGTGGCAACCAAAACCGGCTCTTCATGGAAGATTTCCGATATTGTCGACATCGTTGGAAAAGGTGGCGTCTTCGCAGAACAACAATACAACGAGAAAGGCGAATGCAACCTTATCAAATGGGAAGAAGACCTGAAGCCGTCTGAAGGTGCAGAGTATGTAATGGAAGAGGATGGTCCGATGGAAATTACATTCATGTATGGCGGAACAATAAAGTTCAACAAACTCGGTTACATCTGCTACAAAGACGGTGCGACAAAGGATGAAATATTGAGATCACCGCGATATCTGCTTATGGACGATGCCCGCCCACAGCACAATGTAACCATAGACGGAACAAGCATGGGAGAGCAAGACGGCATGAAACTTCCAGGCTTGGTAGAGTCTTATGAAAAATATGACGGAGCCGACGCCACTCTTACGGGAACGACCTACAAGCTGGCCTACTTCGACGAGAATGGCAACAGTTCGTTCACATTCCCTGCCGGCACACATATCGTATTCTTCGAGATTATTGGCAATAACGGTTCATGGTGGAACGAAGACCAATATTGCTTTAATATACGCTACTCTCTGCCATGGATGAACAGAGATTTCTATTACAAGAGAAATGAGAATCATCCGAGTTGGAAAGAATATGATGCCGCACAAACATTCGTTACCTATCGTTGGAACGGACAGACTGTCCTCGGAATGGAAGATGAGGGAGGAGACGATGACATGAACGATATCCTGTTCTTCGTAAACGGCAAATTCAAGTCACACGACATTCCAGACATTGGCAACGACCCCGCTCCGCAAGAATGGATTCTCGCCTGTGAAGACCTTGGAAGCACCGACGACTTCGATTTCAACGATGTAGTATTCAGAGTTTCCCATATAGCAGGAAAGACTGAAGCAGAAGTGACAGTGCTCGATGCCGGCGGCATACTGCCCGCAACCATATTCCGCGGTGACACGGAGATTGGCGAGGCCCATGAAATGCTTGGCGTGGCAACCAACGTAATGACAACCGAAGAGAAGAACACGACTGTAAGCGAACCGAAGAAGATAAGCGTACCGGCCGACTTCTCTATGACAGAGAACATGGGCGGATTCAAGATATATGTGGCCAACAACGAAACATCGGTGGTAAGCGTCAACGCTCCCGGAAAAGGTGAGGTGCCGCAGATAATATGCGTGCCGGGCACATGGAAATGGCCCAAGGAGCGTGTGAGCATTTCGGATGCATATCCCGATTTCGGCAAGTGGGGCGCCAACTGGCAGGACAATACATGGTACAACAACATATCCGATGAAAAAAATGTGATAAGCAAATAACCCGTATCACGACAATACTTTGTAGCGGATACAAATATAAAAAAGAAGGTGGGAATGGCCTGACATGCAATTTTTCATGTCGCTATTCCCACTTCTTCTTTATCCGCACGGCAACTCATATGCAAAATCGGAAAAAGATTGTAATATATTTGGTGAGTTCAGTCAATCTGACTAATTTTGCCGGTAAATTCAACACCAATGATACTCAATTATATATGGATAGCATTCTTCATCATCGCTTTTGTCATCGCCCTGGGCCGGCTTGTGATAACGGGCGACACTACGGTTTTTCCGGCAATGATGGACTCCACGTTCGCATCCTCCAAGACTGCATTTGAAATATCTATCGGACTTACGGGCATTCTCGCCCTTTGGCTCGGCATCATGAAGATAGGCGAACGCAGCGGTGTGGTGAACGTACTTGCACGGCTGCTCAGTCCGGTATTCACACGCCTGTTTCCCGACATACCAAAGGGACATCCGGCCACGGGAAGCATCTTCATGAACATAGCCGCCAACATGCTCAACCTTGACAACGCCGCCACACCGCTCGGACTGAAAGCCATGGAACAGCTGCAAGAGCTGAACCCGAAGAAAGACACAGCCACCAATCCGATGATAATGTTCCTTGTGCTCAACACGAGCGGACTGACGTTAATCCCCGTGAGCATCATGGTATACAGGGCACAGATGGGGGCGGCCCAGCCCACCGACGTGTTCATACCGCTTCTGCTCACCACATTCTTCTCCACCCTCACCGGCATCATTGTAACAAGCCTGTACCAGCGCATCAACCTCGTCAACCGTACAATGCTCATATTTCTCGGAGGACTGTGTACCGTCATTGCAGCCATCATCTGGGCGTTCGGACAGATGGACAAGGACACAATGAACACAGTAAGCACGAGCGTGGCCAACGTGCTGCTCATGACAATAATCACGGGATTCATCGTGGCAGGAATGAGAAAACGCATCAACGTGTACGACGCTTTCATCGACGGTGCGAAAGACGGTTTCAACACAGCCATACGCATCATACCCTATCTCGTGGCCATACTTGTGGCCGTGGGGGTGTTCCGGGCATCGGGCGCCATGGACATCGTTATCGACGGCATACGCATCGGCGCGGAATCGTGCGGCATGGACAGCGACTTCGTGGGTGCATTGCCGACGGCACTGATGAAACCTCTGTCGGGCAGCGGCGCCCGCGGCATGATGGTCGATGCCATGGCTACCTACGGCGCCGACTCGTTCGCAGGACGTCTGAGTTGCATATTCCAAGGCTCAACCGACACCACGTTCTATATCCTCGCCGTATACTTCGGCAGCGTGGGCATACGCCACACACGCCACGCCGTGACCTGCGGCCTGCTGTCAGACCTGGCAGGAGTCGTGGCTGCTGTGGCTATCTCGTATTTGTTCTTCTCATAAAGACATAAAGTACCGCCACATCAACAGTACCCACCTTAAAAGACTTACAGTCCAAAAAGAAAAAAAACAATGTCAAACTTGAAATCATTGGTCAAAGACACGGCCATATACGGACTTAGCAGCATAGTGGCACGATTCGTCAACTATCTGCTTGTACCGATACAGACGGCAAAGTTCACCGCCGACGGCGGACAGTATGGCGTGATAACAAATGTCTATGCCTATACGGCACTGCTTATCATCGTGCTCACATACGGCATGGAGACCACTTTCTTCCGCTTCATGAACAAGGAGGGGGAAAACCCGAGCCGTGTGTACTCCACCACACTGCGCATGGTGGGAATCACATCGTTGTTATTCTGCACTGCCATAATAGCATTCCGACAGCAGATAGCGGAACTGTTAGGCTATGCCGACCATCCTGAATATGTGTGGGTGCTGTTCGTAACTGTAGCAATCGATGCCTTTACGGCCATACTTTTCGCATATCTGCGCTACCGGCACCGTCCCATGAAATTCGCCATGTTGAAGATTGTCAACATCCTGATGAACGTGATACTCAACGTGCTGTATCTCATAGTACTGCCTGCCTTGAATCTCAACCCGATGGGTATATACGATGACAGCTTCCACCTTGACGTGGCATGGGTGTTCTATATCAACTTCTTCTGCACCGCGGCCACGCTGCTCATGCTGTATAAAGAGCTGCGCGGCATTTCGGCAGGCTTTGACCCCGGCATCTGCCGGCGCATGCTACGCTATACATGGCCGATACTCGTGATGGGACTGGCCGGACAGCTCAATCAGTGCATATCCCAGATTATATTCCCTTACCTGTACGACGGTACGCCTCATGAGGCAAGCACGCAACTCGGCATCTACGGCGCATGTATCAAGATAGCCATGATAATGGTGATGATAACCCAGGCTTTCCGCTTCGCCTATGAACCGTTCGTCTTCGGCAAAGCCAAGGACAGCGACAACCGCGCGACATACGCCATGGCAATGAAATACTACGTGATATTCACTCTGCTGGCATTTCTCGTCGTCATGGGATATATCAACGTACTTCGCCATATTATAGGACAAAGCTACTGGCCCGGTCTGAAAGTGGTGCCCATCGTTATGGCCGCAGAAATAATGTTCGGCGTGTTCTTCAACCTGTCATTCTGGTACAAACTCACCGACCGCACCATCTGGGGAGCATGGTTCTCGGCCATAGGATGCGTCATTCTCATCGTAATAGACGTGCTGCTCATACCACGGTTCAGCTACACGGCCTGCGCGTGGGCCGGCTTTGCAGCCTACGGCACATCGATGGTCATATCATATTTCGTAGGTCAAATATACTACCCGATTGCCTATCCCCTCCGCGATATCTTTGCATATACGGCACTTGCCGCAGTGCTGTTTGCCGCCATGACAGCCGCCAACAGCCATCTGCCGCAACTTGCAGCCATCAGCGCCAACACACTTCTGATAGCCGTATTCGCAGCCGTGATAGTCAGGCGCGACTTCCCATTGAAATCACTTCCCGTCGTGGGCAAGTACTTCAGATGACCAGCCGCTTCCGACAAGAACAATTGAATCACAATTGAACGATTAAATAACAACAAAACATTTATGAAAAAAATCACATTAGCACTGGCGTCAATACTCGCCGTAGCCTCAGCAAAGGCAGACGAAGGTATGTGGACGCTCTACAATCTGCCGCAAGCTGTCTATCAGCAAATGCAGACGGAAGGTTTCGAACTGCCTTACGACGCACTTTACAGCGGCAACAATGCCATAATGAAGTCTGTGGTGAATTTCAGCGGCTTCTGCTCGGGTGTGGTAGTATCGCCCGACGGACTTGTCTTCACCAACCACCACTGCGGTTTCGAGGCCATACGCAGCCACTCAACCGTGGAGCACGACTACATGCTCAACGGATTCTATGCCAAATCATACGAAGAAGAACTTCCCAACAAGGACATGTTCGTAAGTTTCATGGTTGAGCAGAAAGACGTGACCAAAAAACTCGAAGCCATGGGAATAGACAAGATGACGGCATCGCGCCGCACAGAGTTTGTCGATTCGATAGAGAACGCATGGTCTAAAGACGTGAAAGCCAAAGACTCCACTCTGCGTCTCGAAATCAAGCCGTACTATGAGGGCAACCAGTACTATGCCACCACCTACCGTGACTTCCGCGACCTGCGCCTCGTCTTCACCATACCGAAGTCTATGGGCAAGTTCGGCGGTGAGACGGACAACTGGATGTGGCCGAGACAGACATGCGACTTTTCCGTATTCCGCATCTATGCCGATCCAAAGACCAACGGTCCGGCCGACTACAACGAGAAAAACGTGCCCTACCGTCCGGAGTCGTGGGCTCCCGTGTCGATGCAGGGATATAAGGACGGCGACTTCTCGATGACCATGGGTTACCCGGGCAGCACCAACCGCTATCTCTCGTCATACGGCATACGCGAACGCCGCGATGCCATCAACGCTCCCCGCGCACAGGTACGCGGCGTGAAGCAGGAACAGATGATACGCCACATGCGTGCCGACGAGGCCGTACGTATCAAGTACGACTCGAAATACGCCCAAAGTTCCAACTACTGGAAAAACTCCATCGGCATGAACAAGTGTATCGACAGTATAGGACTAATACAGCAGAAGGCCGCCTTCGAACAGAAAATACGCCAATACCAGAACTCTACGGGATATCTGAAAAAAGAGCTCGACTTCGAACTGATGAAACGTCTCTACGATGCCCGTCTTGACGTGCGTAAGGCATACACACTGTTCACGGAGACATTCTTCCGCACCAACGAACTTACCACCCGTGCCATCCGCGTGCACAACGGTATAAAATATCAGGGACCTGACAACAAGCCGAAGAAACAGTACATCGTATTTGAAGACAACAGCAAAGAGTGGGACGAAGCCACGGACAAGGACGTATACGCCGCACTGCTGAAGAATTACCGCGAACAGGTCGACTCGAAATATCTGCCGGCTTTCTACACCACCATCGACAAGAAGTTCGGCGGAGACTGCACCAAATACGTTGACTATATCTATGCCAACTCAATGCTTATGAAAAGCGGAGAGAAACTCTATGCCAACAAGAAAAACTTCCTCAAAGACTGTGGCGTGGTGATGGGAATGGACATTACCGAAGTGATGCACACGCTGACAAGCAGTCTGAAGAGCAGCATGGACTCGATAGCCGAGCAGGAGAAATACCTCTGTGCCGCCAAACTGCGTATGGAAGAAGACATGCCTCACTACAGCGACGCCAACTTCACAATGCGACTGAGTTACGGTCAGGTGGGCGGATTCCTTCTCGGCGGCAAGCCATCGGGTTACTACACCGCAGCACCAAGCATCGTAAGCAAGATGAAGACAGGTGACAAGGTAGTAGACTACTATGCCGAACCTGTAATGCACGAGCTGTTCTCAGCCAAAGATTTCGGAAACTATACCGACAAGACCACCGGCGACATGCACCTCTGTTTCCTCACCAACAACGATATCACCGGCGGCAACAGCGGTTCACCGATGTTCAACGGCAAGGGCGAACTCATAGGTCTGGCCTTCGACGGCAACTGGGACAGCCTGTCGAGCGACTTGCTCTTCGATTCCCATCTGGCCCGCTGTATCGGTGTAGACATACGCTACGTCATCTTCATGATGGACCGTTGGGGACATGCCGACCGGTTGATCAAGGAGATTAATGCCAAATAAATGAAGAATTTGCTACCGCGGTTCTGTTATATGATGTTTTCTTGTAAATAAGTTAGTCAACAAAATTAAACTACATTATCGTACGGACAGAACGCCCCTGGAAGAACGCGCCCCGCAGGGGCAACAAGCACATAGCCCGGGGCAGAGCGAAGCGGCACCCCGGGTTTTATGTTCAATTACCCATTCGCCCTGAAAGGGCAAAAGCATAAGAATATATGGGTGTGTTGGTTGTAAGTATTTGATAATTAACGCTTTTGCCCTTTCAGGGCGAATGGGTAATTGAACATAAAACCCGGGGTGCCGCTTCGCTCTGCCCCGGGCTATGTGCTCGTTGCCCCGTTGGGGCGCGTTCTAGTTTAATGCTGTGACTGACTTAATATTTATTTGACTATGATTTCAGAAATGAACGACAAGTTTTGGACACCCTACCCTACGGGGCGCGTTCTTCCAGAGCAAGTTCTTCCAATGTTCGGACGATTATGTAGTTTAATTCTATTGACTAACTTATACAAAATAATCAAACAATGAACCGCGGCAGCAAATTCTTCATTCTTTATTATTCATTCCTTATTCTTCATTTAAAAAAGTCAGCGTCGTCAGCCTCTCTGCTGCGAATATATCCCTTGCCACCTCTCTTATCTGCTCTGCCGTAAGGGCATCTATACGGGCAAACAAAGACGTCATATCTTTCTCTACACCATATTTCAGATAAGTCTTGCCGAAATCGAGGGCAAAACTCTCGCGGTTGTCACAGGCAACGGCTATCTGCCCCCTTATCTGTTGTTTGGCAGCTTTAAGTTGTGACAGTGTCAGCGTACGCTCCATCATACGGTCGAGTTCGTGGCGCACCAGACGTATGCAACGCCGCACATCATGTGGATCGCAGCCGAAATAGACACTCCATAGACCGGTATCCGAGTAAGCCACCATGGTGCTCTCCACCGTATAAACCAGTCCGTGGCGTTCACGTAGCGACAGATTGAACCTTGCGTTCATACCCGGCCCGCCAAGTATGTTGTTGAGCAGAAACAAAGCCATGCGGCGGTCGTCGTGTGCACTGTATGCCCTGTTGCCTATCATGACATGAGCCTGATGCGTATGCCGCTTGACGGTAACCTCGCGCGGCACATATCCGGGCATGGCGCCGACATTGCCGGAGCCACTGCTGACAGCCATAGGCACCAACGGCACTCCACCAGCCATTCCGATGCTGCCGGTATCGACCTGCCAATCGCCCGCAGCCTTGCCAAGCATGGCCACCAACCGGTTGAAATCCAAATCACCGTATGCAAAGAACACCGCATTGTCGGGCCGGTAATGGCGCCTGGTGAAGCGCATGGCATCAGCCGTTGTATATGTACGCAGGCGGTCGGCTCGCCCGAGAATGCTGCGCCCAAGTGGATGACTGCCGAAAACTATACTCTCGAACTCGTCATATATCAGTTCGGCGGGAGAATCGTTGTAACTCTCTATCTCGTCACATATCACCTCAACCTCCTTGTCTATCTCCGCCTGCGGATAACAGCTATGGAAGACAATATCCGTGAGCAGGTCGACAGCCTTGGCAAAATGGTCGCGCAGTATGGCCGAATAGAACACGGTATGCTCCTTTGTAGTGAAGGCATTCAACTCGCCGCCGACACGCTCCAGACTGTTTATCACCTGCAAGGCGCTCCGCCGGCCGGTACCTTTGAAGGTGATGTGCTCGCAGAAATGAGCCATACCCTCTTCACCGGGCGTTTCATTGCGGGTGCCGGCATTTATGCCATAACCGCAATATACCACCGGTGAAGCCGACGGACAGTGTATTATGCGCAGCCCGTTGGACAATGTCGCTGTATTGTAGTTCATTTTCTTTTCCATTGCTATCTTATTGCAAAGATACTTACTTTAAACGAAGATTGAAGAATGAGCGACAAAGAAAAGCAGCCTTAACAGTAAATTCTTCATGTTTCACTCTTCATTCTTCACGTAAAATATGTAATTTTGCAGCGAAAATATACATTTAGACAATGCGCAAGGTAATAGGAATAGGCGAGACCGTGCTTGACATAATTTTCAAGAACGACCAACCAATCGGCGCCGTACCCGGCGGCTCTGTATTCAACGGCATCATATCGCTCGGACGGGCAGGAATTAACACCACCTTCATCAGCGAAGCAGGCAACGACCGTGTGGGCCGGAACATCATCGGCTTTTTAAACGACAATGGTGTCAACGCCGACAATATCAACGTCTACCCGAACAGCAAGTCGCCGATATCTCTGGCTTTCCTGAACGACAGTAACGATGCGGAATATGTCTTCTACAAAGACCACCCGCACGACCGGCTTGACTTTGCCTATCCGGAAATAGAACGCGACGACGTGGTGATGTTCGGCTCATACTATGCCGTAAATCCCGTCATACGCCCGCAGGTGGTAGGATTTCTGGAATATGCCCGCAGCCGCGGCGCAATACTCTATTACGATGTCAACTTCCGTGCTTCGCACCGCAACGAAGTAATGAAACTCACACCCAACATTCTCGAAAATCTGGAATACGCAGACATCGTACGCGGCAGCCGCGAAGACTTTGAGGTGATGTTCCGCAAGACCGACCCCGATACCGTATATCGCAGCGAGATAGCCTTTTACACGAAAAAGTTCATATACACCAACGGTGCGCTGCCTGTAGAACTGCGCGCCGATGGCGGACTGAAAAAGCAGTATCCCGTCATCGAGACAGACACCGTAAGCACCATCGGTGCAGGCGACAACTTCAACGCCGGTTTCGTATACGGCCTGCTGCGCTACGACATCACGCGAAAGACCATCGAGGGCGGACTCACCGAACAGCAATGGGACAACGTGATAGCCTGCGCCCAACAATTCTCGGCCAACTGCTGCAAGAGCATCAACAATTCAATAGACAAGGAGTTCGGCGAGAAAATGAGATTTTGACAAAGAAGCAAGAAGAGTTAAAGGCTTGAAGACATATCCTTTATGCCGCTATTGGCTTTGACTCCTCTTCCCCCTCCCACTCCTTTAAATTCTAAAATAAAAAACATATATTATGCAACAGATAACAGACAAAGTATTTTATGCAGGCGTCAACGACCGCAACAAAAACCTGTTCGAGGGTCTTTGGCCGCTGCCCAACGGAGTTTCATACAACTCTTATCTCATAGTCGATGACAAAGTATGCCTGGTGGACACCGTCGAGGTGGATTTCTTCATGGCATATATAAAGAACATACAGGAAGTGCTCGGAGACCGACGTATAGACTATCTTGTAGTAAACCACATGGAACCCGACCATAGCGGCGCCATCGAACTGATACGCAAGTACTATCCCGAGATACAGATTGTCGGCAACAAGAAGACATTCGATATGATGCGCGGATTCTACGGTATAGAAGAAAACCGCGTTGAAGTGAAAAACGGAGATACTATCAGTCTCGGTGAACACACCATGCGGTTTGTAATGACCCCAATGGTCCACTGGCCGGAAACGATGATGACTCTGCTCGAAAACACCGCAGAAAACGGACAGCCGACAGAGAGGATACTCTTCTCGGGCGATGCCTTCGGATGCTTCGGCGCCCTCAACGGCGGACTTGTCGACTCGCAAATCAACTGCAGTGAGTTCTGGCTCGAGATGGTACGCTACTACTCGAACATAGTGGGCAAGTATGGCACACCGGTACAGAACGCACTGAAAAAGCTCGCCGGAGTGCACCTCGACTATATCTGCTCTACCCACGGACCCGTATGGCACGAGAACATAGCGCGAGTGACAGACATGTACGACCGTATGAGCCGATACGAAACCGAAGAGGGCCTCGTGATATGTTACGGCACGATGTACGGCAACACCGAGCGCGCCGCCGAGGTCATCGCGCGTGCGGCAAGCGAGGCAGGCATAAAGAACATCGTGATGTACAACGTGTCGAAGACCCACCATTCGTACATCATCCGCGACGTATTCCGCTACCGTGGCCTCATCGTGGGTGCACCGACGTACAACACAGGACTTTACCACGAGATGGACGTGCTGCTCGACGAACTGTCCAACCGCGACATCAAGAACCACTGCCTCGGATGGTTCGGCAGCTACGCATGGGCAAGCAAGGCCGTTGCCAGAATCGAGGAATGGAACACCAACCATCTGCACTTCGAGCCGACAGGCACACCGGTGGAAATAAAACAAAGTCTCGATGCCGACACCACTGCACAATGCGTGGCACTGGGCAAGGCCATGGCAGAAAGACTGAAGAAACAGACACTATAATCCCACAAAAGGTAGACGCCCTACGCACAGACGGCAGACAGACAACCCATCCGACAACAAAATATAGAATTAAGTCAGTCAACAAAATTAGACTATATCCGGACGATATGTAGTCTAATTTTGTTGACTGACTTATTTTAAAGGATTATTCCGTAACGGGCCTTACAGCGGCACCAAAATCTCTCAACATATTTCCAAATGCGTAAGGAACACTGAAATAGCTCGCGAACGAACAGAAATATTTCATCCAGCTGTTTCCTTTTGTAACTAACGACGATGTCCAGTAATAACCTGTCTTGTCCAGTTCCATAAAATCGTCGTACATACGCCGTCCGTTATACGGCAGATATATGCAGTTGCCGTTGGGGCCGGTTATCTTCGTCACATTCACTCCGTTCAGCGTGGTGTCCTCCCATTTGCAGTTTCTGCGGAGTTCCTTGTGTTCCTCGTCAGTAGGCATTCGCCACGTGCCGCCCCACACCACATGCGCCACATCGTCTTCCGGGTCGAGCACGGTCTTGTTGTCAACATCACCCTGCAAAGGATTGACATTGTACTTAAGCAACATATTGGTGCTGTTGTAATCATCGGCGAAATATTTGTTGTACTTACCATAATAGTCCCTTGGTTCCGTCTCCGCCCACTCATAGTAGTTGCCGTATTCTTCGGGAGCGCCGGCACCGATGTTGCACGTGGCCCATTTCAGCCCCGAAGGCAGTCCGAGATCAACATATTCGTGGTTGTTGTAATTGTCGTTGTCATACGGTGTATTGAAAACCACGCTGTCCACGTCTTCTATCTTATACTCATCAAAAATGCGCTCACCGATGTATACCTTCATTATTTCCTGGGCATAAGAGGTTGATACACAGAAAATGATGGTTAACAAACATATTATTCTCTTCATTGTCATCGTTGTTTTTTATGTTTTTTACTCTATCACAGCCCTTACGCAGCAGCCGAAGCTACGATTAAGGGATTCAAATCTGAATTTGCCTGTATCAAATAGCGAGACAGTATTGGCTTTGCTGCTTATTTCATCCTCATACAACGATGAAGACCAATATATTCCTTTATATCCACGCTTCGATATAGATTCCCCCATATTGTAACCTGCCAAAGGCATGAACATGCTGTTGCCGTTGGGACCTGTTATCCTGAATCCTTTCACGTCTCCTGCCGTTTCGACAGAACACTGGCACTGATTGAAAAGTTCTTTCAGTTCATCGAGTGTCGGCATACGCCAGGCGCCTCTCATTTTCATATGCGCCACATCGTCTTCCGGGTCAAGCAGGGTCTTGTTGTCGTCCTTGTTGTATTTGGAGTATTTCAAACTGCTTCCATCAGAGCTGTACTTGTTTCCTTTGCCGTATCTGTCTCTCGGCTCTGTTTCAGCCCATTCGTAAAAGTCGCCATACTTTTCGGGAGCGTCGGCACCGATGTTGCACGTGGCCCACTTCAACCCCGAAGGCAGTCCGAGATCAACATATTCGTAGCCGTTGTACTTGTCGGTGTCCCCCGACATACCGAACGTAACGCTGTCAACATCCGCCTTGTCATACACCTTCACCTCACCGTTGCTCAGATATACCGTCATATTGACCTGCCCCACGGCTGTCAATGAGAATATCGTCGCCATGATTAATAATATCTTCCTCATCGCTTCATTATTTTAATGGTTTTCTCTCTGTTAATGTCTATCACATATGTTCCGGTTGAAAGATTGCTGAAAGACAAACGTACTGTGCCGTCGTCTGACGCCCGTGATGTCGTTATCAGTTGCCCGCCTATTCCGAACACTCTCACCGTTCCGTTTGTCCCGATACCTTCTATCAGTGCCTCGTTGCCGCTGAAAGCAAATCCGAACTCACCGGTCCTTGAAGGATTGATGCCGGTGGTCTCGTCACCGAAATTCAGATTCTTAACCTGCGAACGTTCATACCGGGTTTCCACAAGTCCGGATTTCATCACCATTTCGCTGCCTTCGTATGTTATCTTGGGCTTTGTATCAAGCTGGTAAACATCATATTTACCGCTTTTCAACTGCACAACGAGTATAGAATACTCCGAGGTGTCTGCCGCCGACAATATTTCTATCAGCATCAGAATCATCAAAAAAATCTTTTTCATTTTCAAAAGTTATAAGTTTATATTAATTATATGTAGGTATGACTCGTCTTATAGTCTTTTTCCGGACGAGACAATCTCGTTTTCTCATTGTAAAATTAGTAACTTTATAACTTAATGCAAATCGTTTTAAAGGCTTTTTGTGCTGGAAAACAAAAATCTATGGAAACCCCTAAGTGTTTTTTATGGTTTTCCCTAAGAATAAATTCAGGCTGTATCAAAAACAGAGTTCCGTCAGACTGTATGGCCATATTTTTTAATTTGACCTTACAGTCTGACGGAACTCTGTTTTTGTACAGCCTATATGCTGAAAGTAATGGATGCGGCAATCTGTCTGATTGTCTGCGTCCGCCTATTTCCTTGCAGCTTTCTTGCGAGCCGGTACCGGTTTCTTTGCAGGAACAGACTTCTTGGCTGTCTTGACATCATCGGTCGCTTTCACCTCTTCAGTCTTGGGTTTGTCTATCCCGACAAGCTCCACATCGAATACCAACGCCGAATAAGGCTTTATCTGCTGGCCGGCACCACGCTCTCCATAGGCCAGTTCGTATGGAATGAAAAGCTGCCACTTGCTGCCAACGGGCATCATCGTGAGAGCCTCGGTCCAGCCTTTTATCACTTGGTCGGCACGGAAAGATGCGGGTTTTGAACCATGACGGCTTGAGCTGTCAAACACAGTACCGTCAACCAGGCGTCCCTCATAGTTTACAAGAACTTTGTCCGTGCGCTGCGGCACCTCGCCCTCGCCTTTCACGAGCACCTTATACTGCAGCCCGCTGGGCAGTGTCACCACGCTGTCTTTCCTTGCATTTGAAGCAAGGAAATCACGACCGGCATCACGGTTGGCACCATAGAGTTTCTCTTCCTTGGCTTTTCTGTCGGCTTCGCGCTTGATTCTGAACAGATTTTCAGCGTTATCCTGACTGAAGACAGCCGTGTCGCCGTTAAGCGCATCGACAAAACCACGGAAAACAAAAGCATCGACTATTGAGTCGGGAGTGTCCTCAAACTCTTTCTTCATGCTTGCAAGCATCTGCCCCTTAAGCTGTGCGCCGATGGACATTCCGGCTGAATATGCCTTAATCTTTGGATCGTCACCGGCATCAAGCATATCTTTCAGACCACGCACGAAGTCAGCCATGCCCGTAGAGTCTATACCATGCTGCTGTTTCAGGAAAGGCAGCAAACCGTTTGTCATGCTCTTTCCGGCCACATAGCTCAGCGAGTCGGAACTCGTGGCAAGCACTACCGGGGCTACCACAGGCTGCTTGCCATTGTCTTTTTTCTTCTTCTTTGCAGCAAAAGCTACATTAAAAGATGCACTCGCCATTACGACGAGTGCCATCAGAAATACTTTCTTCATATCCGTGAAAGATTATTTCTCGTTTACAGAAATGAGTTCAATCTTGAATATCAGCGCCGAGAACGGCTTGATGTCACGCTGCTCACGCTCGCCGTAAGCCAGTTCCTGCGGAATGTAAACCTCCCATGTAGAACCTGCGGGCATGTGTACCAACGCATCGGTCCATCCCTTTATAACCTGGTTGGCACGCAGATTGATAGGCTCGCCGCGCTTATATGAGCTGTCGAATACCTTACCGTCGATAGTACGGCCCTCGTAGTGAACCTTTACCATGGATGTGTCGGCGGGAATGGCTCCGCTGCCTTCCTTGATCACCTTATACTGGACACCGCTTGGCAATTTCTTTACGTCCTTGGCTGTGGCGTTCTTGGCCATGAAATCCTCGCTTTTCTTCTTGTTGTCGCCATACAGCTTCTCCATACTCTTGGCCTTTATCTGCTGCATCTTGGTCTGTGCCACCTGTCCGGCCTGCTCCATGGTCATGAGACCTTTCTTGCCTGTCGTTCCACTTATGAATCCGGCCATGAAGTTCTTCATGGATATTGTCTGTGTGGAGTCGTCGCCGAACACCTCGTGGTTGATGCCCTTGACCATCTGGTTGCTTATCTGCTGGCCTATCTGAATACCTGCATAGTATGCGGCCTTCTTCTTGTTGTCACCGGCATTGGCACCTTCGTTGAGACCTTTGATAAACTCGTCCATGTAAGTGGTATCTACGTCAAGACGCATAGTAAGATACTCTTTCAGACCCTGAGTCTGTGCCATACCGATAGCATAGCTCATTGAGTCTACATCGCTCTTAAGGTTGGCCTTAGGAGTAGATTGACCGCACGATGTAAACGCTGCGGCAGTGATAGCCATTGCGGCTACAAATGTCAGTTTTTTCATTCTGATTGTAAAATATTTAATTTGGTTATTCTTTATTCTGTAACAATATTATGATGATTTCTCTGTAAATGTATTATATCACATCACCTCTATCAACTCTACGTCGAATATAAGTGCTGAATATGGAGGTATGGAACGCCCTGCACCAGACTCGCCATAGCCAAGCATGTAAGGAATGAAGAAACGATACTTTGCACCTTCCTGCATCAGTTGAAGACCCTCGGTCCATCCGGCTATAACCTGCTGCAGACCGAACACAGCCGGTTCACCACGCTGCACGCTGCTGTCGAAAAGTGTCCCGTCGGTAAGAAATCCCTCATAATGGCATTTCACACTGTCTGTAGCCTTCGGCTTCTTGCCGCTACCTTCCTGCAGAACAATATATTGCAGTCCGCTCGGCAGTGTCACCACACCATCCTTCTTGGCATTTTCAGCCAGATAAGTCTCTCCGGCCTCCTTGGCTGCCTTGCCGTTCTCGGCACGCTCAGCATTTATTTTCTCTTCTTTTTTCGCGAAATAATCAGTAGCTATGGTCTGTGCCTCACGATTGGACAACTTCAGTTCTCTGCCGGCGAGCATATCTTTGATAGCCGTTGCGAAGTCATCTATATTCAAATCGTTTGCACCCATCTGTATCAGCTGGTTGCCGATACCCATACCCAAAGCGTAGCTTACCTTATCCATGTCGTTATCTGTTCTTTTTTATTTTTAGTTTCTTTTATTTAATAACGTGCAAATTTACTTATTTTATCCGACACCGTTGCCATATTTAGCGAAAAATCACTATTTTTCAGATTTTTAGATACATAGCGAAGATTTCATATATATTGCATAATCTTATTTTTAGACATAAAGACTTGTTTTTTTGTGGACATAAAGAAAACTATTCTTTATATCTAAAAAGCGGTTTCCCTTCTCAATGGATAATTGCCTCGCAAATATTCGAATTTATCCGGATATGCCTTCAGGCGCCGGCTGTCGTCAAGCGGATTGTAAAGTTGCAACGGATCTCCGGTATATACAAAACCCGAAGGCAATGGAGGAGGCAGTACGACAGGAGGAGCCGCCACACCGAAAAAACGGCACAAGGCATCCAAGACCATATTGTCGGCATTGGCCTTGCCGTCTGCCGAATATCCTGCGATGTGAGGTGTACCGATATAAACCCTATCAAGCAATCGCAAGTCGACGTGAGGTTCACGCTCCCATGTGTCAACAATGGCCTGACGCACAATGCCATCGTCGATGGCACGCAACAAAGCACCATTGTCGACAACGGCGCCACGGCTTGTGTTTATTATGAACGGCCGACGCACAAGACGCGAAAAGAAAGCCTCGTCGGCAAGATGATATGTAGGATATGCTCCGTCGCGTGTCAACGGAACATGGAATGTTATTATGTCGGCCTCACGCTCTATCGTTTCCAACGAAACATATCCCGAAGCTCCCACTGGCGGATCGCAAACGAGAACACGCATTCCGAACGACAAAGCAACGTCGCATACGAGTGTACCCACATGACCGCAACCCACTATACCAATCGTCGTTCCAACAAGATTGACGCCGTGAAACCTTGCAAGCAGAATCAACACAGAACGGAGATACTGTGCTACCGAAGACGCATTGCATCCCGGGCAATTGGTCCAACATATTCCGGCACGATCGAGCCACGCTGTGTCAAGATGGTCGTAACCTATAGTCGCCGTACCGACAAAACGCACCCGGCTGCCGCCGAGCAACCGTTCGTCACAACGGGTTCGAGTACGCACTATCATTGCATCGGCATCACGCACATCATCAGCTTTTATAGCGCTGCCGTCCATATACACCGCGTCATCCGTAATAGCAGCCACAGCATCACGGATATAAGGAATCTTATCGTCTATAACTATCTTCATTGCGCAGACAAAAGTACACAAAATCAATTATAAAAAAGACTATAATGAAATGAAAATCTGATAATTTCGTTGGATAATTGAAAAAGTTTACTTAGATTTGCAAACAGAAAACATAATACAAAGAAGAAAATGTCATTTACAGAACATTCTAACAATATCTTTAATCAAGCCATAAGGGACTACCACCTTACTGACAATGTGGACACACCAATCCACAATCCTTACGACAGGGATTCTATAGACTATCACCTATATACCAAGTGCTGGATAGACACCGTACAATGGCACTTCGAGGATATAATACGCGATCCGCATATCAACCCCGACGAAGCCCTGTCGCTGAAACGACGCATAGACCGCAGCAACCAGGACCGCACCGACCTTGTGGAAGAGATAGACAGCTGGTTCAGACAGCAGTACAGTAATGTAAGGACATTGCCCGATGCACGACTGAACACGGAAAGCCCCGCATGGGCTGTGGATCGCCTGTCTATTCTGGCACTAAAGATATACCACATGCAGGAACAGGCTGACCGAAACGATGCACCGGAGGAACACCGTACCAAATGTGCCGCCAAACTACAGGTGCTGTTGGAACAGCAGAAAGACTTGTCGCTCGCCATCGACCAGTTATTGGAAGACATAGAGTCCGGACGCAAGTATATGAAAGTTTACAAACAGATGAAGATGTACAACGACCCTTCTACAAATCCGGTACTATACAACAAGAAATAAAAAAACAAGACTATACCGTGCCCGGCAGATGTTCTCCAGCCCTATCATTATAGAAAAAGAGGCGACCAAAGGACAAGACATATCAACTAATCCAAATATTTTGGTATTGAAACAAGTCCAGAAAAACGGAGTACGAAAACAACGGATGAAAATCCAACGTCAAGACAAATGAAAAAAGAGCATATTCTGATAATACGATTCTCGGCACTTGGCGATGTAGCGATGGCTGTGCCGGTAGTCTATTCGCTCGCAATGACTTATCCGCACGTGAGAATCACAGTGCTGAGCCGCGAATATGCACGAGCGTTCTTTGAAGATCTTGCACCTAATGTCAACTTCATGGAAGCCGACCTGAAGAATGAATATCACGGAGTAAAAGGTCTGAACACACTGTATAGACGACTCACGGCCAAGAACTTCACAGCCGTTGCCGACTTCCATAATGTGTTACGCTCGGACTATCTGCGCATGAGATTTTTCATCGGACAATATAACGTTGCGCACATCGACAAGCACCGAAAAGGAAAGAAACTGCTCACGACACCCGAAAACAAACAACTGGTGCAGCAGCCCACATCATTCCAGAACTACACTGACGTGCTTGCAAAACTGGGGTATCCCGTCACAATAAACTTCCGCTCCATATTCCCCGAGGAGGGCGGCAACCTTAATCTGTTGCCCGCAGCCGTAGGACCAAAGAAAAGTTTTGAACAATGGATCGGAATAGCACCCTTTGCAGCACATGAAGGCAAGGTATATCCGCCGATACTCATGCGTCGGGTAATAGAAAAAACAACCGTAAAATACCCCAAAGCACGCATATTCCTCTTCGGACGCGGCAAACGTGAGGATGAAACTTTCGGGCAATGGTGCACGGACATCAAACAATGTGTCAACGTAGGCGCCATCCTTGAGAACATGCAACAGGAGCTGATATTAATGAGTCACCTTGACGTAATGGTGTCGATGGACAGTGCCAACATGCACCTCGCATCCCTTACAGGGACACCGGTGGTAAGCGTATGGGGGGCTACACACCCATTTGCCGGATTCATGGGATGGAATCAGAAACCCGATACAGCCGTACAGACAGACCTGCCATGCCGGCCGTGCAGCATTTACGGCAACAGGCCGTGCCTACGCGGTGACTTCGCCTGTATGAACAATATACCTCCGGAGCTGATAATAGAGAAAATAGAATATGTGATGAACATTAAAAAAACGTTATGAATATGAACGTTTTCGTCAAGCCAAACAAACAGAATGAAACTTGTTTCAGTTCTGCAATGGCAAGAAAACAATAAATTAAATACAACTTATTATTATTTACTCATTTAAATTTAAACATTATGAAAAAGTACATTTGTGAAACATGCGGATACGTTTACGATCCAGCTATCGGTGACCCTGAAAACGGAGTAGCACCCGGAACATCATTCGAAGACATTCCCGACGATTGGGTTTGTCCTCTGTGCGGAGTTGGAAAAGAAGAATTCTACGAAGAAGAATAATCTTCCAGTCGAGCCAAATCAGCAAAGTCCGAACACGTTCGCTTTGCTAATTTGGTTTGATGAAAATATGCATTATTAAGTGCCATAAACTAAGATATGGAGACTATATTGTTTTTTCCGTATACAACCATTGGACACTATGGTCTACGGACGGACAAAACAATATAGTCTCCATATCTTTTTTCATAAATATATAGCCGTAAAGCTTATTCCATACCGCAGAATCTGAAAGCATACATTATTATTCCGGCCGTGACGGAAACATTCATTGAGTGTTTGGTGCCATACTGCGGTATTTCGAGACAACCGTGACTCATGTCTATCACCTCCTGGTGCACACCTTTCACTTCATTGCCCAATACCACTGCATAACGTTTTCCACGCTCCGGCACAAAGTCGTGCAGCATAGTGCTACCCTCGGCCTGCTCTACGGAATATATCTCGTAGCCGACAGACGCCAGTTCTTCCACCGCCTCACCCGCCGTCTTGAAATATTTCCAACACACACTGTCCTCGGCTCCAAGCGCCGTCTTATGTATCTCGGTACTTGGTGGCGTGGCACTTATACCACAAAGATAAACTGCCTCTATGCGGAAAGCATCACCCGTACGGAACACGCTGCCCACATTGTACATCGACCGTACGTCGTCAAGCACCACCACCAGCGGCAGTTTGTCAGCCTCACGGAACTCGTCTACCGTGAGACGATTCATCTCTATTGTCCTCAGTTTTCTCATTACAGCGGCAAAATTAACAAAAAAAAACGACGTATCAAAACCTCATGACAATCCTCACTTTCTTCCTGCGCGACATTTCACCCGGATTCGTGCCCGGACGACCTTCGGGTACAGCCATTCCATGGCGTGCATAGAAACGGGTCCAGAAGTCGGGAATATGTCCTGAAGAGTCACGGAATGTCATGGGAACACTTTCAAACACGAAGTTGTCTCCGCCATCCACAAAACTGAACTGGACCAGTTCGCTGCAATATATCTCCCTGTTTCCAGGAAGATACAGACTATCATAGTTGCAGCCTATAAAACGCTGCACACCGTTAAGAGAAGCCTGTACGTCAAGTCCGGTGACACGCCCCACAACAACCTGCGGAACACCTTCAGGCGACATCCTGCGACATAGAAACGAATCCAACGGAGTAACGCACACGCCATGACCGGGAAGCGCCTCTATCACCGACGGTCGTCCGTCGATACGCGCAAATACACCAACATGGTCGATATTCATATCATCCACACCGCGGGTAACGTCGGTGATGGCATTGCCCGATACGGAAGCCTGGAAGAGCAGGTCGCAGTCGTGCAGACTGTCAATGGCAAAAGTACTCACCTCCATAATGTCCGGCATTACATTATCCGTACAAAGCCATCTTGACAATGCCGTACATGACGAAAAACACACTGAAAAAGCAATAGCCGCTATGCTCAGACCGATTATTTTCATAAACCTACATAAATTTTTATACAAAGATAATGCAAACAAGTGCAATGAAAAGCTGTTTTCAAACTGCCAAGTGCAACTTATCTTATGCAAAGATAACACTTTAAGGCCTACAAACTACTTATAATATCATAAAAAGCGTAACTTTGCACAGTCAAAGAACTTCACTGAAGTTGCCGAGACAACAAATAACAATAAAAACAAAACAGAATGAAAAAGATTGTATTGGCAGCCATTACAGCTGCAATGGCCATCACCAACACCATGGCCGAAGACTTCAAGACACCGGGAGACGGAACAGTGTGGACCATGACAATGCTGTCGGAAACAGTAGCATCGGGAGTTACAAAGAGCGGAGACAAAACATTTGCAATGTCCGACAACGTGGAAATATCCGAAAACGACAGATTCAAGATAGAAGACGGAATCACCATACTCATGGGTGACAATGTCAGACTGACCATAACCGGAGAGGCCGACTTCCAAGCTAAGGAACGTGTACTCTTAACATCTGTCGACGATACGTCAAAGCCATACGGAATATTCATCGACAACGACAAGAGCGTGACATACTTCAAAAACATCGACTTCGAACATGCCGGACTGAAAAACTTCGGTACATACGGCCTGGAAGCCGACAACTGCACTTTCACACGCCACAACGCCGTATCCGGAACGGCGGCGTTGAGCATGGGAACAAGCGGCGCCGAATTCCGCATTACCAACTGCACATTCACCGAATGCGCAAAGAGCGCCATCGGAGGAGCAGCCAACTATATGAACCCCGTGACCATAGACAACTGCACATTCACAGCCAACGGCACCGCCAACATGAACACTCCTCAGCTGAACATCACAACAGCTGCCAACATCGCAATACGCAACTGCAAGATAACGGGCAACCCCGAGCACAACATGGTAGGAGGAATCGTAGTGTCAAACCTTATAGGACTGACCGGAGAACTCAACACACTCATCGAAAACAACGAAATAAGAGACAACCGTTTCGGACTGGCCACATATTGTGAACAGACAGCCGTAATAAAGAACAACACCATCATCGGCAACAACCACGAGACAAACCCAAACAACGGCGGAAGCGGCATCAACATCTACGACCCGTACAAGACACAGACAACAACCATCACCGGAAACTATATCGAAGGCAACCTGTGGGGCATAACCATCATCGGCGGACGTTGCGTAAACGTGGGAAAGACGGAAGACAGCAACGCCGCCGACTACAATCCCGGCCTTAACGTGTTCCTCAACAACGGTTTCGGAGGAACCATATACGACCTTTACAACAATTCGGCCAATACCGTATATGCACAGGGCAACCATTGGAAGAGCGTAGCCGCACAGGACCGCGAGAGCATAGAGACCGTCGTATTCCATAAAAACGACAATGCCGCACTCGGTGAGGTGATATTCATGCCGGCACTCGAATCCGATCCCACATCAATAGACACTCCTGCGAAAGAAGAAACCACACGCACTGAAACCGAGATATACACATTCGACGGCACCAAAACCAACATTACAGATGCCGCAAACCTGTCCAAAGGCATATATATAATAAAGAGTTACGGAGAAAAAACATCCGTCACACGAAAGATAACAGTGAGATGAAAAACACGATATGATGAAAACCGTAACGGTTCAAAGGCGTTGTACTGCCGGTACAGCGCCCTTGAACTAACGGTACAACGCCTTTGAACTAACGGTACAGCGCCTTTGAACTGACAGTACAACGCCTTTAAACTGACAGTACAACGACATAGTACCGAAACCAAACAAATACCGGCAACGCAAAAACACATACACCCCCTGCCACTGTCCGCAAGATTCGTCTGAGCGACACCTATGCTCTACTTATAAGTTATTCAACAAAATAAAACTACATTATCCTACGAATATAGTATGAACGCGCTTTAGATGGATGTGCCCTGAATGAACGCGCCCTGCAGGGGCAGCGAGCACATAGCCCGGGGCAGAGCGAAGCGGCACCCCGGGTTTTTATGTTCAATTACCCATTCGCCCTGAAAGGGCAAAAGCATTAATTATCAAATACTTACATTTTTCATCCATATATTTTTATGCTTTTGCCCTTTCTCTAAGTTTGCAGAAGATTGCGACGCAGTCGCATATTTAAAAAAAACAGGAGTTATAATTATGACAACTCAAGACTGTTTCTTACCTTTGTCGTATTAAGGAAGAACCGGTCAGTCGGTGAGGTAACCCATTACCCTTTCCAGTCGCAAGACCAGGCCCTGTTTCGGACCTCTCCGACATAGTTGCAAAGACCAGATAGAAAGTTATCGGCTCCGAGCCTTATTAGAGTATTAGTCCATACAACTATCGACCGGTTCAAATATAATTAAGTACAAAGTTATGAAAAATCTCTGGAATAACCTCGAAAAACGGGAGAAATGACGCTAAATGACTTAATATCAGAGTCGTTGCGGTGTCAAATGATGACAAGCCGAAAAATCGGAAAACGCAAAGAAAAGCGGATTTAAGA
>Ga0209694_1000143_pt1 | contig 136951 bp, 140 predicted proteins | sample GluameincwithD2O_FD_187499 | JGI IMG/M metagenome (GOLD analysis project Ga0209694, IMG submission 187499) | Mouse cecum microbial communities from Vienna, Austria - Glucosamine amended microcosms incubated with D2O (SPAdes) (version 2) | ecosystem: Host-associated > Mammals > Digestive system... | reverse complement strand
GTGCCGTCGTAGAGGGGGGAACGGTCCAGGTTGGCCCGGATGACCCTGTGAGTCTCCTCGTTGGTATAGGTCAGCCAGCACACCGCCCGGTTTTCCGGAGGGCGCTCCGTCTGAAAGGAGAAGGCCAGGCCGTCTCCGTCCCCTTTCTGGAGCTCCATTTTGGAAAAATCCACGCTGCGGGCGTTGACCCGGGGCGGCGTGCCCGTCTTGAACCGGCGGATGGTCAGCCCCAGCCGCTTCAAGCTCTCAGTCAGGGGCAGGGCGGCGGACAGGCCGTCGGGACCCGAGTCCCTTACCACCTCCCCCACCACGATCCGGCCCCCCAGGTGGGTGCCGGTGGCGACGATGGCGGCCTTCACCCGGTAGACCGCCCCGGTGTGGGTGACCACCCCGGACACCGCGCCGCCCTCGGTGAGGATATCCACAATTTCTGCCTGCTTCACCCAGAGATTTTCCTGGCTCTCCAGGGTGTGCTTCATGATTTTCTGATACTCCCGCCGGTCGGCCTGGGCCCGGAGGGACCAGACAGCGGGGCCCTTGCTCCGGTTGAGCAGCCGGTACTGGATGCAGGCCCGGTCGGCGGCTTTAGCCATCTCGCCCCCCAGGGCGTCCAGCTCCCGGACCAGATGGCCCTTCCCCGTGCCCCCGATGGCCGGGTTGCAGGGCATATTGCCCACCGCGTCCAGGTTGACGGTGAAGCAGAGGGTTTTCATCCCCATCCGGGCGGCGGCCAGGGCGGCCTCGATGCCCGCGTGGCCCGCCCCGATGACGGCGATGTCGAATTGTCCGGCAAAATAGGTTTTCATAGACAGCCTTCCTTGATTGGATTCGCCGCATATTTTATCACGGTTTGCGCTCCGGGGCAAGGGGTTGCGGAAACTTGGAAAGTCGGGTAAAATTGCAGGGGCTTACATGATGTAGGGCAAGGGCTCTGCCCTTGCCTGAACAGATCGCCGCCTCTTGGAAGAGGCAAGGGCAGAGCCCTTGCCCTACATGCGGACCGATTTACGGGACAGGAGAATGGAAAATGAACCACGAATATTTTATGGCCGAGGCTCTGCGCCTGGCCCGGGAGGCGGTGGCCGACGGCGACGTGCCGGTGGGCTGCGTGATTGTGAAGGACGGGGAGATCATCGGCCGGGGCCGCAACCGCCGGGAGGCGGACGCGGACGCCACCGCCCACGCGGAGGTGGAGGCCATCCGGGAGGCCTGCGCCCGGCTGGGCAGCTGGCGGCTCCAGGGCTGCACCCTCTACGTCACCCTGGAGCCCTGCCCCATGTGCGCCGGAGCCATTATCAATGCCCGGGTGGAGGAGATCCGCTATGGGGCGAGGGAGGAGAAGTCGGGCTGCTGCGGCTCGGTGCTCAACCTCTTTGAGGAGCGCTTCAACCACCGCCCCCGCATCTACCGGGGCCCCCTGGAGAGGGAGTGCGAGGCGGCGCTCCAGGAATTTTTTCAAGGTCTGCGATGATATTTAAATCTTTTGTAACAACTGGCGTGAACTTTTGTAAAATCTATTGGCTATACTCATACTCGCAAGGCAAGAACATCTTTTCATTCTATCCTCCATTTTGGAAAGGCTGGCGGGTCGCTCCGCTGGCCTTTCTCCCTTTTTGCGGGCTGTCCAATTATTCCAAAAATTTCCCTGTCAGCAGGGGGATATTTAGCGGATTTAATCCTTTTGTAACAACTGGCGTTGGATTTGTTAATAAGTTTCCTGTAATATAAAATCTGCAAGAGACAGTTCGTTTCATTTTAATCCTCTTTTTCAACGGGAAGCCCCGGATACCTTGGAGCAGGTATCCGGGGTTTTTCGTCGTCGCAAGCTACATATCCCTCACTTCCGGCTAAAGAACAAAAAACCGGCCCGGAGAACTTCTCCGGGCCGACTGTATATTTAACAGATTAGCACTTCTCGAAGATGGTGGCAACGCCCATGCCGCCGCCGATGCACAGGGTGGCCAGGCCCTTCTTGGCGTCGTCCCGCTTGGCCAGCTCGTGGAGCAGGGTGACGATGATCCGCGCGCCGGAGGCGCCCACGGGGTGACCCAGGGCGATAGCGCCGCCGTTGACGTTGACCTTGCTCATGTCAAAGTTCAGCTCACGGGCCACGGCGATGGACTGGGCGGCAAAGGCCTCGTTGGCCTCCACCAGGTCCATGTCCTCGATCTTCAGGCCGGCCTTATCCAGGGCCTGACGGGAGGCGGGCACGGGGCCCACGCCCATGATCTTGGGATCCACGCCGCCCTGGCCCCAGCTGACCAGCTTGGCCATGGGCTTCAGGCCGTACTTCTCCACGGCCTCCTTGGAGGCCAGGACGATGGCGGCGGCGCCGTCGTTGATGCCGGAGGCCTGACCGGCGGTCACCCGCTGGACATGCTTCTTGGCGTCGGCCTCGTGGACGCCGGTGAGCTCGAAGGTGTGGACAATCTCATCCTCCACGCCCTCGGGGCCGCAGGGGAAAGCGCCGCGGAGCTTGGCCAGCTTATCCAGGGGGGACAGGCGGGGGAACTCGTCCTTCTTGAATTCCACCATTTCCTTCTTGACCTTAATCATCACGGGGACGATCTCGTCGTCAAACTTGCCGGCCTCCATAGCGTCGGCAGCCTTCTTCTGGGAGTTGTAGCCGAACTCGTCCAGCTCCTCACGGGTGATGCCCCACACGTCGCAGATGTTCTCGGCGGTGGTGCCCATGTGGTAGTTGTTATACACGTCCCACAGGCCGTCCTTAATCATGGTATCCACCATCTTGTTGTCCCCCATGCGGGCGCCCCAGCGGGCGGCGGGGAGGGCGTAGGGGGCGGCGGACATGTTCTCGGTGCCGCCGGCCACGATGATCTCAGCGTCGCCCAGGGCGATGGTCCGGCCGGCCTCGATGACCGACTTCATGCCGGAGCCGCACACCATGCCCACGGTGTAGGCGGGGACGGAGGTGGGGATGCCGGCCTTCAGGCTGGCCTGACGGGCCACGTTCTGGCCCAGGCCGGCGGTGAGGATGCAGCCGAACATGACCTCGTCTACGTTCTCGGGCTTCACGCCGGCCCGGTTCAGGGCCTCCTTGATGACGGTGGCGCCCAGGTCGGCGGCGGGGGTGTCCTTCAGGGACCCGCCGAAGGAGCCGATGGCGGTGCGGCAGCAGTTGACGACGTATACTTCTCTCATGATGTGTGTACCTCCTGAATTTTAATAGGGCGCTCCGGGGAGTGCCCGGGATAACCGCTCTTGCACCTCATTATACCGAAGACCCGGCGAAAATGCAATAAGATTTTCTGGCATTTTGAGGTGGGCCGCAAGCCGCCTCCGGAGGGGCGGGAAAGTGTCCGCCCGGGGCGGACTTCTATACAAATGGTATTTTTGAGGCGAAATAATACACCCGTTAAGGGCCGCTTTTGGGCACTTAACGGGTGAAAAAGGTGCTTTTAAAGGGTGAAAAGGGTGCTGTCCACCGCTGGCGGACAGAGGGGCGGAGGGTAGCCGCCGCTCAGGACTCGGGCCTGTCGAGGGTGTAGCCCTCCGCCCAGATTCCGGTTTTTTCCAGGGCGGCCAGGGTGTGCCTGGCCTGGTCGGTGAAGGCGATGGACAGGGTGCGGTCTATGTTGTAGCCGCCGGGGCTGACCTGGACGGAGCCGGGGCCGTCAGTCCTCTGGTAGGCCGTGACGCTGAAGACCAGCTCGGCGGTATTTCCCAGCGAATCGCGGTCGAAGAGACTGCGCACGCCGATATTGCCCTGGGCGAAGTCGGCCTGCACCGCATCCCACAGCTCCTGGGCGTAGTCGTCCACATAGACATGATAGACCGTCTCGCCTCTGTAGTCGAAGATCTGGTCCAGCCAGGCGCCGGTGAGGCGGCCGTCCTCCAGGAAGGAGTCAAAGTGGTAGGCCAGGGCCACCAGCTCCCGGTTTTCAACGATCTGCTCCATGGCGTGGGTCACGGTACCCGGGACGTTCAGATCTTCGGCAGAGATGGGCACGCCGCGGTAGCGCCGATTCACCTGGCTGCCGTTGGGCAGGCGGTAGAGGAAATCGGCGGAGATATAGTCGCTCTCCGAACTGTAGCCCTGACCCTCGTCGTCCCGGTTGTCCACGATGGCCTGGTGGAGGGCGGAGATCAGCTCCAGCTGGCCGGGGTCGCTGATATCGGCGCTGAGGGTCTGCCCGTGGTCAAAGGGGTAGCCCATGTCGATATTCACCAGCACCGACTCCACCTGGGCGGGGTCGGGCACCCGCTCCACTACGCCGAACAGGTCCAGGAAGCAGGCCAGACACAGGACCAGCATGACAGCGGCCATGGCCGCCGCCCCCCTCCAGGCCTTAAACACCCGGAAGGACTTTTTCAAGAGCATCTCGGCGGCGAAGCAGCCGGTCACCGTCCAGAACAGGATGCAGGGGATGAGGGCGGGCAGCTCCGCCCAGCCGAAGAAGGCGGAGGTGAACATGCCGAAGGCCAGCCCGGCGCAGAAGGACACCCCGTATTTGAACAGGGGCCGGACCAGGGCCACCGACACCACGTCGCCGGCGGTCTCCACATGGCGGCGGCGGTAGACATACAGGGAAATCAGGGCCAGAATGACCCCGATGAGGGCGTAGACGGCGATGACGCCGGGGGCCCGGAGACTGGCCGGCTCGCCCCACCAGTCGGACGCCCGGGACAGTATGATATAGGGGGCGAGGCACTCCACCACCTCCAGCGCCCCGGGGATGCCCGCGTAGCCGTAATAGAACTCGCTGAGCAGGGCGTCTATGAGGAACCACAGGCCGTATGACAGGCAGTTGAGGATGATATAGAAGGCGGGCAGGGCCAGGATGTGGCCGGTGAACATGGCGCAGAAGGCGGCGAAGGAGAAGAAAAACAGGGAGAGACCGCTCTGGGCCAGGGCCAGGATGAGCAGGGGCGGCAGGACCGCGCCCCAGTCCTCCAAGGGCAGGAAGCTGAGCTCCACAATGGCGGCCAGCAGGCAGGCGGCCAGCTGGGGCAGGATGAGCATACTCAGGCCCGCCAGGTACTGGGTGGTGAACAGGGCCTCCCGCCGCATGGGCAGGGCGTGGGTCCAGCAGGCGGAGCGGTGGCTGTACAGGTAGCCGAAGACCGCCATGGCGCACAGCAGGGCGAACAGCAGGGTAAAGGCCAGAAGGGGGCGCAGAAAGTCAGGCAGATGGAGGGCAATGGACAGCAGCCGCCGCTGGGGGGCGCTGTCTAAATAGCGGGAAAAATAGTCGCTGAGCATATTCAGAGGCAGGGCGAACAGCCACATTACCCCCCACAGCCCCCACAGAGGCCAGAAGCGGGCCAGGGTCTTGCGGTAGAGGGGGCCGTTAAAGTACGATGTCGCGGACCGCATAGTCCTCACCTCCCAATTCATAGATAAAGATTTCTTCCAGGGTCAGGGGCAGGGCCTCCATGAGGATGGGGCTGTGTACCGCCATGCGGGTCTTGATCTCCGCCGGGTTGCCCCGTATGATAAGGGTGAACACCCGGCCGATCCGGGAGGTGTGGAGCAGGTTCAGGTCCTTGGGCAGCTCGGGCAGCTCCCCGTCGGCAAAGGCGATCTGGAGTTTTACTACGTTGTCCTGCAAATCGGTGAGGGACCGCTCCAGCAGCACCCTGCCGTGGGACAGGATGCCCACGTGGTCGCACACGTCCTCCAGCTCCCGCAGGTTGTGGGAGGAGACCAGCACGGTGGTCCCCCGCTGGGCCACGTCTCCCATGAGCAGGGTCCACACCTGGCGGCGCATCACCGGGTCCAGACCGTCCACCGGCTCGTCCAGCACCAGCACCTCCGGATTGCAGCACAGGGCCAGCCGGAAGGCGGACTGCTTCTGCATCCCCTTGGACAGCCGGCGGATGGGCTGCTTCTCGTCCACCTCCGGGAAGGCCTCGGCCAGGGCCTCGTACCGCTTCATGTCGAAGTTGGGGTACATCCCCCGGTAGAAGCGCATCATGTCCCGGGTGGAGGCGGAGTTGAAATAGTACAGCTCGTCGGGAATGGCGGCGATCTTGGCCTTTACCGCCGGGTTCTCGTAGACCTGATCGCCGTCGATCAGCACGGAGCCCGAGTCCGGGCGGTAGATGCCCATGATGTGCCGCAGGATGGTGGACTTGCCCGCCCCGTTGGGACCCACCAGCCCGTAGATGGAGCCCCGCTCCGCCGTCATGGTCAGGCCGTCCAGCGCCTTGAAGCTGTCGAAGGTCTTCACCACGTTGATTACCTTAATCATTTGTCTCTCCCCCTTCCAGTGCCCGGATGCGGGCCCAAAGCGCCTCCCCGCCGACCCCCAGGAACAGCAGCTCCCCCGCCGTCTGGTCGAAGGTGTGGAGCAGGTCGTTTTTCCGGCCCTCGTCCACACCCGTGTTGGGCGCGGCGAAGGAGCCTTTTCCAGGGACCGAGTAGACGTAGCCCTCCGCCTCCAAAGCCTCGTAGGCCCGCTGGATGGTGTTGGGGTTGATGGCCAGCGTCCCCGCCATGGTGCGTACCGAGGGCAGCTTCTCCCCCTCCTGGATGACACCGGTGACCATCAGCCGCCGCAGACCGTCCTTCACCTGTTCGTAGATGGGACGGGCGTCCCGATAGTCTAAATTCAGCATAACAGTTCCTCCTTTCTGGATACTGTACTAACTGTATTAGTACACATAGTATATAGTACGGGAGGGAGAAATACAATTAAGAACTTATTAAGATTTTTTAACGGGGAAAAAATCTGTACTATCCTGAGGTTCCATGGTATAATTAAAAAAAATCCAAACATGAGGAGGATGCGTTTATGTATCAGACAATCGGCTTTATCGGCACCGGCAATATGGGGTCCGCCGTGGCCCGGGCGGCGGCCAGAAGTACATTGGCGGAGACGATCCTGCTGTCTAACCGCTCCGCAGCCAAGGCGGAGGCCCTGGCCGCAGAGCTGCCCTGGGCGGTGGTGTCCACCAACGAGGAGATCGCACGCACCGCCCAGCTGATCTTCCTGGGGGTGAAGCCCCAGATGATGGGGCTGGTCCTCTCCCCCCTGGCCGCCATCCTGCGGGAGCGGGAGGACCGCTTCGTGCTGGCCAGCATGGCCGCCGGCCTGGCCTGCGACCGTATCCAGGATATGGTGGACCTGGACTGCCCCGTCATCCGCATGATGCCCAATACCCCCGCCGCCATCGGCGCGGGGGTGGTGCAGTACTGCGGCCGGGGGGTGACCGTGGAGGAGCTGGACGACTTCGCCGCCCTGATCGCCCCCGCCGGACTGGTTGACCCGGTGCCCGAGAGCCTGATGGACGCGGCCAGCGCCGTGTCCGGCTGCGGCCCCGCCTTCGCATACCTGTTCCTGGAGGCCCTGGCCGACGGCGGGGTGGCCTGCGGCCTGCCCCGGGACAAGGCTGTAGCCTACGCCGCCCAGATGCTCGCCGGCTCCGCCCGGATGGTGCTGGAGAGCGGCGGGCACCCCGGCGCCCTCAAGGACGCTGTCTGCTCCCCCGGCGGCACCACCATCCAGGGGGTGCGCACCCTGGAGGAGCGGGGCTTCCGGGCCGCCGCTATGGACGCGGTTATCGCCGCCTATGAGAAGACCCTGAAGCTGCGGTGAAGTAGGGCAAGGGCCCTTGCCCTACAGGACGAAACGCCGCAAAAATCGTAATATAGAAGGAGAATATAACCGTGCGTATTGTAGTGAAAGTGGGCACCTCTACCCTGGCCCACGCCACCGGGCGGCTGAACATCCGCCACGTGGAGGAGCTGGTCAAGGTGCTGTCCGACCTGAAAAACGCGGGCCACGAGATGATTCTGGTGTCCTCCGGGGCCATCGGCATGGGGGTGGGCAAACTGAACCTGCCCGGCCGGCCCGCCGACATGCCCACCAAACAGGCCGCCGCCGCCGTGGGCCAGTGCGAGCTGATGTACACCTACGACAAGCTGTTCTCCCAGTACAACCACACGGTGGCCCAGATCCTCCTCACCGGGGAGGACGTGGACCACGACGACCGGCGGCAGAACTTTGAGAACACCATGGCCCGGCTGCTGGAGCTGGGCGCCCTGCCTATCATCAACGAGAACGACACGGTGGCCACCGCCGAGATCAAGGTGGGGGACAACGACACCCTGGGGGCCATTGTGGCCTGCTCGGTGGGGGCCGACCTGCTGGTCCTCCTCAGCGACATCGAGGGGCTTTACACCGCTGACCCCAGAAAGAACCCCGAGGCCAGGCTCATCCCCACGGTGGAGGCGGTCACCCCCGAGATCCAGGCCCTGGCCGGCGGCAAGGGCAGCGAGCTGGCCACCGGCGGCATGGAGACCAAGCTCCGGGCCGCCAAGATGGTCACCGCCCGGGGCTGCGACATGGTGATTACCAACGGGGAGCACCCCGAACGGCTCTACGACATCGCCGAGGGCAAAGCGGTGGGCACCCGGTTCCTGGGGGTGCGGCCATGAGCCGGGAACAGCTGCGGGAGCTGGCCCGGGAGACGGTGGAGATCAGCCGGGCGGGCCGCTACACCGTGGACGGCCAGGTGATTCTCTTTGACGCCGCCCGGCCCACGGAGCTGTGGACCGCCCAGGACCTGGACCGGCTGGTCCGGGAGACCGTCCGCCCGGCGGAGGGGTCCTCCGCCGCCATTGAGGTCCGGGGAGAGGGGACGGTGGACGCAGTCTTTCGCATGGCGGGCGGGGAGGCCCCCAAAATCGGGGTGCTCAACTTCGCCTCCGCCAAAAACCCGGGGGGCGGCTTCCTCAACGGCTCGGTGGCCCAGGAGGAGTGTCTGGCCTTCTGCTCCAACCTCTACCACACCCAGACCACCGGCCAGGGCCCCCGGTACTATGAGATCAACCGGGCCAACCGGGACCCGGTATACACCGACACCATGCTCATCGGGGACGTGACCTTCTTCCGCACCGCCGGCTATGCCCTGACCGCGGACGCCGTCACCTGCCCGGTGATTACCGCCCCCGCCGTCAATATGGGCATCGTGGTCCGGGACGGGGGGGACAGGGACCGGGCCCGAAGGGTCATGAGGGACCGGATGGAGAAGATTCTGGCCCTCTTCGCCCGCTGGGGCTGCTCCCGGCTGATTTTAGGGGCCTACGGCTGCGGGGTGTTCCGCAACGACCCGGTGGACGTGGCCCGATTCTGGCAGGAGCTGCTGGTTGGAGAGGGCTGGGGCCGGCTGTTTGAACAGGTCTCCTTCTCCATTCTGGAACGGCCCGGCCAGGACGGCAACATCGCCCCCTTCCGCCAGATATTCGGCGGCCCTACAAACATTTGAGGTGACAGATATGACAACACAGGAACTGCTCCAAAGGGCCAGAGCGGCCAAATGGGATATTGCCGCAGCGGACACCGCCGCCAAAAACCGGGCTTTGCTGGCTATGGCCAAGGCCCTGGAGGAGCACAGCGGCGACATTCTGGCCGCCAACCGCCTGGACCTGGAGGCGGCCCGGGGGACCATCTCCGAGGTGATGCTGGATCGGCTGGCCCTCAGCCCCGACCGAATCTCCGGCATGGCCGCCGGACTGCGGGAGGTGGCCGAGCTGCCCGACCCGGTGGGGGCCGTCCTCAGCCGGGTGGAGCGGCCCAACGGGCTGGTGATCGAGAAGACCGCCGTCCCTATGGGGGTGATCGCCATTATCTACGAGTCCCGGCCCAACGTCACCAGCGACGCCGCCGCCCTGGCCCTGAAGGCGGGGTCGGCCTGCGTCCTGCGGGGGGGCAAGGAGGCCCACCGGTCCGCCGCCGCCATTACCGACGCCCTCCGGGAGGGGCTGGCCGCCGCCGGACTGTCCCCCGATGTGCTCCAGCTGGTGGAGGACACCTCCCGGACCTCAGCCAATGAGCTGATGGCCGCCCGGGGACTGGTGGACCTGCTCATCCCCCGGGGGGGCGCGGGCCTTATCCGGGCCTGCGTGGACAACGCCGCCGTCCCCGTGCTGGAGACGGGCACCGGCATCTGCCACGTCTATGTGGACGCCTACGCCGACCTGGACATGGCCCTGGATATTGTGGAAAACGCCAAATGCTCCCGGCCCAGCGTGTGCAACGCCGCCGAGGTCTGCCTGGTCCACCGGGAGGTGGCCGGGGAGTTTCTGCCCAAGCTGAAGGACCGGCTGGAGCACAACCGCTTCGGCCACCCGGTCCAGCTGCGGCTGGACCCGGAAGCGGCCAAGATCATCGACGGCACCCCCGCCGGCCCCGCCGACTTCGACACCGAGTTTCTGGACTACATCCTGGCCGTCAAGGTGGTGGACAGCCTGGAGGAGGCCGTGGACCACATCGCCGCCCACTCCACCGGCCACTCCGAGGCCATTGTCACCGGCGACGAGAGAGCGGCCCACGCCTTCCTGACCCGGGTGGACAGCGCCGCCGTCTACTGGAACGCCTCCACCCGCTTCACCGACGGGGGGGAGTTCGGCCTGGGCTGCGAGATGGGAATTTCTACCCAAAAGCTGCACGCAAGAGGGCCTTTGGGCCTGGGAGAGCTGTGTTCCTTCAAATTTGTGATAAAAGGCCAGGGACAGACCCGGTAAAATTGTAAAAATTTCTCAGATGACATTTTGAGAAAGATAGTGTATGATGTGGGCATGGAAATGACGCAGGGGAGACCCTGTAATTATGAGGAAAGGACTGATTCCAATGAGCTGTTTGAGCCGGAAGCTGCGGGAACGGGAATTTGTTGAGCTGACCAGAGAACTGCTGGACTCCGAGCAGGTGCGGATGATGGGCCGGTGGAAGCACCACGGTCCGGTGACCACCCTGGACCACTCCCTCTTTGTGGCCTTCAGCACCTATCGGGTGGCGCGGATGCTCCATATGGATGTGCGCGCCGCCGTCCGGGGCGCCCTGCTCCACGACCTGTATCTCTATGACTCCAAGGACAGGTCCGCACACCCCGGAAACCAGTGCTTCGATCATCCCCGGTTCGCCGCCCGGAACGCCGCCGCGATTACCTCGCTGAGCGAGAAGGAGCGGAACATCATCCTCTCCCACATGTGGCCCCTGGGGGGCGCTCTGCCCCGCTCGCTGGAGGCCTGGATGGTGGATCTGGTGGACACCATCTGCGCCGGGCTGGAGATGTCTCGGGTCTGCCGGCCCTCCCGGCTCCGGGAGCGGCTTGGGGTGCGTCCGCTGATTCCCGCCGTGTGACCAAGGATAAAACCGCCCTCCCGGAAAACGGAGGGCGGTTTTTGTCAGCTTTGGGTGTTTTTGGGCGGAAAACAGATTTTCTTGCCTTTTTGAAAAATATTCCCGAATGGTGGAAAAATGGAAAATTGTGTGTTATAATGCCTGTGGAACGGTATGTTATTTTGAGGAGGAGAGCGATGAACGATTATTCTGCCCCGCTTCAGGCCAAGCGGGAACAGCTGCTCCAGGCCGGCGTGCTGATGATGGACCCGGCGGCGGTCTATGTGGAGGATGAGGTCACCGTGGGGGCGGGCACCCTGCTCCTGCCCGGCACCATCCTCCGGGGGAGGACGGTCATCGGTCCGGACTGCTGCATCGGCCCCCAGGTGATGCTCACCGACTGCACGGTGGAGGAGGGCTGCACCATCAACGCCTCCCAGTGCGAGGAGAGCACCATTGAGAGGGACTGCCAGATCGGCCCCTACACCCACATCCGCCCCGGCTGCGTGGTGGGGGCGGGGTCCAAGATCGGGGCCTTTGTCCAGCTGAAAAACTGTAATCTGGGCCGGGGCACCAAGATGGCCCACCTGACCTATGTGGGGGACAGCGACGTGGGCGAGGGCTGCAACTTCGGCTGCGGCACCATCACCTGCAACTACGACGGCTTCAAAAAGCACCGCACCACCATCGGCAGCCGCGTGTTTGTGGGGTGCAACACCAATTTCATCCCCCCGGTGACGGTGGGGGACGGCGCCTTCATCGCGGCGGGCACCACGGTGACGGAGGACATCCCGAAGGACGCTATGGCCATCGGCCGGGCCCGCCAGGAGGTCAAGGAGGGCTGGGCGGAGGAGAACCGCCGGAAAAAAGGGAAAAAGTGAGAAAAGGGAAGCACGGAAGGGAACCGAGAGAAAAACGGCCGCGGGCCGATAGAAAAAACGGGAGGATATAGCAAATGATTGCACATGGGAAGGACATCAAGGTTATTACAGGCAACTCAAACCCGGGGCTGGCCAAGGATATCTGCAAGGAGCTGGGAATCCCGCTGGGCAACTCGGAGGTGGGGGCCTTCTCCGATGGGGAGAATTACGCCTCTATCTATGAGACGGTCCGGGGCTCTGACGTGTTTGTGGTCCAGTCCACCTGCTCCTTCGTCAAGGACGCGAAGGCGGGCACCGTCAACGATGCGCTGATGGAGCTGCTGATTATGCTGGACGCCCTGAAACGGGCCTCCGCCGGGCGGATCACCGCCGTGATCCCCTATTTCGGCTACGCACGCCAGGACCGGAAGACCAAGCCCCGTGACCCCATCTCCGCCAAGCTGGTGGCCAACCTGATTACCACCGCTGGCGCCGACCGGGTGCTGACCATGGACCTCCACGCCAACCAAATCCAGGGCTTCTTTGATATCCCGGTGGACAATCTGCTGGGCTCCCCCATCTTTGTGGACTACTTTAACCGCAAGTTTAAGGACGACCGGGAGAACACCATGGTGGTTTCCCCCGATGTGGGCTCGGTGGCCCGGGCCCGGGCCTTCGCCCAGAAGCTGAACATGCCCCTGGCCATTGTGGACAAGCGCCGGCAGAAGGCCAACTCCTCCGAGGTCATGAACATCATCGGCGACGTGGAGGGCAAGCGGGTCATCCTGCTGGATGACATGGTGGACACCGGCGGCTCCCTGTGCCACGCCGCCAAGGCGCTGGTGGAGATCGGCGGGGCAAAGGACGTTACCGCCTGCGCCTCCCACGGCGTGCTCTCCGGCCCCGCCATCCAGCGGATTCAGGACAGCGTGCTGGACGAGGTGGTCTTCCTCAACACCATCCCCGCCAAGCCCGAGGTGAATTGCAGCAAAATCCGCTACATCTCTGTGGCCCACCTCTTCGCTGAGGCCATCAGCCACATCTATATGGAGACCTCCGTGTCTCCCCTGTTCCTGTAAAGCGCGATCCGGCGGGGCGGGCCTTGGCCCGCCCTGTTTTTATGAGGTGAATGCCATGTTTTTCAAAAAGGACGCCGGGGGCGTCGGCTGGCTGCTGGTCTGCCTGGGCAATCCCGGGGATAAGTATGTGAATACCCGGCACAATGTGGGCTTTATGGTGGCCGACGAGGTGGCGGAGCGCCAGGGAAAGCCCATCCAGCGGCTGAGATTTAAGGCGCTGACCAATGTCCTGGCCATTTCCGGGGAAAAGGTGCTGGTGATGAAGCCCGTCACCTATATGAACCTCTCCGGAGAGGCGGTGCGCCAGGCGGTGGATTTTTACAAAATCCCCCCCGACCACGTGCTGGTGGTGTCCGACGACACCGCCCTGCCCGTGGGCCGGCTGCGCATCCGGGTGAAGGGCTCCGCAGGAGGGCACAACGGGCTGAAAAATATCATTCAGCACCTGGGCACCGACCAGTTCCCCAGACTGCGGGTGGGGGTGGGCGAGAAGCCTCACCCCGATTACGACATGGCCGACTGGGTGCTGGGGAAATTCGTGGGGGAGGACAAAAAGGCTATCGACGCCGCCGTCAAACGGGCCGCCGACGCCATCGAGTGCATCCTGGCCCAGGGTATCGACCGGGGTATGGGGAAATTTAATGGATAATAGCGGCCGGCGGGGGTGGCTTGCCCCGCCGGTCATATTTTGACGCTTCCCTAGCTTTGTTTACTTCGTATGTTTTGCTGCGCAAAACGCAATCCTCCGCCCCAGTGTGCGCACTGGGGCACCTCCTTTCAAAAGGAGGCTTTTGGCCCCCTGCGTCTCGCAGCTGCTTCTTTGACAAGCTGAAAAAAGGATGGCTGAATAAGCCATCCTTTTCCGCTATCTTGTGATGATGATTCCCGGCACCGGCTGGTCCAGAAAATAGCGCAGAAGAGCGTGCTCCGCGCCGCCGTCCAGGAGGGCGGCCTCCTCCGCGCCGGCGCGGAGGGCGGACAGACAGCGCTCCAGCAGGGGGACCAGCGCCCCGGAGAATCTGCCGGAGGCCAGCAGCTCCTCCGCGCGCCTGACGTCCATGGGGCCCGGACCCGGGGCGCCCAGCTCCCCCGCCGGGACGAGACACACCAGATAGTCGGCCTCCCCCGGCCCGGTCAGGTCCACCTCCATGCCCACTGTCCGCAGAGCGTCGGCATCCTGACACAGGTCCTCTCCGGTGAGGGGGCTCCAGACCGCCGCCCTCTTTCCCCGGTATTGCTTCAGGGCGGGCAGAAGGTCCAGCAGACCGCGGACCTTGACCAGGCTGTCCAGCCCCCGGGCCCCGTCGTACTCCCGCAGAAAGCTCTGGACATATTCCGCATCGGTGGGGGTCTCCACATATTCGTTGCCCCGCTTCTGGTAGGTCTCGTCCCCCTTGCCCGCCACGAGAAGTATGGTGGGCTCCCGGCAGCCCAGGACCGCCTGGCGGATGGCCTCGCCCCGGTTGAGCTGGATGGCGCAGGGACAGCCCTGCTCCTCCACATAGGAGGCGATCTCCTGGCAGATGGACAGGGTGTCCTCTTCGCCGCTGTCGTCCTCGGTGACGTATACCAGGTCGGAATACCGGCCGCCGATCTCCCCCAGGTCCTTCCGGCGGTCCAGGGCCTTGTCCCCCACGCTGCCGAAGACCGAGACCAGCCGCCGGCCCGGGTACTCCTCCCGGGCGGAGCGGCACAGGCTCTCGAAGGACATGCGGTTGTGGGCGAAGTCCACAATGGCGGTCACCGTCCCGTCGGCGCTGGAGTAGACCTCCATCCGGCCGGGGACCCGGGCCCGCTCCAGACCCGCGTAGATGTGCCGCTGGGGAATTTGCAGCCCCTCGCATACGGCGATGGCCGCCAGGGCGTTTTCCACGTTGAACAGCCCCGGCATGGTCAACCGGAACTCCCGGGTGTACCGCCGTGTGCGGACCTGAAACAGGATGTCCTCCCCGCGCTTGCGCACCTGGGAGGCGTAGACATCCGCCTGGTCGTCCCGCCGGGAGAAGGTATACAGCGGACGGCCCGCCGCACGGGCCGCCGCCACCACCCGGCCGGCGTGGTCACAGTCCAGATTGACGCAGTTGACCGCCCCCTGCCGGAAGATTCGCAGCTTGGAGGTGAAATAGTCCTCAAAATCCGGGTGCTCGATGGGAGAGATATGGTCGGCGCCGATGTTGAGAAAGACGGCGGCGGCAAAGTCGGCGCACAGTGTGCGGTGGTACTTCAGCGCCTGGCTGGAGGCCTCCATCACCAGGTACTCCATGCCCGACCGGACCGCGTGGGCCAGGTGGCGCTGGAGCTCCAGGGGCTCCGGGGTGGTGATGTGGGACTCGAAGCGCTCCACCCCGTCGCAGGTCTCGATGGAGGAGATCAGGCCGCACTCCACCCCCCCGGTCTCAGCCATGCAGGCGTCCAGGATGGATTTCAGATAGTAGGCGGTGGTGGTCTTGCCCTTGGTGCCCGTCAGGGCGATGACCTTCAGCCTGCCGGAGGGGTGGCCGTAAAACAGATCGGCCAGGGGGGCGATGGTCAGCCGCATGTCGGACACCTGGACGCAGGGCAGGTCCACCTCCGGGTAGGGGTGCTGGCTCACATAGGCAATGGCACCCCGGTCTCGGGCCATTTTTAAAAATTCCACCCTGAAGTGGGCCCCCTTGCACAGAAACAGGGCGCCGGGCACCACCTCCCGGGAGTCGTAGGACACCAGCTCCACCGGGGCGGACCGGTCCAGCTCCGCCGGAACCGGGGCGGCCAGCAGATTTCGCTCCTCCAGCAGGGCGATGTAGTCGTTAAGGGGTTGTCTCATAAAAAGCACCTCAAAAGTACATGGACTCCGGGTCGGGCTCCTCCCACCGGAGTCCGTGATACAGCTCCCCGGTCCTGGCGAAGTGCAGGACGCACTCCGCCGCCAGATTCAGGTCGTCCAGAGCGTGGCGTTTGAGAACCGGGGACTGTCCGCCGATTTCCACCGGGGCCAGCTCCGCGCTGTCGTATCTGTCGTTGACGGGGAGCATTATGTGGGCTTCCCCCTCCTCGTCCCAGGTGTTGAGGGCGAGGGCGGCCCAGCCCTTCTCCATGTCGCCGGAGAGAAAATCCCCGCCGTCCTCCCCGTACTCGTCCAGGGACAGCAGGAAGGAGAAGGCTTTGCCAGCCCGGATCTTGTTCAAAAGCTGGTCCACGACCTCACGGGTGATCTCCCCGCCGGTATATTCCCGGCCGGCAAAGTCCAGATAGCGGACGGCGAAGGCGGAAGAATCCATAAAAATAACTCCGATCTGTATTATTTGATGAAAATATGCCGCAGAGGCTTGTGACAGGCCTCTACCGCACGCTCGGCCAGGACGGCCATGGCGTCGGTGTAGTAGGGAGGCAGGTGGTGCTTGTCGGCGAAGACCGACAGCTCAGTGCAGGCCAACACCCCGCAGTCACACCCCTGGGCCAGCAGGTCCTCGTGGATGGCGGCAAATTTCTGGGGGTCGCCGTCCCGGCCCGCCTTCACGTCGTCGTAGATGAGGGACATGACCAGCTCCTGGGCCTGCGTCGAGGGGACCACCGCCTCAATTCCGGCGGCGGAAAATTCCTTCTGGTATAATCCAGTCTGAATAGTACCATCTGTAGCCAGAATTCCGGGGCGCTTCAGCCCCTGGGCCGCCAGAAGACGGGCGGTCTCCCGGATCATGTGGAGGATGGGGATGCCGATCTCCTCCTGCACCCGGTCCAGAAAAAAGTGGGACGTGTTGCAGGGGACGGCGATGCAGGTGCACCCCGCCCCCTCCAGCAGACGGGCGTCGGCCAGCAGCCGCCGGTACACCCCCTCCCGGGCCTCTCCCCCGCTGAGAATGGCGGAGGTCCGGTCGGGCATCTCGCTGTCGGACAGGATCAGGGCGTTGACATGCTCCTGATCCGTTTGGGCGTCGGTGCGGTCGATGACAAATTGATAGAAGGTATTGGTGGCCTGGGGGCCCATCCCCCCCAGAACGCCGAGACGGTACTGCATCATGGATCACTCCTCGGCGGGCACCTTGTTGTACCGGTCAAACCGTTTGATGTTGCCCAGGTGGTTTTTGCACACCCGCAGGCGGCGCTTCAGGGAGCTGTCCCCGGCGTAGACCAGGGAGTGGTGGTCCGCCCCGGCCTTGATAAGCTGGCGCATCTCGGCGTGGTACTTTTTCGGGGTGAACTTGAAGGCCACCCTTTTGGGCACCATCCGCCACAGAGAGCGCTCCTTCACCATCTGGAAGGGCAGCTCCTTCCCCTCCACCAGGTCCTCCACCAGCAGCCTGGCGATGCTGTGCCCCGAGCCGGTGACATAGTAGTTGCTCCGGCCCTGCCGGCAGTTGATCTCAAAGGCCTTGTATCTGCCGTCCCGCCGGTCGTACTTGATATCGAAGTTGGAGAAGCCCACATAGTTCAGAGCCTCCAGCAGGCCCTTTATTTTCAGCTCCAGCTCCTCACAGCACTCGGTGAGGATGACCGCGTGGTTGCCGATGCCGTGGGGGGAGTGCTCCTCCAGCAGCACGTGGCCCAGGCACATGGTGGTCACCCGGGCGTTCCGGTCGGAGTAGCTGGTGAGCACCCGCATGTAGCTGTCGTCGCCGGGGATGAACTCCTGGAGAATCATGTGGTTCTCATAGCCGGCGGCGTAGACGTGGTCCAGGCTCTCCAGCAGCTCCTCCCAGCTCTGGCAGATGTACACCTTGGCCAGGGAGTGGTCCCCGGTGGCCCAGTAGGTGACGCTCTCGGCGGGCTTGGCGATGTAGGGCGGGCCCCAGGGCAGGGTGAAGTCGTGGCCCATGGACTTGTCATAGATGAAGGTGGCCGGGTGGTCGATGCCGTACTGGTCGCACAGCTTGTAGAACTCCTCCTTGTTGATGAGGCGGTCCAGCAGGCCGGCGTCGATATAGGGGGCGATCACGTTGTCCGGCAGGCTGTCCCGGCAGTGGGCCGCCATCTGGACGTAGTTGTCCCCGCAGCCCAGCAGGATGATCTTCTTATCGGGAAACTCCTCCGCCACCGCCTGGGCGTTGCGGCGGAAGGCGGTTATGTCCTCGTTGTCGGGACACACCCGGTAGTCGATGATGGCGCTGTCATGGCAGGGAAAGGAGGGGTACTTGCCATAGGCTACGGTGCGGATGCCATAGGCCTCGTGAAAGGCCCGGGCCACGCTGTATACGTTGATGTCGCCGCCGAAGACCAGCGGCTGGAAGGGGTGGTTGTTGGACATAAGAAAAACCTCTTTCGTAATGTAGGGCAAGGGCTCTGCCCTTGCCTCTGCTAGGTTGGCATTTCTGTTACAAGGCAAGGGCTGTCATGAGCAGCAGGTTCAGCGAAATTCCCGGGTGAAGCCCCGGGCAAAGAGAGGGTCGATGTCGAAGGTGGCCAGGTCGCCGGCGGAGCACTTCAGGTTGGTGACATTGAGCATCGTCTCGGTGGCCCCCACAGAGCCGATGACCCGGGCCCGCTGGTCGCCGATCCGGACGGTGCGCTTTTTATTTCTCCGCCACAGGGACCACAGTGCCCAGAAGGAGGTCTCCCGGGGGCGGGTGACCCCGAAGCCGTTCTGGTAGCCCACGGGCAGCACGGCCACCCGGGTGGTCTTCTTCAGGACAACGGGCTTGTCGGTTCCCACCGTGTGGCCCTTGGGCAGCCAGCGGACCTCGGCCAGAGGGACCTCGCCGCAGCCCACCGTGCGCAGCCGGTCGTCCCGGGTGCGGCGGCACCGGCCCAGGATGGCCGAGCCCGCACGCACGCCGTCCAGCCGGGCCCCGTCGTTGTGGAGGAGGGCGAAGGAGCCCGCGGCGTGGACGACGCCCGTCTCGAAGCCCGCGGCGTGGATGGCATCCAGCACCTGGTGGAACTGCTCCAGCTGGTGGACGGCCTCCGGGTCTTTGGCCCGGACGGCGTGCAGCTGGGTGTAGATGCCCTCCAGCGCTACGTTGGGCAGGGAGCGGTAGGCCAGAAGAATCTTCTCCGGCTCGCTCACCAGAAAGCCCCCGAAGCCCATCCCCGTGTCCAGCTGGATGTGGGCGCAGGCCACGGTGGAGCGGTTCTCCGCCAGAGCGTTGAGGGCCAGCCCTGTGTCTACCGAGGAGATGGTGCATACCACGTTCAGGTCCACCAGACGCTCCAGCTCCTCCCGGTCGGTGGTGGAGCGGAGCATGAGAATCTCCTCGTCCTCAAAGCCGGCCTGGCGCAGCTTCTCCGCCTCCTTTACGTCGTACACGGCAAAGCGGCCGATGCCCTCCGCCCGCAGCAGCTGGGCCATGGGCACAATGCCCGCCCCGCCCCCGTCGCCGGTGAGCACCCCGTAGATGACCGCCCCCGCCGCCCGCTCCTTGATGACGGACAGGTTGTGCTTGACCGCGGCCTTGTCGATAACCAGCTTGCGCATATAAGGATAGCCCCCTTCTGTCTCTTGGGATATTCCTAGCTTACCCATTCCGGCACCGCCGCCATACAGGCGGCACACCAATTCATCCTATTTTACCACTCCTTGGGAGAAATAGCAATGGAAAAGCGACGGCGTTCTCCCGGCATATCCCGCCGGTCCCCGGCATAGGATGGGTACAACAAGGTTACGCAGGATAAGGAGTGGTACTTATGAGGGGTAAAGGGACAGGCCGGCAGATTCTGCGCCGGGGGGTGGCTCTGGGTCTGGTGCTGGTGGCCGCCTGGGGGGTGAGCCTGACGGCCGACCTGAGCGGTGTGGGCGGGCGGCTGGCCGCTCTGGGGGGTAAGCCGGCCGTCGCCCTGCTGACTGCTCAGCTGGGGGAGCTGCCCGGTGAGGTGCGGGGGCTGACCGGCTGGGGCAGGCTGCTGCTGCGGGGGTCCCCCCTGCTCCGGCTGGGGGAGGAGGCGGTGCTGGAGCCGGGAGACAGCCAGGGACCGGAGGGGCCCGGCTCACCGCCGCCGGAGCCAGCGGACAGGGACGACGAGGAGGAGCCCGACCTGCAGCCCGCCGACCAGGGAGAGGGCATCGTCGAGATGACCGGCCAGGGCAAGGAGGGCAGCAAGTATCTGGCCGACGGCGGGGTGTATGTCTACAACCGCACCGAATGGGAGCTGGACGCCTCCGTGCTCGGGGAGGGGACGGTGGACACCGTTCTGGGCGAGGGGCCCCAGATTTTGATTGTCCACACCCACGGCAGCGAGTCCTACTCCATGACCGACGGCGATACCTACGAGGAGAGCGACCCCTACCGCACCACAGACTGCGCCCACAACGTGGTCCGGGTGGGCGAGGAGATGGCCACCGTGTTCCGGGCCTATGGATTCCAGGTGGTCCATGACACCACCCTGTTTGACTACCCCTCCTACAACGGGGCCTACGACCGGTCCTGTGGGGCGGTGGAGCGGTGGCTGGAGCAGTACCCCACCATCCGGGTGATTCTGGACGTCCACCGGGACGCGTTGGTGGGGGCCGAGGGGGAGATCTACAAAATGGTCTCTCAGGAGGCGGGAGAGAAGGTGGCCCAGGTGATGATGGTGCTGGGCACCGACGCCGGCGGGGCCGAGCACCCCCGCTGGAAGGATAATCTGGCCTTCGCCCTCCGGCTGCAGAGGAATCTGGTGAAGGGATACGCCAGCCTGGTCCGGCCTACCGTCCTGCGCACCAGCCGCTATAATCAGCACCTGTCCCCCTGCTCCATCCTGGTGGAGGTGGGAGGCCACGGCAATTCCCTGTCCGAGGCCATCGCCGGCGGCCGGCTGTGGGCGGACAACGTGGCCCGCACCCTGCTGGAGATGAGAGAGGAGAACCAGAGCGGCTCCTGAGCACAGGAGCCGCCTGGTTTTTCAAATCTCCTTGCCTTCCGTCCGGTCCTATGTTAAAATAGAAGGAAATTTGGACGGGAAGGAGGGGGAAATATGGGCCGGACCGGGAAAATTCAAAATGTCCTGCGGCTGATGCGGCCCAGGCACTATATCAAAAACCTCCTCATCCTGGTCTCCGTCACCTTCGACCGGAACCTGTTCCGCCCCGCCGTGCTGGCCCAGGCCCTGCTGGGCTTCGGGGCCTTCTGCCTGCTGGCCTCGGCGGTGTATGTGCTCAACGACATCCGGGATGTGGAGGCCGACCGGCAGCATGAGATCAAACGCGCCCGGCCCATCGCCTCCGGGGCGGTGGCCATCCCGGAGGCCTGGGGGCTGGCGGCCCTCCTGCTGGCCGCCTCGCTGGCCGTCCAGCTGGCGGCGTTCGGCAACCGGGGGAACAGCCTGCTCCTGATGCTGGCCTACTTTGCCGTCAATCTGGGCTACAGCCTGGGGCTGAAGCACGTCCCCTTTCTGGATATCGTGCTGCTGGTGATGGGCTTTGTCCTCCGGGTGGTCTACGGCGCAGCCATTGTGGGCTCCAGTACCTCCGCCTGGGTCTATCTGACGGTGTTTGCCCTGTCCTTCTACCTGGGGCTGGGCAAGCGGCGCAATGAGCTGGCCAGACTCCCCCAGGGGGGCGGGGCCACCCGCCGGGTGCTCCAGTATTACTCCTATGAGTTTTTGGACAAGTTCATGTATCTGTGCCTCACCCTGGCCGTCACCTTTTATGCCCTGTGGAGCGCCGATGAGGAGGTCGCCGCCAAGTACGGCACCGATAAGCTGATCTGGACAGTGCCGATGGTGATTATTATTTTGATGAAGTACAGCGCGGACATCGAATCCAGCTCCTACGGCGACCCGGTGGACGTGATTTCCCAGGACAAGGTTCTGCTGGGCCTGTGCGTGCTCTTCGGGCTGGCCATGGTGGGGCTGATCTATCTGCCCGGGCTGTGATGGGAATCGAGGTTTGTATGAGATCGGAAAAAAGACGTCTGCCGGTAGGCATCGCCCTGATGCTTGCCTCCGCCCTGCTCACCTGCTGCGGGCAGCTGTGCTGGAAGCTGTCCGCCAGGGGAGGCTCCCCCCTGTTTCTGCTGGCCGGCTTCGGCCTCTACGGCTGCGGCGCCCTGCTGATGATGGCCGCCCTGCGTTTTGGAGAGCTGTCGGTGCTCCACCCTATGCTCAGCGCCGGCTACGCCCTGTCCGTGGTGCTGGGCGCCCTGGTGCTGGAGGAGGAGATTACCGGCAGCAAGCTGCTGGGAATCGCCGTGATTACCGCCGGGCTGGTGTGTCTGAGCACCTCGAAGGGGCAGAGATGATCTGGCTGGGCGTGCTGGCCATGACCCTCGTTGGGGCCGCGGGGGCCTTTTTCCTCAAGGCGGGGATGGACCGGGTGGACGGGCTGAGGTCCCTGTTTAAAAATTACAGGCTGTACCTGGGCGGGGCCTGCTATCTCACAGGGGCGGGGCTGAATGTTCTGCTGCTGCGCCGGATGGACTACTCGGTGCTCTACCCCATGACCGCCCTGACCTATGTGTGGTCCATGGGGCTGTCGGCCGCCCTGCTGGGAGAGCGGTTGACAGGGCGGAAATTGGCGGGCGTAGCCGCCATTTTGGCGGGTATGCTGATCCTGTCCAGATGAATCACTGTGAAAATTTAAGGAAAACCATTGACAGGCCAAAAAAAATGTGGTAATATCCTTAAGCTGATGTGAGAGGAAACGCCGTCCATGCGGGTGTAGTTCAATGGTAGAATCCCAGCCTTCCAAGCTGGTCGCGTGGGTTCGATTCCCATCACCCGCTCCAGCGTCGCCGCAAACTCCATATCCCTCGCTTCCGCTGTTTGGCGAAAGCTCGCTCATTCCGCGCGGCTCCTTTCCAAATCGGACCCGCCAGGCTGGGCTCCGATTTGGGCGGGGACGAGAAACGCGCCTGTAGCTCAGGTGGATAGAGCAACTGCCTTCTAAGCAGTGGGCCGGGGGTTCGAGTCCCTCCAGGCGTGCCAGCCGGCTTCAGGTGTATCGGCACATCAGTCATATGGTGGGTGTAGCTCAGTTGGTTAGAGCACCGGATTGTGGTTCCGGGTGTCGAGGGTTCGAGTCCCTTTACCCACCCCACATGAAGGCGGAGGGGCCGGAGCTTCTGCTCCGGCCCCAGCCTTTCACCCATACAGGGGTGTAGCCAAGTGGTAAGGCAAGGGACTTTGACTCCCTCATCCGCTGGTTCGAGTCCAGCCATCCCTGCCACGTCGTTGAGGCGCTTTGCCGGATACCCCGCCGCCGGTCCCATCCAAAACGGAATCGCTCGGGTTCCGTTTTGGGACATGGGTGCGCGCCCTTTGTCGCCTGAATATGTGTATATGACCCGTTAGCTCAGCCGGTAGAGCAACTGCCTTTTAAGCCGTGGGTCCGGGGTTCGAATCCCCGACGGGTCACCACGTCGGAGCAAGCTACATATCGCTTGCTCCGACTTTTTCCAAAGTCAGAGCGCGCTCATTGCGCTGCTCCTCCTTTCCAAATCGAACCCGCTTCGCTGGGCTTCGATTTGGTTTTGGACGCAATTTCGAAAGAAAATCGATTTTAACCACTTACTCCACGCCGGAGCAAAGTCCGCTTTGCTCCGGCGATTTTTTTAAATCGCCATCCGCTCCGCTCCCTTATTTTTATAAGACAATGGAAACAGCCTCCGCCGAAAAGGCGGAGGCTGTTCTGTGTTCCGATCAGATGATGCTCAGAGCCAGGGTGATGATGATCCAGAGGATGGCGACCCACTTGGTCATCTTGGCCAGCTTGGCATCCAGGCTCTTGGCCTTGTTCTTGGACAGGAAGGTATCAGCGCCGCCGGCGATGGCACCGGACAGACCGGCGCTCTTGCCGGACTGGAGCATAACCACAGCGATGACGGCCAGACCGCACAGGACCTGGATGATGGTGAGAATCAGATTCAGCGTATTCATGTTACTCGTTCCTTTCAAGGCCCGCGGGCCGGTAATTGACTGGTTTGCGGAAAAATTCGGGAGTGCCGATAAGTATATCACAATGTTCCCCCGATTGCAAGAGGCAAATTTCACGCGCCCGAGGGGACAAATTTCACGCGCCCGAGGGGAAAATTCGGAAAAGCCTGCTTCCGGTCAGACCTTCAGCACAAAAATGTGGGAGTCGAAGTCCCGGGCGGGGGGCTCGTCGGGCTGGCGCTCGCCGGCGGCGCTGTCGGTGGTGAGCAGCCCCACCTCCATCAGCTCGTCGCCGAAGTGCTCGGAGCCGCCGTCCACGGTGTAGCGCAGGCTCGGGTCCAGACCCCGCAGGCGCACCCGCCGGTAGGGGCCGTTGACCTCGTTGAGGACCTTGTACCAGCCCACCAGGGCGGTGCGCCGGTCGGGGCTCACCACCATCCAGGCGGTGAAATTCCCCTCGAAAGGGGAGAGCAGGCGGTAGAAGTCGCCGAACTGGATGACCTGCCGGTACTCCTTCATAAAGGCGATCTGCTCCCGCACCTGGGCCCGCTCCTCCGGGGTGAGGCGGTTCAGGTCCAGCTCGTAGCCGAAGGTGCCGAAGGCGGCCACGTTGGCCCGGGTGGACAGGGGGGTGAGGCGGTTGACCTGGTGGTTGGGCACCGCGGACACATGGGCGCCGATGGAGCTGAGCGGGTAGCAGAAGGAGGTGCCGTATTGAATCTTCTGCCGCTCCACCCCGTCGGAGTCATCTGAGGTCCAGCACTGGGGGGCGTAGTACAGCATTCCGGGGTCAAACCGCCCGCCGCCGGAGGCGCAGGATTCGAAGAGAATGTGGGGGAAGCGGCGGGTCAGCCGGTCGTAGAGGTCATAGACCCCCAGGATATAGCGGTGCATGACCTCGCCCTGCCGGTCGGGGGGCAGAGCCGCGGAATAGACCTCGGTCATGCTGCGGTTCATGTCCCACTTGACATAAGAAACCTTGGCCTGGGAGAGAATTTTGGACATCTGTTCATAGATGTTGTCCACCACCTCTGTTCGGGAGAAGTCCAGCACAAGCTGGTTTCGGCCCAAAGAGGCGCGGCGGCCCGGGGTCTGGAGGACCCAGTCCGGGTGGGCGCGGAAGAGCTGGGAGTCCCGGTTTGCCATCTCCGGCTCAAACCACAGGCCGAATTGCATCCCCAGGGCCTCGATGCGCTCGGCCAGGCGGGTGACGCCGCCGGGCAGCCGGTCCGGGTTGGGCGTCCAGTCCCCCAGGCCGGCGGAGTCGCTGCACCGGGCGCCAAACCAGCCGTCGTCCAGGACGAAGAGCTCCACCCCGTCCTCCCGGGCGGCCCGGGCGATGGTCACCAGCTTGTCCTCGGTGAAATCGAAATAGGTGGCCTCCCAGTTGTTGATGAGAATGGGGCGGGGCCGGTCGCGCCACTGGCCCCGGGCCAGCCGGGTGCGGTAGAGCCGGTGGAAGGCGCGGCTCATGTCCCCCATGCCCTGGCCGGACCAGACCACAACCGCCTCGGGGGTCTGGAAGCTCTCCCCCGGCGCCAGCTTCCAGTCGAAGCCGAAGGGGTTGATGCCCAGCGTGACCCGGGTGGTGTCCCAGGGGTCTACCTCCGCCCGGGCCAGGAAATTCCCGGAGTAGAGAAGGGAGAAGCCCATCACCTCGCCGCTGTCCTCGCCAGTCCCCGGGCGGCGGAGCATGATAAAGGGGTTGTGGCTGTGGGAGGAGTGACCGCGGGTGGACTCCACCGACTGAATCCCCTGCTCCAGCCGCCGCACCTTCATGTGCCGCTCCCGGGACCAGGCGCCGGAGAAGTGGATGAGCTCATAGCCGCTGTCGGGCAGGTCCAGAGACAGGCTCATGGCGGTGGTCAGATGGAGGTCCTGCCCGCCCTCGTTGACCAGACGGGCGGAGCGGGCCAGGGCGGGCAGGTCGCGGAACAGGGTGTAGCTGAGGAGGAGTGTGACCTTCAGCAGCGGGTCCCTCAGGCAGACGGTGAGGGTCTCCCCCTCGCCTGCCTCCTCGCAGTAGGTGGCGGGCAGGCCGGCCAGGCCGGGCTTGCCGGGGGTGACAGTGTGGGACTGGTAGACAAAGGAGGCAATCCGGCTGCCGTTGGGCTGGACCAGCTCCACCGCCGGGCGGCGGAAATCGGTGGTTCCATAGACGGGATACTCCTGGAGGCAGTGCTCCAGAGAGAAGCGCTTGTCCCCCTCGAAGACACAGGCCGACATGGGCCGGGGGTGCATCTCCAGCAGGTGATCGAAGCTCTCCCGGTCCCGGATGGCCCGGCCGAAGTAGAGCTGGCCCAGGCTCCCGTCTGGGAGCACCTTCATCAGGTAGCTGATTTGGCCGTTGGTCAGGTGAAAGGTCTGGGTGTTCTCGTGGAAGAGGATGCTCATGGGGTGTTCTCCTTAAAAATGATATTGTGGGCCGCCTCAGCCGCTGTCCTTTTCTATCAGCTGCCAGGGGACTACCTCGGACTGGCAGTCCTCCCCCTGGAGCAGGCGCAGCATCAGGCTGGCGGCCAGCTCCCCCAGGTTTCGGGAGCCGTGGGACAGAGAGGTGAGGCGCACCGGGGCCAGCTCGCTGTACTGGCTGTTGTCAAAGCTGACCACGGCCATCTCCTCCGGGACGCGCACCCCCCGCTTTTTCAGGTGGGTGACGACGCGGATGGCCACCTCGTCGTTGTAGCAGACAAGGGCGGAGCAGCCGGAAAAGCCGTCCAGAATGGAGTCTAAAAAGGCCTCGGAGTGGAAGGATTTTCTGGCCTCGGTGTTGTACCAGCAGATTTGTCCGTCCTCCATGGGGAGGCCCAGGTCCCGGAGGGCCTCGGCGTAGCCGGCATAGCGCAGGGTGCCCTGTATGTCGTCTATCTTGAAGATGCCGGCGATGTTCTGGTGGCCCTTCCGGTGGAGATGCTCCACCAGCAGCTTTCCGCCGCCGTAGTTGTCGGCCAGCACCGACGGGATGTTGGACAGCTCGGGGTAGGTGCCGTTGATGAAGACCAGGCGGATCCCCCGCTGGATCAGCTTCTGGTACAGGTCCAGGTTGGGGTTGGGCAGGGCCGTCTTGCTCCCCTCCACCAGGACCCCGTCCAGCTCCTTCATGGTGAGCAGGGTCTGGAGAATCTTGCGCTCGGTGGACACCTGGTTCTGGGTGGCGAAGAGGAGCGGGGCGCTGCTGTTGGCCGTGAGGACGGCCTCCATGCCCTGGAGGATGCCCGGAAAGATGTAGTCGCTGATGTAGGTGGTGACCACGGCGACGGTGCAGTTGAGCAGGGCCTCCGGCTCCGAACGCTCCCGCAGGTGGGAGCCGCTGCCCTGCCGGCGGGTAATCAGCCCCTCGTCCTCCAGCACGGAGAGGGCCCGGCGGACCGTCTGCCGGCTGATCTGAAAACGCTGACAGAGCAGCTGCTCCGTGGGGAGCAGCTGCTTGCCGCTGTAGAGGCCATTTTCAATTTCCTGCCGCAGGGAGCTGGCGATGGACTGGTATTTTGGCGCCATAGGCAAGACCCTCCCGGGGAGAGATTTTTCTGTGGCTCGGCGGGCCGCGGACGCGGTCCTTGTCGATATTATAGCATATCCGCCGGATTGGTACAACCAAAAATAATTTGTCTGTATTTGTCCGGGAGACCGGCTCCGGAGAAGGGGCGGGAGGCGGCTGCGGGCCGCCTTTTGCACAAGTCCGGAGGAGGAACGGAGGGATAATTTATGGAAATTTGTACAGGTTGCAAAAAAGAATGGGGACAAAAATATATTTTGTGCAAAATGACGTGTGTTTGGGCGGGCGGGGAATAATCCAGAGGAGGAAAAATGGGCGGAAAAAGTTTTGGATATACTCCAACAAGCTGGAGTATTATTACTTTTTAATGGAAAAGTAATAATTTGTATTCAAAAATAGACGAAAATGCTTAAATTTGTATTGTTTATTTCTTGGAAAATGCAAAAATGAAGTACAAATTATTGACGCAGGAGCATACAAATGCTATACTGAGGTCAGCTTCAAACCTTTGGCACTAATTTTAGAAAGTGAGGAAATGAAATGAAAAAGATTCTTGGCATTGCTCTGGCCGCGGCGCTGTCCCTGTCCATGGTGGCCTGCGGAAACAACAGCACCCCTCCCGCCGACAAGTCCAATCCTCCCGCCAACAACAGCGGCGCCTCCACAAGTGATCCCGCCCCCGCGCCCAGCGACGAGCTGATTACTGTGGGTGTTATCAACAACGACCCCAACGAGTCCGGCTACCGCACCGCCAACGACGCCGCCATGCGCTCCACCTTCACCGAGGAGAACGGCTACAAGGCCACCTTCTTCAACAACAACGACGCGGCCCAGCAGATCGCCACCGCTCAGCAGATGATCCAGGACGAGGTGGACTTCCTGCTCCTCTCCCCCGCCGCCACCACCGGCTGGGACACCGTCCTCCAGGACGCCAAGGACGCCGGCACCCAGATCATCCTCTTTGACCGTATGCTGGAGGCCGACGAGAGCATGTACGCCGCCGCTGTCGTCTCCGACATGCCCGCCGAGGGCGTGACCGCCGTGAACTGGCTGGCCGACCAGGGTCTGGAGGAGTACAACATCATCCACATCCAGGGCCTGATGGGCTCCGACGCCCAGCTGGGCCGCACCGGCGCTCTGGACGAGAAGGTAGCCGCCGAGGCCAACTGGAACTATGTCACCCAGCAGACCGCCTCCTGGGATGAGGAGACCGCCCGCACCATCACCCAGTCCGTCATCGACTCCGGCAAGTCCTTCAACGTGATCTACGCCGAGAACAACGGCATGGCCCGGGGCGCTGTGGCCGCTCTGGATGCCAACGGCATCACCCACGGCAAGGACGGCGAAGTGATCGTCATGGGCTTCGACAGCGACAAGTGGGCCATGGAAGCCGTCCTGGAGGGCAGCTGGAACTACATGGGCCTGTGCAACCCCATGCAGGCTGAGACCGTTGACAGCATCATCAAGGACCTGATGGCCGGCAAGGCGCCCGCGGAGAAGAAGATCTTCACCCCCGAGCGGGGCTTCGACGCCGCCACCATCACCCAGGAGGATGTGGACACCTACGGCACCTGATCGAGGACTTACATAGCGAACAGCATTACGTGATCCGACACGCGGCGCGGCATGTCAGCCGCGCCGCGTGTTATTCTTAATCTGACAAGAATGGAGGCGTATCCCTATGCAGGAAGGCGCAGTATTGGAAATGCGCGGTATCTGCAAGTACTTCCCCGGCGTGCGCGCCCTTCAGGATGTGGACTTCACCCTGCGGGAGGGGGAAATTCATGCCCTGATGGGGGAAAACGGCGCGGGCAAGTCCACCCTGATTAAGGTGCTTACCGGCGTGTACCCCAAGGACGGGGGCGAGGTCCACATTCGGGGCGTTGAGGGCGCCGCGGTCATCCGCTCCCCCCAGGACGCCCAGAACGCCGGCATCAGCACCGTCTATCAGGAGATTACCCTGTGCCCCAACCTGACGGTGGCGGAGAATATGTACATCGGCCGCACCAAGGGGGCCGTGACGAACTGGAAGCAGATGAACAGCGGGGCGGGGAAGATCCTCACCGCCCTGGGCATCCCCGCCAGCCCCAGGCAGCAGCTGGGCTCCTGCTCCATCGCCGTGCAGCAGATGGTGGCCATCGCCCGGGCGGTGGATATGGAGTGCAAGGTGCTCATTCTGGATGAGCCCACCTCCTCCCTGGATGAGCAGGAGGTGGTGAAGCTCTTCGGCCTGATGCGGGACCTGAAGGCCAAAGGGGTGGGCATCATCTTCGTCACCCACTTTCTGGAACAGGTCTATGAGGTCTGCGACCGGATTACCGTCCTCCGGGACGGCCAGCTGGTGGGCGAGTATGTCATCGAGGACCTGCCCCGGGTCCAGCTGGTCAGCAAGATGCTGGGCAAGGAGCTGGACGACATGGCCGATATCAAGGGGGAGACCGGCGGCGCGGTGGACCTGGAGGGCAGCCTGGTGCTGGAGGCCCAGGGCCTGCACAGCAGCGCGGGCATCAAGCCCTTCGACTTCTCCATCCGCAAGGGGGAGGTCAACGGCTTTACCGGACTGCTGGGCTCGGGGCGCAGCGAGTGCGTCCGGGCCATCTTCGGCGCCGACCATGTCACCGGCGGCAGCGTGAAGATGGACGGCAAGGCGGTCAAAATCAAAAAGCCGCTGGACGCCATGAAATGCGGCATCGGCTACCTGCCCGAGGACCGGAAGGGGGACGGCATCGTGGGCGACCTGTCCGTCCGGGAGAACATCATCCTGGCCTACCAGGTGATGAAGGGCTTCTTCCGGCCTGTCCCCCGGGCCCAGGCGGAGGCCTTCGCCGACGAGTACATCAAGCTGCTGGAGATCAAGACCGCCTCGGCCGACACCCCCATCAAGTCGCTGTCCGGCGGCAACCAGCAGAAGTGCATCCTGGCCCGGTGGCTTCTCACCGACCCCAAATACCTGATTCTGGACGAGCCCACCCGGGGCATCGACATCGGAACCAAGATCGAAATTCAGAAGCTGGTCCTGAAGCTGGCGGAGAAGGGCAAGAGCGTCACCTTTATCTCCTCGGAGATCGACGAGATGCTGCGCACCTGCTCCCGGCTCATCGTCATGCGGGACCGGAAGGCGGTGGGCGAGCTCAACGGAGAGGACCTGACCCAGTCCAAGATTATGGCGACTATCGCAGGAGGTGATGAGGAATGACAACCCCCGTGAAAAATCCCGAGACCCAGGTGAGACGGCCTGACGAGTCTCTGTTCAAGCGGCTCACCCGGCAGCAGCTCTTTATCCCGGTTGCGGCGCTGGCCCTGCTGGTGCTGTTCAACCTGATCGCCGACCCGTCCTTTTTCGCGGTCTCCATCAATCAGAACAGCCTGGGCAACCCGGTACTCAGCGGCAATATGATCTCCGTGCTGGACAACGCCTCCGAGCTGGTCATTCTGTCCATCGGCATGACCCTGGTGACCGCCTCCTCCGGCGGACAGGACATCAGCGTGGGCGCCACCATGGCCATCGCCGGCAGCGTGATCCTGCGCATGGTCTGCGGCGGCCAGGTCAACGCCGACACCATGCAGACCCCTCTGATTCTGGCCGTCCTGGCCGGCGTTCTGGCGACCATGCTCTGCGGCGCTTTCAACGGCACCCTGGTGGCCTACTTTAAGATCCAGCCCATGGTGGCCACCCTCATCATGTACACCGCCGGCCGCTCCATCGCCGCCTGGATCAACAACAACCAGCTGCCCATTATCAACGACCTGGGCTTTAAGTACGCGGGCACCTTCCTCCCCGGCATCCCCGTGCCCACCCCCATCTTTATCACCCTGTTTATGATCGCCGTGTTCTGGCTGGTGCTGAAGTTTACCAATCTGGGGCTGTATACCCAGTCGGTGGGCATCAACCCCAGCTCCTCCCGCCTCAACGGCATCAACCCCCAGATGGTCAAGCTGCTCACCTATGTGATTCTGGGCGCATGTGTGGCGGTGGCCGGCTTTATCCGGGTCAGCCGCAGCGGCTCCATCAACTACTCCCGCATCGCCGAGAACATCGAGATGGACGCCATCCTGGCGGTGGCCCTGGGAGGCAACGCCCTGTCCGGCGGCAAGTTCAACATCTACGGCTCCATTCTGGGGGCCTACGTCATCCAGTTCCTCACCACCACCCTGTATAAGTACGACGTACCCTCTACGGCCCTGCCCGCCTATAAAGCGGTCGTGGTTATCCTGCTGGTGGTGCTCAGCGCTCCGGTGGTGCGGGAGAAGCTAGCCGGCATGAGGAAAGCGCCGGCCAAGGCAGCAAAGGAGGTGGCCTGACATGCCGAATGGGACCGCAGTTGACAAACAGGGGCGGCTGAAGGAACGGGCCGCCATGAGCGACACCAATCTGCTGCTCACGATCACCATTGTGGTGTTTTTTATCCTGTACCTGTCCGCCGTATTTTTCCTGGGCGGCAGCTTCACCAAGCCCCAGAACTTCCTCAACATTTTGAACAACAACGCCTCCCTCATCGTTCTCTCCTGCGGCATGAGTGTGGTCATGATTACCGGCGGCATCGACATCAGCGTGGGCGGCGTCACCTGCCTGGTGTGCATGACCTGTGCGGTGAACCTGGAACAGCAGGGCGGCAATATGCTGACTGTCATCCTGATTGGTCTGGGCATCGGTCTGGCCTTCGGCGTGGTCCAGGGCTTTCTGGTGGCCCATCTGGGCATCCAGCCCTTCATCGTGTCCCTGGCGGGCATGTTCTTCGCCAAGGGCATGACCACCATCGTCAGCAAGGAGCCGGTCCGCGTGACCAACGAGGGCTTTTTAGCGGTAAAGGATATGCGCATCAACGTCCCCGGCCTGGGCGCCCCCAATAAGCTGGGCGTCTACATCCCGGCCTATGTGGAGGTGGGGGTGGTGGTCGCCCTGGTGGTGGTGGTCCTCCTGTTCTGCCTGCTGCGCTGGACCAGGCTGGGCCGCGCCTTCTACGCCGTGGGGGGCAACAACCAGAGCGCCAATATGCTGGGCATCAACGTGCGCCGGACCAAGTTTTTGGCCCATGTGCTGTGCTCCGTGCTGGCCGGGCTGGGCGGCATCCTCTACTTCCTCCACGTGGGCAGCGGCGACGTGGCCAACGGCGCGGGGGATGAGATGAACGCCATCGCCTCCTCCATCATCGGCGGCACCCTGCTCACCGGCGGGGTGGGCAACGTGGTGGGTACCTTCTTCGGCGTGCTCAGCCTGAACACCATCAAGCGCATCGTCTCCTCCCTGGGCTTTGACGAGGCCTGGTGGTCCAACATCACCGTGGCCGCCATGCTCTGCCTGTTCCTGGTCATCCAGAGCATCGTCCTGCTGCGCAAGAACAAAAAATAAGGAGGAGTGGCAATGAGAACCTGTTTAGGACTGGAGCTGGGCTCCACCCGGATCAAGGCCGTCACCATCGACGACGGCTTCAGGCCCGTCTCCTCCGGGGACTACACCTGGGCCTCCGCCTATGAGAACGGCATCTGGACCTACTCCCTGGACGAGGTGTGGACCGGCCTGAGGGCCGCCCTGTCCCAGGTGGAAGACCGGCAGGACATCGCCGCCGCCGGGGTGTCCGCCATGATGCACGGCTATCTGGCCTTTGACAAGGACTGGAAGCTCCTCACCCCCTTCCGCACCTGGCAGAACACCATCACCGGAGAAGCCGCAGCCGAGCTGACCGGGCTCTTCGGCTTCAATATCCCCCAGCGGTGGTCCATCGCCCACCTGTATCAGGCCGTCCTGAACAAGGAGGAGCACATCCCCCAGGTGGCCCACATCACCACCCTGGCGGGGTACATCCACTACATGCTCACCGGGGTCAACGCCGTGGGCGTGGGCGAGGCCAGCGGCATGTTCCCCATCGACAGCGCTGCCCTGGACTATGACGCCGGGATGATAGGGAAGTTTGACGCGCTGGTAAAAGACCGTGGGCTGCCCTGGACGCTGGAGGATATCCTTCCTGACGTCCTCCCCGCGGGCGCGGACGCGGGAGCGCTCACCGAAGAGGGCTTCAGGATGCTGGACGGTCTGCTCCCCGCCGGGGTCCCCTTCGCCCCCGCCGAGGGGGACGCGGGCACCGGCATGACCGCCACCAACGCCGTCGCCCCCCGCACCGGAAATGTGTCCGCCGGGACCTCCATCTTCTCCATGGTAGTGCTGGAGCACCCCCTGGAGAGGGTCTATGAGGAGATCGACCTGGTTACCACCCCCACCGGGGCCCCCGTGGCCATGGTCCACTGCAACAACTGCACCAACGACACCAACGCCTGGGTGGGCGTTCTGGGGGAGACGGCCAGGCTGTTCGGGGCAGAGCCCTCCGCCGGCGAGCTGTACACCAGGCTCTACGAGAAGAGCCTGGAGGGGGACCCGGACTGCGGCGGCGTGCTGGTGTGCAACTACCTGGCCGGGGAGGGGGTCACCCATATGGACGCAGGCCGTCCCCTGGCGGTCCGCACCCCCGAGAGTAAATTCACCCTGGCCAACTTCTTCCGGGCTCAGCTCTATTCCACCATGTCCACCCTGAAGATCGGCATGGATATCCTGGCCGCGGAACATGTGGCCATCGACTCCCTCACCGGCCACGGCGGACTGTTCAAAACCCCCGTGGTGGGCCAGAGCTACATGGCCGCCGCCTGCGGCGCCCCCGTCACCTGCATGGAGACCGCCGGAGAGGGCGGGCCCTACGGCATGGCCCTGCTGGCCTCCTTCCTGCTGAACAGGGAGGGCGGGGAGCGCCTGGAGGACTTCCTGTCCAAGAAGGTCTTTGCCGGGGTATCCGGCTCCACCATCCAGCCCGACCCCGCCTGCGTGGAGGGCTTCGATGCCTACATCCAGCGGTACAAGGCCCTGCTGGAGGTGGAGAAGACCGCTGTAGCTGTTTTGTAAAACGGCCCGCAGGGGCGGATAATGTCCGCCCGCCAGCCCGGTTCCTAATCTTAGGGGCGGCGCGCCGGGGTCGTCGCGCCCTACAGGGTATTGTGTAGGGGCCGACGACCCGGCGGCCCGCTCTCCCAGATTCCAAAAATATGAGGAGGAACATCCAATGAACAAATATTCCTTTTGGTTCGTAGTCGGCAGTCAGTTCCTGTACGGCCCCGAGGTGCTGGAGACGGTGGCGGCCCGGGCCCAGGAGATGGCCGACGAGCTCAGCAAGGCCCTGCCCTTCCCCCTGATCTACAAGGTGACCGCCAAGACCAACCAGGAGATTGCCGACGTGGTGAAGGAGGCCAACTACGACGACACCTGCGCCGGCATCATCACCTGGTGCCACACCTTCTCCCCCTCCAAGATGTGGATCAACGGCTTTGCCAATCTTCAAAAGCCCTACTGCCACTTCGCCACCCAGTACAACCGGGAGATCCCCAACGAGGAGATCGACATGGACTTTATGAACCTGAACCAGGCCGCCCACGGCGACCGGGAGCACGGGTTTATCGCCGCCCGCCTGCGTATGCCCAGGAAGGTCATCGCCGGTCACTGGCAGGACCAGTCCGTCCGGGAGCGCATCGGAAGCTGGATGAAGGCCGCCGTGGGCGTGGCCGTGTCCAGGGGCTTGAAAGTGATGCGGTTTGGTGATAATATGAGAGAAGTGGCCGTCACCGAGGGCGACAAGGTGGAGGTCCAGGCCAAGCTGGGCTGGCAGGTGAACACCTGGGCGGTGGGCGACCTGGTGAAGGTGATGGACGCCGTCACCGAGGAGGAGATCGACGCCCTGATGGAGACCTACAAGGCCAGCTATGACATCGCCACCGATAAAATCGACCATATCCGCTATCAGGCCCGGGAAGAGATCGCCATGAAGAAGATGCTGGACGAGCAGGGCTGCAAGGCCTTCTCCAACACCTTCCAGGACCTGTACGGCATGGAGCAGCTCCCCGGTCTGGCCTCCCAGCACCTGATGGCCCAGGGCTACGGCTACGGTGGCGAGGGCGACTGGAAGGTGGCCGCCATGACCGCCATCATGAAGGCTATGGGCGAGGGCGGCAACGGCTGTTCCCTGTTTATGGAGGACTACACCTATAACCTGGTGGAGGGCAGGGAGTACTCCCTGGGGGCCCACATGCTGGAGGTCTGCCCCTGCTGCGCTGCGGAAAAACCCCGGATTGAGACCCACCACTTGGGGATCGGCATGAACGAGAAGGACCCCGCCCGCCTGGTCTTTGAGGGCAAGGAGGGGGACGCTATCGTGGTCTCCCTCATCGACATGGGGGGCCGTCTGCGGCTGATCTGCCAGGATATCCACTGCGTCAAGCCCATTCTGCCCATGCCCAACCTGCCAGTGGCCCGGGTGATGTGGCAGGCCGAGCCCTCCCTCACCACCGGGGTGGAGTGCTGGATCACCGCCGGAGGTGCCCACCACACCGTCCTCAGCTACGACGTGACCGCCGAGCAGATGCGGGATTGGGCCAACATGCTGGACATCGAGTTTGTCCACATCACCAGGGACACCACCGTGGAAAGCCTGGAGCATGACCTGTTCCTGTCCGATCTGGCCTGGAAGCTGAAATAAGCCTGTAGGGGCCGACGACCCGGCGGCCCGCTCTTTTCTGCTGCTGCGGCGTTGGAGAGCGGCGCGCCAGGGTCGTCGCGCCCTACAGCCGTTGCCTTGCAGGGGCGGATATCATCCGCCCGTATGCAAATCAGGCGCTGTTAAAAAACGGGCGGGTAATACCCGCCCCTACACACGAAAACGAGGTGCAATGATGTTAGAAGCGCTCAAGCAGGCGGTCCTGGAGGCCAACCTCCTCCTGCCCAAATACGGCCTGGTCACCTTCACCTGGGGCAACGTGTCCGCCGTTGACCGGGAGCGGGGGGTGATTGTCATCAAGCCCTCCGGCGTGGAGTATGAGGGCATGACCGCAGAGGATATGGTGGTGGTGAGCCTGGAGACCGGCGAGCGGGTGGAGGGCAGGTGGAAGCCCTCCAGCGACACCAAGACCCACCTGGAGCTGTACCGGGCCTTCCCGGGGGTGGGGGGCATCGTCCACACCCACAGCCCCCACGCCGTGGCCTGGGCCCAGGCGGCGGAGGACATCCCCTGCTTCGGCACCACCCACGCCGACTACTTTTACGGCTGTGTCCCCTGCGCCCGCCACCTGACCCAGGCTGAGCTGGAGGAGGGCTATGAGAAAAACACCGGCACGGTGATTGTGGAGACCTTCCGGGAGCGGTGTATCGAGCCCACCGCCGTGCCGGGGGTGGTCTGCGCCAGCCACGGCCCCTTCGCCTGGGGCAAGGACCCGGCTCAGGCGGTATACCACGCAGTGGTGCTGGAGGAGGTGGCAAAAATGGCCATCCTCACCCGCCAGGTGAGGGCCTCCGCCGGTCCCGCCCCCCAGCGCTATCAGGACAAGCACTACTTCCGCAAGCATGGCCCCGGCGCCTACTACGGACAGGGCTGAGGAGGAGACAGACAATGAACGAAGAAAACAGAACCCTTTTTGGACATATGCCGGACGGAACCGCAGTGGGAGAGATTGTCCTGACCGACGGGGCCCTCTCCTGCGGCGTGATTACCTACGGCGGCGCCCTGCGCTTTTTGACCGTGCCCGGCCAGACGGGTGGTCCGGTGGATGTGGTGCTGGGCTTTGACACGCTGGAGGACTATATCCGCCAGGACAAGTATATGGGCGCGCTGGTGGGCCGGTACGGCAACCGCATCGGCGGCAGCCGCTTTGCGCTGGAGGGACAGGAGTATCCCCTGCGGGCCAACGACGGCCCCAACCACCTCCACGGCGGGCCGGAGGGCTTTGACAAGAAGGTCTGGCAGGTCCGCGCCCAGACCAGAAGCTCGGTGTCGCTGTCGCTGTTCAGCCCCGACGGCGAGGAGGGCTACCCGGGCAATCTGGAGGTCACCGTGACCTACACCCTGAGAGGACAGGGGCTGGAGATTGCCTACCGGGCCAGAAGCAGCAGGACCACCCTGTGCAACCTGACCAACCACGCCTACTTCAACCTGTCAGGGCACGGGAGCGGGTCCATCGAGGGACAGCACATTCAGCTGCCGGCCAGCCGGTATACGCCGGTGGGAGAGGGGCTGATCCCCACCGGCGCGGTGGACCTGGTGGAAGGCACCCCCATGGACCTGCGGGAGCTCCAGCCCATCGGCAGGCGGGAGTATGACAACAACTGGGCGATTGACGGCTGGGACGGCACGCTGCGCCTCGCCGCCCGGGCCTGGTCGCCCGACACGGGCGTCCGGATGGAGGTGCTGACCACTATGCCCGGCATCCAGTTCTATACCGGGAACTTTTTGGACGGCTGCCCCAGCGGCAAGGGGGGCGCGCCCTACGGAAAGGGCAGGGCCTTCTGTCTGGAGACCCAGTATTTTCCCGATTCCCCCAACCATCCGGACTTCCCCAGCGCCGTTCTGGCCGCCGGAGAGGTATTTGAGAGCAAAACTGTCTACCGCTTTGAGGCGTGAGGGCAGAAAGAGACGCGCGGGTATGGCGTTGGCCATACCCGCGCGTTTTGGTTTAATTCAGATGAGGAGCAGATTTTCCGCCCGGCGGGTATAGTTTTCCTCCAGCATGGCCACATGGGAGAGAAAATCGGGGTCCTCAAAGTACTTGGCGTGGACGGTGCAGCGGCGGACACAGGCCTGACACTTGATGCACAGGCCCACGGCCTCCATGGTCTCCCGATCGATGCTGCCCAGAGGACAGGCCCGGGCGCAGGCGCCGCAGTGGGAGCACTTCTCCCAGCGGGTGAGGGGCTTGGCCTTCAGAAATTTGGCGGGGGCGCCGTCCGCGCGCAGCGGGGTGTAGTAGGGGCCGATCTCGCTGCGGTCCATCTCCAGGAGGGGCAGAGTGCCGCAGCTCAGCCTGGCGGCGGCGGAGGCAGCAAATCCCGCCATCTGGGCCAGGTCGTCCTCGTCGGGCCGCCCGGCCCCCACCCGGTCGGAGAAGGCGTGGCGGCCGGCGAAGGCGGCGGCCCCCACCGTCTGGAAGCCGTTGCCCTCCAGCAGCAGGACCAGCTCCCGCAGGGCCTCGTCACAGCTGCGGTTGCCGAATACGCAGATGGGGAGGGCGGGGGTGCGGTCACCGAAAATTTTGGCCCTGTACTCGGGCATCAGCTTGTTGGGCAGCCGGCCGGCGTACACCGGGGAGGCCATCACCAGAAGATCCTCCGGGCCGAACCGGTACTCGGTCTGGCGGTTTTCCGGTTTAGTAAAATTGATGTACTTTGGCTCCAGGCCCAGATGGCCGGCCAGAGCGCCGGCCACGGTCCGGACGATTTTCTCCGTCCCCCCGGTGGGGCTGAAGTAGAGGACATGGAGTTTTGTGATGTTCATACAGTAGAGCTCCTTTCGCGCTTATGGGGGTTATCGCTGGATACGGCCGGAGCCGTCGCCGCCGGCCAGCTTCTCCACCTCGGCCACCGTGACCATGTTGTAGTCCCCCTCGACGGAGTGCTTCAGGGCGGAGGCCGCCACCGCGAACTCCACCGCCTCCTGGGTGGACTTGCCTGTCATCAGGGAGTAGATCAGGCCGCCGCCGAAGGAGTCGCCGCCGCCCACCCGGTCGATGATGTGCAGCTGGTACTTTTTAGAGAAGCAGTACGCACCGCTGGCCGCGTCGTACAGCATGGCCGACCAGCCGTTGTCAAAGGCGGAGTGGGACTCCCGCAGGGTGATGGCCACCTTCTCAAAGCCAAACTTGTCGGCCAGCTGCTTGGCTACCGACTTGTAGCCCTCGTGGTTGATTTCGCCGCCGGTGATGTCGGTGGCCTCGGCCTCGATGCCAAAGACGTCCTTGGCGTCCTCCTCGTTGGAGATGCACACGTCCACATACTGGCACAGGTCGGTCATGGCCTCCCGGGCCTGGTCCCGGGTCCACAGCTTGCCCCGGTAGTTCAGGTCGCAGCTGACCTTGATTCCCCTGGCCTTGGCCGCTTTGCAGGCCTTTTGGCAGATGTCCACCAGGTTGGGCCCCAGGGCCGGGGTGATGCCGGTGAAGTGGAACCACTCAACGCCGTCAAAGATCCTGTCCCAGTCGAAGTCGGCGGCGGAGGCCTCCTGGATGGCGGAGTGGGCCCGGTCGTAGATGCACACGCTGCCCCGCTGAGAGGCACCCTTCTCGTTGAAGTAGATGCCCACCCGGTCGCCCCCGCGGACAATGAGGGAGGTGTCCACCCCGTACCGCCGCAGGGAGTTTACCGCCGCCTGGCCGATAGCGTGGGCGGGCAGCTTGGTGACATAGGCCACATCCATGCCGTAATTGGCCAGCGAGACCGCCACGTTGGCCTCGCCGCCGCCGAAGGAGAACTCCAAATGATCGGCCTGAACGAAGCGCTCGTAGTTGTAGGGCTGGAGCCGGATCATCAGCTCACCGAAGGTAATCACTTTTGCCATGTTAATCATACTCCTTTATTCAGGGACGCGGTCCCGTTATTTATGAGGACTTCGTGGGGGCCGTCAGCCGCCGTGGGAGAGCATGATGTCCCGGGTGGCCTCCATGTGGCGCATGACGGACAGGTAGGCCTGGATTCCCACCGGGTCGCTGGGGTCCTGGATGGCGGCTAAAATCTCACGGTGCTCGCCGCAGGCCTTCTGAAGCCGGCCTTCCACCTGGAAGGCCTCAAGGGCGAAGAAGTACAGCCGGTAGTGGTAGGAGTTGAACAGCTGCCGCAGCTCGTCGTTCCCGGAAAAATCCACCAGAGCCTGGTGAAACTGAAGGTCGTGCTCCAGAAAGGCGTCCATCGGCTCCGTGCCGGCGGCCTCCCGGTCCAGAAAGCGCCCCATGGAGGTTACGCTCTCCTCCATGGCCCGGAGGGTGGCCTGTCCGCCGGGGGTGTTCCGGTTCAGCGCCAGCTGCATGGCGCAGAAGCCCTCCACCGCCGTGCGGGCCTGATAGGTCTGTAGAATGTCCTCCCTGGACATCACGTGGAGACAGAAGCCCTTGCTGGGGAGGATGTCGATCAGCTTCTCCTGGCTCAGCCGCACCAGCGCGTCCTTCATGGGGGTGCGGGAGATATTCAGCTCTGCCGCCATCCGGGTCTCAGAGTACAGCACATTGGGCTGAAGCTGCCCGGAGAGCACCTTGTCCCGGACATGGCTGTACGCCGACTCCTGGAGGGGTTTGTATTCCGCCACAGTCTCGTCCACCTGCCTTTCTGGAATGATTATATCGGAAATGCGGAGGCGGGTCAACCCGCAGGCGGGTTAAATCGGAACTGAGGCGTTTCTCACAAAAAAACGCCCTCAGTTTTGTGTAATACGGCCCTTGACAGTATACCGGTATACCGGTATACTGATGATAGTGAGGAGCCCGGATACCACGGGCAGCCAATGATTACTTTAAGGAGGGACTCCATATGAAAGAATCCTATTTTAAGCGCGTACATGCCCAGACGCCCACCCGTATGTGGATTAACAATGTCTCCCGCAGCCAGGCCGACCTGGCCATCGCCGCCGGCGCGACCGGCTGCACCCAAAATCCCGCTTACACCTGGAAGATGATGGAGGACCCCCAGGAGCGGCCCTATGTGATGGAGAAGCTGGCGGAGATCCTCAAGACCGAGCCCGACGATACCCAGGCGCTGGTGAAGCTCCAGAGGGTGCTGGTGGAGGGCATCGCCCAGAAGTTTATGCCCATGTATGAGGCATCTCATGGCCAGTGCGGCTATGTGAGCATCCAGGGCGACCCCTTTGACGAGACCGAGGAGTCCATCGTCAAATACGCGAAGTTCAACACTGCCAACCTGCCCAACATGACCGCTAAAATCCCTGTGGTCCCCGGCGGCATCAAGGCCATCAAAAAGCTGGCCCCGGAGCGGGTGCCCATCAACACCACCGAGATTATGACCATCCGTCAGGCCCTGGACATCGCGGATATCTATGACGATGTTTGCGCCAAGGTGGAGAACCCCGCCCCCATGTATTACTCCGTCATCACCGGCATCTTTGACGAGTACCTGACCAAGTATGTCCAGGAGAAGGGGATTGATGTCTCCCCCGACGCGGTGTGGCAGGCCGGTCTGGCTGTGGCCAAAAAGACCTACGCCGCAGTGAAGGAGCGCAACAGCCAGATCCGCTTCATCGGCGGCGGCGCCCGGGGTCTGCACCACTTCACCGAGATGGTGGGCGCCGACTGCGTGGTTACCATCAACTGGAAGGGCACCGCAGATAAACTGATCGAGCAGGACCCCGCCGTGGTGCAGCGCTTTGCCATGCCCATCCCCCAGTCGGTTATTGATGAGCTGTCTGAGAAGGTGGATGAGTTCAACCGGGCCTACTATGTCCACGGCATCACGGAGGAGGAGTATGAGGACTACGGCCCCGTGGTTCTGTTCCGCAGCAGCTTTGAGAAGGCCTGGAAGAATGCCCTGGAGGAGATCAGGAAGCAGCGGGCCGCTATGAATTAATAGGCGTTTCCCGGGAGAGAGGAGAAAGAGCGGAGCGCCCCAGCTGGGGCGCTCCTGTTGTTGAGCGGTTAAATACGAATTGTTGACATTCGATGCAGCGTTTGCTACAATAAACGACAAGGTGCGCTGGCAAAGCGGACGGCGGTTTGGCTACACCTCTGCAAAGGAGGTGAATGCCATGCCTGTGACTATGACGTTAACATTCCACTTTCGTGGTTATACAGTGACGTTCCAGGTCAAGGTAAAGTGAAACCGCCACCCCGGCAGGTGACGGTTTCTTGACCTAAAAGAAACTAAAACATTCCGGGCCAAACCGCCTAAAGCTGGCAGTGCCCTACATACCCATAGTATACTATACTTAACTGTATGTGTCAAGGGTGTGGACAGCCCCGTTTTCTGTTGAGAAAACGGGGCTGTTTTTTTAGTCTGGCCAGCTTTACCATGCCCAAGAGGAAAAACGAAGTTTTTCCCGAAAGTTTTTTCTTTTGGTTCTTTTCTTTTTTTCAAAAAAGAAAAGAATCATCAGTTAGACGCGGTATCGGGGTCGGTATCGTCGCCCCAGAGCATGTTCTTCCGCAGTTCGGCGCCCACGGTCTCCATCTGGTGCTTGGCCAGCTGGGCCCGCTTGGCGTTGAAGAAGGTGCGGCCGTTCTTGTTCTCGGCGATCCAGCGGCCGGCAAACACGCCATCCTGGATGTCGGTGAGGACCGCCTTCATGTTCTTCTTGGTCTCCTCGTAGGGCAGGATGCGGGTGCCGGAGACATACTCGCCATACTCAGCGGTGTCGGAGATGGAGTAGTTCATCATGGCCACGCCGCCCTTGTTGATGAGGTCGATAATGAGCTTCATCTCGTGGATGCACTCGAAGTAGGCGTTCTCGGGGGCGTAGCCCGCCTCGACGAGGGTCTCGAAGCCCAGCTTCATCAGCTCCACCACGCCGCCGCACAGGACAGCCTGCTCGCCAAACAGGTCGGTCTCGGTCTCGTCCTGGAAGGTGGTCTCCATCACGCCGCCCCGGGCGCCGCCGATGCCTGCGGCATAGGCCAGAGCCAGCTTATAGGCGTCGCCGGTGGCGTTCTGCTCCACGGCGATGAGGCAGGGCACGCCCTTGCCCGCCACGTACTGGCTGCGCACGGTGTGTCCGGGGCCCTTGGGGGCGATCATGGACACGTCCACGCCGGCGGGGGGGACGATCTGCTTGAAGTGGATGTTGAAGCCGTGGGCGAACATGAGCATATTGCCCGGCTCCAGGTTGGGGGCGATGTCCTTCTTATAGACGTCGGCCTGGACCTCGTCGTTGATGAGGATCATCACGATGTCGCCCCACTTGGCGGCCTCGGCAACGGTCTTTACCTTCAGGCCGGCCTTCTCGGCGGCGGCCCAGTTTTTGGAGCCCTCCCGCAGGCCGACGCACACGTCGCAGCCCGAGTCCTTCAGGTTCATGGCGTGGGCGTGGCCCTGGGAGCCGTAGCCGATGATGGTGATCTTCTTGCCGTCCAGGTAGTTGATGTCACAGTCCTTCTCATAGTACATTTTTGCCATAGTTATATTCCTCCTTCAGTTTGTTGTCGTCGTATATGGTGCTGCGCCCTCTTTCGATGGCGATGGTACCCGTCTTTGCGATCTCCAGAATGCCGAAGTCCGCCAGCATGGCGGTCAGGGCGGCGGTCTTCTCCTTGTCCCCAAAGATGGCCACGGTAAGGGTCTCCCGGCTCACGTCGATGATGTTGGCCCGGAAGATGTTGGCCATCTGAATCACCTCATCCCGGGCGTTGCGGTCCGCCGCGTGGACCTTAATCAGGGAAAACTCCCGCTGGATGGAGGTGCCCTCGTCCAGGATCTTTACCGCCAGCACGGGGATGAGCTTGCGGCACTGGTCGGCAATCTGGTTAATCATCAGCTCGTCGGCCACCAGGACGATGGTGATCCGGGTGACGTGGGGCTTGTCCGTCTCGCCGGAGACGATGGATTCGATGTTATACCCCTTCCGGGAGAACAGCCGGGCCACCTGGCTCAATACGCCTGGTATATCCCGCACCAGAATAGACAGTGTGTATTCTTTTTTCCGGGTGTCAAATTCACGTTTCATCCTGTCCGCCCCCTATTTCAGCAAGAAGTCGGTGATGTGGGCCCCGCCCGCCACCATGGGCCGGACCATCTCATCCATGTCCAGCACGCAGTCGATGACGCAGCCCCGGCCAGCCTTTAAAGCGGCCTGGAAGGCGGTCTCCATCTCTGCCATGGTGGTGGCCCGGAAGCCCTTGAGGCCGTATGCCTCGGCCAGCTTGACAAAGTCGGGGCCCCGGTCCAGGGTGGTCTCGGAGAAGCGCTTTTGATAAATCAGATTCTGCCACTGGCGCACCATGCCCAGGGTGCCGTTGTTGAACACCACCGTGATAATGGGCAGATGGTAGTGCTCTACGGTGGCCAGCTCGTGGCAGTTCATGCGAAAACAGCCGTCCCCGGTGGTGTGGACCACCACCTTGTCCGGGTTGCCCACCTTGGCCCCGATGGCCGCCCCCAGGCCGAAGCCCATGGTGCCGAAGCCGCCGGAGGTGAGAAGCTGGCCGGGGTAGTCGAAGTGGAAGTGCTGGATGGACCACATCTGGTGCTGGCCCACATCGGTGGCCACAATGGTGTCCTGGGGGGCGAGGCGGCGGATGGTCTCCAACACCTGCTTGGGGGTGAGAGTCTCGCTCTGCCGGGGGATGGAGGGCTCCCGCAGGGGGAGGATGTGCGCCTTCCAATCGGGGTGGCTGTACTGGGGCAGGCGCTCGTTGAGCAGAGCCAGCACCCGCTTGGCCGAGCCGATGATGTGGTGGTCGGTGAGGACGTTCTTGTCGATCTCCGACCGGTCGATGTCGATGTGGACGATTCTGGCCTGGCTGGCGAAGGTGTCGGGCTGGAGGGCCACCCGGTCGGAGAACCGGCAGCCCACGGCGATGAGCAGGTCGCACTCGTTGCAGGCCACATTGCTGGCCTGGGAGCCGTGCATACCTATCATGCCGGTGGTGAGAGGGTGCCCCCCGGGGAAGCCGCCGCCGCCCATGACGGTGATGGCCACCGGGGCGTCCAGCTTCTCGGCAAACTCCTTAAACTCTCCGTCCGCCCTCCCCCGGACCACCCCGCCGCCGCAGATCAGCATGGGCTTCTCCGACTGGGCGATCATGTCCACCAGGGTGTTGATATCCCCGATGTTGGGCTCGGGGGCCTTCAAATCGTGGCTGGTGGACAGGGAGCGCAGACTGCCGCACTTCCGGTTTTCGGTCCAGGGGACAAACTCATAGTCGATCTCCACGTTGGGGAAGGTGACATTTTTTAAAAAGTCAATCACCACCGGACCGGGCCGGCCGGTGGCCGCCACGGCAAAGGCCTGGCGCATCACGTCGGGGATGGTCTGGGCGTCCCGGACCAGGTAGGTGGCCTTGGTGATGGGCATGGCGATGCCGGTGATGTCCACCTCCTGGAAGGCGTCCTTGCCCAGGGTCTGCTCCGTCACGTTGCAGGTGATGAAGACGATGGGCGAGGAGTCCATGTAGGCGGTGGCGATGCCGGTGACCAGGTTTGTCGCCCCGGGGCCGCTGGTGGCGAAGCACACCCCCACCTTGCCCGTGGAGCGGGCGTAGCCGTCGGCGGCATGGGAGGCCCCCTGCTCGTGGGCCGTCAATACGTGGTGTATTTTTTCCTTATAATTGTACAGCTCGTCATAGAGATTCAGGATGGTTCCGCCGGGATAGCCAAAGACGGTGTCCACCTCCTGCTCCAGCAGGCACTCCATGATGGCTGCGGTCGCTCTGATTTTCATGATTTCGCCTCTTTTCGGTGATTCTTTCGTCCCCCCGCAGGGGCAAGCCTCCCTTGCCAAAGGGAGGGGGACCGCCGGCGAAGCCGGTGGTGGAGGGTTTTACGGAAAACCCCCAGTCAGCTTCGCTGACAGCCCCCTTACGAAGGGGGCCTTTTTGGTGCAAAATTGATTGCGATACGTTTATTCAATCACAAGCTTGATATAGCCGTCTATTTCCTTGTTGTAGACATGCTTTCCAATGATCGTCCGCAGCTTGCGTATATCCTCCAGGTCGGGGGAGGCAAATTCCTGAACGCAGACCTGGGACTGCTCCGTGTTTAGATCCTCGTAAAAATCGGAGATGTGACAGAGAAATTCGTCCAGAATGTCCTCCATGGGGTACTGGGAAATTTCAGCGGCACTGCCGCCCTCCTCCAACTCCGGTTCCTGCACGAAGGAGAGAGAGGTTACATACAAAACCTCGCCGTCCTCCTCGGTCTTGTAAATCCCATCTTCCACAGAGGAATACATTCCACTTTCATATTTTGGGGCATGGTAGCTTTCAATCTGTTTCATAGCAGCCTCCTAAATTTTCCCCCCGCCCTTTTGCAGGGCATGGATGCTATCCTTTCCACACGCTCCATTCTGAGATGACCGTCAGCGCCTCCGGACGCTGTTCATCCGCCTCATGGTAGATGAACAGCCTGTTGTGCCGGGTATCCAAACAGGTGTGGAGCTGCTCGCCGCCTGTGAAAGGGGGCGCCGCCTTCAGAGGAGAAAAGTCTACCTTGTATTTTTTCAGCGTGGCCTGGATTTCCGCCGGGTCCTCAATATAGTCGCTCTCGGCGGTGGTTTCCTCTATAATCGCTTCCAGGACAATCCCCATCAGGTGCGCGCTGACCGAGCCGTTCACTTTTGTCCAGGTGGGGACTGGCATGTCGTCGTCACGCCACACCACCGGGTCAGGCTGATCCAGGTCCTCTTTTCGGATCCCGGCGCACCAGCTGCCCTGGTTTTCCCAGCATATCAGCAGATAGTTGCCGGTAAGATCGCCCCAGCGCTCCCGGGGCAGGGCCCGGAGCTGCTTCTGCTCCGGGGTGTCGTCCTCCGGGTCGTTGCAGTCCAGCTCATCTGCCAGATATTCATGGGAGAAGGTAAGATTATCGTCAAAGGGGGCCGCGTCCTGGTGGGGAACCGCAATCCGGTGGAGCATACGGTTTAGACTGGCCTTGCCGCAGGCCAGCAGAAATTCCCGCAGGGCGGCGGGGAGCCGGAGGCCTGCCGCCGCCTCGTAGGAGGCGACCAGCGCTTCGGGAAAGCCCTCGGCCGGTTTTTCGCCCTCGCCGAACAGCGGCTCCGCCCACTTGACCAGCTCAATCGGAGTAATCTGATACTTCTTTTTCCCAAAAAGCTTTTTTAAAAACTTCATATCTTCCCCCCGCCCTTTTGCAGGGCGATGACGCCGGTGCGTACCACCTCCAGAATGGAAAAGGGGCGGAGCATGGCCTCGAAGGTGTCGATGCGGTCGGGGGTGTCGGACAGCTCCAGGGTGAGGGAGTTGGGGGAGATGTCGTCCACCTTGGCCCCCATAATGTCGCAGATGGTCATGATATCCTGCCGGGTCTTGTTGGTGGCGTTCACCTTCAGCAGCACCAGCTCCCGGCCGATCATCTTGTCCTCCGGGATGGTGCGCACCTTGATGACCTCGACGAGCTTGTTCAGCTGCTTCTCCACCTGCTCTACCACGCTGTTGCCGCTGTCCACAATGATGGTGATCCGGGAGATGGTGGGGTCGTCGGTGACCCCCACGGCCAGGGAGTCGATGTTGAAGGCCCGGCGGGAGAACAGCCCGGTGATGCGGTTGAGCACGCCGGCCTGATTCTCCACCAGGACGGAAATGGTCTGTTTCATCTTCTCCCTCCTTTAGTCAGTGGTGGACACGTCGGGGTGGACCTGGCAGATCATGAGGCAGGGGCCCTTCTCGTTCAAAAACCTGTCGATGGAGGCGTCCAGGGCCTCCTCCTCGCTCACCGTTACGCAGGGGATGCCGTAGGCGGCGGCGATGGCCTCAAAGTCGGGGGAGCCGTCCAGGGACACCCCGAAGGGGCCGTGGTAGGGGGCACGGCTCTGGATCTGATGGACCAGCCCCAGGGTGTTGTTGCGGAACAGGAGGATTTTCAGGTCCATGCCGGCGTATTTCACCGCGGCCAGCTCATTCATGGCCATCTGAAAGGAGCCGTCGCCGCAGATCACCACCGTCTGCCGGTCGGGCAGGGCCACCTTCACCCCCACCCCGGCGGGCAGGGCGTAGCCCATGGTGCCCAGGCCGCCGCTGGTGAGCAGCCGGCCGTGCTTCTGAGGTAAGTATTTGCAGGTAAAGATTTGATTCTGGCCCACGTCCACGCAGACGACGGCGTCGTCTGCCAGCCGCTCCCCCAGCTTCCGCATGGCGGTGCCGGGGAAGATATACCCGGGGCGGCTGGGGAAGGTACGGCTCAGCTCCGCCTTCCGGTAGTCGGCCAGCTGGGCCCGCCACTGGGTGCAGTCAGGGGCGGTGAGCCCCAGGTCCAGCAGCTGGCGCAGAATCACCTTCACATCCCCCACCAGGGGGACGGCGGCCTGCATGTTCTTGCCGATCTCCGCCGGGTCCACATCGATGTGGATGGTGGCCATCCGCCGCTGGATTTCGTCGGGCTGGATAATGGCCCGGTCGGCCGCCCGGGTGCCCACCATGATGAGCAGGTCGGACTTGGCCAGGGCCTTGTTGGCGCAGTGGTTGCCGTGGGCCCCGATCATCCCCATGTTCAGGGGGTGACGGGTGGGCATGAGGGAGATGCCCATCATGGTCTTGACGACGGGAATCCCCGTCCCCTCGGCCAGCTCCAGCAGCTCGGCCTGGGCGCCGGCCAGCCACACGCCGCCGCCGGCGCAGATAATGGGCTGTTTGGCCCTGCCGATGGCCTCCGCCACCCGCTTGATCTGTAAATCGTTGCCCTTCACACTGGGCTTATAGCCCCGGATGTTTACCGCCTCCGGCCAGTCGAAGTGCTTCAGGCTCTGCTCCTGCACGTCGATGGGGATGTCGATGAGCACCGGGCCGGGCCGGCCAGTGGAGGCGATATGAAAGGCCTCCCGGACAACCCGGGGGATCTGATTGGGGTCCTTCACCAGGTAGCTGTGCTTGGAGAAGGGGGCCACCGCGCCGGTGATGTCCACCTCCTGGAAGATGTCCCGGCCCAGCAGGTGGCTGGGCACCTGGCCGGTGATGGCCACCATGGGGATGGAGTCCATGTAGGCGGTGGCGATGCCGGTAATCAGGTTGGTGGCCCCCGGGCCGGAGGTCACCATGCACACCCCCGCCCTGCCGCTCACCCGGGCGTAGCCCGAGGCCATATGCCCCGCGTTCTGCTCGGTGCGTACCAGTGTGTAGCCAATCTCGGGCACATCCTTCAGAGCGTCCACAGCGGGGCAGATGGTGGCCCCGGCGTAGCCGAAGATGTGGGTCACGCCCTCCCGCTTTAAGCTCTCGATGAGCGCCTGCGCTCCGTTCATAAAACGTCACCTCCAAAAAACAAAAAAGCCTCGTCCTAATCATAATAGGACGAAGCCGAATACTCCGTGGTACCACCTAAATTCATGGCTCTGCCATGCGCTCGTTGCCCCGTAACGGAGGGAAACCGTTCCAACCTACTGCGGCCTTCCGCCGGTTCAGCCGGACTGCTTGCGGGTGAGGTTCGGCGGGAGGTCCTTCACAGGCGCTCGCACCAGCCGCGCCCTCTCTTCAGATCCAGACAAGCCTACTGTCCCGGTCATTGCTTTTGTGGATGATTGCTCACTATCTTACCCTATTCGCATCCGTTTGTCAATTCCTTTTTTTGCTTCCCCACAAAAATCCGCCTTTCAGGGGGAAAAGAGAGGCGGCCTGTCCCACAGGACAGACCGTTGAAGACAGGCCCGATATGCGGCCCTCAGCTTTTTTCCTGGAAGCTGGCGCCGCAGCCCCGGCAGGTGACGGTAATCTTACCCTTTCCACGGGGGACCCTGAGCTGCTGGCCGCAGCTGGGGCACTTGAAATAGACATGCTCCTTGTCCCGGCGGATGGCGCGCCGCAGGCGCAGCCAGCTCAGCACGGGGGCGGCCAAGCGCATGAACCGGACATTTTCCGCCTGACGCCGGACGCCGTTCCGGGACAGCAGCCGGAAGATGGTGACGGCCAGCAGCGCCAGGCTTGCCCAGTACAGAAGCTCCAGACGGACCAAGAGGAATATCAGATAGAGCAGCAGATAAAGGCCCATCAGGAACAGATTCAGCTGATCGTTTCCATAGCGGCCATACATAAATCGCTGGATCGCGTTGCGGATCATAGCGCGCCTCCTTGGCTGAACAGGGACGGCAGGCGGGAGCCGCCTGCCAGATATGGTCCTATGATAACGCCTCTCCCCCGCCCCGTCAAGGAGATATTCGTAAACAATATGTAAATTTCACCGGAAATTATACAACTTTCCGGGGGCTGGACGGCCTTTCACAGGGAAAGACTTGCGGGGCGGCGAAAAATAAGCTATACTGTCGTGTGAATCAAAACGTTAAAAGGAGGGTCCGCCCATGGACCGCATTGACAAGGAAAACTACTATCTGGACATCGCCGAGACGGTGCTGGAGCGCTCCACCTGTCTGCGCCGGTGCTACGGCGCCATCATTGTCAAAAATGACGAGATTGTCTCCACCGGCTACAACGGCGCCCCCAGAGGACGGAAAAACTGCATGGACCTGGGCTTCTGCGCCCGGGAGGCCCTGAACATCCCCTCGGGACAGCGATATGAGCTGTGCCGCTCGGTCCACGCGGAGATGAACGCCATTATTTCCGCCGCCCGCCGGGACACCCTGGGCGCTACCCTGTATCTGGCCGGCCGGGAGGCCAAAAGCGGCGAGCTGCTCCACGACGCCACCTCCTGCTCCATGTGCCGCCGCCTCATCATCAACGCCGGCATCGACCGGGTGGTGATCCGCAGCACCCGGCAGGATTACTCCGTGGTCCAGGTGGAGGACTGGGTGCGGGAGGACGACTCCCTGCCCCGGCAGGTTTAGCGCGCCACCCCTTGATCGGGGCAAAAAACGGCCGCTCCCTTTGCAAAAATTCCCTTGTGTGTTTCCGAAAGTTGTGGTATAGTAGGGCTACGAGGCAAATAAAGGCAGAGCGCGGGGGACTCGCCCTCCCCCACGCCCCTATGCGGGAGAAAACGCCTCCCACACAACAGCTATGCTGCGCCAGCCCTCATTATACCGGAAACAGCCCCCTTTTACAAGGGGAGGTTGGAGGGTTTGTGTCTGATAAATGCGGTGTGGGGTTTGATATCCCGCACCGCTTTTGTTTGTCTCGGCGGTAAACGCCCCGGAGGGCGCCGCATTTTGCCCTCCGAGGGTGGTGCCGCTGAGATATTCCCTAAAAACAAAATTGAGAGGAAGGAAACACATGAAAAAGAAAACCCTGTCCCTCGCGCTGGCTCTGGCCATGTGCCTGAGCCTGACCGTTCCCGCATTTGCGGAAGAGGACCCCGATGCCCCTATGTCTGTGGAAGAAGGGCTGAAAAATGTCGTTTTGGAGGTGGAAATTGGCGATTTGGAGCCTGAAGATATTCAGGTAAAGAAATCCTTAACGTTGAGAGAGTACGATGACGAGGATTGGGAGACCCCTATCATCAGCGAGAAGAATGGCTATTACGCGATTAAGAAAGACACCGTATTTACGGTTTCCCACAACGGTACACAGGATGACGGTTCCTATATCCGCGTATATCTGACGGTTTTCGAGGACTTTGGAGACGGCGTCTATGAGTGGGTAGATTGGCCCCACAGCTACTATCTGACGCGAAACGCTGGTTTTATTGGAGATGTTATGGACCCGGATTCGGACGGAATCGGCGGTCTGGTGGAACTTCACGCGGGACAGTCGGTTCAGTTCACGATAGCGGATGATTGGTATTATGAAAATGGCGTCAATGCGCTTTACGAATTCAGAACGGTTATCTACTATCCTCAGTATGACTACTCCTACTGGAGGACCTATCACTATTTTCAGGTCGATGAGGCCGCCTACAACGCCGCCGTGGCCAAGGGACCCTCCGCCCAGCCTGAGCAGCCCACCGACCCCGAGCCCACCACCCCGCCCGCCGACACCATCCCCGCCAGCGGCACCGCCAAGGCCAGCACCCAGACCGTCACCGTGGACGGCAAGGCGGTGGAGTTCCAGATGTACGCCCTGGTGGACGAAAACGGCAACGGCACCAACTACATCAAGCTCCGGGACATGGCTCAGGTCCTGAACGGCACCGAGGCCCAGTTCTCCGTGGGCTATGACAACGCCAGCAAGTCCATCTCTGTCGCCACCGGCGAGGCCTACACCTCCACCGGCAGCGAGATGACCACCCCCTTCTCCGGTGACCGGGCCTACACCGGCGGCAGCCAGTCCATCCAGGTGGACGGCGAGGCCACAGAGATGACTGCCATCACCCTGCTGGACGACGCCGGCGGCGGCTACAACTACTTCAAGCTCCGTGACCTGGGCAAGGCCCTGGGCTTCAACGTGGGCTGGAGCAAAGAGGCCGGCGTGTTTATCGAGAGCGACAAGCCCTACGCGGAATAATATAAAATCAGGGACCGCAGCCGCGGTCCCTGATTTTTTTATACCTCCATGATAACAGGCAGGATCATGGGGGAACGCTTGGTTTTCTTGTACAGGTAGCCGGACAGATCGCCCTTGATGGCACCCTTGATGGCCGACCAGTCGGTGGAGCAGCGGGTATCCACGTTCTGGAGGGCCTCCATGGCCACCTGGCGCAGCTCCTCCATCAGGCCCTCGGACTCCTTCACATAGACAAAGCCCCTGGTGATGATGTCCGGGCCGGAGACCAGCGCTCCGTCCTCCCCGGACATGGACAGTACCACCACAATAACGCCGTCCTGGGCCAGATGCCGCCGGTCCCGCAGGACCACGCTGCCCACATCCCCCACGCCGTAGCCGTCCACGAAGACCTGCCCGGCGGTGACCGTCCCCGCCAGCTTGGCGGAGTTGGGGGTGAACTCCATCACCCGCCCGATGTCGCTGATGAGGATGTGGTTGGGCTCCATCCCCATCTGCCGGGCCAGCTTGGCGTGAATCTGAAGCATACGCTGCTCGCCGTGGACCGGAATGAAGAACTTGGGCTTGACCAGGGCGTGGACGATTTTCAGCTCCTCCTGGCAGGCGTGGCCCGAGACGTGGAGGGCCAGCTCCCGCTCGTTCAGCACCTCCACCCCCTTGCGGTAGAGCTCGTTGACCACGTTGCCGATGGCGTTCTCGTTGCCCGGGATGGCGGAGGCGGAGATAATCACCCGGTCGCCCGGGAGCAGGTCCACCTGCCGGTGGGTGTTGAAGGCCATGCGGGTGAGGGCCGACATGGTTTCACCCTGGCTGCCGGTGGTGATGATGCACACCCGGTCCTTGGGCAGAGAGCGGATGTGGTTCAGATCCATGAGGATGCCGTCTGGGATGTTCATATAGCCCAGCTCGGTGGACACCTTCATCACGTTCTCCATGGACCGGCCGGTGACGGCCACCTTCCGGCCGTAGCGGTCGGCCACGTCGATGATCTGCTGGATGCGGTCCACGTTGGAGGCGAAGGTGGTGACGATGATGCGCTCCTGACAGCCCCGAAACAGGGCGTCGAAGGAGGCCCCCACGCTGCGCTCAGAGCGGGTGTAGCCCGGGCGCTCCACGTTGGTGGAGTCGGCCAGCAGGGCCAGCACCCCCTCCTTCCCCAGCTCGCCCAGCCGGGCCAGGTCCATCATGCCCCCCTGGATGGGGGTGGCGTCGATCTTGAAGTCGCCGGTGTGGACGCATACGCCCGCCGGGCACTTGATGGCAAAGGCCACCGCGTCGGCAATGGAGTGGTTCACATGGATGAACTCCACGCTGAACCGCCCCGCCTTGACCACGTCCCCCGCCTCGCAGGTGATGAGCTTGGTCTTGTTCAGCAGCCGGTGCTCCTCCAGCTTCAGCTTGATGAGCCCCGCCGACATGCGGGTGGCGTAGATGGGGGCGTTTACCGACCGCAGCACGTAGGGCAGCGCCCCGATGTGGTCCTCATGGCCGTGGGTGATGAAGATGCCCCGGATCTTGTTCTGGTTCTTGATGAGGTAGGTGACGTCGGGGATGACCACGTCGATGCCGTACATGTCGTCATCGGGGAAGCCCATGCCGCAGTCCACTACGATGATGTCGCCGCCGTACTCGTAGACGGTGAGGTTCTTGCCGATCTCGTTGAGACCGCCAAGAGAAATAATTTTCAGTTTTTCTGCCATAATAACTCCTTATTTTATCATTTATGTATGGGTTTGAAATATCCTGACAGAAAAATCCATGAAAAAGCAGCCATGCCCTTCGCACAGCAGCCAGACGAAAAAACGCCCCCGCTCCGGCCCTGCCTCGCCGGTGAGGGATACAGTCCCTTCGCCTTCCCATGGTTTTCTGTCTCCCCGGTCCGTCCCCGCCTGTCCTACGGTTCAGGGGCCGCGGAATATATTTAGACGCCGGGGCGGGAGACGTCCTCCCGGCCCCTTTGGCGTTTAAATCAAATCTGTTGTTCTGCTGACCGTTCCGCGCGTAGGGCGGGACGACCCCGGCCCGCCGCCTGCTCTGAAATCTCTGTCTGATATAAGGCGCGCCGAGTCGTCGCGCCCTACAGAGCGGCGGATATCCGCAAGGCATAATAGATGTTTATAGTTTACCACACTTCTCCTGAAAAGTATACTATGCGTTTCAGAAGAACAAATATGCCCTTATTTGTCCTCTTCTTGGGCACATTGTTCAGAAATCGCCCGGTCAATCTCCGCTGTCCGGCTGGCGTAGAAGTCGCACAGCTCGGCGGCCAGCTCCAGATCGGGCCCCTCGGCCAGGATGCGCAGGGCGGAGCGGCGGGCGGCGGGGGTGAGGTAGACCCAGCCGCTGCCGGTTCGCATCCGCAGGCCCTCGCCAACGGGGCTGCGGCCCTGGTCCCGGGCCAGCGCCCGCATGACCCGGCCCCGGTCGGAGGACAGGGGCACCTCCCTTCTCCAGGAGGAGAAACGGGGGGTTTTGGACACCAGACTCTCCAGCTTCTGGCCGGAGACCGCCATTCGGGCGCAGATCCGCAGGGCGGCGGCGGGGGCCTGCCGCATCCAGGGCTGGGCGGCGTACAGCGTCCGGGCCTGATCCCCGTCCCGGTCCAGCCGCAGGACGGTTCCGCCGTAGCCGGCGGCCACCAGTTCCACCGCGGCGCTGGCCCCCGGGGGAACGGCCACCTTGCCGCAGCCGTTTTCCATCTCGATCAGGGCGGTGAGGGCCAGGAGCTGACCCGGGTCCACCACTGCCCCCCGCTCGTCCTGGGCGGTGAGGAAGAAGCCGCCCCGCTGGGCCTGGAAGGCGATAATTCCGGGCCGCCAGCTCTTCTCCAGCCGGCAGCCCAGGGCGGACAGCGCCCAGCGCAGCGCCCGGTCCTCCGGCGTGGCGTCCCCCACCGCCGCCGTGACCCGCCGCAGGGCGGGACGGTGGAGGCCCGCCAGCTCCACGAGCTCCCGGGCCCACAGCTCCGGGGACAGGTCCGACTGCCGCAGGCGGCCTACCTGGCCGCTCCGGGTCCGGCGCACCTCCCCCTGGAGCAGGGCGTGCTCCAGCTTCCGCTCCCGGGCCCGGCCCAGGGGAAGGCCGGCCTGGTCAAAGAGATGGAGGTAAACAGTCCCGCCGCTCTCTTCCACAAACAGCGAGAGGGGCAGCCGATGGTGGACCGCCGCCCCGGCGCCCTGGACGGGGCTGTCCAGGGTGTGGATCAGGGCGTCTCCCCCGGCGGCGGCGATTCCGGCGGCGGCGGCCCGGGCCAGCATTCCGGCTCCGGGGGTGGGGGAGCAGCCCAGTCCCACCGGACCCTCCGCCCCCAGGACGCTGCCCAGGGTGAGCAGGGCCTCGGGGCCCAGGTCCTCCCCCAGCACCCCGCGGATGGCACCGCTGTCCCCGAAGCGGAGGGTCCCCTTCTGGCTGCCGCTGGTGATGGACCGGGCCAGGCGGCACCCGGCGGGGACGGTCTGGCCCGGCCACAGCTTTACCCGCTCCAGCAGGACGGCCCCCTCCTCCGCCAGGGCGTTCTCCCCCAGCACCGCCCCCTCGTTGAGGACGGCCCCCTTCCGGGCGGAGGCGTCCCTGCACAGGATGGCCCCGTAGAGGGTGGCGCGCTCCCCGGCGGCGGCGTTCTCCAGAAGGATGGACCGCTGGACCATGGCCCGCTCCCCCACGGAGCTCCCCCGCTCCAGAATGGCGTGGGGGCCGATGAGGCAGCCCGTCCCCAGGGATACCCCCTCGCCCACCCAGCAGGGGGGCACCAGATTGAGGCCGGCGGGCAGCGGCCCGGCCGACCACACCCCGCCCTCGCGTTTGGGCAGGCCCAGGTCCAGCTTTACCTTGCCGGACAGGGCGTCGCAGGCGGCGTCCAGATAGGCCCCGCAGTCCCCCATGTCCCGCCAGTAGCCCTCCAGGGGCAGGCCGAAGAGAGGGGCGCCCTCATGGAGAAGGGCGGGGAACAGGTCCTTGCCAAAGTCCCACACCGCGTCCCGGGGCACCCGGTCCATGGCGGAGGGGGACAGCACGTAGATGCCGGTGTTGATCTGGTCGGTGAACACCTGTCCCCAGCCCGGCTTCTCTACAAACCGCTCCACCCTGCCGTCCTGGCCGGTGAGGACCAGGCCGTACTCCAGGGGGTTCTTGTGCCGGTACAGGCCCAGGGTGGCCCAGGCCCCCCGCTCCCGGTGAAATTCTGCCAGAGCGGTCAGGTCCAGGTCGCACACGCAGTCGCCGCTGATGACCAGAAAGTCCTCCGCCCCGATATGCGTCATGCAGTTCTTTACGCTCCCCGCCGTTCCCAGGGGCTCATCCTCGGTGAACCAGGTCAGCCGCACCCCCAGCCGGTCCCCGCCGCCGAAGTAGTCCATCACCGCCTGGGGCTTGTAGCACAGGGTAACACAGATATCGGTGATTCCGTGCCGCTTCAGCAGGTTGATGATGTGCTCCATCACCGGCCGCCCCAACAGGGGGGTCATGGGCTTGGGACTGCCCAGAGACAGCGGCCGCAGCCGGGTGCCCTCGCCCCCCGCCATAATGACAGCTTTCAAAACAGTTCGTCATCCTTCCGTCGGTTAGTAAGGGTTAGTATGGCTTGCGCCCCGGCGTTTCAAACTTGTCCTGAAAGACAATATATGGTATAATAGCGAAAAAATAAGGAGGATTTCCGTATGGATATCAGACCGGGCCGCTGGCGGCACTTCAAAGGCGGGGAGTATGAGGTCATCGGAACGGCCGCCCACTCAGAAACCCTGGAGCCCATGGTGGTCTACCGGGCGCTGTATGGGGAGCGGGGCCTGTGGGTCCGCCCCGCCGCCATGTGGACCCAGCAGGTGGACCGGGAGGACTACTCCGGGCCCAGATTTATCTGCATGGAGGAGACAACATGAACATTCAGATTTTTGGCAGGAGCAAGTGCTTCGATACCAAAAAGGCGGAGCGGTGGTTCAAGGAGCGGCGGGTGAAATTCCAGGGGGTGGACCTGAAAAAGCAGGGCATGAGCCTGGGGGAGCTGACCAGCGTGAAGAACGCCGTGGGGCTGGAGGCCATGGTGGACCCCAGGCACCCAGACGCAGTGCTGGTGTCCTACCTGGCCGGCGACCAGGCCAGGCTGGAGAAGCTCTTTGAGGACCCCACCCTCCTGCGTACCCCTATTGTCCGAAACGGCCGGCAGGCCACCGTGGGCTTCTGCCCCGAGGTGTGGGAGGGGTGGGCGTAGGAATGCTTCATAAACGTCCGTCAGTAGGGCAAGGGCTCTGCCCTTGCCTTTCTACCGAGGCGGAAATCTGATTTGGCAAGGGCAGAGCCCTTGCCCTACATAACGGACCCGTCCCAACCCTAAAAGTCCGTTTTAACGGACAGAAAATCTGCTACGCTGGGGCGTGAAACCTGGAAAGGAGGAAATTGCCAATGTCAAAAAGCTCCAACCAAAAGACCAAGCTGCTCCATCTGGCCCGTATGCTCCTGCGGCAGACCGATGAAGACCACCCCCTCACTGTCCCCCAGATTATTGAAAGGCTGGCCCGGCAGGACATCAAGGCCGAGCGCAAAAGCATCTACGACGACCTGGAGGCCCTGCGCCTGTTTGGACTGGACATCCAGTCCCGAAAGGGGAAGGTCCCCGGCTGGTTTGTGGGAGAACGGGAGTTTGAGCTGCCTGAGGTCAAGCTGCTCATGGACGCGGTGCAGTCCTCCCGCTTCATCACCCAGAAGAAGAGCGACGCCCTCATACGAAAGCTGGAGGGGCTGGCCAGCTCCCACCAGGCGGGCCAGCTTCAGCGGCAGGTGTTTGTCTCTGGCCGCATCAAGGTGATGAACGAGAGCATCTACTACAATGTGGATAAGCTGCACTCCGCCATCGCCGCGCAGAAGGCCATCACCTTCAAGTATTTCGACTACGATATACAGCGGAGAAAGGTGTTTCGCCAGGAGGGGAAGCGGTATGTGGTCTCCCCCTACGGGCTGATCTGGAACAGTGAGAACTACTATCTGGTGGCCTTTCACCACGCCTACCGGGAGATGCGCCACTACCGGGTGGACAAGATGACCGAGATTGTGGTCACCAGCCTGGACCGGGACGGGAAGGACCAGCACCCCGATTTTCAGCTGGCCGAGTACGGCCAGAAGCACTTTGGCATGTACGGCGGCCAGGAGGTGCGGGTCACCCTCCGGGGGCGGAAGGACAAGGCTCAGCTGGTCTGGGACCGGTTTGGCCAGGACATCATTCTGGTCCCCGACGGGGAGGAGCACTTTACCGTCACCCTGCCCGTGGTGATAAGCCCCCAGTTCTTCGGCTGGCTGCTGGGGCTGGACGGCAGCGTCACCCTGGCGGGGCCCAAAGAGGCCGTGGCCGCCTACCGCCGCCGGCTGAACGCCGCCCTGGAGGAGGCCCCATAAGTTTCTTCCTTAAAATTTATTAAAAATGCTCCGGCACAGTGGTATTTTCTCCGCCGGTATGATATGATAGAGAAGTAAGAAAGCAGCCAAGGAGTTTGAAAGGAGGTGCTGCCGGTATGACAGCATTTTGGCTGATCGCGTTTATTGCCCTTGTGGCGGGCGAGGCGGCCACGGTGGGATTGGTCTGCATCTGGTTTGCCGCGGGGGCGGTGGGCGGATTTTTGGTGGCCATTCTGGGCGGCCAGTTCTGGTTCCAGCTCATCGTATTCGCGGCGGTGTCCGCCCTGGCCCTGGCCCTGGTGCGGCCCGCGGCCTCCCGGTTCGTCCATCCCCGGCGCTCCCCCACCAACGCCGACCGGGTGCTGGACCAGACCGCCACCGTTATCCAGACGGTGGACAATGAGGCCGGAACCGGCCAGGTCACCGTTCTGGGCCAGATCTGGACCGCCCGCTCAGCCCTGGGGGTGGTCATTCCCGAGGGGAGCCAGGTCAGGGTCCGGAGAATTGAGGGCGTGAAAGTGTTCGTAGAAACAATGTGAGAGGGAAAAAGGAGTTGTTCATATGGAAATTTTGAAAATTGTACTGCCCATTGCCGTCCTGGCCGTCGTGCTGTTGGTTATTTTCGGCTCCTGCGTGAAGATTGTGCCCCAGTCCCGGGCCTATGTGATCGAGCGGCTGGGCGTGTTCAGCACCGTCTGGAACGAGGGACTGAAATTCAAGGTGCCCTTTATTGAGCGGGTGGTGAAAAATGTCTCCCTGAAGGAGCAGGTGGTGGACTTCGCCCCCCAGCCCGTCATTACCAAGGACAACGTGACCATGCAGATCGACTCGGTGGTCTATTTCCAGATTACCGACCCCAAGCTGTACACCTACGGTATTGAGAACCCCATGTCCGCCATTGAGAATTACACCGCCACCACCCTGCGCAACATCATCGGCGACCTGGAGCTGGACCAGACCCTCACCAGCCGGGACCACATCAACACCAAGATGCGCGCCCTCCTGGACGAGGCCACCGACCCCTGGGGCATCAAGGTCAACCGGGTGGAGCTGAAGAACATCATGCCCCCCCGGGACATCCAGGAGTCTATGGAGAAGCAGATGCGGGCCGAGCGGGAGCGCCGGGAGTCCATCCTTCAGGCAGAGGGACAGAAGCAGTCCCAGATTCTGGTGGCCGAGGGCGAAAAGCAGGCCGCCATCCTCCGGGCTGACGCCGCCAAGCAGGCGGCCGTTCTCCAGGCCGAGGGCGCCAAGCAGGCCAAGATCCTGGAGGCCGAGGCCGAGGCGGAGGCCATCATGAAGGTGCAGCAGGCCACCGCCGACGCCATCCGCCTCATCAACGAGGCCGCGCCGGGCCAGGGCGTGCTGACCATCAAGGCCCTGGAGGCATTCCAGGCCGCCGCCAACGGCAAGGCTACCAAGATTATCATCCCCAGCGAGCTCCAGGGCATCGCCGGCCTGGCCGCCGCCGCCAAGACCGTCTTTGACACTGAGGACCCCAAGGCCACCATCACCAAAACCGTGCCCAAGCAGTGAGGCGAGAATCGTATGGAGGCGCTACAGATGACAGACAAGCAGTTTGACAAGATCATTAAAATGATCCGTATGGTCCTTGACGGCTGCAAAGACCTGGAGGAAGCGAAGCAGAAGGTGGAAGAGCTGTTAGAGGACAAGAAAAAGGAAGACTGAAAACCGGGCCGGGGAATTTCCCCGGCCTTTTTCATGGAAAGAGGCATTTTTTTCATCGCAAATTTTTCGCCCCGCCGCACATACTGACAGCAAACATGTCAAGGAGGCGGCGGGACGGTGAACTGGAAAAGATTCGGAGCATTTTTATGCGCGGCGTCACTGGCGGTCCTGCTTCCCGGGCCCGAGCCCGCAAAGCAGGCGGACGCCCCGGCTGAAGTGACGCTGAGCGATCCTCCCCTGGTGGCCCTCACCTTTGACGACGGCCCCCGGTCCTCCACCACCGGCCCCCTGCTGGACGGACTGGAGCTGAGGGAGGTGCCCGCCACCTTTTTTCTGGTGGGGAACCGGATCCCGGGCAACGAGGACCTGGTGCGCCGCATGGCCGCCGAGGGCCACCAGATCGGCATCCACACCTATGACCACGTGGAGCTGAAGGGGCTGTCCCGGCAGGATTTCGACCTTCAGGTGGGCAAGACCCGGGCGCTCATCACCCGGCTGGCCGGGGATGGGAGCTACTGGCTCCGGCCGCCCTACGGCTTTCTGGACCGAAATGCCGAGCGCTGGTGCGGCGGACCGGTGATTCTGTGGTCGGTGGACCCGGAGGACTGGAAGGACGACGACGTGGACAGAATTGTGGCCGCTGTGGTGGAACACGTGTCTGACGGGGATATTATTCTGCTCCACGACCTGTTTCCCAGCTCCGGACAGGCCGCCCTCTCCATTGTGGACACCCTGCTGGAGAGGGGCTTCTGCTTTGTCACCGTGGAGCAGCTGATGGAGGCCCGGGGGGTGACGCCGGAGGCGGGAGCCCGGTATCGAAAAATTCCTCCCCCGGCATAAAAAATTTTCACAAAACGATTGTATTTTTTCCCGTTATCATGTAAACTGGAGGCAGTAGTTTTGCGGAGGAGGTATTCCGAATGAAAGTTGCCCGTTTTGTCCTGAAGATTGTGGCCCTGTCTCTGGCCACGGCGGCCGCGGTGTGTGCCGTTATCGCCTACTGGGACGGCTTGACCGAGCTGTATGACAGCGCCAAGGGAAGGCTGCAGCGCTCTGCCCACATCGACGAGTACGACGACTACGAGGAATAAGGCAAAATGACCGCCGGCCCGAGGGCCGGCGGTTCTGCTTTACCGGCTGTACCACCGCAGGCAGGCGGTGTCACCGCTGCGCCGGAGCAGGGCGGCGGTGAGCAGGCCGTCGGCCAGCAGGGTGACCAGGGCCGCCCAGCTCACCGGAGCGGGGATGCGGGCCAGCCAGGGCGCCAGCGCCGGGTGGACCCAATAGACCAGGCCCAGGGCCAGCACCCCCCAGGCCAGTGAGAAGGGCAGACACACCCGGCCCTGAATATTGCCGGGCAGGCCCTCATAGCTCCAAAAGGACACCCCCAGGGCCTTCTGGTGGTACAGGGCGGTGAGATACTCCGCCGCCGTGGCGGTCAGGCCGCCCAGCAGGAACAGCAGCCAGGGCCGGGCGTCCACCCACCCGGGCAGCAGCAGAATCAGGCCCGCGCCCAGGCCGTACACCGGACACAGGGGCAGCACCAGCAGCCCCTTCCGGTCGGGACGGCCGCCCACCGCCGCCGCGAAGGCCACCTCCAGCAGGAAGCCCAGAAAGCTGTATGCCGTAAAACTCCAAAACCAGGACAAAAAATCCCCTCCGTTTCTCACCGTTAGGGTGTGAAATCGGAGGGGGTTTATACCTGAGGCTCAGGCCCAGCGGCCGCAGCCGGTTCCGGCGGCACAGCCGCCGCCGCAGAAGCCGGCGCTGTGGCTGTTTCCGCAGTAGGACACGCCGCTGTGGGTGTGGATGCCGGCCACGGCGCAGTCCTCATAGGGGCACAGGGCCTGGCAGGCGCCGTCGCAGAAGCCGCCCTGGTGGTGGTGGCCGCAGTAGGTCACGCCGTCGTGGAGATGGCGGCCGGCGATTTCGCAGCCCTCAATGGGGCACAGGGCCCGGCAGGTCCCGTCGCAGAAGCCGTCTTCGTGGTGGTAGCCGCAGTAGGTGGTGAAGCCGTGGAGGTGGCGGCCGGCGGTCTCGCAGTCCTCCAGGGGGCACAGAGCCCGGCAGGCCCCGTCGCACACGCCGCTGCCGTGCAGGTAGCCGCAGTAGGTCACGCCGCCGTGGGTGTGCCGTCCGGCCAGGGTGCAGTTCTCATAGGGGCAGACCGTGATGGTGGTCTGGACCTGATTGGCATACCGGCCGTGGTGGCCGCTGTTCCTGTGGCAGCCGTGGGCGGCGGCGGGGACAATCATCAGGGCGGCTATCACGGCGCACAGTACGCCGGCAAGCAGACGGCCCTTCTTATACATGGGAATTACTTCCTTTCTGTCCGCCGGAGGCGGGTGATAGCTGTATTATAGCACGGAGCCCGCCGGCCTTCAAGGCGGCGGCGGGTTAAAAATTTTAAGTCTTGGGCTCCTCCGGGACATACTCCAGCAGCTCCCCGATGGTACAGTCCAGCGTGGAGCAGATTCGGGCCAGCACATCCAGGTCCACCCGGGCGACCTTGTTGTTGCAGTAGTTGTTAATTTGTGTCCGCTCCATAGCGGCCAAATGCGAGAAGCGGTTTTTGCTCATACCGGAGCGTTCAATCAGCGTACTCAGATGGATGACGATTTCACCATGCCCCACTGCATATATCCTCCTGTAAAATCTTACTTGACAGAAATAGCATATATCAAGTATGATTACCCAGAAAGATGTTAAATATATTGTGTATATATCTACACAAGAAAACTTTGAGGGAGGACAAATTATGATACCTTGGGATGAAAAGACGGTAAGTCAGAGCCTGTGGGACCGTGAGGTGGGGGCATATGTTCTGAACTGCCTGCAACACTGCGACACCTCCGTTCTGGCCCAACAGGTGGACAGCGAGGCGGTCCGCCTGCTGGAGGAGATCAAGGCCATTATCCAGGACCCCGCTCTGGACGACCCGGAGTGCTTTGCCCGTATTGAGGCCCTGACAAACGCCTTTTATGTCCACGGCATCAGTACCACCCGCCACAACGAATACGGCTAGGCCGGGGGCCTGATCCTCTTACAGGGATACATCCGCGCATTTCCCCGCTTGCGAAAACCTCCGTCCTATGGTAGGATGATAGGGAAAAATGCGGGAGGAAGAGAATTATGCGCCATCTGATTGATTTTGGAGATCTGACCCGGCAGGAGTGGGACGGGCTGTACGCCCGGGCCAGCCAGATCATGGACCGCCCGGAGGATTTTCTGGAGGTCTGCCGGGGCCGGGTGATGGCCTCGGTGTTTTACGAGCCCTCCACCCGCACCAACTTCTCATTTCAGGCCGCCATGCTTCGCCTGGGCGGGACGGTGTTCGGCTTTGCCGACCCCAAGTCCTCCTCGGCGGCCAAGGGGGAGAGTCTGAAGGACACGGTTAAAATGGTCTCGGGCTACGCCGACGTGGTGGTCATGCGCACCCCCTGGGAGGGGTCGGCCAAGGCGGCCTCGCTGTACTCCGACGTGCCCGTCATCAACGCCGGCGACGGCGGCCACATGCACCCCACCCAGACCATGGCCGACCTGACCGCCATCACCCGCCTGCTGGGCCGGGCGGACGGGCTGTCCATCGGCCTGTGCGGCGACCTGAAGAATGGCCGTACCGTCCACTCCCTCATCAAGGCGATGGCGAAATTTGAAAACATCCGGTTTTTCCTTATCTCCCCCCGGGAGCTGGCCATCCCCGGCTATATGCGGGCCTTCCTCCAGGAGAGGGGGATGGGCTTTACCGAGGTCACCGGCCTGGAGGCGGTGATCCCCCAGCTGGATGTGCTGTACATGACCCGCATCCAGAAGGAGCGCTTTGTGGACCCCCTGGAGTATGAACGGAACAAGGGGGTGTATGTCCTCACCCGCCGCAAGCTGGAGCGGGCCAAGGAGAAGATGCTGGTCATGCACCCCCTGCCCCGGGTGGACGAGATCGCCGTGGATGTGGACGACGACCCCCGGGCGGCCTACTTCCGGCAGGCCCGCTACGGTATGTTTGCCCGGATGGCCCTGCTGGCCGATCTGGCCAATCAGCCCCGGCTGGACCAGACCGGGGCGGTGGAGATCGGAACAAAGCCCGTCTGCCGCAATCCCCGGTGTATCACCCGGACGGAGGGCTACCTCCCCCCGCTGGTCAGGCAGATCGGCGGCGTGGACTGCTGCGCCTTCTGCGACGGGGCGCTGAGCTGAGGATAGTTCCTTTTTCCTGAAAATATTCCGATTGTTCCATCAGGCCTTTATAAAGCAACACCCGCTGAAAAGCAATTCTTTTCAGCGGGTGTTTGTGTCCTCGGGGCGGATCGCCCAAGGGCATGGATCCGTCTTCGCGGCGGAGGGAGTGCCGCATTCGGATGGGGGGATTACATGTTGTCGTACTTCTCGTCGATGTCTTCCATGGCGCGGTAGCCCTTGAACTGCATCAGGGCGTCTACAATGGCGATGCGGGCCATGGCCTCACACACGGGGTAGATGCGGGGCAGCAGAGAGGCGTCCCGCCGGGTGATGGGGGAGAGCTCCACGTCGGCCCCGGTCTCGGTGTCCACCGTGCGCTGCACCACGTCCACCGTGGGGGTGGGCTTGACCGCCAGGCGGATGCGCACCTCGTCGCCGTTGGAGATGCCGCCCAGGAAGCCGCCGGCGTTGTTGGTGTAGAACTTCACCCGGCCGGTCTCCTTGTCCCAGTACATCTCGTCATTGCACTCGGAGCCCAGCATGTCGGCGACCCGGAAGCCGGCGCCGAACTCGATGCCCTTGATGGCGCCGATGGACATGAGGGCGTGGGCCAGGGTGGCCTCCAGCTTGTCGAACACCGGCTCGCCCAGGCCGGCGGGCAGGCCGTGGATCAGCAGCTCAATCACGCCGCCGCAGGTCTCGCCCGTCTTGCGCACGGCCATGATATCCTCCTCCATCCTGGTGGCGGCCTCCAGGTCGGGGCAGTTGATGTCGTTCTTGCGGTAGTTGGCCTTGGCCTGCTCGTAGGTGACGGGACCGCTGGCCTTGATGCCGTGGGACTCGGTGACGTAGCCGATTACATCGATGCCGTACTTGTCCAGAATCAGCTTGGCCACCGCGCCGCCGGCCACCCGGCTCACCGTCTCGCGGCCCGAGGCGCGGCCGGCGCCCACCCAGTCGTTGTACTGGCCGTACTTCTTCATAAAGGTGTACTCGGCGTGGCCGGGGCGGGCCATGTCCTTGTAGTCGTGGTACTGGCCCACGTGGATGTCCTCAATGTCGTTGTTGGGCACCACAATGCCCACGGGCGCGCCGGTAGAGCGCTGGTCCTCCATCACGCCGGAGAAGATGTAGACCCGGTCCCGCTCCTTGCGGGGGGAGTCCAGGGGGGACTGGCCGGGCTTGCGCTTGTCCAGCTCCGCCTGAATGTCCTCGGCGGTGATGCGGATGCCGGCGGGCACGCCGTCCACAATGGTCAGAAGGCCGCCGTACAGCTCCTTGGGGATGTCGGGGCTCTTGCGGAAGCAGCCGGAGTAAGATTCGCCGCAGGTGGTCACGCGGAACATCTTGCCGAAAGTATTGCCTGTCATAATGATTACGCTCCTTTATTCATTTTCTGGCCTATACGGAAAAGAGGGATGCTTGTTTCTTGAGTTTTCACAAACTCTTTTCTCCTTTAAAATAAATAATAGTTTCTTTCTCCCTTTTTGTCAAGAGAGTTTTGTTTGTTTTTTAATATCCCGGAATTTTTGGCGGATTGACACAAAATGACCGTGGTTTTTCGTGCAGTTTGTTTCTTCAGTTTCTTGTATTTAAGAAATGTTTCTTGTGTTTCACAAATGCCTTGACTTTCATACCCTTCTTTGTTACACTAAACAGGATAAAGGGGGGAGGCCCGACATGTCAAAACCTGAAAAGTCCACCCTTCGGCTGGTGGCAGTCCGGGCGGGGGTCTCTCCCGCCACCGCATCCCGCGCCCTGAACGGAAATCCCTCGGTGGACAAGGAGCTGTCCCGGCGGGTCTTCGCCGCCGCCCAGGAGCTGGGCTATCAGTTCAACGGCCCCTCCCGGGGAAAGAGCAGCATCACCTTCATTGTGCCGGCTATCGCCAGCACCTACTTCTCATACACGGCTACCGGAGTGATTGAGGTCGCCCGGGAGGCGGGCTACCATGTGAGCCTGATGCTCTCCGACTCCGACCCGGAGCGGGAGCTGGAGTGCCTGCGGAACGCCCGGGGACCCGACACCGCCGGCATCATCCTGGCGCCGGTCAGCACCCGGGACCCCCGGGAGCTGGCGCCGGAGCTGGCCGGTTTGCCCATTGTCATCACCGGCCCCCGGCATATTGGCGACGGGCTGGTCCATGTGCACCTGAACAACGAGGAGGCCGCCTATCTGAGCACCCGCTATCTGCTGCGGCTGGGGCGGAAAAATATCGCCTTTGTCATCTACTACTGGACGAACCGGGTGCTCAACTACCAGGATTTTATAGAGGAGTACAACACCTCGGACCACGGCTGCTTCACCGCCTACGACCGATACAGCGGCTACTGCCGCGCCCTGCGGGAGGCCGGGCTGGAGATTGACCCCTCTCTGCTGGCCTTCGGCGGCTTCAGCTACGAGTCCGGCTACGCCTGCGCCAGAAGGCTGCTGGCCTCGGGGGCCGATTTCGACGCGGTGATCGTGCCCAACGACCGCTGCGGCGTGGGCTTTCTGAATCTGCTGCAGGAGCAGGGCTTCCGTGTACCGGGCCAGGTGTCGCTGGTCTGCCTCAACGGGGACCTGATCTCCAAGATCGTCTCCCCCACCCTCACCAGCATCTCCTCCTCCGACTATGAGATTGGCCGCCGCAGCGCCCAGCAGCTGATCCGCCTGATCCGGGGGGAGCCCGCCCAAGACGTGCAGATTGACGCCAACCTGTCCATTGAGAGCTCCACCCAGTATATCCTCTGAGCAAAACCGCCTGCCTTCTCCCGGGGAGAGGACAGGCGGTCATTTGTTACTGCTTGAAATATTTCTCCTTAATGGCCTCGGTGGGCATCTTCTCCCCGGTCCACAGCTCGAAGGCGGCGGCCCCCTGGTAGAGGAGCATATACAGGCCGTTGAAGGTCTTGAGCCCCGCCTCGCGGGCCATGCGCAGAAGCTGGGTCTCCTTGGGGTCGTAGATCACGTCGGATACCACCAGGCCGGGGTGGAAGTAGGAGCTGTCGGGAATCAGGCAGCCGGGAATTTTGGACATTCCCACCGGCGTGGTGTTCAGCAGCAGGTCGGCCTGGGCCACGCAGCCCCGCAGGTCCTCCAGGTCGGCCAGGTCGTGGAGGGTCACATGGCACTGGGTCCGCTCGTTGAGCTGCTTCACGATCCCCTCGACCCGGGGCCAGAAGGCGTCTCTGGTGTTGAACACGTCGATGCTGGCCAGCCCGTCGATGGCCGCCTGAACTAGAACGGCCGTCCCCGCGCCGCCGGCCCCCAGCTGCACCATGCGCTTGCCGGTCAGGTCGCAGCCCGCGTCCCTGGCGCTGAGCATGTAGCCGATGCCGTCAGTGGTGTGGCCGATGAGGCGGCCGTTGTCGTTGACCACCGTGTTCACCGCGCCGCAGATCTGGGCGGCGGGAGAGAGCTCGTCACACAGCTCGGCCATCCGGTTTTTGTCGGGCATGGTCAGGTTAAAGCCCGCCACGCCCATCTCTTTCAGGCCGTTGACCGCCACGTCCAGCCGCTCGGCGGGCACGTCGAAGGCCAGATAGTGGTAGTCCAGGTCCAGCAGGGCGCAGGCCTCGTTGTGCATCTCGGGGGAGATGCTGTGGGCCACCGGGCTGCCCAGCAGGCAGAGGAGCCTGGTGTGTCCCGTTGTATGCTGACTCATAATCCTTCCCTCCTTCACTTTCCGGGCGCCAGGGCGTCGTGCAGAATTTTCAGCGCGGTATTCAGCTGCTCCACGGGAATCTGGCCGGGGGCGGAGACCTGACCCACCGCGCCGAAGGTCATGGAGGAGCCGAAGCACTCGCCGCACAGGCGGCTGATGACGCCGTTGGACATGGACATGGTGATGATGGGGCGGTCGGCGTACTTGGTATACATCTCCTGGGTGGCGTCCAGCAGGGTGACGACGTCGGCGGGACCCTGGGGCATGACCGCAATCTTGGGGATGTCCGCGTCCATGTCCTGCATCTTCCGCAGGCGGTAGAGCAGGTCGGCCTTGTCGGGGGTCTTGCCAAAGTCGTGATTGGAGCCCACCACCACCGCGCCGGCGGCGTGAATGGCGTCAATGCACTTGCGTACAACCTGGTCGCCGGAGAAGATCTCCACGTCGATGGCGTCGGCGTTCCCGGACTGGGCCACGGCGGAGTTGAGGGCGATGTAGTCCTCCGTGGAGATATCCTTCTCGCCCCCCTCCTTCCGGGTGCGGAAGGTAAACAGGATGGGGGTGTCCCCCAGGACAGCCCGCAGCTGCTCCAGGGTGCTCAGCACCTGCCCGGTCTCAAAAACGTCCTCGTAAAAATCCACGCGCCACTCCACAACGTCCAGAGCGTGGTCCTTGAACTCCCGGGCCTTTTCCAGGATCCCGGCCCGGGTGGCGGCCACAATGGGGACGATGACCTTGGGCATTCCGGCGCCCACCTCTACGCCCCGCAGCTTTACGGTTTTCATCACAGTTACCTCCTATAAAATCAAATGGATCACGTTTTTTATTTCAGCACAAACCCGGCGCCGATCTTGTTCATGGACTCGTAGAAGCCGGGGAAGGAGACGGCGGCGCACTCCGGGTCGCTGATCTTCATCTCGCCGTCGGCCAGCAGGCCGCACACCGCCATGGCCATGGCCACCCGGTGGTCGTCGTGGCTGCTCACCTGCGTGCCGGTGAGGGGCTTGCCGCCGTGGACCGTCATAGAGTCGGCGGTGATCTCCACGTCGGCGCCGCAGGCGCACAGCACCTCCTGCATCACGGCCACCCGGTCGGTCTCCTTCACCCGCACGTGGGCCAGGCTGGTGAAGTGGGTGTCCCCCTGGGCGTAGGCCGCGGCCACAGACAGGGCAGGCAGGCTGTCGGGGATCAGGTTCATGTCAATTTCAATGCCGTGGAGGGGCTTGCCGCCGTGGACAATCAGGCGGTGGCCCTCCAGGTCCTTCTCGATGTCGGCGCCCATCTGGATGAGTATGTCCACCACGGCCTTGTCGCCCTGGCTGTCGGTAAAGTCCACGCCGGAGATGACCAGCTCGGAGGGGGTGCACACCGCGGCCACCAGGGGGAAGGCCACGCCGGACCAGTCGGAGGCCACCAGACACTCACAGGCCTTGAAGTGCTGTCCGCCCTCCACATGGTAGCGCTTATAGTCGGGGCTGTTCTCCACCTCGACGCCGAACAGCTTCAGCCAGTCTACGGTGAGCTGGACATAGAGGGCCTCCAGGGGATTTTCCACCAGGATATCCACGCTCTCCCCCTTGGGCAGCAGGGCGCAGGGGCCCAGCAGGCCGGAGATGTGCTGGCTGTTGAAGCCGGGCAGGTGGCACACGCCGCCGTGCAGGGGGCCCTGGATCACCAGGGGCGGGCAGTCGCAGTTGGGACGGGTGTGGATGCAGGTGGCGCCCAGCTCCTTCAGCGCGTCGGTCTCGTGGCGCCAGGGGCGGCGGCGGATCTGCTCGTCGCCGGTGAGCACGGCGTAGCCGTCGGTGAGCAGGGCGCAGATGCCGGTGACAAAGCTGGTGGTGGTGCCGGAGTTCATGGTGTCGATGACATTCTCCGGCACCTTGGGCTTGCCGTTCAGGCCGGTGATTGTCCAGGTGTTGGCCTTCTCGTCCATCACGACCTCAGCGCCGAAGGCCCGGGCGGCCGCCACCGCGGCCAGGCCGTCCTTGGAGGGCAGAGGGTTGTGAATGACGGTGGTGCCCTCCGCCAGCATACCGAACATGACGCCCCGGATGGTACAGCTCTTGGAGCCGGGGACAGCAATTTCTCCGGAGAGGGAACCGCGGCGGGAATACGCGTACATAAACAGACTTCCTTTCCTCACGTCAATTTTAATGGGATCTGGGCGAAAATGGGTATAAAAAACACAGCGGCCCCTCCGCCGCCCAGGGCGGGCGGCCGCTGTGTTGAGGACTTACTTCTGCCGCGCCGCCTTGCGGCGGTCCCGGGCGCGCTTCACCGCGGGGATGTTGGTGACGATGGAGAATACCGTCAGAACCAGCAGAACCATGGTGATGGGGCGGCCGAACAGGGCGAACAGAACGTTGTCCGAGGAGACCGCCAGGGAGATGGCCCGGCGGAAGTTGGAGTCCATCATGTTGCCCAGCACGATGGCCAGGGTCATGGGGGCCACGGAGTAGCCGCGGCAGCGCATCAGGAAGCCCAGCACGCCGAAGAAGAACATCAGGCCCACGTCAAACAGCCGGTTGTTGCAGGCGTAGGCGCCGATGACGCACAGCAGGGTCACGATGGGCATGAGGATGCTCTTGGGCACCGCGATGATCTTGGACAGGTGGGGGGCCACCAGCAGGCCCAGCAGCAGCAGGAACAGGCAGCCCACAAAGCCGCCGCCCAGAATGGCGTGGAAGCTGTCAGCGCTGGTCTTCAGGAACATGGGGCCGGGCTGCAAACCGTGCACGTAGAACACGGACAGGATGATGGCGGTCACCGCGTCGCCGGGGACGGCCAGGGTGAGCATGGGGATCAGAGCGCCGCCGATGCAGGCGTTGTTGGCGCTCTCAGAGGCCACAATGCCCTCCACCGCGCCCTCGCCAAAGGGCCGGCTGGGATTTTTCACCATGTCCTTGGCCTGGGTGTAGGCCAGGAAGGCGGCCACCGGGCCGCCCGCTCCAGGCAGAGCGCCCACCACGGTGCCGATGGCGCTGTAATACAGGCTGTGCCAGAAGTTCTTCAGGATGTCCTTCAGTTTGACAATCTGCTTGGTGATGGAGTTGACCTCGGCGTCCAGATGTCCGTCAAAGACCACGCTGAGCACCTCGGCGAAGCCGAAGAGGCCCACCAGAGCGGGGACGTTGGAGATGCCCGCGTTCAGGTCACGGATGCCGAAGGTGAGCCGGGGGGTGCCCAGCACGGAGTCCATGCCGATCATGGCGAAGAACAGGCCGAACAGCGCACTGATGAGACCCTTGGAGAAGCTCTTGGTGGTCAGGCCGCCCACGGTGGCCAGGCCGAACAGGGCCAGCAGGAAGTAGTCCATGGGCTGGAACTTCAGGGCGATGGAGGTGATGGGCTGGGCCAGCAGGGCCAGGGCCACCAGGCCGAACACGGAGCCGATAAAGGAGTAGATGGTGGCGTATTTCAGGGCCTTGTAGGCCTCGCCCCGCTTGGCGAGGGGGTAGCCGTCCAGGGTGGTGACCACCGAGGAGGGGGCGCCGGGGATATTAATCAGGATGGCGGACAGCGCGCCGGAGAACACGCCCACCACATAGACCCCCATTACCGTGGCCAGAGCGTCGTTGGTGGACCAGGAGTAGGTAATGGACACCAGCAGAGCGGTGGCCATGGAGACGGACAGACCGGGGATGGAGCCGACGAACAGGCCGGCGATGGAGCCCAGGCCGCACAGGAGGACAAACCGGATGTCCGCGAAGTAGGCCAGGCTGGCGATAATCGCACTCATGCAGCGGTCCCTCCTTTAAGGCAGCCGTACGTTCAGCGCGATGCCGAACAGCACGTAGATGGCGGCGGTGGTGACGCCGGAGAGCAGAATGAGCTTCCACCACTTGCGCTCACCCAGGTAGATGAACAGAGACACCAGAAACAGCAGGGTGGCCGGGATAAAGCTGATAATGGGCATCAGTATATAGTAGACCAGCGCGGCGGCGACCATGACCAGCACGCCAATCAGATTTTTCTTGGAGGGGCTCTCCTCCTTCTGCTCCGCCTGACGCATCTCGTTCAGGGCGTCGGCCACCAGAGACAGGGTCAGAAGCAGACCGAAGACAGACAGGAGAGTGGGAAACAGATAGGGGGACATCTTCCATTCGGAGGTGTTTTTGTCAAAATAGTGGTGATACAGCGAATAGATCAGTAAGCCTGCGGAGCAGAGACCCACGAAAATGGCATCCTGGCAGCTTGGCTGGTGCAGCAGGCCTTTTTTTCCATTCTTTTCCATGGGGCACATCCTTTCCATTATGTACGGCGGGCGGCGGCACAGAGTGCGCCGCCCGCCGCTGTGTTCAGTTCTCAGGGCTTGGCGATGTTGTAGTCCTCAGGGCTGTTAATGGTAGCGCCCGCGTCGTGGAGCATCCAGGAGACGGTGGACTCCCATTCGGTAAAGAAGGCCTTGGTGTCCTCAACGGTGGGGTACAGCTCAAAGAGCTTGTCGATGCAGTTGGAATCCAGCCAGGCGTTGAAATCGGGGTCGGCGCAGGCGGCCTTGGTGGCGCTGCGCAGAACCTCCTGCACATCGGCGGGGACGTCCTTGTTCACCAGCAGGGTCAGGGGGCTGTAGGGCAGGCTGAGCAGGTCGTCGCTGCCCTCCATGAACTCGGACAGGGCGGGCACGTCGGGATAGGCCTCCATGCGCTTGGTGGCGCAGACGGCCAGCAGGCGCAGGTCGCCGCTCTCCAGATAGGGGACGACGGTGGAGTAGTTGGAGTTGGTAAACTGAACCTGATTGCCCAGAACGGCGGTGATGCCCTCGGCGCCGGAGGAGTAGGCGGTCAGGGCGGGCTCATAGCCGTAGCGGTTCATAATCAGGGCCTGGATGTGGCCGGAGCCGCCAGGGCCGGTGTAGCTCATCTGCACCTTGCCGGGGTTGGCCTGGATCTCGTCCAGCAGGTCCTGCAGGGTCTCATACTTGGAGTTGGAGGCGACCACCAGCACCTTGGGGTCGCTGGAGATGGCGGAGATGGGGGCGAAGTCGTCATAGCTCATCTCGCTGATGCCCATCACGCGGCAGGTGCCCAGGGACTCGGCAGCCAGCACCATGGTGTAGCCGTCGGGATCGGCGTCAAGGGCGGCCTGGATGCCCACGGTGCCAGAGGCGCCGGCCTGGTTGCTGACAATGATGGACTGGCCCAGCTGCTTCTCCAGGGCGATGGCCAGCTGGCGGCCGGCCAGGTCGGAGGTTCCGCCGGCGCCGTAGGGGATAATCATGGTGATGGGGCCGGTGGGGTAATTAGTAGTGGGGGCGGGGGTGGGCTCAGACTGTCCGGTGGACTGAGAGCCGGTGGGGGGATTGGAAGCGGAGGTGCCGGAGGGCTCGGCGGGCTTGGAGCAGGAGGCCAGACCAAGCAGCATAGCCGTGGCAAGCAAGGCAGTGAGCAGTTTCTTCATTGAATCTCTTCCTTTCAATTTTTCTTGCCCGGAAAAAATTTCTCAAAAGTGTCCGGGATATTTATTCGAGAGAAAATATTTTCTCCTCCGGAAAGTTTCGGGAAATCTTTTCTTGAACACCTAATACTTTAGCACGAAAGCGAACTGCTGTCAATGAAACTCCTCAGGTTTTTGGTGAAAAATTGATTTTCAGTCAATCATACAAAATCTGCCCGGCAAATTTGTGCGAAATATTTTCTGGATGCCGCCTTTTGCGAGAAAATATTTTCTTGATTTTCCCTGTCTCCTCTGGTATACTGAGAAAAAAGCGCCCGCCAGTGGGGCGGGAGCGGCGACGGAGGTGTTCCATGTGGAAAAAGTGACCATTCGGGACGTGGCGGGCCGGGCGGGGGTCTCCCTGTCCACGGTCTCTCGGGTGATGAACCGGAACCAGAAGGTGGACCCGGTACTGGCGGAGCGGGTGCTGGCCGCGGCCAGAGAGCTGAACTACCGCTCCGGCCCCCGGGCCTTTTCGGGGAGATCGGGGCACATCGCCCTGATCCTGCCTACCCTGGAAAATTCCTACTACTCCTCCATCGCAGCCGGAGTCATTGACGCCGCCCAGTCCCAGGGGCAGCATGTCCTTATTATGCAGACCGACTCCCGCCGCCGGCAGGAGGACGACTGCTTTCGGACCCTCTCCACCGCCGCGGTGGATGGCGTCATCTTTTCCGGCAGCGACGAGCGCAACCCCCTGGAGGAGTTTCCCCATCTCCGGGGCCTGCCCATGGTGGTGGCCGCCCGGCGGGCGGTGATCCCCGGCATCCCCCACATCTATTCCGACAATTTAAGCGCCGGCTACATGGCCACAAAGTACCTCCTCCGCCTGCGCCGGCGGAAGATCGCCCTGCTGCTCAACTTCTGGACCAATGATATCCACGACTATGATACCTTCCTGCGGCGGTATCACTCCCCGGCCCAGGGGGCCTGCACCGCCTTTGACCGCTACACCGGCTACTGCCGTGCCCTGGAAGAGGAGGGGATGGGGGTGGACCCCGATCTGATTATGTTCAGCGGCTTCAGCCATGAGTCGGGCTATGCCAGCGCCCAGGAGCTGCTGGCGCGGCCGCTGGAGTTTGACGGGGTGCTGGTGTCCAACGACCGCTGCGCCACCGGGGTGCTGCGCCTGTTCCGGGAGCAGGGCATCCAGGTTCCGGGACAGGTGTCGATCATCTGCTTCAACGGCGGTCTGATGTCCAGCGTGGTCAGCCCGGCCCTGACCATGGTGGAACAGCAGAACCACGAGCTGGGGCGGCAGTCCGCTTTGCAGCTCAACGAGCTGATCCACGGCCGGCCCGCGCACGACGTAAAGATTGACGTCAAGCTGGCGATCAGGGGGTCCACCTCCCTGGCGCCTCCCGCCGATCCCGCGTCCTCCGGAGGAAAATGACCCAAAATGAAAGCACCAGACAGGAGAGGGGCGCCTCCCGTCTGGTGCTTTCTGTATTTCTGCCGCTCTTTCCCTCCGGAACACACATAAAACATGGGATGTTGTTCGGCGCTATGGGCGCCGAAAACCGGAATGCGGCCGGGTTCTGTTTAAACTATACAAAAATAAAGCCCCGATATCGGCGTTCTGTCTATTTACATTTTCACAAAAATAGGTTATTTTAAACATAGGATGTTAAAGAGTAATTAGTTATTACATCCTCTCTATATGGAAAGGAGAACAGACGCCATGAAAGTTGGTTTAATCTACACCAGCACCACCCCTGAGCTCATTGAGCTGGTGGAGCGGGAGGTCAAAAAGCAGCTGGGTGAGGATGTGGAGCTGTACAGCTTACAGGACCCCAGCATCCTGGCCGATGTGCGGGAGGCCGGCTATGTGACCACCGCCCCCGCCGCCCGGCTGATCTCCATGTATATGAAGGCCGCCCAGGAGGGCTGCGAGGCCATGCTCAACCTGTGCAGCAGCGTGGGTGAGGTGGCGGACAGCGTCCAGGACGTGGCCAGATACATCGGGGTGCCCATCGTCCGGGTGGACGAGGAGATGTGCCGGGAGGCCGTCCGGAAGGGCAGCCGCATCGGCGTGATGGCCACCCTGCCCACCACCCTGGAGCCCACCAAGGGGACGATCCGGCGGGTGGCACGGGAGTGCAACCGGGCTGTGGAGCTGGTGGACTGTCTGGTGGACGGGGCCTTCGGCCTGGATCAGGACCAGTTCAAGGCCCGCATGACCGAGATGGCCGCCACCATCGATGGCCAGGTGGACGTGATCGTCTTTGCCCAGGGCAGTATGGCTTACTGCGAGGAGTACATCGCCCAAAAGTTTAACAAGATAGTGGTCAGCAGCCCCCGCTTCGGCGCGGCGGAGCTGAAAAAGGCCCTGGCCGCCAAGGGGACCGTCTGAGGTTCCGCAACACCTGTTGGTTTCCGGCCCCTGCCGGTCATCAAATAATGCTTGAAAAAGGAGTTATATGTATGAAAAAGATTTTTGCCCTTGCTCTTGCGCTGAGTCTGTCCCTGAGCCTGGCCGCCTGCGGCAACAACAGCAGCAGCGGGAGCGGCACCACTCCCCCTCCCGCCGACAACAGCTCCTCCGCTGACAAGAGCGGCGGCACCACGCCCGCTCCCGCCAACAACGTCACCCTGAAGCTGGGCTTCTCCACCAACGAGGAGGACCCCCGGGCGCTGGGCGCCAAGCAGTTCAAGGAAGAGGTGGAGAGCAAGACCAACGGTGCTGTCACCATTGAGATCTACCCCTCCGGCCAGCTGGGCGGCGACGCCGACCTGATTAACTCCATCTCGCTGGACTCCGGCACGGTGGACATCATCATCACCGACGCCTCCAACTTCGCTACTTACGAGCCCAAGATGGGCATCTCCGCCCTGCCCTTCCAGTTCGCTGACTTTGAGGAGGCCTGGGCCTTCATGGACAGCGATGTGGAGGCCGAGGCTGAGGCCGGCCTGATCCCCCAGAACATGCGGGTGCTGGCCCACTACTGCAACGGCTTCCGCTGTGTGACCAACTCCAAGGGCCCCGTGGAGAGCCCCGATGACATGAAAGGTATGCTCATCCGCACCCCTGAGAACCCCGTCATCATGGCCACCATGACCGCCATGGGCGCCAATCCCCAGCCCCTGGCCTTCAACGAGCTGTATCAGGCGCTGAATCAGGGCACCTACGACGCCCAGGAGAACCCCATCCCCGTCATCTACAACAACAACCTCTATGAGGTTCAGGAGTATCTGAGCGTTACCAATCACATCTACTCCGGCATGTGCTTCACCATCGCCGAGAGCAGCTGGAACAAGCTGAGCGCCGACCAGCAGACCATCGTAGCCGACGCCGCCAAGGCCTCCGCCGACTACGACCGGGAGTTCAACGCCCAGATGACCGACGATCTGGTGTCCAGCCTGGAGGAGGCCGGCATGAAGATCAATAACCCCGACCTGGCCCCCTTCGCCGAGGCGACCTCCTCCGTCCTCACCGACAACGCCGCCACCTATGGGGACCTGCTGGATAAGCTGGCTGCCTGGAAGGCCAACCGCTGATTTCTGACCGAAGCGGAATGAACCAGGGGCGGAGGGTTCCCCCTCCGCCCCCATTTTTATGGAAAGGAGCGCGTGCATGAAAAAATTACAGAACGCGCTGGATAAGGGCTCTACCCTTATCGCCGCAGTGATGTGCGCGGCCATGATGATTATCCTGTTCGCCAACGTGGTGCTGCGCCTGATTCCCGCCGTGGGCGGCTTCAAGTGGTATATGGAAGGCAGCCAGTACCTCAACGTGTGGTCTATGATGATTGTGGGTATCTGCATCACCGTCAAGGGCACCCACCTCCACGTGGAGCTGGTGGACGCTGTGGCCGCCAAAAATCCCATCCTGAAAAAGCTCCACAAGTTGGTTACCTCCGCCTTTATTTTCCTGTTCTACGTGATGGTCACCTACAGCGGCTGGCAGTTGTCCACCAAGGCCAAGCAGGCGGTGTCCACCATGCCCCAGTTCCGAATGGGCCAGGTCTATGTGATCTTTGTCATCGCCGGGGTGCTGTGCGCTCTGAGCGCTCTGGTGGACCTGATCGTCTGCATCACCGAAAAACCGGAAGGAGGGGCTGAGAAATGATCCCCTGGTTATTGATTTCCTTCTTTGTCCTGCTGTTCCTGGGGGTGCCCATCGCCATGAGCCTGGGCCTGGCCGCCATAGGCGGCATCCTCTTCCTGGACGGCGGCAACGTGGTCACCATCGCACAGCGGATGTTCGAGGGGATGAACAGCTTCGCTCTGCTGGCCATCCCCCTGTACACCTTTGCCGGCTTCACCATGAGCAAGGGCGGCATCTCCGACCGGCTGATGAACTTCTGCTACTCCATCGTGGGCCACATCTACGGCGGTCTGGCCCATGTAAACGTGCTGTCCTCCATGATCTTCGCAGGCATCTCCGGCTCCGCCGTGGCGGACACCGCCGGCGTGTCCGGCATGTTTATGCCCACCATGATTAAGCAGGGCTATTCCAAAAAGTTCACCGTTGCCGTCACCGCCATCTCCTCTACCATCGGCATCATTATCCCGCCCTCCATCCCCATGGTGGTCATTGCCGGCATCTGCGGCCTGTCCACCGGCAAGCTGTTCCTGGGCGGCATCATCCCCGGCATCATGTGCGGCCTGGCCCAGATGATCGTGTCCTACCTGCTGGCCAAGCGGGAGGGGGTGGCCCGGGAGCCCGGCCACTTCTCCATCGGCCCTGTGCTGAAGGGCCTGTGGGAGTCCTGGCCCGCCCTGCTCATGCCCATCATTATTGTGGGCACCATCATGTCCGGCATTGTCTCCCCCACCGAGGCGGGGGTCATCGCCGTGGTTTACGGCCTGTTCGCCGGCGGCGTCATCTACCGGGAGCTGAAGTGGGAGGACATCAAGTTCGCCTTCTGCGAGACCGTCCGGGTGTCAGGCCGCATCTTTATCGTCATCGGCGCGGCCAAGCTGTATACCGTGATGCTCACCACGGCCGGCTTCGACAAGTGGATGGCCAAGACCATGCTGGGCATCTCCACCAACCCTACCGTGATTCTTGTGATGATTCTGCTGCTGTTCTTCATTGTCACCATGTTTATGGAGTCCATCGCTACCCTGACCCTGTTTATGCCCATCCTCTACCCCATCGCCACCGGCGTGGGCATCGACCCCATTGTGATGAGCGTGCTGATTACCGTGGTCATCGGCATCGGCCTGGTCACGCCCCCGGTGGGCATGTGCATCTATGTGGCCTGCGACCTGATGGACATCAAGGTGGGCGAGGTTCTGCCCACGCTGCTGCCCTTCATCGGCGCCACGGTAATCTGCATCGCGTTGATGATCGCCTTCCCGCAGCTGATCCTGCTGCCCACCGCGCTGATGAGGGTGGGCTGAGAAAAATCCCCTGTACACTTGAAGCGCCGTTAATAATATGTTAAGCTGGTAAAACAGGGGGAATGTGGGACGTTGAACGGGGACTGACCGGGCAACATTCCATATATCCCGCCGGGGGAGTTCAACATGTAAAGGGGGCGCTTCGGATGGAGCAGGAAAAGCAAACGGCCAAATCGGTGGTGGATCAGGTGGTGGACGGCATCATCTCGGAGATCATCGATGGGCGGCTGACGCCGGGGAGCAAGCTGCCCACCGAGATGGAGCTGTGCCAGCAGTTCGGCGCGGGCCGCAACTCGGTGCGGGAGGCGGTAAAGAAGCTCCAGGCCTACGGCATCCTGTATATCAAGCGGGCTGACGGCACCTTTGTCAGCGAGAACTACAACCAGAAGATGCTGGACCCCATGCTGTTCAGCATCATTCTGCAAAAAAACAGCTGGCGGGACTTTGTGGAGCTGCGGGCGGCCATCGATATCGGCACCCTGAATGTGATTCTGCTGCGGCAGGATGTGGCCGCCTTCCTGCCCGAGCTGTACCGCACCTTCGGGGAGCTGTCAGCGGAGCTTCACTCCCCCAGCCCCTCAGTGGAGCGGGTGCTGGAGCTGGACAGCCAGTTTCATACCCGGATCGCCGACGCCGCCCAGAACCCCATGCTGGCCACCATTACGGAGTATATCACCCGCCTGACCCTGCCCAGCAGGCTGGAGACCACCCGGCGGGTGATGGAAAGCGGCGAGATTGAACACTTTGTGGACCTGCACCGGCGGATGCTCACCGTCATTGAGCGCCGCCAGATCGACCAGATTCCCCAGACGGTGCAGGACCACTACGTCTTCTGGAAATAAACGGAGTATTGCCATGAAAAAAATCATGCTCTCCGTGGCCCCTGTGGCGGCCACGGACATCCTCATCAATCCCCGGGCCATCGCCCGGGATGTATACGAGTGCTATCAGAACGGCGCGGCCATGGTCCACCTCCACTGCCGGGACCTGAACGGCCGCCTGACCCCCGACCTCAGCCTGCTGGAGGAGACGGTGGACTACATCCGGGAGTTGTGCGACATTGTGGTGGAGATCTCCACCGGCGGCGTGTCCGAGCTGACCATTGAGGAGCGCTGCCAGCCCTGCTATCCCGCCTGGGTGGAGGCCAACAGCCTGAATGTGGGCTCGGTAAACCTGGGGACCGCCGTCTACCAGAACCCCATCAGAGATGTGGAGTACTGCGTCCAGCGGATTTTGGAGAACAAGAAGGTGCCCGAGATCGAGGTGTTCGAGCTGGGCATGATCCACACCGTCCGGGAGCTGGACGACAAATTTCACTTTGCCAGCCCTATTCTCTTCGCCCTGGTCTTTGGCCACGGGGGGGAGATGCCCGCTACCGTCCCCGCCCTGCGGCACATGATCGACGCCCTGGGAGAGAGCTTCCCCGGCCGGGACGACATTATCTGGGGCTACACCCAGGCCCACCGGGAGGACTGGGAGATGGTGAAGACCGCCCTGGACATGGGAGCCTCCACCGTCCGCATCGGCTTTGAGGACTCCGACCTCATAGCCCCCGGCGTCCACGTGGACAACAACGCGGTGCTCATCGCCGAGGCGGCGGATATTGTGAAGTCCAAGGGTATGCTGCCCATGACCCCCGGCGAGGCCCGGGCCATGCTGGGCATTCCCCCGCTGAGCGGAAGGGGGCGGAAGACATGGTGATCCAGGGCGTCAGCTATCTGTCTGACTTCGAGGCCAAGAAAGCCATCATCGAGACCGCCCGCCGCCTGGAGAGCAAAGGCTTTCTCACCGCCGGCGACGGCTCCCTCAGCGTCCGGGTGGGGCCCAATGCGGTTTGGGTTACGGTGGACGGGGCGGACAAGGCCGCCCTCACCCAGGACATGCTGGTGCGGGTGGACCTGAACGGCAAGGCCAACCTCTCCGCCCACCCCAAGCCCCTGGGGGAGGACCTGCCCATTCATTTGAGAATTTACCGGGAAAACGAGGCCGTCCAGTGCGTCCTCCACGCCTATCCCCCCTGCGCCGCGGTGCTGGGCCAGCAGGGCCAGGGACTGCCCGCCGCCGGCTACAGCCCCTCGGTGCGCCGGCTGGGCCGGGTGGAGCTGATCGCCGGCCTCACCGGCGAGGCCCTGGCCAAGGCGGTGGCCGCCCAGAGCCGTACGGATCATGGCGTGCTGCTGGAGAACGACGGCTGCATGTTCTGGGCCAAGGCCCCTACGGAGGTATGCCACCTGGCTGAGGCCCTGAACTACCGCTGGACGGTGGGGGATGCCATCCGGCGCTCCGGCTGTGTGGGCTGTCAGGGCTGCGGCGGCTGCACCGGAGGCTCCCGGTGCGACAAGTGCTCCGGCTGCCAGGGCACCCAGGCCGCCCCGCCGGAGCCGCCCCATGCGCTGTCCGGCGTCACCGGCCTGATCCGGCCCGGACAGCCCCTGCCCCTCCTGCCGCCGGAGGAGGAGCCTCAGCCCGCCCTCCCCGCTGTCCATCCCGCACCCGGGGCGGACAGGGAGGACGCCATGGCCGAGGTGGTGCGGCGGGTTCTTCAGGGGCTGTCGTAATATGAAGAAAGGATGACCCTTTTATGGATATCAGTTCCCAGGAAATAGAAGCCATTGTCCGGCAGGTGCTGTCCGGCATGGGGGCCTCCGCTCCGGCGGGGCGTCCGGCCGCTCCGGCGGCGGGGACAGCCCCTTGCTCCGGCGGCGACCGGGGGGTCTTTGAGCATGTGGACGACGCGGTTCAGGCCGCCTGGGAGGCCCAGCGGGACTGGGCGGCCCACTACAGGCTGGAGGACCGCCAGCGGATTGTGGAGGCCATCCGGCGCTGCGCCCGCTCCCACGTGGAGGAGTGGAGCCGCAAAATTGTGGAGGAGACCGGCATGGGCCGGTATGAGGACAAGGTGGAGAAGCATCTGGCTACCATCAACAAGACCCCCGGCCCCGAGTGCCTCACCACCGACGCCATCAGCGGCGACACCGGCCTTATGCTGGAGGAGTACGCCCCCTTCGGCGTCATCTGCTCCATTACCCCCACCACCAACCCCACCGAGACCATCATCAACAACACCATCAGCATGATCTCCGGGGGCAACTCGGTGGTCTTTAACGTCCATCCCCGGGCCAAAATGGTGTCCGCCGAGTGCCTCCAGGCCCTGAATACCGCCATTGTGGAGGCGGGCGGGCCGGAGAACCTTATCACCATGACCCGGGAGCCCACCATGGAGAACGTGGACAGGATGGCCGCCAACCCCAAGGTCCGCCTGATGGCGGGCACCGGCGGCACCGGCATGGTCAACGCCCTGCTGCGCAGCGGCAAGAAGTGCATCGGCGCCGGGGCGGGCAATCCCCCTGTCATCGTGGACGAGACCGCCGACATCCAGCTGGCCGGTCAGAAGATCTACGAGGGGGCCTCCTTTGACAATAATATCCTCTGCTTCGCGGAGAAGGAGGTCTTTGCCGTGGGCTCCGCCTGCGCCGGCCTGATCCATCAGCTGGAGAAGCAGGGGGCCTGTCTTCTGAGCCCGGCCCAGACCGAGCAGCTGGTGAAGCTGGTCCTCCAGCCCAACCCCAAGGGGGGCTGGGAGGCCAATAAGAAGTGGGTGGGCCAGAACGCCTCCAAAATTCTGGCGGCCATCGGGGTCCAGGTGCCCGATTCCTGCCGGCTGGCCGTGTGCCAGGTGCCGGCGGACCACCCCTTCGTCCTGGCGGAGCAGATGATGCCCGTTCTGCCCGTGGTGTGCAGCGCCAGCTTTGAGGAGGCGGTGGACCAGGCCGTGGCCGCCGAGCACGGCAACCGCCACACAGCATCCATCTTCTCCAAGGACGTGGACCACATGACCCGCTTTGCCCGGGCGGTTGAGACCACCATCTATGTGAAGAACAGCGCCACCAAGGCGGGAGTGGGCATCGGCGGCGAGGGCCACTGCACCATGACCATCGCCGGCCCCACCGGAGAGGGCATCACCTGTGCCAAGAGCTTCTGCCGCCGCCGGCGCTGTGTGCTGGCCGAGGGCGGACTTCGGATTGTCTGACCGGAAAGACCGGGAATCAGAAAACGAAATGTTAAAAACACTATTATTATAACTGGAGGTTATTACTATGAAGGCATTGGGTTTTATTGAGACCAAGGGTCTGGTGGGCAATATCGAGGCCACCGACGCCATGCTGAAGGCCGCCGACGTGGAGTTCATCGGCTCCGACACCATCGGCGCCGGCCTGACCACCGTCATCGTCACCGGCGAGGTGGGCGCGGTGCAGGCCGCCACCGACGCCGGCCAGGAGGCCGCCTCCCGGGTGGGCGAGCTGTTCTGCGTCAACGTTATCGCCCGGCCCCACACCGACCTGGCCCGGATCATGCCCCCCAAGGGGCCCGCCGTGGGCAAGAGCGCCAAGGACGCCGGGGAGCAGGTGCCGGTAAACTCCGCCCTGGGCATGATCGAGACCAACGGCCTCACCGCCGCCATCCAGGCCGCCGACGCCATGCTGAAGAGCGCCGACGTGTCCCTGGTGGGCCAGGAGAAGATCGGCGCCGGTCTGGTCACCGTCTTCGTCCAGGGGGACGTGGGGGCGGTGAAGGCCGCCGTGGAGGCCGGTCAGACCGCCGCCATGCGCATCGGTGAGGTGGTCAGCGCCCATGTCATTCCCCGGCCCCACACCAGCGTGTCCGAGTGTATGCCTGAGCTGCGCTGAGCCGGAGAAAGGGGCGTTCCGCCTTGATCTATCGGGATATTACCCAGGAGCAGCTGGTGTCTCTGGTCACCCAGGCGGTGCGGGACCAGCTGCGCCTGCAAAGCCGCCGGGTCCCTGTGGGCATCTCCATGCGGCATATCCACCTCAGCCGCCGGGAGGTGGACGCCCTCTTCGGGCGCACCTACCAGCTGACCCCCCTGCGGCCCCTGAGCCAGCCCGGCCAGTTTGCCTGCCAGGAGTGTCTGGACGTGATCGGCCCCAGGGGCGTGCTGCATAAGGTGCGCATCCTGGGCCCGGAGCGGCCCGAGGCCCAGGTGGAGCTGGCCCAGACCGACTGCCGCATGATCGGCGTACAGGCCCCGGTGCGGGCCAGCGGCCATGTGGAGGGGACGCCCGGCGTCCTCCTCCAGGGGCCCCGGGGGGTGTTCAGCCTGCCCCGGGGGGTCATCGTCGCCGACCGGCACCTGCATATGAGCACTGCCCAGGCGGCGGCCTTCGGCCTGTCCGACGGGGACACGGTGCGTGTGCGGGTGGAGGGCGGCAAGCCGGGCATCCTGGACGGGATTCTGGTCCGTGCGGGAGAGCGGTACGAGCTGGACCTGCACCTGGACACCGACGACGCCAACGCCTTCCAGCTCAGACAGGGCCAGCTGGTCACTGTGCTGGAATGACCAATACTGCTGTAAGAAAGAGGAGCAAGCTATGATTCTTGGTACTGTGAAGGGAACGGTCTACTCCACCCGGAAGATGGAGCAGCTGGTGGGCTACAAGTTCCTGCTGGTGGAGCCCATGTACGGCAGCAAAAAAGAGCTGATTGTGGCCGGCGACCGGCTGGGGGCCGGCATCGGCGAGCTGGTGATGGTCACCACCGACGAGACCGTCCAGCATGGGCTGGACGCCCCCGCCCCCATGGATGCGTTCATTGTGGGCATTGTGGACCAGCCGCCGGCCATCGGGAAATAACCGGAATCTAGCGGGATCGTGAGGCGCATATTATGAAAATCATTGTTATCGGCAGCATCGCGGCGGGCGTCTCCGCCGCCTCCCGCCTGTCCGCCGGGGAGCGGGAGGCCCAGATTACCGTCTATGAGGCGGGGGCCTTTTACTCCTGCGGCACCGGCGGGCTGCCCCATTACCTGGCCGGCGACCTGCCCGAGCTCTACGCCGCCATTCAGGGCAAGGAGCGGGAGCTGGCCGCCCAGAACATCACCGCCCGCCTGCGCCACCAGGTGGAGGCCATCGATGCCGGAGCCCGTCAGGTCGCCGTGCGGGACCTGGCCACCGGCCGGACCTTTACTGACGGGTACGACAAGCTGGTTGTGGCCACCGGAGCCCTGCCCCGGATTCCCCAGGTGCCAGGGGCGCAGCGGGTGGGGGTTCAGACCCTGAAAAATGTGGAGGATTTGATCTTCTTAAAGGAGTACCTCCGCACCCCCTACGTCCGGGACATTGTGGTGCTGGGGGGGGACTGGGCCGGCCTGGAGCTGGCCAAGGCCCTTCTGAAGCTGGGCCGCAAGGTCCGGATTGTCACCGGGGAGCAGCAGATTCTGCCCCGGCTGGACCCGGAGGTGGCCAAACGTGTCCAGGAGGCGCTGGAGGCGGAGGGGGTTCAGCTCTCCCTGGGGGAGACGGTGCGGGCCTTCCCCGGCCGGACCTTTGTGGAGGAGGTCCAAACCAGCCGGGGCAGCTACCCCTGCGACCTGTGCCTTACGGCCGACGGGCTGACCCCCAATACCGCCCTGCTGTCCGCCGCTGGAGCTCAGCTTGCCCCCAATGGCGGGGTGCTCATCGGGCCCGATCTGGCTACCAGTCTCCCCGGCGTGTATGCCGTGGGGGCCTGCGCCGTGTGCCGGGAGGGCTCTCTGCGCAGCGGGAGCGTCCGGGTGGGCGGGCTGGAGATCGCCTGTACCGGACTGACCGAGGCGGAGGCCAAAAGGGCCGGCCTGCGGGTGAAGAGCGTCACCGCCGCCGGCTGTGACCGGCCGGGCATCTGCCCCAACCCCCAGACCATCACCATCAAGCTGGTCTACGAGGCCAACACCCGCCAGGTGGTGGGGGCCCAGGCCTGGGGCGGCAAGAATGTGTCCACCCGGGTCAACGCCATCGCGGTAGCCATCCGGGCGGGTATGACTGTGGACGCCCTGGGCCAGGTTGACTTTGTATACTCCTCCTGCTCCACCTCCATCTGGGATCCCATCCAGGTGGTGTGCGGCCGGGCCAGGTGAGGGAAGGGCTATGGCAGAGCGGATCAACGCGGTAAAGACCAGCTTTTTCGGCAAGGGCGCCATCACCCTGCTGGGGCCTGAGCTCCGGCGGATGGGGGTGGCCCGGGCTCTGGTGGTCACCGACCGGTTCCTCTATGAGTCGGGGGCGGCGGCCCGGGTGGGAGAGGTCCTCTCTCAGGCCGGGGTGGAGTACGCCGTATTCTATCAGGTCCAGCCCAACCCCACCGTCCAGGTGGTGGAGGACTGTGCCGCCGCCATCCGGGAGCTGTCCGCCCAGCTGCTGGTGGCCCTGGGGGGCGGCAGCGCCATCGATACCGCCAAGGCCGCCGGTATTCTGGCCGCCAACGGCGGAGCGCTGGAGCAGTACGAGGGGGAGGGCAAATCCCGGGTCCCGGGGGTGCCCATCGCGGCGGTGAACACCACAGCCGGCACAGGCAGCGAGTGCACCGCGTTTTACATTGTGACAGACCCGGTCCGCCACAGCAAGATGGCCATGGTGGACAACAACTGTATGGTGGCTATCGCCATCAACGACGTCGATTTCATGATGTCTATGCCCCCCAAGCTCACCGCCGCCACCGGCATGGACGCTCTGACCCACGCCATTGAGGCGGTGCTGTCCCGGGGGGCCACCCCGCTGACGGACAAGGACGCCCTGTGGGCCGTGGAGCAGATTGCCCAATATCTGCCCCAGGCTGTGGCGGATGGCGGGGACGAGAAGGCCCGAACCAGAATGGCTTATGCCGAAAACGCGGCGGGCATGGCCTTCTCCAACGCGGGGCTGGGTATGGTACACGCCATGGCTCACGCCCTGGGCGGGCGGTACAACCTGCCCCATGGGGTGTGCAACGCCGTGCTGCTGCCCTATGTGCTCGCCTTCCACCTCCGCTGTCCCGTGTGCCAGCGCCGGCTGCCCAGGGTGGCCCGGGCCATGGGGCTGGAGGAGGAGACCCCCCAGGCGGTCATCGGGGCCGTCCGGGCGCTGAACAGGCAGATCGGAATCCCGGGCGGCCTGTCGGAGCTGGAGGGGGTGGACCCGGCCCATTTCTCCGAGCTGGCCAAACTGGCCCTGTGGGACATCTGCATGGCCTCCGACCAGCTGGACCCCACCGAGGCGGAGGTCGCGGCGGTGTATCTGGCGGCCTGGAGACAGTCTGAATTGTAAGAAGCTGGACCGATTTTAAAGAGCGAGCGCCGTCGGGGCAGCTCCCATAAAGAAGACAGCACCCGCTGGAAAGTAGTTGCTTTTCAGCGGGTGCTGCTTTATAATGAACTCATCGACAAATTTGGATTTGAAGAAACATTTTAAGAAGGGAGCAATTCATGATGGCAATCAACGGTATTTCTGATCCTTACAGGGATGCTGTCTCACGGGCGGGACAGATTTGCCCCATACAGACGGGGCGTTTTGCCGTTTCTGAAGAAGAGGGAAAGCAGGTCAGCGGTCAAACTGGGGATAAAGTAGAGTTTTCCAGCGAGGGACGGCAGGCTGCCGCCGAGATGCCGGACTTTGACCAGGGCTTGGAAAAGCTGGATTTGAGCCATATGACAAAAGACGAATTTATGTCCAAAATCCGGACGCAGTTGGGAGAACAAAATCTGGAGGTCAACTGGAACGCCACTGTTGACCCTGACGGTCAAATTTGGTGCAAAAGTTATTTTGACTCCTATGTTTCCCAAGTCACTGAGTTCAGAGCCTCTGCTGAGAGTGCCATCAAAGACTATTACGCCGATGCCTATCAGGAAGCGCTGGACTCTTCTCCTGGGAAGGATTTGACCGGTCAGTTGAATTTCATCGCCGCAAAATATAACTGTTCGTGGAGTGAGTATTTCGATGCCAGTATGCCGGCGGGGGAACGGCAATGGGCTTATACCCAAGTGAGAGCCATGCTGACGGGTACAGGTCTGCGTCTGAATGACCCTTACGCTTTGAAGGGGCTTCATATTCCCGACAACGAGGAAATTGCCAAAATCGCAAAGCAGTCCGCCAATGATACGATCAGCGAACTGGTTCGTCAAGCGAAAGGAGCAGACAGCCCGCACCAGGGGTAACAGGGATATTCCAGTTTATTGCTTTCCCATGCGGGCACTTTCCCCGAACGTGTCATAGTGGGTTATACAGTATAAAAGGGCAAGACAAACTGTTGTCTTGCCCTTGACTTCTTTATAAAACCTCACCCTCGGGCGCTCCGCTCTTTTTGGCGGTATGCATTATTTTCCCACGCAGAATTTGGAGAAGATGCGGTCGGTCACGTCCTCCCGGACGGACTGGCCGGTGAGCTCCCCCAGGGCGGACAGCGCATCCTCCACGTCGGTGAGCAGGGCGTCGGGGGTGACCCCGGCCCCCAGTGCCTCCCTGGCCCGGCGGACGGCCTCCCGGGCCCGGCTGGCCGCCTCCTCCTGCCGGGCGTTGGTAAGGATTTCGCCGTAGTGTTCGCTCCAGAGGTCCTGGGGAAAGGCACAGGAGATTTCATTGCACAGCTCGTCCAGGTCACTGACCTTAGCGCTCACCGTCACCGCAGGGCAGCTGATCTCCTCATAGCGCTTCACAGGACAGGCCGCGGCGGGCAAATCCCCTTTGGTCCACACCAGAATGGTGGGGGCCAGGGATATGGCCTCCTGCAAAAGGGCGAAGTCCTCGTCCTCCGCGGGGCGGGAGGCGTCGATGAGCACCAGAATCAGCCCCGCCTCTTCCATGGCCCTCCGGGAGCGCTCCACCCCCAGCTTCTCCACCGGGTCGTCGGTATTGCGCAGGCCGGCGGTGTCGATGAGCCGCAGGGGGACCCCTCCCAGCTCGCACCGCTCCTCCACCGTGTCCCGGGTGGTGCCGGGGATATCGGTGACGATGGCCCGGTCCCAGCCCAGCATGGCGTTGAGCAGGGAGGACTTGCCCGCGTTGGGCCGGCCCACGATGGCGCAGGCCACCCCCTCCCGCAGCAGCTTTCCCCGGCCGCAGGTGGCCAGCAGGGCGGACAGCTCCCCCTCCTGGTCAGAGAGCAGGGTGTCCAGCTCTTCCAGGCGGAAGGGGTCGATGTCCTCGTCGGGGTAGTCCAGCACGGCGTGGAAGTGGGCCATCGCGTCCACCAGGGCGGAGTAGATATCCCCGATCCTTTTCGACAGCGCCCCGGCCAGCTGGCCCGCCGCGTGGCGGGCCCCCTCCCGGCTCTGGGCGGAGAGGAGGTCCCCCACCGCCTCGGCCTGGGCCAGGTCCAGCCGGCCGTTGAGAAAGGCCCTTCTTGTAAACTCCCCGGCCCTCGCCTGCCTCGCCCCGGCGGCAAAGAGGGCCTCCAGCCCCAGGGCCAGCACCATGGGGGAGCCGTGGCAGTGAAGTTCCGCCGTGTTCTCCCCGGTGTAGCTGTTGGGCCCCAGGCTGTAGGTACACAGCACCCGGTCGATGGGCTGGCCGCCGCTGTCCAGCAGGTCGCCGTAGACCAGCTCCTTGGGCTTGTGCTCCGGCAAACTCTTGTGCCCCAAGGGTTTGAAGCACCGCTCCGCAATAGAGGCCGCGTCCGGCCCGGACAGCCTCAATATCCCGATGGCCCCGGGGCCGGGAGGGGTGGAGATGGCGGCGATGGTGTCGGTCAGGACGGGCATAGAGGGGCGCTCCTTTCACAGCGCGGCGGAATTTTCACTTTCTCCTGCGAAAATCCACCTTGAAAAAAGTTTGTGTAATATTCAGCCTTGACAGATATTATGGAAACCGGAGAATGAATATTCTCCGCGGGCCGGTTGACATAACCGATGTGGAAAACCCTGTGGATAATGTGGAAAACCCAGCCGTTCCAGGAAAAATGCCTGTGGAAAACTCGGTGGAGAAAGTGGATAAAAAACTGCATAGAGGGTGACAAAATAATTTTTCCAGTTGGCGCGTCTCCGGGATATTCCCGGCGACGCGCCCGAAGTTTTGCAGGAAGAACGCCGCAAGGATTAAAGCCAGATTCCCCAGCCGTCATATTGGAAGGTCCCCGCGCCGTGGCGGAGCTTTCCCTCCTCTTTCAGCCGGCGCAAAGCATCCCGCATCTGAGCAGGGAGATCCGGGGGAACGTCCAGAGAGTGGTGAGCCGGAAAAACCCGCCGGGCGGGGAGGGCGGCAATCACTTCCAGAGAGGTCAGGTAGGCCTCCGGGTCGGTGGAGGGGTAGTAGGCGAAAAGGGTGTCCAGATAGACCAGGTCGCCGGTGTACAGGTCGCCCCGCGCCTCCTCCCAGAAGCACAGATGTCCCGGGGAGTGGCCCGGGGTGTGGAGAACCTGAACGGTCCGCCCGCCCAGGTCCAGCACCTCCCCGCCATGGAGGACGCGGGAGGGGGTGCCCTGGAACATCTCATAGACGCTTACATCAAAATCCTCCGGCGCTTCGCATCGGTCCAGCACCATCTCCCGGACCGTCTCAATGGATAGAGGAAACTCTCCCTGGAGCCAGGGCAGCTCCGCCTCATGGGCGTAGAAGTCGGGGAAGTACCTGTGTCCGCCGATGTGGTCCCAGTGGATGTGGGTGGCTATGGCGGTGATGGGCCTGTCAGTGAGTTTACATACCTCGTTGTAAATATTGCAGATACCCAGCCCGGTGTCGATAAGCAGGGCGCGGTCTTTGCCGATTAAGAGATAACAGTGGGTCTCCTCCCAGTGGCGGTATTCGCTGATGACCCAGGTGTCGGGGGCAAGTTGTTCGGTGGTAAACCAGGGGCGCATGATATCCTCCTCGTAGTAGGGGCGGCTATTAGCCGCCCGCTAATAACAAAAGCTGTGTATACGGGCAGATAATATCCGCCCCTACAGGTCTGCTTACAGCCTTTTGCAGACCGCCCGGGCCGCCTGGACCCCCGAGGCTCCGGCCTGGGCCAGGCCTCTGGTGACGCCTGCGCCGTCGCCGGCGGCGAAGAAGTTGGGCAGAGCGGTCTCCAGCTCCCCGGTGAGCTGGAGGCGGGCGGAGTAGAATTTTACCTCCGCCCCGTAGAGCAGGGTGTCGTAGTTGGCGGTGCCGGGGGCGATCTTGTCCAACTGGTAGATCATCTCGATGATGTCGTCCAGCTGCCGTTTGGGCAGGGTGAGGGACAGGTCCCCGGGGACGGCGGCGGTGAGGGTGGGCCGGACGGTGGACTTGCCCATGCGGTGCTCGTTGGTCCGCCGGCCGCCCACCAGGTCGCCGAAGCGCTGGACCAGCACCCCGCCGGCCAGCATGTTGGACAGAGAGGCCACATGCTTGCCGTAGCGGTAGGGCTCGTTGAAGGGTTTGGTAAAGCGGTTGGAGACCAGCAGGGCGAAGTTGGTATTTTCCGAGCGGAGGGCGGGGTCGGCGTAGGAGTGGCCGTTGACGGTGTTGATGCCCTCCACGTTCTCGGCCACCACGTGGCCGTAGGGGTTCATGCAGAAGGTGCGCACGCTGTCGCCGTACTGCTTGGTGCGGTAGACCAGCTTGGACTCATAGACCACATCGGTGATATGCTCAAAGACCACCGCGGGCAGCTCCACCCGCACGCCGATATCCACCTGGTTGTTCAGCAGCTCCAGCCCCAGGTCTTTGCACTGGTTGGAGAACCACTCCGCCCCGGACCGCCCTGGCGCGGCGATGAGGTATTTACAGGAGACCTCGCCCCCCTTGGCCAGGAGGAGCCGGTAGCCGTCCTCCGCCGTTTGGATGGAGGCTACCTCTGTGTGGAAGGCGAACTCCAGCTTGTTCTGGAGGCCCTCGTAGATGTTGGTGAGGATGCGCAGGTTGTTCTCGGTGCCCAGGTGCTTGCACCGGGCCTGGAGGAGGTGGAGGTCGTAGGCCAGGGCCTGGCGGGCCAGCTGGCGGGCGGCGCCGCTCTCGGTGGAGAAGACCTCAGTGGTGGCCCCGTGGGCCACGTTGATGGAGTCCACATAGTCGATGAGCTCCATCACCTGGGCGGGCTCCATAAAGTCGGTGAGCCAGCCGCCGAACTGGGTGGTAAAATTGAACTTTCCGTCGGAGAAGGCCCCCGCTCCGCCGAAGCCGCACATGGTATGGCACACGGGGCAGCGGATGCACTCCTTTACCTTTCCTGCCACAATGGGGCAGCTGCGGTGGTAGATGTCCGCGCCCTGGTCCAGGGCCAGCACCTTCAGCTCGGGGTGGAGGTGGGCCAGCTCGTAGGCCGCGAAGATGCCCGCCTCGCCGCAGCCGAGAATAACAACGTCGTATCTGGCGTTCATAGGGGTAATCCTTTCTGTTTTGAATTTTACTGACCTCTGCCGCCGAGACCCTTGGGGGCCGTTCCGGCGAAGATGAGCCCAGTATAGCACATTGCCCAACAAAAGGCAACGGTGCGGCGGTAAGGGATTGAATATTGGACAAAACTATGCTACAATCAAACTGCGATCGTCTCCCAACATTTTAATCGACTGGATAAAGGAGAATCACCATGAACAGATTTGGCATCAACGTGGAGCTGAAGCACACCCCCGTTCTGGACCCGGAGTTTATTCCCCTGATGCGTTTTAACCGCGCCTTCCTGGCCGGGGCAAAGAAGCCCATAGGCATTGCCGTGGAGCGGGCGGACGGCCAGATGGCCGCCTGCCATACCTTTATCCACGGCACCCCCGAGATGGCTGAGGCCGACCACTACTACATCGAGCGGATTGTCAAGACCATCCTGTGGATGAAGGGCGGCTTCAAGATCTATGTCAGCGGCGACGCGGGGGTCTGCGAGTACCTGAGATCCGTCTACTGCGCCGGCGGACAGCAGGAGTTCGATTGGGACTACATGGCCAGCGTCTTTGAGCACCCCTTTGAGATCGTTCTGGTGGATGAGATTCCCCAGGCCAAGGACGCCCCCAAGGCCATCGGCGGCCACCTGGGAGGGTGCCGCATCGGCTTTGACGCCGGCGGATCGGACCGGAAGGTGTCCGCCGTCATCGACGGGGAGACGGTATACTCCGAGGAGGTGGTCTGGTTCCCCAAGACCAACTCCGACCCCGACTACCACTACGACGGCATTGTGGCCGCCCTGAAGTCCGCCGCCGAGCACATGCCCCGGGTGGACGCGGTGGGCGTGTCCTCCGCCGGGGTGTTCATCAACAACCGCACCATGAACGCCTCCCTGTTTTTGAAGGTCTCCAAGGAGATCTATGACGAAAAGGTCAAGGACATCTACATCCGGGCCATCCGGGACACCTTCGGCGACGTGCCCTACTGCGTCATCAACGACGGCGATGTGTCCGCCCTGGCCGGGGCCATGAGCCTCAACGACAACAGCGTGCTGGGCATCGCAATGGGCACCAGCGAGGCGGTGGGCTATGTGGACGAGGAGGGCCGGATCACCGGCTGGCTCAACGAGCTGGCCTTTGTCCCTGTGGACGCCAACCCCGAGGCCATGCGGGACGAGTGGTCCAACGACATCGGCTGCGGGGTGAAGTACTTCTCTCAGGACGGCGTCATCAAGCTGGCCCCCCGGGCGGGCATTGAGCTGGACGAGAACGCCTCCCCTGCCGAGAAGCTCAAGGCCGTCCAGGCCCTTATGGCCCAGGACAACCCCCGGGCCGCCAAGGTCTACGAGTCTATCGGCGTCTACCTGGGCCACACCCTGGCCTATTATTATGAGCTCTACGGCTGCCGCCACGTCCTCCTGCTGGGCCGGGTGATGAGCGGTAAGGGCGGCGACCTGATTCTGGACACCGCCAAGAAGGTGCTGGCCGACGAGTACCCCGAGGTGAAAATGGTCCCCGAGCTGCCCGACGAGAAGTTTCGCCGGGTGGGCCAGTCCATGGCTGCCGCCAGCCTGCCGGAGATCGTGTAGGGGAACGCCACCGCGGGCCTTGTAGGGCGGGACGACTAGGCCCGCCGTCCTCGGAGAGCGGCGCGCCGGGGTCGTCGCGCCCTACCCAAAAGGAGCCTTGCCCGCTACGGCGGGGACGGGAGATGAAGATCAAAATGAGAAAAGAGGTCAAAACGATGGACCGTCAAAAATTACAGGACGCCCAGTCCTGGGTGAAGAGCGAGCTGGAGCGCTCCGCCCGGTTCTGGCTGGACCACGGCATGGACAAGGAGCACGGCGGGGTGTACACCTGCCTGGACCGGAAGGGCGAGATCTACTCCACCGACAAGAGCGTGTGGATGCAGGGCCGGTGCGGCTGGATCTTCGCCTTCCTGTGCCACAACTACGGCGTGAGGGAGGAGTGGCTGGAGGCCTCCAAGAGCTGCCTGGACTTTATGGAGGCCCACTGCTTCAACCACGATTGCGGCGACCGGATGTACTTCACCGTCACGGCGGAGGGCAAGCCCCTGCGCCAGCGGCGGTATTACTTCTCCGAGGCCTTCTGCGCCATCGCCAACGCGGAGTATTACGGTGTCACCGGAGACAAGCAGCGGCTGGAGCGGGCCCGGCAGTGCTACGACCTGTACTGGGACCTGAGCCAGGGCAAGGCCGACCCGGTGGGCATGGGCCCCAAGACCATCCCGGAGACCCGGTCCGGCCGGGCCTTCGGCACCCCCATGATTATCCTTAACGTCACCGGTGTGCTCATGCGCACCGACCCGGAGCGGAGGGCTCTCTACGAGGAGCGGGCCCAGAAATGCGTGGACGACATCTTCAAATACCATGTGAAGCCCGAGCTGAAGTGTACCCTGGAGAACGTGGACGTGGACGGCACTCCCCGGCTGTACTACACCGAGGGCCGCACCGTCAACCCCGGCCACGATATCGAGGGGGTGTGGTTCCTGCTGGAGCACGCCCAGCGCACCGGGGATAAGGAGCTGGTGAAAAAGGCGGCTCAGATGTTCGACTGGGCCATCGAGGCCGGCTGGGACAAGGAGTACGGCGGGCTGCTGTACTTCACCGACTGCCTGGGCAAGCCCCCCGAGGCCTATGAGCACGACATGAAGCTCTGGTGGCCCCACAACGAGATTCTCATCGCCTCCATGATGCTCTACCGGGACACCGGGGAGGAGAAGTATCTGGACTGGTTCTGCAAAACCATGGACTACTGCAAGGCCCACTTTGCCGACCCTGAGTACGGCGAGTGGTACGGCTACCTCCGCCGGGACGGCCTGCCCACCCAGCCCTCCACCAAGGGCAGCACCTTCAAGGGGCCCTTCCATATGCCCCGGAGCATGATCCTGGTGGACAAGATGATCGACGGGCTTTTGGCGCGGTAATCGCCCGGGTGCGGCAAACCCGGATTCCTGAATGGAGGTGCAGCGTGGAGAGGAACATTCTGGCCCAGATGATGCGGGAATACGACAGCTTCACCCGGTCGGAGCGGAAGATTGTGGACTATGTGCTGGAGCACCAGAAGGAGACCCAGTACATCAGCATCACCGACCTGAGCGCGGAGTGCGAGGTGGCGGTGTCCACGGTGTCTCTGTTCTGCCGGAAGCTGAAGCTGGCGGGCTTCAACGACTTCAAGCTGGAGCTGGCCCGGGCGTCTCTGCCCGCCGGGGGCAGTGGGAGCCAGCTGGCGGGGGAGGTCCTGCCGGAGGACCCGCCGGCCACGGTAATGGGCAAGGTGCTGCACACCGTTCAGGATGAGCTGAATAACGCCTACCATATGCTGTCTGAGGCCTCGGTCACCCGGGCGGTGGACCTGCTCCGGGGGGCGGGCCAGGTGATCTGCCTGGGCCAGGGCAACCACTCGGTGGTGGCCCTGGCGGCCTGGGCCCAGTTTTCCACCACCTCCCCCAAGTTCAAGACCATTCAGGACTCCCATATGCAGATTGTCACCCTGTCCACCCTGTCCAGAGAGGATGTGGTGCTCTACTTCTCCTACTCGGGAGCCACCCACGAGGTGCTGGAGGCGGCTGAGGTGATCCGGGGCCGGGGGGCGAAGCTGATCCTGGTCACCCGGTATCTCAACTCCCCGGCCAGCGCCTACGCCGACACCGTTCTGCTGTGCGGGCCCGCCGAGCAGCCCTTTCAGTTCGGCTCCTCGGCGGCCCTGATCGCCCAGCTCTATGTGGTGGAGGTGCTGCTCAGCGAGTTTGTCCGCCGGGACCCCGAGGGGGCGGAGCGCTACCGGCAGTCGGTGGGCAAGGCGCTGACCCAGAAGTGCGTTTGAAAGGAAGCGCCGAATCCCTGAGCAGGGGAGCGAGGCGTGACAACAGGTGCCGAAATCCTTTTGGAGGACCTTATGGGAGAATTTTTTAATCCGGAGAAGGGCATATGGGTCTGGCTGAGCACCCTTGTGGATGTGTGCGGGCTGTCCATTGTGTGGATATTCCTGTGTATGCCGGTGGTGACGGCCGGCCCCGCCACGGCGGCGCTGTACTATACGGCGGTCAAGTGCGTCCGGGGCCGGGAGAGCGGGGCGTTTGGCTGCTATTTCCACTCCTTCCGGGCCAACTTTAAAACCGGGCTCTGGACCACCCTGGCCGTCCTCCCGGCGGCGGCCCTGCTGCTGGGCCTGCACCACATTGCGCGCTGGTACGGCACGCGGGCGGGCGGTGTGCTCTATGTGCTGTACATCGCCCAGTACTTTGTCCTGATGCTGCCGGCGGGGGTGCTGTGCTGGCTGTGTCCCCTGCTGGGCCGGTTTGAGTATAGGGTGCGGGACCTGTTTGGAACCGCCCTTCGCCTCACGGTGCTCCACCTGCCCAGCACGGTGGTGATGGTGCTGCTGACGGCCCAGACCGCCGTGCTGTGCCTCCAGTACTGGTGGCCGGCGCTCTTCATGCCCGCCGTGACCACGCTGCTGGTCTCTCTGTTCACCGAGCGCGTTTTTCAAAAATACGCCCCGGAGCTGGCCCCTGAAGAGGACCCGGATGAATAAAAGAAGTCTGCCGCTCTCCTGCGGCAGACTTCTTTTTTGCCGGTCAGACGCCGCCGCCCACAATGAACAGCGCGCCCTTCAGCTCCTTGAACACGGAGGGAGCTCCTGGTGTAAAGGCGATGGTGTCCATATTCCGATAGAGCTCCCGCCCGGTGATCTGGAAGATGGACATGAGGTAGAGCTTTTCATGGAGCTCCGGCCAGGGGGACTTGGCGTCCAGGAACCACAGCTCCAAAAAGCCGAAGTGCTTCAGCCCCCAGGTCCCCACCATCGGAAGCTCGCCCTTCTGCCCGCTGCGGATGCTGATCCAGAGCGGGGCGGGGAAGTACTCCGGGTCGTCCCGGTTTTTCTCCAGAATGGCGGCGTGCTGAAGGTAAAGTCTCCGGCTGATTAAGAGCTCGGCGTCCGCGACAAAGATGCCCACAGCCCCGTCGAGCCCCACCAGCGCCCCGGCCAGGCGGGTAAACAGGCGGCAGACCCTGCGCTTTTCCGCCAGGGAGACCCCGCCGCCCTTTTGGGCCAGCACCAGGAAGGCCCTGTGGGCCAGCAGCTCCTCCCGCTCCTGGGGGGAGAACAGCCCCTCCTGGAGGGAGGAGAGGTCGTAGACCTGGGGCGGGTGGGGCATAGCCAGGTAGCTGCAAAAGAACTCGGTCCCCTCCAGCCGGACCGTCATGGCGGGGGCGTTGGGGGCGCTGCGGTCCACAGAGACCAGGGCCTGGGGGCCGAAGCGGTCCTCCACGGCCCCGGTCACGGCTTCCCACCCCACGTCCCTGCCCAGCAGGATGACGGCGGCGGTGTCCGCCGTGGGGGACAGGGCCGGCCCCTGGGGGGCGGGCTCGGGATCCTTTTTCCGCTTGAACCGATCAAATAGTCCCATAGGGTCCCTCCTAAGGCAGCAGCCCGGGGACCGCCTCCGCCAGCAATTGGGCCAGCTGGGCGTGTCCCTTTCTGGTCAGGTGCATCCCGTCCAACGCGTTAAACTCACAGTCCTTGGCGTCGATGAAGTGGGCGCCCACAAGCCGGGCGGTCTTTTCATAGTACGCGGGCAGCTCCCGGGACTTCTCCAGGCAGCCCTTTCCCATAGGCACGCCGCACTCGGCCAGCTCCATCTCCGGGCGGATGGGGGGCGGGCAGACAATGAGGATGTTGGGGGCGTGGTCTCCCCAGCAGTCCACGCTCTGGGCCTTGCGCACCAGCCGCTCCATGCCGATGGCGATGCAGGAGGCGTTGGCCCCCAGCCGCTCCTTGGTGTCGTTGGTGCCCAGCATGATGATGAGCAGGTCGAGGAACTCGTGGCTCTTCAGCAGGGAGTAGAGCACGGTGAGGGCGTCCATAGTCTCGTGGAGGGGGTCGGGGAACACGGTGGTCCGGCCGGACAGCCCCTCCTCCGTCACCAGATAGTCGGAGCCCAGGGCCTTTTGCAGCAGACAGGTCCACCGCTCGTCCTCGTTGAAGCGGATGCCGCCGTCGGCGCAGTCGGCGGGGTCGGCGCAGTAGCCGTGGGTGTTGGAGTCGCCCAGACAGAGTATGTGTTTTTTCATAGACATCGTCCTTTCAACAGCTCCCGGGATGAGATAGGATAAGCGTAACAGGTTTTTTTGGTTTGTCAAGACAGATTATTTCGATTTACTGCCGTAAACCAAGTGCAAACTGCACAAAAATCGAAATTATTTTTGTTGATTCCACTAAATTTGCGGATTTTTCGGAAATGCTTTCGATTTTGATTGACAGGTAAATATTTCTCTTGTATACTTTATACAGCGACCTTAGCCTTGTACATCTATTTTTTGTGAATTAGAAGGAGGATACACAATGAAGATGAAGAAAATTGTTTCGGCGGCTCTGGCCATGGCCATGGCGCTGTCTCTGGCCGCCTGCGGCGGCCAGAACAATGGCGGTCAGAGCACCACTCCGCCCCCCTCCAGCAATCAGGGCAGCAACCAGAGCACCCCTGATCCCGCCCCCACCGGCAGCGGAACGGCCGACGCCATCACCGTCTGGGTCTATCCCGTGGGCGGCTGGGGCGATGAGGCCAAGGTAAAGCCCCTGATCGACAAGTTTACCTCTGATACCGGCATCAAGGTCACCATGGAGTGGCTGGCCTACGCCGACGGCGACGACAAGGTGAACGCCGCCCTCACCGGCGGCAACGCCCCCGACGTCATCATGGAGGGCCCCGAGCGCCTGGTAGCCAACTGGGGCGTCAACGGCCACATGGTGGACCTGAGCGACATGATTGACGACACCGACCGCCAGGAGATCCTGCCCGCCGCTCTGGCTGCCGGCACCTCCACCGACGGCAAGGTCTATCTCTACCCCATGTTCAACGTGGCCCACTGCATGGCCGTGAACTACACCGCCGTGAAGGAAGCCGGCGCCGAGGCCAACATTGACCTGGAGACCCGCACCTGGACTGTGGAGCAGTTCGACGCCACCGTCAAGGCTCTGTATGACAAGTACGGCACCACCGTGGCCGCTGTCTACTGTGCCGGCCAGGGCGGCGACCAGGGCACCCGCGAGCTGATCCGCAACCGCTACAGCACCAAGCTGACCAACGCCGAGCACACCGCCTACACCTGGAACACCCCTGAGGTCATCAACGCCCTCACCGACCTGAAGAATATGCCCGGTATCGAGTTTGACGCCTCCCTCCAGGGCGGCGACGAGATCGCCAAGTTCTACCAGGGCGTGCTGAAGATGGCCTTCTGCTGGAACGCCGCGCAGCAGATGGATCCCAACTCCGCCGGCACCGGCGAGGGCAAGACCCTGACCGGCGACGAGATCGTGTACATGTGCTTCCCCACTCAGGAGGGCAAGGCCCCTGAGGAGGGCTCCGGCGTCTGGGGCCTGGGTGCCTTTAACACCGGCGACGAGGCCCGCATTGCCGCCGCCAAGGAGTTCATCAAGTATATGTGCGACTCTGAGAACTGCTCTCAGGCCGGCGACATCTCCAACTTCTTCTCCTGCCGCTCCATGGCGGAGGGCGTGGAGATCAAGTCCAGCAACCCCCTGCTGGTGGAGTACTACAGCAAGATGATGCCCTACATGGGTGAGTACTACCAGATCACCAACGGCTGGGCCGGCGCCCGGACCGAGTGGTGGAACATGCTCCAGCGGGTGGGCGCGGGCGACGACATCGCTGAGACCGTGGCCAAGTACGAGGCCAACGCCAACGCTGCCGCCAGCGCCGCGAGCTGATCTGAGTTCCCGGTTTTATTAAGGGTTCGCGCCCCTCTTCCGCATAGCGCGGAAGAGGGGCGCGTCTATCAATTCAGCCCTTCCCTCACGATGTTGTGAAAGGAGTGTTAAGCTTGGCAAATTCCCAGCCCAAAATGAGCAGGGCGCTGCAGCGCCGGGAGAATGTTGCGGGCTACCTGTTCATGCTGCCCAGCCTGATTTTCTTTATCGGCTTTGTGGTGGCGCCCATGATTATCTGTATCGGCTACAGCTTTACCGACGCGAATATGAACTCCAAAACGGTCGCCACAACCTTTGTGGGCCTCAAGAACTTTATCGACCTGTGGCAGGATGAGACCTTTTTGCTGGCCCTGAAAAACACCTTCCTGATCGTGCTGGTCAGCGTGCCCGCGGTGTGCATGTTCTCCCTGTGGGTAGGCTCGGCCATTTACCACCTGAAGGGCCCCGTCCTGTCCGCCTTCCGCTGCATCTTCTACCTCCCCGTGGTCACCGGCTCGGTGGCCGTCACCGTGGTGTGGAAGTGGATGTATGACAACTACACCGGCATTTTGAACTACGTGCTCAAGGGAGCCGGCCTGATCGAGCAAAATATCAACTTCCTGGGCGACGAGCGGTTCGCCCTGTGGTGCATCATTCTGATCCTGTTCACCACCTCGGTGGGCCAGCCCATCGTGCTCTACGTCTCCGCCCTGGGCAATGTGGACACAACTCTGATCGAGGCCGCCCAGGTGGACGGCGCCAACGACATCCAGGTATTCTGGAAGGTGAAGTGGGCCCAGATGATGCCCACCACCCTGTACATCCTGGTCATCACCACCATCAACTCCTTCCAGTGCTTCGCGCTGATTCAGCTGCTGACCCAGGGCGGCTCGGGCACCAACACGGTGATGTACTACATCTACTTTACCGCCTTTAAGCTCACCGAGCAGCGGGGACATTTCGGCTACGCCAACGCTATGGGCGTGGTGCTGGCCATCTTCATCGGGATCCTGTCCGCCGTCCAGTTCAAACTGGCCAAAGAGAAGTAGGGAGGTGGAAATATGAGATTAGGAGCCAAACGTGTAACCCCTTACCGGGTCATCTCCATCATTGTGCTGGTGATTCTGGCGCTGCTGTTCCTGTTCCCCCTCTACTGGATCGTCACCGGCTCCATGAAACCGGTGACCGAGATTCTCAATCCGGAGCCCTCCTTCTTCCCCAAGGAGTTCACCATGAACAACTTCGACCGCCTGTTCGCCAAGCGCACCGCCCCCCTGTGGGAGCTGGCGGTCCCCTTCAGCAGCCAGTTCTCCTCCGACCATAAGGCTGTCTATTTTTCCGTGGGGCCCACCGCCCCCGCCGCCTTCCGCTGGCTCATCAACACGGTGTTTATGGCCGTGGCCGCCATGGTCATTACCTGCATCACCGCCTCTATGGCCGGCTACGCCCTGGCGAAAAAGCGCTTTAAGGGCCGCGGGATTCTGTTCTCTCTGATCGTGTGCGCCATGGCCCTGCCCAAGCAGGTCATTCTGATTCCTCTGATTAAAGAAATCTCCGCCCTGTTCATGTGGGACAATCTCTGGGCGGTCATCGTGCCCACCGTGGGCTGGCCCTTCGGCGTGTTTTTGATGAAGCAGTTCTCCGAAAGCGTTCCGGGAGAAATTTTGGAGGCCGCCCGCATCGATGGCGCCAGCGAGTGGTATACATTCTACAGCGTGGTCACCCCCATGATTAAGCCGGGCATCGGCGCCCTGGCCATCTTTACCTTTATCAACTCCTGGAACGACTATTTCCTCCAGCTGATTATGCTGGGCAGCGGCAGCAACTACACCATCTCCCTGGGCATCGCCACCCTCCAGTCGGAGACCAGCATCGACCTGGGCATCCTGATGGCGGGCGCGGCGCTGGCCGCCATCCCCATCATCATCGTGTTCCTGGCCTTCCAGAAGTATTTCACCCAGGGTATCACCATGGGCGCTGTAAAGGGGTAAGGGCCATGATCTATGCAAAAAACAGCGACGCGCTGTCCTACCGGGGCATCCACCCCAATCTGGACCTGGCGCTGGCACACATCACCCCGGAATTTCTGGCCGCCGTGGGGGAGCAGCGCACGGAGCTGAAGGGCGGCGACGTATACGCCACCCGCTTCACCTACGAGACGGTCCCCGAGGAGGAGAGCTTTTTCGAGGCCCACAGGAAGTATCTGGACATCCACATCATGGTGGACGGCTCCGAGGGGGTGGAGATCGCCCCGCCGGAGGGGCTGACGGAGTTCGACCGGACGGAGGCCAGCGACTTCTACGCCTACCGGGGCCCGGCCAGCTACAAGCTGACCCTGTCCCCCGGGGACTTTCTGGTGGTCTTCCCCAATGACGCCCACCGGATCAAGATGCAGCTGAACACCCCTGAAACGGTATCCAAGGTGGTGTTCAAGGTGCGAATTTTTGACGATTGAGGAGCGATGACATGAAAGATCTTACCAAATACCAGGGCATTTTCCCCGCCTTTTATGCCTGCTACGGCAAGGACGGCGGGGTGGATGTCCAGGCCGTCCGGGGGCTGGCCAAATACCTGCTGGACAAGGGCGTAAAGGGCCTGTATGTGGGCGGCTCCTCCGGCGAGTGCATCTACCAGAGCGTGGCCGAGCGGAAGGAGACCCTGGAGGCCGTGATGGCGGAGGTGGGCGGCAAGCTGACCATCATCGCCCATGTGGCCTGCAACAACACCGCCGACAGCCGGGAGCTGGCCGCCCACGCCGAGAGCCTGGGGGTGGACGCCATCGCCTCCATCCCCCCCATCTACTTCCATCTGCCCCCTATGGGCATCGCCAAGTATTGGAACGACATCTCTGACGCCGCCCCCAATACCGACTTTATCATCTACAATATCCCTCAGCTGGCCGGGGTGGCCCTCACGGTTCCCCTCCTGCAGGAGATGCTGAAGAATCCCCGGGTCATCGGGGTGAAAAACTCCTCCATGCCGGTGCAGGACATCCAGATGTGGCATGACGAGGGGGCTGTGGTCTTCAACGGCCCGGACGAGCAGCTGCTGTCCGGCCTGGCCGCCGGGGCCATCGGCGGCATCGGCGGCACCTACGCCGCCATGCCTGAGCTGTATCTGGAGATTTTCCGCTGCTTCCAGGCCGGCGAGCTGGCCAAGGGCCGGGAGGTCCAGAACGAGTGCTGCCGCATCATCTACAAGATGTGCTCCGCCCAGGGAAATATGTACGCCGTCATCAAGGAGATCATCCGCCTCCAGGGCGGGCCCGATGTGGGCGGCGTCCGGGCTCCCCTGCTGGAGCTGGCCGACGGCGACCGGCCCATTGTGACGCAGGCCCATGAGATGATAAAGGCCGCCATTGAGAAGTACTGCTGAGCATTTGCCAAAAGCCCCTCCGGGTAAAACCGGAGGGGCTTATTGACAATTACGGACGGGAGTTGTTACAATATAGCCGGTATACTGCAATGGACACAGACCGGCGGGCCTTTGGCGGGAAGGGGCCGCTGAGACGGTGAGGAGAGGGATGACAGCGATGGCCGATGCGAATGTTTGGCTCAGCCGCAGGAGACGGGTGCATGATATTATAGAGGTGGGGGCCTCTGAGGACCGGATCAGCCGGCTCTACGACCTGGTGAACTCCCTGGCCATCGTGGTCAACCTGGTGGGCAGCGTAATCTACACCTTTGAGGAGTTCCGCGCCGGCTTTGGAGGCTGGCTGCTGACCATTGAGGCGGTTACGGTGGTCTTTTTCGCGGTGGACTACTGCCTGCGCCTGTGGACGGCCCGGTTTCTCCACCCCAAGCTCTCCCCGGCCCGGGCGCTGCTGAAGTACATATTTTCCTTCAGCGGGCTGGTGGATCTGCTGTCCTTCCTGCCCTACTATCTGCCCGTCTTTTTCCCCTCCGGGGCGGTGGCCTTCCGGATGTTCCGGGTGGTGCGGATCTTCCGGCTGTTCCGGATCAACGCCTACTACGACTCCCTGAATGTGATTACCCAGGTCATCGCCAGCAAGCGGCAGCAGCTGCTGTCCTCGGTGTTCATTATCATCATCCTGATGCTGGCCTCCAGCCTGTGTATGTACAGCCTGGAGCATGAGGCGCAGCCGGAGGTGTTTACCAACGCCTTCTCAGGCATCTGGTGGGCGGTGTCCACCCTGCTCACCGTGGGCTATGGGGACATCTACCCCATCACCACCATGGGCAAGCTGTTCAGCATTGTCATCACCTTTCTGGGGGTGGGCATGGTGGCCATCCCGACCGGTATTATTTCCGCCGGCTTTGTGGACCAGTACTCCCGGGTCAAGCGGCTGAGCGAGTACGCCCACGAGACGGACGTCCACTTCATCAAGGTGGGCCTGAACAAGCGGGACCCCTGGGCGGGGCGAACCATTCAGGAGCTGGGGCTGCCCTCGGGAATCATTGTAGCCGCCATCCAGCGGGCGGGGAAAATCATTGTACCACGGGGCAGCGTGGAGCTCTTCCCGGAGGATACGCTGGTGCTGGGGGCGAAATCCCTGGGGGACGACAAGCACATTGACCTGAAGGAGATGGTGCTGCGCAGGCAGAACCCCTGGAACGGCCAGCGCATCCGGGACCTGGACATCTCCCGGCAGACCATCATTGTCATGGTGCGGCGGAAGGGAAATGTTCTGATTCCCAACGGCGACCTGACCCTTCTGGAGGGGGACAGCATCATCCTCTATACCCAGAGCCACCTGCGGGGCGCCAGCACCATTGAGGTGTAGGGCGAAGATACAAATGGGCTCCTCCCCTGGGGATTTGGCCTCAGGAGGAGCCTTTGTCCTTCCGGCGATGGGCCAGAAGGGTGTCCAGCAGGAGAAGCAGCTCCTGCCGCTGCTCCCGGGGCAGGGCCCGATACAGGGCCAGGAGACGGACCTCGTCGTCGGGGGCGGGGGCGGCCTTCAGGTGAAGAAGCTGGTCGGCTGACACCTGATACAGGCGCAGCAGCAGGGCAAAGGTCTGCAGGTCGGGCTCCGACACGCCGTTTTCATAGCCCGAGAGGGTCTTGTTGTTGATCCCGGTGAGCGCCATCACCTGGGTCTGGGTCAGCTCCCGGCGCTCCCGGGCCAGACGCAGGGCCTGTCCAATTTCTGTCATACGTTCCCGCCCTCCTTTTCTTATATTCTAAGACGCCAGCCCGAGATTCTTACATATTTCTTAAAATTAATGAATTGTTCATTGATTTCTTAAAAATAAAGATTATAATATGCTGGTCCTGAAAAGTGAGAAGAAACGGCCGGCTGTTTTTTCCGGATTGCGGGGCAGGGAAAAATTTTGCTTGACATTCCACCTGCTGGAGGGTGCATAGTGGACGGGCAAGGGGGCGCGGCCCTCAATCTTTCCCAAATCTTTACGGTTTTCTTTCCCGGGAGCTTTACCGCGGAGGAGTACCATAGGGCTGTGGAGTCAGTGAAAGCCGCCCGAAAAAATTTTAATGAAAATTTTATCTTTTCTTTTGAAAAATGTAAGGTTTGCCCAGTACAATATCTCACACGGGAATCACCGGGAGACCGGTGTATATAAACGGGGGCGGGCCCCCGAGGAAAACAAGGAGAATCGCCATGGAAACAACGCAAGTCTTAACGCCGGAGGCGCCCCAGTCGCCCAAGAAAAAGCTCCCCTCCTTCCATCTGCCCAAGGGCAGGAAGGGAAGGAAGTGGGTGCGCAGGATTGTCATTCTGGCAGTGGTGGCCCTGGGGGCGTACTGGTTTTTTCTGCGCCCCAAGCAGAGCGGCGCCCCTGTGATGGGCCAGTACACACCGGACACCGTACAGCGCCGGAGCCTGACCACGGCCGTCTCGGGTACGGGCACCGTCACCCCCATTGAGTCCTACTATCTGAAGCCTCTGGTCACCGGCGAGGTGCTGGAGGCCCCCTTCGAGGTGGGCGACCGGGTGGAGAAAGGGGACGTCCTCTACCGCCTGGACGCCAAGGACGCGGAGATGAGCATCCAGCAGGCCGAGCTGACCGTCCGCCAGGCCCAGAAGAGCTATGACGACTTGGCCGCCAACCTCACCGTCCGGGCGGGCGGGGCCGGCGTGGTCCAGAAGGTGCTGGTCCAGCGGGGGGACCTGGTCTCCCCCGGCACCCCCATCGCCGAGATCGCCGACACCTCCAACCTCACCGTGGTGCTCCCCTTCCACTCGGCCGACGCCCAGGGCATCGCCCCCGGCCAGAGCGCCCAGGTGACCGTTGCCGGCACCCTGGAGACCCTGCCCGGCACGGTGGAGTCGGTGTCCACCGCCGATTTGGTGGGCACCGGCGGGGCGCTGGTGCGGCATGTAAAGATCCAGGTGAGCAACCCGGGAGCCCTCACCTCCGCCAACTCCGCCACTGCCCAAGTGGGGGATATCGCCTGCGCCGGCGGCGCCAATTTCGAGGAGGCTCTGCGCCAGACCGTGGTGGCCCAGGCCAGCGGCGAGGTGACCGGGGTGAGCGTCACCGCCGGCAGCGCCGTGTCTGCCGGGAGCACGCTGGTCTCTCTGGGCGGGACGGCTGCCCAGAGCAGCCTGGATGACCTGTCCATCGCTCTGGAGAACGCCCGGCTCTCCCTCCAGCGGGCTCAGGACGCGCTGGAGAACTACACCATAACCGCCCCCATCTCGGGCACCGTCATCGAGAAGAACGTGAAGGCCGGGGACAACGTGAACAACATCGAGTCCGGCTCTCTGGCGGTGATCTACGACCTGAGCTACCTGAAGCTGGAGATGAACATCAGCGAGCTGGACCTGAGCAAGGTGACGCCGGGCCAGCGGGTGGACATCACCGCCGACGCCATCCCCGGCCAGGTCTTCACGGGGGTTGTGGACCGGGTGAGCATCAACGGCACCACCACCAACGGCTTTACCACCTACCCCGCTACCATCCTCCTGGAGGACTACGGCGGATTGAATCCGGGCATGAATGTCTCCGCCGATATCGTGGTGGAGCAGGTGGAGAATGCCCTGTCCATCCCGGCGGCGGCGGTCCAGCGGGGTGATACGGTGCTGGTCCCCCTGGAGGGCTGTCTGTCCCCCGACGGGGCCACGGTGATCGACCCCACCAGGACCGAGGAGCGCACCGTCACCCTGGGCGGCGGTGACGGGGAATATGTGGAGATCACCTCCGGCCTGAACGAGGGGGACGCCGTGCTGGTGCCCCTCCAGGCCCAGGGAGGCATGGGCGGCGGAGTAATGGCCGCTGTGCCTGCGGGAGGTTGATGAACGGTGGAACACCTCATTGAACTGAAAAACGTCTATAAAATATACCAGATGGGCTCGGAGACGGTCCACGCCCTGGACGGGGTGGATCTGACCATCGACCAGGGGGAGTTTGTAGCCATCGTGGGCTCCTCCGGGTCGGGCAAGTCCACCGCCATGAACATCATCGGCTGTCTGGACGTGCCCACCTCGGGCACCTACCACCTGGGGGGCGTGGACGTGTCCACCATGGACGACGACCAGCAGGCGGAGATTCGCAACAAAATGCTGGGCTTCATCTTCCAGCAGTACAACCTGATCCCCAAGCTGTCCGTGCTGGAGAATGTGGAGCTGCCCCTCCTCTATGCCGGGGTGGACAGCTCGGAGCGCCGGGAGCGGGCCCTGAACTCCCTGGAGCGGGTGGGCCTGCGGGACAAGGGGAAGAACCTGCCCTCCCAGCTCTCCGGCGGCCAGCAGCAGCGGGTGTCCATCGCCCGGGCCCTGGCCGGAGACCCCAGCCTGATCCTGGCCGACGAGCCCACCGGCGCCCTGGACTCCCGCACGGGCCGGGAGGTGCTGAAATTCCTCAAGCAGCTGCACCGGGAGGGAAATACGGTGGTCCTCATCACCCACGACAACTCCATCGCCGTGAAGGCCGACCGGATTGTCCGCCTTCAGGACGGCAAAATCATCTACGACGGCGACTCCCGCGATCCCCGGGCGGTGGTCCAGCCCCACGGGGAGGGCAAGGAAGACGAGGAGGTGGGCGCATGAACTTCGGACAGTCCTTCCGCCTTGCGATAAAATCCCTCACCACCAGCAAAATGCGGGCCTTGCTCACCATGCTGGGCATCATCATCGGCGTGGGGGCGGTCATCGTCATCCTGTCCCTGGGCAACGGCCTCACCGGCATGGTCCAGCAGCAGGTGGACAAAATGGGCATCAATATGATCCAGGTCCAGCTCTGGTCTGTGGGAGACGGCATGATGCCCGACCCGGAGGAGCTGTATGACCTGGTGGACGAAAACCCCCACGTCCTCACCGGCGTGTCCCCCTACATCAACCTTGGGGGCGTGGTCCGCCACGGGGATGAGAAGTTTGACCGGACTAGTGTGTACGGAATCAGCGAGATCATGTACAACCCCGCCACCAACTACACCATGGACGGCGAACAGCTGGCCAAGGGCCGCTTCATCAGCTACATGGATGTGGAGCGCCGGGAGGCGGTCTGCGTTATCGGGGCCTATCTGGAGGAGGAGGCCTTCGGCGGCGACGCATTGGGAAAACAGCTGTCCATCAACGGCCGGACTCTCACTGTGGTGGGCGTGCTCAAGCGTAACGCTGAATTTGAAATGCTCCCCGGCAGTCAGGACGATCAAATTTACATGCCTTATACCACCGTCATGGAGATCGTCGGCAACCGGTGGGTGGGCTTATACATCTTCACCAGCACCTCCGGCGAGACCGCCAATGCAGCCAAAGGGGTGATTGAGGCCTACCTCAACAAGTTCTACCGGACGGATGACGGCATGTATAACTACTTCTACATCATGACCATGGCCGAGCAGGCCAACCAGATCAACGCCATGATGGGGGTGGCCATGGGCGTGCTGGTGGCCATCGCCGCCATCTCCCTGCTGGTAGGCGGCATCGGCATTATGAACATCATGCTGGTGTCCGTCACCGAGCGCACCCGGGAGATCGGCGTGCGCAAGTCTCTGGGGGCCAAGCGGAAGGACATCCGCAGCCAGTTCGTCATTGAGGCGGGCACCACCTCCGCCATCGGCGGACTGCTGGGCATTGCCTTCGGCTGGCTGCTGGCCAAGGCTCTGGAGGCCCTGCTGGGCGGTATGCTGGTGGCCAGCATGGGCGCCAGCGGCATTACCTTCAACGCCACACCTACCCTGGGGGCCATCGGCCTGAGCTTCGGCGTCTCGGTGGGCATCGGGGTCCTCTTCGGCTACCTGCCCGCCAACAAGGCGGCGAAATTGAACCCCATCGACGCGCTGCGGTACGATTGAGCGCTTGTAGGGCGTGACCACTGGGCACGCCGCTCGCGTAAAACGGCGCGCCGGGGTCGCCGCGCCCTACACCCTAAGCTAGAAAGGAAGTTACACCATGAAAATAAAACGCCTTTTTTCCGCGCTTTTGTCTCTCTGCCTGACCCTTGCCCTTGCCCTGCCCGTCTCGGCGGCGGGGAACGCCGTTTCCCTGGAGGACGCCTCCCAGGCGGTGACCGCCCTGGGCATCATGTCCGGGGACGGCAGCGGCAACCTGAACCTGTCCGCCAAGGTGACCCGGGCGGAGTTTGTCACCATGGTCGTCAAGGCCTCCCCCGGCGGGGACGGAGTGGGCCAGGCGGCCACCTCCCCCTACCCCGACGTACCCCGCAGCCACTGGGCCAGCGGCTATGTGGAGGCGGCGGTAAACCGGGGGCTGGTCTCCGGCTTCAGCGACGGCACCTTTCGCCCCAATCAGGAGATCAAGCTGGCCGAGGCGGCCTCCATGGTCCTCTCCCTGCTGGGGTATGAGGCCGGCGACTTCTCCGGCTCCTACCCCTCGGGCCAGCTGTCCATGTACCAGAGCCTGAAGCTGAACCGGGGTGTCACCGCCAGCCAGGCGGCCTCCCTCCTCACCCGCCAGGACGCGGTCTACCTCTTCTATAACCTCCTCTCGGCCAAAACCAGGGAGGGGACCCCCTACATCCAGCAGCTGGGCCACAGCCTGGACGCCTCGGGCAAGCCCGACCTGGTCTCCCTCATCAACGGGGAGATGGAGGGACCTGTCGTGGCCCAGAGCGGCTGGCAGTCCTCCCTGCCCTTCTCCCCCGGCAAGGTGTACCGCAACGGCAGTCTGGTCTCTGTCTCCGCCGTGCAGAGCTATGACGTGGTCTACTGGAACGCCGCCATGGGCACCGTCTGGGCCTACGCCAAGAAGGCTACCGGGCCCATCCAGGCCATTGAGCCCTCGGGGGCCAATCCCACCTCGGTGACGGTGGCGGGCCGGATCTACCCCATTGAGACCTCCGCCGCCTCCTACGCCCTGTCCGACCTGGGGCAGTATCACTTGGGTGACACGGTCACCCTGCTGCTGGGCCGGAGCGGCGGCGTGGCCGCCGTGGCCGACGTGTCCGCCAGCGCCGGTGAGACGGTGGGCATCGTCACCGCCGTGGCCAAATCCAGCTATCCCGACGGCTCGGGCGGCACATACACCGCCCAGACAGTCACCCTGCTGGGCACCGACGGCCAGACCTACCAGTACCAGACCCGGGGGGGCTACAAGGTGGGCAGCGTGGTCCGGGCCACCGTGGCCGGCAGCGGAGGGGAGGTCACCCTCCGGGGCCTTGGGGGGAGCTCCCTCAGCGGCCAGGTGAGCGCCGACGGCGCCAAGCTGAATCAGTACGCCTTCGCCCAGGGGGTGGAGATCCTGGACGTGAGCGATAACCGGGGCGCGGTGATCTACCCCAGCCGGCTGGCCGGACTGAAGCTGGACAGCGGCAAGGTGCGCTGGTACTCCCTGAACCCCCAGGGGGAGATTGATATCCTCATCCTCAACGACGTCACCGGCGACGCGTACCAGTACGGCGTCCTCACCCGCTTTGAGGAGCTGGGCGAGGGGATGAGCAGCTACTACAGCTACACCTACGACCTGGGCGGCGTGACCTACAGCCTGCCCGGCTCCACCACCCGCTTCCGGGTCAGCGGAGGCCCCATTCAGCTTCTGGGCGACCCCGCCAACCCCGATCGGATGTTCTCGCTTACCGCCGCCAAGGCGGGACAGGTCACAGGAAACCAGTTTATAGCGGGCAGCCAGAGGTACACCCTGGCCGACAACGTGCTGGTCTATGAACAGCGGGACGGCCGGTATCTCCTGTCCAGCCTGGCTCGGGCGGAGGAGAGCGGCGGCAGTGTCACCGCCTGGTATGACAAGGCTGAGTCCGAAGGGGGACGCATCCGGGTCATTGTGGTCAAATAAGCCGAGCGCGCCTCCCGGCCGGGGGGCGCGCTTTCTGTAGGAAACACCTCTTGCATTTCCCGGGAAAGGTATTATATAATGGTCCCGACATAGCGCGAGCCAATGAAAATATTCAGGAGGGCGGTTTTTATGGATCTGTACAGTATTGGAGAAATGCTGATCGACTTCACGCCCGGCGGCGAGCCGGCCAGCTATGTGCGCAACCCGGGCGGAGCGCCGGCCAACGCGGCCATAGCCGTGGTCCGCAGCGGCTTGTCGGCGGGGCTGTGTACCAGCGTGGGGGACGATGATTTCGGCCGTTTCCTGGTGAAGACCCTGGAGGATAACGGGGTGCGGGCAATTAACCCCCGGCTGTGCAGAGAGGCGGTCACCACGCTGGCCTTTGTCACCCTGGCCCCCGACGGCAACCGCAGCTTCACCTTCGCCCGCAAGCCCGGGGCCGACATGTTTCTCCGGGAGGAGGACGTGAAGGAGGAGGACATCCGGAACAGCGCCATTGTCCACGCCGGCTCCTTCTCTCTGGCCGCCCCCACCGCGGACGGGGCCACCATAAAGGCCCTGCGCCTGGGTCACGAGCTGGGCAAGCTGGTGAGCTTCGACGTAAACTACCGCAATGTGGTGTGGAACGACGACCAGGGGGCCTGCAACGCCAAGGTGCGGGAGATCCTGCCCTATGTGGACCTGCTGAAGGTATCCGACGAGGAGGTGGGCATGGTTGGGGGCGAGGACGCCCTGCCCGGCCTGATGGAGGAGTTCGGCATCGCCGTGGTTGTGGAGACCCTGGGGGGCGCCGGAGCCCGGGCCTTTTTTGCCGGGGAGCGCTGGGATGTGCCCAGCCGCAAAGTGACCTGTGTGGACGCCACCGGAGCGGGGGACGCCTTCTGGGGCGGCTTTCTGTCCAGCCTGCGCCTCCAGGGGATTGACCGGGCGGACCAGCTCACCCGGGAGCGGGTGAACCGGGCGGTGGAGTACGGCAACGCCTCCGGCGGCCTGTGCGTCCAGAAGAAGGGGGCCATTCCCGCCCTGCCCACCCGGGAGGAGATTGAGGCCTTTCTGGCCCGAGAGTGAGGCGGCGGTATGGACCGGTTTCTGAATGTGCTGATCTGTCCCCACCAGCGGCGCAAGCATGTCCAGGCGGAGCTGGAGCGGCTGACCCCCGGCGTGATGTACATGGGCAAGCTGGATATGTCTGAGCTGCCCCTGTACCGGATGGAGTGGGCGGAGCGCCGGGAGGGGGTGTTTGTCCGGTGGAGGCGGGCCATTTTGGACACCAGCGTGCCCCGCATCCTGTCCGGACGGCTGAACTGCCCGATTCTGCTGGCCTATATCTGTGACGAGGCCATCTGGGGCTACGCCCTGTTCTACAAGGGCAGCCCGGTGGACCAGTTCCGGACGGTGCCCGGCTACCTCGGGGACGGCTTCGCCGATGATACCGGGCCGGAGCGCCGGGCGGCCCGGCTGACCCGACACTTCCCCGTGGAGCGGGAGGATATTCTGGAGTACCTGACCCCCTGGAGCCGGGAGGAGCCGGAGGGCGGCGGTCCCCAGGGGGACTGCTGGCAGCTGGAGGACTTTCTCAGCCGGCTGGTCCCCTGGGCCGGCGGCCTGCTTACCTCCGACCAGCTGACTCCCACCGAAACCGCCCCGGCGGCCGACCCCTCCTCACCCCAGGAGAATGCCCCGGACCGGGTGGCGGGCCAGCTGCCGCCGGAGCCGGAGCCGGGACCGGAGGCCTGCCTGCCCTTTCTCACCGGGGTCAGGGCTCAGCGCCGGGGCTGGTCCTTCCCTCTGTCCCTGCTGTACCGCCTTTTCCCCCAAAAGCGGCCCGTCCCGGAGACGATCCCCCACCAGGGCTGGACCGTCCGGGAGCTGGGGGAGACGCTGGAGCGGTTTTACAGCGGGGAGCTGGACCGGCTGGAGCTGGATTTCGCCGTTCATGGGGAGGGCACCTACATCCGCCGGCTGAAAAAAACAATGTACCAGACCTTCCGCCTCACCCTGGAGCTGATTCGGGAGGAGGGGCGGTGCATGTGTCTGCTGCTGGACGACCAGGAGTCCGGGATCTACCGCCTGATTGCCGACCGGGAGGTCTACATGACGGTGGACACCAAGGAGCTGGAGCGGACCGTATTTCACGGCCAGCGGGTGGAGGGATATGTGGTCTTTCCGGAGCCCGCCCCCGAGGCGGTCCGCCGGGAGCTTCCCCTCCTGCTGGCCCGGCTGGACCGCCGGGACGACATCCTCAGCCCCACCCGCCGCATGGGCGTCTGGAGCGGCGAGGTGCCCATGACCAACACCGAGGCCGCCAAGCGGCAGCACCAGGAGAACCGGAAAATCTGGTGCTTAGAATAGAAAAAACAGCCTGGACCCTCGGGGCAACTCCCGTAAGGAAGTTGCCCTGACGCAGTGCCCGTAAGTGAAAATCATTCGATTAGGACGGCGTGGCGGTTGCTACGCCGTCTTTTTCTTGCGCTTCTGCATGGAGTTATAATAGGCCAGATATTCCCGTTCCAGCGTTTCCGGCTCCGGCGCAACCCACAGGCCAATGGTGTTGTAGTAGATGTCCACCCGCTGGTGCCGCTTCCCCTCTACCTTTACCGGCTGAGAAACGGAGATTTTGTCAATAAACTCGTGGACAATTTCAGGCGTCAACTCCGTCAACCGGGTCACCTGTCTGGCCCGCTCAATGAACCTCTGCAAGTCAGCAGCCTTGTCCGTGGTGGTGTCCAGACTGACTTCCATCTCTGGGATCGCCGCTTTCAACTGCCGCTGCTCGGTTTCCAGCGATACCGTCAGCGTGGCAAAGCGTTCTTCTGACAGCAAGCCCTTGGTCATGTCCTCATAGCTTTTCTGGATAAGCTGGTCAATTTCTACAACCCGGACTTTAGCCCTGTCCAACTCCCGGCGTTTGGCGGTCAGAGTCTTTTTCTCTTGCAGCCCAAACCGCTCCATCTGCTCCTGGGCAAACCGCTTTTCGTAGACCTGGATGTACCACAACAGCCTTTGCAGGCCCTCCAGCACCAATTCTTCAACTACTTTCTCCCGGATGAAATGAGCGGAACAAACGTCGGAATTGCCACGATAAGCGGAACAGAAGAAAAACGCCTGCTCCCGCTTGTAGTTGTTGGTGGCACTATATCCCAGCTTACTGCCGCAGTCCGCACAGTAGAGAAGCCCGGAGAACATACTCACAATACCCGTTCTTGTGGGCCTGCGGCGGTGCTGGCGGAGGTTTTGAACGAGGGCAAAGGTTTCCCGGCTGATGATGGCGGGATGGGTGTCCGGGAAGATTTTCCATTCCTCCTGGGGCTTGTCCAGCCGTTTCTTCTGCTTAAAGGACTGGCTGAAAGAGCGGAAATTCACCGTATCGCCTACATATTCCTGCCGGCCTAAAATCTCCGCCACCGTGTGGGAACACCAGTTGTATGGCCGCTCTGTACCAGGGCCGCATTTCTTGCCGATGCTGCGCCAATACTCGGTCGGTGTAGGCACCTGCTCCGCTTTGAGTTTCTTTGCAATTTGAGTAGGCCCCAGGCCGCTGACGCACATTTGGAATATCCGCCTGACGATTGCCGCCGCTGGCTCGTCCACGATCCACCTGTTTTTGTCCTCTGGGGCTTTTGTGTAGCCGTAGGGCGGATTGGTGGTGAGCGGTATCCCGGCGTTGCCACGGCTCTGCATGACACGGCGCACCTTATCGCTCGTATTTTTTGCGTGCCATTCATTGAACAAATCCTGCATGGGAACAATGTCGCTCACGCCATTGGCGGTGTCGATGTTGTCCATGATGGCGATATACCGCACGTTCAGCCGCACAAAATCTTCTTCCAGAAGCTGACCTACCACAAGTCGATTCCGGCCCAGCCGGGAGTGATCTTTCACCACGAAGTTTGCCACAAGTCCCTGCTCGGCTAACTCCATGATTTCCATGAAAGCCGGACGGGTAAACGAAACGCCCGAGTATCCGTCGTCGAAGAAAAATTTGGGGTTGGGTAGGCAGTTATCGCTGGCGAATTTCTCCAAAATAGCCCTTTGATTCTGAATGCTGCCAGATATACCCTCTTTTTCATCGTCACGGGACAATCTGGCGTATAACGCTGTAATTCTCTGATTACTTGGCTGCTTTTTCTTCAAAGTACGCTCCTTTCCGCAGCCGGATATGATATGAATTGCGGGATATGATTATCATACCACATCCGGCGCAAAACTTCAACACTTTACAGTGTGATATTTTGGTTGAGAATGCGATTTACTTTCTCCTCCGTGAGTTCAGTGACCTTGTCGTTGAAATGGGCATTGACGGTGTAGACGGTGCCGTCAATCTCTCGCTCAAAGCTGATAGGATAGGGGTATTGATGTTCTTTCAGCCAGTCCAGCCGGTCAGAATGGGACAGTCCGGCAAGGAAAATTGCTGTTTCGTCTACTTTTTCTACCACTTCATCAAAAATTTCCTGTTCACGTTCTGTCAGTTCAATCATGCATAACATCAGCATATCCCTCCTCAAAGGCTCTGCGGACAGTCTGAGCCGCATTCTCAACCTCTGCCAATGCCCTGCGGAGGGCAGGAACATCCAGCATACCGCTGTTGGCTCTTACAAGTACACGCTCTACCTTCAGCCCAGCTTGATGTGTTACCGCAATCAAGACCGGGACATCCACCTGCGGGCCGGGTTTGACCTCCGTCGCCAGGACTACCTTACGTACATACTTGGAGCGGTCAAGTCCGGCCGCTGCCGCCTTGCGGTCTAAATCCCGCAATTCTTCTTCCGTAAAGTGGATGCGGGCTTTCTGATCTCTGTTTCTCATGGGTCGCTCATCCTTTCTGATTTTGGGGTTTCAGGGAACTCCCTAACAAGTGGTATTGGGGGATTTGTACCCCCCAATACGTTGCTTGTTAAGACAATACCATCCTCCCTTCGACGTAGTTGAACGGCTCCGCCGCTCTTCCCGAATGACACCTCTTGTCTCCCCTTTTCAGCTGGTTTTCCTACTGGCAGTCATTCAGTTGTCAGGGCAAAAAAGAAGCCGGTACATCAAAATCAGCCTCAGCAGAATTTTCGTTCCGCTGAAGCAAGTTTGATGTACCGGCCTTGTATCTCACAAGTGCCAAAGGGGGTGTGCTATATGTGTGGATTCAGTTGGCCCACTTATATGGGAATATAGTTTACCATATAGAACCGATGTTTGTCAATGGCGTGTTGGCGGATTTTATAGATTGCTCTGGAAAAATGCGGTTTCGTATGCTATACTGTGCAAAAAGGGGTGTTGAGGATGGCATCTGAAAACCTGTCGAGGGCGAAAGCGACAAAAAACGATGAATTTTATACGCTTTATGATTATATTCAAAAAGAAATTAATGCTTATCTGGAATTTGATCCTGATGTGTTCCGGGATAAAGTTGTTCTGCTCCCCTGTGATGACTCAGTGTGGAGCAATTTCACCCGTTTTTTTGCTCAGAATTTTGAAAACTTTAGTTGAGGAATTGGATAGTATTGAAGAAGAATTCAATGAAGATTCTTTGAACTACAACTAACAATCGTATTATTCCAAATCTGGAGGAAGTCGTTATTTATGTTTACAACCGTAGATTTATTTGCTGGAGCTGGCGGAATAACAGAAGGCTTCAGAATGCAGGGTGATTATAAGTGCGTATGTGCAACCGACTTTGACGAAGAGGCAAGGCATACTTTTACTTATAACCACCCCAAAGTACCCTATATTCTTAAAGATATAAAAGAGTTAGAACCTGATGAAATCCTTGAGATGATTCCTGGAACTGATAAAACTGTAGATGTAATTACAGGCGGTCCTCCATGTCAAGGATTTAGCTTGCTCGGCCCCAGGCTTGCAGACGACCCCAGGAATCAGTTGTTTAAGGAATATATTCGTATTGCTAATGTTCTCCGACCGAAAGTCATTTTCTTTGAAAACGTATATGGGATTATGACTATGCAAAAGGGTAAGGTTGTAGAGGCGATAGTCAACTCTTTTGCTGACATCGGATATCGATGCCAGTATAGGCTTGTAAACGCAGCTGATTATGGTGTTCCTCAAGCACGTCCCCGCTTTGTGCTTATAGGTGTAAGCGATCCTAATGTCAGCATTACCTTTCCTCAACCAACGCATGGGAAAGTAGGCGATTATACTCAACTAAATATGTTTCATGGTGCTTTATTACCATATGTAACTGTTGACGATGCTCTGTCCGATCTTCCTGAGTTAAGACCAGGCGAAGGCTCAGAAGAACAAGAGCATACCCCAAAATACCGGAATCCGTATCAAGAAAGCAGACGAGGAGTAAGAAATCCTGGAATGGTTTATTGTCATAGAGCAATAAACCATTCCGAAAAGATACAGACTCGTTACTCTCTTATACCGCAGGGCTCTACAAGCAAAGTGCTACCTCCAGAAATGAATAACAAAAAGAACAACTTATACAGACTGAAGGGGGATGAACCTGCAAGAACAGTAACATGTTGTTTCAGGATGGATCTGATACATCCGCATCTTAACCGGGGACTCACCACAAGAGAGGCTGCACGGCTTCAGTCTTTTGATGATGATTATCGCTTTTTTGGAAACTTGACCAGAAAAGCAAAGTTTCTCACGCAAGATGATCAGGTGGGGAACGCTGTACCACCGCTCCTCGCATATGCTTTTGCAAAGCATATCAAAGATTATATTTTACCTCAATTTGAAGACAAAAAGGAGTGAACCCTATGGCTACATCACCCTCCCATCAGTTGGGAGAATTCATTGGGGATTTTTTCGAGTTAGCGATTATCAAGTATTTATCCCCAATTGTAAGTAAAAACGGTTATTATCTTGATTATAGGCATCCTCGTCCAGCACGAGGGAACAAGCGTGAAGTCATTGGTGTGGATCATAATGGAAATAAACATAAGCTGGATATTGTTGTTGAAGAAAACGGATCCGAGGCAAGATTTGGCACACCAAAGGCTTTCATAGAAATGGCCTGGCGTCGATACGTTAAGCATTCCAAGAATAAAGTCCAAGAAATAGCTGGTGCAATTCTTCCATTAGTCGAAACACACGCAAATCGCATGCCTTTTTATGCTGCTGTGTTAGCAGGAGAATTCACTGAAAATTCTCTTGTTCAGCTTCGCTCCCAAGGTTTTTTTGTTCTGTATTTTAACTATGCAGAAATCTGTAGACTGTTTGATACAGTTGGAATTTCAATTAGATGGGAAGAAAGTACGAGCGACTCCGAGTTACAAAGAATTGCGGAAAATTTCCAAGCTCTGACTGACAAAGAAAAAGGCAAACTCCTCCATACGTTTTACACCATGTATGCTACTCAACTTGCAGGACTGGCTAATGCGCTGATGGAGTCCCTCTCGACTACAATCGCTGAAGTTCTAATTGTTCCCATTCATGGCGCACCCCATGTTGTCACATCGATTAGTGACGCCGTTCTGTATATCACGAATTATAATGAATCCGCAAACGAAATCATCCCAATTTTACGTTATGAAATTACTGTAAGGTATAGTAACGGGGACGAATATACGATGAAGTGCGCTAATAAGTCCAAGGCAATACAATTTTTAAGACAATATTCTTAATCTGCTCTAAATACATAAAGCCCCGGCAACGGCTTATCATTTCACCGTTGCCGGGGCATACTGCTCTATTATGGCGGAAAACTCACTGCTTTATAGTATCCCCCAGTTTTTAACCCTTTTCATATATAGATTAGCCCGCTGTAGACAACTTCTTCTGTTCTACTTCGGATATTATTCATCCGCCTGACCCACTCCATCTGATTTTCAGCTTTGAGTTGTTCTGTGATACCTTCCTGCTCTGACAGTTGCTCAACCAACTGAAAAAACATAGTTTCTGCCTGGGTGTTAACCTCGACCAAATGGTCATCCAACTTACCGCTGAGAAGCAGAGCATTGTAGAGTGCCCTCCGCTGTGTTCTCAGGTAGTGTCTCCGTCGCTGGCCCCAAATGCCAACAGGTATATATATTGGTACGGTGAGGTTTGGAATAAGATAATCTCCCTCCTGTCGGAAAGTTGCACCTATTTGCTCAAATATAGACTTTTCCATTATAATTGCCTCCGAAATGTTGAATATCCCTGCAATTCAATCACATTCGGCTAACTTGACACGAAGTTGAGGGGAGGACTTCCTTACGAAGTCCTCCCCTCGGGTCCAGGCTGTTTTTTACTCCAGATTCAGCTTGTTCTCCAGAATCCAGCACACGGCGGCCAGGAAAATAGCAGCGGGGATGAGCATGATGGCGCTGGCGGTGAGCATGGAGCTGTAGGCGTTGACGTTGACCGTATTCATCAGGGACTGGATGAACCGGTAGGAGAACACCCGGCCATATACGTTGGCGATGAGGATATACAGCCCGATAAAGGCGGCCACGCTGATGAGCCTCCTGTGTCGGGAAAACAGGTGCCCGATGGCCATAGCCAGGTACATCACCGAAATAAAGAGCACGATGAAGGCGAGGATCACCAGACAGAACTCGGCCATCAGGGCCAGGGTGCCGGGGTGCTTCATAATGCCCCGGAGGATATCCGACCAAAAGGGGAACTGCATCAGCTCAAGCCAGTTCACAGGGGCCATGATGAAGGGGGACAAAAGGGCCACCACCCCGCAGCCTATCCAGGTGACGGTCCCGCAGATCAGCTTGGAGGCCACCAGCTCCCAGGGGCGGACAGGCAGGGTGAACATCAGATAGCCCTCGCCGCCCAGCAGCCCCTTGGAGAAGCGGTTGACCACAAAGATGACAGCGATGACGAACATGGCCGTGATCACGGACATAAAGGCAAAAACTGTAATGCCCGAGGTGGTGGTATCGCTAAGGCCAATAGCGTGGTCATCCACATCCCAGAAAATGCTGAACCGATTTGCCAGCGCCAGGGCCAGGGCCGCCCCCCAGATCAGGGAAAACTGCTTCCACATGGCCCGGAAGTCGTATTTTAACAGCTTGAACAACATCAAAATCCCTCCTTTTCCCCGTCGAACATGGGCTCCGCCCGGAAGATATCCCGAAACAGGGCGTCCACGCTTCTGCCCTCCCGCGCCCGGATGTTGTCCACCGTCTCGTGGAGCATAATTTTCCCCTGCTTCAGGAAAATGGCCTCGTCCAGCACCTTCTCAACGTCGGAGATCAGGTGGGTGGAGATGAGGACAGTGCCCTCCTCATTATAGTTTGTCAAGATTGTTTTAAGGATAAAATCCCGGGCCGCCGGGTCCACCCCGGCGATGGGTTCATCCAGCAGGTAGAGCTTGGCGTCCCGGGCCATGGCCAGCACCAGCTGCACCTTCTCCTTGGTGCCCTTGGACATGGCCTTCAGCCGGTCCCGGGGTTCCACCCCCAGGGAGCGGCACATGGCGATGGCCTTCTCGTAGTTAAAATCGGCATAAAAGTCCCGGAACAGGTCGAACAGGTCGGCGGCCCGCATCCAGTCGGCGAAGTACATTCGGTCGGGCAGATAGCTGACCACCGACTTGGTATAGGGGCTGACGGCCTGACCGTCCACCGCCAGCCATCCGGTGGTGGGCTGGAGCAGGCCGCACAGCAGCTTGATGAGGGTGGTCTTGCCACTGCCGTTGGGCCCCAGCAGGCCCACAATCCGCCCGGGGCCGACCTCCAGGTCCACGCCGCTCAGGGCGGGCCGCAGGCCGTAGGACTTGTACAGTCCCCGGCATTCAATCAGAAAGTCGCTCATGAAAATTCCTCCTTTAACAGCTCCACCGCCCGCTCCCGGGAATATCCAAGGGCGGACATGGCCTGAACATAGCCCTGTACCACCGACCGGGCCTCCCGCAGGCGGGCGGCCTCCAGGGCGGCGGTGTCCTGGGTAACCAGCCGGCCGGCGGTGCGGTCGGCCCGGGCCAGGCCCTCCAGCTCCAGCTGAGCCAGGGCCCGCTGCATGGTGTTGGGGTTGACCTCCGCCTCCGCCGCCAGCTCCCGCACGGGGGGCAGCTTGCTCCCGGGGGGATAGACTCCAGCGATAATCCGCCGGGCCAGCTGCTGGCTGAGCTGGAGCCAGATGGGCCGGCTGTCGTCCAGCTTCCAGTCCACAGGCGTTCCTCCTTTGTATTATTGTATTATGTGATTAATACAATAATACATATAGAGCGGTTTGTCAACCCCTTTTCGCAAAAAATTTGGGCCGCCCCAGCCGGGGCGGCCCTTGCGCTTACAAATTCAGCTCAGCGGAATCTCATAATCCCCCATGCGGAGGGCGGTAAACTCGCTGATGTCGGTGAGGAGCAGGAAGTGGACGGTGGTGCTGACCTCCAGCGGCTGGCCCTCGGGACCAAAGCCGCTGCCGCCGTTGGTGAAGCCCATCAGGCTGACGGCCTTCTCCGTGCCGTCCTTGGCGACCAGCCGGGTGTCCTTCACCATGTCCTCATAGCAGGGGTAGCCCATGCCCTCCGCCTCCAGGGACAGAGAGAAGGTGGACAGGGTGGCGGTGATCTTCACCCCGCCCTCCTCAAAGAGGCCGCTGAGGGCCTGGGGCCCGTCGTAGGCGGGCCGGAAGGTGATGATGGCCGGGTGGTCGGTGACGGCGGTCTCCGTGCCGTCGGCGTGCTTCACGCAGGGAGGGGTCACCAGGATGGTGAGGGGCTGCTCGTTCAGGCTCCAGCCGGTGTCGAAGTCCCGGCTGAACAGCCAGGTCACCGTATTGGCGTCCGGGTCGTAGCCCTTGGTACTGCCGTTGCCGCTGCCCTGACCGGTGCCGCCCTTGTTGACAAGGATCATGTCGCAGGGGGCCAGGACGAACTCCTCCCTGCGGGAGAAGTAGTCGTGAATGTCCGAGAAAACAGACCAGTCGCAGCTGCTCCAGGCCTCCCCCTCCAGGGCCTTGAGATCCTCCCAGGTGTAGTCCCCGGTGCCGTAGTAGCGGACCTCGTCGGGGTAGGTCAAATACTCCCCCTCCTCCAGGGAAAAGCCCTCAGGCAGCCGGTACTCCAGAATATAGTGGATGCTCTTGTCGCTGCACAGGGCCTGGGGGATGGTGAGGGCTACGTCGTCGCAGACGGAGGTGAGGTCCAACTTCTGGAACACCGCCCCGCCCAGGGCGCTCATCGCCGCCTGGGGCCCGAAGCGCCGGACAAACAGGGGGTCCCAGATGGTGGTGGCGCCGGTGCCCAGCAGGAGGACCGCCGCCAGCAGCAGGGCCGCCCCCTTCCTCCGGAAGCCCCTGGGCTTGAAGGCCCCGGCCCGCCCTGGCAGGGCGGAGAGTACGTTTTGTGCCAGACGCTCCCCCATTCCCTCCGGGGGGGTGCAGCGGTCCATCGCGTTATAATAAGGGTTCATGTTTCCACCCACTCTTTCCGCAGGGCCTCCCGGCCCCGCTTCAGTCTCATTTTTACCGTAGGTACTGTTACGCCCAGCAGCCGCGCGATCTCCTGAACGGAGTACCCCTCGTAATAGTAGAGGTGCAAGGCGGTGCGCTGCTTCTCGGGCAGGTTGGCCACCTGGTCCAGCAGGGAGAGCTCCGCCGGGGGGATGGACACCCCCGCCGCCGTCTCCAGGGGCAGCTCCGACCGCCGGTGCCGCCTCCACTCGTCCCGGCACAGATTGATGGCCACCTGAAACAGCCAGTTCCGCTCGTGCTCCGGGGATTTGAATCTGGGGGCATGATACAGCCGCTTGATCAGAACGTCCTGCAGTACGTCCTCCGCGTCCGCCGGGTTTTTCATCTGAAGCAGACAGAAGCGGTATAGTCCGGGGCCGTAGGTCTCCCAGACCTGAGCGAAGAGCTCCTCATTCTGCGCCATAGACTCACCTCCTTGTCTCTCTGTATGTATTACGGCTGAGACGGGCAAAAGGTAACGCCTGCGTTTCCTTAAAGGAATTTTAATTTGTTTTCCCGGGAAATTGTGGTATACTGGAGCGGATGGATCATGCGGCGCTCCCGGGCGCCTTTGGAAAGGATGGACGCAGACTTGAAAAAATATGATATCTGGATTGCGGGGGCGGGCTACGCCGGCGCGGTGTCCGCCCGGGCTCTGGCGGAGAAGGGGAAAAAAGTGCTGGTGCTGGAGCGCCGGGACCACATTGGCGGCAACGCCTACGACTGCCTGGACGGCCACGGGGTGCTCATTCACAAATACGGCCCCCACATCTTCCATACCAACGATAAAAAGGTCTTTGACTTTTTGTCCCGATTCACGGAGTGGCGGGACTATCAGCACCGCGTGGTCGCCAACATCCCCGACCCGGAGGGGGAGGGACGGCCGGGCTGGCGGCTGCAATACCCCGTCCCATTCAACCTCACCTCTCTGGAGGAGGCCTTCGGAAGGGATGAAGGGAAAAAGCTGGGGGACAAGCTTATCGCCGCCTACGGCCCGGAGAAAAAGGTCACGATTCTGGAGCTGCGCCAAAACCCCGACCCCGAAATTTCCGCTCTGGCGGATTATGTCTATGAGCACGTCTTTGTCCACTACACCATGAAGCAGTGGGGCCAAAAACCGGAGGACATCGACCCCAACACCACCGCCCGGGTGCCGGTGTTCCTCTCCCGGGACGACCGGTATTTTCAGGACGCCTACCAGGGCATGCCGGCGGAGGGCTACACCAAAATGTTCCAGCGGATGCTGGACCACCCCAACATCGAGGTTTTGCTGAACACTGACGTGCGGCAGTACCTGTCTCTGGAGGAGTACGACATCTTTCTCCAGGGAGCGGGAACGCCCCTGCCCTGCCCCCTGATCTACACCGGCCCCCTGGACGAGTTCTTCGGCCTGTGCTATGGCCGCCTGCCCTACCGGACCCTGGACTTTCAGTTCGAGACATGGCGGGACCGGGACTACAGCGCCCCCGGCATGCCCTATCCCGACCCGGACCACCCCCTCCGGGGCGGCGGCTTCTACCAGACCCACGGCACCGTCAACTACACCGTGGACCGGGACTACACCCGGATCACCGAGTTCAAGCACCTCACCGGCCAGGAGCTGCCCGGGGTGACCACCATTGTGAAGGAGTACTCCCGGCCCTATACCGGCGATCCCGGAGAGACCCCCTACTACGCTATCATCAACCCCGAAAATAACGCCCTCTACGCCAAATATAAGGCGGAGGCGGACAAAAAGCCCAACCTTTACCTGCTGGGCCGGCTGGCGGAGTACAAATACTACAACATGGACGCCATCGCCGCCCGGGCCCTGGAGCTGGCGGAGGGGCTGTAACGGACGTGCGTAGGGCGCGACGACCTCGGCGCGCCTCCTCACCGAACCGCGTGGTATTTGAAAGAGCGGTGGGCCGGGTCGTCCCGCCCTACGGGCCACATCAAGAAAAATCGACAAGGAGAAAACAGACCGATGGACAAGCTGATAACCTTTGCCGTCCCCTGCTACAACTCGGCGGCCTATATGGACCACTGTGTGGAGACTCTGCTCCAGGGGGGCGACGACATTGAGATCATTCTGGTGGACGACGGCTCCACCAAGGACGACACCCCAGCCATCTGCGACCGGTACGCGGAGCAGTACCCCGACATTGTCCGGGCCATCCACCAGCCCAACGGCGGTCACGGCGAGGGGGTGAACCAGGGCATCCGCAACGCCCGGGGGGTGTACTACAAGGTGGTGGACTCGGACGACTGGGTGGACGTGGACGCCCTGCACCAGGTGCTGGACAAGCTGCGCCAGTTCGTCCGGGACGGCAAGCTGGTGGATCTGATGATCGCCAACTATGTCTACGAGCATGTGGAGGACAACACCCAGCGGCCGGTGAACTACCGCAACGTGTTTCCGGTGGGCCGGGTGTTCGGCTGGAAGCACATCGGCCGGTTCAAGCCGGGGCAGTACCTGCTGATGCACAGCGTGATCTACCGCACCCAGATTCTGCGGGACTGCGGTCTGGAGCTGCCCAAGCACACCTTTTATGTGGACAACATCTTTGTCTACGAGCCCCTGCCCCTGGTACGCAATCTCTATTATATGGATGTGGACCTGTACCGCTACTTCATCGGGCGGGCGGACCAGAGCGTGAATGAGAGCGTGATGATGGGCCGGGTGGACCAGCAGCTGCGGGTGAATTACCACATGATCGACTGCTGGAATCTGCGCCATGTGGCGAAGCAGAACAAAAAGCTGGCCAGGTATATGTACAACTATCTGGCCATTATGATGACCATATCCTCCATTTTCCTCACCATGGAGGGCAGCCCGGAGTCCCTGGGCAAGCGGACCCGGCTGTGGGAGTACCTGCGGACGGTGGATGCCGGGCTGTATGGCCGGATGCGCTACTTTGCCATCCCCGCGGCCACCAACCTGCCCACCGCTCCGGGGCGGAAGCTGTCGGTGGCCCTGTACCGCCTGGCCCGGAAGATTTACAAGTTCAATTAACCGCCGCCGGGCGGCAGAGGCCTCCTTGCCAGGGGGCCTCTGGGCGTTTGCCGGAGCCGTGTTTTTTGGCAGAAGAAAACGGCAAATTTGGAATTGATTTGTAGCTGTCTTAGTGCTACACTAACAGGGAAAAAGGGACCTGTAAGGAGATGGTGTGGGCATGGATCAGGGCGGAGGAAAATTCCAGCTGAAGTGGCCCTGGAACTGGCTGGTCTGCGGCATATTTGTGGCGGCCGCGTGGTACTTTATCGGGATATTCAGCCTCCTGCTGGCGGCGCTGTTCCTGTGGTGGCAGAAGAAGCGCCATCCGGACGCGGTGCCCCAGGGGGGTTACTGCCTGGACCGGACCCGAAAGCGGCTGGCCCGGCTGTTGTGGTCGGTGCTGTACTTACTGCTGGCCGCCGGGTGCGGCGTGGTCTTCTTCATGGGCTTTGGGGAGGAGAAGACGGAAATTTCAGACTGGGCCGTGTGGATTGTAAGCGGCGGCGGCTTTCTGCTGTTCTCGGGCTGCTGCCTGTATGAGACCTATACCGACCTGCGGGACGCCTTCTTTCCCGCCAAAAGCCGCCTGGCCAGGTCCATCCGCGCCCAGCTGCCCTACCCCGACGAGGCCCCACCGGTGGAGGAGCTCTTCGCCATGGTGGACCGGGACATTGAGGCCAACGGCCAGTGGTTCGACCGGGTGGCCATCGGAAAGGAGTGGGTCCTGGGCGACGAGGTGACCGCCATCTCCCGCATCCGGGGGGTGTTCCCCCGGGACGAGATCAAGGTCCGCTACGTCAACGGCCGCCGGCAGTCCGCCCGGGTGATCGAGCTGCACATTGTGGACGACCGCAGGCAGGTGCAGGTCACCGGCCTGCGCAGCCCCAGCGAGCTCCAGATGGCGGTGACCTGCCTGCGCCTCCGGGCGCCGGAGGCCCATTTTGACGACCACAGCCACATCACCCGGTTCCTGGACCGGCCCGAGGAGGACTGGCAGGCCATGGAGCGGGACTACTGCCGCCGCCGGGACCGGCGGCTGGCTGAAGAGGAGGAGCGGGAGCACCCCCGGGGCAGCTATACCCCCGCCCAGCCCCAGTCGGGTGTCACCCGGCAGGATATCGGGAAAATATGGGAAGAAACCAGGAAAAAAGAGTAAAAGGAGCGGATCGAAATGGGCAAGTATTTCAGCGACGCGGTAGACAACGCCATTGAGGCCATCTACTACACCTACGACCGGGAGCGGGCGGCGGCGGCCATTCAGCCTCTGGCCGACGCGGCCAACGCCGGCGACGGCGACGCGGCCTACATCCTGTCCCGGTGTACCTCCGGGCCCCAGTACAGCTGGGACTACCACCCCTTCCAGGCGGATGACAACGTGACCGAGCAGCTCATCCGCCAGAGCATTGTCAAGGGCAGCGCCATGGGCGTGCTGGGGGCCATGCGGTGCGGGATGCTCACCCCCGAGATGGAGGAGGCCATGAAGGCCCACTACCCCAGCCTCCGGGACGCCTGGAACGCGGTGCATGAGAAGGCCCAGGCGGGCTGTCTGTTCGCCATGAACATGATTGGCAACACCTATTTTTGGCTGGACATTGTGCGCATTGAGAACAAGGGTCCGGAGGACTTCCCCAGCAAGGAGGCCTTCGGGGCCTGGCTGCGGGAGAGCGAGCTGAAGTGCCTGCCCTGGTTTGAAAAAGCCTTTACCGGCGGCATGGGCTTTGCCGGCCGGAACATGTACAACCTGTACAACGACGGGGAGGAGGGGGTCATTGCCCCCGACAAGTCCAAGGCGGAGGCCATTGCCCGGCTGGGGGCGGAGAAGGGTTACCCCGACTGGCAGGAGCGGTATGCCGGCTTCCTCCTGAGCCGCGAGGGCCGGACCCAGGAGGCCCTGGACCTGTACTTCGCCGCGGCCAAGCAGGGCCAGCTGTCCAGCTGGTACTACATCGGAAAAACCTTCCAGGAGGGCAAGCTGGTGCCCAAGGACTGCGTGCAGGCCATGAAGTGCTACGAGCTGGGCCTGCAGGACCCCGGGCAGATCGGCTGTGCCAACCGGGCCGGCGAGCTGCTGTTCCTGGGTCAGGACGGCATCCCCCAGGACTATGCCCGGGCCGTCCAGCTCTTTGAGCAGGCCCACGCACAAAAAAACACCTGGGGCAACGACATGCTGGGCACCTGCTATCTCTTTGGCTATGGCTGTCCCAGGAACCCCCAGCGGGCGCTCCAGCTCTTCCAGGAGGTGGACTACACCACCGACCTGAAAAAATATGGCCTGGGCGTCATCTACACCGAGGGCCTGGGGGTCCCCCAGGACATCAAGAAGGGGGTGGAGTACTTCCAGAAGGCCCCCGACTACGCCCCCGCCCAGGAGGCGCTGCTGAAGTTCAAAAAGACCTTCTTCGGCAAGTGGGTCCGGCGATAAGGTCCCAATTCCTCTCCCCCAAAGGGGAGAGGAATTTTTTGCCCTTGACATGCCTAGACTATCAAGGTATACTGTACCTAGAGTAACAAGGTGTGCGGTGTAGGGCAAGGGCTCTGCCCTTGCCTCTCCACAGAGGCGGAAACCTTCCCCAGGCAAGGGTAGAGCCCTTGCCCTACATGACGTTGGGGTTAGTAAAATTCAGAAAGGATGGTCAATATGAAATTCGACAAGGGCCTGATGGCGGGGAGCGGCACCATGCTGATCCTGTCCCTGCTGGAGGGGGGCGACATGTACGGCTACCAGATGATCGAGGAGCTCTCCCGCCGGTCCAACGACCTGTTTCAGATGAAGGAGGGGACGCTGTACCCTATTCTCCACGGTCTGGAGAGGGACAAATGCCTGTCCTCCTACCAGCAGGAGGCCCCCACCGGCCGGGTGCGGAAGTACTACAGACTCACCCGGAGGGGGAAGAAGCTCCTGGACGACAAGCGGGCGGAGTGGGGGGCCTTCCAGCAGGGGGTGGACAGCGTGCTGTCGGGCGGGGCCAGCGCCCTGGCGTGAGGGCGGGGCTATGCGGTATATTATGGAGACATACACGTGGCTGAGCGTGGCCACGTCGGGCATCCGCTTCGGCCCCGACCGGGAGGCGGTCCGGGCGGAGCTCCAGCAGCACATTGAGGACAAGGCGGCCGGCCTCATGCGCAGCTTTCCGGACATGGAGGAGCGGGAGGCGGGGGAGCGCGCCCTGAACAGCATGGGGGACGCCTGGGCGCTGAAGCAGGAGCTGGCCCGGGTTCACAGCCCCTGGCTGGGCTATTTGTGGCGCTTTACCCAGGTTCTGGTGTGGGGGACGCTGGCCGCCGTGCTGATCCTGATTCTGGACAGCGGCCTGGACATGGCGGGGTACAGGTGGCCCCAGGAGGCGCGGGCGGTGGGCCGGGCGCTGTATGGAGACGGCGTCCCCGACTGGGAGGGGGAGCGGCTGGCCCTCCTCCAGGTGGACGGGGAGGCCCGGCTGGGCCGGTCCGTCCTCTCGGTGTCCAGAGCCGCCCGGTGGCGGGAGCCCGAGAGGGACTGCATTTATCTCCGGCTGCGGATCACCTGGGACCGGCCCTGGGAGACCAACCAGATGTCCATCAATTTCCTGTGGGCGGAGGACGACCTGGGTAACACCTACGAGATCAACGGTGCCCGGTCCTTTCAGGAGGGCTGGAACTGGTGCCAGCGGGACCTGGCCCTGGAGGGCATCCCTCCGGAGGCGAAGGAGCTGCGGATTCACTCCAAGCTGCGGGATGGGCTGGACCTGGCGGTGCCGCTGACGGGGGAGGTGTTCCCGTGAAAATCCCGGAGAAGGCAAAAAAGCTGTGGGTCCGCCTGCCCAGGCTGCCCCGGCGGTGGCGGATTGTCCGCAATCTGGCCGCGGCGGCGGCGCTGGGGGTGCTGGCGGTGTATCTGCTGGACTGGCCCTGTCTCAGCCGGTATGGGGCCTTTCAGCGGCTGGAGGGCGCTTACCTCCTCACCCCCTCCCGGCTGGTCCTTCAGCTGGAGGACGGCTGGTCCGCCGGCTACCTCTCCGAGGGGGACAGCTGGATCACGGTGGGCAGCGTGTCAATCTTTGATGACGCGGGCAAGCCCCTGAACCTGGACCGCCACTATGCCGTTCTGCACCAGGTGCTCCCCAAGGAGGGGATCGTGGCCGTCCTCATGCCGGCGAAAAACGAGGACAACGGCGGAGTGGTGGCCGTGTGGGGCGGCCCGGCGGAGGCGGTGTCCGGCACGCTGGAGCTGGACCTGATAGGTATCGAGGACCCCTTCGCGGGGCCCGGTCGGGACGATCGGAAGCCGGTGCAGGGGCTGGAGACCTTCACCGCCCAGGCTAGGCGCAGGGAGGACGGCTGGTTTATCTTCCAGTTCGCCCCCCACGACAACCACCGGGAGGGCCAGAGCTGCGCCATGGAGATGCTGCTGTGGTATGGGGCCGTGTTTCGCGGCGGACAGATGGAGCAGCCCTACCGGCTGACCCTGACCGACGCCCGGGGAAAGGTTGTGGCGGAGCAGGAAGGCACCCTGCCCCCGGACCAGCGGCTGCAGCAGTGGCGTTAGAGAGGAGAAATGGAGAGAATGAAGGACAATCTGAGCGTCCTCGAGTGGCTGGACATCGCTGTATCCGGCATCCGCTTCGGCCCGGACCGGGCGGCGGTGCGGAAAGAGCTGGACGGTCACATTGAGGACCGGATGGCCGATCTGCGGCGGATTTTTCCCAATATTCCCCAGGAGGAGGCCTGCGCCCGGGCCCTGTCCGCCATGGGGGACCCGGAGGAGCTGAAAATTTCCCTGGCCCGGGTCCACAGGCCCTGGCTGGGCTGGATGTGGACGGCCAGCAAGTGGATGAGATGGTGTACCCTGGCGGCGTTTTTGCTGATTTGTGCAGGGGGAAATGACCACTATCAGAGCGTGGGTTTTCCTCTTTGGATGGATTGGGCGGCCCACTATGGCGAACCGGTGGCCTGTTCCCCGGAGCGGGCGGAGGTGGGGGGTTACACGTTTCAAATTGTGGAGGGGGCCTATCGGGAGGACGGGATTGTGCTGACGCTGCGGGCATCCTCCCTTCGGTTCTGGGAGAAGCTGGATGCGGAGGCCCTGAATAACGGCCTGACCGCCGTTGCCCCCGATGGGACCCGGCTGCCCATGGGACAGGAGATAGAGCCAGGGGTGTTTTCCACAGTATATCTGGCCCGGTGGGACCTGTTCAGCCGGGAATTTGACATTTATGTCCCGACGGAGCGGTGGGAGCCCGGGGTCTGGGTAAGTCTGGAGCTGGACAGCGGGGTGGGCGGCTTTACGCTGTCCGCCCAGGTGACGGAGGAGGTGACAGAGCCGTGAAAAAGCGATGGAAGCTGAGCCGGGGAAAGCGCACCATCATCAATCTGGCGCTGAGTGCTCTGCTGCTGGTCCTGATCTGGGGGCTGATGGGCTGTCCCCTGCCCACGGCGGAGATGGAGTTCCGCCGCATGGAGCGCACCCACCTGCTGCCCCGGAGTGAAATTGTGCTTTCCAATGGGACAAGGAGCGGAGAGGGCCTGCAAGTGTCCAGAGAGGACGGGGCGGTGCTTGCCTTGGATGGGACAGAGTTGTATCTGCGGGGCCGCTGGATGGCGGGGGTGTTGGAGGACCAGGCGGTGGTGGCCTGTCTCAGCGGAAACGGGCGGTATATCCGCAGTTTCCCTCTGGATTCCGGCCCCTCCCTGGTGCCCCTTCTGTGGCGCGGCGAGTATCTGGACAACGTCGGCTACTGGGTCGCCCACGGGCCGGGGAAGACGCCGGAGGGGAACCCCGCCTATGTCTACAACTACCACAATTTTGCGCCCTTTCTTTTGCTGAATGCTCCGGAAGAAGCGTCCAGTGTGGAGATTACGGTCCGCTTGGAGGGGGAGGAGTGCCCCGGCGGTGGATGGCAGCTGAAGGACGGTATTTGGCTGTTAGGGATCGAACGGGAGCAGCGGCTTGGCAAGTGGGCGACAGGTGGGACTGCGTACATCCTGCGGCTGTTCCGGGCGGACGGCTCCCTGCTGCTGGAGAGGGAGGGCGTTCTGTGAGGAGAGGCCCCCGTGGGGGGGTCTCTTCGTGTTTTTGAAAAATCCACAAACCATCCTCCGCAAATTCCGGAAAATCCGCCAAAATTTTTTTAGAAAACCTCTTGACACACACGGCTGTGTGTTGTATGATAACGGGGCGTCTCAAGGGGCGCAATCTGCGATGATGCGGGAGATTGCTCAGAAATGAGGTAACTTCCGCGGAGTATGTCCGACTATCGGGCGGCTGAGCGAGTCCGTACACGGCGTATATCGCCCGGTACGGAAGGAACCGGCCTGTCTATGCGCCGGTTTTTTCGCGGCCGGGAGTGATACGCACGAAAGCGTGTGCTCGGCGCTTGCTCACCGTACGGAGCGAGGGACAAGGAAAACTCAACTTCGTATGAATCAAGGAGGAACAAACACATGGCAGCTCAGAAAGAAATGATCCGCATCCGGCTCAAGGCCTATGACCACCAGCTCATCGACCAGAGCGCCGAGAAGATCGTGGAGACCGCCAAGCGCACCGGCGCCAACGTCTCCGGCCCCATCCCCCTGCCCACCAAGAAGGAAGTGGTCACCATCCTGCGGGCCGTCCACAAGTACAAGGACAGCCGGGAGCAGTTCGAGCGCCGCATCCACAAGCGCCTGATCGACGTGGTGAAGCCCTCCTCCAAGACGGTGGAGGCCCTGATGAGCCTGGAGCTCCCCGCCGGCGTGGAGATTGAAATCAAGCTGTAAGACCCCGCGTAGGGCGCGACCACTGGGCGCGCCGCAATTCACCACCGCATTCCGGAACGGCGCGCCGAGGTCGTCGCGCCCTACGGAGTATAACCCCGTTGTACCCGCAGCCTGTCGCCAATCGAGACAGGCGGGTCAAGTTGGTCGAGCAATGACAGTCCAATGGTCACCTCGCCCAACCAATAACCTTTATTAGGAGGAAACAACCCAATGGAGAAAGCGATCATCGGCAAAAAGATCGGCATGACCCAGATCTTCGATGAAGCCGGCCGGGTGGTGCCCGTCACCCTGATCCAGGCCGGCCCCTGCACCGTGGTGCAGAAGAAGACCGCCGAGAAGGATGGCTACGAGGCCATCCAGCTGGGCTTCCAGGAGACCGCCGAGCGCAAGCTCACCAAGCCTGAGCTGGGCCACCAGAAGAAGGCCGGGCTCACCGAGTTCAAGAGAGTGCTCAAGGAGTTCGCTCTGAAGGACTGCTCCAAGTACGAGGTGGGCGACGTGCTCACTGCCAACGTCTTCGCCGCCGGCGACTTTGTTGACGTGACCGGCACCAGCAAGGGCCACGGCTTCCAGGGCGTGGTCAAGCGCCACGGCGCGGCCGTGAAGCGCAACACCCACGGCGGCGGCCCTGTCCACCGCCACCAGGGCTCTCTGGGCCCCGGCACCACCCCCGGCCACATTGCCAAGGGGCGCGACGGCGCCGGCCAGATGGGCAACGTACAGGTCACCGTTCAGAACCTGGACGTGGTCCAGGTGGACGAGGAGCTGGGCCTCATCGCCGTGCGGGGCGCCATTCCCGGCCCCAAGGGCGGCGTCGTCTATGTGAAGAACACCGTCAAGACCATCATTGAGAAGCACGCCGCCGAGGCTGGCCGCGTCAACCCGCAGAAGGCTTCCGCCCGTGTCAACCCGCAGAAGGCTTCCGCCCGCAACAAGTAAGGAAAGGAGAGATTGAGTCATGCCTAAAGCGAACCTTTATGATATGGCTGGCAAGCAGATCGGCGAGATCGAGCTCTCCCAGGCCATCTTCGGTATCGAGCCCAACCAGGCCGTGGTCCATGAGGCGGTTAAGAACCACCTGGCCAACTGCCGTCAGGGCACCCAGAGCGCTCTGACCCGCGCGGAAGTGTCCGGCGGCGGCAAGAAGCCCTGGCGTCAGAAGGGTACCGGCCACGCCCGTCAGGGCTCCACCCGGGCTCCCCAGTGGACCCACGGCGGCATCGTGTTTGCCCCCAAGCCCCGCACCTACCGCTACACCCTCAACAAGAAGGTGAAGCGCCTGGCCCTCAAGTCCGCCCTGTCCGCCAAGGCCGCCGAGAACGCCATCCTGGTGGTGGACGGCCTGGAGCTGGCTGAGGTGAAGACCAAGGCCATGCAGACCTTCCTGGATGCCGCCGGCGTCACCAAGTCCGTGGTCGTCACCCCTGAGGTGAGCCGGAATGTGGTCCTGTCCGCCCGGAACATCCCCGGCGTGGTCACCACCACCGCCAAGGTCCTGAATGTCTACGACATCGTCAACGCCAAGCAGCTGGTCATCGACAAGGCTGCCCTGGCTATCATCGAGGAGGTGTACGCGTAATGGCCGCCACTGCTTATGACATCATCAAGCGCCCCATCATCACCGAGCAGTCCATGGAGCAGACCGAGATGAAGCGCTACACCTTTGAGGTCGCCAAAACCGCCAACAAGATCGAGATCGCCAAGGCGATTGAGGAGATCTTCGACGTGAAGGTGGCCAAGGTGAACACCCTGAACATGCAGGGGAAGGAGAAGCGGATGGGCGCCCGTCCCGCGGGCCGCCGGCCCAGCTGGAAGAAGGCCATGGTCACCCTGACCGCTGACTCCAAGACCATCGAGTTCTTCGAGGGTATGGTGTAAGGAGGAAATTGAGAAATGGCTATCAAGACTTATAAGCCCACAACCCCCTCCCGCCGTCACATGACTGTGTCCGCCTTCGAGGGGATCGACAAGAAGGCCAAGCCCGAGCGCGCCCTCACCGAGGTGCTGAAGAAGCACGCGGGCCGCAACAGCTACGGCCGGATCACCGTCCGCCACCACGGCGGCGGCAACAAGCAGAAGTACCGCATCATCGACTTCAAGCGGGACAAGGAGGGCAAGGCCACCGTGGTCAACCTCCAGTATGACCCCAACCGCTCGGCCAACATCGCCCTCATTCAGTATGAGGACGGGGAGAAGCGCTATATCCTGGCCCCCAACGGCCTGAAGGCCGGCCACGTCATCATGACCGGCGCCGGCGCCGACATTCTGCCCGGCAACTGTCTGCCCATCGCCAACATCCCCGTGGGCGAGACCATCCACTGCATTGAGCTCTACCCCGGCAAGGGCGCCCAGCTGGTGCGCGCCGCCGGTGTGGCCGCCCAGCTGATGGCCAAGGAGAACGGCATGGCTCAGGTCCGCCTCCCCTCCGGCGAGGTCCGCCTCGTCCGGGAGAACTGCAAGGCCACCATCGGCCAGGTGGGCAACACCGACCACGCCAACATCCAGATCGGCAAGGCCGGCCGCAAGCGCCACATGGGCTGGCGGCCCACCGTCCGCGGCTCCGTGATGAACCCCAACGACCATCCCCACGGCGGCGGCGAGGGCAAGAGCCCGGTCGGCCGTCCCGGCCCTGTCACCCCCTGGGGCAAGCCGGCCCTGGGCTATAAGACCCGCAAGACCAAGAACCGCACTGACAAGTTCATTGTCAAGCGCCGCGGCAGCAAATAAGGAGGGAGTGTAAAAGATGAGCAGAAGCGTTAAGAAAGGCCCCTTTTGCGCCCCCGAGCTGCTGAAGCGGGTTGATGAGCTGAACAAAAAGAACGAGAAGAAGGTTCTGAAGACCTGGAGCCGTGCCTCCACTATCTTCCCCTCCTTCGTGGGACACACCTTTGCTGTGCACGATGGCCGCAAGCACGTGCCCGTCTATGTCACCGAGGACATGGTGGGCCACAAGCTGGGCGAGTTCGTGCCCACCCGCACCTTCCGGGGTCACGCGGGCAGCAAGACCGGTAAGTAAGGAGGAGAGACGAGATGGAAGCAAAAGCCAATCTGAAATATCTGCGGATCTCTCCCCGTAAGGTGAAGATCGTCCTGGACCTGATTCGGGGCAAGGACGTGGCCACCGCCACCGCCATCCTGATGCAGACCCCCAAGGCCGCCTCTGAGCCCGTGCTCAAGTTGCTGAAGAGCGCCGCCGCCAACGCGGAGAACAACCACCAGATGGACCCTGAGAAGCTGTACGTGTCCGCCTGCTGCGCCAACCCCGGCCCCATCATCAAGCGCATCATGCCCCGGGCCCAGGGCCGCGCCTATCGGATCAACAAGCGTACCTCTCACGTCACCATCGCCGTGAGCGAGCGCTAAGGGAGGAGGAACAATATGGGACAGAAAGTCAATCCCCACGGCCTGCGCGTGGGCGTCATCAAGGATTGGGACTCCCGCTGGTATGCCCGTAGCGAGAAGGTGGGCGACCTGCTGGTGGAGGACAAGAAGATCCGTGATTATCTGAAAAAGACCCTCTACGGCGCCGGTATCCCCAAGATCGAGATCGAGCGGGACAACGCCAAGGTCCGCATCTACCTGCACTGCGCCCGTCCCGGCGTGGTCATCGGCAAGGGCGGCGAGGACATCAAGAAGATTGAGGCCCAGCTGGTGAAGCTCACCGGCAAGGCTGTGGACCTGAAGATCGTGGAGGTCCGGGACGTGGACACCAACGCCCAGCTGGTGGCGGAGAACATCGCCCAGCAGCTGGAGAAGCGCATCGGCTTCCGCCGGGCCATGAAGAACTCCATGGGCCGGGCCATGCGTGCCGGGGCCAAGGGCATCAAGACCTCCTGCTCCGGCCGTCTGGGCGGCGCCGAGATCGCCCGCACCGAGCACTATCACGACGGCACCATCCCCCTGCAGACCCTCCGGGCCGACATCGACTACGGCTTCGCAGAGGCTGCCACCACCTACGGCCGCATCGGCGTGAAGGTGTGGATCTACAAGGGCGAGGTGCTCACCCAGGCCCTGCGCACCACCCCCCGCACCCTGGACACCAGCAAGCCCTATCAGGAGCGCCGGGACCGTCCCCGCCGGGACCGCCGTGACGGCGACCGCCGGGGCGGCGGCTTCAACCGGGATCGCGGCCCCCGTCCTGCCGGTCAGGGCGGCTTCAACCGCGGCCCCCGTCCCGCCGGCCAGGGCAACTTCAATAACAACCGTGGCCCCCGTCCCGCCGGGGACAACGCTCCGAAGGAAGGAGGCGCTCAGTAATGCTGCTCCCCAAGCGTGTAAAATACCGCCGTGTGCACCGCGGCCGCCTGAAGGGCAAGGCCAGCCGGGGCAACACCGTCAGCTACGGTGAGTACGGCCTGCAGGCTATCGAGCCCGCGTGGATCACCAGCAACCAGATCGAGGCGGCCCGTATCGCCATGACCCGCCACACCAAGCGCGGCGGCAAGGTCTGGATCAAGATTTTCCCCGACAAGCCCGTCACCGAGAAGCCCGCCGAGACCCGCATGGGCTCCGGTAAGGGCTCCCCCGAGTACTGGGTGGCCGTGGTCAAGCCCGGCCGGGTTATGTTCGAGATCGCCGGCGTCTCCGACGAGACCGCCCGCGAGGCCCTGCGCCTGGCCAGCCACAAGCTGCCTGTCAAGTGCAAGATCGTCAAGCGCGAGGAGACTGAGAAGGGTGGTGAGGCGTAATGAAGGCCAATGAAGTTCGCAAGCTGTCCGCCGAGGAGCTCCAGACCAAGCTGGTGGACCTGAAGAAGGACCTGTTCAACCTCCGCCTTCAGCACGCCACCAACCAGCTGGATAATCCCATCCGCATCGCTGAAGTGAAGAAGGATATCGCCCGGGTTAAGACCATCATCCGCGAGCAGCAGCTCGCAGGCCGCTAAGAGGAGGAATAGAAGATGGAAAACAGAACTTCTTCCCGCAAGACCAGAGTCGGCCTGGTGGTTTCGGACAAGATGGACAAGACCGTTGTGGTCGCCATCGCCGACCGCGTGGCCCATCCTCTGTACAAGAAGATCGTAAAGAGAACCTATAAGCTGAAGGCTCATGATGAGAACAACCAGTGCGGCGTGGGCGACCGCGTCAAGGTCATGGAGACCCGCCCCCTGTCCAAGGACAAGCGGTGGCGCGTGGTTGAGATCATCGAGA
>Ga0209694_1000141_pt1 | contig 137306 bp, 114 predicted proteins | sample GluameincwithD2O_FD_187499 | JGI IMG/M metagenome (GOLD analysis project Ga0209694, IMG submission 187499) | Mouse cecum microbial communities from Vienna, Austria - Glucosamine amended microcosms incubated with D2O (SPAdes) (version 2) | ecosystem: Host-associated > Mammals > Digestive system... | reverse complement strand
GTGGGATTTGATTTTCAAATCAGATAATTCGGATTATGAATTTGATATCACGCCCGCAAGCGTAAAACTTGACGTGGTTGCGCCAGTGCAGACGGTCAACCCAATGTGGCTGTTGATGCGCAATGGGGCGAGAATAGACGTAGTCAACGCGACATTTGGAGACGCTACGCCCATCAATTACAGCAAGACTTTGACCTATAATGACAGAAATCAATATGAATTTAAGATACTTGCGCCCGGCTTGACGCAAGATATGTCGTACGGCGTGGGGGGATATAAGATTGACCCCGACAATTTGGGTAACACTGCTATAGGCAAGAATGCAGATACCTATACCACTTCGGTGAGACTCTTGGACAGCGACAGTAACGCTACGATATATTCGATCACTTGGACGATAGACCCGGTGAAGTTTGACTTGTCGGGAGTCAAGTGGTTGTATAACGGACAGTTGCCATATGACAAAATCAATGGAAGCAAGGCAGAACTTGACCCCAAGACCCTGCCTGCGGGACTTATACCGAATGTAATAAACAACACCGGTACGACTGTAGGTACGAGCGGAAGCGCGTCGGTAACGTTTACGTTAGACCCTGCGTATGTAGGCAACTATATCAAGCCTGACGAGGCAGATACGTCTACGTTCATAGATCCCAACTCGGACTTCGAGTGGAGCAAGACTTGGACTATAGTCCAAGCCGAGATACAGGCGTCGAGTTGGAAGAACCAATCGTATACTGACATCAACGGCAAAGCCTTTGATATACCGGTATTGAGAGACCCCAACGCAGACGGCGGAATAGTGGAATACGAGTATTACGAATGCGATTCGACAGGTAATATAATCAACAATACGCCAATTACGATAAACGACATAGTATGGTCGGAGAGCGACGCCAAGTATTATATTGCCAAGCCGATATTGCAAGATACCAACAACTATACATTGGACGACCCATCAGCGCAATCCAAGGTATTCAGAGTGGGCAAAGACTTGACAAAAGTCAGCGTTTCGCTTGAAAAATCAAGTATGGAGTACAATACCAATCCAAGACACGCAAAAGTCAAAGTCGCCGACAGCGCGCTGCCAAACACGGCGTTTGAACTGACATACTACGACGGATATACGAGACTGACGACAGCGCCAACGGAAGTGGGAAAGTACAGAGTGGAAGTAAGTCTCAAGTCTAGTTATATAGACAAGTATCAAATAGACGGAGATTACGAGTTTGATTACGAGATAGTCAAGGCGCAAATCGCGGTAGATTGGAATGACAGTATCAAGCCGCCAACGCTCAAGTTGACGTACGGACAGATCAACGGCGTAGAATACGAGATAGTCGACAAAGACGAAAACGTCGTGTCATACAGCGATTTGAAGGCAGGGGAGACGTATAAGATAAGAGCAAAGATAAAGGATAACCAACTTGCCAACTTTATATTTGCCGACGGCACGATTGAGACGGCTTGGCAAGAGTTTAGCGTAAGCGCAAACGATCATTTGTACGATCCCAATTCTCCGAGCAATCCGTCATATCCGCAGACAGACCCCGATTTGCCTACGCAAGAACCTGGCAATCCCGACGATAATAACCCCGGAAGCGGAGAGCCTAACAGCGGCAACAACGCCGGCGGAACGCTTGACGAGATACTAGCCAAACTCAAAGATGTACCGCTATGGCAAATCATAACAAGCATTGTATCTATAATACTGATACTGATATTCATATCCAAGACGGCGGGCTATGAGAGCAAGCGTAAGAAGTACAAGAAGAAAGCCGCCAAGTTGGAGAGTATATACGCAATAGCGCCGTTCTTGGGGTTAGCGGAAAGCGGTTGGACGGCGATAGCGTGCGTACTTATGGGCTTGGCGGTGGCAAGTCTAGTAATAATGATAATAGCCAAGAGCAGATGCAACAAGGCTGAGGATAATTACGAAGACTGTCTTGAAGAGTACAACCGTAACCAAAGAGATATGGATGAGCGAAAGAGAGATGCGGAGAACTCGCGACGAGACGAAGAAGCAAGACGTCGTGATGAAGATATGCAGATGATGTTAATGCATATGTTTGGCGGAGGTACAATAAATGGCGGAAACGCGCAACCGCAGGGCGGATTTGGATTTGTACAGCAAGGCATTGGCGCAGAAGATATAAAGGGAATTATATCTGAGACAGTTACGGCGCTGTTGCCGAGTATGCAACAGGCTCTTCCACAGCAAGCGTCGACGAATGACGAAGTAATCAAGAGTCTTGTCGAAGAACAAAAGGCAATGCGTGAGGTAATGCAAAAACTTGTCGATCAACCGTCCGAGAAAGTAGTTGAGAAAGAAGTAGCGGTGACAAATGTAAATGATGGTACAATAAAACAGATGATGAAGACGCAAGAGGATTTGATGCGCAATCAAGAAAAACTAATGGAAAAGATCTTGGAAATGTCTGCAAATCCTGTTCAATCGCAAGTTGTCGAAAAGGTAATCGAGAAAGAAGTGCCTGTCGAGAAAATAGTGGAGAAAGTCGTCGAGGTACCTATCGAAGTGGAAAAAGTCGTAGAGAAAGAGGTCAAAGTAGAAGTACCAGTTGAGGTCGAAAAGATTGTCGAGAAAGAAGTCGTCAAGGAAGTTCCGGTCGAGAAGATAGTCGAAGTACCTGTAGAAAAAGTAGTCGAGAAGGTAGTGGAGAAAGAAGTAAAAGTAACCGCTTCTGCAAAGCCTAAGGCAGAGAAGGCTCCCAGACTTACATTAGACGAAGCGTACGCAATGCTCTCCAAACAACAGAAGAAGTACTTTGACAGTCTAAGAGAATACGCGCTGACGAAAGACAAGTGCAAGGAAAAGAAGTCGACATACTTCATACTATTGGGGCAGTCGTCAGTCAATCCGCTGATCAAACTTACGATAAAGAAGGATACGACAGTGGCGCTCTTTAAGATGGAAGACGAGTACTTGAAGGATATACGCAAGGACGCGACGAACGACGGCACAAAAGTTAAAGTAAAAGAGACGGAAGTCGTAGTATCGGACGCGCAGGCGTGCAAAGTTGCAAAGAATATGATAGACCTTAGGGAAGATCAGATAGAGCGTTATCAAGACCTTCTCAAAGAGCAACGCTCAATGAGAAACAAGAAGTGATAGCAATCGCACTAATCTCTGAGGTTGAGTAAAACCGTAATAAAAAGTTATATTAAATGGGCGCGTGCAAATTAGTACGCGCCCATTTATATAATAGGGAATGAGTATAATAGCGGCATATTTGCAAATACTTGGGAACAACTATTTTTTTAAATTATGTATATACTTTAATATAATTATTGCAAAATATATTTTTGATGTGCTATAATAAATTGCAAAATACTTTTTGTGAGGTTATTATGGAGTTCAAAAAGGAAGATTTATTTACAATTCCAAACATATTGACTTATATAAGACTTATCTGCATCCCCATTTTTGCAGTTCTTATGATAATGTACCGTATAGGTGGATTTGACGCAATGGAATCTGTCAATAACGCATATATGTGGGCTAGTTTTGGAGTCTTTTTATTTGCCGAAATTACGGATATTTGCGACGGATATATCGCAAGGCACTTTAATCAAATATCGGATATAGGCAAGGTGCTTGATCCGATTGCAGACAAGGTTTTGCAATGCGTAGCAATGTTGATGCTGTGTATTTGCGCTAATTTGCATTGGGCATTTGCGATAATTATAATAGTTAAAGAAGTCTATATGGGCGTGACGTCCAAGTATTGGATGCGCGCAAGCAAAAGGCAAGTGGAGCAAAAATCTAACAAAGTAGGCAAGGCAGGCGCGTTTATCTATTTTGCAGGTATACTTTTGTCATTCTTTACGCACTTAGGTGAAAAGGTCGGGAATAAATACACTATAATTTGGTGGGTAGACTTCGCGCTTTTGGTCGCAGGTAGCGTTCTTGCAATTGTTGCGGCGGCAATATATACCGTCATTTATCAAATACAACTCAAGAAAGTGAGAGAAAGCGGAATTCTCGACACTCTTGACAGATACGGCAATCCTTTGCCGACGGTAGAAGAAAAAGTCGAGGACAATGCCGAGGTCAAAGATGAAGAAAAGTCAGAAAACTCTGATACTCAATGGGAGAATAAATAAGTGCAGATTTTGAATTTGTTGGCGATTGCTTTTCACTGGGAGAGATTTACACAGCCTTCCGTTATAATAGGTATTTGCGTTATGGCGGTGGGACTTGTGTTTAGTTTCTGCTCCAGACCAATTGCCAATGCAATCGGCAACAAACGCAAAGCAAAAGGCGAAGACCCCAACACCGAGATGCTTTATACGGCGCTCAAGTTTACTTCTATGGGCGTAGTGTTTATAGGTATGTTGGCGGCAATCATCACTATGAATTGGAATTAAACATAATATAACAGTTAAATATATAAGGAAAAAATTTATGGAAATGTCAAAGACTTACGATCCAAAATCGTTTGAGAATAAGTTGTATAAGGAGTGGGTAGATAAGGGCTATTTCAAAGCCAAGGTCGACGGTAAGAAAGAGCCGTTTACCATCGTCATACCGCCGCCGAATATCACGGGTCAACTCCATATCGGTCACGCTCTCAACGATACGATTCAAGACGTAATAATCAGATTTAAGAGAATGCAGGGCTACAGCACGCTTTGGCTGCCGGGTACTGATCACGCGTCTATTGCGACAGAAGTAAAGATCGTAGAGAAGATGAAGAAGGAAGAAGGGCTTACCAAGCAAGACGTAGGCAGAGAGGGCTTTTTGGAGCGCGCCTGGGCTTGGAAAGAGCAATACGGAGGACGAATTGTCGAACAACTTAAGAAGTTGGGCGCTTCTTGCGATTGGTCGAGAGAGACCTTTACGATGGATGAGAAGTGTTCTAAGGCGGTCAATGAAGTCTTTGTCAATCTTTTCAACAAGGGACTTATCTATAAAGGTGACAGAATTATCAATTGGTGTCCTTGTTGCAAGACGGCTCTAAGCGACGCGGAAGTGGAGTATTCAGAGCAAGATTCGCACCTTTGGCATATCAGATATCCGCTCTCAGACGGAAGCGGCGAAATAATAGTGGCTACTACGCGTCCCGAGACTATGCTCGGCGATACGGCAGTCGCAGTCAATCCCAAGGACGAAAGATATGCGGATATGGTTGGCAAGATGCTTACGTTACCTCTGGTAAACAAGCAAATACCTATCGTTGCAGACGAATACGTCGAAAAGGATTTTGGTAGCGGCGCTGTCAAAATAACGCCTGCGCACGACCCCAACGATTTTGAAGTGGGATTGAGACACAATCTTCAAGTCATAAGAATAATGAACGACGACGGCTCTATGAACGAGTTTGCCGGCAAATATCAAGGACTTGACAGAGTGGACGCCCGCAAGCGTATCTGTGAAGATTTGCAGGCGCAGGGGTATATGGTCAAGATTGAGGATTACAAGCACAACGTGGGCGAGTGCTACCGTTGTCACGCGACCGTCGAGCCTATCGTAAGCAAGCAATGGTTTGTCAAGATGGAACCTCTTGCAAAGCCGGCGATAGACGTCGTCAGAAAAAAGAAAGTAGAGTTTATCCCATCAAGATTCAGCAAGATATATTTCAATTGGATGGAAAATATCAAAGATTGGTGCATATCGCGTCAACTTTGGTGGGGACACAGAATACCTGCATATTACTGCGACGACTGCGGCGAGATGACTGTGTCAAAGACGGCGGTCACGGTCTGTCCCAAGTGTGGCGGAAAACACGTCAGACAGGACGAAGACGTGCTTGATACTTGGTTTTCCAGCGCATTGTGGCCATTCTCAACTTTGGGATATCCGGACAAGACGGACGACCTTAAGTATTTCTATCCCAACAGTCTTCTCGTCACCGCATACGACATAATATTTTTCTGGGTTGCGAGAATGATTTTCTCCGGCTTGGAGCATATGGGGGATATACCTTTCCCCGAAGTGCTTATACACGGTATAGTGCGCGACAGCCAAGGCAGAAAGATGAGTAAGTCACTCGGCAACGGTATCGACCCTCTTGAAATCATTGATAATTACGGCGCGGATAGTTTGAGATTTTCGTTGGTTCAAGGCTTAGCGCCCGGCAACGACACGAGATACACCGACCAAAAAACGGAGTTTTCGCGCAACTTTATGAACAAACTGTGGAATGCGTCGCGTTTTACTCTTCTCAATCTCAAGGGCGTGCGCGTAAAAGAAATGGGCACTTTCAGATTGACCAACGCCGACAAATGGATAATGTCGCGACTCAACAAGGCAATCAAAGATATTACCGCCAACCTAGAAAAATACGAACTGGGCAACGCAGCGGCGAAATTATACGATTTTGTATGGACAGAGTTTTGCGATTGGTACATAGAACTTGCAAAGGTATCTTTGTACGGTGACAATCAAGATAAAAAGATCAACACGCTTTCGGTACTCGTATATGTGCTTGAGAATATATTGAAATTGATGCATCCTTTCGTGCCTTTTATTACGGAAGAGATATACAAGAACTTGCCTACGACCAAGAAGAGCATAGTCATATCAAGTTGGCCTGCCGTAAACAAAAAATACAACTATACCAAAGAGAGCGGAGAATTCGCCAAAGCAATGGAAGCCGTCAAGGCAATCCGCAATATGAAAGCGGAAAAGGGAGTGGCTCCGTCTAAGAAGATAAAGGCTTACTTTATTGCAAGCGCAATCAATCCAAAAGACGTAAGTTATATCTACAAACTGGCAGGCGTAGAGCACGCAGAATACTTGCAAGACAAGAGCGCAATCAGCGAAAAAATTGTTTCGCTCTTTGGTGATTTTGGCGAGATTGCCGTACCTCTTGGCGACTTGGTAGACGCTCAAAAAGAAATAGAGAGATTGAGCGGAGACCTTGCCTATACTCAAAAAGAAGTCGAAAGAAGCCAGAAGATGCTTTCCAATCAAGGCTTCGTAGCAAAGGCGCCAAAAGCGCTTATTGACAAAGAAAAAGAGAAACTTATAAGCAATCAGGAAAAGGCTCGCAAACTTCAACTTGAGATAGAAAATCTCAAAAACAGTTGATAGATCAAATTTCTTTGCGCTGCTCGAAATGACAGAATAAATAAAAACCTCTCGACTGCGCTTGAGTGACAAATCTACCTAATTGCATATAATATACATATAAAATAACATAAAGAGAATATCAAAAGAGATGAAATACGTATTTTTTGATTTTGACGGAACGATAAGCAATACCTATGAAGGTTGCGCGCGTATACTCAAAAAGACCTTTGACAAATACGGCGTGGATATGGACGAGAGTAACTATTCAAAATTCATAGGTCCGCCTCTGTCAGAGACTTTTATAAAATATATCGGCAAGGATATTGCATACGAAGCGGTGCAATATTTTCGTCAACTTTATGTCGGCGAAAAAGCCATATATATGAGCAAATTATACGACGGCGTGGCGGAAATGCTATCGGAGTGTCATAATATGAAAGGCGTAAGCGCAGGCGTTGCGACGTGCAAGAAGCACGAGGAGGCAATACATTTGCTTGAATATTTCGGGGTAAAAGACGATATAGATTTTGTCTCGGGGCTCGTATATAACGAGCGTGAGACAAAAGCGGAAGTGTTGCAATATGCGCTTGATAAGTTGGGCTTGAAAGCAAAGGATTGCGTGATGGTGGGTGACACGATATACGACGTAGAGGGCGCAGAAGAATTGGGAATGGACTGTATTCTGTGCCTATGGGGCTTTGGTGATTACGAGAATATACACAACAAAAACGTAATATATCGCGCCAAGACTCCTTACGACGTAATCAAATACGTTAACGATCATTTCGCTGAAAAGATATAGCAACAAAATAAATTATCTTGAAGGAAAGACTATGAGATATTCAAAGATGACTTTAAGTTACATTAGACACAACTTCTTGAAAAGTATGGGTATTATGCTTGTGCCTACTGTTTTGCTTGGCATTTTGTTGAATCCGTTGAACGTAGTTGAGATCATCGTCAGCATAGGAAAAAAAGAAGAGACCTATCATTCATTTATAGATATATATAGAAAGATAAACGGATATACCGGCGCTTTGCGGTTTTCGTTTATAGTAATCTCTATAGTAATTTCTATAATTTTCCTTTCGCTATTGTCGGGATCGATTCGTCAAAAAATGCGTTATGGACTTGACAATAGAGGCAGATGGAATATGATAGGCTCCTATCTCAACGACAATTTTATTCCGGTGCTTAAGTATCTTCTTTTGCTATTTGTGTCTTTGGAAGTACTTGCGATATTGCTTTCGACATTCTTATACACGACTATCAAGTTATTCCGCAACGCTTTGCCGATGTGTTTGATATTGGCGTTTGTATTTTTTTTGATAGAATTGCTATTTTTGTCTATGTCATTGCTGACGGTACCAAATATGACAATGAAGGGCTTTGGTCTGTTCAAGGCATTCGGTCATTCGGTGTATTCGCTCAGCGCAAGGGTATTCAAGGTATTCGGCAGTATTTTGTGGATAATGTTTTTGGCAAGCCTGCCGATGGTCTTATTGATAATTTTCCCATTTAAGGGGGCAAATTATCTTCTGTCGCTGTTTTCGTTCTTATTTTATTGGTTGATTGCTTCCTATATAGGAGTATTGGTTTACGTCGTATACTTTGACGTCGAAGAATTGGAAAGGGAGGATCTTAAATTATGATCGTAAAGGATTCGTTTAGTATTACGTTGTCCAAGTTTTCGCTTGTTTATCAAGTAATACTCGTGCTTTTGATAGCAATACTTTTGTTTAGTATTATAGGATATGCGATATTGGCTCCGACTTTAAGCGGATACGTCAAGGATTTAAAGGGGCTGGGTATAGGCAGCGCGCTCAAAGACTATCTCAAGTCGATTTTCAGCGGAAATGGAATACAGCAAGACGGAGAAAACGAATATTATCAATCTCTTGTCAATATTGTAAAGGATATAGGAGTTATTACTAAAAATCACGTTGGCTCGATTTGGGGCGGCATTATTGCGATAATCATATTGGCTGTGCTTTTCAGCGTGTTTTATCATATATGTCTTTACACGGTCACCGACACTTTGCACGCTTTTATGTCGTCTGACAGCGAATATGGCTTTTTATCTAATATGATTGCCAATTTGTCTAAGTCCTTTAAATTCTCTTTGGCGTACGTTGGAGTAGTTGTCGGGTGTATTATAATCGCCATAGGATTGAGTCTCGGCATAGGCTTTTTGTTGGGCGCGGCTAATAATTTCTTGGGAATAGTAGGCGCGTATTTTACGGCGTTATTGATGGTGTCCATACAGAGAGCGTTGTTTGCAGGCTGGATGCCAGCATATATCGTATCCGATTTGACGATAAAAGAGAGTTTGGCGCTTAATTTCAAGATGGCTACCAAGCGATTTAAGGACCAATTGGGCGTATATTTCGTATTATATCTTGCGACGCTGATTTTGGGAATAATCGTGACGATTTGTACGTTTGGATTTGGTATAATAATCGTATGGAGTCTGTGCGCAGTGCTTACGCAAGCCCACGATATGGTCAATTATTATCATTACAAAGGCAAGAAGTATTATAGAGACGCTCAGCACGTCGTCGACCCAACCAAGAAGTACAAAGAAGCGGTGCTTAATGATCCGATAGAGTAGTGCGCTTTAAATAATATTGATAATTAAAAACTCCTTTCTCGTTTTACAAGAGAGGAGTTTTATTTATTATTTCATTTCGACCGAAACGCAGTGAAGTGGAGAAATCTTAATTAGATATTTTGCCGAATACTTCTTGACCTATCTTAAGACCTAAATTAAATGCCTGATTTTTTTCAGTATACTTATTTAAGGCTTTGTAGTATTCGTCGCTCAAGTAAGTTTTTTCTAATTCTTCTTGATTTAAAGCATTTAATAATTTGATTATAGCAGAATCTTTTTGTTTCATAATTTTTTTCCTCAAGCTTATTTTTATAATAATACATCAGGTATTAACTGATAGAATTATTTAAAATTTACTTGAAGGACATTATATAAATATGATAAATATAATACAAATTAAATCAAAGTTCCAAGAGGTTCTTAAAGAGGCTATTAAGTATAGCAAACTTTCTCAAGCGGAAGTCGCTAGGAGAATTGGTGTCAGCGCTCAAACTATGTCAGATTATGTAAAAGGTGACATTTTACCTGCATTTGATACTTTTGCTAACTTATGCCAAGTTCTTGACCTTGATCCAGTGGAAATTCTTTGCCTAAACAAATAACAAATATTATTTACGTCATTTCGACCCAAACGCAGTTGAGTGGAAAAATCTCATCCTTGGTGAGGTGTTTTATAAATCAAATTATTTATTTTCGCTTACTTTTGAAATCACACTATCACTTGCGATATCGTTTTGCGTTGAGTTTTGTTCTTGGCTTTCGTCTTTAGTAGTATTATTGGTTTCTTCGATGACGTCAGCAGTAGGCGCAACGGTATTATCTTTTATATTTGCCTTGATTTTGACGGGGGAGACGTAAGTGGTCATACTCTTAAATACATTGCGGAAGTGGTCGGCAATTCTCTCCATATTGCTTACTATCGACAGGAATATGCCACCGCTTTCCGACGAACACTCGTTGTTGTGCAGTCTTGCGATATGGTTTTTCTCAAGATCTTCGTTGTAAGTATCTACCAAGTCTTCATATCCGTCTACTTCGTCTTTTAGCGCAAGGCTTTTTGCTTCAAACGCCGCGATTACGTTTTCGTAAAGTTTGTCGACGGCGCTCTTCATCATTGTCAATTCTTCGATTGCCTTGTCGGAGAAGGTTAGTTTGTAATCTACTAATTCTTGCGCAGATTCGCAAATATTTTCCGCGTAGTCGCCCACTCTCTCTATATCTGAGATTGCGTGATAGAAAGACGCGATTTCTTTTTCTTCTTTATACGATATATCCTTTGTCGATATTTTGACGGCGTATTTAGTAAGTTTTTTGTTGAGGAAGTCTATCTTTTTTTCTCTATCTTCAAATTCTTTTTGCTTGTCGAAATTAAGAGTCTTAAGACATTCAAACGCAATGTCGAAGTTTTCTTTTGATAAGTGCGCCATTGCAACCAATTCTTTTCTCAACATCATAAGCGCAATAGACGGGGTCTTGAGTATTCTTTCGTCAATAAAGGCAAACTTGTAATTGGGATCTTCCGATTCTTCGCCTTCGGGCTTTTTCTTTTCTCTGACTATTATAGTAGCCAACTTTGTCAGTGCGCCTGTGAATGGCAGAAGTATCAATGTAGAAATGATATTGAAAATCGTGTGGAACATTGCAATTTGAGTACTCACCACGTTGGGGAATGCTTTGGCAAGCCAATAATCTATTGCAAGTTTTTTACTGATAAGCGGAGCTAAGAAGATAAATATCAAGAATATAGCCGTGCCGAATACATTGAATAGCAGGTGGATTACCGACGCTCTTTTTGCGTTGGTATTTGCGCCTATTGAAGCAAGCATTGCCGTTACGCAAGTACCTATATTAATACCCAGCGTGACAAATATTGCGCTTTGCAAGGTCATAAGTTGACCTCCGCCTTCTACCGATACGGAGCAGAGGGTAATCAATATCGAGGTAGTGGCTGACGAAGATTGGAATATGGCGGTAAATACCAAGCCAATCAACATAAGCAATAATGGATTTGTTGCGGAAGAAAGCAAATTCATTACGGCGGGGCTGTTGTTGATAATATTCATAGAGGTACTCATAAATCTCATACCCACAAATATGATACCTATGCCGCTGATAAGCATACCTGCCTTGGCGACCTTATCTTTTCCGGACATTGCCATAAATGCGCCAACGCACGCAAACGCCGTCAAGAACGGAGTAATCGGCAAACTTTGTAAAGCCGTGATTTGCGCGGTGATGGTCGTACCTATATTCGCGCCCATAATGATGCTTGTCGCTTGCTTGAGCGTCATCATTCCTGCATTGACAAAACCTACTACCATTACCGTAGTGGCGGACGACGACTGAATTACAGCCGTAATTCCGGTGCCGGTTGCTATACCCATAAACTTATTATTGCTGACTTTATTGAAAAGACTTTTAAGGCGGTCGCCTGCGATATTTTGCAGATTGTCGCCCATCATTTTAAGTCCGATAAGGAAGGTGCCCAGACCGCCCAACAAAAGTAGTATCGATTCAAACATATCACTGATATTATAGCATACTCGCAATTATTTTGCACTAATATTGTTATTTAAAATTATGCGGCAATGTTTTAGACGAGTATTTTTAGAAGATATATTACATATTTTACAATATTATATGCTGTTTTGTCCATAAAATATTACTAAAATATCTCAATAATTTGCAAAAATATTCAACAATTTGCTTTATTATAAATTATTTGGCCGTAAATTGTACTAAGTTATAATTTTTTTCTAAGAAATAATCTCAATGACAAGAAATGACTAAAATTAGCGAAAAAATTTACATAATTTTTCAATAGATAAATATAATTGAATTTATTTTGTAATTAAGGTATAATTAAATATAGAGGTACTTATGGATAGACTTATACTTTTGGATTCCAATTCTTTGATAAACAGAGCGTATTACGCTTTGCCTAACCTTTCAAACCATTCGGGGCAATATACCGGCGCGATATTCGGGTATATGAATATGCTCCTGAAGATTGTATCGACTTACAATCCCACGCATATTATTGCAACATTTGATCGCAAGGCTCCTACTTTCCGTAAGGAAATGTACGAGGGCTACAAAGCGACGCGTAAGCCGATGCCCACAGAATTGGCGAGTCAACTTGCGCCTCTCAAAGAGATACTCGCGGCAATGAATATTCCAATTGTTGAGATGGACGGCTATGAGGCCGACGATATTATAGGCACTTTGGCAAAGAGATTTTCCGTAGAGACATTTGTCGTAACTGGAGATAAGGACTCTTTGCAACTCATTGACGACACGACTACTGTATTACTTACCAAAAAAGGTATTACGGAAATTGCTTATTACGACAGAGATATGCTTGCAAGCGAAGGACTTGTTCCGTCGCAGATTATTGACTTAAAATCACTTATGGGAGATTCTTCTGACAACATTCCCGGAGTTGCAGGCGTGGGCGAAAAGACGGCGAGAGATTTGCTGGCAAAATACGATACTCTGGACGGAGTATATGAGCATATAGACGAAATTAAGGGCAAATTGCAGGAAAAACTCATTGCCAATAAGGATATGGCGTATCTGTCGTACGATCTCGCTACTATCAACGTCAATTCTCCCATAGATTTTGATAATCTTGACGCCGCAAAATTTACTCCCGTATTTTCGCAGGAAGTCAAAAAATATCTTAAGGCTTTAGAACTTGTTAAAATAGCCGACAGAATGACATTTGACGGCGAAGAGAGCAAAGCAGAGCAGAATAATAAAAACGAGGTCAATATTCCCAAGGCGGTTGATATTGATGATTTGCAAGGACTTGGAGACGTCATCTCTCATTTGATAATGCAAGGCAAGTTTGCTTTTTCACTCTCGCAGAGAGTGACTGTTGCAACCGACGAGGAGTGTTATAATATCATTATATCCGACAATCTTTTAGGCGACGGCATAAATTATTGCGAGTTTATTGACGCGATGAAAGGCGTTTTTGAAAGTAATAAGATTATCAAGATATGTTATGATTTAAAGAATAATATGCGAGTTTTATCTCACGACGGAGTCAAACTCAACGGAGTCGAAAGCGATGTGTTGCTCAAGGCTTATCTTGTAGATGCTAATCGTAATTACAAGTCTGAGCAAGAGTTGTTCAATGCATATAATCTTCCGGATGGCGAAGAGGCGGCGCTTATTTATTATATCGACGGTATTATTGACAGAGAACTTGAAGATAGGAATCTTGCCAAGTTGTACAAAGAAGTTGAATTGCCTTTGGTGGACGTGCTTTTTGATATGGAAGAAGCGGGATTTAAAGTCGACGTTGATATACTCAACGATTTGAACAAAAAGTTTTCGCAAGAACTTGACAGTATTTTGGGTGAGATTATGCAACTCGCAGGCAAGCCTTTCAATGTCAATTCAACTAAGCAACTTGCTAGTGTGTTGTTTGAAGATTTGGGACTTAAGACCGGCAAGAAGACTAAGACGGGCTATTCTACAAACGTCGACGTCCTCAATTCTATAAAAAATCAGCATCCTATAGTTCCGCTTATACTTCGTCAACGCGAGTTGTCCAAACTCAAGTCGACATATCTGGACGGAATGTTGCCGCTTATTGACAGTCAACACAAGATACACACCGTATTTAAGCAAACCGTCACTGCGACAGGCAGACTTTCATCTACTGAACCTAATTTGCAGAATATTCCAATACGCAAAAGCGACGGCAAGTTGATACGCAAGATGTTTGTAGCAAGCGAGGGGAATACATTGGTGTGTGCCGATTATTCGCAAATCGAACTTCGTCTTATGGCGCAGTTCAGCGGAGACAAAACTATGATAGACGCGTTTAACAAAGGCGTTGACATACACCGAACGACTGCCGGTAAGGTATTTGGCATACCTTTTAAAATGGTAACCGACGAAATGAGAAGACAGGCAAAAGCCGTCAACTTCGGTATAATATACGGCATAAGCGATTTTGGACTTTCCGAAGATCTCGGAGTGTCTGTATATAGGGCAAAGGAGTTTATCAACAGTTATTTTGAGACATATCCCAAAGTAAAAGAATATATGGACAAATGCGTAGAAATCGCTAAAGAGCAAGGTTATGTTACCACCTATATGAACAGACGCAGAGATATTCCCGAAATCAAGGCTACAAACTATAATTTGAGAAGTTTTGGCGAAAGGGTAGCAATGAATATGCCGTTGCAGGGCAGCGCAAGCGATATTATCAAAGTTGCAATGCTCAAAGTCCACAAGGCTCTTAAGGACGGCGGATATAAGGCAAAACTTATTATGCAAGTGCACGACGAATTGATAATCGACTGTCCTCTTGACGAGGTCGAGCCTGTCAAAAAACTCTTGGTGGACAATATGCAAAACAATACTCCCGACTTTGACGTAAAACTCGTAGCGGAGTGTTCCTGCGGAAAAAGCTGGTTGGAGGCTAAATAATGAAGATTGCCGTAATAGGCGGAATAGGCAGCGGGAAAAGCCGTGTGATAGAGTGTCTTGACCAACTCGGCGAGAGTACTTGCGATTGCGATAAAATATATAAAGATATATTATGCGATCGTGAATATATAAGGCGGATTGGCGAACTTTTCGGAGTAGTGAAAGACGGAGTAGTGGACAAAAAGGCATTGGGCGAAATTGTCTTTTCCGATGAAAACAAACTTAAAAAACTCAATGCGTTGGCGCATCCTCTAGTATTCAAAAAGATAGATGAGATATATAGTAAACAAGATAGAAATCTCTACGTCGAGGTGTCGGCTTTTGATGAAAGTATGGCAAAATACTTTGACGAAATTGTCTACGTAAAGAGCGAGAAAATTCAAAGAGTAGAGCGAATAAAGAAAAGAAATAACTTTGAAGAGAATTATATATTATCCATAATTTCAAGACAGATGCCTGAGGAAAAAATGCAGGATATTGCCGATTTTGTTATAGTCAATGATTCGACTTTGGAAGAACTTGGCAGGCAGGTTGAGTATTTGATTGCTTTCCATACGTTTGATTAAAATCCAAATAAAACCATTTCAGGTGAAATTTAGGGCAGTGATTAAGGTTTTTACGTTCAGGTCAAAATTGCAGTATAAAAAGTCAATGATAATATAAGATATCACCTCGGACTCAGCGAAGAGGTCTCTATACTTATGACATCATTTTGACCTAGACGGACAGATCTAATCTTTGTCGCAGTATTCCAAATTACTTTGATTTAATAAATTTAATGGCAGTATAATTCCAAAATACTGCCATTTTTAAAATACTATCGAATTAAATATCAGTTTTTAAAACTAATACTTATTTATCCGTTTTCTTTTTCTTATTTGCTTGTTGAGCGACCTCTTGCGCAATTTTTTCATCGTTTATATCGCCGTCTTTTTTGATATGCACGTCGAGTTGGGGATATGGGATAGTGATGCCGTTTTCGTCAAAGGTCTTTTTGACAGCCTCCATCATATACCAATGCGCTGCCCAGAAGTCATCGCTTTTGGTAAAGTATCTTGCAAGGATGACTATTGCATTGTCGGCGTGTTCTTTTATATTGATAAATGGCTCGGGATCTTGTAAAATAAGTTCGTTATTGTCTATACATTCTTTTATCAAGATTTTAGCCTTTTCAAAGTCGCAGTCATAGGATATTGAAAACAAAATATCATTTCTTCTCGTGTCTTTGACATTGTAGTTGGTGACTACAGAATTGCCTGCGACGCCGTTGGGAATTACGATGACTTTGTTGTCGCTGGTACGCAAGTAGGTATAGAAGAGTTTTATATCTTCGACTGTGCCGCTCTGACCGTCGCATTCAATGAAGTCGCCAATCTTGTATGGGCGCATTACCACTATTATCACGCCTCCTGCGAAATTGGCAAGCGAACCTTGAAGGGCAAGACCTATAGTAAGACCTATCGAAGTGATTGCCGCGGCAATAGCAGAGGTCTCTATGCCGAGATAGGTCAGCACGCAGACAAAGCCCAATAGAATGAGTATTCGTTTTAGCCAAGGCACGGAGACTTTTCTCAAAGTCAAGTCTACGTTTTTCTTTTGCAGTTTTTTGTCGATGTTTTTGCATATTGCCTTGATTATTGCGCAGTAAATTGCGAATACTACAAGCGCAAGCACGATTTTAAGTCCTTCGGTTACGAGCCAATTTCCAATATTGGTAAGCAATTGCGTGAAGTCGACGTTGGCGCTTAGTAAAAAGTTCATAAAATTATCCTCCAAATATATTGTGTCTTTATATTAGCAAAAAACTCAGATATAATCAAATGTTTGAATATACAAAGAAAGATTTTTAAATTATAAGGTAAAAAAATATGGACAATTCGGATTTTCTGACGCTATTATAATCTGGCAAAAATAAGTTGAATCTTAACTTGCTTTATGCTACTATATTATTTATGAAGAGACTTACTTTGCTCATAGACGCCGACGATACGGTGCTTGATTTCAAAAATTCCGAGCGTGACGCCATAATTATGCTTTGCGAACAATTCTCAATTGACGGCGGAGAAGACGTAGCCGACAAATTCAAGCAAATCAACAGAAGAATGTGGGATATGTTTGAACTCGGACTTATCACGCGTGAAGAGATTTTTTATTCTCGTTTTGAAGAACTATTTAATTTTTACGGCATAGAAGGAAAGAATATAACTGAGGTTGGCGACGCGTATAGAGAAAATATGGCGCATAGCCGTCGTATTATCAAAGGCGCAAGGGCGTTTTTGAGACGCGTGTCCCAAAATCACGACTTATATTGTGTGACAAACGGTGTCACACGCACTCAAAAAATGCGTATGAAGTCAAGCGGATTGGGCAAATATTTTAAAAAGTTGTATATTTCGCAAGAGATAAACCTTGCTAAGCCGTCAAAGGAGTTTTTCCAATATGCGCTGGCAGATATAGGCGTTGCCGATTTGCAAAATGTCTATATTATAGGAGATTCTCTCACTTCGGATATCCAGGGCGGAATAAACAGCGGGATTAAGACTATCTTGTTCAACGCGGAAAATAAGCAAATCAAGGATATTCGACCTGATTATGAGGTAAAAAATTACCGTCAACTTGAAAAACTTATCTTTGAATTATCTAAGTAAAATATAAAATTCGACAGTGGCGCTAATAATTTCAAATATTTCTTTGACATTTAAATAATCTTTAAATGATGGTTTGAGTAGTTGACTATAGCGCCAAAATATTTTAAAATATAATACATTGATTATGAAAACTGTATTAAAGTATTATCGCAAATATTGGTATTTGATTATTATCTCGCTTGCTTTTTTGGCAGGCGAGGCTATTTGCGAGTTGCAACTTCCAAGTTATATGTCGGGGCTTTTAGAAAATGGCGTCGGCGCGTCGGATATGGCGGTTATATGGAGTTATGGCTGGAAGATGATACTTTTGAGCGTGACGGCTTGCGTTTGCGCCGTAACGGTAGGATTTTTGTCCTCTATAATTGGTTCTAAGATTTCCAGAGATTTGCGTTTTGACGTATTTTCGCAGGTAATGAATTTTGCAGGCGAAGAATACAATAAGTTTTCCGTGTCGTCGCTTATCACGAGAAGTACCAATGACATCACTCAAATTCAAATGCTTACGATAATCACTTTGAGGCTCATTATGTTTGCGCCGATAATGGGTATTGGCGGAAGTATAATGGCTGTTGAGTATTCGGGCGGAATATCCTCGCTTGCGTGGGTAATTGCCGCGGCAATATTGATAATTATAGTGCTGATAGTTATTGCATTGACTATAGTTCAGCCTAAATTTACAAAAATGCAAAAGCAAATAGACCGTGTTAATCAAATAGCGGGCGACGAACTCAACGGAATGATGGTAATTCGAGCATTCAACACGCAAGAATATGAAGAAGAGAAGTTTGACAAAGCCAATGCAGAATTGACGCGCACTTCTATTTTTACGTCGAGGATGATGGCTTTGCTTATGCCTCTAATGACGGTTGTTATGAATGCGATTATGCTTACTATAGTGTGGATATTTGCAGGATACGTTGAAGATTTTTCTCAAATTGCCAATATGGTGGCTTTTATGCAATACGCTTTGCAGGTAATAATGTCGTTTATGGTCATCTCAATGATCTTTCTCGTATTGCCGAGAGCAAGGGTATCTATCAACAGAATCAGCGAGGTGCTAAATACTCCCATATCCATTAAAAATGCAAAAGGAAAAGAAGAGTCAACCGGACAGAGATTTAAAGGCGACGTAAAGTTTGAATCGGTGAGTTACGGTTATGGCGGCGGCGCTCTTGCCGTGGAGAATATTTCTTTTGAGGCAAAGAGCGGACAAGTCACAGCATTGATAGGCTCTACAGGTAGCGGAAAATCAACGGTGGTTTCCCTATTGCCGAGACTAATGGACGTGACAAGCGGAAAAATCACCATTGACGGAATAGACATAAGGGATATCAATATAAAAGATTTGCGTAATAATATAGGATTCGTGCCGCAAAAGAACATACTTTTCTCAGGAAATATAGCGTCCAACGTAGGCTACGGTCTGGATAATGCTACCGAACAGGAATTGCAAAAAGCTGTAGAGATAGCGCAGGCAAGCGAGTTTGTGAATTTGGGCGAAAAAGGCTTTGAAAAAGAGATATCACAAGGCGGAGCCAATGTGTCGGGCGGACAAAAACAACGTCTTGCTATTGCGAGAGCCATAAGCAAAAAGGCGCCTATATACGTTTTTGACGATTCATTTTCTGCGCTTGACTTCAAGACTGACGCCAAGTTGAGACAAGCGTTGGCAGAAGAGATGGGCGACGCTTGCGTAATTATCGTAGCTCAACGCGTGGGTACGATAAAGAATGCCGACAGAATAATAGTTCTTGACGACGGCAAAGTAGTGGGCGATGGCAAGCACAGGGACTTGCTTAAGACCTGCAAGACGTATCTTGATATTGCAAAATCGCAACTGTCGGAGGAGGAATTGGACTTATGAGTAACAATAATTCAAGACCTCACGGCGCGCCAATGGGAGGACCTATGGGCGGCAGAAAAATGATGGGCGAAAAGGCTAAGGATTTCAAGGGGACGTCAGTCAAGTTGTTGCGTTATATGCGCAACGATTTGCTGGTCATAATCATTGCGTTTATACTTGCTATTGGCGGAGTAGTCGCTACCATAACCGTACCTGACGTATTGAGCGGAGCGACGGATATATTGGTAGAGGGCGCAATGAAAAAGACTGTCTACAACACGGTTGTGCCTAAACTCAAATTCGATGACCAAACGCTTACGATGATGGAATCTTCGCCATATTGTTACGCTACTATAGGAGATATACGCAATATATTGGAAAGTGACGGCGGAAGTTCAGACGATTCGGGTATGGGCGCAATAGTTGGTCAAATTCCCGATGATGTGAAGCAGTCGTTGAGCGCTCTTCCTAAAAACGGAAGAATAGACAATATAAGTCTTGGTGCGCTTGCAGGCGCAAGCCGTACGTCGCATACGATAGGCGAATTTTTTCAAAACTTGGGAATTGAAGCGTCGGATTTTCTTGAGCAAGTACCCGACGCCTACCGCCAAGAGGTTTTGGAAGTGTCTTTTGACGAAAAACCCGAAATCGACTTTGACGCTATTGCAAAAATTGCTTTGAAGTTGGTATTACTTGTCGTTGCAAGCGGAATTATGGCGTATTTGCAGGGCTTTTTGCTGTCGGGAGTATCGCAGAAAATATCTTATAGGTTTAGGCGAGACCTCAACGAAAAGATTGGCAAGTTGCCGCTTAAGTTCTATGACAAGACGACTAATGGCGAAGTTATGAGCCTTATCACCAACGATATAGACACGATAGCCACGTCTTTGAACCAAAGTATGTCTCAACTTCTTACTTCCGTCACTACAGTGATAGGCGTTTTGATAATGATGCTCAAGATCAGTCCGCTTATGACTTTGATTGCTGTGGTCAGCGTGCCGATATTGCTTGTCATAGCAATGATAATAATCAAGAATTCTCAAAAGTATTTTAAGAGACAGCAGCAATATCTCGGACACGTCAACGGACAGATAGAAGAGATGTTTTCCGGTCAAAATGTAGTCAAACTCTTTAATGGCGAAGAAAAGAGTATTGAAGAATTTAAGAAATATAATGATGAATTATATTCTTCGGCTTGGACGTCGCAATTTTTCTCGGGTCTTATGCAACCTTGCGCAAAAGTAATCGGCAACTTGAGTTTTGTCGGCGTATGCGTGCTTGGAGGATATCTAGTCGTCAATGGGCCGCTGGGTGTGGGCAATATTCAGGCGTTTATTCAGTACGTAAGACAGTTTAATCAGCCTATCACTCAACTTGCCAGCGTGGCAAACACTTTTCAATCAACCGTAGCGGCGGCAGAAAGAGTATTTGCTTTCCTTGAAGAGGAAGAGGAGCGCGAGAGCGGAGTATTGAGCGTGGAGAAGATAAAAGGAGACGTGCGTTTTGACCGCGTTAAGTTTGGATATTCTCCCGATAAGATTATTATCAAAGACTTTTCAAGTGTCGTAGAGAGCGGTCAGCGAGTAGCAATAGTAGGTCCTACCGGCGCGGGAAAGACGACTCTTGTCAAGTTGCTTATGCGATACTATGACGTGATATTGGGCGATATATACGTCGACGGCAAGAATATAAAAGAATTTTCGAGAGCGGGCTTGCGGAAGCATATAGGTATGGTGTTGCAAGATACTTGGCTCTATAATGATACTATTATGGAGAATATACGCTACGGAAGACTTGACGCGACTGACGAAGAAGTCATAGAGGCGGCAAAACTTGCTTGTGCAGATCACTTTATCAACATTTTGCCGGGAGGTTATGACTTTGTCATAAATGCGGACGCAGGCAATATATCGCAGGGACAAAAGCAACTCTTGACAATTGCAAGAGCGATACTGGCCGATTGCGAAATTATGATACTGGACGAGGCTACGAGCCTTGTCGATACTCGTACCGAAATGCTTATACAGCAGGCAATGAATACGCTTATGCAGGGCAGGACAAGTTTTGTCATCGCTCACAGACTTTCCACTATTAAAGACGCGGACAACATATTGGTACTCAAAGACGGCGACATAGTAGAGCAGGGCAGACACGAAGAGTTGCTTGCCAAAGATGGATTCTATGCAGAATTGTACAACGCTCAGTTTTTAGGTATAAGTATTGACGAGACTATTAAATTGAAAAATAAATAATTTAAAAAAGGGTATTGCATTTTTGATTTTTTAATGCTAAACTGTATTTATCAATCAAATCGACTATTTCTAATGTACGACCTTTTATAAACTTTACCGAAATACCGCTGTCAAAGGCGGTATTTTGGTTTGACAGACGATACGTTTCGGCTATGCTCGACGCGATATTAAAAATCAGTTAAGTATTTGTTTACTTGTACTGAAGAGTAAGTTTAACGGAAAGAACTCGACTTAAATTTTTGTTAAAATAATAACGATTTTATATTATTTTTTGGCATATTTAATGAAATTTTAATAAATTATTTGCATTTTAAAGCAAAAATTTCAACAAAAAATACGGTTTTCAACAAGATAATTTTTAAATATATTATTGACATATTATATATTGAGTGATAAAATAACCTTGATAAATAGTTTTTCTTTGGGGGAAATGTCTATGAATTTGACTAAGAAAAGCAAACTTACCGCGCTTATTATTGTAGCGGTAATGTGTTTGGCGATAATTGTTACTGCGAGCGTAATTTTTGCTCCCAAGTTCTATAAAGGTAGCGATACGGAAATTGATAATGCCGCAAATAATCCTTATAGCGGTTATGACGCGGGAGGGTACGGAATGACGCAAAGTATTACTTTTGACAAAAGTAATATGGCGTTGGCATTGGCTAGACAAGACGAGAATGACCACGTTTGGATTTATTTTCCCTCCACAATTTATATGGATGTCACAGAGAATTTGCAAAGTTTAAAATATGGGTATCATTTTTATGCCCATTTTGGTGGTTCTGGAAATACCGACAATTATCATACTTTGTTTCATTCGGCGATGGGCTATTATCTTGACGGAAACGGAAATCAAAACGGCAAGTACGTTACGGCTTGGCAGAATGACGCTAATATGATGAGATATTTTAATAATTATACTTTCATAGGCGACCCAAATACGAATATTGATCTTCAATGGGGATCTCCCGACGTATATGGCGGTGTTAAAGGGAGCAGCAGTAAGGCGTCTAACTGGACTTGGAATCAATCCGGAGGCGATAATGTAAGTTATACCGTTACTGATTACAATGGCGGTAATTATTATTCTTCTCTACATATGAGGACTGACTGTAGAATGTTTGGTATGCCAAGCCTTACCGGTACTTACAATTATCAGCGTTTGTCAGGCACTCCGATATTTTTGACGCACGAATGGGGCAACAGAGTACTTGGTATGGGCGGAAACAAAGTCTATAAATGGACTTTGAATAACACTGTTGACGCAACTACTGCTGCTGCGTACGGTAAAAGACCGGAAGGCGTAAACGAGGATATCCCAATACTCGACGATATAAAGATTAGCATAAATTTATATGACAAATCGTCTTTGCTCAGCGCAATGAAGGCATTGGATAACAAATACAACGCTATCTCAAACACCGGGCTTTTGATTGGCGGAGAAAGCAACAGATACGAGGCATTTAAAAAAGACGTTGTTGAAAACTATTTGAATAAGAGAGAGGTCACACAGGCTTTAATTTCTAAAAAGTTGGAAGAAGTCAACGCTTATACATTCAATACGTATATCTCCATTCCGTCTTTGGGATATGAAAACAGCCCTCAGACGGTAGATTATACCGGCAATGCGTATGGATTGAATGATTTCTGGATTGGATATAACGGCAATATTCCTAATACGACTACGCCAATGTCCACTTGTTTCACTTCAGGCACTATGAACTATTCTGCAACAGGTTTTAGCGGAAGTTCTACTCCTGTCGACGACGGTAATAAAAACAACATTACAGAAGCGGGGTATTATACTGTGACCTTTGCTCCCGATTCCAATGTGAAGACTATTACCGTAGGAGGATATAATATCAATGTCAAGTTTGTTTGGCAAGACAACACTGTCACAGAAAGGACGGCTTATCTATGGATAAAGCCTGCAGAGATAATATTATCTCCCAATATGGCCACGACGGTGGAGATGGCTTATAAAGGCAATACTCCAAATACGATTACCGGATTGCCTTCGGGCGCCCAAATCACGCTGAAAGGCTCGGGAAATACCGCAACGGTGCAATTGAGTAATATAAAACGATCTGAAGATAACGTGCTTGCTTGGAACGGAGTGGGCGACACTTTGGAATTTCCTGATGTGACTGACGAACCTCAAAAGGTCTATTTTAGAGTATCGGCAAATAATCACGTAGATAAATACGGCGAATTTACCGTAAAAATCAATCCTGCGGATATCAGCGTCAAGATAAAACGCTTTGAACAAACTTTTAATTCTAACCTTTTGGATTCGGACGGAATGTTTGCAGAGATGCTTGACGGCTCCACGCCCAATATCCTTGACGCCACAACATTTGAGGAGACAAAAAATTATCTCCAAGATATTTTGACTTTTGTAATTCTGAAAAATGACGGCAACGGTTATTTTAATCCCGCAGTCGATAAGCCCAATGCAGGAAATTATACGATAAGTGTAGAAAAGAATGAAGCGTGGACGAAAAGAATAAACAATATATCTTTTGTTGACGCGTCCAACTCTAATGCTTACCAGATTACTCCCAAAGCAGTTGAAGTCACTTGGATACTTAAAGATAATAAGTGGTATGACAATGCGCGAGGACACAGACCCGACGTAAAACTGACGGAGGGGCAGGATACTTGCGGACAGACGGTAGGATTGACTTCTGTCGATGTACTTGGCGATAAAGGCACAGAACTTGACGCCAGCAGAAATGCCGTCAATGCGGGGACATATACGGCAAAAGTGGAAAGCACCAATCCCAACTTTGTTATTTCCAACAATACACGCGAGTTTACTATCTATCCTCGTAAGATAACCGTTGATATACAGAATAGACAGACGGTATATGCTTCTAGCGGAGATATAGATACGCAAAACGCGCAATATTATAACGTAATATTAAAGAATAATAACAACAATGAGGCATATGTTGCGACTCTTGATTCGGAGATCGCGACCGTCACACATCAAACAAGCGCTCTCGTACATAGTAATTATAGTGACGTATTTACCGTAAATATTAGACCTAACGCTACGGCGGGCAATTATTATGCTGCGGGTGAACATATTCTTGAGTTTGTATCTCTAAACAGTAATTACGATATCACCGGTACGGACGGAAAGTTTACTGTATTGTCGGCAAATTTGACTGTGTCAATTCAACAACTTCCTCCAAAAGTGTATAATGCCGAGACTCAAAATATTATTCTTGAACTTACACCCGGTTTAGACGGCAACGTCGTTCTCTACGGATATGAACTTGAGCATTTCGACGAATGCGTCAATATTGAGTATAGCGCAAACGGACAAGACGGCTCTTGGAGCGAAACTCCTTTGACTATTACCAATGTAATCGAGTCTCCTAAGACTGTTTATTACAAGGTAAGCGCTCCCAACCATACAGAGTACATAGGCAACTTTACCCAAGAGATGACTGCTGTCAATATCATGGTATACTTTGACGGACAGAAAGATACTGTATATTACGGTAGTGAAATACCCACTTCTGACCAACTTTTGACTATCTGTAATAATCGTTTTACTGTATCTGAAAGATTGGTAGACGAGGGTGGCGGAATATCTTTGGGAGAACTTAAGGATATTCATCCTGCTGCAATATTTGATTTCTATCTTTTGGATTCAAAGACCGCTCAGGCAGTTGTCAACCGCAATGCCGACGCAGGTTCTTACACCGTTACGCACAGATTGAAAGCAGGCGTATCCGAAGATATCAACAACTTCAACGTAATCTATCACCTTGACGAGGTTACCGGCAAGAGGGACAATGTCGACGTTTATACCATAAGTCCCAAGCCATTACAAGTCGTTTGGGAACAGAGCGGAGACAGATGGACCGGCGAAGGCAAAGATCATTATATTTTCAACAATATTATACCTACCGTATTTCCGACTGCTCCAAACAGTTATGACGGCAAGGAAAATATCGTTCCGGGTGATAATATTTATCTGGCAGGTATAGAACTGGAAGGTTCAAGAGTTAATATAGAAGGATATACGGTTACAACTAAGTTGACTACCGACCGCAACCAACGCAATTATATTCTCGTTGACGATACGCATACCTTCTATATAGATCCTCTTGAGGTCAAAATAGTCATCAAGGATCAATATGCAAAATACGGTCAAGCAAGACAAATACCGCTTGGAGAACTTATAGACCCAATTAGCGTTGGCGCAATATGGGACTATGCTCAGGGCAGCGAAGCAAGATTTTTCTCTGATCATTATAGCAACTATAAGTTTATATCTCAGGCTCATTCCGCAGACGGTTCCACTTTGGTTGACGTAGGGGAATATCCTATTGGAATTACCGCCAATACCAAGGACGGTATGGACGGTACTATTCGCGACAATTACAAAGTTACGGTAGTTACGACTGAGGAAGGCAAGAGCGGTACGTTCCACATTACTCCTGCAGATATTCACTTTACCGGTAGACAGTATAATATTGCTTATGACTTACAGGAAGATACTGTACTTACCAAGCAGGCGCTTATAAACAGAATTACCACAGGTCTGGAAGACAGGGGCGTTTACGCAAACCAGTTTGAAGTCTTGATGAGCGAAAGATTTTTACAGTCAGACACTTCTGTCAATGAAGACAATGCAAAGTGGGTAGACGCAACTGAGGCGGTTACAAAAGATATTGACTGCGCAAAATATTACGTATTGTTGAAAGTAACTCATCCAAAAGGCAATTTTAATCCTTTTAGCGCAACTGTAGAACTCAATATTCTTTCAAATTGGGTATCTGTAATCATAGGCAAAGGAGTTACTGACGCCGAGTATGGTTATACGGTGTTCTCTTCGGAAAAAATCTTTGAGAAGTTGGAGATTTTGAGCATAGCCGGCTTTATGACTGAAAGTGGCGATCAGTTGTGGAATACCAATGAAGAAGAGGCAAAGAATATGCTCAAAGAATACGTGCAAATGTACGTGGGTTTGGGCGACCTCAAGACTGAGATGGAGAATAACGCAAGCGTAGGCGATTATTCAATATATATGAGAGTAATCAAGAACGGAGAATATGAAAACTTCCGTTTCCTCTCTCGCGACGGCGAAAGCGATACTTCCAATATCAACGCATATCACGTCGGACCGAGAACTATCACGGTCGAGTGGGGCGAAATGGACGAAGAATACGGAGACCACGGCAACAGCCATACTGGATACACTATTGTTGACGTAGTCACCGGTGAAGAAGATTTAGTTAGATTTGGATTGACGTATTCTATTGATATGGAAGTTGACCGTAATACCGCTCGATTTGAAGGAGGACACGCTTTTGCAGCAGGCTCTTATATTGCTCAAGTTGTTAGCGTAAGCAATCCCAACTATACGATTGATCCAAATGATGAACGACTTACGACCTCGTTTGTTATCAGACCTAAGGAAATCGAGATAAACCTTCACGACAGGACTTTTGTCTACGGTGCGGAGAATGCTCGTGTTGACAAGATCAACGAAGCGCTCAACGTATATTCGCAGACGCCTAATTATGACGTGGTATCCAAGACTCCGTTTGTAGGCAGTGACAAGCGCGATAATATATTTGAGATTTATTTTGACGGAAGTATTGCAGATGGGCTCAATTATATACCTGTAGGCGAATACGTTATCAACGCAAGACAAGTTCATACTACGGTATCTGTCAACTATCAAGTCACGGTTGTCGGTACCGGCAAGTTGAAGATTGATAAGACAAGCGCAGGTCTTAGCGTCAAGCAGTTGACCACACTTTATTTCGACGCATCCGATCAAGTAATTAGTATTGACAGAGATTGGCTTGTACTTTCGGGCGATGCTGATGTCATAAGAGAAAATGCTGCGATAAGTTATAAATTTGTATCTAGAGAAGATTATAAAGATACGACCACTACTGAATATACTCCCGAGGGCGAATATACAGTCAGAGATTCGGGAAGATACGTTATCAGCGTTCGGATAGAGGCTGACAACCACGATTTTTATGTCACGGATGTCAATCTCAACGTCACTCCTGCCAATGTTATAATCAATATGAGTCAGGCAGAGAAGACTTACGGAGATACCCTTGCCAATATGATTGCAAAAGCGCAAGATGAGGGTATCAAAGATATTGTGACGCTCTCCGATTGGCTGAAAGTCAAGTGCGGTATAACTATCGAAATGTATCGCGACTTTGGCGGCGGCAACAGACCTCAATGGGATATCACCGATTATGCGCTCAAAGACTTTGAGTTCTATGTAGTAGATCCTAACAAAGTTTCCGGAGAAGGCGGTGACGAATTGGTTCCGGGATCGTATCAAAACAACGTCGGCGAGTATCGCGTATATCACAGAATGGTCAGCGGGGCTTTGGCAAGCAACTATATCGTAGAATATTATCAAGAGCCGGGCGTATCTTCTAAGTGTAACGCTCAAGCTTATAAGATAATTCCAAGATCCGTAAAAGTAAGTTGGGATGTAACAGATAAAGCAGATTGGAATACTAACCATACTCAGTATTATTACACGGGATCCACACCGGGACTTGTAGCAATGTTCTATGCTCTTGAAGATGAGAGCGGCGAACAGCCATCAGTGCGTTTGCAAATCGACGGTATGGAAAATATCAATGTCAACGCTAACGGCGGTCATTATACGGCGAAAGTTGTTCACAGCAATTGGGAGAGCAACCAATACGCAACCAATTATACTCTCAAAGATGATACTTACGAATACAGCATTGTCCAGAGACCTATTAGAGTTACTATTGACGACCAATACAAAGGCGTTTACGGCTCGGTAAACGGTGGGGTCGAAGTCTCTCAAGGAGAATTTAGTATTTTTGATATTAAGTCAGGTGAAAATATAGAAACATTGCAGGGCAATCCGATAGAACTTATTCTTGAAAAAGTCGGCTTGGGCGCTGATAAGTTGTTGCCTGCAGGCTCGTATAAAATAAGCGGTATTTGTCACAATGACAACTATGACGTTACGTTTGTAGGAAAAGACGGCGGAGATTATGGCTGGCTTAAGGTAAGCAAAGCGGTATTCAGCCTATCTACCACCACGTATAGAGATGTAAAATATCTTGGCGTAGAATTTACGCTTGATTTCAAATCCATTCTTCCAATCAGCAAAGACGCATTTGTTGCGGGCGACGATTGGGAGAGCGCTTGGGAAAACGCCGAGATTACTTATATCCATAACGGAACAAATGTAGATGAACCGGTGTTCACGGGCGCAGGAATTGTGAGAGTGACATATACGTTGACTTTTGACAACTATCAAGATTTCACGAGCGTGTTTGAAGTAGACGTTCAGAAGGCAATAGTCAACGTAAGTCTCAATGGAGTTTCCAGCGATTATGGCAACGAATTGTTGGATTCCCAAGAAATCTTTGCAAACGCTAACGTAACGCTTGCAGACGACTCCGATCCAATTAGAATAGCAATCGAAGATATTATCACTCTTTTTGTAGACGGCAATGCCGTAAATGCAGGCAAGTACAATATAGATTTTAATTACATAGGTGACGAGGCAAACAACTTTGTCGTTAAACTTATTGACAACTATGGCAAGTATGAGATTAAACCTAGAGTTGTTAATATAGTATGGGCAATGAATGAAGACGACGCTTCCTTTGACGGAGAGGGCTATGTCTTTGACGGCAAGCCACACAGGATAATCTATGGCGTAGACAATGTCTTGAGCGGAGATACAATTGATCCAAGATTTGAAGAGGTCAGTCAAAAGGATCAAGCAAAGACTTATACAGCAAGATTGATTAGTATTGGCAACAACGGAAATTACGTTATGCCTGAAGAGCGCTCTTTTGAGTGGACGATCAAGCCTAGATCTGCCAGCGTAACGTGGACGGTGGGCGATTATACCTACGACGGCGCGTACAAGGTTCCTACTGCGCAAATCAATGCAAACGATATATTGATCGGCACTTCTTGCGGAATCAATGTCAGCGGCGGAGAAATCAACGCGGGCAATTATGAGGCTCTTGCTACGGCTACGAGTCCCAACTATATAATTGTCAACGCAAAGCAGCCTTTTACTATCAAGCCAAAACAAATTCAAATTGATTGGAGCAACGATACGTTCGTTTATGACGGTCAACTTCACGCTCCGACGGCATCGATTAAGGACGGTGAACTTTGCGGAAACGATAAGATAGAGAATATTACTGTCGGAGGCGCTCAAAAGAATGCGGGTACTTATACCGCAACAGTAATTGGGCTTGACAATCCTAACTATACTGTAGCGGGCGCAACCAAAACTTTCGTAATCGAAAAGAAAGTAGTTACGATATACTGGACAGATACTCAGTTGGATTACACCGGAAATGAAATTACTCCTAATGCAATTGTTAATATCGGAGATATCGTGTCCGGCGACAAAGTTACAGTAGAGATAAGCGGCGGAAAGACAGATGTAGGCTCTTATACTGCGACTGCTGTCGGCGTAACCAACGACAACTATGTATTGGCTCCCAATTCCGTAAAAGAAATGCAATTTACAATCGACAAGGTCAACAATGAATTTGACGGATTGTTCGGCAAGGGTGACAGCAATAGCGATATCGTTGGTATTCCGTGGACTGGAGAGAATAAGCCGTCAAATAAATTTGGCGGAGAAGTAATAATTAAATATTACGAAAACGAGGCTTGCACAAAAGAGATAGACGTCAACAAAATCAAGGACGGAACTTACTGGGCAGTGGCATACGTCGCAGGTACTGACAACTATAACGAACTTGTTTCGAGTCCGTTGGAGTTTACGATAGACAATGGTATCAATATCGGACTTGCAGTAAGCGGTATCGTCATATCTATGGTAATGCTCGGCGCTGTGCTCACGATAATACTCGTAGTCAATAAAAAGAGAAAGGGAGGTAACGTATAATGAATATATTGATTAGCGCTACTACTGCTACTCAACTTACAGTCTGCCTTATCTTCCTATTGTTGATATTGGCTTTGGAAGTATTTGCTTTCGTCGGACTATTTATGTGGAGAAAAAAGGCTTTACAACCCAAAAAGCATTCGGCGAATAGTACTGTTACTCAACAGACAGCTTCGTCTGACCAAGAGACGCGCAATGAGTCTGCTTTGACAGAGTCGGAGCAGACCGGTGAGCCTCAAGTTGAGTCTCAGACCTCGCAGGAAAGCGTCGTGGCAGAAGAGATTCAACCTGTGCAGTCTGGCAACGAACAGTCTGAGCAGACCCAAGACGCTACAGCAAATCAACCTGAGCAAGAGGACAAAAAGCAGGAAAATACGCAGGCGTTTGCATTTGTCACTCCGTTTGCTTTATTATCGGCGGCTTCAGGCGTTTCCTCTTTGAGAGGAGCGGTTTACGCTTTTGCTATAATTTGTATGATAGCCGCAGCAGGCGCCGTTGCATTAGCGGTAGTGTTTGCAATACAAATATCTAAGAAAAAGGACGAGCCCGTCACCGAACCGGCTCAAGAACCTGTCACTCAACCTGCTTCCGAGCCTGTTGAAGAACCTCAAGCGGAAGAGACGGCTCAAGAACCTGTCGAGGAAGTTGTCGAAGAGCTTGCTCCTCAGCCTGTCGAAGAAATTGTCGAACCAGAGCCTCAACCCGAGCCGGAACCTGTAGTTGAAGTAGCGCCGGTTGTCGAAGAGCCAATAGAAGTAGTGGCAACTACCGATGAAGACGACGATGACGATGATGAGGACGACGAAAAAGAAGAGGAAGAGGAAAGCAGAATTTTTGTAGAAACAGACGACGGAGGTTACTTTATAATTCTTGAGAGAACCTTTACGGCGAGAATTATACAGGCAAAGAAACAAGTCAAAGAATATTATTCTCATATCAAAAACGCGTTTTTATCTTTCAAGAAAGTCAGCGCAAGAATGAGTAAGCCGAGGGAATCTTTCCGCTATGGCAGAGCAACGATTGCGCGTTTGGCTGTCAGAGGTAAGACTTTGAGACTGTATCTCGATTTGGATCCGATGAATTATACAGACGGTAGATACAAGGTTGAGGATATGTCTGATATAGCAACTTATGCAGATACTCCGTTGCTTATCAAGATTACCAATGAGCGCAGATGCGAGTACGCTATCGAATTGATTGAAGATTTGATGATCAAGATAGACGCTGTAGCCGATGATAAGTTTGAAGAAGTCGATTACGTTGAAAAGATGCCTTTTGAATCTACCGACGAACTTGTCGACAAAGGCTTGATTGTCAAAAAACTTGCCAAAGGTACTTCACTATTTGACTCAAAAGTCGTTGACGTGCTTACGCCTGCTGACGACGAAGGCGATACGCACGTAAGTGTTGATTCCGATCCTATATCTGACGAAGATAGTGATATTGCAGATGCCTATGAGCGTAGTTTTACTGCAAAACTTATGCAATCAGACGTATCGGTAAAGCAGTTCTATTCTCAACTCAAAAATCATTTGTTATCTTACGGTAAAGTCAATGCGAGAATGACCAAGAAGAGAGAAGTATTCCGTTTTGGCAAAGTAGTTGTCGCAAAAATGTCTTTGAGAAGTAAGACTTTGAGACTTTATTTAGCGCTCGATTACGGTAAGTATAAGGATGGCAAGTTTATGGTTGAAGACGCGTCGAGCGTCAAGGCAGTTGAAGATACGCCGTTGCTTTACAGAATTGCAAATGAGCGTCGTTCGCGTTTTGCAAAACAACTTATTGACGAAATGCTTAAGTCTTTAGGCGCAGAACAAGGCGAGAGGACAAACATTGATTATACCGCGGAATTGCCATATAAAACCGACGAAGAATTGTTCCATCAAGGACTTATTGTCTTAAGACACGTTGCGGGTGTGACGGATAAAAAGTAATTTTAATTATAAAAATTTTGTTAATGCGCCTCATTGGTTTGATAAATGAGGCGCATTTTATTATTGGTATTAAGATTAAAGCAAAATATTTCAATTATCCAAATAGTAAACCAACTTAAACAAATGAATTTAATTTCTTTAACAGTGATTTTGATGTGCGCAAAGAAATCTTGCGAAATCAGTCTTTGTCATTTAGCGCGTAGTCGAGTAATTTCAACGATGAGATTGGTTATAAATTTATGTAAAATCTGCAAATAATCTGCAAATAAAAATAAGTTATGGTATTGCTTTATCTCTAAAAGTCGTATATACTATAGACAAGGAGGTGAGAATATGTTGTTAGCAAGCAATGGATTGACTTTTTGGCAAGAGATTCAAATTGCATTCAGCGACATAGGCATTATACCTGCCATACTTCTTGTTTTGGGAACGATATTTATTATCGTCGAGATATTTCAGCCCGGTTTCGGATTTTTTGGAATTGCAGGTTTGATTCTCGTTTTAGCAGGTATGGCTGTAAGATTGTTTATGAGCAAGAGGGGATCTCTCTTCGTTCAGTTTTTCGTAATGCTTATATGTGTGACTGTTGTCGTGTGCATCGCGCTTGTTATAATGTTGCATTCACTCAAAAAGGGTAAACTATCGCGTACCGGACTTGTGCAAAAGGCAGTTGCAGTACCTGAAGGTGTTACAAGCGGAACGGAGAATTTTTCTCAATTGGTCGGGAAGGTCGGAAAGGCTGAGACGGTATTGAGACCCGGCGGAAACGCTATGATAGAAGGCAAGTTGTACAGCGTAGTGTCGCAGTCCGCGCTGATTGAAAGCGGCAAAGATATTGAAGTTATTGCAGTTGAAGGCGTAAAGATTACTGTTCAAGAGTATGTCCCTGCAAAAAATTCGATATGATAATTAAATAAAAAAATATATATTATAAGGAGTAAAAAATGGTTTTAATGACATTGGCGCTTGGCGCCGGCGGCATTACGGCAATCGTAGTTGCAGTGGTATTGCTCGTATTGCTTGCAATTATTTTTAGCATTTTGCCTATCAGAATTTGGTTCAGAGCGCTCGTATCAGGTGTGAAGATATCAATGACTAGGCTTATCGGAATGAAGTGGAGAGGTATCAAAGTTATTCCGCTTGTAGACGCTTACATTTCAGCAAAGAAGGCGGGACTTGACATTTCCATTGACGAATTGGAAAGTCATGTGCTTGCAAGAGGTGACGTGATTAAAGTTGTCAACGCTTTAATATCCGCTCACTCGGCAAATATGGAGTTGACCGCAGAGACTGCCAGAGCAATCGACCTTGCAGGAAGAGACGTGCTTAATGCAGTTAAAGTATCAGTAAATCCAAAAGTGATTGAGACTCCCGCCATATCGGCAATTGCAAAAGACGGTATCGAATTGAGAGTCAAAGCAAGAGTGACGGTGAGAGCCAATATCACCAGACTTATCGGCGGTGCAGGCGAAGATACTATTATTGCCCGTATAGGTGAAGGTATTGTCACGACAGTGGGTTCTTCCGAGTCTCACAAGGATGTGCTCGAAAATCCCGACGCGATATCCAAGACGGTGCTCAGCAAAGGACTTGACAGCGGTACGGCTTATGAAATTTTGTCTATAGACATTGCAGATATCGACGTCGGCAGAAACATAGGCGCCCAACTTCAGATGGACCAAGCAGAGGCAGACAAGAGAATCGCAGAGGCAAAAGCCGAAGAAAGACGCGCTATGGCAGTTGCTTTGGAACAAGAAATGAAAGCAAAGACCCAAGAGATGAGAGCACTTGTTATCGAGGCGGAATCTCAAGTCCCAAAAGCAATGGCAGAGGCTTTGCAAAATGGCAAGTTGGGCGTAATGGATTACTACAATATGCAAAACGTGATGGCAGATACCAATATGCGTAATGCTATCGGCGGAGTAGAAGAATCCGGTGACAGCAAAAAGAAGGATAAGAAATAATGTTTGCTTTTATTCCTATTGCAATTGTAGCGTTTGGCATAATTGCGATAATAGTTTCGGTCGCTAAGCAAAGTGCAGAAACTAAGAAAAAAAATGATGCGGAAAAGGCAATGAAGTTGCTTGATGACAAGGAGGAGTTTAAGAAATTCTTGGATTACGACTCCTCCGAGTCGGCGAGCCGCGCTCAACATAGACCTCAGCAGTCTACGACGGATCAGCCTCAACCTCAACGTAATTCTCAGCCTCAACCGACTGCGTATCGCTCTCCTCAGCCTGCAAAGCAGCAAATGACTGCTCAACTTCAACAGCGTCTTGAAGAGTTGAAACGCATACAGGCGGAGCGAGAAAAGAGCAATTCAAAAAATATAGTTACGTCTTCGCATCACGATAGCCATTGCGACGTATCTCACAAAGATAACCGCGATAAGTTTAGAGTAGAGTATGTTCCGACTATGAACAGCATTGGCGGAAAGTCTACCGAGGGATGTCAAGATCACTACAACGTCAGATATGTCAAACTCGACGAAGAAGACAACAATGATTTGCAACTCACGGCTCTACAAAAGGCAATCGTATACGGCGAAGTAATCAATCAGCCGGCATTCAAAAGGAAATATGGCAATTCTAGCAGATTGAGATGATTTAATCAACTCGTATTTAATCAAAACAAAAGGTACTGCAAATGCAGTACCTTTTGTGTATCATTTTTTTATTAGATATTATTTTCTATCTTTCATTAGCACGTATTCAAGCGCAGGTTGAGTACAGTTGTATGCAGGACGCATAATTCTTGACGAATTGATGAGTTCTTCCATTCTGTGCGCCGACCAACCGGATATTCTTGCGATTGCAAATATCGGGGTATACAATTCTTGCGGCAGTCCCAGCATATCGTAAATAAATCCGCTGTAAAAGTCTATGTTTGCGCTTACGCCTTTGTATATACGTCTTTGATTGGATATAAGTTTAATTGCTATTTCTTCGACTTTAGAATATAGGTTAAAGTCTCTCATAAGTCCTTTTTCTTCGCTCAACGACTTAGTCGATTTTTTCAAAAGCAACGCTCTGGGGTCGGACAGGGAGTAAACTGCGTGACCGATACCGTAGATAAGACCGCTCTTGTCAAAACTCTCTTTGTTGAGAATCTTGTTGAGATAATTTTCTATTTCTTCGTCGTCATCCCAATCTGCGACGTTCTTTTTGATATCGTTGAACATTTGCGAAACTTTGATATTGGCGCCGCCGTGCTTAGGACCTTTGAGCGAACCTATTGCCGCGGCAATAGCGGAATAAGTGTCGGTTCCCGAAGAGGTTACGGCTCTTGCGGTAAAAGTAGAATTGTTACCGCCTCCGTGTTCTGCGTGTAGTACAAGAGCAAGGTCGAGGACTTTTGCCTCCAAGTTGCTGTACTTGCTGTCAATTCTCAACATATGCAGTATGTTTTCTGCCGTTGACAAATTATCTTTAGGCGCGTGGATAAAGAAAGAATTATTTTCTTTTATGTAGTATTCGTACGCTTGATAACTGTATACTGACAAAAGAGGGAAGAGCGCTATCAACTGCAAGCATTGGCTGAGCACATTGCTAAGCGAAGTATCGTTTGCCTTTGGGTCGTAAGAATACAGAGTCAGCACGCTTCTTGCAAGGGAATTCATCATATCGTTGCTTGGCGCTTTCATAATAATGTCTCTTACAAAAGTGTTCGGCAGTGATCTGCGATATTTTGCAAGGATATTTTTGAAATCTTCAAGTTCTGATTTGTTGGGCAGTTCGCCGAATAAGAGCAAGTAGGTCACTTCCTCAAATCCGTATCTGTCGCTTGATAAAAAGTCTTCGCACAGAGAATTGATGTTGTAACCTCTATAAAACAATTGACCTTCGCAGGGAATTTCCTCGCCATTGATTACTTTTTTTGCAATTACGTCGCTGATATTGGTAAGACCCGTCAATACGCCTTTTCCCTTTGGGTCGCGAAGTCCTTTGTTGACTTTGTGTTGAACAAAAAGTTCGGGGTCAATGACTCCGTTGCCCATACACTTGTCCGCTAAGTTAGATATTTTTCTCCCCAAATCCAAATCCTTTTTTGATGACATTGCAAAATCCTCTCGACTTTTAGTTTAGTATATAATGTAAATATTTTAAACTAATTTTGTCAAAAAGTCAATCAATACGCCGGGCTAATTTGCCATCTTAAGAAGAGCGGCTTGTTGTTTGCGCAAATTTTCTGTAATTGTGACGCGTCAATTTTTAGATTTAATTTATGGTTAAGAAAACAAAAAATCCGATAATTTTTTGCAAAATGCTTTATTATATATCTTTTATATGTTACAATATATTTAATTAGAGAAAAGTTTATACTTAGCGGAGTATTTTATGGATCTTCAAAAATTGAGAGACAACAGTGACGCGCAAGCAGATTATATGATGGAGGAAATCACCACTATAATCAAGACTTGCGGCAAGCGCTTGCCCGGTAGCGATGGCGAAAAAAACGCAGTCGATTATATGGCGAACGCCTTGAAAGAATACAGTGACGAAGTCAAGATTGAGCCTTTTGAAATGCACCCCAAGGCGTTTTTCAATTGGATACATATTATGGTTACTATAATTCTAATGGCAATGGTGAGTTATTTTTTTATACCTCTCCTTGCGATAATTTTAGTAGGCGTTGCAATGCTGTTGATGCTGTTGCAATTTGTGCTTTATCTTGAGATTGTTGACTGGATATATCCAAAACGCACTTCACACAATCTTATGGCGGTAAAGCATCCTAAGGGCGAAATCAAGAGAAGAATTCTTTTCAACGGACACCCTGACGTTGCTCACGAGTGGACGATGAGTTATCTCATCAGCGGAGACGCTTTTGTCGCGCACTTTATCATCTCAATGGTCGGTATTATTGCGTTGGTAGGTATATCTATAGCCTCAATGGTATTGCAGGGCGGAGTAACGGTCGGAATGCCTACAGGCGTACCTATGATTATGGGCTTGGTATGTTTGATATTCGTTCCGTTCTGGATAGCAATGTACAGAATGTGGAATACGAGCGTAATAGTAGACGGCGCAAATGACAATCTCACGGGCTGCTATATGGGTATTGCCGTTATGAAGGCGTTGCACGACGAAGGAATAGAACTCGAAAATACCGAAGTCGGAGTGCTTTTGACAGGAAGCGAAGAGGCGGGTATAAGAGGCGCAAGGGCGTGGGCTAAGAGACACGGAGCAAGCGGGGACTACAAAGACGTAGAGACCATCATATATGCTTACGACACGTTGAGAGAAGGCAAGTTCCTTTGCGTAAATAAAAAAGACCTCAACAATACCGTCAATGCAGACAAGCACGCAAGTGAACTCTTCTACAATGCGGCAAAGAGCATAGACGTCACTTGTTCTTACGGATCGGTACCTCTCGGCGCGACAGACTCGGCTGCATTCAATAAGGGCGGCTACCAAGCGGTAGGTATCACTGCGCTTGACCATAAGTTGCGCAACTACTACCACACTAGATACGATACTTATGATAATATGGATAAACAATGTCTTTCCGATTGCTATAAAGTCACAGTAAAGACATTAGAGGATTTTGACAACGGTAAATAATATCATACAACAAAGCAAGAATCAAGAAGAAATATATCATCGACACAAAAGCCACCTATTAAGGTGGCTTTTGCTCGGTCAAACCGATATGTGGAAGTGAAAAAAAATTATGTGAAAAAAGCAAATTATTATATTCTGTTTTCTGCAAAAGACTCGTCTTCGTTGCCGTCGTCAAAGTTGCAGAATTCAATCAAATCATCGTCGGCAAATTCGTCTTCGACAACCACTTGCCTTGGAGTAATTTGATTTTGAGCCATCTTGAGCATTACGTTTTGACGTAAAGCATTGTCGTTTGGCTTTGTCAACAGAGTTTGTTTTTTGTCTATAAGTCCTTGCGCAACAAATTTGTTTTCAAGGGGAGTCAATCTCATATCATATTGCTCGTAATCATAACCATAGAATTCGCATACTGTGCGGTCATACATTTCTTGCGTAGCCTTTTGCAAATATTCGATATTCTCTTTTGCCGACAGATCTTTTTTAGGATAGATTGCGGGGCATATTCTTACCGTACAGTCTTTTTTGACGCCAAACTTACGTCTTATCCAATTAGGCTTGCGGAAAAGTATAACTGTCATAACCACCGGCACATTGTTCTTTACCGCGTAGTGGAAAGCGCCTTTTTTGAGCGGACGCGAATTTTCGTATTTTTCCCACATTACTTGCTCGGCGTAGAAAGTAACAACGGAGTTGCCTTCTTCAAAAATTGTAGTGATTTCTTTATCAAGATTGCTCATTGCTTTTATTGAATTTGCAAGAGGCAAAAATCTTCCTGCTCTTAAGAATTTGCCGCCGATACCTTTTTTAAGTTGAAATTCAGCGCCGGTCATATAGTGTTTGTGACCGAAAGCCACTTGGAAATTGACCATTGCGTCAAGCAACATTACGTGATTTGACACTCTTATTGCATTATCTACTTGTTTGAGGTTATCTTTGCCTTCGATTTTGAGGTCAAATAACAATTTGTTGGCAAGTGGAAGCATAGTTCGCAAGAGAAATTTAACTATTGCGCTCCCTATTTTAAAACTTGTGGTTTTTGGACGGAATTGATAATCCTTGTCTACGGTAATTGCATCGTCGACAGTATAGGGCGTAGACCATTGATCGTACGCTTCCATTCTTGCGTATTGCGAGTGCATTTGATCATATTCTTTTTGAGTAATCTTTGCCATATCTTTGTCCTCTGCTAACAAATTGTGTAAAAGTAATTGACTTTTATCTATTATTTTACTATTCTAATTATAGGTCAAACAGTGCAAAATATCAACCTAAAAAAGCATACCATTTGGCTTGATAATGTATGATAATTGACATTATATAATAAAAATGTTGATTATTATACCATATTTTTGACAAATTGTTGCTACTTAATAATCAGTTAATATTGCGTTAACATTAAGTTAACAAAGTCTTAACAATACTAAAATATGGCAAAAAAGTTTATATTTGTCAATCAAAATCAATGGGAGAAATGAATGGACAAGACAAAAAAAGACAGAAGATTTAAGCGTACCCAACAACAATTATTGTTGGCATTGAAAGAATTGATAAATACCAAAAGTATTATAAATATCTCTGTAAGAGAACTTGCAGAACTTGCCGATGTCAACAGGGCTACTTTTTATCTTCATTACAGAGACCCTTACGATATGCTAGAGCAACTGGGCAATGAATTTATTGACAATATGAAGACGATACTCATCAAGGATAACGAGAGTTTTAATCCGGCCAAGAGTTTTGTCAATCTATATAAATACGTCAAAGAAAATTATGATATTGCTTATATTCTCTTTTCTCCCAACTGTGACAGCGGATTCGGAAGACATTTGGAGAGGTCGCTAGAGAAGTTTTGTTTTGACAGTTGGATAGTGCGCGCTAAAGACGACGACTCTCGCAATTGCGATTATTACAGCGTCTACCTTGTCGCAGGTATCAAAGCATTGTTGGAGAAGTGGATTTTTGACGGCTTCGTAGAGACTCCTGAAGAAATGGCAAAATTGTCCCAATATTTTATGATGTACGGTGGAAAGCAATTTTGGGAATAGTTATTACCCAAAAGGCAAACGATACTAAGATTTTGACGGTTCATCATATAAAGATTTTAATTCAAGCAATCTGGCGTATGCAAGTTGATATTGCGCCACGCTTACCAATTGGATTTTTTCATATTCTGTAAACAAAATCAGTTTGCCAGTTTTTCCGAATTCTTTTTCCGCTTCGACTTTTTGCAAATCGCAGATTTTTATTAAATATTTGTTTTTGCCAATAATCAACGTGTCGTTGTTGAGTTTGATAAGATTGAAGGTGAAAGAGAACTTTAAATGTTTTGCTAAGCCGTTGCCTCCCACGCCGACTAACGCAATAGGCACGGAAAGTAGCCAAACGCTGTAACTGATAGATGTAGAACTTTTAATAAAAAATAATCCGTAAACTCCTAAAGGTAGCGTAACTATGCCTATGATTAGCATAAAGAAATAAATAAAAAATATAGATTTAGATTTTTTAGCAATTATCTCCATTATTTCGTATTTTTATTAAACATTCTGTCGTTATCTGTAATTTTTCTCAAAACTTTGCAAGGATTGCCTACGGCAATCACGCCCTCGGGAATATCTTTTGTGACTACGCTGCCGCTGCCTATGACGGAGTTTTTTCCTATCGTAACTCCGCCGTTGACTATAACGCCGCTTGCGAGCCATACGCCGTCGCAAATGGTAATTGCCTTGGCGTATTCAAGGTCATATACGCCGTCGGAGAATTGCTGAATAGCCCTCTCGTCTGCTACCAATGGATGCATCGGAGTTGCAATAGTGACATTGGGACCAAACATAACATTGTCCCCGATAGTCACAGGCGCGACGTCAAGGATTACGCTGTTGTAATTTGCATAGAAATTCTCGCCAATAGAGGTGTTGCAACCGTAATCAAATCTGACAGTTGGCTCAAAATAAAAATTTTTTTTATGACTTTTGAGTACGCTGTGAAGTAGGTCGTATCTCTTTTGTTCGTCATCCTCGTTTGAGTTGTTGAATTCCACGCACGCTTGGCGTACCTTTCTTCTCAGCGCAACAAGTTCGGGATCGGTAGGGTTGTAAAGTTGACCTGCCACCATCTTTTCTCTTTCTGTCATAAAATCACCTCATACATATTTATACATTGATATTATAACAAACGGAGCAGTGCAAAGTCAACTGCATATTTATCTGCTGTAATCGGTCCGCTTGATGGTAAATCTTGAGATGACAAACACAATAATAGGCAATAAGATTATAGGTATATAAAGACACAAATTATTTAAATTGACGGCGTTTGCTATATCTCTATTATAAAGCGCCTCAATAAATCCGCCTCTTATCAGCATATTAAAAAACAGTCTGTCAGGCAAGTTTGTTTGTATTAAAACATATACCAACAGAATAGAAAAGATTGCGCATACTGGAAGTATGCCGTTTTTGCAAATGACTGACAAGTAATAAACAAAAGTGTACACAACCGTTAGCGCTATAAGATGACTAGTCAAGAAAAGACAAAAATATTGAAAATAGTTTAGGACATATAAAGAATTGCCGCCGGTATAAAGTACGCAGTATTTTGCTCCGCTGTCGCGATACATAAGTCCTAAAAGAGCAATAATTATTTCAATTACAGTCACTAAAGCAATCATAACAAGCAATGAAACGCCGTACTTTCTGTCAATAATTTTTGTGCGCTTTTCGCCCGAAGAAAAAATAAGTTTTGACATTTTATTCATTACATCGGACGTTTGATAAAATCCGCCTATAAGAAGACTTGCCAGCAATATGAATATCATTATCGGCGCTTTAAAAGTACCCAAATAATGAAATTGCGTGTATTTTGTTTCTTCAGAAAACTCTACTAATGAGTCATATGGCAATTGGTATGTAATGCTAAGTTTATAGAGCAAAGATATATATTGCGCGCCATTATTGTAATTTGTCATTCCAGGGGAATATACGTTTAATTTTTCATATTGCGCTTTCAGTTCTTCTTGCGAATCATAGGGCTTGATTTCTTCAATAAAGTCACTGTAGACGGACTCTTGGAAATGAAAATCCTCATTATCGGCTCTTGGTATGGAGGTGTACCAAAAGAAACTCATTATACATAACAATATTGCAATTACAATGAAAATATATTTCTTTGAAAAAAAATTCTTAAATTCTCTTTTCATTTTTCCTCCATAGCGAGATAAGCCTCTATGACAGAATGAGTGATATCTTCGATTCTTTTGATAGGGTATTCTTTAAATTCGTCAATAAGGTCATATATGTTTTGTTCGGCAAGTACTACTTTGACGATATAATCTTGTAAACTACAGTTCAAGCCCTTTTGCGACAATGCGTCGTATGTCTTCTTTGCGTGGTCTTTATCTAAGTATTCTAGCAAGTATTTGCTGCCAAAGCCTTTTTGCGTGGCAGTGCAATTAAAAATTTTTTTATCTTTCAGCAAATAATACAATTCGATTGCCGTCTGTGACACCTCGAGTTGATGAGAAGTCAAGATAATCGTAGCGCCGTTATTACGGCAAATTTGCAAAAGATTTATTGCCTTTTCCACGCTTATTATATCAAGTCCGTTAAAAGGCTCATCAAGTAAAATTACTTTGCTTCCTTTCACGCACGCAAGCAATATTGCAATCTTTTGCTTCATACCGATAGAGTATTTTCGCGCTTTTATGTCAAGTATATCTTTGACATTGAGTATGTTGGCATATTCGTCAAGTTTAGATATATCGTTGCAAAAATATTGGATGTTTTCCCGCCCGCTCATATTCCTGAATAATGCTGCGTCTTCAATCAATATGCCTACATTTGACAAGGGAGAAGGATCCTTTTTTATATCGACACCGTCTATAAATATCTCTCCGTCATAAGGCAAAAGACTGCTTATGCACTTGATAAACGTGCTTTTCCCGCATCCGTTGGCGCCGAAGATACCCACGCTTACACCTTTTTCAAAAGTTATTTGAGGTATATCCAGCACAGAACTTTTACCGTAGGATTTCTTTAGATTTTTAATTTCTATTCTTGCCATATATTATGCCTCGATATAATATTCGTCTGACACTCTAAATGTATTGGTTTCTTTGTTAAAATACAAAAAAGTTTTTCCTTCTATTATTTCTGCATTTTCATTATAGAAGATGTTGCAGTCAAGTTCAATTGAACAATTTCCTTCGTCTATCCTATGTGCGGAATAAATCTTTTTGAGTTGATCCCAAGTCAAGGCGCTCTTACATTCTTTTCCCAACTCTTTTTGATTTTCGCCGTTTGCAAATATCGCCTCGGTCAAATCAAGCCAAATAAATTTGTTTGACAATCGTACAGTAGAGAAGTGAGCCAAGTAGTAAAACTTATTTGCATAAAATTTACCTATCCATACGTAGCCTTGCGAAGCAAACCACATACATTCGTCACCCCTATTAAATTGCTCGCATCTTTTGAGTTTGCTCAAATAGTAACTTTCGTCGCTTATCTCAAAAGTACCAATATAATACTCACTATTTTGCAAAAACTTAACAAAATCTTCTTTGTCTTTTGGCAAAATTTCAAATTTTTTAGAGTACTCGTCATTACTTATTGACGCCAATTTAAACTTTCCGAAAGAAAAACCGATATTGAGGTTATCGTTTGTAAGAAGTATTTCACAAGGTTGCGTCGCATTTGGCAGGCAAGCGCACAACGACAGTATGAGCGCTAAACTAAAAATGAGAATAATTACAAGGTACTTTCTATTTCTCATACTTCAATAGAGTTGATTTTAGTTTTAATATAACTACTTGATATTATACTTGTTATATGACTTTCGTTTTGAGTAGTGCTATAAGAAATGTAAGCGTTAGGAGACGCTTCAGACGCTAACGGAATTTTGCCGTTATTGCTTCCGTCACTAGTAGGCGCTTTATAATTACTGTTAGTAGAAACGCTGTGAGTTGTCATTGAATCCCGACATTTGATGAGACCTGTCACCATCATTTCTCTTTCTGTCATAAAATCACCTCATATATTTATATATTGTTATTATAACAAACGGAGCAGTGGAAAGTCAACGTAGTTATCTGCTTAAATCTGCTATTTTAATAAAAGGAATTGAAATCAAAACTGTTAATATAGGGAGTATTATTACAGGGATATATAATAATACACTACTTAGGTCAGTAGAATATTTGTTTTGTGCAACTAAACACTGTACAAAGCCTCCATTCATTAGCATTGCAAAGAAAGTTGTAAATAATTCGTCTGCAATACTTGCACAATATAATCCCATAAGTGAAAAAATCATAAGAGTTGCAAATGCTATTACACCATTTTTGAATATTAAAGACAGATAATAAGATAATGTAAAAATACATAGCACTGAAAGTATATGGCTGCAAATAGTCATTAGGACAATCTGAAAATAATTAAGAAAATATAAAGTGTTTGTTGTTGTATAGATTATGCAATATTTTACTCCGGAATCCATATATATTAATGCTAATAAACTCATAAAAATATCTACTATCAGCACTAATACAATAATCAAACTTAATGAAAACAAATATTTTTTTGCAATAATGTTATTACGCTTTTCTCCTGATGTATAAATCAATTTTCCAATTTTGCTACGCATATCCATTGATTGATAAAAGCATCCGATAATTATGCAAATGATAAAAATAAATAGTCCCATCTGCGAAGCAAATGTGTTAAAATAACTGAATTGATTATATTTAATAGCATCGTGCGTAAATTGTGTGTATGAATCATAGGGAAGGTCATATTTTAAAGCGAAAGAATACACGGCTTTAAGAAAATTAGATTTTTCATTATTTACGCTTGAAATCATCCCTGGAATTTGAGGCGTTTGCTTTACTATATTATCATATAAGGTTTGGAGTTCTTCTTTATCTCCGTATATTTCTACATCAGTAACAAAATTTCCGTATGCATTGTATCTTTCAAAGTCTATGTCAGACGGAGAAATTGAAATGAAATTCCACCATATAAATACGAATGCAAGTAACAAGAAAGTAATTATTATTAGATGTTTTTTTGTATAAAAAATGTACTTTAATTCTCTTTTCATTTTAATTCTCCATAGCAAGATACGCTTCTTTAACAGAGTATGTTATATCTTCAAAAGACTTTATTTGGTAATTATTTAATAGTTGCAATATTGAAAATATGTTATAATCTCTTATGTTCACTTTAATATAAAATTCGTTTTGAATACATTCAAAATTTTGATTTATAAGTAGTTCTTTTGCTGATTCAGCGTCATCTTTGAAAAAAAATTCTATTAGATACTTATTGCCATTTCCTTTTTGCGGGGCAGTGCAGTTGTAAATTTGCTTGTTTTTTAATAAATAATACATATCCACTGCCCTTTGAGATATTTCTAATTGGTGTGACGTAAGAATCACAGTTGAGCCGTTTTTGCAGCATTTGAGCAAAAGATTGATAACTTTTTCAATACTTATAATATCTAAAAAATTAAACGGTTCGTCCAATAAAATAATATCTTTGCCTTTTACGCAAGCGAGTAGGATTGCTATTTTTTGTTTCATTCCCATAGAATATTTTCGTGCTTTAATATCTAATATATCGTTTACTCCGAGTATTTTAGAATATTCCATCATAGATGAAAATTCTTTACAAAAGTATTTAATATTTTCTCGTCCGCTCATACTGCCAATAAGTGCCGGTTCTTCAATAAGAATACCGATTTTCGAAAGAGGAGAAGCATTTTCTTTTATGTCAATACCATTTATAAGTACTTGTCCTTTATATGGTAAAAGATTTGATACACATTTAATTAATGTGCTTTTCCCGCTACCATTTGCGCCAAAAATACCTACGCTCATACCTTTTTTAATATGCATTTGAGGTATATCAAGCACTAAGTTTTTTCCATATGATATTTTTAGATTATTAATTGAAATTATATCCATAGAGATTCCTCAATTTGACGTTTCGATAATGCATATTGTATTGCATTGTTTGTCATAAATAAGTTGCGCGACAACTTCTGTCGGAGCATTTATTTGAGAATAATAATTAAATTGTGATATTTCTAAGGTTTGTTTATTATCGTCAACCTTAGCGTTTGGGAAAAACATTTTCAATTCTTCCCAATTCCAAGGAGTCTGATAATTTATATTCTCAAAATATTCACTTTCTTTATTTGATAGGATTAGTTCATTTATGCGTAAAATACGTTGACTTTTCAATGTAAAAGCGGTTAGATAATTTACTTCAAATATTTTATAATAATTTTCTGTATAAAGTCTTCCTAGCCATATATAATTATCACAGGCAAAAACAAAACAATTATTTCCTATTTTTTCTCTATGATATTCATAATATTCGGACATTGCGCTTTCTTTGAGTATGATTTTCCCTCGAAAAAGAGAAGAGGCTTCTAGGAAATCAAAGAAATCCGATTGATCTTTTGGACGTATTCCAATATAATCTGTGTTTTTATTTCTGAAAGCATTTGTTATTCTAAAATCTCCCAAAATATAGTTGCTTATAGGTTGCTCATAAAATGCAAGGCAGACTGTATGGTTGTATGTCCTATTAGGTAAGCAAGCGCAAAGGAAGCATACCACCACCATTATAATTATACACAAAGCCACAATAAATTTAAATCGTTTTATAGTATTCATAACATTTATTTCACTGCATCCATTCATCAATATTGTTAAGATAAAATTTTTGTGCATCGTCTTCAATAACCAGTAGTTGCAGGTTGCTTCCTATAGTATCGTTTACATTATAGTGTTTCCATCCATCGCAAATAACAATAGCATAGAAATCGCAAGTAAGAGTTTTAAACAAATTACTTATTTTTTTATATTTTACAGTATAGTGATATCCGCCGACAATAACAAACGAGTGATTTCCGCTTCCTTGAAAAATAGATTCTAAATAAAGATTATTTGTAGTTAAAATTGCGGGAGCAAAGGCTTTGTCAACCAAATATTCTCTTAAATAAGTAAATCCGCCTTTTGAATCTATAACATCGTATGAAACTGGAAATTCATAATTATGATTTGCAAAATACTTTTCTATAATTCTTTGAATAGTATTAATATATGTGCCTGCTTTTGGATTTGTGGTTGAATAATCATTTCCAAATGATACTGCGATGTCATATAATTCCTTAATAATTGTCAATTGTAGTTCTTCGGTAGAATAATTAGGATATTTCATATCCACAAAATCACTTATCTGCATAATTACGTCTGTCATTATTTCAATCGCAATTAAAGAACAAGTATTTTTTATATTTAAACCATATTTTGCATTAAATTTATCGTTAAATTCAATTTGACTGATATTTTTTGGCGCAAAATATGCATATTCAGAACGATTTACTGAAATTTGCGTAATTCCGGAACCTCGTGTTTTAACTATATTTTTTATTCTATTTATAGCAAAATCTTCGTGATAACATATTGTTGCATTAGAGTTATATGTAGTAGATGACAGTGTATTTATTTCTTCGACACTGCCGGCTATTGGATTTTCTGGAATATTATGTTGCATTGATACCGGGGTTGATTTTTGAATAATCATAAAACTAATACAAAAAATCAAAGTTGTAAATAACATAATAACACATATTGCAACGGCTAATATTTTAGATGATAATAATTTTTTCATTTAAAAATCTCCAATAAAATCATATAATTCATTTTAGCATAAAATTAAGTAAAAGTCAATGTCGCAAAAGAAATATTTTAATAAAAATTTTACATAAATAGAAAATTTTGTGTATTGACAGTATTTATAGCGGTGATTATAATATATAGGGCTATTTTGGCTAAGAGGTGGAATAATGGGGATTGACGTATTGATAATTGGCGCAGGACCTGCGGGAATATTTACGGCACTGGAACTTGTCAAGAAAAATTCGCATAAAAGTATTACTATAGTGGAAAAGGGCGCGTCTATAGAGCGCCGTCAATGCCCAAAGAATGTGACCGGCAAATGTATGAATTGCAAGAATTGCGCAATTACGACGGGTTTTTCGGGCGCGGGCGCGTTTTCCGACGGCAAGTTGTCATTGAGTTCAGACGTCGGAGGAGACCTGCCTGACCTTATAGGAAGAGAGTTGGCGGAGCAGACCATAGATTATACGGATAAGATCTATCTTGAGTTTGGCGCAGATACGCATATCGAAGGGCTTTCCAATCCTCAAAAGGTCAAAGAGATACGCAAGAAAGCAATCAAGGCGGGGCTTAAACTTGTCGACTGTCCTATCAGACATATGGGTACGGAGAAGGCTCGCGATATATATTATTCTATAGAAAAGTATCTTATAGATAACGGAGTTCAAATATTTTTTGACACGCCTTGCATAGATCTTATAATAGAAAACAATGTATGCAAAGGCGCTATTGTCAAAAAAGGAAAAGAAGAAGTTTTGCTTTTTGCCGACAGAGTTGTCGTAGCCACTGGCAGGCGAGGGGCGGATTGGCTTGAGAGAGCGTGCAAGTCGCACAATATCGAGCATCAACCGGGCACTGTTGACGTAGGCGTACGCGTTGAAGTGCGCAACGAGATAATGGAAGAGGTCAACGACGCGCTGTATGAATCCAAGTTGATAGGATATCCCGAGCCGTTTAAAAACAAAGTCCGCACGTTTTGTCAAAATCCAGGCGGTTATGTTGCACAGGAAAATTACGACAACGGTCTTGCTGTGGTAAACGGACATTCATTTAAGCACAGGAAGTCGGAGAATACTAATCTTGCGATACTTTGTTCGCACAACTTCCGCGAGCCTTTCAATCAACCAATTGAGTATGCTAAAAAGGTTGGCGAATTGACCAATATGCTCGGCGCAGGCGGAATATTAGTGCAAAGATACGGAGATATTCTCAGCGGAAAGCGTACTTGGCAAAAAGAATTGGAGAATTGCAACGTCAAACCTACGCTAAAAGACGCTGTCGCAGGAGATATAACTTCGGCTCTTCCGTATAGGTCGATGATAAGCATTCTCAACTTTATCAGACAGATGGACGAAGTCGTTCCGGGATTTGCCAGTAGCGAAACTTTGCTTTATTCTCCCGAACTCAAATTTTATAGCAATAAGATAAAAATGGACGGGCATTTCAATACGAGCGTAAAAAATCTCCATTGCCTCGGCGATTCGTCGGGGTGGACAAGGGGACTTATGATGGCTTCGGTGATGGGTGTGCTTATGGCAAGACAAATTATCTAACGACTGCAAATATCTTTTATGAATTATTTGTATTTTTGACAGAAATAGAGAAATCTCAATCAAATTAAGAATCTAAAATTAAAATAAGCGTACATATTCGTACGCTTATTTTGATTTCATATGATATGTATTGTTAAATTTTTAATCCATAAACTGCGCGACTAAATCTTTCATTGAGTATTTGCCGTTTTGTTTAGTTGCGAGGAAAAGCCCCGCGCGTATTGCGCCTTGCGCAAAAACCATTCTTGATTGCGCCTCGTGCTTTATTGTAATCACTTCGTCTTTGCCTATGAATAGCACGTCGTGCTTGCCGACGATAGTTCCGCCTCTCACGGCGTGAATACCTATCTCATTGTTTTGGCGCTTACAGTTTTTGCCTTGTCTGCCGTATATAAATTCTTTGGAGTTGTCGAATTCATCATTGATAGCATTGGCAATAGACAGGGCAGTGCCGGACGGCGCGTCGACCTTTTGGTTGTGGTGTTGTTCGATTATCTCGACTTCAAAGTTATTGCCGAGGAAGTTTGCCGCTTTGCGACACAACTCTATAATAAGATTTACGCCCAGTGACATATTGCTTGATTGGAATACGGCAATGCTCTTACTTGCCTCGTCAATTTTTGCCTGTTGCTCTGCGGAATATCCGGTTGTTGCAAGCATAATGCCTACTTTGTGAGAAATAGCATATTCAAGTATTTCGTCCAATGCGTCGGGGCGAGAGAAGTCTATTATCACGTCTGCGTCTACGTTGATATCTTTTCCGCATTTGAATACCGGTACGGAAAATTGCGAGGAATCTGCAAATTTATCCACGCCGCCTATGCATTGCGCATTGTCAAAAGATTGGAGACATTCGAGAATGTTTTTTCCCATTTTGCCGCCAACGCCCCAAATTAAAATCTTTGTCATATCACACCTTTAAATTATATTTAGTCTTTGCATTTCTTCTTTAAGAACTTTTGCCTTACTGTCACTCATAGGAGTTAGCGGAAGTCTCAACTCGTTTTGACAAAGTCCGAGAAGAGAGCAAGCATACTTAATTGGAATTGGATTGACTTCGCTGAAAAGCAAGTCTACTAATTTGTCGTATTTGTTGAGCAATTGGTCTGCCTCATCAAATTTCTTTGCGTTGGCGTACGCCATAATTTGAGTAAATTCTTTTGGCAAAGCGTTGCTTGCGACAGATATTAGAGTAGTTCCGCCAAGTCTTGCAATATCCACGGCAAGTTTGTCGTCTCCGCTCATTAGCTGCAGTCCGGTTCCATTGACGGCTTCAGCCGTCTTTGCTATTTGTTCCAAGTTGCCGCAAGCCTCTTTGATGCCTACGATAGAGGGGATAGAATCAGCCAATCTTCCTGCCGTCTCAGGTAGGATATTGACGCCGGTTCTGCCCGGTACGTTATAGATTATCATAGGTAAGTCGCACTTATTGGCAATAGCCTCATAGTGCAAATACAGTCCTTCTTGCGTACACTTATTATAGTATGGGCTTACAACCAAGATGCCGTCTGCGCCCTCGTCTTTTGCTACGATAGAATTTTCTACAGCGGTAGCCGTGCAATTGGATCCCGTGCCGAATATAATAGGTACGCGACCGTTGACTTTCTTAATTGCAAAGTCGCGGAGAACTTTTTTTTCGGCAGAGGTCATAGTAGCCGGTTCGCCGGTAGTTCCGATAAAGACGATGCCGTTGATACCGCCGTCGATTTGATATTCAATAAGTTTTTCAAAACTGTCGTAATCCACGCCCGACTTGCAAAATGGGGTAATTATCGCAGTAAAAGTACCTTCAAACATATTATTCCTTTTTAGGGCGAGTCTCGACGCGAAGTCAAATCTACGCCCTTGATATTGATATTGTCTTTATATTATATTTTGCCGTTGGCTATCATATACTCGGCAATTTGCACTGCGTTGCTTGCAGCGCCCTTGCGGATATTGTCAGAAACTACCCAAAGATTGCAACCGCTTTCGACAGTATCGTCAAGACGGATACGACCTACGTAAACTTCGTCGTGACCGGTCGCGTCGATAGGCATAGGGTACTTGTTGTTTGCCGTGTCGTCGACGATTACGATACCTTTTTGACCTTTAAGCGCTTCAATGATGCCTTCTTTGGTGCAAGGCTTATTGAACTCAAGATTGATAGACTCAGAGTGCGAGTTGAGCACGGGAACTCTTACCGTAGTTGCGGTAACTTTGATAGATTGATCTCCGAGTATTTTCTTGGTTTCTTTCATCATCTTTTCCTCTTCCTTGGTATATCCGTTGTCGAGGAATACGTCGATATGAGGCAAGCAGTTGTTTGCAATCTGATATGGGAATTTCTTAGTTGCATACTCTTGTCCGTTGACAAAAGCCTTGAGACCTTCGAGAAGGTCATTGTATCCCGCAACGCCTGCGCCGCTTACCGCTTGATATGTGCTGTATACGACTCTCTTGATGCCGTACTTGTCGTGGAGAGGCTTGAGGGCTACCATTGCTTGAATGGTAGAGCAGTTTGGATTGGCAATAATACCGTGATTCCAATCAATATCTTGAGGGTTGACTTCAGGTACTACAAGCGGTACAGTCGGGTCCATTCTCCATTGGCTTGAGTTGTCGATTACGACTGCGCCGCACTCTGCAAATACAGGCGCAAATTTTGCGCTTGTCGAGCCGCCTGCGGAGAAGAGCGCAATGTCTACCTTGCGCGCCTTGACGTTTTCTTCCGTCAACTCAATGACGGTGTGAGGTTTACCCATAAAGTCAATAACTTTTCCTGCGCTCTTTGCGGAAGCAAAAAGATAATAATTTTCGACAGGGAGTTGCTTTTCGGTAAGTACTTCCAAGAATTTGTTGCCAACCATACCGGTTGCGCCGACTACGGCTACGTTGTATTTTTTCATAAATATCTCCTTAAAGATAAAAGTATTTTCTTATTCAAGTCTACAAAGAGCAATAAAAAACGCTCTACCATAGGCAAAGCATTAAAATTGACAATTGATTTTTAATATTGTCAGTTTAAGCGCTTCACCTGATCACTAGGTGACAGTCGCAGGGTTGTTCACCGTAGCGACCAACCGCATACCGTACAAGATAGATATACGATTTCGGCAAAATATCCTTTCTTGAGTGCGTCTTGTCGCATATTTCCCAATACTTTTATATTCTGCGCCTCTGTAAACTTAAATGTATATTATCATATTATTATAGATAAGTAAAGCGATTTGCAATCAAAACATTATGGAAATTTATGTAATTTAAATTCAACTTCTTCTGATTGCAGAGTAGAAAACTATTATTGTCATTTTGATTGAAGTTAAGAATCTAATATATTGTCACCTTGAGCGTAGTCGAGAGGTCTCATCCGTATTCTTGCCGTCCCCTTGAGGGGAAGGTGTCACGCAGTGACGGAAGGGGTGTGTGGAGTGTTTAGCAAATCGCTCAAGCGAATTTGCAATATTACCACCATATTTTTTAGCGATAGTAAGTTGCATATCAAAAATCACTAAACCAAAAACTATGACGTAATAATTGCAAACACCGCTTTCACCTTTATACGCTATTCAGTTTGTATTTCTTCATATTCAACTACAACATATGTATTCAAAATATCCCTTGAATTTTTTGGTAAGTCAATTTTATTATCAAGAAAATTCAGCAAATCATTCAACTTTTTTTCTAACTCTTTATCATAATCACTCCAATTATTATAAATGGCACTAATTTAAACAAATAAATAATGCCAATTGAAATCTTGTTTTATTCTTTTAATAACAATGCGTTCGTTAGCCATAAATTCAACCTCGCTATATTTTTTTGCTTATTGGCAACAATATTCTAATATCTAATGGATATAATGTCAAGCAAATTATACCTATTGGGTTAGAATTGTAATATGATAACTATTAAACAAGTTCAAAGTAAATTGGCAGAGGCAATAAAGCAGAGTGGATTAACTCAAGCGGAGATAGCAAAACGAATTGGAGTAAAACAGCCCCAAATAAGTTGTTATATTAAAGGAACAAAAATGCCTGCAATTGACACTCTTGCAAATTTATGTGTTATTTTGGATTTAGATGCAAACGAAATTTTGTGTGTGACAGAGAATAGATAAAATTTTTGATTAAATAAATTATTCAATTTCCAAATCAATCGACCTAAATAAATCATCATTAAGGAACTCAATAAGAGAAATATTAAAACCCTTAGCAAGCATCATTACTGTGCTTAAAGTAACAGTTTTGTTGCGATTTTGCATTATGCATTCCATACTTCCGTGCTGAATGCCTGAATTTTGTTCTAATCTGTATTGAGTCATATTCTTTTCAATAAGCAAATCAGATATTCTTCTTGCTACAGCGTCGTTGACAGTCACGATTTTCTCCTAATTAGATTTCTTTCTTATCTATATATTACAAGCAGTCAATTGAAAATTTATGTAGGTATACCTACCTAATTTGTTTTACTTTATCAAAATTAGAGTGTATAATTAAATCTATAGAAAATAGTAGGGCATTATTTAGTATGTATGAACATTTAAATATTAATAAAACAACTACAGTATGTTTTACAGGATATCGCAGTTCAAAATTGCCGTGGGGATATAATGAGGACGACGATAGGTGTAAAAGAATGAAACATAGGCTAAGAGTTGAGATTGAGAATAGTATACAAAATGGATATAATACCTTTCTTTGCGGTATGGCAATCGGGTTTGATATGATTTGCGCAGAAACAGTGCTTACATTTAAAGAACAAAATAATAGTATTAAACTTATTGGAGCAATTCCTTGTGAAGATCAAGATAACTATTGGAGTCTTAATACTAAAAAAAGATATAGAAATTTGAAAGAGAAGTTGGATGGAATTCGATGTTTAAACGAGCATTATCAAGGTTATGAATGTATGCTTGAGCGTAATAAGTTTATGGTAGATAATTCTTCACTTTTAATTGCTCTATATGATGGATTAGGAGGTGGTACAAAATTCACAATAGATTATGCAATTAAAAAAGGTTTGAGAATAGTGCAGATAGAGCCTTAGCAATATTTTCGACAAAAATTCTCAATGTATAATTTACTTTTACATTGCTCTTATAATTTATGGGCAAGAATATTTGCTTAAATAAAAAAAAGAGTGTATACTGTATGAGAAAATAATCTAAAAATTTTCGGAGATAATATGAGCGCAGTAAATAATTTGGCTAAAAAACTTGTTTTAAAGAGAGACTTATCCCCAGAGGGCAGAATAACTAATTACAAGGGGCGTATTCGTCAGGCAATGGCGGCAATATCAGCAAATATGACCAAGTTGGTATTGCTCAACTTGCTTATGGTTGTGGCGTGCGCGCCGCTTATTGCGACATATTTTGTTATGAGATCTCAAGAGGCTGCGGCGGTTGCAGGCTTGAATTTCAGCACCGGCATAGGCGTAGGCTTTGGCGTAAGCGACGATACTATGCTTGCCATAGAGAGGATATACGATATAAGGCTTAGGGGATACGGACTTGCGATATTTCCGACTTGTTTGCTCGTGGGTTTGTTTGCGTCCGGGCTATACTATTGTTGCCGTAATATGCTTTGGCAGACCAAAGTCAAATTATTCAAGCACTTCTTCAGAGGTATCAAAAACAATTGGTATAAGTTTATGCTTTCATTTGCTTGGCTTGGCGCATTGGCTACCGGCTTTGCCTGCTCGCTTATAATCATACTTAAAGAGACTGCTTTAAATGGCGGAGCCAACGCGGGGTGGTGGGTGCTTACGATATTTATTGGCATATTGGCATTGTTGAGCGCCTTGTATATGATGGTTGGACAGGGTATGTACGTGACATATAAGTTCAAGATGAAAGAGTATATCGTCAATACTTGCTGTCTTACGCTTCTTATGATATTGCCTGTGATTATCGTTACGCTGTTTTTCTCAGGCGTGATGGCATTGAGTTTTGTAAGCATAATAGGAATGTTTATACTCGTCATAATGGTGATGATTGGTTTTTCGGCTTTTGCTATTTTCAGCCTTGCCTTTTCTCAATACGCTACCGACAATTTTATAGCGTACTTGTATGAAGAAGAGCAAAAAGCAATAATTAAAGAACAAGAAAAGCAGGCAAAACAACGCAACAAAGAGAAAAAGAAACAGGCTCAAAAGAACAATTATCAGGGTAGGAAGAAAAAGAGATAATACGTTATGGGCGCATATAGCATATTGGCAAAGTATTACGACACGCTTATGGGTGACTTTGATTACGACGGATATTTTGAGTTTGTAAAGGACAAAATCGCCGGCGAGGGAGTAGACTTGGCTTGCGGATCGGGAGAGATGACTGTCAGACTTGCAAAAGCCGGCAACAAGATGATTGGCGTAGATTTGAGCGGAGAGATGCTCAACGTCGCCACTCAAAAGGCAAAGACGTCGGGGCTTGACGTCAAGTGGGTCAACCTTGATATGCTGGATTTGGAATTAAATCATCGCGTTGATTTCATCACTTGCGTATGCGACGGCGTAAATTACATATCGCAAAAAGACTTGCAAAAGTTTTTTGACAGGGTATATAATTGTCTTAATGAAGGCGGCAAGTTTGTTTTTGACATTTCTTCGAGATACAAACTAGAGGAGATACTCGGAAACAATCTTTTTTGCGAGGACTATGACGACGTGACTTATATATGGTCTAATTCGTTGGGAGACGGCTATGTTGATATGGATATTGACTTTTTTGAAAAGATCGAGGGAGATACATACAGAAGAATAGAAGAGAGTCACAGGCAGTATATTCACGAAGTCGGCATAATCAAGACTTGTCTTAAGCAATGGCGCGTCGATATTTTTGACGGCGAGACTTACGGCAAAGTTACGGAAGAATCTAAGAGAGTTATTTTTGCGGCGACTAAATGTTAGACCTATAACATAATAATAGGACGTAATTGAGGTCACGGTTTACAAAAGAAGAAATTCATTTTAATATTGATATTTAAAAAAATGTGTTATAGTGCATTATTTAATAAATATATAATTGCATTTATACAAAAGACGCTCAATCGGAGAATGACAAAAGATTTATAGAGGGACTTATGATAAAAAGAGCAATTTTATTTGGCGGCAAAGCCATCGTAAGCATTTTGGACACGACTTCCACAGTGAGGGAGGCTGTAAGGATACACGGATTTTCCACGCCGGTTGCAATTGCAATGGGCAAGGCGTTGACAGTGGCGGCGTTTATGAGCGCAGGCTTTAAAGGCGTAGGCAACAAATTGACGCTTATTATCGACGGAGACGGAGAGGGCGGCAAGATGGTGCTGTGCGGAGACTTTGGCGCTAAGGTCAGAGGATATATCCAAAATCCCAAGGCTTGCGAAGGAAGGCAGGCGAGCGTGTCCGATGTCGTGGGTAAAAACGGATCGCTCAACGTCATAAAAGATTTTGGACTTAAAGAGCCGTATAACGGACTTGCTCAAATCGTCAACGGTAATATTGACGAGGATTTCGCCTATTATTTTACCGCGTCGGAACAACTCCCGTCGGCAGTGGCTTTGGGTGTAAAAATGCAAGACGGCAATTGCGTCAAAGCAGGCGGAATAGTAGTTCAGCCTATGCCCAACTGTTCGGAAGAAGAAATTTTTATTTTGCAGGATATAGTCTCAAATTTTACAGACGTTGCTTCGCTTTTGTGCGAAAAAAGCGCTGAGGAGATTATGGATTTTTATTTCTCTCACTTCGAGATTTCTCATTTGCCTGATATTTACGAAGAATACAAATGCAGTTGTTCGCGCAATAGAATAGAGGAGATGTTGCTCACTTTGGGCAAAAAAGAAGCGCTCGAAATCGTCGAGACGCAAGGTGAAATACAAGTCGGTTGCGAATTTTGCAACAGTAAGTACGTTTTTACAAAAGACGACGTGCAAAGGATGTTCAAATGATAAAATTTCCTACTACGATAAGTGAATATACCGACGGTAAATTGTGGCGTCAGGGAGTAGACGAGAGTATTGCAAGACGAATACTCGTTGATTTGCATAAAATTGAAGACAAGGACGAACTTGATTTACGTAAGATGTATTTGGCGCATTTTTATTGTGAAATAGGCGACTATAGACTTGCTTCTACGCTTGCAAAAGGATTTTTACTTGAAAATAAATTCGTCGACGACGCAGTTGCGCTGATAAAGAAAATATGTATAGAAGACAGAGATATCGAGACTTTTGCCCGACTTGTCAAGTTGATGGACAAACTTTATCACGGCAAGCCGCCGCTTAGTTTTTTTGACGACGTAGACGGCGACGAATTGCTTATGGCTTTTGAAGAAAGTAAGGACACCGGCAAAGGTCAGGTGGTATACAATGGCGGTGTGGCGGAGTATTATCAAAACGGTAAATTGGTTTTTTCCGTTGCGGATAATAATTATGAGGCTTTTGTCAAAGACTCGGCAGCAAGATTCTTCTTGTCGGAAAATCAGCCGGAGAGCGCATTGGAACTTCTTTTGACCTTAAAACTTTCAAAACTCAAGCCTGATATAAAAATGTTTTGTCACCAGACATTTGTGCGAGCGTACTGTATGTTGGAGCAATACAAGGAGGCATATGACTACAGCGTCTTGCTTATGAATAACGGCGTGTATATTCCGGAGATGACGGATATATTCGTCTATCTTCATAAGGAGAAGTCGCCGCATTTTGAACAAATGAGGGAATTTCTCGTCAACTATAAAAATTTTGGAAGTATCCAACTTGGCGATATGCACTCGATTGCCAGAGACATAGACGACGAAGACTTTTGGAATAGAATATATGAAGGCAATCCTATAGACTCGTCTGATATAAGCGAAGAGACATATCTCTTTAAAGGCATACTTGCATTTAATAGGCAAGAATACCAAGTGGCAGAAAGGTTTTTCAGCCGGGCTGCGGCAATCTATGGGCGTTTTGGCAAGGCTAATTTGTTCAAATACTATCTTGATTGTTATCAAAAGAAAATCAAGAAAAATCCTATTGCGGACAATATGCCTTGCGAGTTGTATACTGCTCGTCTTGATGAAATATATACTTTTATTGATAAAAAACTCTTTTCAAAACTCAAAAAGTGCTTGAACAAAGAAGATTTTGTCAAGAACTTTGACGATAATATTTTAGAAGTCGACAATATGCTTTCCGGCGTATCTGCAAAGGTCTGCGACTTGGTTGACATTGTCAATAGGATATACAAGATGAATTATACTCCCGTATGCGAACTTATAAAGAAAGTCGTTGTCGACAGCGACTACAATATATTTGTTCGCGCGATATGCCTTGCCAACTTTATGATGTACAGCAACCAAAAGAAATTTATATTAGACAAGAGTATCTACGAAAATCCTTTTGTCAAAAGATTCAAAATTGATCTTGACGGCAGCAAGTTGTCTTTTGCATACGGAATTGCGATTTATACTGCGTTGTCTATTCTCGAAGGTATAGAAAACGACGCGCTTAAAAAAGAGTGCGATATACTCGGCAAGATTTTCTCCAAAGCAACCGGAGATTATTCTCAAATAACTCCGCTCTCCGTATTTGGCGTACTCATTTCATATTTTAGCAACGAACAAGTTCATTATGATAAAGAAATCGTCAAAAAGAGAGAAGTTAAGGCTTTTGCTCAAACCTATGCGATAGACGGAGATTTTTTCGGCGACGGCGCAGGGCAAATGGACGACGAGGATATATTTGATTTTTTCAGATACTGTCTACAGATATTGTGATTGCGTTTGGCGCAAAGGGGCGTCGTAAGTATGCGCTGCAGTAATGCGTCCTCTACTTATTTAAACTCAAGTACGCCTGTGTTGGTTTTCATTGTATAGAAAACATTATAACTGCGCCGCTCCCTTCTCGCAAAACGGGTAAAGACTTGCTTTTTCTAGACTGCCAACAAGGTATTTCTATTTTACAGGCGGAACATAATCTGTCATTTTATTTATTTTATTATTTTTATTGCGAAACTATATCAGTTGTGTTATAATATATCAGTAAAATTGTTGCCATTTGGCATAAGTGAGGTTTTATGATATTCAAAAGAATGGAAGCATTCGGTTTTAAATCGTTTGCGGACAAAATCGACGTACCGCTCAACGAGGGTATTACGGCTATCGTAGGTCCAAACGGATGCGGAAAATCAAACGTCGTCGACGCAATAAGATGGGTTCTCGGAGAACAGAGCGCCAAGACGTTGCGCGGTAAGAATATGCAAGACGTAATTTTCAAAGGTACTGCAATTCGTAAAGAACTGTCTTTTTGCGAAGTGTCTTTGACATTTGACAACACGTCGCGCGTATTTGACTATAATGTGGACGAATTGATTTTGTCAAGAAAGTTGTATCGCTCGGGCGACAGCGAGTATTTTATCAACGGCGCGCAAAGCAGACGTATTGATATTCAGAATGTTATTCGCAATACCGGTCTGGGAAAGGAAGGATATAGCATTGTCGGACAGGGCAGAATAAATGAGATTATCAATGCTAAGCCGGAAAATAGAAGAGCCATATTTGAAGACGCCGCAGGCGTGCTTGGCTTTAAGAAAAGCAAAAAAGAAGCAGAAAGGAAACTTGCCGAAACTCAAGCCAATCTCAATCAAATCAAGGTTGCTAAAGATACGTTGGAAGGTCAGCGAAATACTTTGGAGCGTCAAAGCAACGACGCGCGAAATTATCTTAATATAAGAGACAGACTGAGAGCGTTGGAGGCTAACGAATATATATATCAATTTGAAAATCACGAGAGCAATAAGAATAAGATAGAGACCAGGTTGCAAGGCTGTATCGAAGAATATAATCAAAAGTATCTTGAGAACGTAAACTACGGCGAAGAATACAACAAAAGACAGATCGAATTGCACAACGTAGACGTCAAGATTGACAAAATGAAGGACAAGCGTACGGAGATAGCCGTCAAGACTGAGTCCGTTAAAGGACAGGGGATGAACTTGCAAGAGAGGCTAAATTCTCTTAATACCCAAAAGCAAGATTGTCTCCAAAGACTTGTTCAGAGCGAAAAGTCCCTTGAAGATAAGAATGCAGAACTCAAGACGGCGCAAGAGCATTGCAATATGGCAATGGAAGATAAGCGCGAATCTGACAGAGAATTTGCAACTTGCAACAATGAGTATGTTACTATTGTCAATGAGTTGGTAGATAGAGACCAAAAGATAAAAGACGCCAATCAAGAACTTATCAACGCCGTTACGCAAGAGGGCGAGACAAAAGTAGATATAGGTAAGTTGACTACGCAAAAAGAGTTTATTCTCAACCGTATTGCAGAACTCAACGCCGAGATTGCAGAATACGACAAGCAGATAAAAGAACTTGAAAGTCTCAAGAGAGAGCACGAAAAGGTGCTTATCAGCAAGAGAAACGACCTCAATAGACTTGGCATAAGCCGTAACGAAGTCTTGAGCGAAATAAGAGGACTTAAGGAAGAGTTGGACGTTGCGAGAAGCCGTTATGGCGAAATCAACGTCAGTATATCGGCTTGCAAACAACAGATTGAGACGTATAAAAACTTCAAGAAAGAATACGGCGCATTTGGCAATGCTGTCAAACTTTTGATGGGCGATAGGGAGCATAACGAGCAGCTTCAAGAGAGAATCGAGGGCGTTGTCGTCGATCTTGTCAAGGTGCCTAAAGAATACGAGACGGCAATCGAAGTTGCAATAGGCGGCGGTCTTCAAAATATCGTAGTCGAAAACGAAGAAGACGCCAAATATATAATAAATTACATAAGAGAAAGACAGTACGGCAGATTGACTTTCTTACCGCTCACTAGCGTAAAGCGAAGAGATTTGCCAAGAGAACTTTCGGGAATTTTGAGAGAAAGAGGCTGTATCGGACTTGCCGATCAATTGGTAGGCTACGACAAAAGATATAGCAACGTATTCTCCAATTTGCTTGGCGGAACGATTATCGTAGATAGTTTGGACAATGCTACCGCAATAGCAAGAAAATATAGATATTCAGTTAAGATTGTCACGCTTCAGGGCGACTTGTTGAGCACCGGCGGTTCGATTACCGGCGGTTCAAGAAGAGGTAATACGACAAAAGCCCTGTCTTATGAGCGTATTATTGAAGAAAACGAGAAATTGTTGCAAAAACTTATCGACGAAAAAACCAAAATTGAGAAAAAACTTTCTTCGTCCGACGACGATCTTGCCGATTACGAAGAGCAGTTGGAGGGATATACGGAGGATATCAAAAATGCTCAAGTCTTGGTTGCCACCGAAAATGGAAAACTCGATAAGGTTGAAACCAATATTCAAATTAATCTAGACGCATTGAATGAGAGAATGGCTTCGAGAAGAGAGTTTGAAGAAAGGTTGACAAGCATAGACAATGCGTTGCAAATTCTCGGAGAAAAAGGCAAAGACTTCAGCGAAGTCAAGTTGAGCGTCGATTCGCTTGCGTCAAAGACGAGAGAAGAATACGATACTAAGACTCGCTTGAGAGACGAGTTGAGTGAAAAACTTGCGCAGTTGAGAGTGCGTTGCGGAACTTTGCAAACAACAATTGACAATGACCAAGAGAATATTGCAAGACTGAACAATGAGATAGAAACGCTTTCGCAAGAGAGAATTTCTCAACGTGAGAATCTAGGCAATTTGCAAAATATCATAGCCGATTTGACCAATAATAAGACCGTCGAATTGCCAGAAAAATATCAAAGACAGTACGACGAATTAAGCGAGCAAATCAACGAAGCGGCAGCGTATAAGGACAAACTTAACGAATTGCTGCAAGAACTTATTGCCAAAAAGGATGAATCCGGCAAGGATCTTATGGCTATCAATGAGCGTAAAGTTAAATGCGAAAATGACCTTTCCAGAATAGAAGAGTCTATGAACACTATGCAAGCCAAGATGAGAGAAGAATACGATCTCGATTATGAATCGGCATTGCCGTTGCGTTTTGAAGAGTTTGATATAAATACTTGCAGACAGGAAATCCGTCAGTTGACAAAGGCAAAGAAAGATTTGGGAAGCGTCAACTTAGAGTCTATCGAGGACTTTAAGACGGTCGATGAGACTTATCAAATGTACGTGTCTCAAATTACCGACCTTGAGAATACTTATAATGATGTGACGAAAATAATTGCGCAGTTGTCAAAGCAAATTCTTGACCAGTTTAATACCGAATTTGCCAAGATAAGCAAGAACTTTGAAATCATATTCAAAGAACTCTTTGGCGGCGGCAATGGAAAACTTGTCATACTACCGCCCGAAGAGGGACAGTCGGAACTTGACGCGGGTATAGAGATAATGGCAGAGCCGCCGGGTAAAAAATTGCAGTCTATCACGCTTTTGAGCGGTGGCGAGACTGCGCTTACGGCAATGGCAATTCTCTTTGCTATATTGCGACTTAAGGCAATGCCTTTCTGTATTCTCGACGAGATAGAGGCTGCGCTTGACGACGCCAACGTAGGAGTATTTGCGCAATATCTCAAGAGATTTAGCGACGAGACGCAATTTATCGTCATCACTCACCGTAAACCTACGATGGAACTGGCGGATAGATTATACGGCGTTACGATGCAGGAAAAAGGCGTATCTAAGGTCGTTGCGGTCAATCTTGCGGATGCAGTTAAGCAGGCCGACCCAAATGCTTGATTTTGGGCTCAAAGATAGGCTAGGCAAATATAAAATTATCTTTTCTGTCAATACAGTCCAACGTACGCTTGTCAATGGCTGCTATATTGACGGAATATCTAAAATGACTGCGATCTCTAGACTGCGCTCAAGGCGACAGACAGTATTTTGTCATTTCGACCGAAGCGTAGCGAAATGTAGAAATCTCAATGAGTTTGCGTCATTCTGTGCGTAATATAGCAAAGTCGAAGAATTTAAATAAAAATAGGCAAAAGGAGGCTTTATGGGATTTTTTGATAAACTTATAAAGGGATTAAAACGCACTAAAGAGGCGTTCTCTAAAAAGATATATCAACTTTTTTCGGGAAGAGAACTCAATGACGAGTTTTATGAGGAGTTGGAAAATACGCTCATATCATCTGACCTTGGAGTAGAGGCTACAGAGCAAATAATCGAAGAATTTAAAGACGCGTGTTTTAAAAATAAGATAAAGAAGACTGACGACGCCAAAGATTTGCTCAAAAGTATAATGGTTGACGCAATCAATTATGACATAGAAGAATATTCTTATCCGCTTGTGATTTTGGTCGCAGGTGTCAATGGGGTTGGCAAGACAACTGCGCTTGGTAAACTTGCCAAGTATTTCCGCAATAAGGGCAAGAGCGTAGTTCTAGCCGCTGCAGACACGTTTAGAGCCGCAGCAGGCGAGCAGTTGGAAGTATGGGCAGACAGAGCCAAAGTGCGTATAATCAAGCACGACGAGGGTAGTGATCCCGGCGCTGTTGTATTTGACGCAATCAAGTCGGCAAAGGCAAAGGGTACTGACGTAGTTTTGATAGATACGGCAGGTAGACTTCAAAATAAGAAAAACCTTATGAACGAACTCGGCAAAATCAACAAAGTCGTCGAAAGAGAATATCCCGAAGCAGATTACCGCACTTATATAGTTATAGACGCTACTACGGGGCAAAACGCTTTGTCGCAAGTTGAGGCGTTTGACGAAATTATAGATATGGACGGCATCATTCTCAACAAACTTGACGGCACGGCAAAAGGTGGAGTTGTCTTTGCAATATCAGTCGAGAAAGAATTGCCGGTGTGTTTTATCGGCGTAGGCGAGGGTATAGACGATTTGCTTGAGTTTGATGCCAAGTTCTTTATTGACGAACTATTCTAATAAATATCGTTGTCTTGATTTGCCTTTGGCGATGGGATATGTCATTTTGACCGTAACGAAATGGATTTTAGACATTCAACTTAAATGCAAGTTTTCAATAAAAACAATATTTGAACATTGTTCAAATGTTGTTTTTCAAAATATTAAATTACGATAAGGAATGAATTATGAAGAGCAAAACTAAGTATCTTTTGAACAAAGAGCAGATAAATAAGATATTTAACAAAGCCAATTTAGGGCAATTAGATAGTTATTACCCATTGGGCGCAGGTGAATTCAATTCAGTGTATAGTGTAAGAATTAAAGATATAGAATATGTTCTGAAGATTGCTCCTCGTGACGATCAAAGCGTGTTAACTTACGAAAAAGGTATGCTTGGCATTGAAATTAAATGGTACAAAAGAATTTCCGCAAATACAGATATCAAAGTCCCTAAGATTTATTATAGCGATTTTTCTAGAGAAATCATTGACGCTCCATACTTTATAATGGAAAAATTGAACGGCGTTCAATTGGATAAAATAGAGTCTAATTCTAATGATTGCAAGAGTAATAGTCCCACTGCAAAACTTGCTCAAATGGCGGCGCAGATACATAAGGTGAAGTATAATGAATATGGCTATGAGCAAAATTCTTTGCAAGACAATTGGTATCTTGCAATTAGATCTATGACAGAGAATTTAATAATTGACGCCAAGTCAAAAGGGCATAAGTGCAGACGCGGAATAAGACTGCTGGGATTTATTGACAAATTTAAATCTATATTAGAAGGCGCTCCCTGCTGTATGGTCAACTTTGACTTATGGGCGCCCAACGTAATATGCGAAAAAACGGTCAATGGCAGTTATAATTATGCTTGGATAGACCCGGAGCGCACTTTTTGGGGTGATTGCGTTGCGGATTTTGTGGCTTTGGAGTTTGGTAAAAATATTGAGGATAAGAAGATTGCAATAGAGGCTTATAACGCAGTTGCCAAGACCCCTTTAATTGTTACAGATAAAATAAAAGTCAGATATTATATAGCGGAGGCTTATGTTGCTTTAATACAAGAAGTAGAGAAATATTATAGATATACTATATTCAATTTCGGCTGGTACCGCAATGTTTTTTCTTCAAAATTCTTATACGGTCGCGCTTTTAAGTTTTTGCAAAGCGTTCAACTTTAATTTTTTGTTATTACAAATTTATTGTAACAATGCGGAATAGGCATTGAACGTTGTTCAATCGACTGATTTTAATCCTCAAGTCCCAAAAGATAGTTTGACGATGCGTTAAAGTATTTCGCTACTAGGTATATTTTTTCCGCCGTCGGCTGAACTTTACCCGTAGACCAATCGTAAATACTTGCAACTGATACTCCGATTGCTCTCGCAAGCGCTCTCTTGGATAAATTATTAATTTTCAGCAGTTCGTTTAGTCTTTGAGGAAATAAATTTTTCATATTTTCAGTGTAAGATATATCTTACATTTTTGCTAAATTTATAATGAGTAAATCAAATGAAAAAACTAGTAACAACAATTTCGATTGTGCTTTTGGCTATGTCTTGCCGGTTAGCATTTATCGGTTGCGATAAAAACAGCAAAGAAATTGGCAATATATCTGTTGGCGCAGTATCAAAGAAAACTTACGTAAAGCTCGAGTCGTTGGCGAATTTAGCGATTATTCGTTTTATTCTTCATCTAATATGTTATAATTTGAGTAGTTCAAACTTCAATTGCAAGTTTGGGCTACTTTTTTGATATATTATTATAAAATTATTTGACAGACTCAAACTCTCGTGCTAAGATATAAAGGCAAAATCCTTTATAAAGTGAAGATGCTTTAGAGATATGGAGAAAAAAGACAGATTATTTATCAGTATATACAATGACTATTATGGGGCTCTGTTGACGGAGTATCAAAGACAGATAGTCGACGAGTATTACAATCTCGATATGTCATTAAGTGAACTTGCCGAAGAGCACGGCATTTCGCCTCAAGGCGTGAGAGACGCATTGAAGAGAGCGGAAAAACAGTTGGAAGGGTTTGAAGAAAAGTTGGGGCTTGTCAAGAAGTCGCAAAGTGTGATAGAATTATTGCAGGACGCGGTATGTGACTGCGGCGTACAAGGACAAGAAAAATTAAAAAAGGCAATAGACATTCTCAAAGATTGAGACGCCAAAGGGAGGAATAATGGGAGCATTTAGCGGACTTAGCGAAAGACTGTCGCATATATTTTCCAAAATGAAAGACAAGGGCAAACTTACCGAACTTGAAGTAAAGCAAGCGATGAGAGAGGTGCGTATTGCTCTTTTGGAGGCGGACGTCAATCTTTCGGTAGTCAAGCAATTTATCAACAACGTCAGCGAAAAGGCTGTGGGAGACGATATACTCAAAGGGCTCAATCCGACCCAACAGGTAATCAAAGTCGTCAATGAAGAACTTATTGCGATAATGGGTACCAATCACAGTAAGATAAATATTGCCGACAAGCCGCCGACGATTATTCTTATGTGCGGACTTCAAGGTAGCGGTAAGACGACTATGTGCGGAAAACTTGCCGTGATGCTTCGCAAGCAAGGAAAGAATCCTATGCTAGTTGCGTGCGATATATATAGACCTGCGGCAATCAAGCAGTTGCAGATAGTGGGCAAGAACGCAAACGTACCGGTATTTGAAAAGGGACAGATCAATCCTCAAAAGATAGTCAAAGAGGCACTCAAGCAAGCCGAGCACTCGGGCAACGACGTGCTTATCGTAGATACGGCGGGCAGATTGCATATCGACGAAGAGCTGATGGACGAAATCAGCGGACTTAAGAAGTCGTTCAATCCGCAAGAGATACTTCTCGTAGTAGACTCGATGACTGGTCAGGACGCTGTCAACGTAGCCGCAAAGTTCAACGAAGTTATGGACGTCACGGGCGTTGTATTGACTAAACTCGACGGTGACACGAGAGGCGGCGCGGCGCTGTCTATAAGAGCCGTCACGGGCAAACCGATTAAGTTTTGCGGCGTAGGCGAAAAACTCAGCGATATAGAGATATTCTATCCCGATAGAATGGCGTCTAGAATACTTGGTATGGGCGACGTACTTACGCTTATCGAAAAGGCTCAATCGGCTTTCAGCGAGCAAGAAGCCTTGGAGATGCAAAAGAAGATGCGCACAAATACGTTTACGCTTGAGGACTATCTTGCGCAAATGGAGAAGATGAAGGGTATGGGCGATATGTCGCAAATGATATCTATGATACCCGGACTTGCGGGCAAACTTAATGGCAAAAACGCTGATATAGACGAGAGTAAGATTGCCAAATCAAAGGCTATCATTCAGTCTATGACCGTCAAGGAAAGACGTAACCCCGACATAATCAAGTCGTCGCAAAAGAAGAGAATTGCAATGGGTAGCGGTACCAATGTGCAGGACGTCAACGCGCTTCTAAAACAATTTGCGCAGACGCAAGATATGATGCAAAAGATGACCAATATGGGCAAGAGAGGAATGAGAGGTATGAAATTGCCTTTCTAGATTTCTCGATTACGCTCGAAATGACAGATTGTAATATCATTATAACTTAACCTAACGTTATTTCGACTGAAGCGTAAGCGGAATGGATAAAACTCACCGTATAAAATAATAGATATAAAAATAAAAACAATATAAATCGCATCAAACGATGCAAAAGAAAAAGGAGAACTAAAGCAATGGCAGTAAAACTCAGACTCACAAGAATGGGCGCAAAGAAGACCCCATTTTATCGTATCGTAGCAATCGACAGCAGAAAGGCAAGAGACGGACAGTATCTTGACAATATCGGATATTACGACGCTACTAAGAATCCTGCGGAAGTCAAGATTGACAGCGAAAAAGCAAACTATTGGCTTGGCGTGGGCGCTCAACCCACCGATACGGTAAGAGGTCTTTTGAAGAAAGAAAACATCATCAAATAATAGAGGACATTATGGAAGAATTGGTAAGATTTATCGTCAACGAACTCGTCGACAACAAAGAGGCTTTTGAAGTCAAGTCGCAAGTCGAGGACGGTATAACAGTCATCAATATCTATGCGGAGAAAGATGAAATCGGCAAGATAATAGGAAAGCAAGGCAGAATTGCCAAGGCTATCCGCACGATAGTAAAGGCAGGCAGCGGCAAAGACAGTCGCAGAGTATCCGTCGAAATTATTGAAAAATAATAATGGATAGACTGACTATCGGATATGTCTCAAAAGCGCAGGGCGTAAAAGGGGAAGTTAAGATATCTCCTTTGACTGACGACGAAAGCAGATTTAAAAAACTCAAAAGCGTATATCTGGACGGCAAGTCTTACGCAGTCAAAGGCGTAAGAATCTTGCCTAACGGTATTTTTATGAGTTTTGAAGGAGTCGACAATCGCAACGTCGCAGAACTATTGAGAGACAAAGAAATTCAAATAGAGAGAAAAGACGCGATAGATTTGCCTAAAGACAGATATTTTATCGTCGACGTCGTGGGTTGCGAGGTATTTGCAGACGACGAAAAGTTGGGCAAATTGGTTGATGTATTGCAATACGGCTCAGCCGACGTATACGTGATATCCACGTCCAAAGGCAAGGCAATGATACCTGCAATAGATAGAATAATCAAGCAAGTCGACATAGACAATAAGAAAATATTGCTTGACAAAGATGCTTGGGCTGATTTGGTTGTGTATGAAGAATGATTGTCGGGATTTTAAGCTCGGCTTTTTACAAAATTCTACGTCATTTCGACAGAAGGAGAAATCTCAATATTATTTTATAAAATTATTTAGATTTCTCGACTGTGCTCAAGGTGACGTTAGACTGACTTAACGCAAGGTAAATATAATAATGATAATCAAAGTTGCGACAATATTTCCCGAGATGTTTTCCACTCTGGATATAGGCATACTTGGCAAGGCAAAGCAAAAAGGTTTGCTTGACTTGCAAATTGTCAATATCAGAGATTATTCCACGGACAAGCATAAAAAGACTGACGACGCTCCTTTTGGCGGCGGCGCTGGTATGGTAATGACTCCGCAGCCTCTGCACGACGCAATAACGGCGTTGGACGGCGAGCATAAAGCCAAGAGGATATATCTATCTCCTAAGGGCGCGACGCTCAATCAAGAGACTGTCGAAAGGCTTGCCAAAGAAGATGAATTGTTGCTTGTATGCGGAAGTTACGAGGGGATTGACGAGCGGATAATCGAGATGGATATCGACGAAGAGATATCCATAGGCGATTACGTTTTGACAGGCGGAGAATTGCCTGCAATGGTTCTTATCAACGCAGTGAGCAGATATGTAGACGGAGTACTTGGCAGCAGCGAATCCACGAGTGAAGAGAGTTTTGTAAGCGGACTTTTGGAGTATCCGCAATACACTCGTCCCGCGGTATTCGAGGGAATGGCTGTTCCTGAAGTGTTGCTTAGCGGAAATCACGCGGAGATAGCAAAGTGGCGTTATCAAAAACAAATAGAGATTACTCGCCAAAGAAGAGACGATTTATATCAAAAAATATTGCCTGCGCTTGAAAAAGAGAAAAAGACCGATGGCAAAAAAGGAGAGTAGTATGCGATACAAAAATGCTATAGAGCAGTTGCTTGACGAGGAAAACGACGAGACCGTATATCTCAAGAGCGACGTTGATGAGTCAATACAGGCTTTTGAACAAATGGCTTTGATTGCCTATGACAAGAAGTTGTATGCAATTTTGGTACGCAAAGAGGACTACGACTCGGGCAATATTGAGAATGCCGGACTTGTATTCGAGGTGGATGAAAAACGCCAAAAACTCGACGAAGTGACTGACGACAATATTATTTTTGAAGTTTTCGACTTATATGACAAAATGTTTGAAGAGGGGGGATATTGATGCATATTCAATGGTACCCCGGGCATATGACCAAGGCTATGCGAATGATGCAAGAGGCTATAAAGCAAGTCGATTGCGTTATATACGTCCTTGATTGCAGAGCAATATCGTCGTGTATCAATCCAAAGTTTGACGAAATGATAAAGGGCAAACCCATTTTGTATGTTCTCACAAAGAGCGATTTGGTTGAGCAAAAGGACGCCAAACTGTGGACAGAGTATTTTAACAAAGCAGGCAAAAACTTTGTCGTAGCCGACAATATCGCAGGCAGACAGCGTAATCAAATCATTGACAAGTTGCGCCAAATCAATGCCGATATGATCGAGAGATATGCGCAAAAGGGCGCAAAGAAGAGTATAAGAGCAATGGTAGTTGGAGTGCCTAATACCGGCAAGTCTACGCTGATCAACTGCCTTTGCAAAGACAAGCGAACTATCGTGGGCAACCGTCCCGGCGTGACAAGAGGCAAGCAGTGGGTGAGCCTTGCCGAGGGGATTGAGTTGCTTGACACGCCGGGCGCGCTTCCGCCTGCGTTTGAAGACCAGCAAAAGGCGTTGCATCTTGCTTTCATTGGCTCTATTAAGGAAGACATATTGCACCTTGACGATCTTGTGATTGAGATAATCAAGTATTGCAATGAGCATTGTCACGACATTTTTTGCGCTAGATACAAATTAGATAAAATCAATGAGGATACGGTCGCAGTATTTGACGATATAGCCAAGAGCAGAGGCTATTTGTTAGGTAAAAAAGGATATGATTACGACCGTACCGCAAAGGCTATCGTCAATGACTTCAAAAGTCAAAAACTTGGCAAAATAATGTTGGATTATCCGGTTTATTGAGCATTTTTCAATTATGCTGTTTGACCATTAATTGACAAAGTTTTGTCATTTCGACGGCAGTGGAGAAATCTCAATCAATACGGATATAGACCTTTTGACTATGCTCAATGTGACAAAAAGTAATATTGAGTTAAATAAAATGAAGTCGAAGAGCTTAAAACGTCAAAAAATACAAAAGGAAATTATTATGGCAAGGACAAAACACGACACTTTTACTATGCTTGAATATGAGCATAAATATTTTGATATGGGCAAAAAATATATTGCCGGTGTCGATGAAGTCGGCAGAGGACCTTTGGCGGGACCCGTCGTCGTGGCTTGCGTAATAATGCCTCTCGATGATGAGGATATAATTCAAGGCGTCAACGATTCAAAGAAAGTCAGCGAAAAAAACAGAGAGATACTTTTTGACAAGATTATGCAAAAGGCTCTTGCTTGCAAAATAGAGTGGGCGGACGAAAAAGTAATTGACGAAATCAATATTTTAGCCGCTACCAAGAGGTGTATGCAGAGGGCAATAGACGGTATGGAACTTCCGCCCGACGTCGTGCTTATCGACGCCGTGAATATAGATTGCAAATATCCGATAGAACCCATTATCAAGGGCGACGCCAAGAGTTATTCTATTGCTTGCGCGTCTATTGTCGCAAAGGTCACGAGAGATAGATTTATGGTGGAAATGAGCCAAAAATATCCCGAATATGATTTTGCCTCTAATAAGGGATACGGCTCGGCAAAGCATATAGAGGCGTTGAAGAATATCGGCGCCTGTCCGATACACCGCAGAAGTTTTATCAAGAATTTCGTGGGTAAAGAGGATTAGTCTATGAATAATAGAAAGTCGGGTATTGAGGGCGAAAACGTCGCTGTAGAATATCTTAAAAAGCAAGGCTATGCTATATTGGAACGTAATTTCAACACCAAAGTTGGCGAGATAGATATTATTGCTCAAGATAGAGATACCATCGTATTCGTCGAAGTCAAGGCGCGAGAAAATACCAAATTCGGACAGCCGATAGAGAGTATCACCAATCAAAAAGTGCGAAGCATAATAAGAACGGCGCAATGGTATTTGACAGCAAAACGCAAATACGATTCTCCTTGCAGATTTGACGTGATAGAGATACTTCGCGGAGAGGTGACGCATACTAAAAATGCTTTCACTATGTAACGCTTCAGTAATCTAAAAGTTGATAATTACTATTCTTGTGTGGCAACGTTATAAATTATAGGGGGAATATGTCAAAAGTCAAATCGGCATAATAAAGAAAATATATTGTTTGTTTTTATAAAAATATGCAAAAATCAATAAAAATCGCTTGCATAAAGATTTTTTTAATGTTAAAATAGTTCAGTCAATGACTTCGGATATTCCTCTGTCGGACAAAATCCCAAACCGCGCAAGAATATTTCGTTTCAAAATTGGAGGTAAGTCAAATGAATATTGTAGACATCGTAGAAAAAGAAGGAATGCGCACAGATCTTCCAGAACTTGCAATCGGCGACACAGTAAGAGTCAATGTCAAGATTAAAGAAGGCGACAAGGAAAGAATTCAGGCTTTTGAGGGCGTGATTATTGCATTCAAAAACGGTAGCATCAGAGAGACCTTTACTGTAAGAAGAGTATCTTTCGGTATCGGCGTAGAGAGAACGTTCCCGCTTCACTCGCCAAAAATCGACAGCATCAAGGTAGTTCGTCATGGCAGAGTCAGAAGAGCAAAACTCTATTACTTGCGTAACAAGTTCGGCAAGGCTGCAAGACTCAGAGAAATCGTTAGATAATAAATACGGCGCGCGTCTTATGACGCGCGTTTTTCTTAAATCATATTTCTAATTCAGAGCAAATTATCGCAATTTTATTATATTTAGGTTAAATGAGATTTAGGTAACGGATATAGGTGCGTCTGAATTTTTTTATATTATATATTATAATATTATAATAATTTTAAAAATTTTATTTATCTACTTGTCAAATTGACAATAATCATTTATTATGAATATAAAAGAATATCTTTCAAGAGGATAACTATGAAAAGCAAAAAACTCTTAATTATCACTTTGATTGCTCTCATTGCCTTGGTGGCGCTGGTGGGGTGCAATAGCAATAAAGTCGATTACGACAGCGAAATTGTCGTCAACGGCGGATTTGAAAATTATAATTCGCAAGAAATGATTGCCGACGGTTGGAATATCAAGTCGGGCACTACTGTCAATTGGGTGCGCAACGATTCTCAGGCAAGCGAATACGATTCTGCGCTCGGCAAGTATTATATGCGCCTCAATCCGTCTTCGTCGGGATTCAACTATATATCTCAGAAAGTCAGATTGGAAAAGAATGCTATCTACAAGTTATCGGCTTATATGAAAATCGACTCCGTAAGTTCCAGCGCGGGAGTGTTTATTAGCGGCGCGGTCGATACTGTCGGAGTAATTTCGTCAATTACTACCGACGGCTGGTCCCAAGTTTCGCAATACTTTACTTCGACGGTAAGCGGAGAAGTCGAACTTTTGGTAGCAGTTGGAAGCGAAAGCGTAAATGGCACCGGCAACGTATCTTTTGACAATATTTCACTTCAAAAGGTTGAGAGCGCGCCGGAAGACGAAGAGTTGGTTATACTTCGTATGAAAGAAGGCTACGATATGGCTGACGGCGGTTCTATTACATTCGTAGTAATGTTCACCGTCATTTCTGCGGGAATAATAGTCGGTATGTTCTTTATGATAAAGAGCATACTTCAAAACAAAGTCGGTATGCACCCCAACGACGGCGTGACGGGCGGGGACAAGTTCCTCAACGCAATGACTGGCAATACCGCAAAATTTATTTATGTGCTTCTCGTAGCGTTTGTTGTGAGATTTATTACAGTGCTTGCCACTGCAGAGGGCAACGCTATCACCGACGCGATGGTCAACCTTGCAAAGGGCGTAGCCGACAAAGGAATTTTGTCATATTATTCGGGCTATGTTTACGACTCGCAAGGCGTCGTATGGCTTATGGGTATTCTCGGTTATTTGGGCAAGGCTCTTAATATGGAGAGCGTAGGTTATTCCATTTTGGTAAGGATGCCTATGATGATAGCCGACCTCACGATATGTTATATGCTTTTCTCTTGCGCTTCAAAATACCAAAACGAGAGACTTGCGACGACCTACGGATTTATCTACGCAATTTTGCCGGTATTCTTCGTGTTCGGCAGTCTTTACGGCTCGGTGCACATTATTTCGATGGCATTTTTGGTGGCAATGGCGATATCAATGTTGCAAAAGAAATACGTTTCGACGGGCGTGTTCTACACGTTGGCATTGTTCTTCAGCAACTATGCGTTGATACTTTTGCCTGTAATACTTTTGTATCAGATATACGCAATCGTCACAGATAAGTCGTCTATAGTTAAAAACGCAGTGACGATGGCTGCTTGCTTTGCAGTATTCTATTTGATTTCGTTGCCGTTGTGTTGGAGCGAAGTCGCAAAAGGCGACGTATTGTGCGTATTTTCCAAGATGTATGCATTCTTTGCGTCGGCAAATTCAAAACTTTCCGACAATGCGTTCAATCTTTATGCTATCTTTGCGGCAGGCGGCAAGATAAGACCCGATAATTTGTTCCTTGATATTTGCAATTGGCTTTTTGTCACAGCAATGAGCGCATATGTAATTTATCACTATATCAGAACAGCCAACAGACTTGACCTTGTCTTGCTTTCAGGCGTTATGCTTGTAGCATACGGCGCAATTGGCGCGCAAGGTAATATTGATGTGTTGCCTATGGGGTTGGTTCTCATATTGATGTATCTTATCATAACGCCGGATATCAGACTGTATATCGTCGGCGGCTCGCTTGCAACTCTGTCTTTCCTAAATATGGCGCAGTTGCTCTCGAGAAGCGGCTTTATAAGCGGAGTAGACAATGCGTCGTTGCTTGACTTTGAAGGCAAGAATGCATTCTTAATCATCTTCAGTATAATCACAGTGCTTGCGACATTCTATTTGCTATATGTAGCCGTGGATATGACGTTGGCGTCCAACGTAAAACTTATTGAAAAAGAGAGAGATATATCCGACGCGGCAAATGAAGACGAGAGAGAAACTACGGAAGTAAAACCGCAAAAGACAAATTCAAAGAAAAAAGCCAAAAGGGCTTGATAAGGTAAATATGCTGGCAAAGACCAAGAGTTACGCCCTCAACGGCGTAGAAGGATATGAAGTCGCGATAGAGGTGGACCTAAATGCAGGACTGCCTGCCTACGACACGGTGGGCTTGGCAGATACTGCTGTAAAAGAGTCAAAAGAGAGAGTGAGGTCTGCTATTAAGAACAGTCTTTTTACCTATCCTATACGCAAGATAACTATCAATCTTGCGCCTGCTGATACCAAGAAAGAAGGCTCGCACTTCGATCTTGCAATAGCCCTGGGTATACTAATTGCCAACGAAGAGATTGAGAGCCAAACATACAAGGATTATATTATTCTCGGAGAACTTTCTCTAGACGGAACTATTAATGCTATCAGAGGAGTGATGCCGCTTATAATATCGGCAATACAGAACGGACATAGCAAGTTTATTATTCCGTCAAAGAACGCAAAGGAAGCAAGTTATATTTCGGGGATAGAGGTATACGCATTTGACAAACTTGCTGAAGCGGCAGACTTTCTGATGGGCAAGAGCCAAGTCGAGCCGCTCAAAACGAGCGAGTTTGTATCAATTGCCGCAGAAAATAAGTATAGCGTCGATTTCTCTGAAGTCAAGGGACAGTACGTCGCAAAGCGCGCTTTGGAGATTGCCGTTGCAGGAGGTCACAACGTGCTTTTGATAGGGCCTCCCGGTGCAGGCAAGACTATGATGGCAAAGTGCGTGCCGACCATTATGCCTGATATGACATTTGAAGAAGCAATTGAAGTGACCAAGATACACTCCGTCGCAGGCATACTCGACGACAGCGTCGGTATAGTAGTCAACAGACCTTTTCGTACGCCGCACCATACGGCGACGGTACCTGCGCTTATGGGCGGAGGAGTCAACGCCCGGCCGGGCGAGATAAGTCTTGCGCACAACGGAGTATTGTTTCTCGACGAAATGCCGGAGTACCAAAGACGTACTTTGGAGACGTTGAGACAGCCGCTTGAAGATGGGACTGCAGTCGTATCTAGGGCAAAACGTACGCTTGAATATCCCGCAAGATTTATGTTGGTGGCAAGTATGAATCCCTGTCCGTGCGGTAATCTCGGCTCAAAGACGCAAGAATGTAAGTGTACGCCGTCGGAGATACATAGGTATATATCCAAGTTGTCCGGTCCGTTGCTTGACAGAATAGATTTGCAGATAGAAGTCGACAGCATTTCGTACGACGACTTCCGCAGTGTTGTTGCCAACGAGAGCAGCGCGAGTATAAAGGCAAGAGTAGAAAAAGCAAGAGCAATTCAACGCGCCAGATACGAGGGAAGCAAGACCAAGACCAACGACGAGATGACCAACGCGCAAGTCAAGACTTACTGCGCGCTCGACAAGATGGGCGAAGCGCTATTAAAAAACGCTTTTACAAAACTCAATCTTACGGCAAGAGCAAGCACGAGAGTGTTGAAAGTTGCTCGCACTATAGCAGATTTGGACGCGTCGGAAAGCATTTTGTCCAAACATATCGCGGAGGCAATACAGTACCGTTCGTTGGACAGAAAGTATTGGGATTGATATGACATACAGCAACGACCAAAAGGCTTTGATTATGCTATCGGCTACCGACGGATATAACGCGAGGAAAAAGCGCTTTGAAAGCGTCGACAGACCTTGCGAGTTATACGACGACTATACCGTAGCTGACAATATGATTGCCAAAATGGAAAAGTCGGGCATAAAAGTCTTGACGATAATCGACGAAGATTATCCTAAGACGCTCAAAGAGATATACGATCCGCCGTATACGCTTTATTATCAAGGCGACAGGAGTTTGTTTAACAGCAATGACCTGCTTGCCGTCGTCGGTACGAGAAGAGTAAGCGTTTACGGCAAGAATATAATGCAAAACTTTGCGACTGCATTTATCAAGTCGGGATTTAAAATAATCAGCGGACTTGCAAGAGGCGTGGACAGCATAGGACATAGAATAAGTTTGGAGAATGATTCGCCAACAGTGGCAGTCGTCGCAAACGGTTTGGATATATGTTATCCTCCTGAAAATGCAGATATGCAAAAAAGAATTGCCGAAAGGGGATTGGTAATAAGCGAATATCCTATGGGATTCAAGCCGTTGCAGTTTCACTTTCCCGAGCGCAATCGCATAATAAGCGCGCTTTCGCAAGGCGTTTTTATACCCGAGGCGGGAGATAAGAGCGGTTCGCTAATTACGGCAGACTACGCAATAGAGCAAGGCAGAGATTTATTCGTCGTACCGGGTAATATATTCTCGCCGCAGAGCGCAGGCTGCAACAAAAAGATAAGAGAACTGCAAGCGATAATTACGCTTACGCCTCAAGACGTGATAACAGCGTTGGGCAAGGTCGCAAAAAATAATAACGTCGAAGCAATTCAACTTGACTTTGCTTCGCAAGCGATAATTGATATACTAAAAGACGGCGCGCTTCATTTTGACGAAATTCTCCAAAGATCGTCGATGAATATAGCGGAGTTGTCTGGCATATTATCCCAATTGGAGATATTGGGAGCAATAAGAAAATTACAGGGAAATAATTTTGAAATCATACCTCTAATTTAAAGGAGCGGAGATGAAACTTATAATAGTAGAGTCGCCTCACAAGGCGAAGACAATATCAAAGTATTTGGGTAGCGGTTACCACGTGGTAGCCTCCAAAGGACACGTCAGCGATTTGCCTCAAAAGACTATGGGAATTGACGTCAACAACAACTTCAAACCAGAATATATCGTCAGCCCTGACAAGCAGGCGACGATAGATATGATAAAGAAAGAAATAGAGAAATGCGATACCGTATATCTCGCAGCCGACCCCGATAGAGAGGGAGAGGCTATATCGTGGCATCTTGCCAACGTCTGCGGTATTACTGAAAAGAACGTGAGAATCGTCTTCAACGAAATATCAAAAAAAGCCGTGCTTAAGGCTTTAGATAACCCAAGAGAGATCAATATGGGACTTGTCGACGCTCAACAGGCGAGAAGAGTACTTGACAGACTTATGGGATACGAACTTTCTCCTATTATTTCTCGTCAAATAAAGAGCGGACTGTCGGCAGGCAGAGTTCAGTCGGTTGCGCTCAAAATGGTAGTAGACAGAGAAAGAGAGATAAGAGACTTCAAGCCTCAAGAATATTGGACTATCAGCGCTCAACTCGTCAAGGACAAGACGAGCGCAAGCGATAAGAAAAAGAATTCTTTCAAGTGCGAATTTGTAGACATTGACAGCAAAAAAGTCAAAGTAACTTGCAAAGAGCAAGCAGATGAGGTTATCGGCGGCAGCAAGGCGGGCAAATGGCTCGTCGACAATGTAAAGAGAGCGCAGTCTTTTTCAAAGCCGGCTCCGCCTTTTACGACTTCTACTATGCAGCAGGACGCTATCTCCAAGCTGGGCTTCAGCGCGTCTATGGTCACGCAGATTGCGCAAAGACTTTACGAAGGCGTAGAGATAGAGGGCGAGGGGCAGGTTGCGCTCGTCACCTACATTCGTTCGGACAGTGTGAGAGTATCTGCTGACGCTCAAAGAGAAGCGCTTGAATTTATCGATAAAAATTACGGTAAGGACTACTGCCCTAAGAAACCCAACGTATACGCTACCGGATCGGGAGCGCAGGACGCGCACGAGGCAATAAGACCGATCACGCTTGCTCGCACCCCCGAATCATTGAAAGACAAACTCGCGCGTAACGATTATAAATTATACAAATTGATATACGACAGATTTGTTGCTTCGCAGATGGCAAATGCCGTATACGATACTCTTACGGTGCATATCGTATCGCAAAGCGATAAGAATTACGGTTATACGCTCAAAGGGAAAGTGTGCGTATTCAAGGGATTTACGCAGGCATATCAAAGCAATACGGAAAAAGAAGAGAACAGCAAGGAATTGCCGAATCTCAACGAGGGGGAAGAACTCACTCTCAAAGATATCGCAGGAGAGCAAAAATTCACAAAACCGCCGCAAAGATATACCGACGGATCGTTTATCAAGGCTATGGAAGAAAACGGAATAGGCAGACCGTCCACTTTTGAAAAGACCATTACAGTACTTTATAAGCGTACCTATATCGAAAAGGACGGCAAGTTTATGAAACCCACCGAACTGGGAGAAATCGTAGTCGACCAACTCGTCAAAGATTTTACGGAGATAATGGACACGCAATTCACGGCGGATATGGAAAAAAATCTTGACAAAATAGAAGAGGGGAATATCAAGTGGTACGAGGTCATTTCAGACTTTTACGGAGACTTCCACAATAAGGTTCTTGCAGTGAGATATCAGGGCAACAAGGTCAAGCCGAAAGCCGAAGAGTCCGACGTAATATGCGACAAGTGCGGAGCAAGAATGATAATAAGGGATTCCAAATACGGCAAGTTTTTGGCGTGTCCCAACTTCCCCAAATGCCGCAATACCAAGTCGCTTAGCGAAGCCGTTGCATTATGTCCGCAGTGCGGAGGCGATGTATATAAGAAAGTATCTAAGAAAGGCGCAAATTTCTTCTCTTGCAATAATTATCCGACTTGCAAGTTTATATCGTGGGATTTGCCGGCGCCGTATCTGTGTCCCGACTGCAAGAATAGTATGAAAGTAGTCTACGGCAAGAGCGGAGTAAAATACGTCTGCACCAACAGAGATTGTAAGCACAGTGAAGACGTTGAGGACGGCAAATTGCCTGAAGTGATAAAGAAGAGTAAGGAAAAGAATAAAGAATGAAAGTCAACGTAATAGGCGGAGGCTTGGCAGGATGCGAGTGCGCATATCAACTTCTAAGGCGCGGTTTTGAAGTCGATATGTACGAGATGAGAGGAGTCAAGAATACTCCCTGCCACTCGACGGAACGCTTGGCGGAACTTGTGTGTTCCAATTCTTTAAAAGCCCAAAGCCTTGACAATGCATCGGGACTTCTCAAGTACGAACTTGCAAGGCTTGACAGTCTGATTCTCAAATGCGCGTATATGAGCGACGTTCCTGCGGGCGGAGCGCTCGCAGTTGACAGAGTCAAGTTGAGCGAAAGCGTGGAAAAGATACTCAACGGCTTTGACGGATTTGAGTTGATAAGAAAAGAGATAGATACAGTTGAATTGAATATTCCCACTGTAATTGCCACGGGTCCGTTGACTTCTGACAAAATGGCAAAGTGGATCAAAGACTTTTTAGGCGGAGAATATCTCAATTTCTACGACGCCGTGGCTCCTATAGTAGACGGAGACAGTATAGATTACAGCAAAGCCTTTTTTGCCTCAAGATACGGCAAGGGAGGAGACGATTATCTCAACTGCGCAATGAACAAAGAGCAGTATCTGACGTTTTACGACGCGCTGATACACGCAGAGAGAGCAAAACTCAAAGACTTTGAGTTTGAAGTATTCGAGAGGTGTATGCCGATAGAGGTTATGGCGTCAAGAGGCGTCGATACTATGAGATACGGTCCTTTGCGACCAATAGGTATTCGCAATCCTCACAGCGACGAGAGACCTTACGCGGTAATTCAACTTCGCAAGGAAGACGGCGAGGGAAGCGCGTACAACATAGTAGGATTTCAGACCAATCTCAAATTCTCAGAGCAAAAGAGAGTTTTCTCTATGATACCGGGATTGGAGAATGCCGAGTTCTTGAGATACGGAGTGATGCACGCCAATACTTTTATCAACGCTCCAAAAGTATTGGACAGCGCATTTGCAGTAAAGAACAATCCTTTTATATTCTTTGCCGGACAGTTGACTGGCGTAGAGGGATATATGGAGAGTGTGGCGAGCGGACTTATTGCAGGTATCAACTTGGCGAGACGGCTGTCGGGCAAAACAGATTTGATTATGCCGGTGACGAGCGTTATGGGCAGATTGCAGAGACATATCTCCACGCCAAGCGAAGATTATCAGCCTATGAACGCCAACTTCGGGATATTGCCGACTTTGGATAATGCTCCGAGGGACAAAAAGAAACGAAAATTCAAATATTCTTTGCGCGCCGTCGGCGACGTAGAGAGTTATCTCAAATCAATAAAGGAGATTTAATTATGGAAATGATGGGTACTACCATTTGCGCTGTAAGGCGCAACGGAAAAATCGCAATAGCGGGCGACGGACAGATAACTATGGGACAAAGCGTCATACTTAAAGGAACGGCGAAGAAGGTCAAGAGAATATTCGATGACAAAGTCGTCATAGGTTTTGCAGGCAGTGTGTCCGACGCAATTTCGCTCAGTGAGAAGTTTGAGAAGATGTTGCAGAAATACAGCGGCAATCTTATGCGTAGCGCAGTAGAACTCGCCGAACTTTGGAGAGACGACAAATTGCCGAGAAAGTTGGAGGCAATGATGCTTGTCGCCGACAAGGAAAACTTGCTTATCGTGTCGGGTAGCGGAGAGGTCATAGATCCCGACGGCGATGCTTGCGCAATAGGCTCGGGCGGTAATTACGCTTTGGCAGCGGCGAGAGCAATGGTCAAGGAGACAGAACTTTCAGCAAAAGAGATTGCCTACAAAGCGCTCGTCATTGCAAGCGAACTTTGCGTCTTCACCAACAACAATATCATAGTAGAGGAGGTGTAATATGAATGATTTTACGCCAAAACAAATAGTTGCCGAACTTGACAGATACATCATAGGTCAGCAAAGCGCAAAAAAGGCGGTGGCAGTAGCGCTCCGCAATAGATACAGAAGAAGCAAACTTCCCGAGTCTTTACGCGAGGAGATTTCTCCCAAGAATATCATTATGCAAGGACCTACCGGCGTGGGTAAGACGGAAATCGCAAGACGTCTTGCAAAACTTGTCAAAGCGCCTTTTATCAAGGTCGAAGCCACCAAGTTTACGGAAGTTGGCTATGTCGGCAGAGACGTAGAGTCTATGATTCGCGACCTTGTCGAGGCTTCTATCAGAATGGTGAGCGAAGAGAAGTCCAAAGAAGTAGAACTCCGCGCAAGAGAGAGGGCTGAGGAAAAACTCGTGCCGGCAATCACCAAGAAGAGAAAAGAAGCGTATCCCGATTTGACGGACGGTCAGATGAGAGGATATATATTGCAAGAGATAAGAGAGGGCAAAGTCGACGATCTTGTCGTTACTCTCGAGTTGCCTGTCAAGCCAAAACAGCAGACTATCAGCAATCAGGCGGGTATGGAGATAAATATCAACGAACTTTTCGGTTCTATGATGGGCGGAGGTAAGACCAAGTCGAAGACTGTCACAGTAAAAGAAGCGTTGAAGATACTCATCGAGATGGAGGAGGAAAAACTCATTGACCCGGACAACGTCAATGCAGAAGCTATTTCGAGAGCGGAAAACGAGGGAATTATATTTATTGACGAGATAGATAAGATAGCAAGCAAGTCTAGCGGAAGCGGCGGAGGACACGACGTATCTAGAGAAGGCGTGCAGAGAGATATATTGCCTATCGTCGAAGGCTGTACCGTCAACACCAAATACGGACAAATCAAGACGGATCACATTCTTTTCATTGCGGCGGGCGCTTTTCATATCTCAAGCGTGTCGGATTTGATCCCCGAACTTCAAGGTAGATTCCCTATATCCGTACGTTTGGACAGTCTTACGGAAAAAGACTTTGAAGAGATCTTGACAAAACCCGACAATGCTATATTGATGCAATATACAGCGCTACTCGGCGTGGATAATATCAAACTCAAGTTTACGGCAGAGGCTATCAAAGAACTTGCAAAAATATGCGCAGTTGAGAATGAAAACAAAGAAGACATCGGCGCTAGACGTCTTCACACAATGATGGAGAGTTTGCTCGAAGATATTTCTTACGAAGCCTGCGATTTGAAAGATACCACCGACGTTACGATAGACAAGTCGTATGTAGATAAGCACTTTGATAGCGTCATCAAAAAACTCAATCTAAACAAATATATATTGTAATAAACAAGTTATAAAATACAGTAATTTCCCATCGTCGTGTTGAGCATAGATGCGCAGATATGTAGTTTAGTTTGATATCATTTCGACCAAAGCGTAGCGGCGTGGAGAAATTCAAACAGTATAAAAAATAAAAAACGAGGATTTTATGATAAATATACCAAAGGGAACAAAAGACGTATTGCCAAGCGAGAGTTACAAATGGCATTATATCGAAAATACAGTGCGCGAAGTCGCAAGACTATTCGGCGCCAATGAAGTGCGCACTCCGACTTTTGAACACACTGAGTTGTTTTTGAGAGGAGTGGGAGACACGACGGATATTGTCAACAAGGAAATGTATACATTTGAGGACAAGGGCAACAGAAGTATTACTTTAAAGCCCGAAGGGACGGCAGGCGTAGCAAGAGCATTTATTGAAAATTCGCTTTACAATGCGCCTCAACCCACCAAGATGTATTATATCACGCCGGTATTCAGATACGAGAGACCGCAAGCTGGCAGATTGAGAGAACACCATCAATTCGGAGTGGAGTTTTACGGCTCGTTTTCGCCTCAAGCCGACGTTGAAGTAATGTCTCTTGCCAAGAGTATTTTTGCAAAACTCGGAGTCAAGGATTTGCAACTCAATATCAACTCAATAGGTTGCAAGAGTTGTCGCAAGGACTACAACAAGGCTCTCAAGGATTATTTCTCGTCCAAGATAGACAAGATGTGTTCCACTTGCAAGGAAAGGCTTGACAAAAATCCATTGAGAATACTCGATTGCAAGGAAGAGGCTTGCAAAGCCGTCGTCAAGGACGCTCCCAACACGATAGATTATCTCTGCGACGAGTGCAAGTCTCATCACGAGAGCGTATGCAAAGGCTTGACTTCTATAGGTCTCGATTACGTCGTCAATCCGCGTATTGTCAGAGGACTGGACTATTATACTCGCACTGTATTTGAGTTTATCTCCACGGGCATAGGTGCTCAAGGCACAGTATGCGGCGGCGGCAGATACAATGACCTTGTCGAGCAAGTCGGCGGTAAGTCAACTCCGGCTGTTGGTTTTGGTATGGGTATTGAGAGACTTATTATGGTACTTGAGAGTCTTGGACTTTCGATAGGAGAGCCATACGCCCCCACAGTATATATCGCGCCAATGTGCGAAGACGCAAAAGAAATCGCACTTACGCTTGCCAATATCTTGAGATCCAACGGCATATCTTCAGAATTTGACATTATGGACAGAAGTTTTAAGTCACAGATGAAATACTCCGACAAATTGTCCGCCGATTTCGTCGCAATCATAGGCGAGGACGAGTTGAGGACAGACAAAGTTGCCGTCAAGAATATGAAGACGGGCGAGCAAGAGAGCGTGGAGAGAGACAAACTCGTTGAGTTTATCCAAAGTAAGAAGCAATAATGAATAGTGAAGAAGTACGGAAAAGTTTTCTGTCAATCGGGTCGAAGAGAATAATTATCCGTGCGGCATTATACGGCATAATATTGATAAAATAATAATTATAATAATTAAAATATATAGAGGATAATAATATGGTAGATTTTTTAAACGGTTTAGAGAGAACGCATAAATGCGGAGAACTTCGCGGCAGCGACGCGGACAAGCAAGTTACCGTAATGGGATTTGTTGCAAAATACCGCAATTTGGGTAATTTGCTTTTTATAGATTTGAGAGATATAAGCGGTGTTGTTCAAGTAGCATTTGACGATCAAGTCGACAAAACTGTATTTGAAAAGGCTACTGCTATCCGCAACGAATACGTCATTGCCGTCACAGGTAAAGTGAGAAGCAGAGGTAGCAATATCAATAAGAATATGCCCACTGGCGAAGTAGAGATACTTGCCAGTGATTTGAGAATACTTTCGGAGGCGGAAGTCACGCCGTTTGTTATTACCGAAGATATGAAAGTCGGCGAGCAGTTGAGGCTCAAATACAGATATCTTGATTTGAGACGCAACTATTTGCAATCAAGACTTATTATGAGAGACAAAATTACGCGAGTAGTTCGCAACTATTTGTCTGACAACGGATTTTTGGAGATTGAGACGCCTTTCTTGGGCAAGTCTACGCCGGAGGGAGCAAGGGACTATCTTGTGCCGTCCAGAATACATAATGGCGAATTCTACGCTCTTCCGCAATCTCCTCAACTATTCAAACAGTTGCTTATGATTGCCGGTATGGACAGGTACTACCAGATAGCAAGATGTTTCCGCGACGAGGACCTGAGAGCCAACCGTCAACCTGAGTTTTCGCAGATAGACCTTGAGATGAGTTACGTCGAGGACAACGAGCAGGTTATGACTATTGCCGAAGGACTTATCAAAAAGGTATTCAAAGAATGCTTGGATATGGATATTGAAGAGAAGTTCAGACGTATTCCATACAGCGAGGCAATGGAAAAATGGGGAAGCGACAAGCCTGATACGCGCTTTGATTTGCAGCTCAAGAATTTGTCCGATATAGTCAAGGATTGCGGATTTTCCGTATTTACCAATGCTATTGCAAGCGGCGGCAGCGTAAGAGCAATCAACGCAAAGGGGCTTTGCTCCAAGATGACGCGCAAAGAAGTTGACGCTTGCGGAGAATTTGTCAAGAGTTACGGCGCAAAGGGGCTTGCGTACGCAATGCTTCGCGAAGACGGCAGTATCACTTCGTCGATACTTAAATTCCTTACGGAAGACCAACAAAAGGCTGTCTTTGAGAGAATGGGCGCGGAGAAGGGCGACATACTCTTCTTTGTTGCGGACAAAGACAAAGTCGTATTCGACAGTCTCGGAGCATTGAGGTGCTATATTGCAGACAAGTACGAACTATATGACAAGAGCAAATTTGATTTCCTTTGGGTCGTGGATTTCCCTCTTCTAGAATACGACGAGGAAGAAAAGAGATATTTTGCGGTGCATCATCCATTTACAAGCGCGTTGGTTGAAGATATACCGCTTTTGGATACTAATCCTAGCAAGGTGCGCAGTAACGCGTATGATATGGTAATCAACGGTCAGGAAGCGGGCGGCGGAAGTATCCGTATCCACGATTGGCATATGCAAGAAAAGATTTTCTCGTTGCTTGGTTTTTCTCAAGAGGATATCGAAGAGAGATTCGGCTTTTTCGTCGAGGCGTTCAAATATGGCGCGCCACCGCACGGAGGACTTGCTTTCGGTCTCGACAGACTTACGATGCTCGTCACGGGTACGGACAATATAAAAGACGTTATCGCATTCCCAAAAGTACAGAATGCGTCGTGTTTGATGACGGGTGCGCCTGCGCCTGTTGACGACAAACAACTTAAAGAACTTGCAATCAACTTTGACAAAAAGGAAGATTAGTATGTTTTCTCGCGCGCAAAAACTTATCGGAGAGGACGGCTTGCAAAGACTTTTTGCAAGCAAAGTCCTTGTCGTCGGCGTGGGCGGAGTAGGCGGATATGCTGTTGAGATGCTTGCCCGCGCGGGCGTCGGTACGTTGGGAATTATGGACGGTGATTTGGTGGATATATCCAACAAAAACCGTCAGATCATAGCCCTTGATTCCACTTTGGGAAAGTCCAAGGTAGACGCCTTTAAAGAGAGAATACTCGATATAAATGCAAATTGCAAAGTCATCACTTTCAATGAGCGTTTTTCTGCCGACAACTCAAAGGTATTGGATACGGAGTGGGATTATATCGTCGACGCCATAGATTCTTCTGAAGACAAAGTCAATCTAATTTGTCTTGCCAAGCAAAAGGGCTTCAATATAATAAGCGCAATGGGCGCAGGCAATAGAGTGGAACTGTGCGACTTTGAGATATGCGATATATACAAGACGAGTTACGACCCATTAGCAAAAAAACTCCGAAAGGCGCTCAAGGACAGAGACGTGAAGAGCCACACCGTATGTTTTACAAAGACGCCCGCGTTATCTACTACTGACGGTGTGGGAAGCGTAAGTTATGTTCCTCCGCTGTGTGGAATTAAGTTGGCAGGTTTTGTTATTCAAAAATTACTTCAAGTCTGACTCGTATAGAGTCACTCCTTTTGCATTAAAAACGGGGTATATGGAAAGTACGCTCACCGCTCAGTTGCCGTCGCGCGAACTGAATTTATTCAAAGTTATTGTTACTCGCGCAATAATACTGTCATTTCGACCGTAGCGGAGAAATCTAAATCCTTATAAAAAGTATTTCAATTCAGTATTGACAAATGTTATTCCAAGTTTTATAATTCAATTAAAATAAACATTAACGGAGTTATATTATGTTTAACAAAAAGCAAATTGACGATGTTATCAAAAATGAACGCAAAGACGTTGCTGTGGGCATGTTTGAACAATTGGAAAAACTTGCCGACGCGCAGGAGCGCCAAGAAGAATTTTATGAAAACGCGAGCATAGAAACGTTGCGTAATCTTGTCGAAAACGGAGACGACGAGGCTTGTGCATACTATATTAACAAGCGTATCAACGAAGATCAAGGTATTGATTGGGACGACATTGAGTATCTCGATTCTGCAATAAAAAACCTTAATTACTCGGCTTCTCTCATTGGGGCTTATATTTACGGATTAAAGAATTCTCGCTTTAAAGACGTAGAAAAAGAATATTTCAGTTATGCCGTCTGTGAACAATATGCCGATTCCGACGCTCACAAAGAACTTGATAAAGCATATAAAAAGAATTCTTCATTGATAGATGAGGTTGATAGGGCGATTTTGTCGGTATGTCTAGACAGATGGGCTGCGTCAACGCTCAGGGGAGAAAAATATTTTTCGTTTACTGTCCAACTTAACAAAGCGGATAAAAGTTCGGATTTGCCCGATTGGAAGTCGGCTTATGCTCTCGAAATTTGTCTCACTCACGAAAACGGACGGGAGACAGACCCTGAAGAACTGTATATAGCCTATGTTCGCGGCAAGGATAAAGACCTTAATACATTGTGCGGTAATATAGCGGAAATACTATCTGTTATTGCGCAAAAGACAGGTCTGTCTGCGGGAGATATATACGTTGACGGCAAAAAGCGTTTTCACTACGGCGCAAGCGTTACGGCAAAAAAGAACAAAACAGATGACGCTGTCAAGATAGTGTCAGACGCAAAACTTAACGTCAGTGTCATCGACGAAGGAAGACTTAAGAGCAATATTTGCAGTTACTGCGGAGGACCTACGGATTTAGGAGGAGTATGTTCTGTTTGCGGAAAGAAGCAGAATGACCAAGACGACGGCAGTATAGTGATAAGACAGGGAAAAAATGCCGAGGCGCTAAAATGCACTCAGTGCGGATCGCCTGTAAAACTAGATGAAAACGCTAAAACCGCGTACTGCTCGGCGTGCGGCACTACTTTTGCCGTAAACGGCAGCGCGCTTACAGACGGCATATTCGGGCTGAACTACGAAAATATTCGCGCCGATATGCCTGAAGGCGCTCAGTTGCCGCAAGTGGAATTTGTAAGAGCAAGCATTGCAGAGGGGGCAATCACTGCGGTGATGCCTCGCAATTTCATAGTTATGTCGGACGAAATTCGCAAAATCAAATATCCGGTCAATGCGCCCAAATATATTTATACCACGCCGGATACGACTGTAAATCTCAACTTCAGCATAAAGGGCGATCTTCAAGAAAAAGACGTCTTTGATTTCGGCAGGTATATGCTGACTGTTCTCAAGAACGTCTATTCGACTGCAAAGTTTGGGGAAGCAAAACTTATCGACAAGCCTAGAAAAATATTTTTTATTGACTTTATTACGGCGGGTATGGACCAAAGTATCTATAATGCTATGTTTTTCTTTTCCTATGACGGCAAGCAAGGCGTTGGATCTTGGAATTGTTTGAGTAAAGACCGTTGGTTTTGGGCGCCTGTATTTGAGCACGCTGTAAGAACTATGGAATTTAAATGACGTATCTTTCATAAAAATGATGATTGATTTTGTTGATTATCATATTGCTGATATGGTAGAATAGAACAGTAAATATTTATTTTTCAGGAGATACTTATGATAGATTTTAATGTTATCAGAGATACCGACCCCGAAGTTTGCGACGCTTTGGAATTGGAACTTACTCGTCAACAGGGCAATATCGAACTCATTGCCAGCGAGAATATCGTCACGCCGGCAGTTTTGGCAGCGGCGGGATCGCACTTGACCAACAAGTATGCGGAGGGATATCCAGGCAAAAGATACTACGGCGGTTGCGAACACGTTGATATCGTGGAAAAACTCGCTATTGAGAGAGCCTGCCGACTTTTTGGCGCAAAATTTGCCAATGTTCAGGCGCACAGCGGAGCAAACGCAAATCTTGCTACTTTTTTTGCATTGTTGCAGACAGGCGATACCGTACTCAGTATGAGCCTTGCTCACGGCGGACACTTGTCTCACGGAAGTCCGGTCAATATCTCGGGTAAGTACTTCAATATTATTCCGTATGAAGTAGAGCAATCTACAAGTATGATAGATTATGACAAAGTGGCTCAGCTTGCAAAAGAGTGCAAGCCAAAACTTATTCTTGCGGGCGCAAGCGCATATCCAAGAGCGCTTGACTTTAAGAAGTTCAGAGAAATCGCAGACAGCGTAGGCGCATATCTTATGGTAGATATGGCTCATATCGCAGGACTTGTTGCCGCAGGCTGTCACGCAAGTCCGGTGCCTTACGCAGACGTAGTTACCACTACAACTCACAAGACTTTGAGAGGACCAAGAGGCGGACTTATTCTTACCAACAACGAAGAGATTGCCACCAAGATAAACAAGGCCATATTCCCGGGTACGCAGGGCGGACCTCTTATGCACATAATTGCGGCAAAGGCCGTTGCGCTCAAAGAGGCTATGAGCGAAGAATTTAAGCAGTATCAAAGACAGATAGTCAAAAATGCGCAAGTACTCGCCAAGGCTTTGCTAGATAAGGGTATCAATCTTGTTTCGGGCGGTACGGATAATCACCTTATGCTTATCGACCTCACGTCAAAGGGTATGACCGGCAAAGAACTCGAAGCATTGCTCGACAAGGCGCACATAACAGCCAATAAGAATGCAATTCCTTTTGACACCCAAAAGCCTTTTGTCACTTCGGGCGTGCGCATAGGTACTCCTGCCGTTACGTCAAGAGGTATGAAAGAAGACGATATGCTTGTCATAGCAGATTGCATTGCAGACCTTGTTGACAACAGAGAAGAAGCAGTTGAGCGTTGTTCTAAGAAAGTTGCCGAACTTTGCAAAAAATATCCGATATACGCCAACGATATTATTAGATAAAAGATCTAACGCGGTCAACGCTTGAAAAGTTATACGGTCATTTTGCCCCAAGCGAAGCGTCGTGGAGAAGTCTCAATCAAATAAAACTTAACACACAAGATTTGAATGCGCCCTATATGTTGCACACAACAAGCGGGGCGCATTTTTTATTACAAGTGATACAAAATAAAATACGCTTGATATTATCAATAGGCGTATTTTTATTTTATCTGTATAAAATCCGTTGACAAGCAAATAACATTAGAGTAAAATAAACCTAGTAAATTACTAGGGAATGAGGTCGCAATGAAATTATCTTCCAAGGCTAGATACGGACTTAAGGCAATGTGCTATATGGCAGACCGCCACGGAGAAGGCGTAATAAGTCTGTCTACAATGTCGTCCAGCATAGGCGTAAGCGAGAAGTATCTTGAACAACTCATATCCACGCTTCGCAAAGCGGGGCTCATATCCGCCAACCGCGGAGCCAACGGCGGATACTTTTTGTCCAAATCCCCCGACGATATTTCCGTGGGAGAAATAATCAGAGCGCTTGAAGACGGACTTGTGATAATCGACTGTCTGTCGGGCGAGTGCGACAGCAAATGCGGTTGTTCAACCAATCCGTGCGACGGCGACGGCAAATGCAATTGCAAGACCTACAACGTATGGAATAAATTGTACGAGGCTATCAACGACTGTTTGGACTCAATGTCACTGTCGAGTCTTATAAAGAAAGAGGTGTAATATGTCACAAGATAAGTTTATTTATTTGGATAATTCAGCCACGACTTATACCGATCCGAGAGTAATCGAAGATATGTTGCCTTACTTCGGCGAAATATACGGCAACGCTTCTTCGCAGCATTTTATGGGTCGTAAAGCGCTCAAGGCTGTAGACGAAGCCAGATCCAAGATTGCAAAGGCAATAGGAGCAAAGCCAAGCGAGATATACTTTACGTCAGGCGGAACTGAGAGCGACAACTGGGCAATCAAGGGCATTGCTCAATCCAAAGCCGACAAGGGCAAGCATATAATTACGTCTTGCATAGAGCATCCCGCTGTGATGAAGACTTGCGAAAGCCTTCAAAAGCAGGGATATGAAGTCACTTATTTGCCTGTGGATAACGAGGGCATAATCTCCCTTGACGATTTACAAAATGCTATCAGAGAGGATACTATTCTCATCTCCATAATGACTGCCAACAACGAAATGGGCGCAATTCAGCCTTTCAGAGAAATCGGCGCCATTGCAAAGAGCAGAGGTATAGTATTTCATACCGACGCTGTGCAAGCGGTGGGCAACGTGCCAATAGACGTCGTCAAAGACAATATTGATCTTTTGTCAATGAGCGGTCACAAGTTCTACGGACCCAAAGGCGTGGGCGTGCTTTATAAGCGCAACGGTTTGAAGATAGGCAGATTTATGGACGGAGGCGAGCAGGAGCGTAATCTTCGCGCGTCGACAATAAACACGCCTGCGATTGTGGGTATGGGCAGGGCTATAGAGATTGCTGTCGAAGATATGCAAAAAAATAATGCGCATATCAGCGAGATTAGAGATTATTTTGTCAAAGAAGTTATCGCAAATATCGATGAGATATATTACAACGGACCAAAAGACAACGCCAAGAGATTGCCGTCCAACGCCAACTTTTCCTTCAAGTATATCGAGGGAGAGTCGATACTTATGCATTTGGATATGGCAGGTATTGCGGTATCCAGCGGATCGGCGTGTTCGTCGGGATCGCTTGAGCCGTCATACGTACTCTTGTCAATTGGCGTACCGATAGAAGTCGCGCACGGTTCGATAAGATTTTCTTTTGGAAAAAATAACACGATCGAAGAAGCAAAATATACTGTAGAGAAATTAGTTAAGACAGTGGAGATTTTGAGAAAGATGTCGCCGCTATACAACAAATAAAGGAGTAGATATTATGTATAATGACAAGGTAAAAGAAGCGTTTGCCAATCCCAAGAACGTGGGATTTATAGAAGATGCAGACGGAGTAGGTAAAGTGGGCAATGCCGCTTGCGGAGATATAATGGAGATCAGTCTCAAGATAAAGGACGACAGAATCGTCGACGCCAAGTTCAGGACGTTTGGCTGCGCCGCTGCTATTGCGACTAGTTCGACTGCCACGGAGATGGTCAAGGGTATGACTATTGACGAGGCTTTGCAACTCACCAATGCAAGAGTCGTAGAAGAACTTGAGGGGCTTCCGCCTCAAAAGATTCACTGTAGCGTACTTGCAGAAGAGGCTATTAAAGAAGCAATTGAAGATTACAAGAAGAAAAAGAACAGCTGATAGCATTTGACCATTATTTGCCACCTTGATTTTGCAATATAATTTCTCTATGCGTACACACTATGCAAGAGAAAAGGAGGCGCTAAATTAGTGTTATGCGCAAAATTGCGTTAGCGATTTTTGCGATAAGGAGGATGGGCGTTGCGCGCGTAGCAGAGTTGTGAGCGTGTTGTCTAGACGACTTAGTGTGAAATCTATAGCAAAGTTGCCGTAAAAACTTATTTGGAGACTCCTAAATCCACAAAGGAGGTGAGTAAATGTTGAAAGCCGGATTGATGCTTGGCTTCGGCGCGGGCGTTTTGACTGCAGTAGTGGCTACGTCAAAAATGAAGTCGACCATTATGGAGCAGGGTAAAAAGGCAATCAAGGACAAGATAATCAAAGTTCTTGACTAACTAAGAGGGGCATATTAAGTTAATATGGCAATTGATTATTCTATTGCGCGTATCACTTAATTTTTGTCTCTAAAAATCTTAAAAGCGGCTGTCGCAATCTTAACTTTGTGACAGCCGCTTTTTTTTTACACTTAAATACGCTTACGGTGACGAAGTGATGTATATCATAGCAGAATTGAGAAAACTCAACCGGATTAGTATTCTCTGTGACAAAAGTCGTTTTTATTGCTAGGCGGAGCGATATATTCGCTGTTTTTGTCATTGGTTTCAAATATGATATTATCTACGTTTTTGACAGCCAAATCAAAGTTGGCTTGCGTACGCACCGTCCAGCCTATCATAATCATATCGGGATTGTTCTTGCATATTCTTTGATAGTATTTGCTGGGGAGATTTTTTAGCGAAGTTGCCAAAAAGTCGACATAGCGATATTGTCTCATACTCCTTACCATAATTTTATGGAAGGTATACCAATCGCAAAGTTGTCCTAGAATTACTTCCGGGTGGTTATTAGCCCACCAACGTACGACGTAAGGGTCGAACGATTCTATGCAATAGTTGCCCTTATAGTTTTTGAGTTTTTCCCAAATTTGCGAACAGGTGATGTCGACTGCTTTAGTCGGTTTGATTTCAATTACGAGCCCGACTTGACCGTCGACAAGTTCAAGCGTCTGCTCAAGGGTGGGGATAGAGTAATCTGTGTTCATCAATTTATACTCTTCAAGTCTTGAAGAATCTACTTGAGTTGTTTTGTCGTTTAGTCCGCAAGTACGGTTAAGTTTTGGGTCGTGATGTACGATGAGTTGACCGTCGTTGGTTCGCCATACGTCAAATTCTATGCCGTAGCCGTGTTGGATAGCATTTTCAAAAGCGCCCAAAGAATTTTCGGGCAAAGTCTTGTTGTTGTGAAGTCCTCTGTGCGCCACAGGTACAGACGTCAACCATTTGGTGTTCTTTTTCATAACTTTCTCCTAATAACCTAAAGTTTCGTTGATAATGACAACGTACACATTTTCTTGGTATCTTGTGGGGTGGTGCGAAATCAAGGTAGCGTTGCAGATACAATCTTCGCTGTCGCACATACAGCACTGCCCGCTCGTGGCGCAAGGCGTATTCTTGTTGAGCCTTTTTGCATTGGGCGGAGCCGCGATATTGCGCGCTCTGTCTATCGCGCTTTCAAGGTCCGGAGATATTTTATTGTTTCCCAATACATAGAGTATATTTTTCACGCCAAAAGACAATGCCGAAATTCTGTTTGCCGAGCCGTCTATATTGACAAAATCTCCTTCTTCGCTTAGGGCATTGGTAGAAGATAAGTACCAGTCTGACGAGCAGGCGAGTTGATAGACCTTGTCTCTAAGTTCGGGAGATACCAGGCTGTGCGAATAGACAGTATTACCTCTTTTTGCAAGCAAATTATCTAATTCAAGTTGCTTTATTGTCATACTTCCGCCGACGCCGACGCTTGCATTTTGCGGTATCAGATTAAGTACAAAGTCTAAAGCCTCTTTGCGATCTTCAAAATAAAAAGGTTTAAAACCTCTTTTGGTCAAATTGGTAAGTACTTTTTGAATTTGCATAATGTCCTTTTGCCATCCGCTGGATCTGGATATTTGAGTATCTTTTATTTTTGTAATTATTGATGGCGTAATATTATTATACTAAATATATTTGCTAAAATCTAGATTTTTTTATATAATAAAAATGAAAAATTAAAAGACGGTAGAGGAAGTTATGCCTAAAGATCAATCCAACATCAGGAATTTTTGTATAGTAGCTCACATAGACCACGGTAAAAGCACTCTTGCCGACTGTATTATGGACGTCACGCAGACGGTTGCCAAGAGAGATGCAAAAGAACAACTTCTCGACAGTATGGATATCGAGAGGGAGAGAGGCATTACTATCAAACTTACGCCAGTGACTATGAAGTATAACTACGAGGGCAAGGAGTATACTTTCAATCTCATAGATACGCCGGGGCACGTCGATTTTACTTATGAAGTATCGCGTTCGCTCAAGGCGTGCGAAGGCGCAATCTTGATCGTCGACGCGTCGCAGGGAATAGAGGCGCAGACTTTGACCAACGTATATCTTGCGCTTGACAACGATTTGGAGATTATACCGGTAATAAATAAGATAGACCTACCTTCGGCAAGACCGGACGAGGTCAAGGCGGAGATAGAAGACGTAATTGGGCTTGACGCGCAGAATGCGCCGCTTATATCGGCAAAGGAATGTGTAGGAATAGAAGAAGTGCTCAAGCAAGTAATAGAACTTTTGCCGCCTCCGAGCGGTAGTTACGACGCGCCGTTCAAAGCGTTGATATTCGATTCTTATTACGACTCTTATAAGGGCGCAATTTCTTTCATCAGAGTCTTTGACGGAGAGGTCAAGGCGGGAGACAAAATTAGAATGTGCGTCACCGGCAAGGAATTTGAAGTCACCGAAGTGGGAGTATTCGTGCCAAAAATGCAAGCAAGAGATACTTTGTCGGCGGGAGACGTGGGCTATCTTTGCGCTAGTATCAAGAACGTCAGCGATACGAAAGTCGGCGATACGATACTTATGGCAAACGACAAGACTTCAAAGCCGCTCGACGGATACAAAGAGGCTTCGCCTATGGTATTTTCAGGCGTATATCCTGCGGACGGCTCGAAGTACAACGATCTCAAAGACGCATTGGAGAAACTCAAACTTAACGACGCGTCGCTTATGTACGAGCCTGAAGTATCGACTGCGCTCGGTTTTGGCTTTAGATGCGGATTTTTGGGGCTTTTGCATATGGAAATCATACAGGAGAGGTTGGAGAGAGAATTCGACCTCGACTTGGTGACGACCGCGCCAAGCGTATCGTATAAAGTCATCAAGACCAACGGTGAGGAACTGATTGTTTCCAATCCTTCCAACTTACCTCCTGCGGGCGATATTGACCGTATGGAAGAACCCGTCGTCAACGCATTCATTTACACTCCGCCCGAGTACGTCGGATCTATTATGGAACTGTGTCAGGACAAGCGCGGAGAATTTATCAATCTCACTTATCTTGATACGACGAGAGTACGCATTGACTACGTTATGCCGCTCAACGAAATAATATACGATTTCTTTGATACGCTCAAGTCTCGTACGCGGGGTTATGCAAGCCTTGACTATGAGATTGCGGATTACAAAAAAAGCGACCTCGTAAAATTGGATATGTTGCTCAACGGCGAAATTTGCGACGCATTGAGCCTTATCGTGCACAAAGACAAGGCTTACGCGAGGGGCAGAGGTATTGCGGAGAAGTTAAAGGACGTAATACCCAGACAGTTGTTTGAGATACCAATTCAAGCGGCAATAGGCGGCAAAGTAATTGCGAGAGAAACCGTCAAGGCAATGCGAAAAGACGTGCTTGCCAAGTGTTATGGCGGAGATATTACTCGTAAGAAAAAACTTCTTGAAAAACAAAAAGAAGGCAAGAAGCGTATGCGTCAGGTCGGCTCTGTCGAAGTGCCGAGCGAAGCCTTTATGTCTATTCTTAAGATTTGAGTTTGGAGAGAAGGGAGGCGTCGTAATTTTACACGGCAATAAAGTCTCCGATACTTCATCAAACTCACTTAATTTACATTAAGTACGCCTGCGCTTGTTTTCATTGTCTTGAAAACTTTTGCGCTCTTGAAAATCTTACGCCGCTCCCATCTTGCCATACTTGTAGGGGTAATTTATGGGCGAATTTATATCGTACGTTTAACAATATCTTGCCCGCCAAAGTCATTACTTAGTTGTAGGTTGTGACGAGCAGCCCATCGTCTTGACCGTAGTGGAGAAATCGCTATCAATATAAACTAATAACATTATGATACAGTCCAAGCCAAGTTTAGGAATTTATATCCACATACCATTTTGCAAGTCGCGTTGCATATATTGCGACTTTGTCTCGTCTGTCGACGATTGCGCCCTAAGAGAGAAATATACGGAATATCTTTGCCGACAGATAAGGTTGGCAAGTAGCGAATACTCTGATAAATATACCGTCGACACTGTTTATTATGGAGGCGGTACGCCGACATTGCTTGACGGCGAGCAATTGATGGCTATAGGCAAAGAGATTTATGGCGGTTTTAATTGCAATCTCAAAGAGTTTTCCGTCGAGGCAAATCCCTGCACGGTTGACAGAGAAAAGTTGATTGCGCTCAAGGATATGGGCGTCACAAGATTGAGCATAGGAGTGCAAAGTTTTAATGACGAATTGCTGAAAATGCTTGGCAGACGGCACGACGCAAAGCGCGCCGAAGATGCTATTAGGCAGGCTGTAGAATTTGGCTTCGACGTCAGCGTAGACGCAATGATAGGATTGCCCAATCAAACGCAAGAGGATATAAAGAACTTTATCAACAGGGCTAATTTGTTGGAAGTAGAGCATATTTCGGTGTATATGTTGTCTATAGAAGACGGAACTCAACTCAAATCTTTAATCGAACAAGGTAAGTTTGTCGCAAAGAGCGACGATGAAATTGCTGATATGTACGAGTATGCTTGTCTATGTCTCAAAAAACGCAATTACGAGCGCTACGAAATTTCCAACTTCTGCAAAAATCAAAAGGTATCGCATCATAATTTACGTTATTGGCAATGCCTTGACTATCTTGGGCTTGGTATGGGCGCGCATTCTTTGACGAATGGCAAGAGGTGGAGCAACGCCGAAAATTTTAAAGAATATTTTGAAGGTATAGACAAAGGCGACTATCGTCATAATATGCAGATATTGAGCAGCGAAGATATGGAGAGAGAGTATATTATGCTTGCGCTAAGACTGCGAAATGGAATAGATTTGACGTATTATTCCAACAGGTTTGGATGCGACTTTTTGCATAAGTATTCTCAAGCAATAGAAAAGAATAAACTTTATTTGGAAATTACGCAATCTAGAGTTGCGATAAAATATGCATATCTTCAACTTATGAATACTATAATTGTAGATTTTATTTAATTGTATGTATAAGTCTGCCCGAAGGCAAACTTATCCAAATTTACTTACACTTTGTAAAAGAAGTGTTGTTGCAGTTGGGGCAGGGCGGCATCTTATCGCCAGCGTCGAGTCTGAGGTCAAAGCCACAGTTAGTACAACTGTAACAACCCTTGCCCGGCTTTTCGCCAGTGTTTACTTTTGCAACTCTTGCCATATTGCACCTCCAAGTTTTTTATTGTTAATTTGAGTATTCACATTCAGAGCAAAGTTATTCATTTGCTCATAGTAAACTCAAAAAAATTCTTAAATTTTTCAATAATGGCTATACATTGTAAAAAATTTGGCAAAGGTATGGACAAACTTTATTTTTATGCTATAATAAAATTATGGAATTGCAAGCAAACGACAACGTGTGCGAAGAAGTTGGCGAGAGCGTAGATATATTGAAAGAAGGACAGGACGAAAAGTCGTCTTCCATACAAGAAACTGCTCAGACCGATTTAACTAGTAAAAAAATTCGCGCAGAGAGTAAAAAATACGGAAAAAAGTTTTCGGCGAGAATTTATAAGTATTTTTCACTTTTGACCTTTTTTATCTATTATCTCAACTTTATGCTGAGAATCGGTATGCGTTGCTCGAGTTATTTCAAGGACCAAGGAATCAATACTTTTTCCGCATGGTGGTCTTTTATGACTGATAGCTCAAAGTGGGGAGAGATGGGCGACGCTATATTTGATTGGTATACGATAACGCTTTTGGTATTCTTATTTTTGTATTCGGTGGTATTTATAATTACCTTTATAAGGTTTTCGCCAAAACACAAAAAGACATTCAAGTATTTCAAAAAAGGTTTTGTTATGGCTAGAAGAGTTATCAAACTCATAAGCGTGGGCTTGACATTGACCGTCTTGGTCAACTCTGCTCAACTTGCTACTTTCAGTGATAAGTTTATGTTTGTCATATCGTTGCTATCCATAATTTTTACGGTTATGCAAATATGTGTGTCTGTGACGTCTTGGATAATAGGTAAAAAACTTAACAGAAGTGTCAAGCAATATGTAGGCAACGTAATGAGCAACTACCTTGCTACAGCGCGCGTTAGACCGCAAAATATCGGACCAAGCAAGAGCAAAGCCACGGTAGGCGACAGAATAGGTAAGGCAAAAGATAGATTTTTGCGTACGATTGAGACTTTGACGTTGACCGACGACGAGGCGATGCAGAGAGCCGCTGAGATAGAAGGATACGCGGTCGATACCAGTGATATGACGGACAGGTTTGAAAATGATTATCAACCTAATGTCATTGAAGAGATTGTCACCGAAGACCAAAAGAAAAAGTCTAAGAAATCAAAACATAACGTCAAGAAAGGCAAGCGGATAATGACGAAGAAAGAAAGGCAGAGCGTCGTTCAAAAGAAAGTCGGGACAGTCAAACTCAACAATAATTTGGAGCAATCGGCGAAGGTGGAAGATGCCAATCAAGCGGCAAGCGACGTGTTGCAAGACGGTGAAAAAGACAAGGAGAATTATGAGTCAGTTACATAAGAGCGGAGAAGATTATTTAGAAGCGATATTATTTATAGAAGAACAAAAAGGCAGAGTAAAGTCTGTTGATATTGCCAATTTTTTGGGAGTATCCAAACCCAGTGTAAATAAGGCTTTGACTATTCTTCAAGAGATGGGGTACGTGAGTAAGCCTAGTTATGGCGAAGTAACTATCACTCAAGAGGGTAAAAGAAGAGCAAAGTCTGTCGCAGTTAAGCATAAAGCGCTGACAAAACTTCTCACCGAGGTTTTGGGCGTAGGTGCCGACACTGCAGAAAAAGACGCTTGCAAGATTGAGCACGATATAAGCGACGAGACGACGCAAAAACTTATTGAGTTTTTAAGTAAGTTTGGAGACGAGTGAGGCGTCATAAGTTTATACGGCAATGATGCTTTATCTGCTTTTTCAAACTCACTTGTCGTATCAAATACGCTTGTGTACGTTTTCATTGTATAGAAGTATTCTTACGCGTGATAATATATTTCAAAATGAATTTATTATGATGTGTCAATTCGACTGTAGCGGAGAGGTCTCTATCAGTTATTTAGGTAATAAGTAATAGGGAATAGATATGAAAAGACTGATGTTTGGATAGCGCACAACTTTATACGAGTGTAATTTTTAATAATAATTTTATAAATACAAAATTCTATTTGACAATATTTTATTTAATCAATATAATATTACCAACACACATTTTGGGAGGTTTGGTATGGACGAAAAGCCTATCACCACTGCCGAAGAAGAGCAGAAAACAGCCCAAGTGGAAGAAGTAGTTTCAACACCCCCACAAATCCAAAACGACAAAAGACAAAACAAGTTTTGGACAATTACCAAAAAACTTTCAAAGAGATGGTTTATTGACGCCTTTACAGGTATGGCTCAAGGACTTTTCGTCACATTGATAGCCGGTACGATTTTCACCACACTCGGTCAGTACGTCTTTACAGAAAACAACGCGGTCGGTCGCTTGCTCGTCATAGCAGGTAAAATTGCTTCGCTTCTTATGGGAGCAGGCATAGGCGCAGGCATTGCTCACAGACTCAAAATGTCGCCGCTTGTGATTTTCAGCGCAATCGTCGCAGGTTTTATCGGAGCGTGGGCCGATACCTTTATTACCGCAGGGTGGGATGCAAATACAGTAGCCGCTTTGGCAGGCAAGATTTTTGCGGGCAATGCCACTCGACCCGGCAATCCAATAGGCGCATACGTCACGGCGTTGATGGCGTGTGAGATAAGCGGACTTGTTGCAGGTAAGACAAAACTTGACATAATAATAGTGCCGATAGTATCAATTTTGTTATCCGTAATAGGCGCGTTCGTATCGTGGCCGTTTATATGGCTTGTCAATATGCTCGGTAAAGGCATTGCCGTGGCGACGAGCATTACGCCTTTCTTTATGGGTATTATCGTAGCCGTAATAATGGGTATTCTCTTGACTTTGCCTACGTCAAGCGCGGCTATTTGGGTAGCCATAGCGGCGCCGATAGTTGCGTCGGGTACGCCGGAAGAAGTAAACGCTATCTATATTGCGGGCGGAGCGGCGACCGTAGGTTGCGCCTGTCAGATGGTAGGATTTGCAGTAATGAGTTTTAAGGAAAACGGTTGGGGCGGACTTATTTCGCAAGGTATAGGTACCTCAATGTTGCAAATTCCCAACGTAATGAAGAATCCTCGGATAATGTTGCCGCCGATAATTGCAAGCGCAATATGCGGTCCGCTTTCGACTTGCGCTTTCAAACTTATGTGCGGAGCGTCCGGCGGCGGAATGGGTACTTGCGGATTCGTAGGTATCATAGAGATAATCTCTGCTTACAAGACACAGGGCGGTAATCTAGGACTTATTATTTCGGGTATTATCTTGCTTATGATAGTATTGCCGGCGGTATTGAGTTGGGCATTTGCGTTGTTATTTAGAAAACTTAAGTGGATAAAGCAAGGGGATATGAAACTCCCGGAATAATATTTGAGAGAACAGTCAAATCTAAAAGGCGTTTTTCCCGCCAATTCAGCGCTAATTCAAGCCGTCGTACTTGTTGTACGGCGGCTTTATTTAAATACTTGTTTGAATTTACTATTTATTTTATGCCTATTCCTTTTCTCGCCGAACGAAATCTACGTTAATTTTTATTCATAACAACGCTTTCGACGATAGAATTTTACTCAAAAAATTTGTGTAAAAGATTTTGATTATTCTTTATTTTGGTATATAATTAAATACATAGGATACTATACGGAGGCAAATATGCAAGTTTTATCTAGAGGCGAAATTGATAAAAAATATAAGTGGAGATTGGAAGACATAATACCTTCCGACGCAGAATGGGAGAGAATTTGTCATTTGACTTCAAAGCGAGGAAAGCAAATTGGTAAATTTCAAGGCAAACTCGGCGAAAGAGATAATATATTGCAGTGCTTGCGCTTTGACGACGAATTGAGCATAGATTTGGAAAAGTTATACGTCTATGCCAAGATGCGCAAAGACGAAGACTGTTCGGTAGATAAATACGTGGGTATGGTCGACAGAATCAAAAATTTACTTGTTGATATATCTGAAAAATCTGCTTATATTATGCCCGAGTTGTCGGCCAACAGCGAGGAGTTTTTGCAGGAACTTGCCAAAGACGGCGAATTTGCAGATTATTCTTATACATTAGAACTTATTGTTAAAAACAAAAAGCATACTTTGTCCACGCCGGAGGAAATTTTGCTCGCCAAGGCAGGATTATTCAGCGGATTGTTCCAAGAGGCTTTTGGAATGTTTGACAATCTCGACGTCAAATTCAACAAGTTTGTCACTTCCAACGGCGAAAAAGTTCAACTTTCTCACGGACTTTACGGCGCGCTTATGCAATCGCAGATACGCGGTGATAGAAAAAAAGCCTTTGACAGTATGTTTACCGCATACAAGAATATGATCAATACCATTGCGACTTTGTATATAGGCAACGTAAAAAAGAACGTGTTTTATTCTCAAGCGCGCAAGTATGAGAATTGTCTGGATAGGGCTACGAGCGGAGAAGACGTATCTATTGACGTTTATTACAGACTTTTGGATTGCGTCAACGAGAATATTCCGCTTTTGCATAGATACTTGCGGTATCGCAGACACGCGCTTGGGTATACTATGTTGCATATGTACGATTTGCACGTGCCTATCACTGGTGGAGATAGCCTCGGCGTTGAGTATGAAGAGGCTTGCAAGATAGTCAAAGAGGCGCTTTTGCCTCTCGGAGAAGAATACGCAGCCTTGCTTGACAAAGCCTTTGGCGAAGGCTGGATAGACGTATATGAGAATAAGGGCAAGAGAAGCGGCGCATACAGTTGGGGATGCTACGGCTCTCATCCTTACGTTCTTCTCAATTATCAAAAGACCACTCACGATATATTTACTATTGCGCACGAACTAGGTCACGCAATGCACACATATTATTCTAATGCAAATCAACCTTATCCAAAGGCGGAATATAAGATATTCGTAGCAGAGGTAGCTTCCACCGTCAACGAGGCGCTGCTGGTGCGCAATTTGCTTTCCAAAGCGCAAGGCGAGCAAAAGAAATATCTTTTGTCTTATCTTTTGGATATGTTCCGCACGACGGTATTCCGTCAGACGCAGTTTGCAGAGTTTGAATACCAGGCGCACAAGATGGCGGAAGATGGCAAACCTATGAGCGCCGAAGCGCTATGCGAAGTATATCGCAAACTTAACAGGAAGTATTACGTAACTACGGGTGTGCAAAACGACGATTTGATTAAATACGAATGGGCAAGAATACCGCACTTCTACAATGCATTTTACGTATATAAGTATTCTACTGGACTTATCAGCGCATTGTGTATTGCCGACAATATCCTCAAAAATGGAGAAAGCGCAGTAGAAGATTATAAGAAATTTCTCAAAGCCGGCGGAAGTATGTCTCCCGTAGAGATACTCAAATTGGCCGGCGTGGATTTGACAACCGATAAGCCTTATGAGCAGGCTATGGCGATATTTAAGGAGACCTTGGAAGAGTTGGAAAAAATGTAGGCGTATATCAGCCGTATTTTTACCATAAGGGTTATGACGCCTCCGTGGTCACATACGGCAGGTGCGCTCATTGCTTGGTTGCCGCCGTACGGACAAAAATACGGCTAATCTCCGCACTCGCGTGCAACTTATCCAATGTCATTTCGCTTGAGCGCAGCGAAGTGGAGAAAACTAAATCCGTATCTCTATACCGTGCCCGAGGTGACAATAAATTTATTCGAGGTGATAATATTAAATATGCGTATCTATAGATACGCATATTTAATATACTTGACTGAATTACTTCTTTTATATTATTATAGAAGTCGGAGATAAATATGGCAGAAGAAAAGAGACAAAACAATATTGTGAGAAGTATGCCTTGCTCTATGGAAGCGGAGCAAGCGGTACTAGGCGCGATAATAAGCGACAACGACGTTGCTATACGCATAGTCAGTGATTTGGTTGTCGACGATTTTTATGCAAAAAATCACAAAATAATTTTTGGACAGATACAGAAGTTAAGCAAGGATAACAAGCCTATTGATATAGTTATGCTTGCAAGTTTGCTCGATAGAGAAGGATTGCTTGTCGAAGTGGGCGGAGTAACCACACTTGACGAATTGGTTGACAGTATACCTTCAACCGCTAACGTAGATTATTATGTCAATATCCTCAATATGAATTCATTGCGCAGACGTCTTATAAGAGAGTGTCGCGGAGTTATTGACAAGTGTTACGAGGAGGAAGACGCCGAGAAAGTCGTAGCGTACGCCGAGTCGCAGATTTACAATGTCGCGGAGAAGAAAGACTCTTCCTCGCTTTTGCACGTATCTAATACCACTGTCGAAGTAATGGAAAGGATAGAAAAGGCTTACAGCGAAAATGGTAGTCAGGGCGGTCTAAAAGTAGGCTTTAGAAATTTGGACGAAGCTACAAATGGATTTTTGCCCGGTCAAATGATAGTGCTTGCAGCTCGTCCGGGTTGCGGTAAAACGTCTTTTGTTATGAATATGGTAGCCAATCTTGCGAGCAAAGAAAGCAGTGAAGAAGTCGTCGCCGTATTCAACCTGGAAATGTCTGCAAGCGAACTCGTAATGAGACTAATCTCCAATATTGCCGGACTTGATTCGAGAGATTTATTGGGCGGTCTCGAGAACAAAGACAATCTTGACAAGGTTTGGGGCGCGCAGGACATATTGCAAAAGAGTAATATATATATTGACGATACGGCAGGTATCACTACCGAGCAGATTATGTCCAAATGCAGAAGACTCAAGATGCAAAAGGGCAGACTTGACCTTGTCGTAATTGACTATCTCCAACTTATCACGCCAAGCGATTCCAATAGAAGTACGTTGGAAAGCGTAAGTAAAATATCGCGTTTTATTAAAATACTTGCAAAAGAACTCAAAGTTCCCGTAATTATTCTTTCGCAGATGTCGAGAGATATTGAGAAGAGAGACGATAAAGAGCCAAAACTCTCCGACCTTAGAGATTCGGGCGCAATCGAGCAGGACGCCGATATCGTAGCCTTCCTTACTGACGGAGACTTCAACGTAGACGCCGGCAACGCGGCAATCAAACTTATGATAGCCAAGCACCGTAACGGTTCAATATGCGATTTGTATTTTGAATGGGACAAGAGTAAAATGCGCTTTAGACCCACCATTGCCACAAGAATTGCGCCAACCGTCAAGAATAACAATGCAGATATGCAGTCTGCAGGCGGTATAGACGTACCTCTTCCCGACGCTCCCGACGAAGGAGATTTCAGCGTAGGCGGAGTAGACGTATCGGATCTTTACTAACTTTGTTTGTAAAACAAAAATCAGTAAAGCGTTATATTTTGCCTATGGCAAAGTTATATAGATTGCTTCATAATCAGTATATTAAAAAGTTAGGCGCTAAGATGTACCTAACTTTTTTGTTTTTTGTCTTTTTGAGCCTAGTACAACAAAGTCAAATAATCTCTAAGATTTATTTTGTCATATCAAGCCAAGCCGAGAGGTCTCTACAGTGCAAAATAGAATCAACGTAGAATAAATCTATATATAATTGAATATATATAGACTATGAGTTACAGGAAAGAAATACAAAGTAAATTAAAGAGCAATTTAGACGCTATAGGCAATTCCTTTACAGTTACGCTTGAAAAGGGGTACGCTGTGATAGAGGGACACAAGGGAATCGTGCAGTTTGACAAAGAACAAATAATCGTCAAACTAAAAAAAGGTAGCATAATTTTTAAGGGCAATGAATTATCAATTGCAAGTTCGCAAAGCAAAGAACTGGTCATAAAAGGCACCGTTACCGACATTTCGCTAGAGGGGGTATATAGACAATGAAAGTATACACTCACATTGTGTGCGAGTCGAGAAATTCCCAGAGGCTTCTCAATAAGTTCTCAGAGAAGAATATCAGTGTGTTTAAGATAAAGATTTATGGGGGAAAGATACGCTTTTGTATTGATGATAAGTCACTAAAACAAGTAAAAGAAATTATGGACGCAATGGCTCTTGAATACACAATTGAGAGCAGAGGCGGGAAGTATCTTTTAGGCAAACTGTCTTTGAGATATTTATCGCTGATAATACCTGCGATAATAGTTGTTTCTATGCTGGTTACTTTCACCAAAATGTGTTTTACAGTTGATATCATAGCAGATAGCGGACAGTTGAAAGAACAAATATCATATATCTTGGCAGAAAATTCTGTTAAACCTTTTATGTTAAAAAACAAAATAGACACATCGAAACTATCTTATGAGATAAGCAAAAATATAGACGAAATAGGATTTGCCAATTGCTATTTTGACGGAGCTGTACTTAAGATTGAAGTTAAGAAAGTGCACGTCAAAGAAGAACTTCCGGTATACGACCAAATAGTCGCAGACAGGGACTGCATCATTAGCAAAGTATTGGTATTTTCCGGTACGGCGCTTGTCAAAGAGGGGGATGTCGTAAAGAAAGGCGATACGCTTATAGCAGGGTACGTTGATTCTATGCCCAACGATCCCGAGAATGAAGAAAACGAGAGATTTACCGTCAAAGCCGACGGATTGGTATACGGCGAGACTTCGTATACCAAACAACTTATTCTTACTGATGAGGTGATAGACGGCGTACGCACCGGCAATAGTTATTCCACCACGCAAATTTATTTATTCGGCAAGCCGATCGGCAAGGCGCAGGCAATCAAGTACGAGCAATATGAGTATACGCAAGAAACCAAGGTTTTCGGAAGCGTAATTCCTATAAAAGCCGTTACGACGACTTATTACGAGACGGTAGCCGAGCCTGTAAAACTTGATGAGATAGCAATAGACGAACAAATATCTTTAGCATACGTAGAGTTATGGCAAAGTCTTCCTCAAGACGGAAAACTTTTAAATCATTATATATATAAAAAAAAGGTAGACAATTTGCACATAATAGATATATACTTAATTACAGAGGAAAATATAGGTGAAGGAAAGTAATATCAAAAAAATAAAAATCGACGTGAACAATATCCAAGACGCCATAGCGCTTTTTGGCAATCACGACGAAAATATCAATTACTTGAGAAAAAAACTTGGAGTGAATATCAATATGTTTGACAACGCCGTAAACGTCGAGGGAGAAGAAAATCTTGTCGACAGGGCGGAAAAGTTGATTTCGCTTTTGTTAGACAAGGCGAGTGTCAATGTGATAAACAAGTCCTTTATTAGATTTTGCTCGGAGATAGTGGACAACGGTGACGTAGAAAAATTTGACGAACTTGCAAAGATAGTGTCTATCACTGCGAGAGGTAAACAAATCAAATGTAAGACTTACGGACAAGCTAAGTACGTAGACGCTATCAAAAACAACAGCGTCGTGTTTGGTATAGGACCCGCAGGCACCGGTAAAACTTATCTTGCGGTTGCGCTTGCCGTGCAAATGTATAAGAACAAGTTGGTAGAAAAAATAATACTCACACGTCCTGCCGTAGAAGCCGGCGAAAAGTTGGGCTTTTTACCGGGAGACTTAGGCGCAAAAGTCGATCCGTATCTGCGACCCCTGTACGACGCTTTGCAAGAAATGTTTGGACTTGAAGTGTATTCTCGCTTGATAGAAAAGGGAGTGATAGAGATTGCGCCGCTTGCATATATGCGAGGCAGGACGCTTTCCAACGCTTTTATTATTCTTGACGAGGCGCAAAATACGACGCGCGAGCAAATGAAAATGTTTTTGACGAGAATGGGCGAGGGAAGCCGCGTTGTCGTTACAGGCGACGCTACTCAAATTGACTTGCCTTCGGACAAGTCGTCGGGACTGCTGCACGCGTCGGGTATACTTGAGGGCATTGACGGCATAGCCATAGTTCATCTCAAGAATAAGGATATTGTGCGAAATGACCTTGTGCAAGCAATCGTTAAGGCGTATGAGGAGCGAGGAACAAAGCAAGTCAACACAGATTCGTCTGCCGTAAAAGAGGGCGAAGATAAATAAATCATCAATACAACAAATAGGAAAAAGGTAGTAAGATGAAGACTCAAAAGCAAAACAAATGGATTACCGTAGCGTATTTGGCAGTGATATTCGTCGTATCGTTTTTTATGACGGTACTTGCTGTGGCGTGCATTGCAAAAGACTTTAAGGTGTTTTCCAACTACAAGGTTTATATACCTCTTTCGATTATGGTATTTTGCATATTGTCGACCTTGTATTTTTATATTGATAAATTAGACGACGACACTTTGGAATGTATATCCAAGTTAAAAAAATGCTTGATATGTTATTCGACAATATTTATATCTGTGCTTGTTTCGTGTATACTTTACAGTTACTTCACGCCGGGCGCAATAGTTACGTCTTCGGTCACGATGATGGTCACGGTGCTTATCAATAGAAAACTCGGAATATTCTCGACGTTTGTTTCGATTGGCGTGATGCTTGCCATAGTTATGACGAGTACATACGTGCTTGATATTGAGAATTACAACATTGATATGATAGGAGGTCTCCTCATATCGTTGATAATGTGTTTGTTTATGACATTCCTCGTAGGAAAAGAGTATTCTCGTCTGAGATTGACTTGGGGCACGATTTTAATAGCGCTTGCTACGACCCCGCTTGCAGGTCTCTATTCTATTTTTGGACACGGAATTAGTTTTGAGACGATTGGCAACGCAATTCTCGACAGACTTATCGGCAGTATGCTTGCAGTTGCTATTTTTATCGTATTCCTTCCTCTTTATGAGAATATATTTGCAGTATGGACAAACTTTAAACTTGCAGAAGTGTGTTCGCCGTCGCAGCCGCTTCTTAAAGAACTCAAAGAGAAAGCCCCCGGCACTTATAATCACTGCGTCAACGTAGCCAATCTTGTAGAAAGTTGCGCAATAGCAATCGATCTCAATCCGTATATGGCTAGGGCGTGCGCATATTTCCACGACGTGGGCAAGATCAATCACCCTGAGTATTTTACCGAAAACCAAAAAGACGGACACAATCCGCACGACGATTTGATACCGGAAGTCAGCGTAAATATGATTACCGGTCACGTCAAAGACGGAGTTGAGATTCTCAAAAAGCATCATATGCCCGAGACTGTCATAAGAGCGGCATATGAGCACCACGGCGACGCTACAGTTTCGTATTTTTATATCAAGGCTCAAAGTATCACAGAGGAGCAACTCAGCAACTATACCTATAGATACAATGCAAACAAGCCTTCCACTAAATACAGCGCGTTGGTTATGATATGCGATATGTGCGAAGCAATCGTAAGGGCAAAACCTCCGGCAGACGCAGAAGGACTTAAGGCAATAGTCGACAACGTCATCAATTCAAAAATGAAAGAGGGGCAGTTCGACGAGTGTATGCTGACGGTGAAAGACTTTGCGATTATCAAAGAGACTATCTGCGAAGTTGCTATGGCAACTATGCACAAGAGAATAGATTACGACAAGGCAAAGGAGCGTAGATGATGCTTGAGATATACGACGAAGCGGAGAGTAATCTCGACGTTACGCTCATACAAAATGTATTTGAAGAATACAAAAAGCACTTTTCTTTGCCGAGCAACATCTCTGTAGAGTTGACGATAGTAGACGAAGATACGATAAAAGAGGTAAACAAACAGTTTAGGGGCATAGACAGTGTGACAGACGTGTTGAGTTTTCCAAGCCTTGAAGTAAAGTTGCCTTTTGTTGCACAAGATTATCCTATGGATATAGATCCGTCAAGCGGCGAAATTACATTGGGCGAAATTATGCTTTGCTATTCGCGAATGGCAGAACAAAGCGTCGAATACGGACATTCGCAGGAGCGAGAGAGTTGTTATCTCGTTTTGCACGGTCTACTGCATCTTTTGGGATTTGACCATATAGAGCAAGAAGAAAAAGAAAAGATGAGAGAGCAGGAAGAGACGATACTCGGCAAACTGGGAATAGGTAGATAAATGACGTCATTTAATTTGATAATATAATGTCATTTTGAGCGAAGTCGAGAAATCTCAATCTGTAATAAGGAATAATATATCTAATGAAATCTGGATTTGTATCACTAATAGGCAAGCCAAACGCAGGCAAATCAACTCTCACCAATACTATAGTCGGGGAGAAAGTATCTATTGTTTCGTGGAAGCCGCAGACCACTCGCAATAAGATTTTGGGCATTTTAAGCGGAGATGATTATCAACTTATCATAGTCGACACGCCGGGTATGCACAAGGCAAAAAACGCTTTGTCAAAGTTTATGATGAAAAGCGTAGAGTCGGGACAGGACGGAGTGGAGGTCATAGTATATGTTATGGCTATGGACAAGCGTCTTGACGAGCACGATTTGCAATATATCAATAAGTATGCCGCAGAATCCACGCCGTTTATCGTTGCGCTCAACAAATGCGACGAAGTTGAGCAAAGCGCGATATTAGAGCGTATTACTGCTCTCAAAGATATACAGGGCATTGATAGTATTATTCCTATAAGCGCTTTGACTGGCAAGAACGTAGATATGCTCAAGTCAAGGCTTTTAGAACTCCTGCCGGAGGGCGAGAGATTTTTTGACGAGGATATGTATACAGACAAATCAATGCGTTTTATGGTAAGCGAAATCATACGTGAAAAGGCTTTGCGTAATCTTGACGAAGAGATACCTTACGGTATAGGTGTCGTCGTGAATAAATACGAAATTGGCAAAAACGGCGTGATTTCCATAGACGCCGACATAGTATGCGAAAAGCAGTCTCATAAGGCTATGGTAATCGGCAAAGGCGGAGCAATGATAAAGAAAATATCCACGCAGGCGAGACAGGATATTGAGAATATTGTTGAGCAAAAAGTCTTTCTCAATCTATATGTCAGAGTAAAAGAAGATTGGCGAGACAGCGATTTTTTGCTTAATCAGTTGGGATACAGTATCAAGGATTTAAAAAATTAAAATTTCCAAATGTTGCTTAGAATTTTTGCAATTACGCACAATATATATGTACATATTTTTTGAGGAGCGTAAGTTATGGATTGCAAGGATACTTTGTGGCAACTTTTCAACAAAACGGGAAATATACAGTATTATCTTATGTGGCGCGCAATGGGAGAAGAGGATAAACGCGACAAGAGATAGAGGAGAAGTTTTGGAGCATATTGAGGGCGAAGGAATCTGTTTGAGAGCCGTAGATTTCGGCGAGAACGATAAGATATTGACTTTATATCTTGCGCAAAAAGGCAAAGTTGCCGTCAAGGCGCGAGGTTGCAAAAGCCAAAAGTCAAAACTCAAATATGCCGCGACGCCGCTGTGCTTTGGCAAATATTATTTGGCAGGAAGAGGTCGTTATACGTTGGCAGGTTGCGATCTCATAGATAGTTTTTTTTCCGTCACTGTAGATCCCGTGAAATATTATTGCGCTTGCGTAATATTGGAAGTAGCGGACAAAATGTGCTTGGAAGAGGAGTATAATCACCGACTTTTCGTAGCAATGCTCAATGCTCTTAACGGACTTTGTTATTGCGCCGAATATCCGAAAGTAAATCTTTTCAATTCGCTCAAAGATATGACTTTAGCGCTTGGATACGAAGTAAAAGCCATCACGCTCAAAGATTATTACAATTATTTTTATCATACTCATTCGACAAAAATCAACGCTTTGAAAGAACTTATTAAACTTGGAGAGTTCAACGCTTAAGTTATACGTTATACTTGCAAAATTGCATTTATTTTAATAATATTTATGGACTAATTTGTTATTTTAAGGAATTTTTATAAAATGCCTTTATATGCTTGTATTTTATTACTAATTAATGTAAAATAAATTTAATAAATATTAGCAAAATTTTCCATTGAAGGAGGAACAATATGGCAAAATACGTATATCTTTTCAAAGAAGCCGACGGCGATAGAAAGGATTTGTTTGGCGGCAAAGGTGCCAATCTTGCAAAAATGACTTCTTGGGGTATGCCGGTACCGCAAGGTTTCACGATTACTACGGAAGCGTGTACTAAGTACTATGAAGACGGCGAGAAGATTGCGGACAGTATAGTTGCGGAAATTTTTGACGCATTGGCAAAGGTAGAGGCTGACGCAGGCAAGAAGTTCGGCGATGAAAAGAATCCGTTTTTGGTATCCGTGCGTTCGGGCGCAAGAGCGTCAATGCCGGGTATGATGGACACTATTCTCAACTTGGGACTCAACGACGTGTCTGTAAAGGGACTTGCAAAGAAGACGGGCAACGCAAGGTTTGCATACGACTGCTACCGCAGATTTATTCAGATGTTTTCAGACGTCGTTATGGGCACCCCCAAGAGCGAGTTTGAAAAGATAATAGACAAAGTTAAGGAAGAAAAGGGCGTCAAGTCTGATACGGAATTGGACGCTGACGATATGAAAAAACTCATCAAACTTTTCAAAAAAGTTTATCTTGAGCATCAAGGCAACGAGTTTCCGCAAGATCCGAAGGTTCAACTTATCGAGGCTGTCAAAGCAGTTTTCAGAAGTTGGGACAATCCAAGAGCAATCGTATATCGCCGTATGAACGATATTCCTGGCAGTTGGGGTACGGCAGTCAACGTACAGTCAATGGTATTCGGTAATATGGGCGAGACTTCCGGTACCGGCGTTGCATTTACGAGAGACCCATCGACAGGCGAGAAGAGACTCTACGGCGAGTATCTTATGAACGCGCAGGGCGAGGACGTTGTTGCCGGTATTCGTACTCCTATGACTATCGACCATTTGGCTCAAACAAACAAAGCCGTATATGACCAATTTGTAGAGATTGCCGAAAAACTTGAGAAGGCAAACAAAGATATGCAGGATATGGAGTTTACAATCGAAGAAGGCAGACTTTATATGTTGCAAACGCGTAACGGTAAGCGTACGGCAAGAGCGGCAATCAAGATTGCCTGCGACCTTGTTGAGGAGGGTATGATTACAGAGCAAGAGGCTTTGCTTAAAATCGAGCCTAAGCAACTTGACGCTTTGTTGCACCCGCAATTTGAAGCAAAAGCTTTGAAAGAGGCGACTGCAATTGCGACTGGTCTTGCCGCATCTCCCGGCGCAGCTTGCGGAAAAATCAGTTTTTCAGCAGAAGAAGCAGTCGAGAGATCAAAGGCCGGAGAGAAAGTTATTCTTGTCAGATTGGAGACTTCTCCCGAAGATATAGAAGGTATGTACGCCGCTCAAGGTATCTTAACGGTAAGAGGCGGAATGACATCTCACGCGGCAGTCGTTGCAAGAGGTATGGGCGCTTGTTGCGTATCTGGTTGCGAAGAAATAAGAATCGACGAGGAAAAGAGAGTTATATACGTCAAAGGCAAAGAATACGGCGATCAAGATTATTTGTCTTTGGACGGATCTACCGGTAAGGTATACGGCGAGCAAATTGCAACCGAAGAGGCTACGATAAGCGGCGACTTTGATAAGATAATGAAATGGGCTGACAAGTACAGAGCGTTGAAAGTTCGCACCAATGCGGACACTCCAAAAGACGCTGCCGTTGCTGTAGGCTTTGGCGCAGAGGGTATCGGTCTTTGCCGTACAGAGCATATGTTCTTTGCAGAAGACAGAATACCTGCAGTAAGAGAAATGATAGTTTCTAAGACAGTTGAAGAGCGTCAAAAGGCGCTTGCAAAGATCTTGCCTATGCAGAGAGAAGACTTTGAAGGACTTTATACTGCTATGGCAGGCAGACCCGTTACTATACGTTTCCTTGACCCGCCACTTCACGAATTCGTACCTACGCAGGACGAAGATATTGCAAATCTTGCAAGGACTATGGGCTTGACATTTGAAGAATTGAAGTCTACTGTTGTAGGTTTGCACGAGGCAAATCCTATGATGGGACACAGAGGTTGCCGTCTTGCGGTTACCTATCCCGAAATTGCGGCAATGCAAACTCAAGCAGTTATTGAGGCTGCGTTGGCTGTTAGAAAGAAGGGAATCGAAGTCGTTCCGGAGATAATGATTCCGCTAGTTGGCGAAGTCAAAGAGTTGAAGTATGTAAAAGACGTCGTAGTTGCTACTGCAGAAAAAGTTTTGAAGAAGAACAAAGCCAAGATGGAATATCATATCGGCACTATGATTGAAATACCAAGAGCAGCATTGACGGCTGATGAGATTGCAAAAGAAGCAGAGTTTTTCTCTTTCGGTACCAACGATTTGACGCAAATGACCTTTGGTTTCTCTCGTGACGATGCGGGTAAGTTCCTCGGCGAGTACTACGAAAAGAAGATTTTCGAATCCGATCCGTTTGCAAGACTTGACCAGATAGGCGTTGGCAAACTTGTCAAGATAGCAATCGAGGGCGGAAAGTCCACAAGACCTGACATCAAACTTGGTATATGCGGCGAGCACGGCGGTGATCCTTCTACGATAGAGTTTTGCCACAACGTAGGATTGACTTACGTATCTTGTTCACCGTTCAGAGTTCCAATCGCAAGACTTGCTGCAGCGCAGGCTAATATTCTCTTCCCAAGAGTTAAGCCGGAGCCAATGGCAACAAGATATCTTGACGAAAACTAATCTTTATATATAATATAAGGCGTCTGTCCAAAAGGATAGGCGCCTTTATCAATTTATTGCGCTCTATTGACTTGACTCGGACAGTCAAAACATTTTAAAATAATGTGCAAATGAACAGTTTGCGTTAAGGAGTAAGTATGCGACAAAATTATTTATCTGCGTCAGATGCATTGGAGAAACTTAAGTCGGGAAATTTAGTTTATGTCAGTTCCAAGATTTCAAGAGGAGATATTTCGCCCCAAAAGCGTTTGTATACTAGTGAGAATGGACAGAGACCGTATGAAGTAGTCATTGCTTGCAGTGATTCGAGAGTTATTCCCGAAAGCATATTTTCCGCCGGGATAGGCGAGTTGTTTGTTGCGCGTGTTGCTGGCAACGTAATCGACAAGTATCAATTGGGCAGTATAGAATATGCAATCAACAATTTAGGTTGCAGGCTTATAGTTGTGCTTGGTCATACTCAATGCGGAGCAGTCGGCGCGGCAATGCGACCAAATCAAGAGTATGTAAAGTTTATCACAGATGAAATAAAACTTGCTATTGGCGAGGATTTAGACCCTTTTAAGGCAAGTATTCTCAATATAAGACGCAGCGTTGAAAAAATTAAGTCGTCGATAAAAGATATAGACGGATTGCAAATCACGGGCGCAATTTATCATACGGACAGCGGAACCGTGGATTTTGACGCGATTAAATAATTATGTCTATATAAAATAAATGCCACCCGAAATCGGGCGGCATTTTTAGTTTTGTTTGAGATTTTACTCTTTGTCTGCTTTTTCGTCCATTGTTGAGGTTTCTACTTCAGTTGTTACGTCTGCTGTTATTTCGTCATTAGCAGGGTAGTCGCTGACTTGCAGACCGTCGCTTTCACTTTGCGGAATTGCATCTGCAATCTCTGTTTTGACGATTGCGCTTTCATCTGCAATCACGACTTCGGGCAGGTGAGTGCCGTCTTGATTGTAATAATTGGGATTATACATCAATCTGCCTTTATCTGGATCGCCTTTGCCGCGTTTAATGCTCCAAGCGCGTTTAATTCTTTCATCAAAGGAGAGAATTGCCGGAAGCAAGGTGAATACGAATACATAACTCATTGTGGTGCCGATAGCAAGCAATCTCGTAATTTGACCTACTATCATATTGGTTGTAATGAGGTGTACAAAAGCGCATACGCCTATGAGGATTAAAGCCGAAGTTGTTACGCTCGGAGCGGCTCTATTGATAGCGTTCTTGATAGACTGAATTGACTTGACGCCGGATTTCTTTTCTTCAAGGTATTTTGTCGTAAGCATAATAGCGTAGTCTACGGTTGCGCCGAGTTCTATAGCCGTAACTATTAGGTATGCTACAAAGTTTATAGTGTGCGCAGGATTTATTAGCGAAGTAAAGTATACTAGCGACAGGTTAATCCATATGCCCGATTCAATTACAAGCATCAATATTATTGACAATTTGACTTTCTTAAATGTCAACAAAAGTATCAACAAGACGATTGCTGCCGACAGCAACGTGACGAGCAAAAAGTCGCTTGGAGTAACTCTCGCTAGGTCATACGAGCCTTGAGCAAGCCCCGTAAGATAGATTTGATAACTTGTCGAGTTGTCCATCAAATTATCTTTGAATTGGTTGATTGGCTCTATAGCGAGTTTGTACTCATCGTAGTTTGTATTTTGCAGAGCAAGGAAGTTTGCCACTGCTTTTTGCGCTTCGATTACTTTGAGATAAGGTTCGTTGGCATTATTTAAATCATAATTTTCAAATGCTTCCATAGCGGCAAATTTGATTTCTTTTAATGCATTATACGAATATTGAGTTTCTATTCTATTTGTTATTTTACCTTCACTGTCAGCGTTGTTGAGCGTAATAGTGTAGAGCATATACGATTGTTTGTCGGAATCCTCGCGGTTGGCTATGAAGTTGTCGTATAGCAAACTGTATATTACGTTTTTGATCGAACTGTTTTCTATGCTTTCAAAGTCGTCTTTGGATAATATAGTTGCCAAAGAGAATACTTCGATTACGTGGCTCGTATCTTCAGATAATTTCATTTTGAGACTTCCGTCTTCTTCATATTGCAATTTTCCGTCTGCGTCGAGTTCTGGCTCGTAGCCTATCTTCTTGACCTTTTCTATAAACGCCAAATGCTTATCCATACTTTCCGGGCCATCGTAAGGCACGAGCACGATTGCTTGGTTGTTTATCATACTTGCCATTTGCTCCGGCAAATTGGGATCGGGATTATCAACGGAAGTAGCCACATAACTTAGCGGTACTTGAAGTTGGAAGTAAGCGCAGGGCAGAGCTAAGCCAAGCACGAGTACGACAACTATAGCCGCAACCGCAGGGTGTGTGATACCTTTGGAGATAAACTTAAGTTTTGGAGCAAAGATCCATTTGTGTTTAGTCTTTTTGATACCTTTGCTTAATATAAGGATAAGGATAGGCTGCAAGAACACCGTAGAAAGCAAGGAAAGTATTACGCCCTTTGCAAGTACGAATCCGAGGTCATAACCTATTCCGTAGTCCATAAAGAACAACGCTAAGAAGCCGCCTACCGTAGTAAGCATACTTGCTGAAATTGCCGATATAGTCTTTGGCAGCGCCGCAATCAACGCGTCTTTGGGTTGAGGGTGCAACTTGAGTTCTTCATAATAAGTGTGCATCAAGAATATAGAGTAGTCCATTGCTATTGCAAGTTGAAGTATTGTTGCGCAGGATGAAGTAATAGATGAAATCCTGCCGATAGGATTACCTGCAATGATGTTGCTGCCCATATTAAGAAGTATGGATATGCCAAGCGTAGCAAGGAATATCAATGGCTCAAGGTAACTTTGAGTGGTGAGAAGCAAAATCACTAAGCACACTGCTACGGCAATGAGTATAAATTTGGGCATATCACCAAGCGAGGACTTTAAGATATTGCGGGCGTTTTGCGCGTTACCGCCTATATAGTACCAGTCGCTTATATCCTTTGGACCCAAACCGTCTTGAGCGTCAATGTGTCTTTTGATATAACTGGTATAATTTCCCGAACCTTGAGTCTTTGCTTCGCCTCTTATAATTTTGTCAATTTCGTCCAATGCGGCAATGGTCTCTTCATCTCCGCCTGCAGTCTTGAAATACAAAGAAATGATATAGGTATCTACGAATTCAGTCTTTGTGACTTCTTTACCGTCGATTATTGTCGTGAAGGTATATTCTGTCGTTTTGACAAATTTTTCTCTTGCGTTTGCCATAGCCTGTTCGGTATCAAAGGCATTTCCTGCCATACTCAATTTGTTGAAAGTGCCTATCCAAACTGGGTCTTTTGCAAGATAGTCGCTGATAATCTGCGTCGACTTAAATTGACTTACGATTCTTTCGACGTCTTTTTCCGTCGCATAAGAAATCGCAAGGTTGCAGTCGCCGATAATATCATATTCGTTTTCCAAGATTTTTTTGGATACGATAGTGTCGCTGTCTTTGTCAAGATAGACGATTAAGTCGCTTTCTTTTTGGACAAAAAACACTCCTATTACGGAAAGGACAATCAAAACCGTGAAGGTGATTACTAAAGCCAACTTATGGTTCATTATCCAATTTGATAATTTGTGCATAACGCGGTGCTCCTAAATAATTATTCGTATATAATATATCAAAATATTAGTTTTTTTTCAATAGAATGAGGTATTATATTTGAAAAATATAACGGACAAATTTTACGACAAGTGTCGGATTTTAATATTGTATATACGTTTTTACCAAAATATTAGTTAAATCGTTTTGAAAAACAAGTTGTCTTTGCTATAATGCTATTATGAAAATCGGAGTGTCGACAGCAACGTATTTTTCAAGAATGTACACCGAAGAGGCATTGACGCCGATTGCAAAGTTGGGCGCTGATACTTGCGAGGTGTTTTTTGCGTCGAGATGCGAGTATACACGAGAGTTTGGAGAAGTGCTCATCGGCAGATTGAACGAGGCAAGGCAGTTTTCGCCTTTGCAGGTACATTCGGTTCACGCTTTGACCAATCAGTTTGAGCCTGAACTCTTTTCTGTCAACGACAGAGCGTATGCAGATGCTCTTGAGACTTTTGAGAGCGTGCTAAAAGTAGGACGGCAGATAGGCGCAAAACACTATACTTTTCACGGCGCGACGATGTTGAAGAAGGCGGTCAAATACAACTTTGATTTTGCAAGAATATCTTCAAGGGTTGATACTCTGATAGATATGGCTGACTGTTACGGCATAGATTTTTGTTACGAAAACGTGCATTGGACTTATTTTTCTACGCCGCAGTATTTTGAAATACTTAAGCAGTTGTGTCCAAGGCTTAGATGTACGTTGGATATAAAGCAGGCTATGCAGTCGGGTATAGATTATACTGAATATCTTTCGGTGATGAAGGACAGACTTTCGACGGTGCATCTATGTGACTATACTAAAGACGGAAAGTTGGCTATACCCGGGCGCGGAGATTTTGATTTCGTCACGTTTTTCAAAAGACTTGCAGACAGCGGATACGACGGTGTATGTCTTATGGAGGTATATGCCAAGGATTATCAAGACGATAAGGATTTAGAAGAGTCGTATTCGTATCTGTTGGACTGTCTTGATAGATCGTCTAGTTAATTTATTATAAAAAAAATTTATGGACCTTACGGTCGATAGGAGTATATATGAGATATAACAAAAAAAGTATGAAAATAAGAATGGATTACAATAATATGATGTCTTCTGTCATTGGCAAAGAAGGAATCAAAGATGAAGATCTCAATTCGCCGAGTTTTTGTAGAGAAATCAAAAAGGCGTACAAGTCTGTTGAGCAGGGCAAAGGCAAGGGAATGATGGGCTGGGCAGATTTGCCTTACAACCAAGACGAAATAGTCGAAGATATACTGGCTACAGCAAGGAATATTCGCAAGAATTTTGAATATTTTGTCGTTTTGGGAATTGGCGGAAGCGCGCTGGGACCTATTGCAGCATTCCAGGCTTTGTGTCATTTGCATTATAATGATTTGTCAAAGTGTATGAGAAAAGGTCCTAAATTCTATGTTGAAGACAATGTCGATCCTGAGAGAATGGCGGCATTGTTTGACGTAATAGATGTAGAAAAGACTATGTTCAACGTAGTTACAAAGTCCGGCTCTACGTCTGAGACTATGACGCAATATCTTATTATCAATAATATATTGAAAGAAAAACTCGGAGATAAGGCAAAGGAGCATATTATTGCCACCACATCCAAAAGCGCGGGCAATCTCATCAAGATTGCGGAAAAAGAAGGCTACAAGACTTTCTATATACCGGACGGCGTAGGCGGAAGATTTAGCGAACTTTGTCCCGTAGGTCTGTTGCCGGCAGCCGTAGTCGATATTGACATCAAGGGATTGCTGTTTGGCGCAAAATTTATGATGGAAGAATGTAAAGAAGACAGGATTAAGAAAAATCCTGCTCTTATGGCAGCGGCGCTTCAACATCTGTCTATGAAAAGAGGTAAGAATATAGGTGTAATGATGCCTTATGCTGACGGTCTTAAGTTTATTGCGGATTGGTATGCCCAACTTTGGGCAGAGTCTCTCGGCAAAAATAAGACCTTGAGCGGAAAGGATTGCAATGTCGGACAGACTCCCGTAAAGGCTCTCGGCGTAACGGATCAGCACTCTCAAGTACAATTATATGCAGAAGGACCGTTTGACAAAGTTATCACTTTTATAGGCGTTGACGAGTATCGCGCGACGGTAGAAATACCAAACGGTTGCGAAGAATATCCCAATGTCAACTTCCTTTGCGGACATACTATGAACGAACTTATTCAGGCAGAGCGTCAGGCTACCGAATATGCAGTGACAAAGGCAGGAAAACTCAATTACACGATTATGTTGCCTACGCTCAATGCGTTCACACTAGGACAACTTCTTATGTATTTTATGTTGCAGACTGCTTATGCAGGCGCTTTGCTCAATATTGATACGTTCAATCAACCGGGCGTTGAGGAAGGTAAAAATGCTACTTACGCATTGCTGGGCAGACCGGGGTATGACGAGAAGAGAACAGAACTTGCGAATGCTCCGCAAAAGCAAAATAAATATATTATTTAGTTTGGCTCTAAGATAGGCGCTGCAATTTTACACGGCAATAATGCTTTTCATACGTCTTCAAACTCACCAGACGTGCGGCAATCAAAACATTCTTGCTCGCGAAAGCTTTGCGTCGCTAGTTTCTCACCAAACTTGAGTGTGACATTTTATCATTTGTCTATCTAGTTTTGTGCCAAACGTATTATGGCAGAAGTGAGTAGCGCATCGAATATATTTGATTTTGACTAAAATAAGCGACGTAGAGAAATCTCAATCCGTATAAAAATACAATTTTCGAGCCATTCGGAATACCGAGTGGCTCGTATAATAAAGGAAACTGATGAAAATATTTGACAAAGACATATCAGGCGCAATATTTGACCTTGACGGCACGATTTTGGATTCTTCTTGGGTGTGGCTGAAAGTCGACGCGGACTTTCTTGCGGAAAACGGTATAGAAGTCACTGACGACTATACCCGAGCTGTGCATCAAATGCACTTTAATGAGGCGGCTTTATATACAAAGACTAGATATGGTCTTCCGCAAAGCGTAGAGCAAATCAAGGATAGATGGATTGAAATGGTGGAGTTAGAGTATGCTCATAACATCAAACTCAAGGATGGCGCGTATGCATTTATCGTCAAATTGATAAAATCGGGAGTAAGAGTGGCTTTTGCTACGACGCTTTTTAAAAAAGTTGCAATACCTTGCCTAATAAATAATAAGTTATCAAAAGAATTTTTGGGAATGGATTGTCCGTTGACTACAGCAGATGAAGTGGAGAGGGGCAAAGGGTGTCCCGATATTTATCTGCTTGCGGCGAGCAAGATTGACGTGGAGCCTAATTGCTGTATGGTCTTTGAGGATATTCCGCTGGCAATCCAGGGCGCGCAAAAGGGCGGCTTCGAGTTTTGCGGAGTATATGACCTCAGTTCCAATGGGAATAGTAATTTTGCCGATATGTGTCGATATTACATAAAAAGCTTTAAAGATTTGCTATAAATGTCGAATTTTGAACATAGTTCAATTATTTTTAATGCAAATCTTTAATTTAAAAAATATTTTACTTGTATTTTCATTATTAGAGTAATATAATATAAATATGGCATTGCTTGAAGTATCAAAAGTCGATTTTCAATACTATGGCTCGAGTTTTGGGCTTCAAGACGTCAACTTGTCATTGAATGAGGGTGATAGACTTATTATCTATGGGCGCGAAAATTCAGGCAAGACCACGTTGTTGAGGATGCTTTGCGGACTTGAGGAATATTGTAGAGGCAGTATTTTGCTAGACGGCGCAGACATAAAAGAACTGTCGCAAAAGGATATGAATATAGGTTTTTCTTTTGACAGTAGAATCTTGGACGGTAAGGCGTTGGTAGGAGACGTGATAAGTTATCCGATGAAATTGCGAAATGCGAATTCTGATGATATAGTTGCTTATCTAAAGCGCGTATCGGATAGGTGCAATATACCAATGCAATTGCAGATTAGGAATTTGAGCAATGTGCAGGTTGCTGCGGTAATAATTGCAAGACTGTTTGCCGTAGATAGGAGAATATATCTTGTTGACGACGTGTGGAAAGACTTGTCTGAAGATGAAAAATCAATGGTTTTTGATTTTCTAAAAGAGAATATCGCGGATAAAAGCGTAATTATTGCGACTGATGACAGCGCTATGGCGAGACAAATTTTTGCAGACGGAATTGTCGTTTTGTCAGACGGCGAAGCGTTGCCGATGATGTCGGAGGAAGATATTGTCTCGCGACCTTTAAATATGCAAAGCGCAATTTTTGCCGGATATGAGTTGCATATCGGTCTACTTAGCAAGACCGGAGATAGATATTTTGCCGATATTTGCGGTAAAGAATATCTCGTATCGGCTCCCATAGGGGAAGTCTACGTTGGCAAAAGAGTATGTTTTGCCGTCAAGAGAGAGGGCGAGCCTTGCGAGGCAGAAGAAGTCGGAGACGCTAAGGTAATGACTTTTTATTATGACGTTGACAACGAAAGGATAATATCTAAATGATATTGTACTAAATCGTCCATAAAAAATTGTGATAATAAAAAGTTTGCCGAGTATTTGAAAATATTCGGTCAATAATAGATAAGCAGAGGTGTATTTTGGATAATATGGATTTGAAGAAAATATTTGAACAAGAGGATTTCAACAATCCTAATGTCGTTGCGCCAAAGAAAAAGTTGAGCGTCAAAATCATTGCTTTAATCACACTCATCTGTGTTATTTTAGTGGGCGCGTCGTTTGCTGTGGGTGCAGTAGTCGGAGCAAATACCGGAATGAAAAACGATATGCCGCTTATGCAAGAGGCGTATGAGATAATTAAAAAGTATTATTACAAAGACATATCTTGGGATGAATTTCAACAAATAGCGGCGAGCGCGTTTGCAGGCTCACTGGATAATTTTTCTGGTATTGTCAAAATTGACGGCGGTGAAGAAAGTTCCGGAAGTTACGGCATCAGCGTTTCAAGCACCGTATATAACGAGCATATCGTCACGTTTGTAGAGCCGGATTCTTCTGCTTGGAATAGTAGCGCGTATTATAGATTCAAAGAAGACCTTTCGGTAGACGATAGTTTTGACCCAAAGGCGACAAACGTCTTTATTGAAGAAGGCGATAAAATATACGGATTTATTGTCCAAGAAGAGACTGAAGACGGCAAAACAAAAGAATATATTTATCGAGTAGATAATGCAAGTGTGCAATATATGCGTCAGATTGTAAGCGAACACGATGAGGTGATGTTTATTGTCAAGAAGTATATTGGCAATAATGAATATTCTGACGGATACTACGGCTTTTTGATGACAAAGCAGTTGCCAAGTGACAGGACGGCTTATTATTACAAATATACCGACGAAGTCGGAATTATCAAAGTGTTTGAATTTTCCGAAAATACCACGATAGATTTTGCCGAGTGCGTAAATACTTTTATCAATAACGGCAACAAAAAGTTGATACTTGACTTGCGCAACAATGGAGGAGGCAATTCTACTACGCTTGAATATATGGCGCAATTTTTGCTCAACAATCCAAAGGACGAAGCATTGCCGTTGATTAAACTCGTTTCCAATGCCGGCAATGGCAAACAAGAGAGCAATCTTGTATATTCCAGCAAAGAGGATTATGCAAATTCCAACAATCCGTACACGGCTTTTCCAATTGCCAACAGGGTATCGGGATTTGAAGTCGTCGTACTTTGCAACAGTGGGTCGGCTTCTGCGTCAGAGGCTTTAATTGGCGCTTTGCAGTATTATAATAATGCGCAAATAGTTGGCACTCAGACTTATGGCAAGGGCGTAGCGCAAAAGGTTTTCGTACTTTCCACAGGCGATTATTTGTACGTCACCAACGGAACGTATTACGTGCCTACTGCTGACGCCAGCGGTAAGATGGTATGGGAAAAGTGTATTCACGGCGAAGGCTTTACGCCAACGGCGGAGAATACCGTAGCAGATAGACTTGTGTCATATTCCAAAGACGCTTGCACGAAGAGGGCAATGGAAATATTGGGATATTAAACAACTAAACAGCAATGACATAATATGTCCGGGTCGGTGATACTCTCGCCGACTTGGTCGAATAAAAATTAACCAAATCGATGACAATTCGGAGAGTAGGGCAAATCAATCACACGACGTTACTTTACTCTGCAATTTTGCGGAGTTTTTTTTGTTCTGGGCGAGGCCTTTTCTCCAAAGGAGTTTTTATGATAAGAATAGGCGTAATAGGTATCGTATTAAAGAGAGACAAGGATTCTGCGATGGCTATTCAAAATTTGCTCTCGTCCTATAGCGAAATAATCGTAGGCAGAATGGGCGTACCCGACAGAGAGAGCGGAATAAGCGCAATAAGCGTAATAGTCAAAGGTACTAACGAACAAATTTGCGCATTGACGGGCAAACTTGGCAAACTCAATAACGTATTCGTTAAATCTGCCGTCACGGCTTTGGAAGTATAAGGAGAAAAAGTATGAAAAACAAAAAGTTTATTGTAGCAATTTTTGCGATTGCGGTAATTCTTGTCGGAGTATGTTCGCTTGTAGCGTGCAATAATACTCCGTCAGAAGGAAACAACTCTCCGTCGGGAGACGTTAAGCAAGTCAAATATACATTAGTTGCGCCTGATGGGGCTCCGGCTTTGTCGATAGCCAATCTTGCGTCGAGCATATCTACGGCGGAAAAGCAATATGCGGTGAACAGAAAGGTCGTATCATCTTCTACTATAAGCGCAGAAGCGGTAAAAAATGACGTAGATATGGCTATCGTACCTGCAAATCTTGCGGCAAAGATATTCAATACAAGCGGAGGATATAAAATGTTGGCGGTAGTCACCAATGGCAACTTATACGTCACTTCGAGTATTTTGAGTCAAGTTTATACTTTGCAAGATCTCAAAGGAAAAATGGTATATTCCATAGGTAAATCGAGCGTGCCCGATATGATTTTTCAGACTTTGCTAAAAAAAGCCGGCATTGCGTATGAGGTAGGCGAAACTCCCGTGGTTGGCAAAGTTACAATCAAGTACTGTCTTGACGGATCGGAGGTCATATCTCAACTTGCATTGGCGAAGGCAAAGGGGCAACTTGCATTTGGCATATACGCAGAGCCTGCCGTAACTAACTCCAAAGCAAAAGGATTTGAAGAGGTCTTTGACCTTCAAAGTCTATGGGCGCAGAGTGGATACGACGGTCGAATCGGATATGCGCAAGCTGTCTTGATTGCTCGCGATAGAGTTTGCGAGGATAACGAGTTTGTTGCAAAACTTCTTGACTCATTCATTTCCAACGAGAGCGTTATATTGCAAGATCCTACAAAGGCGGTGCAAAACATAAAGGCGATATATCCGCAGTCGGCATTGCAGGTAAATATGACTTCGCAGGTCATAGGCAGATGTAATATAAATACTGTCAAGGCCGATACGGCAGGCAGAGTATACTATGAAAATACTCTCAAAGCAGTGTTGGCAATCAACGCCAATCTCATTGGCGGCAAGTTGCCTTCCGACGACTTCTATATAGCATAAAAGTTTATGAACAAAAAGAAACTGTATCAAATCCTAAATTACGCGCTTCCTTTTGTGACGGTCATCATAATAGTTGCTGTCTACGCAATAATCTCAAAGGTCGTAGGCATAGAGTTGATTGCTCCGTCCGTCGGCGCTACGCTCAAGGAGTTTTTTGCGTTGTTTGGTCAAGGATATTTTTACAAGGCTGTGGGCGGTACGCTATTGCGCGCGCTGATAGCCTATGTTTTATCCTTTGCATTGGCGCTTATTCTTGCTATATTGACAAAGTTTTGCGCGCCTTTGCGTAGAGCGCTTTCGCCTATCGTTGCATTGGTGAGAGTATTGCCTACAATGTCATTGGTATTGTTGGCTTTGATATGGTTTAAGAGTTTTCAAGCGACTGTATTGGTGGCATTTTGCATAATATTTCCTATGCTTTATACCGGTATATGCGATGCAATAGACGGAGTGGATAAAGATTTGATAGAGATGGCGAGAGTATATGGGGTAGGCAAAAGAAAGTTGGTAGAGAAATTGTATATACCGCAGGCGTTACCGTCGGTTTTTACGAGTATCAAGAGTTCGATTGGGCTTAATCTCAAAATCATCATATCTGCTGAAGTACTTGCGCAGACGGCAGACAGTATGGGGATTTATATGCAACTTGCAAAAATCAATCTTGACACGGCAATTTTGCTTGCGTGGACTATCGTCGCAATCGTGATAGGCGGAATTATAGAGGGTATAGTGTCGTTGGTTGCAAAAAAGGCGGTGAAGTGGTTATGATAATAAAAAATCTCAATTTTGCTTATAGAGAAAATGTCATATTCCAAGACTTGAATATGGAGTTGCCGACAAATGGCGTATCTTGCATTATGGGCGGATCGGGAGCGGGGAAGACAACTTTGCTCAACTGTATCAGCAGACAACAGCATTTTGACGGAAATATAGAATACGGTAAAGAGGGCGCAAGTTTTGCTTACGTATTCCAACAGCCGAGGCTCATACCGTCAATGACGGTAGAGGACAATATCAAATTCGTATTGCCAAAAGATTTATCAAAAGAGCAAGTTGAAGAGCGCGTCAATGATGTTATAATTAAGTTGCAACTTGAGGAGTGTCGCAAGTCATATCCGAGTAAAATAAGCGGAGGACAGGCGGGCAGAGCGTCGCTTGCCAGAGCGTTGGTTAAGGACTTCGACGTATTGTTGATGGATGAGCCATTCAAAGGCTTGGATATCAAACTTAAAAAGGAAATACTGAGTCTTTTGATACCGCTTATTAAGCAAAAAAGCGTGATATTTGTCACGCACGACGTAGAGGACGCTCTTGCAATTGCAGACAGAGTATTCGTTTTTGAACGCAAAGAAAACAGTTGCGTAATCATTAAAGGACAAATTGACATAGTTCAAAATCCATTGGAAAATACCTGCAAAGAAAATACAATGCAATATGGCAGAGATATTTACGGAGAGCAGTTAAATCAAGTTCGCAAAGAGATATACGATTTGTTGACAATATAATTTTGACAAATATCTAAAAAAGTCGATGCTTTTGTTTGTTGTTATACTGTGCAACTTGTCGTTGCGTAGCATAATCTGTCATTTCGAGCCAAGTCGAGAAATCTAAATCATTATTTTATTAAAGATTATAATACTTAACGGCAAGTCTTCATAATAAGGTCGGCTAAAGACATTAACCCATACAAAATAAAATTTTAGAAACTATAAAGTGAGCGTCGCAAGAAATATTGCAACTTGTCGAAAGGTATACGGAAAAGTTATCCAAAGAAGATTAGAGCATTGCGGCAAAGCAATCAAGATTGCTTTGCCATATCTATAAGAGATCTCAATTTGACAATTTGCTCGTTGCTCAACATACAACTTGCCGAGTTAAAAAATTCTTCGAGTTTTGCATTGTCAAGAGTGCCATTCTGCCTACCTGCGTCGACGAGCGCAAACATCTCTTGCATAAGTCTTTCTTCAGACATATTGGAATACTTGTTGATTTCGCTTTCGAGCGTAGGTTGAGCATTGTTACTTTGCGTCATTTGAGAAAAGTCAAAGGACGAATTAGTGTCGGCATTGTTTGAATTATTCCAATTATAAAAGCCTTGATTTGAAGTATTGTTATTCTTTTTCATAAAATTCCTTGTCCTAAATTGTCCATATTTATTTTTCGTCTTGATACAACTTGAAGATACTCTTGTTTACCTCGTCGGCATTGAGCGTAATTTGAGCGGGTTGTTGAGAAGACGGCGAGTTTCCATTCATCATTTTAGGCAGAAGTTGCATAAGCATTGCCATATCCTTATTGCCACCGCCGCCGTTCATAGAGTTCATCATTTGCATTATTTTTGCAAAGTCCATATCCATTAAGCCACCTCGTTTATAATATGAAATTGATTTGCTGCAGGTTACAAGAAACTTGGATTATCTATTAAGGTTATCTATATGTCGCAAAAGCGCGTGAATATCCTTTATTGTATTGTTATAACCTACGCTTACTCTAACGGTTCCGCGCTCTAAAGTACCCAATTGGGTATGAATAAGAGGAGCGCAATGCAGACCGCATCTTACGGCAATGTCGTGTTCGTTGAGATAGTCGCCGATGTCAGTGGAGGAGTAGTCTTTGAAGTTAAAAGACACCACGCCGGTAGTTTGGGAAGAATAAAGTCTCACGTTCTTGATTTGCTTGAGTCCGTAGAGCAGTTCGCCTGTCAGATATCGGGTATTGAGTGAAATCTTAGCAAGGTTTTGATATGTCCATTCGGCGCTTGCGCCAAGCCCGATGATACCCGCGCTGTTGACGGTGCCGGATTCGTAAGCTTCCGGCGGAACGCAAGGCTGCGATAAACTTTCGCTGTGCGTACCGGTGCCGCCGTAGCGTATAGGAAGCAAGTTGTATTGCGTGTCGAATATCAAAAAGCCCGTGCCTTGCGAGCCGTGAAGTCCCTTATGTCCTGCTCCTGCGAGAAATGCGATATTGTTTTGTGTCATATCTACGTTCACGTGTCCCAACGACTGCGCTCCGTCTACAAAAAGCGGAATACCGCGCAATTTGGCAGTATTTCCTATCTGAAATATGTCTGTCATATTGCCTGTGACGTTGGATATATGATTGACACAAATCAATTTAGTATCAGCCGTAATAGCATTGGCAACTGCGACCGGGGATATTACGCCGTCTTTATCAGGGGTCACTTCTATGAGATTTATATCCATCATATTTTTGAGTTGATGCAGCGGACGAGCGACAGAATTATGTTCATTTGAAGTAAAAATCACGTCTATGTGTTGATTTTTGAAGTTGAACAGATAGCCGAATATTGCAAGATTGCACGCTTCTGTGCAATTGGATGTAAAGATAAGTTCATATCTTTCATCGCATCCAAGCAATGATTTAAGTAATTGACGAGTGTCATATATCTTTATTGCCGTATCTATAGAGTCATTGTGACCGCCGCGACCGGGGTTGGCGGAGTATGAGAGTTGTTTGAACATTTCGTCAAACATACGTCTTGGCTTGAATCTTGAAGTTGCGGCATTGTCTAAATATATCATTTTTCCCTCACAAAATTATTTTAGTTCTAATATATTGTATTAGGAGCGAGTTACATAAATACCAAGGAGGAAGTCAATGATTTATTCTCTTATTATATTTCGCTCCAGAAACGATGCGCTTGCAATGCGCAGTTACTTATCGTCTAGAGGCGTAATAAGCGCGACAGTCAATGCGCCGAGGAGTTTGACGCAGTCTTGCGGGCTTGCGCTCAAAATTCAAAGCGTATCGGCGCCCACTCTTGTCGGATTGATAAAATCTTGTCCTGCCAAGGTCCGTTGCTCTGTATATCAGGCATTTATGGGACAGGGAGGCGTAAGGTACAGTTTGATATTGTGAGACCAACCTAGTCGAAGTCGCTAAAAGCCTGTTGGAACTTTCTTATCTTAGGGAGTTACGGCAGGCAATTTTAAGTTTTATCGTTTTTTTGATTGACTGTCGTCTCGACAGTAACGGAGAGATATCCGCGTAATAAAACAAAACTATGAGATTTCTCGTCTTTTCTCAAAATAACAAATAATATTGAGGTGATAAACATAAAGTCTTTTCGAGCGAGACGAAGCGAATTGAAGAAAACTTATATGTACGTTCGCTTGTCGCGCTATTTCATAAATGTACTAAAAACACTTTACAAAGCGTATATCTTGTAATATAATTATTATAATTTATAAATTTTTAGGAGTATATAGTAACTACTATGGTTGTTCCTTTATTGGCTACAAGCGCATTGGACCCTTCAAAACTGGTAGGATATTTGGTCGCAATTATCATATTGGTCTTTTTGTCGGGATTTTTCTCTTCTACGGAGACGGCATTTTCTTCTCTCAACAGAATCAGGCTTAAGAATCTTGTTGCTACAAATAAGAAGAAATACGCTACAGTTTATTTTTTAAGCGAGCATTTTGACGCTCTCATATCTACCATTTTGATAGGCAACAACATTGTCAATATCACGGCTTCGACGTTGGCTACGATTATGTTTTCCGCATTGATAGTCAATCAAAACGTAGCCGGAGTAGTATCCACGGCAGTGATTACGGTCGTAGTGCTTATATTCGGAGAAGTTATTCCAAAGACGTTGGCAAAACGCGCTCCCGAGACGTTTGCAAAAGTTACCGCGCCGTTTATATTGGCGTTATATTACGTGCTTTTTCCGCTTGTGTGGCTTATGGGATTGTTGCAAAAACTCTTGTTCAAGATATTCAAGAAAAAAGACAATGAGAATATCACGGATGAAGAACTTATCACTTACGTAGACGAAGCGCAGACGGAGGGCGGTCTTGACGAATACGAAGGCGACCTTATCCGTTCGGCGATAGAATTTGACAGTATGACTGTCCGCGACGTATTTACTCCCAGAGTTGACGTCGAGGCAGTCTCGATAGACGATTCAATGTCAGAAGTAATGAAAGTCTTTAAGGAGAGCGGTTATTCTCGACTTCCGGTATACAAAGACAATATTGACACGATTGTGGGCGTCATCAATCAAAAAGACTTCTACGAGGCTTATATAGACGGCGCAACCAAGTTTTCCAAGATTATGACCAAGAATGTCATATACGTGCCTGACAGTATGAGAATAAGCGACGTATTGCGCAAGTTGCAAGTGGAAAAGAGACATCTTGCAATCGTCGTCGACGAATTTGGCGGAACGATGGGCGTCGTCACGCTTGAGGATATTTTGGAGCAACTCGTAGGCGAGATATATGACGAAAGAGATGAGATAGTCGAGCCTTTTGTCAAGATTGCAGACGACAAGTATATCGTGCTTGGCGAGACGAATCTAGAAGAGTTTTTTGAGTATTTTGACGTCAACAAAGACGGGGCGGAATACGACACCGTCACTTTGAGCGGATATATTGCTTACGCGCTCAACAGATTGCCGCAGGTGGGAGATATCGTCAACTTTGAAAATCTTGCGATCACAGTCAAGAAGATGGACAACACCGTCGTAGAAAAAGCCGAAGTTCTCGTCAACGCTGCGGAAGACGACGGCAACAAAGAAGAAAAATAATTTTAGCATAATAGATTAGAAATTTTGGAGGCAAAAATGTACAAAAAGGTCGATTCCTCAATGAACTTCTGCGCAAGGGAAAAAGATGTCATAGAGTTTTGGAAACAAAACAAAATCTTTGAAAAAAGTGTGGAAAAGAACAAGGGCAAAGAATCATTCTCGTTTTACGACGGTCCGCCGACGGCAAACGGCAAACCGCATATAGGTCATATCTTGACTAGAGTAATGAAAGATATTATCCCAAGATACAAGACAATGAAAGGATATTACGTTGCGAGAAAAGCAGGCTGGGATACTCACGGTCTGCCCGTCGAACTCGAAGTGGAAAAACTTCTTGGCATTGACGGCAAGCCGGAGATAGAGAAATACGGTATCGAGCCTTTTATCAAGAAATGCAAAGAGAGCGTTTGGAAATACAAAGGCGAATGGGAAAAGATGTCTGACAGAGTAGGTTATTGGGTGGATATGGACAACCCTTATATCACCTACGACGACAACTATATCGAATCGGTATGGTGGGCAGTCAAGACCATTGCGGACAAGGGCTTGATATACAAAGGACACAAGATTGTGCCGTATTGCCCAAGATGCGGAACGGCGCTTTCTTCTCACGAGGTTGCTCAAGGATACAAGGACGTCAAAGAAAAATCAATTTTTGTCAAGTTCAAGAGAAAGCACAACGACGGATACTTTCTTGCTTGGACGACCACGCCTTGGACTTTGCCTTCCAACGTGGCTTTGTGTATGAACGGTGAAGAGAACTACGCCGAGATAAAAGTCGACGGCGAGATATATGTGCTTGCCGAGGCGCTCGTGCCCACTTTGTTTGAAGAATACGAGACTATCAGCGTAAAACTCGGTAAGGAATATGAAAGAGAAGAGTATATCCCTCTTTATGACACCAACGATACTAAGAACAAAGCATATTATATCACCAATGACTCTTACGTCACTTTGACGGACGGTACTGGTATCGTACATATTGCTCCCGCTTTTGGTGAAGACGACGCAAAGGTCGGCAGAAAATACGGATTGCCATTTGTGCAGATGGTAGACGACAGAGGCAGATTTGTCGAGGCTCTCGGCGAGTGGAAAGGCGTTTTCGTCAAGGACGGAGACAAACTTGTCATCAAGGATTTGGCGGAGAGAGGATTGCTTTTCAAAGAACTTTTGTTTGAGCACAGTTATCCATTCTGCTGGAGATGCGACACTCCGCTTTTGTATTATGCAAGATCAAGTTGGTTTATCAAGATGACAGAGGTCAGAGACAGGCTTCTCAAGAACAACGCTACTGTCAACTGGATGCCTCCTGCGATAGGTTCGGGACGTATGGGCAACTTCCTCGAAAATGTCATTGACTGGGGCGTATCAAGAGAGAGATATTGGGGAACTCCGCTTCCCATCTGGGTATGTCCCGACTGCGGAGAAATCAAGGTAATAGGCAGCAGAGCGGAATTGAGAGAACTCGGCGGACTTAAAGAAGATATCGAACTTCACAAGCCTTATATCGACAGAGTTATCCTCAAGTGCAAGTGCGGCGGCGAGATGAAACGCACTCCCGAAGTTATGGATTGCTGGTTTGACAGCGGAAGTATGCCGTTTGCTCAACTTCACTATCCATTCGAGAACAAAGAAGTATTCGAGCAGCAGTTTCCTGCCAACTTTATAAGCGAAGCGGTAGACCAGACGAGAGGTTGGTTTTACACCTTGCTTGCGATATCTACGCTTTTGTTTGACAAAGCGCCGTTCAAGAATTGTATCGTGCTGGGTCACGTCAACGACAAGAACGGTATCAAGATGTCCAAGCACAAGGGCAACGTCGTAGACCCTTGGTCAGTGCTTGACGTGCAGGGGGCAGACTCCGTAAGATGGTATTTTTATTCCTCGTCGGCTCCGTGGCTGCCGTCGAGATTTGCCGCAGAAAACGTGTCGGAATGTCAACGCAAGTTTATGGGAACGCTGTGGAATACATATTCATTCTTTGTGCTTTACGCCAATATCGACAAGTACGATCCGAGCAAATATTCGCTCAAGGATTGCAAATTGTCGCATATGGACAAGTGGGTGCTTTCCAAACTCAACACTTTGGTAGACAAGGTAGACAAGTATCTTGACTCATACAAGATCACCGAGAGCGCAAGAGATATCGCAGAATTTGTAGACGAACTTTCCAATTGGTACGTCCGCAGAGGCAGAGAGAGATATTGGGCAAGCGATATGACTGACGACAAGGTGGCGGCTTATACCACTTTGTATACGGTATTGGTTACGCTTGCAAAAGTAATTGCTCCATTCACTCCTTTTATGGCGGAGAATATATATCAAAATCTTGTGGCAGGTTTCTTCAAGGACGCTCCCGAGAGCGTACACCTTTGCGAATTTCCTGTGGCAGATATGTCTATGGTCGACAGCGATCTTGAGAACGATATGCAATTCGTACTTGACGCTGTTCAACTCGGCAGAGCGGCAAGAAACAAGGCTAATATCAAAAACCGTCAACCGCTTTCCGAAGTATATATACTCACGGAAAAGAGCGTCAATGACGTCAATATGCTTGACCTTGTGGCTGACGAACTCAACGTGGGCAAGTGTATGATAGTCAAAGACAAGTCTAAGTTTATGACCTACGAACTCAAGCCTCAACTCAAGACGCTAGGACCTAAATACGGCAAGCAACTTGGCGGAATACGTCAATTCCTAGCTGCTTGCAACAATGCAAGCGAGATTGTCGACTGCGTAAACGACGGAGGAGTATACAAGTTTGAAGTAGACGGAGTCAGCGTAGAACTTGGCAAAGACGATTTGCTCATCACGCCTATCAACAAGAGCGGTTATGCATTGGAGAGCGACGTCGCAATGACTGTAGTGCTTGATACCAATCTTACGCAAGACCTTATCAATGCAGGTATCGCAAGAGAACTTACTTCCAAGATACAGACTATGAGAAAAGAAGCCGGCTTTGAAGTCGTAGACCATATCAAGATTGGCTACAAGGGCGCAGGCAAGTGCGTGGAAGTGCTCAAGGCAGACAAGAGTATATGCGACGGAGTGCTTTGCGATGCTCTTACCGAAGGTCTGTTTGACGGCTACTCCAAAGAACTCGATATCAACGGCGAAAGCGTGACTATCGTCGTAGCTAAGGTATAATAATGATAAAAGTTGCCACCGATTGGAAAGATTATCAAATAATTGCGACCGGCGACGGTCAGAAGTTGGAAAAGTGGGGAAACCTCGTCTTGCTTCGACCCGACCCGCAGATTATCTGGAAGAGTGATGTTCCGCTTGAGAAGCATAAGGCTATCAATGCAAAATATATCCGTTCCAATCAAGGCGGCGGCAGATGGGAATATAAAGGCAACGTACCCGACAACTTTACCGTAGAGCGCAAAGGACTTAAATTTTCTCTCAAACTTATGGGCTTTAAGCACACAGGACTATTTCCCGAGCAAGCCGTAAACTGGGATATAATGCAGAAGTTGATATCAGGCAGCAGACGGCAGATAAAAGTGCTCAATCTCTTTGCATATACGGGCGGAGCGACGGTAGCGTGCGCCAAAGCGGGCGCGCAGGTCACACACGTGGACGCCGCAAAAGCAATGGTAGACAGAGCCAAGACAAATGCTAACTTGAGCGGTGTGCCGAGTGATAGAATACGCTATATCGTCGACGACTGCAACAAGTTTATCGCAAGAGAGATACGACGCGGCAATAAATACGACGCGATTATTATGGATCCGCCGTCTTATGGCAGAGGCGCAAACGGAGAAGTGTGGAAACTCGAAGACTGCATATTCGACCTTGTCAAAGAGTGCGTAAAGGTGTTGTCTGCCCAACCGTTGTTCTTTCTTATCAATTCTTATACTACCGGACTTCAGCCTCAAGTCATTGACAATCTTTTGAGAATTTGTCTTAAGGACTATGACGGCGAGAGCGAGGCGTATGAAGTGGGATTGCCCACGCAAGAGGGGCTTATATTGCCTTGCGGGTGCAGTGGACTGTGGCGCAATAAATAATATGTCATTTCGCCTTCGCGCGGACAAAAATACCGGTGCTTTCCGCGCTCGCAAAAATTTAATGTCATTTCGACCGAAGTGGAGAAATCTCAAAACTATTTTGTCATTTCGACTGAAGCGAAGCGGAATGGAGAAATCTCAATAAAGAGAAGTCATATTGAGCGAAACAAAGTGAAGTCGAAATATCAAATACGGATAGAGACCTCTCGACTGCGCTCGAGGTGACAGAAAATAAATATGTCATTGACGCTCGCACAAGACGCATTTGCTTGCTCGCTATGCCGTCGCTGCGCTCCTTACGACTGAAGCGAAGCGGAATGGAGAAATCTCAATAAAGAGAAGTCATATTGAGCGAAACAAAGTGAAGTCGAAATATCAAATACGGATAGAGACCTCTCAACTGCGCTCGAGATGACAGAAAATAAATACGTCATTGACGCTCGCACAAGACGCATTTGCTTGCTCGCTATGCCGTCGCTGCGCTCCTTACGACCGAAGCGAAGCGGAATGGAGAAATCTCAATAAAGAGAAGTCATATTGAGCGAAACAAAGTGAAGTCGAAATATCAAATACGGATAGAGACCTCTCGACTGCGCTCGAGATGACAGAAAATAAATACGGCATTTTGACCGAAGCGGAGAAATCTCAACAATACAACTTATCCCGCAGGATAACAACTACAGAGGAATTATGGAATTTACATACAAAGATTTAGCAGTAATATACGAAGACAATCACATAATCGTGGTAGTCAAGCCTTGCAATATTCCGTCGCAGGCAGACAGTTCGGGCGACAAGGATATGTTGACGATTGTCAAGGAGTATCTCATTGACAAGTACAACAAAGAAGGCGACGCTTACGTCGGCTTAATACACAGACTTGACAGACCCACCGGCGGCGTAATGGTATTTGCCAAGACTTCAAAGGCTGCGGCTAGGTTGTCCGAGGAGATAAAGAGCGGAGAATTTGAAAAGAAGTATCTTTGCGTATGTTGCGGCGTACCCAAACAGCGCAACGGTCAACTCAAGCATTATCTCAAGAAAAATCAAGCCAAGAACATTGTTCAAATAGTTCCGCAAGCCACTGACGGCGCAAAACTTGCTTTGCTAGACTATACCTTTTTGCAAGAAGTCAAGGGCTTTTCGCTCTTCAAAATCGCATTGCATACTGGGCGCTCGCACCAAATCAGAGTACAAATGGCGTCTTTGGGTTTGCCGCTTTTCGGTGACAGCAAATACGGCGCGTTGCCTGCAACATTCAAGCACCGTCTTGGACTTTGGGCAACTGAAGTCAAGTTTGTTCATCCCACAACAAAGGAAACTATGACTTTTATTGTTCATCCGCCAAAAGATGAAGTTCCTTGGAGAGCGTACGACATACCCAGACTTCTCAATGTGGGTATTGCCGCCAATCCTTATGACGACCTTGCCAATTTCAATGTATTGCAAGATAGATCCAAGTCTTTGATAAAAGAAGAGAACAAACCTAATAGAAAATAGTATATTATACTGATAAAATTATATTATATATATTTAAGAGTAGTTTGCAAAAAAAAAGATTGCGCGAATTACTCTTTTTTAATAGGCATTGATTTTTTCATTGCACTACGCTTCGGTCGTAATGACGTCGAGGTATTTAACTTGGCGAGACAAAGTCTAAAAATGCCATAAAAAATTCTAATTTAATGCAAATTTTTCTTAATATTTCCAAAAAGCCGTTGCATAAATGATACAAAGGTGATATATTTATAGTGTATAGGTATAGAAAATTCTATAATTACAGCGGAAAAGAAAAGGTGAAAGTATAACTCAAAGTGAGAAATAGACTTATGTATGTCATTTCGACCGAAGTGGAGAAATCTCTACAGTATGACAGAAATACCGTCGAGGTGACAGAAAATAAATAAGTCATTGACGCTCGCACAAGACGCATTTGCTTGCTCGTTATGCCGTCGTGCGCTCCTTACGACCGAAGCGAAGCGGAATGGAGAAATCTCCACAGTAATATAAAAACAGTTGAGAAGAATAAAACAAATAGCAACGATATACAAATAAGGAAGAAAAATGATAAGAAAGAGAACGAAATCCAGGTTGATATGTTTGAGTATAAGTATCCTATTGACGGCGCTTATAGTGATGAGTTTTGCGCTTACGTTGGTTGGAGGCAACGAAATTGCCGACAGCGCGGTTATAAATAATGCGGATACAATAGCCACGGACTTGTTGATGGACAAGGCTACGCGCGGAAC